>Ga0315284_10000006_pt1 | contig 415860 bp, 416 predicted proteins | sample YL17G09_16_MG_FD_203696 | JGI IMG/M metagenome (GOLD analysis project Ga0315284, IMG submission 203696) | Sediment microbial communities from Yellowstone Lake, YNP, Wyoming, USA - YL17G09_16 | ecosystem: Environmental > Aquatic > Freshwater > Lake > Sediment | place: USA: Wyoming | collected... | reverse complement strand
AAATAAGTAAACTTGTTTCTCGAAGACTCGAAATAAGTAAACTTGTTTCTCGAAGACTCGAAATAAGTAAACTTGTTTCTCGAAGACTCGAAATAAGTAAACTTGTTTCTCGAAGACTCGAAATAAGTAAACTTGTTTCTCGAAGACTCGAAATAAGGGCGGAAAATGAAAATCAAAATTTGGTTATTGCGCCAGCAACAAACTTGTTTAATCCTAATATTAATTTTGTCGGCTTTCTTGCGGTTTTACCAATTAAACCAAAGCCCGCCATCTTTAAACTGGGATGAAATTTCGCATGGCTACAATGCCTACTCGATTTTGAAAACCGGCCAAGACGAATGGGGGTTTACTTTTCCTACCATTTTCCGTGCTTATGGTGATTACAAGTTGCCGGTTTATATTTATTTAACTAGTTTAAGCGTTGGCCTTTTTGGTTTGAACGCTTTTGCTGTTCGTTTTCCTTCAGCTTTAGCCGGTGTGCTTTCGGTTTTATTTACCTATTTTTTAGCCAAAAAATTATTTAAAAACAATTTGGTTGCTATTCTTTCTGCTTTCTTTTTAGCTATTTCTCCCTGGCACATTTTTCTTTCTCGCCCAGCTTTTGAAGCCAATCTGGCGAGTTTTTTAGTCATTGCCGGAATTTATTTCTTTTTGGTGGGTTTAGAGAAAAGATGGATTTTACCGTTGAGTGTTTTCTTTTTAGGTTTATCTGTTCATACCTACAATAGTGCCCGCATTTTTATCCCATTAATCTTAACCACTTTATTTCTACTTCATTACGCTAGCGTAATGAAGTGGGTGAGGGAAAGGAAAAAGGAGGGGATATTGGTAATAGCAATATTACTCTTGTTTTTTATTCCCTTAATGGTTTCTCTTGTTTCGCCTTCGGGCTGGGCGCGTTTCAAGTGGGTGAGCATTCTTGATCAGGGAGCCATTAACCGTATTAATATGGCTCGCGGCAGTTCCTTTTTACCGAAACCGTTACCGAGATTAATTCACAATAAAGCAACTTATTTTACCATCGCTTATTTTAGAAATTATTTTTCTAATTTTTCACCACGCTATCTTTTTGTTAAAGGTGGTTCCAACTATCAATATAATATTCCTGGTAAAGGGATTATTTATCCCATCCAAGCGCCTTTAATTTTAATCGGCCTTTATTATCTTTTTAAAAACTGGCGGAAAAAAGAGTCAAAATTGATTTTTTTCTGGTGGCTGTTGGCGGTGGTGCCGGCGGCGGCTACTCAAGAAAATCCTCATGTTTTGAGAACAATTTTGGTTCTACCCATGCCACAGATTATCGCCGCTTTTGGTTTTGGGCAAATATGGGATTGGCTAAAAGGGAGAAAAATAGCCAAATTGTTTTTAGGATTAGCCTATGGATTAATTTTGATTATTTTGGCGAGTAGATTTTTGACAAATTATTTTGGCCCCTATCGAAAAACTTATTCCTGGTCTTGGCAGTATAGTTATCGGCAGGCCGCAGATTATATTCAATTGCATTATAATGAGTATGGAAAAATCTTTATGACCAAAAAATATGGTGAACCCCATGAATTTTTACTCTTTTATCTTGAATGGGACCCGGAAAAATATCGTCAAGATCCACAACTGAATCGTTATTTTCGCACCGATTGGTATTGGGTTGACAGTTTTGATAAATTTGTCTTTGTTAATGATTGGGAGATTAAGAATAGAACAAAGAACATAGAACAAAGTACAAAGAATCTTTTAATTACGAGCCCAGGAAATTATCCTGAAGGTTGGGTGAAACTTGAAACCATTAACTTTTTAGACGGCAAGCCTGCTTTTGAGATTTTGGAAAGATAAAAGGATATGAAAAAGTTTTTAAGAAATTATTGGTTACTCATTTTAATTATTTTTTTGGCCGCCTTTTTGCGACTCTATCGCTTGGGTTCGAATCCACCTTCCTTACATTGGGATGAAACAGCGATTGGTTATAATGCCTATTCCGTTTTAAAAACTGGCCGTGATGAGTATGGAAATTTATTACCTCTTATTTTTAAATCTTTTGGCGATTATAAACCGGGATTTTACATTTATCTAACAGTGCCTTCGATTGCTCTTTTTGGTTTAAATGAATTTGCCGTTCGTTTACCTTCAGCCCTGATTGGTGTTTTAACCGTTTGGTTAACTTTTCAATTCACTTTTTTGCTTTTCAAAAAAAAGCCATTGTCTTTATTAAGCAGTTTGGCTTTAGCCATTTCTCCTTGGCATCTTCAGTTTTCTCGCGGTGCTTGGGAAGCAGATGTTGCTTTATTTTTGGTCTTGGCCGGGGTTTTTAGTTTTCTTAAAGCCGAAAAAGGAAAAATAATCTGGCTTTACTGGTCGGTTATAAGTTTTGGTTTGGCTCTTTTTGCCTATCAAAGCAGTAAGATGTTTGTGCCTTTAATAATTTTAGGCTTAATTATCTTCTTTACCAAAAAAATCAAAAGTCTGCCCCAAAAGCATCTATTAATAAATTTTCTTCTGATTTTAATTATTGCCTTGCCAATTTATTTTTCGATTTTCAGCGGCGGTGGCGGAAGATTAAAGGTAATGAGTATTTTCTCTTATCCGAGAAATCAAGATGAAATTAAACAGATTCTGGAAGAAGATAATAGTAATCAACTTTCTTTCTCTTTATTTCGAGCGAAGCGAGAAACAAGTTTTTTCTTATTTCACACCGAGCCACTGGCTTTAACACGGAGTATTTTGGAGCGTTATTTTAATCATTTTTCCGGTAGGTTTTTGTTTTTTGAAGGCGATTGGAGTACGCTTCGCCACGGCCCTCCTTATATGGGTGTTTTATATTTTCTGGATTTTCTCTTTTTGTTAACCGGGACTTATTACCTAGTAAGGCAGAATTCGAATCAAAGTAAATTTATTTGGTTTTGGCTTTTAGTCTCACCCTTGCCAGCAGCATTGAGTCGTGATTCAATTCAAGCCACACGTTCGTTGAATATGGTTTTGCCCTTGATGATTATTATTGGTTGCGGTATGTATCAAATTTATCTTTGGCTAAGGAACCAGAAAAAAATTATCTTTATAGTTGGCAGTTTGTGGTTGATGGTTGGCTATCTTTGGTGTTTTGTTTATTATCTTGACCAGTATTATATTCATTATCCCATTCAATCCAGCCAATATTGGCAATACGGGTATAAAAATATAGTCAATGAAATTTACCCAAGTAAAAATAATTACTCGAAGATAATTTTTACTCAAAAATATGGCCAACCCTATATTTACTGGCTCTTTTATAGTCGCTATGAACCTAGAGTTTATCAAGCTAAAGCTAAATTAATTGAAAATCAATGGGGTGACGTTGGTTATGTGGAGAGTTTGGATAATATTGAATTCCGCGAACTTTATTGGCCTTCCGATCGGAGTTTAACCAAATCTCTATTTATTGGGACCGAAGAAGAAATCCCCCTTAAAGATATTGATCCTAATCAAGCCAGAATTTTAGACGAGATTAAATTTTTAAATGGGAAAGTTGCTTTTAGAGTGGTGGAGACACTGTAAGAACCTGCCTTCGGCAGAACCTTGTTTTTCGAAGACTCAAAATGAAGTTCAAAATTAAAAATTCAAAATTAAAAATTAAAAAACAATCTTTTTTATGGAGGAAGATTTTATTATGGGGGATTATTGTTTTAGCGGCAGTACTCCGTTTGGTTAATCTTAATCATTATCCGGCTGGTTTAAATGCGGATGAAGCGGCGATTGGCTACAATGCTTATTCGCTAATCCAAACCGGCAAAGATGAACATGGTATCTCTTGGCCAATTCATTTTAAATCCTTTAGTGACTTTAAACCGGGTTTTTATTTCTATTTAGTTTTGCCCTTTGTCAAGCTATTGGGTTTAAATATTTGGGCTGTCCGCTTACCCAACGCTATTTTGGGAATTTTATCAGTGGTTCTGATGATGTTTTTTGTTAAGGAGATTTTTGGCGAAAAAAGTGTCGCTAATCGTTTTTCTTTGTGGTCTGGTTTTTTCTTGGCCATTTCCCCCTGGCATCTTCAGTATTCGCGCGGCGGTTGGGAATCAGGAGTAGCGATATTTTTCATATTGACCGGCGTTTATCTCTTTTTTAAAGCCCTAAACAATCCTAAATTTTTTCTTTTTTCTATTTTATTTTTTATATTTTCTTTGTATACCTATCATAGCGCTCGCTTAGTTGCTCCGCTTTTATTTTTGGGTTTATTAGCTCTTTTTTGGCGAAAGATTTTTGTTAAGGCTAATTTGAAATGGATAATTATCTCGGTTCTTGTGGGGTTAATATTGTTGTTTCCTCTGGTCAAAGATTTCCTTGGGCCGGCAGGAATTTCCAGATTTTCCGGAGTAGGCTTGCTTTCCGATACCGGCCCTTTTTGGAGAACAAATGAATTGAGGGGACAACATGCTAATCCCTGGTCTTTTCCAGTCCGGCTCTTTCATAATCGTTTGGTAGCCTATAGCTTGGCTTTTTTTAGTAATTGGTTGAGTCATTTTAATGGAAATTTCCTCTTTCTTTTTGGGGATGTTATTGAAAGAAATCGTGTTCCGGAAACCGGCCAGATGTGTTTCTTTGATATTCTTTTTGTTGTTTTGGGTATTTATTTTTTGATTCTTAAACGACCTCAAAATTGGCAATTTATTTTTCTTTGGTTAATGGTGGCGCCGGTGGCAGCCGCCATGACTTTTCAAGCGCCCCATGCCTTAAGAGCGAATAATATGGTTATTCCTTTGGTTATCATCGTTGCCTATGGAGCCATTAATCTTTTTGATTGGTTTAAGAAAAAGAAAAAAATTATCCGTTTAATTTTTTATGTTTTTATTTTACTTTTAATCCCCTGGAACGCAGGGCGTTACCTTCATGAATATTATGTTCATTATCCCAAAACCTATCCAGCCGCTTGGGAATATGGTTTTGACCAACTAGTTCCTTATCTTGAAGAAATAAAAGGCGAATATGAAAAAGTTTATGTTACGGATAAATATGATCAACCTTATATTATTTTTCTTTTCTATCTAAAGTATCCACCGGAAGAATTCCAAAAAGAAGTGAAGCTAACCCCTCGGGATAAATTTGGCTTTTCTACCGTTCGTGATTTTGATAAATTTCATTTTGAAGCGATTAATTGGGATGAACTTAAGACTAAATCGAATATTTTAGTTGTAGGGACGCCTGAAGAGATTAATACCTCCGCCACGATTTTGAAACGGATTTATTTTAAAAACGGACAGACTGCCTTTTTAGTCGTGAAAGTGTAAAATATTATAAGGATAATTATTCTTTGACAGTCATAATTAGAAAAATGAATAAAATTTCCATCGCCATTGCTACTTTTAATGAAGAAGAGAATATTGGCAAATGTTTGGGAGCGGTTAAGAATTGGGTTGATGAAATTGTAGTTGTTGACGGTTCTTCGACCGATAAAACGCGGGAAATTGCCAAAAAATTTGGAGCCCAAGTCATTAAAACCACCAATAAACCCATTTTCCATATTAATAAAAATATTGCTATTAAAGCCTGTCATGGTGATTGGATTTTACAGCTTGATGCTGATGAAATAGTTCCGCCAGAGCTTAGGGATGAAATTTTGTCAGTGGTTAAGCAGGAGCCGAAAGTCGGCCAACCGGTTGCCTATTGGTTGAAGCGCCGCAATTATTTTTTGGGTAGATACTTAAAGAAGGGCGGTCAGTATCCTGATCCAGTGATTCGCTTTTTTAGGAAAGGCAAAGCCATTTTGCCAGCCAAGGATGTTCATGAGCAGATGACGGTCAACGGAGAAGTTGGTTGGTTAAAAAATGAACTTGACCATTGGGCGACACCTAAGTTTTCTCGTTATTGGTTGAGGGAAAGACGCTACTCGACTCTGCAAGCCAATTTTTGGTTCAAAGAAAAGTTACCGATTAATCTTTGGACCTTTTTAAAATATGTTTTTTGGTTGCCAAAAAAAACCTTTTTTATGATTTTTATCCGTCATAAAGGTTTTATGGATGGTTGGCAGGGTTTTGTTTTTGCCTTTTTTTCCGGATTTCATTTTATCTGGGCCTATTTTAAATATTTACGATTAAGATTAAAGAAAGTCGATATCGCCAAGGAGTGGAAATGAAGGTTGCCATTGATATTTTACCTTTAAAAAATGCCAATCGCTATCGCGGAGTGGGTACTTATACAAATCAATTAGTTGAATCTCTCAAATCATTAAATATCCCTAACTTTTCTTTTCAACTCATTGAAGGTGGGGGAATCACCAAAGATTGTGATTTAATTCACTATCCCTTCTTTGACCCTTTTTTTCTAACTTTACCTTTAAAAAAAACAAAACCAACGGTGGTAACAATTCATGATGTTATCCCTCTGGTTTTCCCTGAACATTTTCCCGCTGGTATTAGAGGGACGATTAAATTTCAAATCCAAAAGTTTTCCCTAAGAAATGTAAAAGCCATTATCACTGATTCTGAGAACTCCAAAAACGACTTGTTTAAATATTTAAACTACCCAAAAGAAAAGATTTTCATGGTGCCCCTTGCTCCAGCCGAGGACTTTAAAGTAATTAAAGATAAAAATTTATTAAAGAAAATTAAGGAAAGATGTCAACTTCCAGAAAATTTTATTCTTTATGTTGGGGATGTTAACTATAATAAAAATGTATCTGGGCTCATTAGAGCATTCGCCCAGATAGAACATAGAACAGAGAACATAGAACATAGATTAAAATTGGTTTTGGTTGGTAAAGCTTTTTTGGATGAGAACTTAAAGGAAACCAAAGCGATACTCCAATCAATTAAGAACCTTTCACTTCGTTCAAGAACCTTGTTTCTCACTGGCGCTCGAAATAATTCATTGAAGTTTAATAAGGAGGTTATAAGATTAGGATGGGTTCCACAAGAGGATTTGGTGGGGATTTATAATTTGGCGACTGTTTATTGCCAGCCTTCATTTTATGAAGGTTTTGGCTTACCGGTTTTAGAGGCGATGGCTTGTGGCTGTCCGGTGGTGGCGGCTAATACTTCCAGCTTGCCAGAAATTTACGGGGAAGCAGCGGTGAGGATTGATCCATATGATATAAATAATATGGCCGAGGGGATAAGAAAAGTGATAGGTGATAAGGTGATACGAAATACGTTAAGAAAAAAGGGTTTAAAGTGGGTTAAAAATTTTAGTTGGGATAAGGTGGCTAGAAAAACTTATGAAGTCTATCAAAAAGTGGTTTAAGAACAATCAAAAAATTATTAAATTTACCTTAATTGCTTTTGTTATTTGGCAGATAGCTGTCGCAGTCATTATTGCTTTAGGAGTCAAATATTTTCCAACTACTAATCAATATCTTTATTTCGAGCAAAGCGAAAAACAAGGTTCTCCTTATACCGAAAAGCAGGTGATTAATCCACCCTGGCTTTGGAGTCGGGCTAATTTTGATGGAATGTATTATCTGGATATTGCCCGAAAAGGGTATGGGATTTACCAGCAGGCTTTTTTCCCGCTTTATCCAAAATTAATTGCGTGGTTGACTCCGCTTTTTGGCGGAAGAAATTTAGTCGCTGCTTGGACAATTAATTTAGTTTGTTTTTATCTGGCCTTGTTTTTCTTTTATAAACTGATTAAGTTGGATTTTTCCGAGAAAATAACCAAGCGAACCCTGGTTTATCTTTTGCTTTTTCCCACCGCTTTCTTCTTTTCTATGATTTATACCGAATCGCTATTTTTCTTATTTATTATTGGTAGTTTTTATTTTGCTCGTACGAGACGTTGGTGGGTAGCTGGTATTTTCGGTGGCTTGGCTTCGGCGACAAGATTACCAGGAATATTTCTTTTTCCAGCTTTATTAATTGAATGGTGGCAACAAAATAAATTTCAAATTTCAAATTTCAAATTTCAAATTTTCCTTAAAACTTTTATTCCCATTTTTTTAATTCCCTTAGGACTTTTGTATTATATGCGGTTTTTGGCAATTAACCTTGGCGACTCCTTAATGTTTATTCACGTTCAAAAATTTTTCGGGGCCGGTCGAAGTGCTGACAGAATTATTCTTCTTTATCAGGTTTTTTGGCGTTATTTTAAAATGCTGGTGACAGTTGAGAAAAATACCTTGACTTATTTTGCCGTCGTCATGGAATTTTTAGCGGCCGCAAGTTTTCTTACCCTTATTATTTTTACTTATTTAAAACGTTGGTATTCATATTTAATTTTTATGGTTTTGGCCTACATCGCTCCTACTCTCACAGGGACCTTTTTGTCTTTACCTCGTTTTGTTCTGGTTTTATTCCCAGGGTTTATGCTTTTAAGTTTATGGGCGGAAAAGTATCGGTGGGTTAAGATTATTTATCCGTTTTTAACCATTCCACTGTTGATTTTGTGTTTGCTTTTATTTACCAGAGGCTACTGGACAATATAAATATGGAGAAAAAACAGGCAGAAATCGGTATCATTGGTGGTTCTGGTTTTTATGATTTAGCTACCGGACTTAAAGAAATTAAGGTGGAGACGCCCTATGGTCCGCCTTCGGATAAAATTGCTTTAGGTGAAATCGCCGGTAAAAAAGTCACCTTTTTACCTCGCCATCATAAAGACCATGATGTTCCACCTCATAAAATTAATTACCGGGCTAATATTTATGCCTTGAAATCGCTAGGGGTCTCAAGAATTTTGACTTCCCATGCCGCTGGTTCTTTACAGAAAAAAATCAAGCCAGGTGATTTTGTCGTGGTTGATCAGTTTGTGGATCGGACCAACGGTCGGGCGGATACCTTTTATGACGGCCAGCTGGTGACCCATATTTCCACCGCTTTTCCTTATTGTCCACAATTAAGGAAATTAGCCATTCAAGAAGCCAAAAAAATGAAACTTCCTTTGCATGAAAGAGGAACAATTATTGTCATCCAGGGTCCAAGATTTTCCACTGCCGCAGAGTCTTTATGGTTTACCAAAATGGGCTGGGATTTGGTTAACATGACTGAATACCCAGAAGTAACTTTGGCTAAAGAATTGGAGATGTGCTATTGTGCTGTTGCCGTGGCGACTGATTATGATTCCGGCTTGGTGGCCAAGGGGAAAGTAAAACCAGTTTCGACTCAGCAATTTATTGAAATGTTTAATAAAAATATCACCAAAGTAAAAAAATTAATCTTAAAGATGATTGAAAGCTGGCCGTCAAAAATAACCTGCACTTGTCAGCAATCCTTAAAAGGAGCCCGTTTTTAAATGAGACTTTCCAAAGATTTATTTCAGCGATTTTTAAAAAGCAGGTTAATAATTGGTAGTTTTATTATGACCGTTGGTACTGTGGTAGGTGGGGTAGGGAATTATATCTATCATCTTTTAATGGGGCGAATGTTAGGGCCGGCTGATTATGGCATTTTGGTTTCCTTAATTTCCCTTTTTTATCTTTTAAGTATTCCTGTGGCAACCCTCAGTTTAGTTATTGTTAAGTTTGTTTCCACTTTTAAAGGAAAAAAAGACTTTGCCTCGATAAGTGGGTTGCTTAGAGTTGGGACAAAAAAGATTTTGCCCTTTTCTTTTTTGGTTTTACTGATTTTTCTTTTACTGGCTCCTTTTGTGACTTCATTTTTACACCTTTCTTCAATTTTACCCTACATTCTTGTTTTGGTTGTATTTTTTATCGGAATTTTTTCGACCATTAATAGAGCGGTTCTTCAGGGATTATTTCGGTTTGGATTTTTAACATTAAGTGGTGTAGTGGAGACGGGATTAAAATTAGCCACGGCCTTATTATTGGTAATTTTAGGATTTAAAGTTAATGGGGCCTTGGGGGGAATTTTAATGGGAGGGGTTGTCGGTTTGCTTTTTACCTTTTTTCCTTTACGTTTTTTGTGGAGCCAGAAGCAAAAGCGAGAGTTGAAAATGGGAGAGATGTTTAATTTTGCCTTACCAGTCTTTTTTTCGACTTTAGCGTTCACTTCTTTGTATACGACTGACGTTATTTTAGTCAGACATTTTTTACCCGGTGCAACTTCAGGCCTTTATGCTGCTTTGTCAACTTTAGGGAAAATTATCTTTTTTATTTCCGGCCCGGTTATTGCCGTAATGTTTCCTTTAGTTTCCGAACGGCATGCCAGTGGGAGTAATTATCGACATCTTTTATGGGCAAGTCTTAGTTTAGTGACATTAGTTTGTTTTTTGTCTACCTCAGTTTATTTTCTTTTCCCTTCTTTCATGATTAATGTTCTTTATGGTAAACAATATCTACCCGCCGTTCCTTATCTCGGCCTTTTTGGTATCTTTTTAAGTTTTTACTCTTTATCCTTTCTCTTGACGAATTTTTTTCTCTCAATTGGGAAAACAAAAACAGTTATTTTCCCTTTGATTGCCGGCTTGCTCCAGATAATTTTTATTTGTCTTTTTCATCAAAATCTTTGGCAGGTGATTTTTATTTCAATCTCGCTTTTGGCTTTACTCTTTTTAGGCCTTTTGCTATATTGGTTTCAATATGTTAGGCAAAAGCGCCAGTTATGGTTAACAAAATGAAAGTCAAAAAAAATTTACTTTCAGTTATCATTCCTGCCTATAAGCAGGAAAGAACAATCCAAAAAGATCTCAAAGATATTGAGAATGTTTTACAACAAATTCGCTATGATTATGAAATTATTTGTGTGGTTGATGGTCGGGAAGATAAGACTTTCCAAAATGCTAAAAAAATTAAATCGAAAAAATTAAAGGTTGTTGGCTACAAGAACAATCATGGCAAGGGTTATGCCATTCGTTATGGTATGGTCAGAGCCAAAGGTAATTTAATTGCCTTTATTGATGCTGGTATGGATATTAACCCTAAAGGGATTCCGATGCTTTTGGAGCATATGTTTTGGTATGGTTCGGATGTGATTGTTGGATCGATTCGTCACTCGGCTTCTAAGGTCCACGGATATCCTTTCAAAAGGAAAATTTACAGCTGGGGCTATCATCTTTTAACCCGTTTGTTTTTTGGTTTACGGATTACTGATAGTCAAAGGGGATTAAAGATATTCAAAAGGGGTGTTTTGGAGAAAGTTTTACCCAGACTCCTCGTCAAAAAATATGCTTTTGATATTGAGATGCTTTCTGTAGCATATAGATTGGGATTCAAAAAAATTCATGATGGACCAGTAGAGTTGGATGCTTCAAAATATAAGTATTCGAGCATAAAGTTTGGTACCGTTTGGTCTATGCTTTGGGATACCATCGCCGTTTTTTATCGCCTACGTCTCCTTCGTTATTATGATGAGATTAATAAACACAAATGGCGTTATGACCCAGATTTAGATTTTAAAATTAATATTGGCTAGATGAAAACATTTGTATCAATAATCATACCCATAAAGGAAATTAATGATTATTTACGTTTGGAAACCATTCCGGCAATTTTGAAACAATCCTTTCAGAATTTTGAAATTATCATTATTACCGACAAAGTTTCAAAAGAAAAATTTCCAAAAACCACCATCGTTCCTAGTTGGCCAAAGACCGGACCGGCGGACAAAAGAGATATAGGAGTGAGAAAGGCAAAGGGGGAAATTCTTGCCTTTCTTGATGATGATTCTTATCCGGAAAAAACCTGGCTTGGGGATGCTTTAAAAATTTTTAATGAGAGTAAAGAAATTGCTGGAGTTTGTGGGCCAACATTAACTCCCCCTTACAATAATTTACGCCAAAAAGCCTCGGGATATGTTTGGTCAACCTGGTTGGGAAGTGGTGGGGCGGGGACTTATCGGTGTGCTATTAGTCCAAGGCGGGGGGTAGAGGATTACCCCTCGGTTAATTTTCTTGTTAAGAAAAAAGATTTTCTGAAAGTTGGTGGTTTTAACTCCCATTTTTGGCCCGGTGAAGATACTAAGCTTTGCTATGATTTAGTTTATAAATTAAAGAAAAAAATTATTTATGATCCGAAGGTTTTAGTTTATCATCACCGGCGGGAAGTTTTTGGACCTCATTTAAAACAAATTTCTCGCTATGCTATTCACCGCGGCCATTTTGCTAAAATTTTACCAAAAACCTCATTGCGCTTAGGATATTTGATGCCCAGTTTTTTTGTTTTGTGGCTATTTGGGGGACCAATTTTAATTTTTCTTTTGGAATTTTTCTCTCTTTGTTTCACCTCAATTCCTTTATATCTTTTATATTTACTAACAATCGGTTTTTATTTTGTCTTACTTTTAATAACCGCTTTGCAAGTCTATCTTAAGGAAAAAAATTTAAAACTAGCTCTTTTGGTAATTCCTTCAATTTTTGTGACCCATACCGTTTACGGGTTTTTGTTTATTAGAGGGTTATTTTCAAAAAAACTGGAAAGATAAAAACATTTTATTTTATTAATTCCAATTGTTGTTGAGCTTTTTGGTTTTGTGGATCAATTTGTAATGCTTTTTCAAATTCTTCTTTAGCTTTTTGCTTATCCTGAAGATTGAGATAGAGAATACCTAAGTTAGCGTGGAGATCTGTATTGTCAGGTTTTATTTGAATTGCTTTTTCTAATTCTTCCTTAGCCAACTGATAGTTTTTTTGACTAAAATGAATAGCGGCTAAGTTCTGATATGACTGCCAAAGATTTGGGTTAAAAGAAAGAGCTTTTTGGTAATTTTCCAAAGCCGAATCGTCTTTTTGAATTTGATGATAAACATTGGCCAAATTGTGATAAGCGTCTCCATAATTGGGTTTTAGCTCAATGGCTTTTTGGAATTCCTCAACAGCTTTTTGGTAATCACCATGACGAGCATAAAGATCACCTAAGTTATTATGGTTTTGATGGCTTGAGGGCGAAGTTTTATCAGTAGCCAACCAGAGAGTATCTTGGTTACGCCAATCATTGTTTCTAATAACCGTTCTTGTAGAAAGAGCGATAATGATTAAAGCAGAGATAATCCAGGTAATCTTTTGGTTTTTAAACCAACGGCTGGTTTGGGAAATTAGCCAAGCGATAAAAACAAAAATTCCTAAAGAACCAAAGTAAACATAACGTTCAGCCACTACCCAAGAAATTTTAAGAGGAGTTAGGGTTACTAAAAGACTGATAATAAAAAATGCCATCCAGAAAAAAACCCGTCGGTCTTTTTTGAAAAAGAAAATGATTAGTCCTAAAAAAAGAAGAAAAATACCCAGTCTTAAAAAATATTGTCCTTGGCTGAAAGTTAGTTCTGAATGGTATAAAGTAAGGTCTTTTGGCCAAAAAATTAAACTTAGATAAGAAGAAATGGCAATTGGGATTTGAATTAGGGGATTTTCCAAGCCAGGTTGTTGATAATAGGTTGTTTCCAAGCTGGTTACTCTCTCACCCAATAAACCTAGTAATTTTAAAGCAAAAAGAAAACTAAAAATAAAAAAAGGAATTAATTGGCGCCAATTTTTTTTAAATTGGCCGAAACAAAATTCATAAAGCAATAAAATTATCGGTAAGATAATTAATTTTTCCGAAAAAAGGGAGGCAATAATAAAAGAGAAAAGCGAGAATAAATAAAATTTTTTCCTTTGGTTTTGGTTTACAAGCAGGTAAAATAAAATAGTAAGAAAACCAAAAAAGGCGCCATTGGAATAAGGCCCACCAGAAATCCAAGTTACTGATTCAGCCAAAATTGGATGAACGGCAAAAATAGTGGCTGCTATTAAGGGAATAATTCCGGTAAAAAAGAAAGATATAATAAAATAAACCAACCAAGTAGAGCCCAGATGGAAAAAAATATTGGAGAGGCGATAAAAAATCGGCTGTAAGCCAAAAATTTTATGCGTTAAAAAAATAACAAATTCTCTTAAACTAAGATTAAAGGGTACTTTAAAAAAATAACTGATTTTATTTATATTTGGATTATTTTTGATACCCATATCGTCAGAAAGAAATTCGTTATTTAAAGAATTAAAATAAATTCCTAAAACTAAAATTGCTAAAAAAAGGAAAACTTTCCAATTCTGGAAGAAAAAACTTTTAAAATTAAAATTGTTTTTAACCGGAAGATAATCTTTCGTTTGAGTAACTAAACGATTTTGTTTGATTAGTTTTTGATATTTTTCCCGAGGCCAATTTTTTTTTGCAAAATTCAAAATATCTTGAAGATTTAATCCTAAATTAACAGCTATTTTTTCTAACGGAAGTTTATTTAAATTCTTTTTGAGGTATTTTTTCTGGGAATGGGTAAGAGTCATTAAGTAAATTTTATCATAATTAGATGATATAATGGACACATTAGAAGCTAAGCTTGTTTTTCACAAGCTCAAAATAAAAGCCAAAGGCGTAGTCTAATTGGTATTATTAAAGATGAAAATCGCGATTACTTACCCTCCATTTGACGATATAAAAGGAACACCCCTACTTTCGCAGAATCGTCAATACCAGGTTTTTCATCATCCGACTTATATTTACCCGGTTGTTCCTGCAACAGCTGCTACTCTTCTTAAAAAAGCCGGTCGTCAAGTTGTTTGGCTGGATGGTATTGCCGAAGGATGGAGCTATCAAAAATGGCTTTCTGAAGTTAAGAAAGCCAAGCCAGATGTGGTGGTGATGGAAACCAAAACTCCAGTAATTAAACGCCACTGGAAAATAATTGATGAATTAAAATCACTAACCACTAATCACCAACCACCAATCACTGCCTTGGTCGGTGATCACGTGACGGCCTTACCAGAAGAAAGTTTTAAAAATTCCCAAGTCGATTATGTATTAACCGGTGGCGATTATGATTTTTTGCTTCTAAACTTAGTCAAACACTTAGATAAAGGCGAAAAACTTGAATCCGGTATCTGGTTTCGGAAAACATCAAGCGTCAAACGTCAAACCTTAAGCGTTATTAATACTGGCCAATTTCAATTAAACCACGATTTAAATAAATTGCCTTTTATTGACCGGGAATTAACCAAATGGCGGCTTTATGCTTATGAAAATGGTAATTACAAAAGAACACCTGGGACTTATATCATGGCTGGAAGAGATTGTTGGTGGCGTCGGAATGGCGGCTGTAAATTTTGTGCTTGGACCGTTTTGTATCCAACTTATCGAACTAGAAAACCAGAAAATGTTTTAGATGAAATTGGTGAATTGATTGAAAAGTATAAGATAAAAGAAATTATGGACGACACGGGAACTTTCCCGGCTGGCGAGTGGCTTCGAGAATTTTGTCGAGGGATGATAAAGAGGGGCTATAATAAAAGAATCTATTTTGATTGCAATGTTCGTTTTGGCGCCTTGACCAAAGAAGATTATAGATTGATGGCGAAAGCTGGTTTCCGCTTTTTGCTTTATGGTTTAGAATCGGCTAACCAAGGAACGGTTGATAGGTTAAACAAGGGCATAAAAATTGCGAAAATTGAAAAAGAATTAAAAATAGCTAAAGAAGTGAATAAAGAGGTAGGTGGTCATCTTGAGCCCCACGTGACTTGCATGGTGGGTTATCCGTGGGAAACAAAAAAACAAGCTGAAAAAACTATCACCATGACAAAAGATTTATTTGCTAAAGGTTTAATTGATACGCTTCAAGCTACCATAGTGATTCCTTATCCAGGCACAGCTCTCTTTAAAGAATGTCAAAAGAATGGTTGGCTAAAAGCTAAAGATTGGGATAAATATGATATGAGTCAACCGGTAATGAAAACGCCAATGGAAGATGGTGAGGTTTTAGCGTTGACACAGGGAATCTACAAATCATTTATGACCACGAGATTTATTTTAAGGAAAATAATTTCTATAAGAAATATTGATGATCTTAAATTTCTCTGGCGGGCAGGAAAGGCGGTATTAGGTCATTTAACCGACTTTAGTGGGTGGAGGAAATAATGAACTTAAACGCGGTCAATGGGATGTTAGTTCATGAACTAATTCATTTGTTAATCTCAGTTTTGATTGCCTCTTTTTTCTGGTGGCGCTATAAAGACTTACGTTTATTTTTTGTAGTTTTGATAATCGGTATATTTATTGATATTGACCACTGGTTTGACTATTTTGCTCACTTTGGCTTAATAATTAATCTTAAAAATTTTTTTAACGTTGCTTCTTATATTTACCCATCAGGCAAGGTTTATATTCCTCTTCATGGTTGGGAATGGGTAGTTGTTTTTTGGTTGTTGGGGAAATTGTTGGGAAAAAAACTCAAGATAAAAGGATTAGAATGGGCGATTTCCTTCTCTTATTTAGGTCATCTCTTGTGGGATAATTTTTCTTTTGCTCATCATCCTTTAGCTTATTCTTTTCTTTTTCGTTTAATTAATAATTTTAGTTTAAAAAGTTTTAGTGGTTTTTAAAAGGCATGAAGAACAATGAAGCTCCACGCCCCACTTTGTGTGGCTTAGTATCTTCTCCTCCTTCGTGGGGCGGAATCCTTCCGAAGTCCGCCAACTGGCGGACGAAGGAGGATAAAAAAAAGAAACTGGCTATGGTTAGTTCTATCTTGCCGGCAACTAACTATTCTGCCTATTTAATTGAGGCTCTTCAAAAAAAATTTGCCTCGAGGATAGAAACGTTAGTTTATACCAGCCTGGAAAAAGAAAACACCAAAACAGATTTAAAAAATGTTAAATTGATTTGGAGCAAGAATTACGCTTATCCATTTCAGGTCTGTTGGCAGGTAATTAAAGATAGGCCTCGAATTGTTCATCTTCAGCATGAAATTAATATGTTTGGTAACCCGCCGACGACATTGATTTTTCCACTTCTTCCTTTTCTTTTAAAAATTTTAAGGGCCAAAGTGGTGATAACGATTCATGCTGTTGTTACCCAAAAACAAATTAACAGTGAATTTATAGACACCTTTTGGACAAGCCAAAAAAAATACTTGCTTCCATTGGTCAGGCTCTTTTTCAAAATACTTTTCAAAAGCCTGGGCTGGTTTTCGAACAAAATTATCGTTCATACCCAAGGGTTAAAAGACATTTTAACTGAAGATTATCATCTTGATGGTAATAAAATTTCCGTTATCCCACACGGTGTTCCAGACAAAATTAAATTAGTTAAAAATAAAGAAGTTAGTAAGCAGGTTAAAAAACAAACTCAAGATCGTGAATTTTTGCTTTATTATGGTTATTTACATAAAAGGAAAAAAATAGAGATTTTATTAAAGGCTTTTCAATTAATTAACAAAAAATATTCCCAAATTTTGTTAATCATTACTGGGGGGACATTGCAAAAAGATTATGAGAAAAAATTGAAAAAAATGGTTTTAGAACTAAATCTTAATAAAAAAGTTGTTTTTTTGGGTTTTGTTAAAGAAGATGATTTACGTTGGCTAATTAATCATTCGCTTTTTGTTTTGTTGCCGGCTTGTTTCTCAATTGCTGCCAGCGGGCCTTTAGCCCAAATTATCGCCCATCATAAACCGGTTGTTGTTAGTAAGATTGGTGTTTTTAGAGAGGAGATCGATGATAATTTTGACGGTTTATTGGCTGAAAATATACCTTCCGATTGGGCTTTAAAGGTAAAACAATTAATTGAAGATAAAAAACTGGCTCAAAAAATAATCACTAATTTAAAAAAGAAACATCAACAAAGAGAATGGTCAGTTGTCGCAGAAAAAACATATAATCTTTATCAGACTTTAATTTAAAAAATAAATAAATTTGTTTCTTACTAACGTTCGAAATAAACAAGTTTGTTTTTCGAAGACTCAAAATGGAAAAAAAATTACCCTTAATTCGAGCGAAGCGAGAATCAAGGTCCCCCTTAATTTCAGTTATTATTGTTAATTTTAATGGCAAAAAATATCTAATCAATTGCCTGAACGGTGTTTTTGCTAATCGTTATCGAAATTATGAAGTCATTGTTGTTGATAATGGTTCCAATGATGAGAGCGTTTTGGCAATTAAAAAAATTTTTTCAAGAAAGAATAATTTGAAAGTTGTGGCTTTATCTAAAAACTTTGGCCCTGCCTTTGCTCGTAACCAGGGTGTAAAAAAAGCAAAAGGAAAGTATTTAGCCTTTTTGGATAACGATACTTTTCCTGACAAGAATTGGCTTCAATTATTAATACCTGAAATGGAAAAAGATAAAACTATTGGAGCTTGCCAATGTAAACTGTTACTTTTGAAAGAACCGGATAAGTTTGATTACGCTGGTGATTATTTAAATCAATGGGGTTTTTTGGTTCAAAGAGTTGAAGGGGGCGAAAAAGATTTTGGCCAGGCTGACCAAAAAGTAGAAATTTTATCGGCTAAATCAGCGGCGATGGTTATCAGAAAAGATGTTTTTGAGAAAATCGGTGGTTTTGATGAAGATTATTTTATTTACCTGGAAGAAACGGATTTAGGTTGGCGTACTTGGTTGGCAGGTTACCGTGTGATTTTTATTCCTAAATCAAGGGTTTATCATGAGTTCGGAACAACGAGTATTATTGATCCAAATTTACAAAATTTTAATGTTAAATTTCATGGCACCAAAAATTATATTATTACTAATTTTAAAAATTTAGGTTCGGAAAATCTAATTAAAATTTTAATCCCTCATCTTCTTTTATGGATGGGTATAGGTAGTTGGTTAATTATTAAGCGACAATTTAAAAGCGGTTTTTTTGTTTTGAAGGGGATTGGTTGGTTTTTTTGGCATATTAAAAAAATATGGCGAAAAAGAATTTTAATTCAAAAGAAACGAGCTGTTTCTGATAAAGAATTAATGCCAAAAATTTTAATTCCAAAACCATTTTCTTATTTTTATAAAAAATTGTCTTTAGTAGAAAAAGTCGGCAACGCCGAAGGTTGGATTCATAAAAAAATTATCAAAAAATGATTAAGCTAGGTCTTGTTTATCTTCATAAAGGAGGAATGGCTCCCCCATTGGGATTAATGTCAATTGCCACCTATCTTCGAAAAAATTTTAAAGACACCAAATTAAAGATTAAAATTATTGATATTAATTTTGATGATATTCTTGGGGAAATAAAAAGGAATAATTTTGATATTGTTGGTTTGGGGGCGATGACGATTGAATATAAAAAGGCCATTCTTTTATCTCAAGAAATTAAAAAAATAAGACCCCGTTTGCCTGTTATTATCGGCGGAGTTCATATTTCCACTCTACCTCATTCTTTTCATCTTATTTTTGATTTTGGCGTTATTGGTGAAGGGGAAAAAACGCTTTTAGATGTACTTAAATTATATAATCAAGAAAAATCTTTACCAATAAAAAAACTCCGGAAAATTAAAGGGTTAGTTTTCAGAGAAGAAAATAAAATCATTATTACTAAGGAAAGATTGTTGATTGAGGACTTAGACGACTTGCCAGTGGTTGATAGAAGCTTGATTAACAAAAAATATTTCGATTTTTATCCTTTGACTACTTGGGGAGAGTTTGGTCGAGAATTTCCGATTTTAACTTCCAGAGGATGTCCATATCAATGTATTTTTTGTTCGACCAAAAAATTTTGGAAAAGAGTAAGATATCATTCGATTGACCATGTGGTTGATGATGTTAAAGATTTAATTGAAAACTATGGTGTAACTTATATTCAAATTTGGGATGACCTTTTTACGATTAACAAACAAAGATTAAGAGAAATGGCTCTTCGTTTTAAAGAAGAGGGTATTAATAAAAAGGTGAAATTTAATTGCCAGCCAAGAGCTAATTTAATTGATGAAGAAATGTGCCAAATTTTAAAAGCCCTAAATGTCAGGATTGTTATGTTTGGATTTGAAAGTGGAAGTGAAAAAACCCTAAATTTTTTAAAAGCGGGAACAGTTAAAGTTTCTCAAAATAAAAAGGCAATTAAGCTTTGTGTTAAAAACGGTTTTAAAGTTCAAGGGAGTGTTATTTTTGGTGTTCCCGGCGAAACAGTTAAAGAAATGAAAAAAACAATTGACTTTTTAAAATTTGCTTTAAAATCTGGGGTGGAAAGACTTTGGTCTTTTGTTTTGACCCCATTTCCAGCAACAATAATTTGGGAGATTGTTAAAAAAAGAGGTAAAGTAGCTGATAATATGGATTGGGAAATTCTTAGCCATCAGGGAATAGATAACCCCTTATGTTTAGATGAAAATATCAGTAAGGAAGAATTTAAAAGAATTTTCTTAAAAGGGCGAGCGATAATTAATCGCTTTAAATGGCGGAAAGTTTTTTCGTTTCTTAAAAATAATCCTTTTTTAACAATTTATTATTTTTTTAAAAAACCATATGCTTATTTTTCTTATTTAATTACTAAAAGAGGTTTTTAATTAATTTTTTCCCAATCCAAAAATAAACTTCAAAAGTTGCTTATAGATGAATATTGTGGTAAAACAAAATATAAATTTATCTTGCCTTTTTAGATAAAATTATAGAAATATGAAAACGGCTTTAATTACCGGTATTACTGGCCAAGATGGGTCTTATTTGGCATGTTTTCTTTTGGAGAAGGGTTACAGAGTTTTCGGTACTTATCGTCGACTCTCTACCCCAAATTTTTGGCGGCTGCAATATTTAGATGTCTTTGGGAAGGTAGAATTAATTCCGGCAGATTTAGGCGATTCAACTTCATTAATAGAAGCAATTAAAATTTCTAATCCTGATGAAATTTATCACTTAGCGGCCCAAAGTTTTGTTGGGGCGTCATTTGAGCAACCAATTTCAACAGGGGAGATAACAGGACTAGGGGTTACGAGGATGTTGGAAGCGATAAGACACTTGAACCCCAAAATAAGATTTTACCAAGCTTCGACAAGTGAGCTTTTTGGCCAGGGAAGAGCTAAAAATCAATCTGAGTGGACCTTGTTTAAACCGGCAAGCCCGTATGGCGTAGCGAAACTTTATGGGCATTGGATAGTCAGAGTCTATTGTGAAGCTTATAAAATTTTTGCCTGCAACGGAATTTTGTTTAACCACGAATCACCCCTGCGAGGCCTAGAATTTGTGACCCGAAAAATCACTAATTCGGTAGCCAAGATTTATTTGGGTCTCGAAAAAGAATTATCTTTGGGTAGTTTGGAGGCAAAAAGAGACTGGGGATATGCTCCAGAATATGTGGAGGCAATGTGGTTGATGCTTCAACAAAAAAAACCTGATGATTTTGTTATTGCAACCAATGAAACTCATTCTGTTAAAGATTTTGTAAAAGAGGCATTTAAAGTGGTTAATCTTGATTGGAGAAAATTTGTTAAAACAGACAAACGTTTTTACCGACCCTTAGAGGTTCACCTTTTGAGAGGCGATTATGCAAAAGCGAAAAAGAAATTAGGTTGGCAACCCAAAGTTAAATTTAGGGAATTAGTTAAAATAATGGTGGAGGAAGATGTTAATCGTTGGCAAAGATGGCAACGTGGTGAATCGTTCCCTTGGGATGCATCTAATTACCCGAACGAGAATAAAATCCTCTCCAGAAAATTATCAATGGATGTATGAAAAAAGACCTAGAAACAATTAAATCTCGAGGAAAAATATTGGCGATTATTATCCGAAAAAATTTTGGCAAGAAAGGAATAAATTTTATTTCCGAACCAGAAAACCCCTTTCAAATAGGGATTCTTAACCACAGGTCGGGTTACGTTGTTAAATCACATATCCATAATAAAATCACCAAAAAAAATAATCTCAACCAAGAATTTCTTTTTATCATTTTGGGTGAAGTTGAGGCAAAATTTTACGATAATAAGAAATTGGTAAAAACGACCATTATTAAAGGTGGAGATGCTTTATTACAAATTGAAGGGGGTCATGGTTTTAGAATTTTAAAGCCCTCAAAAATAATTGAATTAAAACAAGGACCGTTTTATGGCATTGAGAAAGAAAAAACCTACATCGAAATTTGATTTTATTCCCGTTTGTGAACCGCTACTTGGGGGAAAAGAAAAGGACTATCTTTTGGATTGCCTGAAAACTAATTGGATTTCTTCCCAAGGAAAGTATCTTGAGGAATTTGCCCGAAAGTTCGCTCAATTTTGTGTGGCAAAATATGGTGTTTTAACGACTAGTGGAACAACTGCCCTTCATTTGGCCCTCTCTTCTTTGAACATTGGTCAAGGGGATGAGGTCATTATACCAACATTTACGATGATTGCCACCGCTTTTGCTGTTTTATATACCGGTGCCACACCGGTTTTGGTTGATTCGGAACCGGAGACAGGCAATATCGACGTCTCTAAAATAGAAGAAAAAATTTCCAAAAGAACAAAGGCGATTATTCCAGTTCATATTTATGGTCATCCCTGTGATATGGACCCAATAATGAAACTGGCCAAAAAATATAAACTGTGGATAGTTGAAGATGCGGCTGAAGCCCACGGAGCCAAATATAAGAACAAAATGGTCGGTGGGATTGGCCATATCGGTTGTTTTTCTTTCTATGCCAACAAGATTATCACCATGGGTGAAGGTGGAGCGGTGGTCACCAGTAACAAGGAGATTGCCCAGAGACTTAATTTACTTCATGATCTGGCTCATTCTCCAGAAAAGAGATTTTCTCATATTGAGATTGGCTATAATTACCGACTAACTAACCTTCAAGCAGCTGTTGGGTTAGCCCAATTAGAGAAGGTAGAAAAATATATTGGGTCTAGAAGAAAAAATGCTCATCTTTATAATTATTATCTTAGGGATATTGAGGGTTTGCGCTTGCCGGTGGAGAAAAAATGGGCCAAAAATGTTTATTGGATGTATGGAATTTTGCTGGATAAAAATTTCCCTGTTGGTCGAGATGAACTGATGGCAATCTTGACGGAAAAGGGTATTGGGACAAGAGCTTTTTTTATGCCAATGCATAGGCAACCAATCTTTAAAAAGATGGGACTGGTTAAGAAAGAAGATTTCCCGGTGGCTGATTATTGGGGGAAACACGGTTTGTATCTCCCCTCTGGTTCCGGCTTAACTAAAGACCAGATTGAATATATTTGTCAAAAAATAAAAGGAGTAGCTAAAAAATAAAATGCCAATAAGTTTTCAAAAAAAATACGCTGATGATTACGATCTTCTTTATCAGGATAAAAATTATAGGGAAGAAGTAGATTTTCTTGAAGAGATTTTTAGAAAATACCTAAAGAAGAGGCCAAAAACCATTCTTGATTTAGCTTGTGGGACAGGTGGTCATGCGTTACTTCTAGCCGAGCGGAGCTATAAGGTAAGCGGCTTGGATATTTCTGTTGGGATGCTTGAAAGAGCCAAAGAGAAAGCTAAAAACAAGAAGTTAAAAATTAATTTTTATCAAGCCCCAATGCAAAAATTTTCTCTTAATCAAAAATTCGATGTAATTATCTCAATGTTTTCGACGGTTAATTATCTGACAGAATACGAAGACCTGAAATCATATTTAAAAAATGTAAATTTCCACCTTAAACAAAATGGTCTTTTAATCTTTGATGTTTGGAATGCTTTGTCGGTTTTGGATCATTATGACCCATATCGAGAGAAAAAAGCCGAAAAAGGGAAAATTGAAATCAAAAGAATTGCTAAAACTAGAATTGATGAAATACGACAATTATGTTGGGTTGATTATCATTGCCTGGTTTATGAAAATCATAAAAAAATCGATGAATTTGATGACCATCATCAATTAAAATTTTTCTTTATTGACGAACTAAAAAATTATTTGGAAGACGCCGGTTTCAAAATTTTAGCCATCAGCCCCTTTTTAGATATTGATAAAACAATTACTAAAAACGATTGGGATATCAGTTTTATTGCCCAAAAAAAATGAAAACCCATTTTTTTCTTTCTATTATGATACCAACAATGGGTCGTTCGGAACCCTTGGAAAAATGTTTGGAATCTTTAGTAAAACAAACTTACAAAAATTTTGAAGTAGTGGTTATTGATGGAGAAAAAAAATCGCCGGTATCAAGTTTAATAAAAAAATTTTCAAAGAACATTAAATTTAAATACGATGTTCAAAAAGAAAAAGGAATAGTGGCGGCAATTCAACAAGGTTTTGATCTTGCTGAAGGGGAAATTTTTTTGCGTACTGATGATGATATTGTCGCAACTCCAAATTGGTTGGAGGAAATAGTGAAGACCCTTGCTAAAGACAAAAAAATTGCCGGCGTTACAGGTCCGACTTCAATGCCGAAAGAGCTCCATAAAAACAGGGATTTAAATAGATTTATCGACAAGATGAAAAACGGGGAAGATTTTTTTTGGAAGCTTGTAGGTAAATTTTATTTTAATTATCTGATGGAAGGAAAGCCTTTTGTGGTGGGGCGTATTTTTAAAAGCGGAGCCCTATCTGTTGGTGGGCCTTACTATCAGCCCCAGAAGAAAGATAAAGAGATTATTGTTGACTATTTGGAATCATGTAATTGGGCGGTAAAACGTAATTTGATTTTAAAATTGGGAGGATTTGACGCTAATTTTAGTGGAGTTGGAGAATATTTTGAAAATGATACGACAACAAAAATAAAAAAAATGGATTATAAATTAGTCTTTAATCCCAAAGCCCAAATCAGCCATCATCCCAGTAAAGCGGGTGTTTTTAGTGCCCGAGGAAAAACTTTTGGGCGAATTATGAATTTTCAGAGATATTATTTTCGACATATTCGCCCCAATAATTTGGATAAAATTTTTAGATTTTTAGCTTATCTTGCTTTCCAAAATGCTTATTATACTTATATGTTTTTTACAACTAAACAGAAAGGTTATTTGGAATCTTATCCTGCCAGTATTTTTGGAATCATAAAGGGAATTTTTGGCCGTTTTAAGTAATTATGAAAAAAAAAGATTTAAAAAAATTGGATGTTCTTTTTTTCCATTGTCCAGTTACTTTTAATAAAAAAACAGATTTAATTCTAGATCATCCCCTGATGGGATCGCTTTATTTAGCGGCCATTTTAGAAAAAGCTGGTTTTACCGTTGAAATTTTCGAAAACCGCGACTGTTTTCTTAATCTTTATGAATCTCTGAAGTTTATTCAAAAAAAGAAACCGAGGATTTTGGCTCTCTCTTCTTTTACTTCAAATATCCGTGGTAATTATCAACTGGCAGACGCGGTCAAGAAAAATTTTGGCAAGGAGATTATTATTGCTTTGGGTGGACCGCATATCAGCAGTGACCCAGGAATAATTAAACGATTCCCCGTTTTTGATTTTGGGGTTACCCAAGAAGGCGAAATAACTTTCCCTAAATTAGTTAAAAAAATAATTAATGATGGCCAAAAAATTAAGGGGGTTTTTAAAGGAGAGACGCCTTTAAATTTAGATTTTTTTCCAATGCCATCAAGACATTTAGTTGATTGGGGAAGATATAAAGCCTTTAGAACTCACAATATTATGGCTTCAAGGGGTTGCCCTTTTCATTGTGTTTTCTGCAGTATTCCTTCAATTGACAGAAAAACGAGGTATCGTTCACCTCAATTAGTTGTTGATGAAATCGAAGAAACACAAAAATACATTAAGGGTCTTTATTTTACTTTTCTGGATGACACATTGACTTTAAACAAAAAATTTTTTGCGGCAGTTTGTGATGGAATTATCAAAAGAGGTTTGAAAATTAAATTTGAAGGCCATACCAGGGCTAACCTTTTAGATGAAAAATTAATTAAAAAGATGAGAAAGGCTGGTTGTGATGAGATTATTTTTGGGGTTGAATCGGGCAGTGAAAGAATTCGTAATGAGGTGATTAAAAAAGGAATTAGTGATGAAGACATCATGAAAGCTATTAATTTATGTAAAAAATATAAGATAAAACCTGATCTTTATTTAATGTTGGGTTTTCCTGGAGAAACAGAATCTGAAATGATGGCAACGGTTAATTATCCTCAAAAAGTCAGACCGAATATTTTTGGCCTTCATATTACGGTGCCCCTGCCCGGAGCCGATATTTGGGAAAAATCTCTTAAAGAGGGTATTGTAAACAAAGACACAATTGACCAATATATCAAAGGTGAGTTGGGCGAAGGTTTTAATGAAAATTGGCCGGTTTATGTTCCGCAAGGAATGACCGTAAAAAAGCTTGAAGAATTGCAAAACTTGGCTTATAAAAAATATTATTTCCAACCTAAATATATTTTGGGAAGATTTTTAAGAGACATATCCTCTTTAACTGACTTAAAAAGAGATTTTAGGGAAGCCTTTAATCTTGTTAAAATGGGACATGCCAGTTATTTAGAATGAAATTTCGTAAAGAATATAAATTTTTTATTCTCGGTTCATACGGCCAATTCAATATGGGCGATGATGGTCTTTTGGAAGTAATGAAAGAAAATTTAAAAGACCATCAATTAGTTTTTAATTCAGACAATCCATCCCTAACAGAGGAAAGATTTAAAGTAAAAGCGGTTTATACTTATCCGCAAAAAGATTTTTGGGCAAAAATAAAAACCTTTTTTTGGTGTGATGCAATTGTTTACGGAGGTGGGACGGTAATTGTCCAAAATTTAAAAATTCTTGTCTTTATGTTTTTGGGTAATTTTTTGGCGAGAATTTTTAGAAAAAAAGTAATTTATTTAGGCGTTGGTGTTGGTTACCTCCAGTCATACCCATTTTTGCAAAAGCTGGCAAAATTGGTTTGTTTGACAGCTAATCTGATGACCCTTCGTGATCAAGGTTCATTTAATGAGTTAAAAAAAATCGGCGTCAGGATGGAAAAAATCAGAGTTACGGCCGATCCAGTTTTATTATTAAAACCAATTAATAAAATTCAGACCCAAAAAATATTAAAAATTGAAGGGATTAATAAAAAAAATCATTTGGTTGGCCTTTCTCCCCGCTTTCATGGTTTTCAAAAAGAATATGAAAATTTCATTAAACAATTAAGAAAAGCCGCTGATTATCTGCTTAGTCATTACCAAGTAACTTTAATTTTAATTCCGATTCAGTGGGCATTTAATTATAGCTCTGGTTATCAATGGAAATATGATGAAATAGCTATTAAAGAGTTTTTTAAATCTTTCAAAGAGAAAAAAAATGTTTTTTTCATCGGTAAAAGAAAATATTTACCAAGAGAGATTGCCGGCATAATTGGCAGCCTTGATTTTTATATCTCTTCACCGCTTCATTCTTTAATGGTAGCCTTTACTCAGGGAGTGCCAATGATTGCGACTAATTATTCTTCTAAATTTGACCATAAAATAAGCCAATTTATGAAATTAATTAATCAAGAAGAGTTTATGGTTGATTATTCACAAATTAATTTTGTTCTTCTTAAGGAAAAAATTGATCAATCTTTTGAAACATTAAATTTTAGGAAAAAATTTCTCCAAGAACGTCAAAAAAAAATAATTAATAATGCCCGACTTAATTTTAATTTATTATTTAAAATAATGGAGGAATCTAAAAACAGTGATTAATCAAAAAAAGAAAAAGGTTTTTTTAATTGCCTTGGGAATTATTATTTTTGCTTTCTTTAGTTTTTTTTCTCTTAGAAAAATTTTCTTTACGTCCGGAGTTTTAGGCCATAATTGGGATTGGTGGGTGCCGGCCTTATCTTCACAATTGAAAAAGGTTGCCAACAGTTCATTTTTTGTTTGGGATGAAAATAGTCTTGGCAGTTATAAATATACTCATAATGCCAATCTGTTTTTTCTTCTTTTTGGTGGTTTCGGTTATTTAAACTTAAGTGGTGCTTTTGTTTCAAAGTTGAGTCTATTCTTAACTATTTTGATTTCTGGTCTTACGATGTTCCTTTTACTGATCGATATTTTTAAAGAAAATTCCAAAAATATCAATTTTAACCTTCAATTTGTCTCGGCTGTTTTCGGAGGTTTAATTTATGCCCTTTCGCCTTATATTTTTAATGATTTTATTGGTGGAGCAGGTACCCAATTTTTTACTTATGCCTTTTTACCGTTGACATTTTTTCTGTTTAGGCAAATTAAAAAAAGTAATTATCCTGCTGTTTTTATTTTATTATTAGTTTTAAATTTGACCATTATTAGTTTTTCGATTCAAAATATTTTTCTCATTTCGATTATTCTATGTTTTTACCCATTGATCTTTGATAATTTTCTTAAAAGCTATAAATTTTTATTTAAAGTTTATCTTCTTTTTGCACTTTTTAATTTTTATTGGATTTTGCCTTTGCTGATGGGCGGTATTAATTCCGGGTTGAGTTACGGTAGAGAAGGGATTTATCTACCCTCAATAATAAATAATACCCCCTTTCTTTATGATGCTTTTGTCGGCTTAGGTTATTTCCGTGATTTTTTCAAACGGATTCTTTCTGTTTCTCATTATCTTATTATTTGGTATATCACTTCATTTTTGCTCTTAGGTGCTTCTTTATTTTCCCTGTCTTTTTTTAAGAAAATTAGAATAAAAGAAATTTCTTTTTGGTTAATTCTCTTTTTTATTTCTTTAGTTTTTTCTGTAGGCGGTAAAGACCCTTTTGGCAATTTTATTCTATGGTTGTATAAAAATTTTTCCTTAATGGCACTTTTTTCGAGTCAACAACACCTTTTGGTTGTGACGGCTTTTAGTTTGGCCGTTCTTTTAGGGCTTGGAATTTTTTCTTTACTGGTTGAACTTAAAAGTAAAAATCAACTTCTTTTTCTTTCCTCTTTGGCTATTATCACTCTTTCTATCATGATTCGTTTTTTTCCTTTTATGAATGGCAACTTGGGTTTGAATTACTTATCGGGCGATAAAGGAGGTAATTATCTTGCCGCCTACAATTTATCTCCGGGTTTTCAAAAAATTTTGGAAATTTTTGATAAATCAATAAATAAATATCGGGTTTTACCTCTTCCGGCAACCCATTCTCCTTATTTTCTAAAAACAGAATATCAAGATGAAGCCCAAGGAGGTGATTCTAATCTTTCTTATTCAAAGATACCATTTCTTTTATCGGATACACCCGTTAAAAAAGGTCTTGGTTTAGTTTTAGAAAAAATCTTTTATTCTAAGGATTATCCTATGGGAATTTCAAAAATTTTAGCTTTAGCCAATGTTAAATATCTTCTTTTAAGGGGAGACGTTCTACCATTATTTGGAGATTTAGCTGATATTTGGAATTACCAAGAAATTTTTAAGACACTTGAAGAGAAAAAAGAGTTGAAATTGGTTGGCAAAGAAGATTATGTTTCTCTTTGGGAAAATCAAGAAAGCTTGCCACTTTTCTATATTCCGGAATATTCGGTTTTAGTTGAAAACAATGTTGAAACAATTCCAGAAATATATTCTTTAAATGAATTTCCCTTAGCAACGGTGCACTTTTTTAAAAATGAGAAACTAAAAAATGATTTAAGACCCAAGGTTGATATAAATCCAAATGAAGTTTTTATTGAGGCTAAACTGAAAAATGCTATTAACGAAAAAGAATTGTTTAAAAATTATCCTGATCTAGAAAGAATTTTTTTTCCTTTTTCCCATTGGGGACCACAAAGCCCTTTTTACAAGATTGTTCTTAAAAATGAAAAATTGGAAGAAAAAAGATTAGGAAAAGACAAAAAAGAGTTGATTGAAAGAAAACTCTTTTTTGCTTCCAAAAGAATTTCAGAGATTGAGAATTTTTTCAGCGACTTTAAACTTGTAAATAAAGAAAATCTTGAGAAAATAATAAATCTTTATCAGGAGAAAATGATAGAAGTAATAGATCTTTTAGAAGAGATAAAAGAGGAAAATCTGGATGATTTTTATTCGGTCTTTGCTAAGGTGGAAATAACCTTTCAAGCTCAAAAGGATAAAGTTAATAACTTTTTGATAATTAGAGATAATTTTAATCAAACTTTCGAATTTTTAAACAAAGAAATTGAAAAAATTAAAATTCAACATAATCCTTCTTATTTTACCTATGATTTTTTGGTACCTGAAGATGGAAGCTATTCTCTATATCTTCAGGATTTAAATTTAGCCGAGGATGATTGGCAGCTTTCTTTCGACCAAGAAATTTTGACGAAAAAAGAAATTAAAAATAAAGAGAATGGTTGGTTAAATTTTGGCTTTAAAAATATTAAAAAAGGCGATTATCATTTAAACTTTTCTCAATTTGATACCGAAAATTTAATTGAGGAAAAATGGAAAAATTTTGATTCAGAAATTATTAAGGGAAAGATTTATTCTTCTTTTCCGGAGAAAATTTTGCGAAACAGAAAAATTGTTTACTTTCAAGAAATTAAAAATTACATTCCAGAAACGATCTATCAATTAAATTTTGAATATACCATACAAAATGGGAGATTGGGTTTTTTGATTATTCAAGATAGCGATAAAATCAATGGCCAAATTTATCCTTTTTTGGAAAAAAGTTTTCCTTTGACCAATAAGGATAGTTTTGAAAAAATAGAAATTTTCTTTAAGTCTAGTCCCTGGGCTTCTTCCGCTAAAATTTTGCTTTTTGTTGATCTTAAAGGAGAAATACGGCCAGATTTTAAAATCATTAACCCCAGCCTTAAAAAGGTTGCTCAACCCAAAGTAGTTTTAAAAATGACAACTAAGAAAGATGGTCTGAAAATAGAGGAAAATCCACGCTTAACTTTTAGCAAAATTAATCCGACAAAATACAAGGTTAAAGTCGAAAACGCCTCAAGGCCATATTTTTTAGTTTTTTCTGAAAGCTTTCATGATGGTTGGAGGGCTTATGTGACTGATACAAATATTAATGATTCCAAGAATAAAGAAACGACAACAAATTATCTGAGTGGTCAGATTAAAGAAGGGATTTATAAAAATTTCTTTTTTAATAAAAATACTCTAGAAACATGGAACAAAAAACCAATTTTTAATGAGCGACATTTTTTGGCTAATGGTTATGCCAATTCTTGGTTAATTAAACCGGAAGATGTCGGAAATCAAAAAGATTATGAAATAATCATTGAATTTTATCCTCAAAGAATTTTTTATTTTGGTTTAATAATTTCTTTATTATCATTTTTCTTAACCGTCTTATTCGTAATATTTTTGTCTATTAAAAAGGTTTAATCAATGAAAATCACCGGCAAAAAAAGAGGTATCCTTAAATTAATTTTATTAATTATTTTTTTAATCGATATTTTTATTTTTTATTCCAACTATGATTTTTTAATTTTGATTTTTATGATAATTTGTTTTTTCTCGTTTCCAATTTTTGCAATCGAAAGTAAATGGTCGATTTATATTGGTCTTTCTCTTCTCGGTTTATGCCTATTCTTTTTAATTATTAATAAAACGATTATTAGCGAAAAATTTTCCATCTGGGCTTTTGTTTTTTTGGTAATTGGCAATTTTCAATTATTAATTAACGGTTTGAAAAGAAAAAAAATAAATGAAAAAAATTAAAAAAAGGGTTTTTCCAATCCTTTTATTTTTTTTAATAGTTGTTGGTTTCTATTTTCGTTGGCATGGCCTTAGTCAAAATTATTCATTTTGGACTGATGAAGAGCATGTGGCGATTTTTGCCAGAGCCATTTTGGAAAGAGGCAAACCAGTTTTAGCCAATAGTTATTCCACTGGTGTTTACCAGTGGCTCCAATATTGGCTCAGCGCCATTTCGGCCAAAACTTTTGGCTTAAATGAATTTGCTATAAGATTTCCTTCTGTTATCTTTGGTGTTTTGACAATTTGGGCAGTTTATCTTTTGGGAAAAGAATTGTTTAATAAGAATGTCGGTTTGCTTTCTGCTTTCTTAATTACTTTTTCAAAAATTGAAATTCTTTGGTCACGTCAAGCCAGGCCATACCAGGCTTTGCAGTTATTTTTGATTTTAGGGGCTTATTTTAGTTATAAGCTAGTTAAGGAAAAATTTAATTATTTTAATTTGGTTGGTTTTTTAATATCCGGCATCTTGGCTTTTTTGTTTCATGGTTTGGGTTTGGTGGTAATCTTTGACGGGATTGTTTTTCTTACCCTCGTTAATTTTAAAAAATTGGCGAAAATCTTGATTCCCTTGGTTGTTTTTTTACTAATGATGATTGTTGTTTTTTGGCAGTCGATTGGGAGAGCGATAAATATCTTTGGCAAAACCAATTATCTTTTTTATTACCGCGTTTTTCTAACGCATAATTATTTGCTGCTTTGCCTACTGGCGGTTTTTGGCGGTTTTTTGCTGTTTTGGCGGAAAAATTGTCGAGAATTAATTTTATTTGTTATTTTTCTAGGTGTTCAAATTATCATTGCTTCCTTTTTTCTTATTCAACCATTTACCCGATATTTTTATCCGGTTTTTCCTTTTTTGATTTTATTATCAGCTTTTGCCTTGTTCGAAATTTCCCAGTATCTTGGTTCGCTCATTAAGCGACCTAAATATCTAGTATTGATTATTCAATATCTAATATTGTTTGCTTTGGTTTTTCCTGTTGTGACACTTGGCCATAAATTTGCTTTTTTGCCCCAGCCAGTTTATTCTTTAAACGCTGATATGCAAGAAATTCCGGAAGTTGACTGGAAGAAGGTCTATAATTTTGTTGGCAAAAAATTAAGGGAGAACCCCAAGTCGATTTTAATAACCAACTGGAATGATTTGCCAGTTTGGTATTTAGGCGAAGGGAAATTGAATTATTTATTGAGAAAAAATAATCCCTTTGACCAAGATCCTCTTTCCGGGTCCAAACTAATTCATGATTTAACCGGATTTAATAAGACAGTACAGGAAGAAAAAAAGGGTTTAATTATCATTGATAGCTGGGATAACTATATTCCAGATGGAATAAGGGAATATGTAAAGAAAAACTTGAAAAAAGAATTTGAAATTGACCGTTTATATCCGGTTCAACCCCGCTTGTGGCCGGTGGAGGTTTATTCCTGGGGGAATTTAAAATGAAATTGACCAAACTCAAAAAACAAATTCTTTTCTGGCTGATTTTCGGTCTTTTGATTCGTTTTTTAATGATGCCTTTTTTGGCTCACGATGACTTTTTCTTAATTTACGGACGAGTGGCCAAGGCTTTAACCGGGCAAGCTAATTTTTTAGCCTACAGCCAGCCTCTTTTTCATCTTTTTCATTTTTTTGGTTATGGTTTGGTGAGAATTTTTACCCCGATAAAAGATGTCTTGGTTGTTTTTGTCAATCAGGATTTGACCAACCCCCACACCTTGAAAATCATTTTCCTGGCCAAACTGCCTTTTGTTTTCTTTGAGTATCTCTCCCTTTGGCTTCTTTTAAAGTTCTTTCAGAAAAAAGATTGGTTAAAAGTGGTTATTTTCTGGCTTTTTAATCCGGTCAATCTTTATGTTCTTTACGCCTTTGGCCGTTTTGAGTCGGCGGTGACTTTCATACTGCTTTGGTTTTTCTGGCTTTTAAAAAGACAAAAACTTGCTTGGGCTTCTTTGCTTTTCGGCGTTTTAATCTTAACCAGGACTTTTTTCCTGATTTTAATCCCCCTTTACTTTCTGCTTTTCGGCCGTGGTTTTAGGGAAAAGGCAAAATATCTACTTTTATCTTTGGGGCCTTTTCTGATTTGGTTTTTTTATGATCAATTCTTCTTAAAACAGCTCCAAATTGCTTCTTTGTTTCAAGAGGGGAAGCATTCCAGTTACTTTTTTGAATCTCAAATCGGTCTTGGTCTGGGGCAGGTGATTTATCTTTTTTTCTTGGCTTATGCTTTACTTTGGCTTTTTGTTTGGTTTAAGGAGAGAGAAAAGGAAAAGATGTTTGTCTTAACGGATTTTCTTCGTTATACTTTTGCCGTTTTAATCCTTTATTACGCCACTTCCTTTTTCCATCCTCAATATTTTGCCTGGATGATACCCCTTTTGGCCTTTTTAGTAGCCAAACCAGATTATAAAAAGATTGTCTGGCTGCTAGTGTTCTTGTTTTTACCCATTCTTCTTTTCTGGGATAACTTTACTACCTTGGGTCTCTTAAGGCCTTTGGCTGAGTTTTTCAATGATTTTTCTTTAGCAAACTGGCTGGATAAATTTTTCCCGGCGATGAAATTTTTGAATCTGGTCAGAACATTCTTTTCAGCCACTGGTCTTTATCTCTTATGGCTGGTTTTTAAGGAGAAGGATGATGCTTTCAAAAATGATTAAAAAACTTTCTCTTATTATCTTTCTGACTTTTCTTTTTTCTTTACTTTCTGGGTTTTTGCCCAAAGACACTCAAGCCATGCTTTTGCGGGAGAAAAGTCTGCGGGAAAGCTTTTTTAGCAAAATAGTGGATGAGATAAACTTGTCTTCAAAACAAATCCTTTCCCAGACAATCAGGCTTAATTATGATAATCCCTTAGGGATTGAGATTATTTTTCGCAACCCTTCCGATGAAAAGGCTCAAGGAATTTTCAGGTTGAAAGATGAAAAAGCAAAGACTTTAATAGAAAAAGAATTTTCTTTGGAGCCTAATACTCCAGCAAGCTTTCAATTTTTCTCTTTCCCAGAGATAGAAAAACCTAAAGGGAATACTTATCTAATAGAAATTGTCAATACAGGTAAAATCCCCCTAATTTTAGGCTATTATAACCAAGATGTTTATCATTATGGTCAGCTTTATTTAGGAGAAAAATTAAAAAAAGGTAATTTACAATTTCAGATTCATTATCAAATTTCTTCCATAAGAGAATTATCAGAGAATTTTAAACATTATTTAGAAGGGGATCGCTTGTTTTTCCTTATCTGGTTAGTCATAATTATCTTTATAGCCTTAACGGTTATTATTTTGGCTAAAAAATACCAGATTGATAATAATGAATCTGTCCACTAAAGAAAAAATTAAAATGGCGATGATTTGTCTTTTAGAGACAATTAGCGCTTATATCCTCATTATTGTCTCCTTGGAATACTTTCTAACTGAATATTTCTTAGTTTTCAGATATATTACTGCGGATATTAAAACTTATATTTTTCTGGCTATTTTATTGGTTATTTTTTCTATGAACTATATTTTTAGAACTAAAGCTCAATTTAATAGGATATTGATAGCTTTTATACTAATTTTAACAGTCGGTTTGGGCTTTGGTTATAAGAAATATTTAAATTATTATGGAGAATTGCAACAATTTCCCAAAATTTATAAAATTTCTAAAAATTATGGTTTTCAGGGAACTATTATTAATATTGAAGGCAAGAATTTCGGTCCAACCTGGCAGCCCGGAAAAGTTTATGTTAAAGACCTTTTTTTAAGGCCAGACAGACAGGCATTTGAATTTATGGTTAAATTTTGGTCACCGGATTTAGTGATTGTTGAACAGCCAGTCCCAGAAAGATTTTTCAAAGGACAATTATATTTACAGAAATTTAATGATAAAGAAAGCAACCCAAAAGATTTTGAGATTACAAATCCTAATCTTTTATAAGTTTATAAAAATAAATTAAAACTAAAAATGGAAAAGAAAAAAGGCCTGTTTAATTTTTTAACCTTAGGGATAGTGACTTCCGTTGTTATTCTTTTTATTGCTAATATTTTAAACTTTTCCTTAAGTATCGATTTTAACCTTATTGGTAAAATTTTAGGGCTTTTTCTATTAATAGCCTTCTTTATCAATCTGGAAAGTATTAAAAATTTTTTTCTTAACCTGAAGAATGTTAAAAGTTTTTTCATGCTTTCTTTTTTGAATCTGTTATTAATTTTTTTCTTTGTCCTTTTTTATTCAATTTTTCGTTTTGGCAGCCCTTTAATTTTTGAAGACCGGATTGCTAATTTTAAAGTTAGTCAAAAAAAAGAAATTGTCTTGGGCGAGCCTTTAAGGCAAAGTTTTACCGCCAACTCTAATAATTTAGGAACCATTGGTCTTAAGATTATTGCTAAGGATAAAGATCTTAGCGCATCAGCTTTTGAAGAAGCTTTTAATGAAGATGAAGAAATAGTTGGGCAGCTGCCTAAAGGCGAAACAGATAAAATCATTTTTCGTATTAAAGAAAATAAGCCAAAAATACGTGATTTAACAGAAAATCTTCAAAGTTCTATTTCTTTATTCGGCATTCCTCTTCAAAAAAAATCTCAAGATGAAGGCTATATTTTTGAAAAAGAGAGATCTTTAAATTATTTTTACGAAAATACCTATGAGCTGACAAAAGACTTTCAAACCTCTTATTTTTTGTTTGGCTTTCCCATTCAAAAAGACTCCAAAGACAAAAGCTATATTTTTGAAATAGAAAAGGTCGAAGAAGGAGAGACGGGTAAGACATTTTTATTAGAGAAAAATTCAGATGGGAAACTCAATTTTTACCCTAAATATGGCTATTCTTTAAAAGAAATCAGTTCTGACTCTCTACAGATTATTTCCAATATTTCAAGAAAAATAAACCAATTTCTTGAGGAAAAAACGATTCAGACTAATTTAATTATAGTTCTTCTTTTAATAGAGTTTTTTATCCTTTCCTTTTTAAAAAAAGAAGATAAATATTTTAAAGAAAAAATTAATCCTTATTTAAAGTATGGTTTCCTACTTGGTCTTTTATTAATAACCATTTCCTCCCTAAAGTTTGAATTTATCGAGTATATTATTTTCTTGAAGAATATTGTTAGCCTTCTATCAGCCTACAATTTACCTTTAGCTTTCTTCACAATCATCTTTGGTTTTTTGGTTTTTTATTTTAATAAAGAGGAAATAGAAAAAGAGACAGAAAAAGAAAAAGCAGAAGAGGAGTTGGCGGAAGAAAAAAGATATCAAGAATTTGGCAACAAATTCCCCACAATAAACAAAATCCCGCTTTTCCGAAATTTTATCCGCTGGTGCTACAAGGAAGGGGGGTATGGGGTTGGGTTGGTAATTTTAGTTATTGTTTCGGTTTTTATTCTCACTTACCAGCTCGGATACTATGAATTTAAAGAAGATGAATTTCAGGTTGTTGATGCCGCTGTGGGCTATTACCACACCGGGAGTTTTTACAAATGGGACTGGCTGCAAAATAAATCAGGGCAATATACCGATTGCATTAAGGAAGATATACATTGCCATTACACAGCAGCCTGGCCGCATACTTGGCTAATAGCGCAGTCTTACAAAATATTTGGGATTTCCGAATGGTCTTCGCGGTTAGTTTCCGTCCTGTTCGGCTTGATATTTATTCTCCTAGTCTATTTTGTTACAAAATATTTTACGGGAATGAAGGACGTCTCATTCCTTAGCGCTTTTGCGGTTGCGTTTTATCATTCCTTTATTGATCTTTTTAGATACACGAGAATGTACGCGGTGCTGATTCCTATTTTTTTGGTTTTGTTTTATTTGCTATTTAGGGCAATTACCGAGAAAAATAAGATTGATTTTAAGTTGAAGATTTTGAACGAATTTATTAAGAAGAATCTCGACTTCAATTATGGGCTGTTAATTGCTGCTTTAATTTTTCTTGTTTTTAATTACCTTATTCATATTAATTCTTTGATTATTCTCCCTGTTTTGCTCTTTTTTTTGGTTTATCTTGCGGTTTTTAGAAAAGAGAAAAAATATGTTATCGCAAGCTTGCTCGGCATATTCGGCTGTATAGGCATTTTTTTAATGTATTATTTCGGATTGACAACAAAGTTTCTGATTTTCCTTTCATTTTTTGGAAGAAGAAATTACATCTATTCAGATTTGTTAACGCAATATCCCTTCCCCTCTGATTTTGGAATTTTGTTGCTTCTACTAGGAATTACGTCAATTTTTATATTCAAAGGACAAAAAAGAGATAAAATAATTTATTCCTATTTAACAATTATTATTACTTTGATTTTCTTTGTCTGGATCGGGAATAGATATGCAGGTTTTACTTATATATCACACATTGCTACGGTTTCCATTATTTTAATTATTACCGCCTATTGTTTGATTGTAAAATTATTCAAGACAAAATACCTAAAATTTCTTTTGTATTTATTATTGGTTCTTATGATAGGATTTAATTTTTACCAAAATTTTGGAAAAATCTATAAGAATGAGCTTGGGTACGGCCGTTTTGTGATAGCGTATCAAACAATAAAGGAAAATTTTAATCCCGAGAAGGATGTTTTATTCGGGCAATATTTAAAGCCTTATTATCTTCAAGAAATGGCAGGAAACAACATTAAGACAATAGATATGCTTTATGATAGACGCTATGAATACGAGACTTTTTTAAAAGATATCTCCAAATATGAATCTGGTTGGATTGCTTGGCAAACAAGAAAGGGGTATCACATCAGGGGAGATATCAAAAATTATATTAATGAAAATTTCAAAAAATATCATGGTAGCGGAATAGACGATACTAACGTTGAGGTTTATTATTTTAATCGAGACATGATTAAAAATTGAGGCCTTGTCAGATTAAAAAATTTTAATACTTTATTTTTTTGTCCAAAAAATAAAAAATGCCGCCCAAGGAACTCGTTATCATCAAAGAAACTCGACTAAGCAAGGCGACGGCTAAAGAAATTTCCATCGGCACGCCGATAAGACTAAACAAAAACACGTTCAAACCTTCCGTTATCCCGATAGAGTTAAAAGATATGGGAATAATTCCAAATATCTGAGTGATTGTGCTAATCAATAATACGTAAAGAGGACTTACTCCAATGCCAAAAGCGCGAAACAATATCCAGTAATGAGCCACGGCAATTTCTAAAGAAAATAAAAAAGAATAAAAAATCCCATAACTCAAGGATTTTTTATCTTTGATACTGAAAAGAGATGCTATCAGTTTACTAAATTTATTAACTAACGATATTTCTTTTTTTATTAATTTTTCTATCTTCAATAAAAGCCGATAATTTTTAATAAAAAATAGAATGAGGACGAATCCTAAAAATGTGGCAGCTTCCAAAAATAAAAATCTGCGGTCAGATATTATTAATTTATAGAAAAATGGGGCTAAAAAAATATTAATCAAAAAAAGGGTGAAAAACCCACTTCCCCTTTCAAAAACTATTGAAGAGACAATTTCTTTCTTTTTATCTCCAAAGATTTTATTTAGATTAATGAATTTATAAATATCGCCTCCTACAGTCGTAGGTAAAAAATTATTAAAGAATGCTCCGATGGAATACAAAGAATATAATTTTAATTTATTAATCTTAAAGCCGTAGTTTTTTAAAAAAACATCCCATCTCAATACGCTAATATACACGCTCAAATAAATCAGTAACGCAGGGATAATTATCAAAATAATATTGGCATCTTCCAAAGCATTTAAAAATAAATTCCAGTCTATTTTTGAAAACAGATACTCAAGAAGCCCAATCGCTATTAACAATTTAGCTATAAGAATAAATATCTTTTTCATCGATTTATTTATTTGCTATTATAAAAATCCTTCTTGCTCTTTTTTTAGATTTGCTAATTTCTTCCAAAAAGAAGACGTAAAATAATATTTTAGATACAATAACTTTAATAAATTTCAACACGCCTCGTTTATTATTCATAACCGTAGAAGGATCTATTTTGGTTAACAATCGGTAATATAGGGGGTATATAATATTCCCCCATCCAAAAGATTCAAGAATATGGAAATTCTCTGTTTTTAATTTTTCCTCAAGTTCATTATTTTCGTATCTTCTTACGTGCCCAGAGAAATCGTCGTGTTTAGACCAATATCCCAGCGAGAAAGGAACAGACAATATAAGGATGCCGTTTTTATTTAAGACATTATAAAGGTTTCTTATTGCTAGCCGATCATTTTGTATATGTTCTAAAACTTCTGAGCAAATTATAAGATCGTATTTTTTATTTTGAAAATCTTTTTTTTGAGTTAAGTCTATTTTATACAAAAGCCCTTTAAATTTATCTTTAGTAAGTTTAATAGCTTCATCGGAAAAATCGCTACCACTTAGATTATTAAATCCTTGCCGAACAAGTAGTTTTAATAAATTCCCCTCACCACAACCACAATCTAAAATAAAACCATCTTTTTTACCATATTGTTTGGCAAGACCGACTAGAATTTTATACCGTGCCCTTATCGAAGGTCCAAAATCTGCTGTGTTTCGCCATTCTTTTTTCCTTAAAATATCATAATAATCACTCTTTTTTTGTTCTTTCATAATATTTCACTTATTGTATATAAATATTTTCCTTTTGTTTTATCATATTCATTATTCAATAGATGTTTATTCTTTTTACTTCTTTTTACTATCTATGTACCAACTGTAACTTCCACCTCTCAATTTCTTTAATATTTTATTAAAATGATAGGTAATATTTTTCTGAACCCACTCATTAAAGAGTACTCTGACTATCCAGGGAAATTGCATTAAAAAACCTTCTGCTTTAACAAATAAATTTTTGTTGGCTGGTTTAAATTTTCTGGCGGCATTTAAAATGTTAAGATTGCCGATTAGTTCTGTATTATCAATATCTTCTTTCGCCCAATTGTTCGTCAAGATTAAATGTCTAATTGCTTGCGGATTAAATCTCATTATTTTAGCCGCGGCAACATCATTTAATAAAGGATTATCGGCAAAAAGAATAATCCCCAAATTAATTTTTTCACCATATAAAGGGCCTTGTCCTTCCATCCCCACTATTCCATCAGTAATCACAAACATTTTGTCATAAAATAATCGGTTTAAATCAGCTATAACTTGATGAATATTTTGGTGGTATTTTATCCTTAAAGGATTAGGAATCACTCCAAACATATTTTTTAAGGCGCAAGTAACAGTAGCGTATTTATGAGTTTTAATTTTTGGTAAATTAATAATCAAATCAGCATCCCAAAGTGTTTTTCCTAACTCAATTCTCTTTAAAAACTTTCCTTCCGGAATTCTTATGGAAATTTTCTTATCATAAGTCAGATTCACAATTTGAAAATTATATTTATTCTGTAACTTTTTAACTCCCATTAATTCCAAGGCCAAATCTAAACGCCTTCCCTTTATTTTGGTGCCGGTTTCACTTTCTCCTAAAAAAACTTTTAAATTTGGGTATCGCGAAAGATACTTAATAACCGCCTCGATAATCCTAATATCAGTGTTTGCACCCTGCTCTATATACTCTTTAACATCGGTAACCAAATTAGGTTTAATAAAAACCGACTTAATGGAGGCCAATTTTTTATCCAACCCATAAAAATTAAAGCCCGCATCAATAATTCCCTCAATTTTATTTTCATTAAAATTTTTAATTAAAACTTTATTCATAATTTTTACCTAATTTCGCTAATTGTATAAACATATTTCCCGCTTTTTAATGGCGGTATTTCATTTACAAATTCCCACTGAATCTTACAATCTTCCCCCATTATCTTTCTAATTGATTCTTCAATTGCCATCCTATTTTCTTCAAGTTTAATTTTATCTCTAATAATTGTTTTGATTAATATATAGTCAAAATCTTTCTGTATAACTTGAAATTTTGATATAAACCCCCTATTGAACACGACGCCGATGAAATGAATGAAAAATTCTCCAGGAATTAGCTTGCCATCTTTAGTCTTAAACACATTCATCTCCCTCCCCTCTACTTTTTCCAAATACTCCCAATCATTTCCTTTAACACCCACATCACCTATATCATATCTTATTAAGGGCATTGAATAATTATTAAGCGTTGTTATATATATTTTCCCCATCTCATCGGCTCGGCACGATATAAGCTGATTATTTAATATTTCAACATAATTATTCCAAATGCTTAATTTCAATTCTTTTTTATTTCCATCGCTACATGCCACGCTGCCGACTTCTCGTGAACCGTACCGATTAAATACGGGGTAGTGGAATACTTCGCGCAGAACCTCTTCCATTTCCGGATATAACGTGCCAGCCGAAGTCAAAACGCCCCTTGGAGAATATATAGATAGTTTTCTTGCTTTAATAAACTTGGCGAATTCATAAATTGATTGCGCGTAAGCTTCTATCCATTGAGGCTTAAATTTATTCCACTCAATAACAAACCTCTCCATATCTTTTTCGGACATTCTAAAAGCATTAAGCTCTTTTCTGTTATAGAGCCAATTTTTTAATCGCAGAGAAAATTTTTCTTTTCCTTCTAAAATATCTCTTTCAGATCCCCACAACCGCAATTCTTTGTCTCCAATATCCTGATTGCCAAAAGTTTTATAATAAATTTTATTCGCTTTGTTCCATTCATCATAATTTTTATCCTGCAAAAATCCCACTGGCTCTCCCGTACTTCCGCCCGAAGTGTTTTCATACGATTTTCTTTTTTTATAATCTTTAGAATATAAGTTTTCCCCTTCTCGCCTGATAATTTCTTTTGTCAGAATCGGTATTTTATGAAAATTTTCAAGATTTATCTCTTGGTTAGAATCAACTATTTTTGCATCGGCTAAAATTTTATGGTAATACGGTACATTGTTATAAACGTGCAAAAGAATTTTCTTTAGCTTTTCTTCTTGATATCGCTGTTTTTCAATAAAAGAAAATTTATCAATTTTTTTGATTTCTTTTAATATACTGGGGATTTTACTCCCCGACAAATATAAAAGAGAATAAATTATGGGTTTACGCCAATTCATAGATTGTGTTATATTTTTCCGCGACTTCACTCCAGTTCATCTGCTCAGCAATACTTCTAGATTTTTCACCCATAGATTTAATAAGTAATGGGTTATTTAAAAATTGTTTTATGGCATTTCTTAACGCATCCGTATCGGCTTTGGGCACAATAAATCCATTGCCTTGAATTAATTCTTTAGTACCGCCAGTATTGGTGGCAATTATTGCTAGTTTACAAGCCATGGCTTCCAAAATAGTATTACTCATGCCTTCATTTAAAGACGGAAGAACAAAAATATCACTTTCTTGGTAATATTTTACTATTTTTTGATGGGGGATTGAACCTAAAAATTTTACCTTCTCCTCAATTTTTAAATCTTTAGCCAATTCTTTTAAGTTTTCTTTTTCTTTACCATCACCAATAAGCGTTAAAACAATATTTTTATTTCTTAATGTTCCTAAAGCTTTCAATAAATAATCAATCCCTTTTATTTTAGTAAGTCTGGCAACACAAATTATTCTTAATACCTTACTGCTTTTTTTATTTTTTACAGGTTTAAATTCTTTAGTATTAATACCATTGTAAATAATTTCGATTTTCTGATTGGGAGCAGTTTTTTGAGCTAATTTTTTTAAACCTTCGGAGTTAGCGATTATAACTCTAGCTTTCCTCCAGATAATCTTGCTTAAATGTTTAAAGAAAAATTTATCCAAAATCTCAAATCTTGGGTTATGAAAGGGAACATCAGAACCTCTTAAAGAGACCAAGTAAGGTTTACCTAAAAGCATAGCAATAAATCCACAGGGGATACCAAACCAAGCATGAATTAGATTGTATTGATTTTTTTTAAATAATTTCTTAGCGTAAAAATAAGCTCCACACGAGTAGTAAATAAGATCTTTTATTGATTGATATTGTAGATTTTTTTTATTTTTACCAATATTTATATAATGAATATTAATATTTTTTGAAAAAATTTTTATTACAAATTTTGAAGTTGAGGAAGTAATAAAATCAATTTTAATATTTTTATTTTTAGAAAATTCTCTAAGAAAATAATAATTTGCGTTTGCTGCTCCTCCTCCTAAAGGAGGAAATTCATAATTAAGCATGAGTATTCTTGAAGACATTAGATAATATAGTCGGCTTTCAAACTTTTAAAAATGCTATGGTTAACAGCTCTAATTACAAAGTCATATTCATCTAATTTGATCTTCTCTAGAGGTATGTTGTTTTGTCCAAAAACTTTATCTCTATCATAAAGCATTGGATCACAAATAGTAATCTTACACCCATAAATTTTTAAATTTTGTATCAAATCTTTTATTTTTGAGTTTCTTATATCTCTTACGTCTGGCTTAAAAGTTGCGCCTAGCACTAGGATTTTTGCGCCTTTTATTTTTATCTCCTTATTTATTAATTCTTTAATGATTTTATCTGAATGATATTTAACCATATAATCATTTGTTTTTCTGCCTGCCAGTATCATATCTGGGTGAATCCCAAGTAACCTGGCTTTATAAGCTAGATAATAGGGATCTACTCCTATACAATGTCCACCAACTAAACCAGGTTTAAAACTGACAAAATTCCATTTTGTTTTAGCGGTTTCAAGCACATCGTCAATATCAATATTCATTCGGTCGAAAATAATTTTTAATTCATTAACTAAAGCAATATTTATATCTCTTTGAATGTTTTCTATAACCTTTGCTGCTTCAGCTATTTTTATAGATTTTGCCTTATAAATGCCGCCTTTAGCTGCTTTTTTATAAACATTTGCTATGATTTCTGTAGTTTCTTGATTGCATCCAGCAACTACTTTAATTACTTTTTCAATCGTATGAACTTTATCGCCCGGATTAATTCTTTCTGGGGAATAGCCCACCTTAAAATCATTTGGATATTTTAACCCACTTTCCTTTTCAAGAATGGGAACACAAATCTCTTCAGTTACGCCTGGATAAACAGTGGATTCAAAGACAACAATAGATCCTTTTGATAAGTTTTTACCAACTTCTTTTGATGCGGATATTACCAGGCTTAAGTCAGGATTTTTTGCGTGATCAATTGGAGTTGGCACCGTAACGATAATAAAATTGCAATTTTTGATTACTTTTTCATTATCAGTATAAACGATTTTTTTATTTTTCAGATCTTTTCCACTAAGTTCTTCATTTCTGTCATAGCCTTTTTTAAGTTCTTTAATTTTTCCCGAATCCACGTCATAGCCTTTGACGTTGAGTTTTTTTGAGAGGGCAATTGCCAGAGGAAGTCCGACATAGCCAAGACCAACTACACAAATTTTATCCTTATGTTTATCCATAATATTCTTTATACCAATTAATAAAATTACTAATACCTTTTTCTATAGATGTTTTAGGAGTATATCCTAAGATTTTTTTTGCTTTTAATATACTAGCACATGTTTGGACAACATCTCCTTTTTGCATTGGCAACAGGGCTTTTTTTGCCTTTTTCCCTAATTTTTTTTCAATGAGACTAATAAATTTATTAAGATTAATTGGTTTTGATTGTCCAAGATTAATGATTTCATAACCAATTTTTTCAACTTTTTCTAATGATTTTTCTATACCATTAACAATATCATCTATATAAGTGAAGTCTCTCGACATTTTACCGGAATTAAAGACGCTAATTTTTTTCCCCTCAGAAATTGATTTTGTAAATAAAAAAAGAGCCATGTCTGGTCTTCCCCATGGACCATAAACAGAAAAGAATCTGAGTCCAATACAATTAATACCAAATAAATGATGATAAACATAGGAATAAATTTCATTTGCAGCTTTTGTTGCTGCGTAGATAGAGATAGGCTTATTTATTTGCATATTTTCTTTAAAAGGAGTTTTATCTATCCCTCCATAAACAGAGCTGCTGGAAGCGAAGACCAAATTTTTAATTTTAAATTTCCTCATTAACTCCAATATATTCAAAAAACCTAACATGTTTGACTTTTCGTAAGCAAAAGGATTTTCCAAACTATATCTTACTCCAGCCTGAGCTGCTAAATTACAAACTCTCCTTGGTTTATATTTTGAAAAGACCTTTTCTAGCTTTGGAGAATCACAAATATCTATCTTATGAAATGAAAAGTTTGGGTATCTTAGAAGGATTTTTAAGCGATCCTTTTTCAGTTGTTGACTATAATAGTAGTTGTTTAAGTTATCAACTCCAACAATTTGCTCCCCTTTTTCTAAGAGCTTTTTAGAAAGGCTAAAACCGATGAATCCAGCAGCACCTGTAATAAGGTATATCATTTATTTTCAAATATTTCTTTAATTCTATAGAAGTCTTTTTTTGGGCGGTTTTTGATGATTAAATCAGCAAGTAAGCCAAAGATTAGAAATTGAATGCCGGTAATAAAACCGGTAACAGCAATTAAGGGCCAGATTTTGTCAGATAGTGAATAGCCGAAAAAGATTCTTCTGATTCCTAGATAAACTCCGAATATAAAAGAAAAGAAAGAAAGAAAAAATCCCAAACTGCCAAAAATATGAAGGGGTCTGTTTTCATATTTTCGCCAAAACCAAACTTCAAACATATCCAAAAATCCTTTTAATGTTCTTGTAAGGGTATATTTTGTTTTGCCGAATTTTCTTTTTTTATGGTTGACTTTAACCTCGGTGATTTTAAAACCCCGCCATCGAATTAAAGCTGGTATCAGGCGATGCATTTCTCCGTAGAGGTCCAAATCTTCAAAACATTCTTTTTTGTAAGCTCGCAAAGTACAACCTGAATCGTGAATGCCGGGGTTAACCAAAAAACTGCCGATATAGTTGGCAAACCTGGAAACAATTTTTTTGTCTAAAGGGTCTTTTCTTTGATAACGCCAACCACAAACGACATCATATTTCTCATTAAGTTTTTTTAAAAGTTTAGGGATGTCATTAGGATCATTTTGGCCGTCGCCATCAAGAGTGATGAAGATTTTCCCGGAAGCGTGTTTGATACCGGCATCTAAAGCTGCTGATTGGCCGAAGTTTTTTCTAAACCTGATGATTTTTAAGGGCCGAAGTTTTTTTAAAACCTTGAGGGTATTATCACTTGAGCCATCATCCACAAAAATAATCTCATAGGGTTTTTTTAAAGATTTCATTACCGAAACAATCTCCTGATGGAGACTGGCAATATTTTTTTCTTCATTGAAAAGAGGGGCAATGACAGAATAATAAACTCTTTTGCTGATTTTTTTAGTTTTTTTTGTTGCCTTGGCCATTTTTGGTTGCCTTTTATTATAATCTTTAAGTGCTTTAGGTTCAAGAAGGATAGATACATAATAGATATACGATCGATATACAGTAGAGATACATGAGTATTATAGGTAATTGGACGAGGAGCGGGAGATAGAGTAAAATTAAAAAAATGATACCGAAGGTTGCCAAAAATACGCTTTTTCTTTCTTCATCTCAAATTGCGGGGCGACTAATCGGCTTTTTTTATTTCCTTTTTCTGGCTCGTTTTTTGGGTGTTGCCACGTTTGGAATTTACAATTTCACCTTAGCTTTTGTTTATAATTTTGTGCCGGTGGCTGATTTTGGTTTGGAAAGACTGGTCTTGCGTGATATTTCCCGAGACGAAAAAAAGATTTCTTTTTATTTAGCCCGGCTTTTGCCCTTAAGGTTGCTTTTATCTTTAGGGGCTTACCTTTTAGTTTTAATCTTGGGGTTGATTTTAGGCCAGTCCTTAAGGCAGATTGGCTATTTGGCGGTTTTTGGCTTGTTTATCTTTCCTTATAGCTTTACTTATCTTTTAAGCAGTTTTTTAAACGCCCAGGAGAAGATGAAATACATGTCCTTAGCCGTGGTTCTCGGCCAGTTGTTGATTTTTATCTTAGGAGTGATTTTTGTTTTGTTAAAGTTTCCCTTAGTAGTTATCTTTTTGGCCGGCGTTTTGGGTCAGCTGATTGTGGCGGCGTTTTTTCTTTTGAGAGCCAAGCCCTGGGGTTTGCCTTTAGGGTGGGTGGTAGATAAAAAGTTTTTCTTAAAATCTTTTTCTTCTTCTTGGGCTTTTGCTTTTTTGCTGATTTTGGCGGTTTTTTACTTAAGGATTTCTTTAATTTTAGTCGGCTTACTGAAGGGCGATTATTATACCGGGCTTTACGGCAGTGCTTTTAAATTCATTGAAGCCATGATTTTAATTCCCCAATCTTTGGCTTTAGCCTTATTCCCTTTATCCTCAAGACTTTTTATTGAGAACAAAGAAAAATTAAAAAGAGTCTATAAAAGGGGATTAGGTGTCTTGTTTCTCTTTTCCTTGCCATTTGTTCTAATTTTGACGGTTTTCCCCAAACTCATTATTGGTTTAGCCTATGGTCAGCCTTATCTTCCTGCTTCACCGGTTCTGCTGATTCTCGGTTTTTCTTTAGTTTTCTTTTTTCTCAATGCTTTACCGGGGAATATCATCCAAAATTCGCCAAAATTTAAACAATTTTTACCTTGGGCGAGTTTGAATTTTGCCATTGCCTTGGTTTTGTGTTTAATTTTAGTTCCCCGATATTCAATTATCGGTGCCGCCTGGGCGGTGATTGGCGGGGAAGTGGCAGGATTGATAATTAATAATCTTTTTGTATGGAGGATATTAAGAAATAAGTAGATATACATAGATACATAATAGATATACAGTAGATATACGATAGATATAAGATAGATAAAAATGGATAAAAAAAAGCATATAAGACTAGAGGATTTAGAAATTTATAAATTAGCCAGAGAAATAAGTAAGATTGCTTGGGAGATTTATAATGGTTTAGATTGGAGGGAGAAAAAAGTTATTGGCGACCAATTTATTCAATCTTCTGACTCCATTGGCGCTAACATTGCTGAGGCCTATGGCAGATTTCATTATTTAGATAGAGTCAAATTCTGCTATAACTCTAGAGGTTCTCTTATAGAATACTTTCATTGGGTTGATCTAATGCGAGAACGAAAAATTGGCAATCAGGAACTCCTAGAAAAACTCCAGAGACTCCTAAAAGAAGAAGAGGTTAAATTGAATAACTATATAAAATCGATATATAAATCAAAAAATGCCTCATAAGCAACCATATATCAGCGAAGCGAATATCAACCATATATCAGCGAAGCGAATATCTATCATTATCCTTTCCTGGAACACCAAGGAATTATTAGAACAATGTTTGAAAAACATCCCTTTTTCTGTGGAAATTATTGTGATTGATAATGCTTCTACTGATAGTACCATTCGCTTTCTTGATTCTTTAAAATGGCCCAATTTAAAAGTCATTAAAAATATTGCCAACCTTGGTTTTGCTAAGGGGAATAACCAAGGGATTAAAACCGCCAATGGGGAGCTGGTGATGCTTTTGAATTCTGATACGATTGTCCAAAAAGGAGCGATAGAGAAGTTGGTGGGTTTTTATCAAGAACAAAAAAACAAGAATTTAGCCTTCTCGCCATTGCTCTTAAACCAGGACGGAACAATTCAACAACAATACTATCTGAAATTTCCCAACCTTTGGCAAATTCTTTTTTACCATAATCCCTTTTTAAGATTTTTAATAATGAAAACTTTTTTAAGAAAATTAATTGTTAATGATTTGAGGAAAGTTCAAAAAGATGAGCCTTTTGAATTAAGCCCTCTTCAGGGGGCGGCCTTGATGGCGCCTAAAGAAGTTTGGCAGAAAGTCGGAGGCTTGGATGAAGACTATCATTTTTTGTTTGAAGACGTTGATTGGTCTTGGCGGGCACAAAAAGCCGGCGTTAAATTATTTTTAGTCCCGCAGGCCAAGGTTACCCATTTTGGCGGGGCCAGCTGGCAGAAAAAAAATCCCAAAGTTGATTTTAATTTTTATTGCCAGCATTTTGACTCTTTCTTGCTTTTTGTCAGGAAAAATTACGGCAAGGGAAAAGAAAAGATTTACCACCGGGCTTTGCTTTTGAACTTCTTTACTCGCGGTAAGCTGAAATTATTTGGCTATTTTTTGAAGAATAAAAATTAACAATGACGATTATTTTGATTCTTATTCTTGGTTTTCTTTTAAGATTGATTAATTTAAATCAATCTCTTTGGCTGGACGAGGCGGTTCAAGCCATAACTTCCAAAGGTTCTTTTTTGGGGATTTTTACCGAGTTAAGAGGTGATTTTCACCCACCCTTATACCATTTATTAATGTGGGGGTGGGGACACCTATTTGGTTATGGAGAAGTTGTTATGAGATTACCCTCCGTTTTATTTGGAGCCGCGACGATTTGGGTAGTTTATAAGATAGTCAGGAGTTGGGAGTCAGGAGTGAGGAGTGAGGAGACAGGAGTCAGGAGAGAGGAGATAGGAGTCAAGAATCAAAACTCAGAACTCCAGACTCAGAACTCAGCACTCAGAACTTTGCCTTTAATTGCCGCGCTCTTTCTGGCGATTGCTCCTTTTCATATCTATTATTCCCAGGAAGCCAGGACTTATGCCATGACGACCTTTTTCGCTGCTTTATCAATGTACTACTTTATGATTTTAGTTAAGAAGGGGGAGTCAGGGGTTAGGAGTCAGAACTCAGAACTCCGAACTCAGAACTTAAAATATATTCTTTTCACTACCCTGATGCTCTATTCCGATTACTATGGTTTGTTTGTTTTCTTGGCCCAAATCATCGCGGGAATGATTATTTTAAGAAAAAGAATCACCAGGCTTTTACTCTATTACACTAGTGTATTTTTACTATTTCTCCCTTGTTTACCCTTATTATGGATTCAACTTAAAACTGGTAGTCAGGCAACAGCCTTTTTGCCGGAGTGGGGGAGGTTGGTTAATTTAAGCTTTTTGAGGGTCTTACCTTTAACCTTTATCAAATTTTCCATCGGTCGGATCACGATTTTCAACAAAACTCTATATGCGATTGTGGTTGGGATTTTATTTGTTATCTATGGGGGTATAATTGCTCGCGGTTTTTTCAAGGGTAAAAAATTAATCATTAATAATTATTCATTAATCATTCTGCTTTGGCTTTTCGTTCCTATCCTTTTAGCCTGGGGAATTTCCTTTTTTATCCCTAACTACCAACCTTTTCGTTTGCTTTTAGTTTTACCGGCCTTTTACCTGCTTTTAGTCTATGGAATTTCTTCAATAAAAAATAAAATTCTTTTTATCTTCTTTCTGACTTTTATCATCATCGTTTCTGGTCTTTCCTTGCTTACTTATTACACTAATCCTTATTTTCATCGTGAGGATTGGCGGGGAGCGGTAAAATACATTGAATCTCAAGATGGGAAAAGTTCTTTAGCCTTAATTCCTTCCGAGACCTCCCATTGGCCTTATGAGTATTACTCAAAAGGCAAAGTGCCCTTATTGGGTGTAGCCAAAGGATTTAATAAAGTTGGGAGTCAGGAGATAGGAGATAGGAGTCAGAACTCAGTACTCAGAACTCAGTACTCGCACATTTATTATATTTATTATCTGGCTGACTTGTTTGACCCCCAAGGATTAATACCCAAATGGCTTGAAGACCAGAAATTTATTAAAACCAATGAAACTAGTTTTAACCAGATAATGTTGCAAGAATGGTCCAGATAAAATTATTTGCTTGACGATTATTTTGGGAGTATAGTTAGTTTGTAGTTACAACCAGTATTCAAAAAATTAAATGGACCCAAAAAGATTGCTAACAAAGAAAAAAAAGACTATTTTAGCCATAGTTTTTTTATTGATAGTTGTTGCTGGTTTATCTTTCTTTTTTTATCAGAGAATAAAAAATAAGCAAAATAATATTCTTAGTAATAATAAGAGCATTAGTTTCCCCGCCCAAGTTATTAAAAGTAACGCCACCCGCTTTTTTATTGATATCAACTCAACGGTCTTTGACTCAATAACAGCCCGTATTAAATATAAAAATCCTTCTTCTGTGCCAAAAGAAATTAAACTAGGGGTTAGGGGCAGTGAAAAAGATAAATATCTTTACCAAATTTTTTATCAAAGATTATTGCAAAATTGTAATTGGGCGAGCATCACTGAGAGGAACAACACTCTTTACCAAAAAAACAAAAATTATAATTCCCTGTCAGAGTTGGCCAGCAACCCTCCGTATAAAGATAAGATTGCTCTTTACAATAGTGATTGGCAAGTGCCCCTAAGGGGGATAGAACAAACAAGCATTAAAAACCTTAAAAAAGAAGTTGAGCTGAGGGGGACACACACTTTTGTGGTTAAAGTGGATAAGCTACCTTTTATTTTTAAACTTTCCAAACAGGATATTAATGCTGCAAATGGTGAAGATAAATATTTAATTAGCATTAGTAAGAATAGTAAGATTATTGAAGAAAAAACAATTGAAGATGACGGTTTTACGGGTAAGGAAAGACTCAAAAAAGAACCCCAATCTGTTGAATTTAAACTTGACAAGATTGACATTGGAGTATATGAAATTTTAGCTAAATTTGAAGGAACGGGGACTGATAGCATTATTACCTCAGTTGAAACTAATCAGGCCAAAATGGTAATTAAAAATAATATTTATCTTTTAGAAAATAAGCCAAGGGTTTTGTATGCCAGTAATTTGCCATTGGTCTTAAAAGTTCCTTCTAAAGATTATTTACAAACAATAAACCTTAATGATGATACTCCTTTAAAAATAGAAAAAGAGACTGAAAAATACACATTTGACTTGCCACAATTATCTCCAGGCAATAATCTCCATAAATTAGAAATACCTTCTCCTCACCTCTATCTTATCAGTACCGGTTATTTTGCTTTTTCGGCTGAAGAATATTTTGATCCTAAAGCGCCTTTGTCTGGGATTGATCTTAACACCCTTATCTCTCTTGATGAGATTGATTATCTTTTAACCTCAATTCCTAAAGCCCGCCAGGAAGGGGAGTGGTTGATTAATGAAATCACCATTGACGGTAAAGACATTAAAATTGATGAGAATAAAAAACTTTACTTTTCTTTAGAGATTCCTGATCTGCAAAAGGAAAGCGGAGAGCTGGAAATTGAATCTTTTGATATTGGAGTTAAAATTCCATGGCTTTTAGGCAATAAATTAAACCGCGGAAATGTTACCGTCTCACCAACCCCCACGCCAAAAGTTATATCACCGGTTTCAGGAAATATCCCAACTGTTAAACCGACACCAATTCCTACCACTGTTGGCAAGAGCATTAAAATTAGAGTTTTAAATGCCGGATCCCCAGCCGGCTATGCCAAAAAATATGCCGATCTTATAATTGCTGCCGGTTATCTTAATGTTGAGATTGAGAATGCCGAGGGAGAAAAAATCAAAGACGCGACAATCGTTTATCCCAAAGCATTGGAAACGGACATTGGAAAAATCGAACAGATTCTTAAAAATGAATATAAAAATATCAACAAGGTTGTTAATAATGATAAGACTGAAATAATCATTAGCATCGGGGCTCTTTTTGTAAACGTCACCCCGACTATCACCCCTTAAGCATTTTTTGGCTTAAAAGCCAAAATTTTGCTAAAATAAGAGAGATTAGTTTTAACCAGATAAGGATACAAGAATGGGAGAAATAAAGGAGAACCCTATTCTAGTAGGAAGTAAAGAAAAAAATCCAACTAAGGAAAAATTTTTAATGGCTAATTTAAGACCAGGAACGAATCTTTATAGTTCTGATCCCGATAAAGATAATTATTATACTACAGGCGTTATTCCTGAAAAGTCAGTAGTTAGAGTGGTTTTTAATTTTATGAATAAGGGAAGTAATTTTGCTAATTGTAAAGTAAAAGAGATTAAAGATTTACTTCATGGGGAAAAGAGAAAATTAGATGTCGGTTTAAATATTCCTTGGGAAATTTATCCCGGTGACAGAGCTTATGTTAATAAAGTTTTACTTGGTAATAAAATGATGGCGTTGAAAAGAAGAACATCTTTTGAACAACCATCACTTTCAGGTTTTCCCAAAATTCCCAGAGCAAAATGAAAATTGGTATCGATATTTCCCAAATTGTTTATGGCACCGGCGTTTCTTTTTATACGAAAAATTTAGTTGAGAACCTTTTAAAAATTGATCAAGAGAATGAGTATACCTTATTTTTCTCTTCTTTAAGACAAAGTCTAAGTCAAAAATTAGAAGTCAAAAGTCAAAATAATAAAGTAAAAGTTAAAAGCTTTAAAATCCCCCCTACTTTATTGGAAATTTTATGGAATAAACTACATATATTTCCTGTGGAAAAATTTATTGGCTCGATTGATGTTTTTCATTCCTCAGACTGGACTCAACCGCCAACCAAAGCCGCCAAGGTGACAACGATTCATGATTTCGGCTTTATTAAATATCCCAAAACAGCTCATCCTAAGATTAAAGCAGTTATGTCTAGGCGATTTAAATGGATAAAGCGAGAGGTTGATTTGATTATTGCTATCTCTGAAGCCACAAAAAAAGATATCATAGAAATTTTAGGGATTCCGGAAGAAAAGATAAGAGTTGTTTATGAGGCGACACCAACAGATATCAATCGAATTGAAGATCAAAAGGTTATTGATAAAGTAAAAAAGAAGTTTGGTATTAAGGGTGATTATCTTTTGACGGTAGCCACCCTTGAACCAAGAAAAAATTTAAAAAAAATTATTGAAGCATTCTCCAAACTCAGAACTCAGAACTCATCACTTAGATTAGTGATTGTCGGGAAGCCAGGGTGGGGAGATATGAGTGAGGAGATAGGAGACGGGAGACAGGAGACGGGGGTCAGGGGCCTGGAGTCGGGAGTCATTTTTACCGGTTATGTTAGTCGGGAAGAATTGTCATCTCTTTATTCCGGCGCCAGTTGCTTTGTTTTCCCCTCTTTGTATGAAGGTTTTGGTTTGCCAATTTTAGAGGCGATGAAATGCGGCTGCCCGGTGGTGACTTCCAATCTTTCCAGTATGCCTGAAGTCGCCGGGGAGGCGGGAATTTTGGTTAATCCACTAGATGTTAAAGGTATTGCCCGGGGTATTAATGAAGTGATAGGTGATAAGGAAAGACGTGAGTCATTAATTAAAAAAGGATTTGAACAGGCAAAGAAATTTTCTTGGGAGAAAACCGCGAAAGAAACATTAAGGATTTATCATGAGGTCATTGAGAAATGAAAAGAAAAGAAATTCTAGTTTTGTTTTTTATTTTAGCCATAGCGGCTTTTTTTCGTTTTTGGCACTTGGGAATAACCCAGTTTATCACCTATGATCAAGCCAGAGATTTCTTAATTATTAAAAGGATGCTGGTTGACCATAAACTGACTTTAGTGGGGCCGACTGTTTTGATCCCTGGAGTTTATCTGCCCCCTTTTTATTATTATTCTTTAGCCCCTTTTTTAATGCTTTTCCGTTTTCATCCTTTGGGGGCTGATGTTTACACTGCTTTGTTGGGTTTGGGCGCTGTTTTCATCTTTTATCTTCTTTGCCGGGAAATTTTTAATAAACTCACCGCGGCCTTGAGTAGTTTGGTTTTTGCTGTTTTACCGGTAATTGTCTCAACTACCCGTCATGCGTGGAATCCTAATACGACTCATTTTTTCTCTCTGCTTTTTGTTTTTTTTATATTTAAATTTATAAAGGGGAAAAACTGGGGTTGGTTTTATGCGGCTTGCGCTGTTTTTGGCTTTAGTTTAAATTTCCATTTTAGTTTATTGGCCTTGACTCTTTTAATAGTGATTGCTTTTCTCTTTGTTGTCAGAAAAACCAAGAATTTTTTCCCAAAATTAATCATCAGCTTGTTTTGTCTTTTGGTTTTTATTTCTCCCTTGTTTCTTTTTGAGATTCGCCATCATTTTCCCATTAGTACAAATGTTCTATATTTTTTGACAAATAGTCAAGGATCGGGAACAGGCTGGTTTTGGAGTTTAGGAATGACTTTAAAGGATATTTTTAGAATGCCATATCTTCTTTTTGCCGGCCATTTGCTGCCGGGGGTGGAATCCGTTAATCCTTCCGCGATTGTTTTGCTCGATAAATTGCCTTTGTTTAAAACCAGTGGTTATTTTTGGGAAAATTTTTATCAAGGCTTTAGTTTTTTAATTGTTTTTCTGATATTATTGATGACGATTATTTCGATGTTGGCAAAAAAAATAATAAAGGAGAAAAAAGGTTTTTATTTAATTCTGGTATGGTTTCTTTCAGGGGTAGGCTTACAGCTGATTTTACCGTCGAAATCATTTTATTATTACCAGTATAATTTTTTATTCCCGGCTGTTTTATTTCTTCTTGGCAACATGGTTTATGTCCTATCAAAAAAGAGAAGCGGTTTGATATTGGTAGTGGTATTTATTTCATTAATTTCCATATTTAGTTTTTTGAGTCTTTTAAAACTTCCGAAAAGTTTAAGAAGTGAAAGTTTTTTTCAGCCAGCGGTCAAGATAATCGCTGATGACTTTTCCTCTGGTGGTCCTTACCATTATGTTGTGGCGGCTAATAATGTTGATCCCCAACGTTGGGATCATAATGCTTTGGAGTATCGTTATTTTTTGGAAGCCTATTTTAAGTTTCCAGCTAGTAATTGGGATGTTGACGACTATCAACAAGCAGAAATTTTATACCTGATTGATGAGGGTGATTTAAAAGAGCCGTTAAAACTAGGAGGAATGGAAATGGAATCTTTTGCTCCTAAAAAAATTGCAAAAGTTTGGCAAGCGGAGACCGGTCAGAAAATTTATAAAATGACAAAATGAATAAGATAAAAAAACTTTTCTCTAAAAATTGGGAATTAATTTTACTTTTGATTTTCGTTTTAATAGCTTCTGTTTTGCGGTTTGTTAATATCTTCAATCTTCAATTTTTTACTTACGATCAGGCCAGAGATGCTTTATTTGTTAAAAGAATGATTGTTGATGGGGAATTTCGTTTGTTAGGGACGCAAACTTCTTTGCCCGGGATGTATTTGCCGCCTTTTTATTACTATACGTTAGTTCCCATCCTTTGGTTGGCGCATTTGAACCCAGTCGGCATTGATATTTATTCAGCTTTGATTGGTGTTTTAACGGTTCCTTTGATTTGGTTCGTGGCTAATAAAATTTTCGGCCGGCCGGCTGGAATTTTTAGCGCCGGGCTTTTTGCCGTTTCGCCTTTAGTCGTCGAGCTAACCAGAAGAGCTTGGAATCCCAACACACTGCCATTTTTTATTTTAGTTACCTTTTGGTTTCTTTATTTTTATTATCAAAAACGCCAAACCAGGGATTTTCTTTTGGCTTTTGCTTTTTATGGTTATTGTTTAAGCTTGCATTTTGGGGTTTGGCTGCTTATTCCGCTTTTTGTCTTTACCTGGGGGTTTTACTTGGTTAAAAATAAGAAAGTTTTGGGTCTTTTTGGGGCTTTGGGTATAATTTTCTTTTTTGTTTCCCCCTTATTGTTTTTTGAATTGCGTCATCATTTCTTTTTAACCTCTCAAGCAAAGATTTTCTTCTTTGGCGGAGGGCACCTCGGCGTTAAGGGAGTTGGTTTTTTCCAATCACTGCTTTCTTCTTTAGTTGCTCTTTTTACCATTCTCATTTCTGGGAAGATTACGCTTGGTTATGGGGCGCCCTTGGAATTTTCCGGCAGACTGATTGAATTTTTTCGCTCTTCTCAACCAATCTCTGTAGTTGCCCAAAAACCCTTCTCTTTATCCTTTCAATGGTGGGGGATGGTTATTTTTTTAGCTATCATCTTTTTGAGTCTTTGGTTTTTAATTAAACGAAAAGAAAATAAAGATTATCGGAAGTTAATTTTGCCGCTTTCCTTAATTTGGACTTGGATTGGGTGGGGAATTTTAGCCTCCAGATTTTATAGCGGCAAGTTTTTCTTTTTTTACTATCTTTTTATTTTTCCAGCGCCGTTTTTGCTTTTTGGTTTTTTAGGGAAAAAACTTTGGGAGATAAAATTTATTAAACTTCCGATTTTGCTTTTCTTTTTATTGATTATCGGTTTTCATTTAAGATATACCACCGTTTTTGCCAAGGAATGGCGTGATTTTAGTGATTTGCAGAATGTCGGAAAAGCGATTGCCGAAAACATGCAAAAAAACGAAACTTTTAATATTGCCACCATCCAGCGGGAGACTGACCGTTGGGATCGCAACGCTGTTGATTACCGTTATTTTGTTGAAACTTTTGGTAAACGAAGAGCTTTAGATTGGTATCCGGAGGATTACCAAAAAGCCCAAGTTCTTTTTGTGGTTGACGAAACCGGACAGACCGAAGTTTTAAGATCCAATATCATGGAGATTTTGGAATTTTCCCCCAAAAAAGTTTTAAAAACTTATAACTTACCTAAAAATATAGTAATCTATAAGTTGGGGAAGTAGTCAAGAGACAGGAGATAGGAGACAGGAGTTAATAAAATGAATAAATATCAAGAATTTTCTGATCTTTTAGTTTGGCAAAAAGCTCACCAATTTACTTTGGAAATATATCGGATAACTAAAGAATTTCCTAGTAGTGAAAATTTTAGATTAGTTAATCAGTTGTGTAGGTCTGCAAGCTCGATTCCGACTAATATTGCTGAAGGGTTTGGCAGGAGCTCTAAGAAAGATTTTGCGCATTTTTTATCGATAGCTAAAGGTTCCACTAAAGAATCTTTTTATCATTTAATCTTATCAAAAGATCTTGGTTATATTAATGAAAGAATGTTTATTGACTTAGTTGATAAATGTAATGAAATCAGTAAAATGCTATCTGGATTGATTAAAAGTATTAATAAAAACTCAAAACTCAGCACTCAGAACTCAAAACTAATATGAAGATTGCTTTGATTGGCTACGAGGCGAATATTAAAAATCGGGTTGGTTCCAACCAATATGCTTTTGAACTAATGAAGGCTCTTTATGAGCTTGATCAAAAAAACCAATATACGGTTTTTCTACCGACACCACCCTTGTCCGACTTACCCCCAAGCAAAAGCAATTGGCAATACCGGGTCGTTGGCCCTAGGAAATTCTGGAATCTTTTTGGTTTACCTTTAGCCCTATGGCAACAAAAACCCAAGCCAGACGTTGTTTTCAATCCCGGTCATTATTGTCCATTAGTTTTCCCAGCACCTTTGGTTGTTTCCATTATGGACTTGGGCTATTTACACTATCCTGAACATTTCACCAAAAAAATTTATTGGAAATTAAAATTTTGGACAGCTTTATCTATTAAACGGGCTACCCACCTTTTAACTATCTCGCAGTCAACCAAAAATGATATAATTAAGTACTATCGAGTAGATTCAAACAAAATCACTGTTGGGTACCCAGGGTACGATCGGGAGAAATTCAAAAGTCCCTTCGGCCCGAGCTCAGGGCGAGGGCAAAATTCAAAAGTCAAAATTGAAGAAGTAAAAAAGAAATACAAGATAAAAGGTGATTACATTTTATCTTTAAGTACATTAAAACCCAGTAAAAATATTGAAGGTTTGTTGGAAGCATTTAAGATAGTTCTAAGTGAAGAGACAGGAGACGGGAGTCAGGAGAGGGGAGAAAAAAACTCAAAACTCAGAACTCAGAACTCCTGCCTTGCCGGCAGGCAGGTAGAACTCAAATTGGTAATTGCCGGCAAAAAAGGATGGCTGTTTGAAAAAATCTTTGAGAAAGTTAAGGAATTGGGTTTAAAAGATAAAGTTATTTTTACGGGTTTTGTTGAGGAAAAAGAGGTACCGGCTTTGATGGCCGGAGCGAAAGTTTTTGTTATGCCGAGTTTTTGGGAAGGGTTTGGAATACCGGTGGTGGAAGCTATGGCCTGCGGGACGCCAGTGGTTGTTTCCAAGACTGGCAGTTTACCAGAGATTGTCGGCCAGGCAGGAGTTCTTATTGATCCTTATAATCCTGAAGATATAGCATTGGGAATAAAAAAAGCTATGGAAGAAAAAAATAAACTAACGGCAAGAGGATTAGAACAAAGCTGCCAGTTTAATTGGTTAAATTGCGCCAAAGAGGTAATTGAAGTTTTAAATGATATAGGAAAATCCGCCTAATTTTAGCACTCGGCTTTTGGGTATTATTCATACACGCCTCGTGCTGCGAAATTGGCGGACAAGAAAATGTTTAAAGACAAAAACGGTAGAGAATTAACCCTGATGGAAGCTTTGCCGAAAATCAGAAATCGAATTTTAACCATCTTTCAGGAATTCCAGCTGATGATTTTGCGGTGGATAGGTTATTGTCCAAGCCACCAATTTCGGCTTTTTTGCTATCGTTTAGCCGGAATAAAAATTGGACAAGGTTCGACCATTCATATGTGGGCGAATTTTTTTCAGCCCAGAAATATTCAGATAGGAGAAGATACGATTGTGGGTGACCATTGTTTTTTGGATGGCCGGGCAAAATTAAAAATCGGCGACCATATAGATATTGCTTCTCAAGTTTTAATTTACAATTCCGAACATGATGTTAATGACTTTGGTTTTAAAGCCATTCTCCATCCGGTTGAAATCGGCGATTATGTTTTTATTGGCCCCAGAGTCGTTATTTTACCAGGGGTGAAGATTGGTCGAGGAGCGATTATCGGTGCGGGGGCGGTAGTCACTAAAGACGTGCCGGCCGGAAAAATTGTCGGCGGCGTGCCGGCTCAAGAAATTGGGGAAAGAAAATTGAAAGATTTTCATTATCGTTTAGGGCGTGCCAGTTTATTTCAATAAATACAGAAGGGAGAAAGAAGATGGGAGTTAGGAGACAGGAGACAGAATTTAAAACTCCAAACTCCGAACTCAGAACTCAGAACTTAGCAGTGAAAATAAAAAAGATAATTACTATTTTAATTGGAATAATTTACTTTTTAGGTATTGTTTATTTGGTTTTACCCGAACCGGTTATCCCCAATTTGGAACCGGCGTTAAAATCCATTGAACCTGGTGATACGACGCAGATGCCCGGCGTCTGGGCCTATTATACAAATCTTTCCCGTCGTGAAGCGGTTGATTTTTACCAAAAAAGCTTTTCTCGGACGCCCTTTTTAAACTTACCTTTACCAACCTACATTCTTAACCATCCGCCGGAATACGCCCGGGAAACTATCCGGGCAACACAACAAAGTAATTTTTACAAAGAAATTGTCCATCCTTTGCGAGAGTCACTTTTCGTTAACGGCTGGATACCTAAAGAAGACGAAGTCTATTTGGCCAAATCATTAAAACCGATTACTGAATTTACGGTTGATGGTCAAAATTATTCCGCTAAAATCACCCTTTATCATGTCCGCTCCCCCCTTTGGGCTAGAATTCTGGTTTGGACAGGGATTATTACTCTCATCATCATGATTATTATGGCCTTCATGGCCGTCATCCGTTCTCCATGGCTGAAAAAAAGGTAGACAAGTCTGTTTCTATTATTATTCTTTCTTGGAACACCAAAGAGCTTTTAAGAAATTGTCTTGAAAGTTTAAAAGATTTGAATGTAGAAATAATCGTGGTTGACAATGGCTCGACCGATGGCAGTGTGGAAATGCTTAAAAAACTCCAAACTCCTAACTCAGTACTCAGAACTATTTTTAATCAACGAAATTTGGGGTTTGGGGCTGGCAATAATCAGGCCCTTCGACAAGCTCAAGGGGAATATTTATTGCTTTTGAATTCCGATACCGTCGTTAAAGATAAAACTCCTCTAAAAATGGCCGAATTTATGGAGAAACATGCCGAAGTGGGTGTTTTAGGGTGTAAATTGTTAAATCCTGATGGTTCATCTCAACCCTCAGCCGGACCTTTTCCAAATTTAGGCGTGGTTTCGGTTATGCTTTTTGCCGAACATTGGCTGGGCGATTTGGTAAGATCTTCCTTTGCTCAAACTAAAGAAGTTGATTGGGTAATGGGGGCGGCTTTAATGGTTCGTCGGGAAGTAATTAAAAAGGCGGGATTGATGGATGAGGGAATTTTTATGTATATGGATGAGGTTGAATGGTGCTACCGAATCAAAAAATCTGGATACAAAGTGATGTTTTATCCAGGAGCCGAAATTACTCATTTAGGAGGAGGGAGTTCTAAAACCGGAAGAAAAGACCCGATTTTAAATATCTATCGAGGCCTTTTATATTTTTACCAAAAGCATTATGCTCGCTGGCAGCTCTCCATTCTTAAGACTATGTTAAAATTAAAAGCAACTGGAGCTTTACTGATTGGCTGGTTGACTAACAATAATTATCTTAAGCAAACTTATGCTGAAGCACTTAAAATCTCAAGAATTTAATATTTTATCTCTAGGGATTATAGCACTGCTTCTTTTTATTCCGATTTATCCCAAGTTCCCTATGTTTAATGTGGTGGGAACTTACGTGGCCATCAGGGCTGAAGATTTTCTGGTAGCTTTTATTTTATTTCTTTGGCTAATTAATCAGATTCGCCATGGGTTTCCCACCCTTAAAGACAGAGTTGGTAAATTAATTATTCTTTACTGGTTAGTGGGCTTTTTATCACTGATAAGTGCTATTTTTATCACCAAAAACATTACGCCATATATTGCCATACTTCATTTCATCCGAAGAATCGAGTATATGTCATTGTTTTTCGTGGCTCTAGCCTCAATAAGGTCAATAGAAAATGTTAAATCTTATGGTTTGGTTTTATTTTTAGCCACAATGGGGGTGATTGTTTATGGTCTTGGTCAGAAATTTTTCAGCTGGCCGGTGGTTTCCACCATGAATGAAGAGTTTTCCAAAGGGATGATTTTAAAATTAACCGAATGGGCGAGAATCAGCTCGACTTTTGCCGGTCATTATGATTTGGCCGCTTTTTTGGTTTTGATTTTAGCTCTGACGGCCGGATTCTTTTTTGGTCTTAAAAATAAAGTTAAAAAAATATTAATTCTTTTCCTCGGTCTTGGCTCTTTTTATTTACTAGTTTTAACGGCTTCGAGAGTTTCTTTCATAGCTTATTTAATCGCCATAATTTTTGTCTTTTTAAGTTTGAAAAAATACTGGTGGCTTGGGCCAGTTTTGGCCGTGAGTTTAGTTGGTATGCTCTTATCTGAAGACATCACTCAACGTTATGCCCTTACTTTTAATATTAATCTTTCGGCTTTATCCAGTAAAATCCCCAGAAGAGAGAAAGCTCCAGTTTTGACTCCAACTCCCACTCCTATACCCCTCCCAGAAGTGGCAAAAAAACCAGTAAAAGTTGTCGCTACCAAACCTAAAGCTACCCCAACCCCAACGCCGGTGGCGACCATTTCAGCCGTTGAAGAATGGAAACCAACCACGGAACTGGCGGTTGAATACTCCAGCGGGATTAGATTTAATGTCGAATGGCCCAGATCTTTGCGGGCTTTCGCCAAGAATCCTTTACTGGGAGCAGGTTATTCTTCGGTAACTCTGGCCACCGATAATGATTATTTAAGATTGCTGGCGGAAACAGGTTTATTGGGTTTTATGGCCTTCTTTTTGATTTTTTTGGAGATTGGTCGACGCGTGATTCTTTTTGCAAGACAGACCAAGCCTGGTTTGGAAAAAGCTGTCGTTTTGGGCATCAGTGGGGGAATAGTAGGATTTTTCGCTAATGCCGTTTTTATTGATGTTTTTGAATCTTCGAAAGTGGCCTTCATTTTTTGGCTTTTAATGGGTATTTTGGTAGGTATTATTAAAATAAATGAAGAAAATGCTTAAAAAATCTTGGTTCCCATACTTCTTACTCTTGCTTATTATTGTTTTAGCTTTGGTTTTGCGTCTTTATAAAATTAATCTTCCCCTGGCTGATCATCATTCTTGGCGTCAATCCGACACCGCGGCCGTGGCGAGAAATTTTATCAAAGAAGGTTTTGATTTTTTCCACCCGAAGATTGACAACATGACAGCTTTAGCTAAATCTGATTTACCCAATAATCAACGTTTGTTTATGGTTGAACCGCCAATTTACCAGACCATTGTGGCTGGATTTTATCGCCTTTTTGGTGTTCAAGAACGATGGGCAAGGTTAGTTTCCATCTTCTTTTATTTAGGAGGAATGATTTTCCTTTATCTTTTGGTGGAGAAACTAATCAATAAATGGGTGGGATTATTAACAGCTTTCTTTATGGCTGTTTTGCCTTTTGGTATTTTTTATGGGCGGGTGATTATGCCCGAACCAGAAATGATTTTTGCCTCTTTAGGTATGCTTTGGTTTTTCTGGCTTTGGCTGGAGAAACAGAAGAATGTCCTCTTTGTTTGGGCAGTTATTTTTGCCGCTTGGGCTTTATTAATGAAAACTTTCCCCTTCTTTTTGGTTTTACCGCTGTTTTATCTGGTTTGGCAAAAATATCATTGGTCTTTTTTCAAACAATATAAGCTTTGGCTTTTGGTTTTTTTAGCAGTTTTACCTTTAATTTTATGGCGCTTTTGGATTTCAAGATTTCCCGCCGGTATTCCTCCCTATGATTGGCTTTTTAATCAGGGAGGAATTCGTTTCCGCCCCGCTTTTTTTCGTTGGATTTTCGCGGAAAGAATCGGCAAGTTAATTTTAGGTTATTGGGGTTTGCCGCTTTTAGTTTTGGGTTTAATTCTGCGGTCAGGTAAAAAAGAAGGCTGGTTTTTTCATTTATGGATGATTTCTTTTTTAGCCTATGTGACGACCTTTGCCGCTGGCAATATTACTCACGATTATTACCAAATTCCTTTTATCCCCATCGCCTCCGTGTTTTTAGCTAAGGGGAGTTACTGGTTAATCGCTGGTGATCGTCAGGCGTTTAATAAGCTCCTATGCACAACGTTGGTTGTTCTATGTACTGCGTTTATGATTGGTTTTTCTTGGTTTGAGGTGCGGGGTTTTTATTTAATCCAGGGAGGGGTTGATTTGGCCGGTCGAGCGGTTGATGAAATGACTCCCAAAGAAGCTTTGGTTTTAACCGGTGATTCCAACGATGCGACTCTCCTTTATAATACTAATCGTTACGGTTGGACTGGCGGTTATGCTTCTTATTTTCCCAACGACCAAGCAAGTATTGAGAAAGTTATGAAAATGGGCGGAACTGTTTATGTGACAACCAAATTTGAAGAAAAATCTGAATTCGGCCAATATATGTTAAAAAATTATCCCGTGATTAAAAAAACTGACCAATATATAATTTTTTCCCTAATCAATAATCACTAATCACTATGAAGATTCTTATGCTTACCCCATATCTGCCTTATCCACCATCATCTGGTGGTCAGGTAAGGTCTTACAACCTTATTAAAAATTTAGCGGCCAATCATCAAATCACTTTATTCTCCTTAATTAAGCATGATGAAGAATTGAAATATATTAAAGAATTGGAGAAATTTTGCCAAAAAGTGAGAGTTTTCAAAAGATCGGAAAAACCCTGGACCTTGAAGAACATCTTGCGGACTGGTTTTAGTTTTTATCCTTTCTTGGTTATCAGAAACTTGGCCTCTGGAGAAAAGGAAGCGGTGGAGAAGGAGTTGAGTCGTGGGCACTATAATTTAATTCATGCCGAAACTTTTTATGTTATGCCTCATATTCCCCAAACCACTGTCCCCATTCTTTTGGTGGAACAGACGATTGAATATCAGGTTTATCAACATTATGCCCAGAGCAATAAAAATTTATTTCTTAAACCCTTGTTATATCTTGATGTGGCCAAAATTAAATTTTGGGAAACTAAATTTTGGCAAAGGGCTCAAAAAGTGGTGGCGGTTTCTGATTCTGATAAAAGAAAAATGCAAAGTTTGGTTCGTCACTTGGATGTGGGTGTGGTGCCGAACGGGGCTGGCGAGGATCTGTTAGCCGTTTGGCCCCAACGAAAAGAAACAGAACAGCCCATTATCTTTTTCCAGGCTAATTTTTTATGGTTGCAAAATATTGAAGCAGCGATAGTTTTAGCGACTAAAGTTTTTCCTCTGATTAAAAAAGAAATCCCCCAGGCTTACTGCTGGATTGTGGGCCAAGCGGCCAAAGAAAAGATCGGGCATCTTTCTTCAAAAGAGGTTGAGGTCAAAGATTTGGAAATCTCTGATATTGAAGGAGTCAAAGAAGCCTATCGGCAAGCCACAATTTTTGTCGCTCCCTTAAGGGGCCCAGGGGGGACCAGACTTAAGGTTTTAGGAGCCATGGCCGCTGGAGTGCCGGTGGTCACAACCCATGTCGGTATTGAAGGGATTGAGGCTAAGAATGGTCAAGAGGTTCTCATTAGAAATGGAGAACAAGAATTAGCTGAAGCCGCGGTTGAATTAATTAAAGACAAAAATATGTACCAAAAAGTTATCAAGGCTGCCAGAAATTTAGTTGAGAAAAAATATAGTTATAAATCCATTGCTCATATTTTAGATAAATTTTATCAGGAGGTGGGAAGTGGCAGGAAAAATTGATTTATCGATTATTATTGTTAACTATAATACTAAAGACTTTCTTCAAGAATGCCTTAAATCAGTAGTCGGGAGTCGGGAGATAGGAGTAAGGAGTAAGGAGATTATTGTCATTGATAATAATTCCACTGATGGAACAATAGAAATGCTTAAAGAACTCCAAACTCAGAACTCCGAACTCCGAACTATTTTCAGTCAATCAAATCTCGGTTTTGCTAAGGCCAATAATTTAGCTATCAAAAAATCTTCCGGTCGCTATATTTTGTTTTTAAACCCCGATACGATTGTTCAAGAGGATACGTTGAAGACAATGGTTAAATTTATGGATGAAAATCCCAAAGTGGGGGCGGCGACTTGTCGGGTGGAGCTGACCGATGGCCATTTGGATCAAGCTTGTCATCGGGGTTTTCCGACAGCCTGGAATGCTTTCTGCTATTTTAGCGGTTTGGAAAAACTTTTTCCTAAAAGCAAAGTTTTTGCTCGTTATTCTTTAACTTTTTTACCCCTAGATAAGATTCATGAGATTGATGCTGGTTGTGGTGCATTTTTGCTGGTCAGAAAAGAAGCAGGAGAACAAGTTGGTTGGTTTGATGAAGATTATTTTTGGTATGGCGAGGATTTGGACTTTTGCTACCGCCTGAAACAAAAAGGTTGGAAAATAATGTTTGTACCGACCACCAAAATTATCCATTGGAAAGGGGCTGCCTCTGGAATTTTAAAGCATAGCCAAAAGATTAGTCCGGCCAGTAAGCAAACGAGAATTAAAGCGGCTAAAGCTTCGGTCAAGGTTATGAGGATATTTTTTCAAAAACATTACCAGGATAAATATCCAAAGATTATTTATTGGTCAGTGATGTTGGGAATTAAGTTAATGGAAAAAATCCGCTTAGCGAGAATTAAAAAATAAGAACCCGTATGAAAATTGCCATTGATGCCAGAATGTATGGGTTAGAACACGCAGGAATAGGGCGTTATCTTGTCAATTTAATTGGTAAAATCGAGGAAATATCCAAAGAGAATGAATTTATTATTTTACTTAGAAAAAAATATTTCCACGATTTAAGGTTCAACAATAAACGATTCAAGAAGATTTTAGCTGATTATCCTCATTATTCATTTCAGGAACAGATTCTTTTACCACTCCAATTAATTAAACTAAAGCCGGACTTGGTTCATTTTCCTCATTTTAATGTGCCTTTACTTTGGTGGGGGAAATACGTCGTGACCATTCACGATTTAATCAAACATGAATCTAGGGGCATGGCCACGACCACTAGAGCGCCTTTGGTTTATTGGTTAAAACAGTGGTCATATCTTTTAATTGTTAAGTCGGCGGTAAAAAGAGCGATTAAAATTATCACTCCGAGTAAGTTTTGGCAGGAAGAATTGGTTAAAAGATATAATTTGCCAAAGAATAAAATCATCGTTACCTATGAGGGTGTTGATGAAAAAATTTTACAGTCAAAAACAAGTCTTGATCCAAAAAATGTTTTGGCCAAATACAAAATAAAAATTCCCTTTGTTGTTTATACCGGCAGTCTTTATCCTCATAAAAATGTGGAAAGATTAGTGATGGCTATTAAAAAAATTAATCAGGATTTAAAATTGGTGATTGTTTGTGCCCGAAATATTTTTTATGGCCGGTTTTTAGAAAAGATTAAAAAGTTACAAGCTGAAAAATTTGTTAATCTTGTCGGTTTTGTCCCTGATAAGGATTTACCTGCTATTTATAAGGAAGCTGAAGTTTTTGTTTTTCCTTCCTTTTGGGAAGGTTTTGGTTTGCCTGGTTTAGAAGCCATGGCTCTAGGTTTGCCGGTGGTTTCTTCAAATGCTTCTTGTTTACCGGAAGTTTATGGTGAAGCAGCTTTATATTTTAATCCGTTGGATATTGATGATATGACCCAAAAAATAAAAACAGTGCTAACGGATAAGTCAATACGGGAGAGGTTAATTAAAAATGGTTTTAATCAAGTGAAAAAATATTCTTGGGAAAAAATGGCCAGAGAAACATTATTGGTTTACCAGCGGGTCCTGTCACGCGCTTTCCCCCAAAAACACCCATAAAGGGAACCCTTTTTGGGGGTCCCCTTCAGGGCGAGCCTTCAGGGCGAGCCCCTGCGCGTGCCACCCGTTTTTTGAAAAAATGAAAATTGCGCTAGTTTACGATCGAGTCAATAAAATTGGCGGAGCCGAAAGGGTGCTTGAGGCCCTGCATGAAATTTGGCCCGAAGCGCCGTTATATACTGCTGTTTATAATCCTACTACCGCTCCGTGGGCAAAAAAATTCCAAGTCATACCTTCCTTTTTAAATAAATTTCCTCTGGCTAAAAAACATCATGAAGCTTATCCCTGGCTAACGCCTTTGGCTTTTGAAAGTTTTGCTTTTTCAGGTTACGATGTGGTGATTTCCGTGACGAGCGCTGAAGCCAAGGGGATTATCACCCGACCATCTACCCTTCATCTCTGCTATTGTTTAACTCCAACCAGATATTTATGGAGCGGTTATGAGGAATACTTTCGTCAGCCATTTTTGAAATTTTTAAGCCAACCAGTGATTACTTATTTACGAAGATGGGATAAAACTGCCGCTCAAAGACCGGATACTTTTATTGCTATTTCTAAAAATGTTCAAAAAAGAATTAAAAAATATTACGGTCGTGAATCAGAAGTTATCTATCCGCCAGTGGATATAAAAAAATTCGAAATTCCTGCCTTGCCGGCAGGCAGGCGAAATTCGAAACTTGAAACCTCAAACTTTTTTTTGGTTGTTTCGCGGCTAGTTCCTTATAAAAAAGTTGATATTGTCGTTGGGGCTTTTAATCAGTTAGGTTGGCCATTAAAAATTATTGGTAGCGGTAGCGAGGGAAGAAGGCTAAAAATTATGGCCAAGCCAAATATTGAATTTTTGGGACAATTGACAGACGAAGAATTATTAGGTTATTATCAAAATTGTCGGGCTTTGATTTTCCCACAAGTTGAAGACTTTGGTTTAGTCCCACTCGAAGCCCAGGCTTGCGGCAAGCCAGTCATCGCCCTTAAGGGCGGGGGAGCTTTGGAAACAGTCATCGAGAAGAGAACTGGGACGTTTTTTTATCCGCAAACGCCGACGGCTTTGATTAAAAGGTTAAAAGAATTTAAAATAAATAATTATCGGGCTGAAGATTGTCGAGAAAATGCCGAAAGATTTAGCAAAGAAATATTTAAAAAAAATTTTAAAAAAGAAGTAGAGAAATTAACTAAATAATTTAACTCATGGAAGCAAAAAAAAGAGAATATAGCGACCATCTTTTTGTTTTAATTATTTGTGGCGGTGGTGGGACCAGACTTTGGCCTCGTTCAAGAAAGAAAACTCCCAAACAATTTATTAATCTTTTAGGTGAAAAAACTCTTTTTGAACAGACAATAGAAAGAGCTAGAAATTTAGTCCCAGACGAACGTATTTTTGTCGTTACTAACATGGATTATGTTGATGAAATAATTGCCCAAGGAAAGCTTTCTTTGAAAAATATATTTGCCGAACCGCAAGCTCGTAATACGGCTTTGGCCATGGTAGCCGGGGCTGCCATAATCGACAAAGTCGACCCTCAAGCATTGATTATTAATATGTGGTCCGATCATTTGATTTCGCCCTTGGAAGAATTTACGGCCAATGCCCTTTTGGCGGCTCGAGTTGCCTTTGGTAGAGATCTATTGGTAACAGTTGGTTTAAAACCAACTTTTCCTCATACTGGCTTAGGTTATATTCACGCTGGTGAAAAGCTGACGGAGTTTAAAAACGATGAGGTTTTCAAAGTTAAAGAATTTAAAGAAAAACCCGACTTGATTCAAGCCAAAGAATTTGTCAAGAGTGGTGATTATTACTGGAATACTGGTATGTTTACTTGGTCATCGCAGGCTTTTATTAAATCCTGTGAAAGAAAAGCTCCCAAATTAGCCGAAGCCCTTAAAAAGATTCGTTCAGCTTGGGGACAAGGTGATGAAAAGAAAATAATTGATGAAGTTTATGCTCAAGCAGAAGATATTTCCATCGATTTTGCCCTTGCCGAGAAAGCTGATAATCTAGCTTTAGTTCCGGCGTCTTTTTCTTGGAGTGATGTTGGCAGCTGGCAGGTTATTTATGATGTTGGCCAAAAAGATAAAAATGGGAACATGATTATTCAACTCGGGGGTAAGGGAGAGATTTATAATGTTGATAGTAAACAAAATTTAGTTCAATTTTCTGATCGCCTGATAGCTTTGGTTGGAGTTGAAAACTTGGTGGTTATTGATACCCCTGACGCCCTTTTGGTTTGCCAAAAAGATAAAGCTCAAGATGTGAAAAAAATCGTTGAAATTTTAAAAGAAAAAGGAAAGAAAGAATATCTCTAAAATGTTTTACGACCTGACCAAAAGAATTATTGATATCGTCATTTCTCTAGTGGTTCTGATTATTTTTTCCCCCATTTTTTTAATTTTTCCTCTTTTAATTAAACTTAATTCTCCAGGTCCAGTTTTTGCTGATATCCCCAGAAGAGTTGGCAAAAATGGTAAACTTTTTAGAATGTATAAGTTTCGCTCCATGGTTTGCAATGCTCATGAGCTTTTGCTTAATGATCCAAAATTTCGTAAACTTTATGAAGAATACAAAAAAGGGAGTTATAAATTAAAAGATGACCCCCGTATAACAAGGGTGGGAAGATTTTTAAGACGTTTTTCCTTTGATGAATTGGCACAGATTTTTAATGTTTTACGGGGGGAGATGAGTCTTGTTGGCCCAAGAGCTTATTTCCCGGATGAGTTAGAAAATCAGCAAAGGGTTTACCCTGGAACTAAAAAATTTGTTAAGGAACTTTTGAAAGCCAAACCGGGGATTACCGGTTATTGGCAGGTTTCCGGCCGTAGTGAAGTTAATTTTGATAAAAGGGTTAAAATGGACTCCGACTATGTTCGGGAAAGATCTGTCCTACAAGATATGGTCATTATTCTAAAAACACCCTGGGCGATGATTTCCGGTAAAGGAGCTTTATAAATGAGATGGAAAACTTAGCCAAAATCAATTTTGAGGCGAGTGACCCGACCCCAGAAAAAGAAATTAAAGTTTTTAAACCTCGCAAAAAGTGGTTTTTTATCGGTGGGGGAATTTTCCTTTTTCTGGTCATATTCTTGGTCTTCTTTCTGGTTTTGCCACTTTTGCAAATGAAGAAACAAGCCCTGGTTTTTACGGCCGAGGCCAAAGGAATTTATGAAGGTCTTCAATCTCAAAACTTGAATAAAGCGGTCGAAAAAGTCGCTTCGACGAAAAAAGAATTTGAAAAATTAAATGGCCAATATCAAAAGATGATTTGGTTAAGAGCCATTCCCTTTATTGGCGGTTATTATCGTGATGGGCAAAGAATTTTTACCGGTGGGCGCTTTCTTTTGGAATCAGCCGATTTGGTAGTGGAATCACTGAAGCCCTATTCAGATCTCTTGGGCCTGGAAGGTGATAGCCAGAAAAGAGACGAAAAAGAGATGACAACCGAGGAACGCTTGATTTTAGTTTTGGATACCTTGGATAAAATCCAGCCTAATTTGGATAAAATCGGCGAAAAATTAGATTCGGCCCAGGCCGAGATCGACAAGGTTAACCCCAAGCGGTATCCCCAAAGTCTTTTCGGGAAAAAGATCAAAGAAAAGGTAGTATCTTTAATTGACACGATTGACGGGACGGCTCAAACAGTCAAAGAGGTCAAGCCGATTATTAGTCACTTGAAACCGATTTTGGGGGTGGACGAACCCAAAGATTATTTACTGCTTTTCCAAAATGATGCCGAACTCCGACCTACCGGTGGCTTTCTGACGGCCTACGCCACTTTATCCGTCCAAAATGGTAAGTTTAGTACCAGTAATTCCCATGATATCTATACTTTGGATAATCGTTTTGGTAATCGCCTGAAAGCCCCGGACCCGATTTTAAATTATCACAAAAATGTTTTTAATTGGCATTTGCGCGACATGAATCTCTCGCCTGACTTTAAAGTCTCAATGGATACCTTTTTAACGAATTACGAAAAGGTTGAAGGGACCGGGAAATTTGATGGGGTCATTGCAGTTGATACGAAGGTGCTCGTTGATCTTCTGAAAGTCTTAGGCCCGATTGGTGTGGGTGGTTTTGGGACTTTTTCGGCCGAGAACGATAAAAGATGTGATTGCCCCCAGGTTTTTTATGAGCTAGAACGCTATGCTGACCAGCCTGTTACGGGCCTTAAAGAAGAAAGAAAAGGCATTATTGGACCCTTGATGCACTCAATTTTATTAAACGCCATGGGTTCGCCCCGCAAACAATGGCCCTTGTTTATGAATGTTATTTTTACCAATATCGCCGAAAAACACTTATTATTTTATTTCTTTGATGAAAATATTCAAAAAACAATGGAAGCTTTAAATGCCAGCGGCCGGATAAAAGAATATGACGGTGATTATCTACATGTTAATGATTCCAATTTTGCCGGGGCCAAGTCGAACATGTTTATTAAAGAATCTTTTGACCAACAAATCGAAATTGCGACCGATGGGACGATTACTAAAACCTTAACCATTGACTATAAAAATCCTGCCCCACCCTCCAATTGTAATCTAGAAGCCGGTGAGCTTTGTTTGAATGGTCTTTATCGCGATTGGATTCGAGTTTATGTTCCTAAAGGAAGTGAACTCATTGAGGTTAAAGGTTCAGAGATTCAGGCTAAAACTTATGAAGATTTGGGCAAAACAGTTTTTGAGGCTTTTTATGGCGATCAATCGCCGTTAAGGCCTCAAGGCAAAGCCCAGCTTATTTTTAAATATAAACTTCCCTTTAAGTATGATAACAGCCAGCCTTATAAACTTTTAATCCAAAAACAGCCCGGCACCTATGGCTATGAAAATACCATTAATTTTAAAGGCAAACAAGAAAACTTTGATTTGAAGACCGATAAAGAATTGAAATTTTAATGAGAACCTTTAAAACAGAAGGGATTATTCTTAAACGGACCAATTACGGGGAAGCGGATAGAATTTTAACGATTTATACCAAACATCACGGCAAAATTAAAGCTTTAGCCAAAGGTATTCGCAAGCTAACCAGTCGGAAAGCCGGGAGTTTGGAGGTCTTTAATCAGGCTGTTGTTTTTTTAGTTAAAGGTAAAAATTTTAATTTGGTAACGGAAGCCCAGGCGGTTAATTTATTTAAATCTTGGCGGAAGAATTTAGTGAGGGTTGGGGTGGCTTATTATTTTTGTGAGCTAGTGGATAAATTGACGCCGGAGGAGCAAGAAAACTTAGCGGTTTTTGAACTCTTAAGTGATTCTTTGGGGAAAATTGATAAAACTGGTTTGAAGGTTTTGGTCAGGGATTTTGAGGAAAAACTTTTAACTGATTTAGGCTTTGGCGTGCCGGCGGTTTTACAAAAACAAAGCGGCAGTCTGAAAACCTACATTGAAAGTATTATCGAAAAAAAGCTAAACAGCCCAAAAATCCTCCGTAGTCTCCACAGCTAATATACTTTTGGTTTGTGTGGTAGGGATGTTCTAAAGCGTGGTAATTGGTCGAGATTGCACGATATAAAATTTATTTTTCTCTAGAGCCCATTCGATGTCTTGTGGGTTTTTATAATGATCTTCGACTTTAATACAAAGTTTAGCTAGTTCTTTAATTTGTTTTTCAGAAAGTTTTTGCCTTTTCTTTTTCACCACAGGGACGGTCACAGTTTTATTACCAACTTTAGCTTGAACAATCATTTTTTCTTGAGGATTTCGATTAACATCTAAAATATTAAGAGTATCCTTCTCTATTACATAGGTATCGGGGGCAATTTGGCCAGAAACTAGTATTTCCCCTAATCCCCAAACTGCTTCAATGACCATCTGATTTTTATCTTTAGTGACGGGATGGACGGTAAAACAAACCCCGGAAACTTCAGATTGAATCATTTTTTGAACAACCACTGCCACCAAAACCGTTTTTTTATTGAGGTTTCTTTTAAATCTATAAAATATCACCCTCGGAGTATATAAAGAAGCCCAGCATTTTTTAACATTTTCAATTAGATTTTCTTTTATTGCATTTAAATAAGTTTCTAATTCTCCTGCCCAAGAATCAATCTTTGAATCTTCAGCCGTAGCTGAACTTCTAACAGCAACATATTTTGACTTCAATTTTTTAAAAGCATCTAAAATTTCTTTTTCAATTTCCCTTGGTATTTTCCCTTTCAAAAGCAAATCTCTCAAAATTTCTGAATTTTCCTCTACTGATCCAATATCTTTAATGTTTGTTTTTCTCCACCTCGAATTTATTTCTATATTTATATCAGTTGCCTCTAAAAACACCTCAAAAGCACTCGCTAATACAACAAAACCCGGCGGCACCGGCATCCCAATTTTCATTAACTCTCCCAAATTCGCTCCTTTTCCGCCAGTAATTGAAATATCCCGTAAAGAAATTTTATTAAAAAATCTAATAAACCTTGGCATATTATTTTAAAATTTTAATTTCTCCCGTTTTACCATCCATTTCGATTAAATCTCCATCTTTTAATTTTTGAGTCACTCCTCCCACATTCACAATACAAGGAATTTTAAGTTCCCTAGAGACAATAGCAGTGTGGGAAAGTAAACCTCCTCCTTCAGTGATTGCTCCAATTACTTTTTGAAGGATTGGCAGCCAAGCAGGAGTAGTAAGAGTACAAACTAAGATTTCTCCGCCTTTAACTTTCTTTATTCCTTCTTCAACCATACATCCACAAACACAGGCTTTTCCTGTTATTTTCCCCGGCGAAGCTCCCATTCCTTTTAGCATTCCGGGTGGATGCTTTTCTTTTCTAGTTGGGAAAAGAAAATATTTTCGAGGGGAAACAACATATTTTACATTTTCAATAAATATTTTGGGAATTGGTCGCCTAAAACGATTTATTCCGGGATACTTATAGGGGAGTTGTAAAATAGATCTTACCATCATCTCATCAAAATTCTTAAAACTAAAAATTCTTTTTAGTTCTTTTTGATATTTCTTCTTGGCGATTTCTTTATTTTTTAAAAATACAGTTTTTAATTCTTTCATCAGCTCTTCTAAAAATGAGTAAATTGATTCTTCAAATGGGGCATACTCTTCGGTAATCCTCACTTTAATTTGCCCCAAAACTCCCAATTTATTTTTGGGAACAAAAGTTTCAAGATTAAATTCTGGAGGAGGGCAATTGATTAAGATTTCAAACATGGAGTATTCTTCCCATAAAGAAAAATAGGCATGTATTAGGGCAAGGCCAATAGCAATCTTTTCCTTTTTATTCAATTTTGTCCATTTTTCTTTATAAAATTTTTCCATTTCCCAAAAATTTTTTAGATAAGTTCTCTCTTCTTTTATACCTTTTTCCTGATATTCCCTAGGAGAAGAAAGAAATAGTTTAAGAAATTTTTTAATCTTTAAAGGTTTAAGGTTAAAGAAAATAGAATAAAACATCGGCGGGTTTTCCCACTCTTCTGGCATCCCAAAAAATGTTCGATAGGGAACTTTTTTAAAGATTAAAAAATCTTTATAAAGTGGCTTCTTTAAATTAATTTTTTGTTTTGGCATATTATTTTATTTTTTCTAATATTTTGACAACCACTTTTTCTCATTTTACCACAACGAGCCCATTAAATTGGGTTTTTCTGAAGTGAGCTTGGTGGTATCGACAAAAAACTAGGGTCCCCCCAATTGACTTTCTCTTTAAAAATCGGCTATATTGGTTGTATGGCTGACTTGATGGAAAAAATTGTTTCTCTTTGTAAAAGAAGAGGCTTTGTTTTCCCTTCATCAGAAATCTATGGAGGCATTGGGGGTTTTTGGGATTTTGGGCCTTTGGGAGTGGAGCTTAAAAATAACATTAAAGATTGGTGGTGGAAAACGATGGTCCAAACTCGTGATGAAGTCGTTGGTTTGGATTCGACGATTATCCACAATCCTAAGGTTTGGGAGGCTTCTGGCCATACCCTTTCTTTTACCGATCCACTCCGGGAGTGTAAATCTTGCCACAAGCGTTTCCGAGCGGATCAACTAGATAAAGACCAATGCCCTGAATGTGGAGGGGAATTAACGACGATAAAACAATTCAATTTAATGTTTGAAACTTATATTGGTTCGGCTAAAGAGACAGCCGATAAAGCTTATCTTCGCCCAGAAACTTGCCAGGGAATTTTCATTAATTTTGTCAATGTTCTTGATACAGTTCAGCCCAAACTTCCCTTTGGCATTGCCCAAATTGGTAAAGGCTTTAGAAACGAGGTGACTTTGGGTAATTTTATCTTCCGTGACCGGGAATTTGAGATGATGGAGTTGGAATACTTTATTAAACCCGGTGAGGATGAGAAATGGTTTGACTATTGGCTGAAGGAGAGGATGAAATGGTATTTGGATTTAGGGATAGATAAAAATAATCTCCGCTTCTTTGAGCACCCTAAAAAATCTTTAGCTCACTATTCTAAAAGAACTGTAGATATTGAATATAAATTCCCCTTTGGTTGGGCTGAACTGGAAGGAATTGCCAACCGAACTGATTTTGATTTGAAAAACCAGGCAAAATTTTCCGGGAAGGATCTTAGATTTCAAGATGAAAATGGCCAGAAACTTTATCCTTATGTCATTGAGCCGTCAGTGGGGGTGGAAAGAATTATTTTGGCTTTATTATTAGAAGGTTATCAAGAACAAAAAGATAAGGAGGGAATTCGCGTGATTCTCTCACTTAATCCCAAAATTTCACCGATTAAAATGGCTGTTTTTCCTTTACTGGCCAATAAACCGGAATTGGTGAAAAAGGCCAAAGAAATTTATGAAGATTTGAAAATCTGTTTTAATGTGGCCTGGGATGACCGGGGCAATATTGGTAAGCGCTATTATTCTCAAGATGAAATCGGAACGCCTTGGTGTTTGACTGTTGATTTTGATACCTTGAAAGATAAAACTGTAACGGTTCGCGACCGCGATACCATGAAACAGGAAAGATTGAAGATTGACAAATTAAAAGAATTTTTCCAAACTAAATTGTTATGAAGAAAAATCTGACGGTTGTTTTGATTGTGATTGCGGTTTTACTGATTGCGATTGGGGCTGTTTTGATGATGCGGGGGAAAAAGAAAACCGAAACTTCTTCCGAAAGCCAACAAAATCAGCAAACAAATTTAGAAACATCTTTAGAAGACTGGCCCTATGTTTCTTTGACGCCACGAGCCGATGGCAAGGAATTTACTTTAGACATCACCAGAATTAAAAATACCCAAACCATTGAGTATGAATTAGTTTACGAAAGCCAGGGATTGTCACGGGGGGTGATTGGTTCGGTTGATTTAAAGAATGAGGATAAAGTTCAAAGAAAATTATTGTTGGGTTCTTGCTCAAAAGATGTTTGTAAATATGATGAGGGGGTAGAAAAAGGGACTTTAACCTTGCGTTTCCGTAGTTCGGACGGCAGCAGGAAGTTTACTTCGGATTTCCGTCTCCAACAAGGAGGGAAAGAGTTAATTTCGATGGATGAAAAGTTTAAATTGAGTGGTAAATTTAGTGCCGGAACTTTTTATCTGACGATGTCGACCATTGGTTTGCCGGAAAAAATTGAAGGTAAAGTTATTGGCGGTCCTTACGGGGTTTTTACTGCCGGTAGCTCTGTAGCAAAGAACAGCACTTTAACGATGGCTTTATCGGAAACACTCGCCGAAGCTAAATTATTCTTATGGAATGGCGAGTCTTTGGCCGAGCAAAAAGGAGCCAAAATTGAGGGTGAAAATTTAATTGCAACTGTCAATAGTTTGGGTACTTTCTTTATAACAACTCCTTAAAGTCTTTCTAATTTTTTTATTTTTCCTGAATGGATTTCTTTGGTGAAATTGCTTCCTACGAGGCAACTGGTTTACACAGTTGCCCCTTGACAAAGGGTATAAAAATAGGACAAAATGGAAAAAAGTGGTGTAAAGTGGTGTAGGGTAGGCTAATGTTATTAGGAAATTACCAAGCAAAAATTAACTATAAAGGAAGGATAGCTGTTCCTTCAAAATATCGCCCACAACTGGGTAAACAGATTATTATCGGTCAATGGTACGAGAATTGTCTGGTCATTGTGTCTCAAGAACAATGGCAGGAGCTTTTAAAACAAATTGAAGAGAAATCATTTATTACCGCCCCCAGCCGAGATACTGATAGATTTTTGGTTGGTGGGGCCTTTGAAATTGAACTAGACAGTCAGGGAAGATTCGTTATCCCGCCATCATTGAGACAATATGCTGGCTTAAAAGAAGAAGTGGTTTTCGTTGGTCTTTTAAATCGAGTAGAAATTTGGGATAAGGCAAGATGGGATAAACATCAAAAATATCTCGATGAACATGCTGAAGAAATTGCCGAAAGACTAAATAAGGGGTACCTTGTTTCTCGCTTTGCTCGAAATAAGGTTGGTGAGAAAAACTCATGAGTGGATTTCACCAACCAGTTCTTTTAAACGAAGTTATCAAATATTTAGCGGTCAAAAAGAATGGGAAGTACATTGACGCAACGGTTGGTGGCGGCGGACACGCGCAAGCAATCTGCAATTTAGGTGGACAAATATTAGGTCTTGATTGTGATCCCGAAGCTTTAGATAGCGCCAGGGAGTATTTATCCTCCTTCGCCCCACAAAATGGGGCTTCGGAAGGATTAAAATCTACTGCCTGCCCTCCCCGCCAAAATTTCGGAGAAAATTTAGGCGGGGTTAATGCTTCCTGGCGCTTGCTCTCGGGAAATTTTAAAGATTTGGCCAAAATTGCTGCCGAAGCAGGTTGGGTAAAAGTCGACGGAATTTTGTTTGATTTAGGTGTCTCAAGCCACCAATTAGAAAGTCTTGAACGAGGCTTTTCTTTCCATTCTGAAGCGCCTTTAGATATGCGGATGGATCCGACCTTAGTGGTGACCGCCGCTGATTTAATCAACGGTTTAACCGGCAAGGAATTGGAAAAACTTTTTTGGGAAATGAGTGAGGAATATCGATTTAAGCGTTTGGCCAGGGCTATTGTTGAAGCTAGACGTTTAAAGCCGATTAAAACCGGTCAGGAATTGGTGGAAATTATTATTAAAGCGGTGGGAGGTCGAGGAAAGATTCACCCGGCCACCCGAGTTTTTCAGGCTTTAAGAATAGTGGTTAATGATGAACTTAATAATTTGCGTCAAGCTTTGCCGCAGGCTTTGTCGATTTTAAATAAAGACGGCCGTTTGGTGGTGATTAGTTTCCATTCAGGCGAAGACCGAATTGTGAAAAATCTTTTTAAGCAAATGGCTGTTGAAGGAAAGTTGGCAATAATGACCGAAAAACCGATTGGCCCGAGAGAAGAAGAATTAAAGTTAAATCCGCGCAGTCGCAGTGCCAAATTAAGAGCGGCGGAGAAATTATTATGAAAAAAAAGATTTGTAAAAAACCAAAATTAGTTATTTTTATTATCAGTCTGGTGATAGTGCTTTCTTTGGTTCAGTTGACCATCTCTTATTGGCTAGCAACCACCGGAGAAAAAATGCGTCAATGGGAAGAAAAAACCACTTTATTGGAACAGCAAAATAAAATTTTATCCGAAGAAATCAACCGCTTGGGTTCTTTAGCTCGGGTTAATGAAGAAGCCCGAAGTTTAGGCTTGGTCAAAGCTACCAACGTTTTATACTTAACTCCTCAAATTCCCGTCGCTTTGGAAACAAAAAAATTACCAGAAGCGAGGTGAGATGTTTTCAAATTGGCGAATTAACTTTCTTCTCGTTTTTTTTATTTTAGGGGGATTTTTGGTTATCGGACGTTTATTTTTTTGGCAAGTTTTATCTTTTGACGAATTAACGGCCATGGCAGAAGGACAACATTGGATTTCTTTCGAGATACCCGCCCAAAGAGGAGAAATTTTAGCCTCCGATGGTTCACCCCTGGCCTCTAATGAAGAGGCTTTTTTAGTTTTTGCCTCTTTGCCGGATATTAAGGATGACTATAATGAATTAGCCGCAAAACTAGCTCCCATTTTGGAACCGGAAAATGTGGCGACCATGGCCAGTTTGATTAAAGAAAGATTGTCACGCCAGGATTTAGTTTGGGTGCCTCTAAAACATAAGGTTTCACGTCAGGGTAAGTCTCAAATAGAAGGTCTTAAACTGAGTGGAATTGGTTTTGAGGAAGAACAAAGTCGTTCCTATCCGGAGGGCTCTTCAAGCGCCCAATTGCTTGGTTTTGTGGGGAACGACGTTAACGGACACGAGAAGGGCTATTTTGGTTTGGAGGGTTATTATGATTTAGAGCTTAAAGGACGACCGGGTATGCTGCAGAGAGAAAAAGATGCCGCTGGTAAACCCATTTTGGTGGGCGAAATAAAGAAAGAAAAGGAACGTCAAGGCCGGACATTGGTGACGACCATTGACCGAACTGTCCAATTCATTATTAATGAAAAATTGAAAGAAGGTTTAGCGCGTTATGGTGCTGTTAGTGGAACAGTGGTAGTGATGGAACCTAAAACCGGTGCCATTTTGGGGATGGCTTCTTTGCCCAATTATGATCCTGGTAAATTTTTTGCCTACGATAAAAGTCTTTATTCTAATCCGGCGGTAGCTTTAAGCTATGAACCTGGTTCGACTTTTAAGGTGCTAGTGATGTCTGCGGCCTTAAACGAAGAGGTGGTTAAACCTGAAACTCGTTGTGATAAATGCACTGGTCCAAGAACGATTTCTAATTACACCCTTAAAACTTGGAACGAAAAATATTTCCCCAACTCAACCATGATTGAGGTTATCCAGCATTCCGATAATGTGGGGATGGTTTTTGTCGGTGAGAAATTGGGAGCAGAAAAAATGTATTCTTATCTGCAAAAATTTGACTTGGGGCAGCCGACCGGAATTGATCTTGAAGATGAAGCTTCACCCAAACTGCGTCCTAGAAATGAATGGAAACTCATTGATTTAGCGACCGCTTCTTTTGGCCAGGGAATTGCCCTAACTCCTATACAAATGATTAGAGTCGTAGTAGCGATTGCCAACGGGGGAAAATTAATGAAGCCCTATTTAGTCAAACAGGTGATAAGTGAAGGGGAAAAAACAGAAATTCAACCCAAGATTGAAAGAGAAGTTCTTAAGCCCACGACGACCTCGATTATGACCGAAATGATGGTTAATGCGGTCGATAACGGTGAATCTAAGTGGGCTAAGCCTAAGGGTTACCGTATCGCGGGTAAAACTGGCACCGCGCAAATTCCGGTGGCTGGCCATTATGATGAAGAAAAAACCATCGCCTCTTTTGTTGGTTTTGCCCCAGCTGATGACCCTCAATTTGTAATGTTGGTTTTATTAAGAGAACCGACTTCTTCACCTTGGGGAGCCGAAACAGCCGCTCCTTTATGGTTTGATATTGCCAAGGAAATTTTCACTTATTATGGAATTCAACCTGGCTAATCGGGTATAATCTTAAATATAAGAACCTTCCGACATAACGTCGGAAGAACCTTATTTTTCGAAGACTCAAAATGTGGCAACGAATTAAAGACATTTATCACCTTTTAGTCGCCGTCTTCTTTATTTTGTTGTACCGTTTTCCCGCCAGAAAATTAACAGCCATCGGCGTGACTGGAACCGATGGAAAGACCACAACGGTGAATTTAATTTATCAGATTCTTAAAGAAGCCGGCAAAAAAGTTTCGATGATTTCTTCGGTGAATGCAGTCATTGGTGAGAAAAAATATGATATTGGCTTTCATGTGACCACCCCTGATCCTAAAGATATTCAAAAATACCTTGCCCAAGCGGTAAAGGCCGGTTCACAATATTTTGTCTTAGAATCAACTTCTCATGGTTTGGCCCAAAATCGGCTTTTTGGTTGTAATTTTAAGGTTGGAGTGGTGACTAATGTCACTCATGAACATCTTGATTATCACAAAACTTACGAGAATTATCTTCAGGCAAAAGCCAAACTTTTCGCTCGAGTTGAATTGGCTGTTTTAAACAAAGACGATGAATCATACGAAACATTAAAGTCAAAAGTTGAAAGGCAAAAGGCAAAAGTAATAACCTACGGAATTAAGAGCAAGGCGGATTTTACACCAAAGAACTTTCAATTCAAAACTTTGCTGCCGGGAGAATATAATCAATATAATTGTTTGGCGGCCATTGCCGCTACTTCATCTTTAAAAATTCCTGCCCTACAAATAAAAAAAACATTGGCCTCATTTAAAGGGGTTGAAGGACGGATGGAGGAAGTCAATCTTGGCCAGGATTTTCGCCTGATTATTGATTTTGCCCATACGCCTAACGCTTTAGAGAATGTCCTAAGGACGTTAGGGGAATCGCAATACGGAAAATTGATTGTTGTTTTCGGGTGTGCAGGGTTGCGAGATGTTGACAAACGGCCAAAGATGGGAGAAATTGCGGCCAAGTATGCAGATTTGATTGTTTTAACCGCCGAGGACCCAAGGACAGAAGATGTGAATAAAATTATTGACCAAATTGTCCAAGGATGTTTAGGGCAGGGAGTAAAGGAAGGAACAACTTTATTTAGAATTCCTGATAGAGAAGGGGCGATTAAATTCGCTATTCAAAAATTAGCTAAAAAGGGAGACACAGTGGTTATTTGTGGCAAAGGCCATGAGCAATCGATGTGCTATGGTAAAACAGAATATCTCTGGAGTGATTTTGACGCGGTCAAAAAAGCTCTGGGTGGTTTAAAAAGATGAAAAAAAACATTCATGTTCATTTTATGGGGATTGGCGGAAGTGCAATGGCCGGTGTGGCCATTTTGGCAAAAAAATTTGGTTTTCAAGTCAGTGGTTGTGATTTACAAAAAGAAACTGCTTATTCCCAAAGTTTGACCAGATTTGGCATCAAACCCTTAGTGGGTCATGATTTGAGTCATTTAAAAGGTGTGGATATTTTAGCCATTTCACCAGCGGTTTTAGCTTCTAACCAAAACCATCCGGAAGTTCTTGAGGCCAAAAAACAAAGGATTTTAATGACTTGGCAGGAATTTCAGGGAAAATATTTGCAAAAAAATAAAACAGTTATTGCCATCGCTGGCACCCACGGCAAATCAACAGTGACGGCTATGGTTGGTTTAATTCTAGAAAGTGGAGGATTAGACCCTATTATTGAGGTTGGGGCATTAGTCCCTCAATGGAGAGCAACCGTTCGTTTTGGCCATTCGAAATATTTTATCTGTGAGGCGGACGAATTTAATAACAATTTTCTTCATTATTCACCATCTATCATTATCATCAATAATTTGGAAATGGATCATCCCGAATTTTTCAAAAACGAAATTCAATTCCGTGAAGCCTTTAAGAAATTTATAAAAAAAATTAAAAAGCCCAAAATTTTGATTGTGAATGAAGAAAGTTTGGGAATTCAAGAACTTTTAAAAGAAATGAAAGACTGGTTGGCAAAAGAAAGGGTGAGAGTTTTGGGTTATTTTTTGAAAAGACAATTCAATTTTCCCTTTGCCACTAAATATCAAGGCGAAATTATCCAACAGACTCCAGAATTGACGCAATTTAAAGTGAGGGGTGAAACTTTCAATTTAAAAATCCCTGGCGTCCATAATGTTGCCAACGCTTTAGGAGCTATTGCTTGCGGAAGAGAATTAGGAATTAGCTCGCAAAAGATAAAAACTGCCTTAGGAAATTTTATTGGTTTAGGGAGACGTTTTGAGTTAATTGGTGAGGAAAAGGGAATTAAAGTTTTTGATGATTATGCTGTTCATCCCACCGCCGTTGAAGCAACATTGAAGGCAGCACGACAAAAATACCCCCAGCAAAAAATTTGGGCCGTTTTTGAACCCCATCAATATTCTCGACTGAAAATCTTTTTAAATGAATTTGCCCAAACTTTGAAAAAGGCTGATCAAGTGATCGTCACGGCGATTTACCCGGGGCGAGAAAAAATTGATCCTACCATTAAGTCTGAAGATTTAGTTGATAAAATTGGAGCTAAAGCCTTATATATTGAAAAATTTGAAGAAGTAGCGCAAAAAATTAGCCAGCAAGTCAAATCAGGCGACATCGTGATTGTTTTTGGGGCCGGCAAATCTTATTTATTATCCAAAATGATTTTAGAAAAGTTATGATAATGAAAAAAGATCAATTATTAGCTCCTTATACCACTTTTAAAATTGGCGGACCAGCCGATTGGTTTTGCGAAGCTTTCAGTGAAAAAGAGCTTTTGGAAGCGGTGAAGTTTGCTCAAGAAAAGAAACTTCCCTATTTTATTTTAGGTGGCGGAAGTAATGTCTTGGTTTCTGATTTAGGTTTTAGGGGGGTGGTTATCAAAATGGATAATGGAGAATGGATAATGGATAATGGAAAAATCACTGCTGGTGCAGGAATAACTTTAGATAAATTAGTAAACATAGCGACCGAAAATTCTTTGTCCGGTTTGGAGTTTGCCGCCGGCATCCACGGAACTTTAGGCGGAGCGGTGGTCGGCAACGCCGGTGCTTGGCAGGAGAGTTTCGGTGATAAGGTTGAACAGGTAAAGATTTTAGATGAAAATGGCCAAATTAAATGGTTGAATCACGCTGATTGCCAATTTATCTATCGTCAAAGCCGCTTTAAAAAACGTAAAGAAATTGTTTTAGAAGTGGAATTAAAGTTGACTCAAGGTGACAAGGGGGAAATTCAAAGAAAAATGACGGCTAACCTTAAAAAACGCGAAGGCCAGCCGCAAGAACCATCGGCCGGTTCAATTTTTATCAATCCAAAACCACAATCAGCCGGAGATTTAATTGAAAAGTGTGGTTTAAAAGGTAAACAAATTGGCGAGGCTAAGATTTCCGAAAAACATGCTAATTTTATTGTTAACCTTGGTGGGGCTAAAGCTCAAGATGTGTTAAAATTAATCGCTTTGGCTTGTGAGGAAGTTAAGAAAAAATTTGATCTTAATTTGAAGACAGAAATTATTTTCTTAGGAGAATTCAATGGCAAAGACAAAATATCTAATTAAAGGCGGAAAACCCTTAAAAGGAGCGGTTCGTATCGGTGGGGCCAAGAACTCCAGTTTTAAGTTAATGATTGCTTCCCTTTTGGCGGAAAGCGAATCTCGACTATTGGATATTTCAAGAATTGGCGATGTGGCCATTACGAAACAAGTTATTGAGGCCTTAGGTGGTCAGGTGAAAAGTCCGGGCGAGGGGACGATTTTTATCAATCCGGAGAAATTAAAAAATTACCAAATTCCCCAGGACTTTGGCTACAAATCGCGGGCTTCGATTATGTTTGCCGGACCTTTATTGGCGCGTTTTGGCAAAGCCTATTTACCATTGCCCGGCGGTGATCAAATTGGTCGGCGTCCGGTAGATAGGCACTTGGATGGTTTGAAAGCTTTGGGGACTAAGATCCAAAAGATAGACGGTTTTATCAAACTAGAGTGTCCTCAATTGGTTGGCACGAGATTTCGCTTTGTCAAAAATACTCATACCGGGACAGAGACTTTAATCATGGCGGCGGTTTTAGCCAAGGGAACGACCATTTTAGAAAATGCGGCTTTGGAGATTGAAGTTGATGATTTGATTGATTTTCTTAACAAAATGGGCGGCAAAATTAAAAGATTGCCTAATCGTATTATTAAGATTGAGGGTGTCAAAAAATTGAAAGGAACAATTCATAAGGCTATCCCCGACCGTAACGAAGCCGTTTCCTATGCCTGCGCCGCTCTAGCGACAAAAGGCGATGTTATCATCGAGAATGCCCAAGCATCTCATTTAACCGCTTTTCTAGCTAAAGTGAGGGAAGCTGGCGGTGGTTACGAAACCGATCATTATGGTTTGCGTTTTTGGTATAAAAAACCACTGAAGGCAACGAAAGTGGTAACCAAGCCCCACCCTGGTTTTATGACCGACTGGCAAGCCCTGTGGACGACTTTGATGACTCAAGCCAAAGGCCAAAGCGAAATTGTGGAGACGGTTTATGAATATCGCTTTGCCTTTGTCCAAGATTTAATTAAAATGGGGGCCAAAATTGAACTTTTTAATCCTCAAGTTAAAAATTCGGAAGTATTTTATAGTTTCAATTTGGCTGACGATAAAAAGAATAATTTTCATGCCGCCCGTATTTTTGGACCAACCCCTCTTAAAGGAATGACGCTCAAGGTGACCGATATTCGCGCCGGAGCAACCTTGATGTTGGCGGCTTTGATCGCCAAAGGCCAAAGCATTTTAATTGATGACGGTCATATTCAAAGAGGTTACGAAGATTTGCATTTACGCTTGCAAGAATTAGGAGCCGAAATTAAAAAGGTCTCTTGATGCTAAAAAAAATTTTTCACCAATCACGCCGAGTCATGGCCAAAATTTGGCTAAAAATTAATCCCCAAATCACGATTATTGGGGTGACGGGGAGCTACGGTAAAACAAATACAACCCGGGCGATTTTTCAGGTTCTTTCGGAAAAATTCAAAACTCTACAAACCGATTTAAATTTAGACACAAACTATAATCTACCGATCACTTTGCTGAAAATTAGACCTTGGCATCGTAAGGCTGTTTTGGAATATGGCGTTGACCATCAAGGGGAAATGGATTGTCATTTAAACCTGGTTAGACCACAAATAGCTATTTTGACCGGAATTAACTCGACTCATGCCGATGAGGAACATTTGGGTTCACTTCAAAATATTATCCAAGAAAAAAAGAAGCTGCTTTTGGTTTTACCTAAAAAAGGACTGGCTATTTTAAATCATGATGATTTTCATGTTCAACAGATGACAGATGGAATTAAAGCAAAAATCATTCTCTATGGTTTAGATAAAAATAAATGTGACTATTGGGCTGAAAAAATCAAAGTTGATTTTAACGGAACTTTTTTTACGTTAGGTTATGATGATAAAAAGATTTTTATGAAGACCGGTTTGGTTGGCCGCCACTTTGTCCAAAATTGTTTGGCAGCGGTTGCGGTTGGTCTTCATCAAGACTTAAGCACGGAACAAATTAAAAAAGGTTTAGCGAAATTAAAACCATTACCCGGTCGTTTAAGCATAGAGAAAGGGCCTTTTGATTCCATTTTATTAAATGACTCTTTAAGGGCCAATCCAGCTTCAACTTTAGCCGGTTTACAGACATTGGCCGATTTACCGACAAAAAGCAAAAGGATTGCCGTTTTAGGCGAAATGGGGGAGTTAGGGGAGTCAGCCGAAAAAGAGCACCAAAAAATTGGGGAGGAAGTAGCTAAGTTGAAAATTGATTATCTTGTTTCGGTTGGGTCACTCCAAAAACTTACTGTCCAACAAGCCATTAAGTCGGGAATGAAAAAAGAACAGGTTTTTTGGGCAAAAGATGTTTTTCAAGCCGCTCAAATTCTTAAGAAAATTCTTAAGAAAGACGACCTTTTTTACTTAAAAGGCTCGCTGTTGAAACACATGGAGAGAATTTTGTTGATCTTAAGAGGAGATAAGGTAGTCTGCAAGGCAAACTCCTGCCATTTTTACTCACCATGCCAGAACTGTCCCTATTTGCTTAGGGGCCTACCAGAAGATATAATCAAAACACGTGCTTAATTTCCATTATCCATTATCCATTATCCATTATCCATTCTAATCATGGCTTTATATTTAGGTTTGCTTATTTTTTCTTTTTTAATCACCAGTATTTTGGTTGTTCCTTTTATTAACTTTTTATATAAACTTCGTTTTCTGCGCCGCCAACAGGTAACCAAAGACTTTTTAGGAACTCGGACCAAAATTTTTGACCGTTTCCATAAACACAAAGTAGGAATACCGGTGGGTGGTGGCTGGCTTTTGATTACCGTTGTCTGCCTTCTTTACGCTTTAATTTTCCCCTTAATCACCCTTGCCGGTGTTTTCATTAGTAAATGTTATCCGGTCAGAGAAGAACTCAATATTTTATTTTTTACTTTTATTTCTTTTGGTTTGCTTGGCCTTTATGACGATATTAAAAAATTTTTTGGTTTCCAAAAATCAGGTTTTTTTGGTTTAAGGCTGCGTCATAAATTTTTAATTCAATGGATTTTGGCTTTTACCGTGGGTGTTCTTTTATATCGTAATTTAGGTGTTGATTTTATCAATATCCCCTTTTTGGGGGTAATTAAACTTGGGATTTGGTATATTCCCTTGGCCGCTTTTATCATTGTCGCCTTTGCGAATGCCCTTAACATTACTGACGGTCTGGATGGGTTGGCCAGTGGTTTATTAATGATTTGTCTTTTTGCTTTGTGGATTTTGTCTAGCCGCGCTTTAGATACACCTCTTTCTGTCTTTCTATCTTTATGGATTGGTGCTTTACTGGCCTTTTTATATTTTAATGTCTATCCCGCCCGGATTTTTTTAGGTGATGTCGGTGCTTTGGCTTTTGGGGCTACCTTGGGAGTCGTTGGTCTTTTGATTGGCAAAACGATGGCTTTGGTAGTCATTGGCGGTTTGTTTGTGATTGAAGCAGGTTCGAGCCTCATTCAGATGATTTGGAAAAAATTATTCAAAAGAAAAATTTTCACTGTTTCTCCCTTTCATTTATGGTTACAAAATAAAGGTTGGGAAGAACCGAAAATTGTTTTTCGGGCCTGGTTGGCTGGTATAGTGTTGGCCATCTTCGGTTTATGGTTAGCCGTGATTTAAAAAATGGACAAAAATTTTTCCAAGAAAAAAGTGGCGGTTTTGGGTTTTGGCCTGGAAGGCCAGGATTTGTGCGAATTTCTTTTAGAAAAAAAAGCACAAATTACTGTTTTTGATAAAAAAGAACCTGAAGATTTAGGTAAGGCTTTTGATAAATTTAAAAAGCAAGGGATTGAATTCAAGCTGGGCAATGATTATTTAAAAGATGGTTTGGTTGGTTATGATTTTGTTTTTCGCTCTCCAGGCTTCTCTCCTTTAAGGCCAGAAATAATTGCAACCCAAAAAGAAAGGACAATTATTTCTTCAGCCACCAAGCTTTTTTTTGAATTTTGTCCGGGGAAAATTATCGGCGTGACCGGAACGAAAGGCAAAGGAACAACCGCGACTTTGATTTATGAAATTCTTAAAAAAGATGGTAAACAAGTTTTTTTGGCGGGCAATGTCGGCCAGCCGATGTTAAGCTTGCTGCCTCAAATTAAAGAAAATGATTGGGTTATTTTGGAACTTTCCAGCTTCCAGCTTCAAGATTTGCAAAAAAGCCCCCATATTGCGGTGGTTTTATTTGTGACTTCAGAACATCTGGATTACCACAAAAATACCAACGAATATATTCAAGCTAAAGCCAATCTTATTAGCCATCAGCAAAAGGACGATTTTGCTGTTTTAAATGCCGATGATTTAACCTCTTCCTCTTTTGCTGGTCTGACTCCAGCCAAGATTTTCTGCTTTAGTCGCAGGAAAAAAGTTAATGGCGCTTATGTTCAGAATGGACAGATTTATCTTTTTGATAAGAAAGTTGGGCCAACACAAAATCTGAAACTTTTAGGTGTCCATAATTGGGATAATGTTTGTGCGGCGGTAACGGCCGCTTCGCTGGCCGGAGCAAGTTTAGATTCAATTAAGAAAATTGTTTTTAGTTTTCAAGGTTTAGAACATCGTTTGGAGAAAGTTCACAGCCTCAAGGGAGTAAGTTTTTATAATGATTCTTTTGCCACCACGCCGGAAACAACGATGGCCGCTCTTAAGTCTTTTAAACAACCGGTGGTTTTAATTGCCGGTGGTTCGGAAAAAGGTTCGGATTACACCCAATTGGGGAAAACAATTGCGGTTTCATCAGTGAAGACTCTGATTCTGATCGGTCAAATGGCCGAAAGAATTAAAGAAGCGGTTTTAAAAGCTGGTTTTCAAGGTAAAATTATTTTTCAGCCTTCCCAGCAAATGTCAGAAGTTGTCAAGCTGGCTTGGCAAGAGGCAAAAAGGGGTGATGTTGTTCTTCTTTCACCAGGCTGTGCTTCTTATGATATGTTTTTAGATTATAAGGATCGCGGCTTTCAATTCAAAAAATATGTTAAAGCGCTCTAAGTCAAAAGTTCTTCTAAAAAGTGCTTCTCACCGACCTGATTGGCTTTTAATTTTTTTAGTTTTAGGTTTGACTATCTTTGGCGTCATTATGGTCGGCAATGCTTCGGTGGTTGAGGCATATCGGGATTTTGGTAATAAATTTTATTATTTCCGGCTCCAGATCTTTTGGGCAATTTTAGGGATAGTAGCTTTTTTTGTGTTTTCTTTTTTTGATTACCGGCGTTTAAGAAAATTAGCCATTCCTTTAATGATTTTTTCTTTGCTTTCTTTAATTGTAGTTTTAATTCCAGGAATAGGAACAAAAGTCTTGGGAGCCAGACGTTGGTTGGTTTTAGGACCTTTAACCTTTCAACCGGCCGAACTGGCCAAATTATCTTTTGTTATTTATCTGGCAACTTTTTTGTCGAATAAAAGAAAATTATTACCCTTTTTGATTATTTTAGGTATTTTATTGGGCTTAATTATGCTTGAGCCTGATTTGGGGACGGCGGTCGTTTTGGCGGCTACGAGCTTGGTGGTTTATTTTGTTTCTGGAGCGCCATTATTATCATTGGCTTTGGTGGGTTTGGCGGGTATTTTGGCTGGCACTAGTCTAATTTTTTTTTCTCCTTACCGGCGGGAAAGATTGTCTACTTTTTTAAATCCTACCCATGATCCTTTAGGGGCATCTTATCATATCCGCCAGATTTTAATTGCCATTGGTTCCGGGGGCTTATTTGGCGTCGGTTTGGGTCAATCAAGACAAAAATATGAATATTTACCAGCCGTGACGACCGATTCGATTTTTGCGGTTATTGCCGAAGAGCTAGGTTTTATTGGTGCGGCGGCGATTTTGGCGATTTTTTTAATTTTAATTTGGCGGGGGATGAAGATTGCCAAAGAAGCCCCGGATGAGTTTGGTAAACTTTTGGCGGTGGGGATTACTTCCTGGATTGGTTTTCAGGCTTTGGTTAATTTAAGCGCCATGGTTGCTTTGGTACCCTTAACCGGTGTGCCTTTGCCTTTTATTTCCTATGGTGGTTCTTCGTTAGTTTTATCTTTGACTGCCATGGGGATTTTAGTTAATATTGCCAAACAAAGAGTGGTGAAAAAATAGCTTTACATTTTTATATAATAGAGTTTATAATAAGTCTATGAGTCCTGATGAGTTTGAACGAAATTTAAATCCAGAGATATTAAGGTCGCAAATTGAAGAAAAAGTAGAGGAGCTTCTTAAATTAGAGCAATCACTTAATGGGAGTAGGTATGGTGGATTTGATTTACAACCTTCGGTAGTAGCGGAATGGAAAGATAGGCCAGTGATTGATGAAACGCTTGAGCCACTACAAATAAAAGATGATGTAAGAGTTATTCTCGTGAATAAAAAATCTGGAATGGAGAAAGGCCCAGACTATAAGTCGGTCCAACTACATATTGCTCCAGTGGGGGAACAACCAAGAGTAACCCATGTTTATATATTAAATCTAACTGAAGGTAGATTGCCTGATTTGACAACCTATGTAAACAGGTTTGTACCAGGTAAGTTTCTCAAAGAGCCAGCACCAATGGCACCATTTGGTATGGAAACAACAAAAGCGATTGCTTCTACTTTAGAAGCATTTAATAAAATTTTAAATCAAGTAAAACCAATTATAGGTAGCACTACCCCATAAAAAAACCACGGGGTGAAAAAACCTTAATTTGATAAGATAAGACAAGAATGAAAATTTTATCTTGGAATGTTAATGGGTTGAGGGCTATTTATAAAAAGGGCTTTTGGGAATGGTTTGAGAAAATTAATCCTGATATCCTTTGTCTTCAGGAAACAAAAATCCAAGATGAACAGCTAAGTTTTGATTTAGTCAGACTTAAAAATTACTCCTCCTTTTTTAATTCAGCTTCCAAAAAAGGCTACAGCGGGGTAGGTGTTTTTTCTAATAAAAGCCCCCTGGTAGTTAAAAGAAAATTAGGCCTAAAAAGATTTGATGATGAGGGTAGATTTTTAGAATTAAAATATCCTGACTTCACTTTAATTAATCTTTATCTGCCTCATGGCGGCAGGCAAAAAGAAAATTTGGCTTACAAATTGAAAGTTTATGATTATCTTTTGAAATATCTTCAAAAAATTAAAAACTCAAAATTAATTCTCATTGGTGATTTTAATATTGCTCACCAGGAAATTGATTTAGCCCGACCAAAACAAAACAAAAACAATATTATGTTTACTCTCAAAGAAAGAGAACAGATTGATAGGCTAATTGATTTAGGTTTTACGGATAGTTTTAGAAAGTTTTACAAAGAGGGTGGCCATTATACCTGGTGGCCCTATTCTCGAGTGAAACGAGAGAACAAGGTTCTGCGAGAGAATCGAGCAGGTTCTTACTTTGTCAATTTTAGAGAAAGAAATTTGGGCTGGCGAATAGACTATACTTTTGTTTCTAAAAATTTATCCTCAAAAATTAAAGATGCTTTTATTCTTTCCCAAGTCCAAGGCTCCGACCACTGCCCAATAGGAATAGAGATTTAAAGACAGTTTTTTGATAAAATTAAAATAATGAATAGAAATAAAATTATCGAAGAGGTTAAAAAATACTTAAAGAAAAACTTTAAGGGCGAAGCCACCGGTCACGATTGGTACCACATTTGGAGAGTTTGGAAAATGTCAAAAGAAATTGCTAAAAAAGAAGGCGGTGATTTGTTTATCATTGAATTAGCTGCCTTACTTCATGATGTTGCCGATTGGAAATTTCATGACGGCAATCTCAGGGCAGGGGGAGAAAAAGCAAAAACCTTATTAAAGAATTTAGGAGTTAATGATAAATCCATAAGACATATCTGTCACATTATTGATAATGTTTCTTTTAAGGGGGCGGGAGTGAAAAACAAAATCAAAACAAAAGAAGGAATGATTGTTCAAGATGCTGATAGATTGGATGTTATAGGGGCCATTGGTATTGCCAGAACTTTAGCCTACGGAGGATTTATAGGAAGAGAGATTTATAATCCTGAGATAAAACCAAAATTACATAAATCATTCAAAGAATACAAAGATAGCAAGGGTACGTCAATAAATCATTTCTATGAGAAATTGCTACTTTTAAAAGATAGGCTGAACACAAAAACTGCGAAGAAAATTGCCCAGAAAAGACATAGGTTTTTAGAGAATTACTTAAAGCAGTTCTTTGAAGAGTGGGTGGTGAAACTATAATAGAAACCTTCCACCCCGGGGGTGGAACAGGTATTATAATTTTTTCCAACTGCCTGAGGGGCTTTTTATGTCCTCCAATATTTATAAAGAGAGAAAATCTGGTACAAAAATTGACCTTCGTCACCGACCCTTAGTTTTTATTGATATAGAGACCACCGGGCTTGATCCGCTACAGCACGAAATAATTGAAATTGCTTGTTTAGTGGTTAATCCTCAAACTTTAGAAATTAGAAAAGAATATCATCGTAAAGTTCAGCCTGAACATTTGGAAACGGCTGACCCAGCCAGCCTAGAAGTTAATAAATATTCTCCAAAAGCTTGGAATGAAGCGAAATCACTTAAAGAAGTGCTTAAGGAACTCAACAGTCTTGTTCCCGGCGGACAGTTTATTGGTTATAATGTTTCCTTTGATCGTCCTTTTATAGAAAAGGCTGTCAGGAAGTGTGGGATGATGCTTGATTTTGATTATCATTGGATTGATGTGATGTCATTGGTGTATTTTGAATCACTTTCTGATAAAAGTCTTAAGCGTCTTAAACTTACTCACGTTTGTGAAATTTGGAGCATTCCCTTAAAGAAAGCCCACACTGCTATGGGAGATGTGAAGGCAACCTTGGCAGTTTACCGCTATATTCGAGAAAAACAAACCACGAAAAAAGATATATTTAACAGAGAAGTTGCTCTTTGTAAGAAATTATCAAAAAAGAATAAGGGAAAATGCGCGTGGGGGAAATGTGGAAGTTGTGGTGTTATTCCCCTTTTATACAAATTGCACAAAGGAGAATTACTAGAAGACCCTGTTAAAATCTCTAAGATTAAAAAGTTGATGCAAATAGAGGAATCGTAAGGATATTAGAATGAAAGAAATTGAACTTAAATTTGAAATAAAAGATGCCAAAGGGGAATCCAGCGAAATTTAGGCAAAAAAAAGGACCTACGTCACCGATAATTAAAAAACTAAATTTTCCCCCAAATTGGAAAAACATAATTCTTTAAACAATAAATATGACGTTGGAGCCAAGCGATACAAAACTTTCCCGCGTAGATTTTATTAGGAAAACTAAATCTTTGATAAAAAAGGAAAAAAGAAATTATAATAAACGTGAACTTCAATCTATCTTAAGAGTTTTGGAGAGTGATATTAACTTTGAAATGAAGATGCCCTCTTTAAATACTATAAGGGAATTCTTAGATAAAAAACTACCGGTATGCCTTACTGTGAATTCGGCAGTTTTATCTGGGAAGAAAAGAAACTTGAGATGGGGCCATTTTATAGTTTTAACTGGCTACGAAAAAGATAAATTTTATTATAACGACCCACATTATAGTAAAAATAAATCGATTTCAGCCGATAAACTGATTTTTGCCTTATCTAACAACATTTTTGACTCAAGTGCTTACCTTCTTGTTATAGAAAAGTGATTAAAGAAACCCTCCGCCCTAAGGATGGAGGAGGAGCATTTTTTTGCTTTTAACTAAGGTTAGAAACTTTTTTGTTCCCGGATAAAGTTTGAGATTTAAGGCTTCATCAAGTGTAAACCAACCGAAATTTGAAGATTCTTTTTTATCTAACTCCACTTTCCCTTTTAGGTATCTAACTAGCCAAAAAGAAACAGTTTTGACTTTGGTATCAGCCTTAGTGGTCCAGACTTTTTTTACAGGTGTTACTTTCAGGCTTGTTTCTTCAAATACTTCCCGTTTTACAGCCTCTTTTTCTGAAGAATCACTAGTTTTACATCTGCCGTGAGGAGGAGCCCAAGAGCCAAGCATTAACTTGCGAGCATCTTCTAAAAGAAGAAATTTATCATCTTTCATTACCAGGGCGACAATGCCATGTGAAGAAAAATCAAATTTCATTTCTATTTAATTATACTAAATGTTTTATTTTTTTAAGTCTTTTTGCTTTTAATTGAATTAAAAAGCTTACGTAAGCCCTTACTGATAATTTTTTCAAGAAAATTTTCTTTTCTAACCAGGGGTTTTCCATTGCCAACATATTTTGACCAACAAGAAAGAACAATCCATTCACTTTTTTCGTTTTGTCTAACTACAACCTCAATTCTTTGGTCTCCATAGTTTTTGTAAAACTTCTTTGAACCGGGAATTTTACCTTCTAAAATCCCCTCTGGATGTTTAAAAGTATACCAAGCATCAGATTGGGTAATGCCCCGGTTGTAAAGCCGGTTAATGGCGTGATTGGTGAAAATAACGTCTAAGTATTTGTTTTTCATCATAAATAAATTTTAGCATAATAACGAGTATGTAAGTGAAAATGTTATAAAAAGCTTCAAGAATGCCGTCAATTTATTGCACGGATGAATTAAAGCTGTTAAACATCTTCCTTTAGAGGTGAAAACCCTAAGTTTTAGTTTAGGGAAGATGTTATAATTAATCAGCTATGGATAAGAAGAAAATTGTCATTACCGGGGGACATTTGACGCCGGCGTTGGCGGTGATTGAGGAGTTGATTAAAAGAGGTAATTGGGAGATTTTTTATATTGGAAGGAAATATTCAGCCGAGGGAGATAAAACTCCCTCATTAGAATCAATGGTCATTCAAGAAAAAGGAATCTGGTTTACCCCCATTAATTTTGGCCGACTCCAGCATAAATTTACCAAACACACTATTACTGCTTTTTTAAGAATCCCCTGGGGATTCATTTTGTCTTTTTACCATCTGGCTAAAGTGAGACCTGATGTTATTTTATCCTTTGGCAGTTATGTTGGCGTGCCGGTAGTTATCGCCGGTTGGCTGTTGGGAATTCCGATTGTCATTCACGAACAAACAACGGTTGTTGGCCTTGGCAATAAAATTAATAGTTTTTTTGCCAGAAAAATTTGTGTGTCTTGGCCAGAAACTTTAATCAATCTTTCCAAAGGAAAAGCTATCCTCACTGGCAACCCTCTTCGTCCTGATGTTTTTAAAACCAACGCCAAAATCTTGTCAACTTTATTTCGAGCGAAGCGAGAAACAAGGGCTTCCTTATTTCGAGCGAAGCGAGAAACAAGGGTTTCCTTAAAATTCGAAAAGGAGAAACCGCTGATTTTGGTGACTGGCGGCAATCAAGGCTCACATCGAATTAACGTCGCCATTGAAGGGGTTTTAGAAAAATTATTAGCTAAATATAATCTTTTTCATCAGACCGGTCATTTGGCAACTTTCGATGATTTTGAAAGGTTAGAGTATAAAAGAGACAATTTGCCGATAAACTTAAAAGACAATTATCATTTGAAAAAGTATGTCACCGGGGAAGAATGGGGAACCCTCCTTGAGGGAGCTGATCTGGTGGTTTCCCGTGCCGGTATCAATACGATTACCGAATTGCTAGCTTTGGGTAAGCCCCAATTGCTAATTCCTATTCCTTGGTTGCCGGGCGACGAGCAAACTAAAAACGCTCAAATGGTCCAAAAAATTGGTTTGGGTGAAATTTTACACCAAGATGATTTAACTCCCAATAATTTGTTTGAAAAAATAGAGACGATGATGGCAAAGATACAAAAATATCGTCAGGCCGGAGACAAAAATAAGTCATTAATTATTAAAAATGCCACCCAAAAAATCGTCGATGAACTGGAAAAAACTGCTTAAAATTTTAGGCTTCATTCTTTTTTTAATCCTTATCGGCTTTTGGTTAAAAAGTGATTTTTGGCAGGTTAAAAGGGTTGATTGCCAGTTTAATCAATTAAACTGCAACGCGGAAATTGCTAACAAAATTAGCGATTTAAGCTTAAGGCAGCATCTTTTATTTTTTCCTCGCCAATTAGTTTCGGATAAAATTAAGGAAAACTATCCTCAAGTTCATTTTGTCAAGATAAAAAAAAGATTACCTGATAAATTATCATTTGAATTAACTTCAAGAAACCCAGTGGCGGCTTTGGCGGTAGAATTGTTCTCCGAGCCAGGGGCGACCCTATCTGGAGAGTTAAAAAATCCAAAATTTTTTTTAACAGGCACTTATTACCTCATTGATCAAGAGGGGGTAGTGATTCAAAAAGTTGATGCTAACCCAAATTTGCCCTTAATTTTGGTAAAAAATGACCTCCAAACTAAAGTGGGAGAAAAGATTACCCAAGAAGAAGTTCAAAAAACAATAGAAATTTTGGTGGGAATGAAATTGCGTCTTTTGGAACCCAAAGTTTCAAGAGTGATTAGTTTTAGGGAGATTGAGATTTGGTTGGAAAATGAAGTTTTGGTTTTGTTTAATGGACAAAAAGATATTAGTGTTCAACTTGACTCTTTACAATTTATTTACTCACGGTCTAAAATAGAAGGAAAGCAGATAAAAAAAATTGATTTAAGATTTGACAAACCGGTTGTTTTATATTAAGCAAGCTTGTTTCTCGAAAACTCGAAATAAGAAAGATGCCTAAACCACAAATTATTGCCGGGGTTGACATCGGCTCTTCAAAAATCGTCACCATTATTGCCTCTTCAATTAGCGATTCGGAAGAAGAAAGGGTGAGAGTTATTGGTGTCGCCAGCACCCCTTCAAAAGGTATTCGCAAGGGTCAAATTGTCAACATTGAGGAAACTACAACCAGTTTACTAGAATGTGTGGAGGCGGCCGAAAGAATGGCCGGTTATAATATCAATCGGGCCTTGGTGGCGATTAGCGGTCCTCATATTGCTTCTTCTAATTCACGCGGGGTGGTGGCGGTGGCTGAACCAGAGGCTGAAATTAACAAAGATGATATCAAAAGGGTGATTGAAGCCGCTCAGGCTCTTTCTTTGCCTGCCTCAAGAGAAATTATTCATGTTATCCCTCGCTATTTTACAGTTGACGGCCAAGAGGGGATTAAGGATCCGGCGGGGATGAGTGGAGTTCGACTGGAGGTGGAAACTCATATTGTCACTGGCTCCTCAACGGCCATTAAAAATTTGACTCGCAGTATTTCGGAAATTGGCGTTGATGCCCAAAGTTTGGTTGTTTCTGGGTTGGCGGCAGCGGAGAGTGTTCTGACGGAGACGGAAAAAGAATTAGGTGTCGTTTTGGTGGATATTGGCGGTGGGGTGACGGATATGGTGATTTATGTCGAAGGTTCTCCTTTTTACACTTCAGTCCTGCCGATTGGGGCAAAAAATGTCACTAATGATTTGGCGATTGGTTTACGCCTTTCTTTGGAATCAGCCGAAAAAATCAAAATCGCCCTTTCCACCAAAAAGGAAAAAGAAACAGAAGATGAAGATCAAGATGAGGGTGAAGAGAAGGCCAAAAATGCCGACGAAATTGATTTGACCGATTTGGGGATTATCGAAGAAACAAAAACTATTTCCAGAAAAACATTGGTGGAAGGGATAATCAAACCAAGGTTGAATGAAATTTTTACCATGGTCGGTCTAGAAATTAAAAAGAGCGGTGCGAGCGGACTGACACCGGCGGGCGTTGTTCTTTGTGGCGGTGGGGCGCAGACCGTGGGGATTGTCGATTCGGCCAAAAGGGTTTTAGCCATGCCGGTTCGGGTGGGCCAGCCCAATAGCTTGACCGGCTTGGTGGATGATATTCAAACCCCAGAATATGCTGTAGCCACTGGTTTGGTGCTTTATAAAGCCAAAGAAGTCAGTGAAACCTCTCTTTTCCCTTTGGGTAGATTTGGTAAGAGTTTACAAAAAATTCCCGGCAAAGGGGTGGCTGGTAAATTTATTGACTTGATTAAATCTTTCCTGCCGTAATATAATGGTGTTTAACACCAATTTCTTCTGCCCAGAAAAATTAAATTATTATGGCTCTCATTAAACCAGATGCTTCAAGTTTCGCTAAGATTAAAGTTTTAGGTATAGGTGGTGGTGGTGGCAATGCCATCAATACCATGATTGAGGGCAACAAAATTAAAGGAGTCGAATTTATTGCTATTAATACCGATAGTCAAGCACTTCTTTCCAACAAAGCTTCCACGAAAATTCAAATCGGTAAAGATATCACCAAGGGTTTGGGTTCCGGTGGTGACCCGGAAATTGGTCAAAGATCTGCCGAAGAATCACGTGATTTAATTCGTGAATATTTGATTGATACAGATATGGTTTTTATCTCCGGTGGTATGGGTGGCGGAACCTATACCGGTGGCGCGCCGATTATTGCCGACGTGGCTAAAGAGGCAGGAGCTTTAACCATTGCCGTCACCACTAAGCCTTTTGTTTTTGAGGGGACTCGGCGAATGGTGGTAGCAGAAGAAGGACTAGAAAATCTTAAAGATAAAGTTGATACTCTCATTGTGATCCCCAATCAAAGAATTATGGAGGTGGTGGACCGGAAAGTTACCTTGCTTGAGGCTTTTAAGATTGTGGATGGGGTCTTATCTCATGGTGTTCAGGGAATTTCGGAAATCATTACCGTTCCGGGATTAATTAATGTTGATTTTGCCGATGTGAAGGCTATTATGAAGAATGCTGGTTCATCACTGCTGGGGATTGGAACCGGCGTTGGTGAAAATCGGGCTCAAATTGCTGTTAAATCAGCCATTTTCTCACCGTTATTGGATATTTCCATTGAAGGTGCCAAGGGAATTTTGTTTAATATCACCGGCGGTCCGGATTTGACGATGGCGGAAGTGGAAGAAGCGGCGAAATTGATTTCTCAATCGGCCGATGCCGATGCCAATATTATTTTTGGAGCGACGATTGATGAAAACATGACCGATCAGATTAAAATTATTGTTATTGCCACCGGTTTTGATGAGGGGAGAATGAGATTAGCCAGAATGATGACTCGGCCTAAACCGCCAGAACCGGAAGGCATTGTTTCCGAATTCCCTGAAGAAAAAATTGCTCTTGAAGAAAAACCAACGATAGAAGAGAAAAAAGAAGAGCCAAAAGAATTACCTGAAGATGAATTTGGTGAAGAATTTGATATTCCTACCTTTTTAAGACAAGGAAAGTAAAAAGATTTTTAATAATTTTAATCGTCCTTTTCTTCAAGGGCGATTTTTTGTAGAATAAAGATATGTTTAAACCAGTTTCTCCTAAAGTTGATTTTGGCCAACTTGAGAATAAAATTCTCAACTTCTGGCAGAAAGAAAAAATTTTTGAAAAAACGTTGAAAAATCGGAAAAAGAAATTTGTTTTTTATGATGGTCCTCCTTTTGCCACTGGCTTGCCTCATTATGGCCATATTTTAGCCATGACCATTAAAGATGCTATCTGCCGCTATAAAACCATGCAGGGTTTTAGTGTACCTCGCCATTTGGGTTGGGATTGTCATGGTCTTCCAGTTGAATATGAGGTCGAGAAGGAACTTAAAATCTCTGGCAAAAAACAGATTGAGAAAATGGGCATTAAAAAGTTTTGTGAAGAATGTCAAAAAATTGTTTTTCGTTACACTGATGAATGGGAAAAAACTATCGATCGTCTGGGACGTTGGGCAGATAAGGAGAATACTTATACCACCATGGAATTGGCTTATATGGAAAGTATTTGGTGGATTTTTAAACAGATTTGGAAGAAAGGCTTGATTTATCAGGGATTTAAAAGTATGCCCTACTGCCCTCGTTGCGGGACACCCCTTTCCAATTTTGAAACAAATTTAGGTTATAGGGATGATGTGCCGGATGTATCTATTTTTATAAAGTTTCCTTTGGTTGATAAAAAGAATACCTATTTACTGGGTTGGACGACTACCCCTTGGACACTTCCAGGAAACACCGCCTTAGCGGTTAATCCGGAGATAGAATATGCCGAAGTGTTAGTAAAAGGTGAGCATCTTATTTTAGCCAAAGAACGACTTTCTGTTTTAGGCAAGGAGTATAAACTTGTCAGAACTTTATCTGCTAAAGAACTGATGGGCAAAAATTATAAACCTCTTTACGAATTTATTCCTAAACAAAAAAATAAGAAAACTTGGATTGTGGTTGAGGCTGATTTTGTCAACCCCCAGGAAGGAACAGGGGTTGTTCATATCGCTCCGGCCTTTGGTGAGGATGATTTAGAGTTGGCCAACAAAGAAAATCTTCAAATAATTCAAACGGTTAATGAAAAAGGGGAATTTACCAATGAAGTAAAACCATGGGTGGGAGTCTTTGTTAAAGAAGCCGATAAGCTGATTATTGAGGAACTTGAAGGACGCAACTTGCTTTTCAAGTCAGGAACAATTTATCATACTTATCCTTTTTGCTGGCGTTGTGAATCCCCCTTAATTTATTATGCAATTTCTACTTGGTTTGTGAAAGTAAGTGATATTCGCCAGAGATTAATAAAAAATAATCAAAAGATTCATTGGGTACCCGCCCATATAAAAAATGGTCGCTTTGGAAAGTGGTTAGAAGAGGCTCGTGATTGGGCTGTATCTCGCAATCGCTTTTGGGGAACACCCTTACCTATTTGGCAATGCGAAAAATGTTCCAAAATAAAAGTAATTGGCGGTATTGACGAGTTGAGAAAAGAAGCGGTAAATTTTAAAACAGTTTATCCAGATAAAGTGGATTTACATCGTCCTAAGATTGATGAAATTCAATTAAAATGCGATTGCCAAAGCAAAATGAGTCGAGTAGAGGAGGTTTTGGATTGTTGGTTTGAGTCAGGAAGTATGCCTTACGCTCAAAGCCATTATCCTTTTGAGGATGAAGATGATTTTGAGAATAATTTCCCAGCTGATTTTATTGCTGAAGGTTTAGACCAAACAAGAGGTTGGTTTTATACCCTACATGTGGTTGCTTCAATTTTATTCGATAAACCTGCATTTAGAAATTGCATTGTTAACGGGATAATTTTGGATCCTCAAGGAAGAAAACTTTCAAAAAGATTGAGAAATTATCCTGAACCAGAAGAAATCTTTGCTAAATATGGAGCTGATTCTTTAAGGTTTTTTCTTTTATCTTCAGTAGCTACTAACGCCCAGGATCTCCTTTTTTCAGATAAATTGGTTGAAAATGTTTTCAGAAAATTAATTTTGATGTTAATTAATATTTATAATTTTTTTGCCACTAACGCTTTGATTGATAAATGGCAGCCCAAAGATGAAGCAAAAAATTTATCAATTTTAGATCGCTGGATTATTTCAAGGACTAATGGTTTAATTAATGAAATTACTAAAGGTTTAGAAAGCTATAATTTAAATTTAGCGACAAAACCTATTCAAAAATTTATTGAAGACCTTTCTACCTGGTATATCCGCCGTTCAAGAGACCGTTTGGGACCAACAGCTGAAAATCAAAAAGATAAAGAGGCTTGTTATTCAACTTTTTACCAGGTTTTGGTGAATCTTTGTAAAATTTTGGCGCCCTTTACGCCCTTTTTAGCTGAGGAAATTTTCAAAAATTTAACCGGTAAAGAATCAGTTCATCTTGAAGATTGGCCGAAGGTTAATGAGAAGTTAATTAATGAAAAATTAGAGAAAGAAATGGTTCTGGTGAGAAAAATTTGTGAACTGGGTCATGCGGCTCGAAAAGAAGTTAAAATCAGAGTCAGACAACCACTTAACAAATTTACAATTTACAATTTACAATTTACAATTAAAGAGGACCTGGCTCGATTAATTAAAGATGAATTAAATGTAAAACAGATCAAAGTTAAAACAGGCAAGGGAGAATTAAAAGTTGAGTTGGAGACTAAAATTACTCCAGAGTTAAAAGCAGAGGGGGAAGCCAGAGAATTGGTCAGGGAGATTCAAGAATTAAGAAAGCAAGTTGGTTGTCAGCTCGATCAGAAAATAAAAGTTTTAGGACCCAACTGGCCTCAAGATAAAAAACTTCAGGATTATATTAAAAAAGAAACTTTAACCACCGAATTACTCCCGGGTGAGGAATTAAAAATCAAATAAAATGTTTTTTACAAAAATTTTGTTTTTTCAAAAATAGATGTTTTCTCGAAATATAATTTCTCGAAAATGAGGCGTTTTTTCAATTTTGATTGGCTGATTCTGATTTTAGTCTTGGCAATTGCTTTGATTGGTTTGTTGGCAGTCAATAGTACGGCGCCGGATTTATTTTGGCCACAATTTGTTTGGTTTATTTTAGGATTGGGTTTGTTTTTTTTGTTTTCACAAATTAATTACCGGACCTATCAGCGGGCTTCTTGGTCTTTTTATTTGGGTTCGGTGATTTTTCTTTTAATCACTTTTATTTTTGGCCAAGTGACTAGAGGCACTGTCCGTTGGATTCAGATTGGAAATTTTAATTTACAGCCTTCGGAAATTGTCAAACCCTTTTTAATTTTATTTTTTGCCTCATTTTTTAGCGATGAACAAGAAAACAATTTGAAAAAAATCCTAAAATCGCTGTTATTTTTATTTTTGCCGGTGGTACTCATTTTTCTCCAACCAGATTTGGGTAGTTCTTTGGTGGTCGTCTTTATTTGGTTAGGGATGGTTTTGGCCAAGGGAATTAAAGCTAAATGGTTGCTTTTTGGCGGCGGTTTTTTAGCGGTTTTTTTGCCTTTAGCCTGGCATTTTTTGAAAGATTACCAAAGACAACGGATTTATACCTTTTTGAATCCTGAAAGAGATCCTTTAGGCTCTGGTTTTAATGTTATCCAATCGATGATTGCTGTTGGTTCGGGTAAAATTTTTGGGCGGGGATTGGGAAGGGGAACACAGTCTCAGTTAAGATTTCTTCCCGAAAGACATACTGATTTTATCTTTGCCTCTTTGGCGGAAGAAATTGGTTTTATCGGGGGGATGGTCCTTCTGGGGCTTTTTTTCTTTTTGCTTTGGCGAATATTAACTTTGGCCAGAAATGCAACCGACCATTTTGCCTATTTTATTTGCCTTGGGGTTTTTAGTTTACTTTTTATTCAAATTTTTATCAATATCGGCATGAATTTGGGCATTTTACCGATTACCGGAATTACTCTGCCTTTAATTTCCTATGGGGGTTCTTCGTTGCTTTCGACGATGGTTTGTTTGGGGATTGTTTCGAGTCTTTCGCGTTTTAAGGAAAGACAAGAGATAGTTGAGATTAGATAGGAAAAAGATTACAATGTTTACATTGTACAAGCTTGAAAAGCGCAGTATAATATTGTCTTATGAAAAATTATGCGATTGTTAAAATTGGCGGCAGTCAATATAAAGTCGCCGAAGGCGACGAACTTCAAGTTGACAAAATTGAGGGCGAAAAGGGCAAAACCGTTAGCTTTGATGAAGTTTTACTTTTGTCGGACGAAGAAATCAAAATTGGTGAGCCCTTAGTTAAAGGGGCGCAAATTAAAGCCAAGATTATTGAGCAATTTAAAGGTGATAAAATTCGGGTGGCGACTTATAAGGCGAAATCTCGCTATCGTCGAGTCAAAGGTTTTCGGCCTCTTTTGACTAAAATTAAGATTGAAAAAATTACCATTGCTTGACAATTGTGAAAACTTTCATTATATTCTAGAAGAATAGAAGAAAAAAATTTCTTCATATTGATGAAAAAAGGAGTTTATGGCTCATACTAAAGCAGGTGGTAAAACTAGACAACAGACTCCCCGCGTTGGCAAACGTTTAGGTTTAAAAATCTTTGGTGGGGAAAAAGTCAAGATTGGTCATATTATTGTTCGGCAAAGAGGGACTAAATTTTATCCCGGACAAGGTGTTGGTCTTGGCCGTGACTATACCCTTTTTGCTTTGGTGGATGGGGTGGTTGAATTTAAAAAAAGGCAAGGTAAAAATTTAGTTTGTGTCGTTCCTAAATAATGATTTTAACAAATTAAAAATGGCGCCAAAACAAGTTGTTGATTTTGATATCGATCTCCTTCAATCAAATCCTCTTCAGCCCAGAGGTTTAATTACTCCTGAATCGGTGATTGAGCTGGCCGAGTCTATTAAAGAACACGGTATTTTGGAGCCTTTGGTGGTGGCTAAAACACCAGCCGGCTACCAGATTATTGCTGGTGAACGACGCTGGCGGGCCGCCAAAATGGCGGGTTTAAAAACTGTTCCGGCGCTGATTAAAGAAACTTCACCTCAGGGGATGTTGGAAATGGCTCTTGTGGAAAATGTCCAACGGGAAGATTTAAACCCAATTGAGAGGGCCCAAGCTTTTGTCCGCTTAATTGAGGAATTTGGTTTGACCAATAAAGAAATTTGCCAAAGAATTGGCAAAAGTCCGGCCTATATTTCCAACTCAATTAAACTTTTAACTCTACCGGATGCTTTAAAAGACGGTCTGCTTTCGGGTTTAATTACCGAAGGCCACGCCCGAGCTTTGGCAGGCATTGAAGACCCTAAATTAATGGTTGAGGCTTATAAAATGATTTTGCGTGAATCCGGTTCGGTTCGAAGAGCGGAAGATGTGGCCAGAAGGATGAAAAAGAAAGCTGGTCAAGTTCAACAAAAAGATACTTATCCACCCCATATTGTTTCCGATGAAATTGACCAGATAAGAGACAATCTCCATCAAGCTTTAGGCGGGGATGAAAAAACAATTATTAAAGTTTCGCGCTCCAGAATTGAGACTAAAGTTGCGATTTCCTTTAAAGGAACTTTAGAGGAAACTGAAGAAAAACTTCAAAAAATTTACCAGGGGATTACTGGTTCGAAGTTTCTTGCTTCTGAGAAGAAATAAAGCCCATTTGGCTAACAGGCCAATATTTAAACCAAGCTTTGCCGATAATATTTTTTCGAGGGACAAAACCCCATTCTCTTGAGTCGGAGCTATGATTGCGATTGTCGCCTAAAACAAAATATTCCTCTTGGGGCACATTCAATGTTTTGCCGGCTTCTAAGAAACTCCCGCCAAAAGTTTTAAAATCAGAAGGAAGATAGGTTTCATTAAGAATTTCGTTGTTAATTTTGACGCGGTCGTCTTCAGTTATAGAAACAGTATCACCGGGAATGCCAATAATTCTTTTAATGTACTCATATTCTTCATTTTTCGGTGCGACAAAGACGACGACATCGCCTCTTTTGGGCTGATTAAGGCGGTAAGAAATTTTATCGGTTAAAAGATAATCACCGTCATGAAAGTTGGGGTACATGGAACTGCCGCGGACTTGGTGGGGTTGGAACAAAAAAAGATAGGCGATGACAAAAATCGCCAAGGCAATAACCACCGTTTCCATCACATCTAAAAAAAGAGTGCCAATTCGGCGAAAAAAGCTCATAAATTGATTATGAATTAAGTAAAATTAGCTTTCAAGGGGTAAATTTGCTAAAATATTTTTATTTGGGTTCACCCTGAAGGTTCACCCTGAAGGGTTTACCCTGAGTTTATCGAAGGGCTCATAGCTCAGCTGGCAGAGCGTTGCACTCACATTGCAAAGGCCTCAGGTTCGAATCCTGATGAGCCCACCAAAAATGAAAACTTCAATTATCATCAGTACTAAAGACCAAAAATCATATCTTCAAAAATCTCTACCAATTTTACTCAATCAGAATTTCAAAGATAAATACGAAATTATTGTTTTAGATTCTGGCTCAACCGATGGTGCGAAAGAATATATTGAATCGCTGCCAGTCTGGTTAATAAAAATTAATCCCAAAAGTTTCAACTATTCCCACGCTTTAAATGTTGGTGCCCAAAAAGCTCAAGGAGAATATTTGGTGTGCCTTTCTGGTGATGCAATTCCGATAGGAAGAAATTGGTTGAGTGAAATGATTAAGCCTTTTAAGGACCCAAGGGTTGGCGGGGCGTACGGTATGTACACAATTTCTGAGAGGAAGGGATATAGTTATCCAGATTATTGGCCAGCCGAAAGGTTTCCCAAAAGATTAACTAGATATTCTGTTGAGCCACCTATTTTTGGTAACTTTGAAACAAGGAGGAAGGTTTATAATTTTGCCGGAGCTTGCTGTGCTATCAGAAAAAATATTTGGCAAAAAAGACCATTTAACGAAAGATTAATCGGTGGTGACGATGCCGAATACGCCTGGTTTTTACATTTGATTGGCTACGATATTGTTTGTAATCCAAAAGCTAAAGTTCTTCATGAACATAAAATATCAAGAAGCCGGGAAAGGTCTTTGATAGGACGCCTCTGGCTTTATAGGTGGCAACGAATACTTGCTTGGGAGATTGCCAAATATTGGCTTAAAAAAATGATTTTCCTTAACCCTTATAAAAATTTAAAAAAGCCCTATAATTATTGACTTCCACTTACTTTATTGATAAAATAACACAGTTCTTTTAAAGAAAAAAATGGCACGGGAGAAAAAAGAAATGGATAGGATTATAGCTATTGTTCCTAAGATTTTTGACGAAGAGAAGTGTATTTATGAGATTCCCCTTACTCATAAAGATAGCTCACACCCAGGTTCTTATTGGCAAACTGCGCTTATGTTGAGCTTGAGTGAAATTGATGGCGTTAGGTCAATTGATATTTCTGGACCTGACATAATTGTTTATAAATCTCGTTATGCTACTTGGGATGATTTAAATAAGGAAATCGTCAAAGAGATTTTATTATTTTCTTTGATTGATACAGATTCTGGTAGGGTTTCATCCGATGTGCATAGAGAAATTACTCGTATAATAAATCGTGAGCCATATGAAGAAGGGGATAAAAGTTTAATAGAAGGCTTTGGAGGGATGAGGAAAGAAATGGAAAATTTGCTAAATAAATTACTTAAATAGGGATTCGATCTTCCTATTACCACCTTCTTATTAAACAAATTTTAAAAAGCCCATATTGGAGAATTAAACTTCCTTTTCCGATATGGGTCTTTTTTTGGCCATTTATAAGATCTATCTAAAAAAATGGTTGCTGTTTATAACAAAATTTGATTTTAGTGATAAAATATGATGTAAAAATATTTTATGTCATCTCATGAAATTCCACTTCCGAGAAGGATAGCGGCGAAAGCTACTTTTGAGGGTATTCTTGAATTGACCAGTCATGGCATTCAAATTGAAGGCAGGGAGAATTTGCCTAAAAAACCGCCATTTCTAATTGCTTTTAATCATTTTGGTTGGGTAGAGGGCCTTGTCCCGCATATCCTACTTCCAGTAAAAGACTATCCCTATGTTATTACTAAAATTGAGAATATGAAGGGTATATTAGGTAAAATATTGCCCCCCTTGGGATTTATTGGTATTAGAAGAGGAGAAGCAGATATACGTGCATTACGAAGGGCTATAGAATTATTAAGAAACGGTCGTATTATTGCTACCGCTCCCGAAGGCACGCGGGGTCGAGGAGATGAACGACTACGGCCTAAAACTGCAAAAGCAGGACTCATTTTTCTTGCTACTCAGTTTGAAAAACCGCTTCCTATTGTACCCATGGCAGTATGGGGGCAAAATGAGTTGACTTTTCCCCTTATTGATGTGGAAGGATTTAAGTTTAAAGATTTGAGAAATTTAAGAAAAAAACCTCTTCATGTAAAAATTGGAGAACCATTTATTCCTGATTTAGGAACAAGGAGAGAGGGCATGAAAAATTCCGAAATTCGGGATATTTTAGCGAATCAATTGCAGGAAAAGATTCAAGCACTTCTGCCCCCAAACTATTCTGGGGTATAAGCATAAAGATAACTTGTTCTAAATTTAAAAAGAAAAGAATTTCTTCTAGTTATGGCTAACTTGACATTCCGTGAAAAAGATTATTATATTAATTAGAGAGTTGGTTTTTTATTGAAACTTTAAAAGGAAGGAGGTGAAAAAAATGAAGAAACTAATTTTATGTGTTGTAGCTAGTGTTGTAGCTTTAGTTCTAGGAGTAGGAGTCGTTCTTGCTCACGCACCAATAGTTACTCTAGATTCAATTGGGCCGTTATACTATGCAACATTTCCACAAGTCTATGATGTAACTGGACAGGTTTGTCATAGCAACCCAAGCAATGTTAGCGCTGTCACAGACGTAACGCTTTATATCAATAACACTCAGGATGGGTCTAGTTTTAATCCGAATTCAGGGAATGACCCATGTGCTAATTTTAGCTTGCCCTGGAATATTACGGGGCCAGGTACTTATGATGTAAAGGTAACTGCGAGACATGGAAACGATATTGGTGCAGACTCAGAAGAGGTTGTGGTCACGCAAACGCAAGTTGTGGTAACTCAATGTCCTGCCGCCCCATCAATCGCAGCCCACTATCTACAAGAGTTGAACATTAAAGCAGGTAGTAAGACGTTTAAAAACATCATTTCGTTAGTGGCTCAAAATATGGGTCCGACAACTTACTTTAATGGCATAGCTGCTTGTGATGCTGGTTACGGAGCAGCAGTCAAGTCATTTGTTGACGCAAAAATATCATCGCCTGTTCCCAAGAAATAACTGGTTAAAAATTATTTCTTATCCTAGGGAATTCTGATTTCTTTGGAAAGAAATTTAACCCCAAGAGCATTGATATGGGCTTCAAAAGAAGTTGAAGAGTTAGCTTTTTCCAATTTTTCCTAGGACTCGTGAACGATTTCCGAACCGTAAACTGGGGTAATATTGTGGCTTATCCAAGGGAGGTTTATCAAAAGCGTTTGGAATTTCTTCAAATTTAAACAACAAAAAAGCCGTCTTTAATGTGAACTTATCTTGATGAATTTACCCCAATAGTAAAAAAAGATTAAAGAAGACATCGATGTAAAATTTAAGATTGATGAATTATCATCTTTCGACCAAGATTTCTTGACATTTGGAAGTTGTGAACCATTAGGAAGTATTTTCCCCGCAATATTTAATCCCAGAAAAGTTGTGTGTCCTCCTTCGGCAATTAGTGTGTCGTAGAATTCTCTAAAAGCTAAGCTTTCCCCTGTACTTTTTTTCCATTCCTCATCAATTCTGTTTAACATTGTTGATATATTGGGTACAAAAAAATCAGCTAAAGTATGCCCCTTTTTCTCAACCATTTCTTTTGTCAAGAACTTTCTTCCACCTAGAGCCATCTTTCTTGAAAGTTTAAAAGCCTCTTGTATTTTGTCTCTCTTTAATAGCTCCGTAATTTCGATATAATAATATGCGAAAGTTGCAACATTCTCCCAGTAAGATTTTAAAAGAGACCAAGCGGCGTATAAATTTTTATCTTCCATACTTTTAATTAGACCTAAGTATATAAATTTATTTCTAATAAAAATGAAATAACCAGTATGCATAATGGGTTGCATTCTGTTCTCATAAGGGTAAGGTAATGTTGGAAACTGCTTTTGCCTCAGAAATCTTTTCTTATATACATTCAATTCTTCCCAATACTGTTTATTACTATTTTTTTTCATCGGAATAATTATAGCATCAGATGCTCAGTAGAGGATGGTTAAACTTCGTTTTAGTTTGATAACCTTTAAGGTCAGGAGTTATAATTCAATTAAAGACAATGAATATTTTTAACAGAAAAGAAAACGTTAAACTTGAAGATTTTTGTCTTGATTTCTATGAAAATCAAATTTTAAATCCAATAGTGGGGAAAATTGATGCCAGCAATGTATATCCTGAGGTTATAAAAAAATCTATCACTGAAGTATATCCGGAATTTGCCAAGGTTGACTTACAAAAATTGAAAAAAGAATTAATAATTTTGCGATTTGAATTATTTGCACTCGCGTGGACACACAAATTCCTTAGCGGTAAACTCGTTGTCGCTCAAAGCGCTTTTACAAAACGTTATCTTCATGATAAAGAAAGAGATGATATTTGGAAGGGAATGGAACCTTACAATAGAATTATTGACAGTGCTGTTCTACATTGGCTCACTAGTCTGGGAAGAATGAACTTAGGTTTTAACTACCGTATGAGGGAAGATTTGACTGCTGAAAATATCAAAGACGCCAAAAAATTAGGAATCAGCATAGACGAGAGCATTGAAAGAGTAAATAATAGGCTTTACTCTGAACCTGCTTGGAAACAAAAATTATTATTGGGCCCACTCGTGTTTACTTTCTGTAATCAACTTGGTCTTAATTCAAACGAGCTAAACGAAGAAACAACATTTCGTTTAGCGGCAGTCATTAAAGGCCTATATGATGGGGCGCAACAATCTTGGGATAAGATAGAAATTAAGGGTTAAAAAGCATTTTGGAGATACAAAAATAATTATAGGAAGTAGAAATTATTAGTTAATAAAATATGAAGCAAAAATGACGTTAGAACAGTCACAAAAAATTCAGATGGCTTGGGGTAAATTTCTTGAAGTTACATATGGTAAATTAATGATGTTTTTTTGGAGTAATATTCCAGAGAGTTTTTTACCTTATCCTAAAAAAGAAATAGAGTGTGCTTTGAATATAGTTGCCGAACACTACTGGAATCAAGGGAATAAAGAGGCCGTAAACACAATTCAATCAACAATTCCATGTTTAATGGGATTTGTTGATGATAAAAAAGCTATTGATAAAGTGTTAATAAAACTTAATAATCCCACCTTAAGAGATAGAATAATTAAAGGTTTACAGGAATTAAATAAAAAGCAATCAATAAAATAATTACCTAAAATGGAAACAATAAACCCATCTGCATTGTTAGTTTCTCAAGTTTTTAACAATTGGGCTATAGGAATTAGCGCGTTAATTGCGGCGGGCGGAGGTTTAAAAGTATATTTTGATTGGGCTCATAATGCCAGGGAAAAAAGGAAAAGAGAAAAACTAACGACAGAATTAAAAGCAAAATTTCCTCCAGAAAACAATGGGAAGACTTTTGAGCTAATAGAATCTAGTGCAAAACCTGGGAAAATATATCTACTGAATAAAGTTACCAATAAAAAACATCACATTGCTTCATGGTTAACTTTTCAAACACTTGGGTATGAATATGAGATGGTTAAAAGACTAGGTCAGGAAGTATTTAAATCAATTAAAGAGGGGGAAAGAATTTTGATTGAGGAATAAAAGGTAAAAGCTTAGCTTTTGGGCAAACCGGAGAAAATAACCCCGAAAGGGGTTGTTTTTTGTTAAATTTTTAAAAATTTGTTAAACTCCCAATAAATATGAATAAAGATAACATTTTGAATTTTTATATTAAAAATGCCGGTTGGGAGGAACAAGTTTCAGAGCCATACCAACAAAATATAATCGAAGAATTTTTAATTTTTCTTTCTAAAAAGAATAAACTTAACAATTGGCATGTTTTAGATTTTGGTTCTGGTTTGGGTTGTAATTTAAATATTCTAAAAAAATTTACGGATAAAATAATTGCTTGTGATATAAGTAAAAAGGCATTAGATATATCAAGACAAAAACACAAGTCTAAAGATATTTCTTATATTTTACTTGATGGCAAGAGATTGCCTTTTAAAGAAGGCGGTTTTGATTTAGTTGTCGCGACAGAAGTTTTTGAACACCTTCCAAATTATAAAGAAATAATAAAAGAAATAGGAAAGGTTGTTAAAAAGAATGGTTATTTTATTATAAGTACGCCGAATTATTTTAATCTTACTGGAATAATTAAAAAATTTAATGATCGAAAGAATAATAACCAAATGTGGGGACCTTGGCGTGGTCATTGTGGAGGCTTGGAAAGATTTACTACTTGGTTGAATGTTGAAAAGATGCTTTTTGGTTTCAGGCTTATATTATCAAGAGGTGCTGACTATCAAAAATCTTGGTTTTACAATAATCCTTTATTTCCAGTTAGGTTTAGAAAATATATTTTAATTTGGCCCGGTAGATTACCCTTAATCAAAAAATTGGGAATGAATTATTTTATTCTTGCTCAAAAGAAATAATATTTATGAATCTAAGCGTTATAATTCCAGTTTATAACCAAGAAAAAATTATATCTAAGGTTTTAGATTCTTTATTCAATCAAAATATTCCAAAGAATAGATACGAAATAATTATTATAGATGATGGTTCAAACGATAAAACATATAAGATTTTAAACGTTTTTAAGAAAAAAGTAGGAAATAAAATTTTTATTTTAAAGACGACAAATTTACATGGGAAAGGAACCGCAAGAAATTTAGGAATCAAAAAAGCCAAGAATGAAATTGTAGTTTTATTAGACGGAGATATTATTGCCTCAAAAAATCTATTAGTTGAACATTTAAAGTGGCATCAAAAATTTCCTAAAGAGAATTTTGCTACGGTTGGTCATATCACTTGGGCTCCTCAATTAAAAGCCACACCTTTTATGCATTGGTTAGAGCATGGAGGTGGGCAACTTGATTTTGATAGTCTAAAAAACAAGCAAGAGATTGATTATAAACATTTTTATACTGGCAATACTTCCTTTAAAAGAGATTTTTTATTGAAAAATGGTCTTTTTGATGAGGATTTTGGACGCGAAATGTATGAAGATTTAGAATTAGCCTATCGTTTACAAAATAAAGGATTAAAAATTTTTTATAACAAAAATGCTCGTGCTTATCATTATCATCAAACTGATCCACAAAAATATTCTAAAAGAATGATAAGAACTGGCAAGGGAGCAAAGATACTTTTTAAAAAACACCCAGAATTAAAAGACAAAATTGCTTTATCTCGATTTACTTTTAGGACAATATTAAATCAAATTTTTTCTCCGATTTATTTTCTTATTGGTAAAATTTTCAAAAGCATTAAATGGATGGGTTATTATTACAATGCCAAATTCTTCAAAGTTTATATGAGGGGATATAGAAGAAATGAATAACCTTTTTGTCATTGTTCTTAATTTTAATAACCAAAAAGACATTATTCCTTGTTTGAAATCCTTAATTAATGCTTATTCGAAGATTAATATTATTCTTGTTGATAATGGCTCGACTGACAATTCACTTCAATCAATCATTTCATTGAAGTATGAGAAGCTTCAAATCATCAAAAACCAGAAAAATTTGGGGTTTGCGAGGGCAGTCAATAAAGGCCTCAAATTAGCCTTAAAACAGGGGGCGCAAGACGTTTTACTACTCAACCCTGATACTTTGGCCAACAAGGGGTTCCTAGAGCCGCTTTTGACCAATCCGGCCGAGATTGTTGGCCCGATTCTTAAGTTCAAAAGAAAAGGGGATTGGGTTTATGATTTTGGGGGAAAAATAAATTGGTGGTTGGGGAGGAGTTATCATATTGAGTTTAGAAGTCAGGAGTTAGGAGTCAGGAGTCAGAAAGAGATTGATTATGTATCTGGCTGTTGTATGCTTATTAGAAGAAAAGTTTTTGAGAAAATCGGCTTTTTGAACGAAAAATACTTTTTATTTTTTGAGGACCCGGACTTTTGTTTAAGAGCTAAAAGGGCAGGTTTTAAAGTGGCTTTGGAGCCAAAATCTGTGATTCTTCATAAGCTTTCCGAAGGCAAAAAGAAACCCCTTTATTATATCTATCATTTAATCCACAGTAATTTGATTTTTGTGAATACATGGCTGCCCTTTTACCGCCGGCCGATAGCCTATCTTTATTTATGGCTTTTAGCTTTCAAGGTGCTTCTCAACCGGTTTTGATTGGTGTATACCCCTCTGCTTTCAAAATGCATGGGTATAATACCTAACGGAGCTTTGATTTTGATATTGTTTTTTCTAAATATATCGAGCTATTTTCTTCATTTTGAAAGCTACGGTAGGTATATGCCACTTTTGCAAAATCAAAGCAGAGTGGTATAAAATCAAACTGATGATTTCCGCAGTAATCTTGGTTAAGAACGAAGAAAAAAACCTTCAGAATTGTTTGGAGTCAATTAAATGGTGTGATGAAATTTTAGTTATTGATGATAACTCGACCGATAAAACTCCGGAAATTGCCAAGAAATTCGGCGCCAAGGGAATAATTCATTCTTTAAATAATAATTTTGCTCAACAAAGAAATTTTGGTCTTGCTCAAGCCAAGGGTGAATGGGTACTGTTTCTCGATGCCGATGAAATAATTTCACCAGAATTAAAAAAAGAAATTCAAGAAGAAACGAAAGCAAATCAGTATGACGGATTTTACCTTAAAAGACAGGATTTTTTTGGTGGCCGGGCTTTAAAATATGGGGAAACGGCTAATGTCCGCTTGCTGCGTTTAGGTCGAAAAGGAAAAGGGGAGTGGAGAAGGGAAATTCATGAAGTTTGGGAGATCAAAGGCGAAACAGAAGAATTAAAAAATCCCATTCTTCATTATCCCCACCAAACTTTAAGTGATTTTATTGACCATATTAATTTTCACTCAACTTTACACGCGCAAGCTTTGAAAAAAGAAGGCGTCAGGCCAAGTTTATGGCGGATAATTTTTTATTCCAAAGCGAAATTTATCCAAAATTATATTTTTCGTCTGGGATTTTTAGATGGAACTCCGGGGATTATTGTGGCCTTGATGATGAGTTTTCACTCCTTTTTGGCTAGAGGGAAACTTTACTTTTTATGGAAAAAATAATTGTCTGTTTGCTTTTTGTTTTTTTAGCTCTCTTTCCTTTTGGTCAGTTAACCAAAATTCCTTCAGGTTTTCTTAATTTACCGGAGGTTCATCTTTATTTGACGGATGTGGTTTTATTTTTCTTAGTTTTAAGTTGGGGAGTTTGGGGACTTTTGGTAACAAGAAAAAAGTATCAATTACCACCTTTAGCCAAACCGATTTTCTTATTTATTGCTTTGGCTGGCCTTTCTTTAGCAGTGAACTCTCCCCTCTTTTCTGGTAGGGAAGTTGGGGTTGGGTTTTTATATTTATTAAGATGGATTTTTTATGCCGGTCTTTATTTTGTTATTTATGACTTAAAAGATAAGTTTAATTGGTTAAACCGACAGAATTTATTGAATTTTTTGATGACTGTCGGTTTGGCAGTAGCTTTTTTTGGTTTTATTCAATATTTTTTATGGCCGAATCTTAAAGCACTAGAAGTTATTAACTGGGACCCTCATTATTTCCGTTTAGTGGGGACTTTTTTAGACCCAGGCTTTACAGGCATAATCTTGGTTTTAACGCTAATCTTGTTGGTCAATAATGGGTCCTGTCTCACATTTTCTCCCGTCCGACATCCTCGCTTCGCTGCGGGTGCTCGACGGGAGCCCCTCTATGTGAGCCACCCATTTAATTTGTTATTAATTATTATTGTTTATGTCACTTTGGCTTTAACTTATTCCCGGGCTTCGTGGCTAGCCTTTTTCGTGGGGATGACGGTGTTGGTTTTTTATAAAAAATCTTGGAAAATTTTTCTTCTCACTGCTGGAGTTTTGGTTTTAACTTGGATTTTCATTCCTCAACCAAAGGGTGAGGGCGGCAGATTAACCAGAATTTATACCATTCAATCAAGATTTGCCAACTATTCTCAAACTTGGCAGATAATTAAACAAAAACCCCTTTTGGGCGTAGGCTTTAATACTTTACGTTATTCTCAGCGCAATGCGGGGCTGATCGATAAAGAAGAATGGCAATTCAGTCATTCGGCGGCAGGAGTAGATTCCAGTTGGCTTTTGGTTCTGACTACTACTGGTATTTTGGGCTTTGCTTCTTATCTTTGGTTATGGTGGAAATCTTTGAATAAATTCAAAAAGCCCATCATTGTCGCGAGCCTAATTGCCTTGTTTATTCATGCGTTCTTTTTAAACAGCTTATTTTACCCTTGGGTGATGGCTTGGGTATGGATATTACTGGCTATGGAGAGTAGTTAAGATTTAATTCTTTGGTAGTTTGATTACCAGCCTTATCAGAAACTACAATATTAATAAGATTTTCTCCTGGTGAAAGTGGGAATGTATATTTGAAATTGCCATCATTACCAAGTACAACCAGGTGTTCATTAATGAAGAGGTTAGCTTCAGGTTCGGTTTTACCAATGATTTCTACATTACTGTTTTCACTCGTGATAATTGCCCCGTCTGTTGGCTGACTGATTTCCAGTTCTGGCGGCTGATTATCGTACCAAACAACCAATTTTTCCGATTCACGGCTTTTATTGCCGGCGTTATCAACGGCCATTGCCGTGATTTCGTTTTTACCTAAGGTTAACTCCAAATTGTCCATAGAAAAATTACCGTCGTTGTCGGCGATGACATCATTGACTGGTTGTCCGGTCAGATAAATTTTGACGTCAGAGCCGCTTTCGGCAAAGCCATGGAGATTAATTTTGGCGCTGTTGGTTGCTTCAGGAAGGGTTTTAAAAATGGGCGGTGAGGGTGGAATATTGTCATTGGATTCGACCGGAGTCGAAGAAGAACGTAAATTACCAATGAAAACTGCCATTTTGATGACGGCGGGAATACCATAAATAAAGATTAAGGCGGCTAAAGCAATGGTTAAAAGGCTAAAAAAGACAGCCTGACGAAGATTTCTTTTTGATTCCTTTTTGGATAGTAAAGAAAATTTACTCACGGAGCCGATGGTCGGAGTCGAACCGACGACCCATGCTTTACGAAAGCATTGCTCTACCAACTGAGCTACATCGGCACTTCTCCGCCAGTTGGCGGATCAGTGTGAACATCACAAAAACAGAGCGGGATAGGGGAGTCGAACCCCTCTTTCCACCTTGGGAAGGTGATGTTGAGCCGCTCAACTAATCCCGCACTTCGCAACTTTGTTGCTCAGTGTAAACACTTACCTAGGTAATTTTAGAACATTTCCTGAATAAATTAAATTGGGACTCTTTAAATTATTTTCACTCGCAATTTTCACCCATTGATAACCATCACCATAGGCTCGAACGGCAATTTTCCAGAGGCTATCACCCTTAACGATAATATAGCTGTCCCCCGTAATAGCTGGACCAAAATTTTGCGCGATTTTAACTTCTGGTTTTCTAACAGCTGTTTTGGGAATGGTCAATTCCTGGTCGACAAATAAAAGATTACTGTTTTTGATTTTATTTTCTTTGACAATATCCACCCAGTTATAACCAGAACCGTAGAATTTTTCCGCAATTTTCCAGAGATGATCGCCCTTTTGTACTTTGTAAGTTGCCGGCAGACCTTCTGGGACCATTTTGCCTTCTTCCTCAATAAGTTTGACTTCGCCCGGAGTTGGAGTAGGGGTTGTTACTTTTCCCTTACCCACGCCCTTGAAATAATTAAAAATTAAAACCCCGACCACAACAACCACCAAAGCTCCCAAAATCATACTAATCGTCGATTCGTTTAATTTAATTTTTTTAAGGAAATTTTTTAATTTTCCGTTGTTCATAAAGAAGTTTTTATCCTCCTTTCTAGGCAGTTTTAGGCAGGGGTTAAGCGGGATCGACGGGACTCGAACCCGCAACCTTCTGCGTGACAGGCAGACGCTCTAACCAATTGAGCTACGACCCCTGGCCAAATTTGAATTTAGAATAGCAGATTATTGAGGGTAAGTCAACGCTTGTGCTATGATTATGGCTATGAAGATGAGCCGAGAGATGAATAATAAGCAGCTGGCGGAGCTTTTGAAAGCAGTGTCAGCCGCTTTGGAAGTGAAGGGTGAGGATAGATTTAAAATTAAAGCTTATGACGAAGCCGCTTCGGCGATTGAACACTCAACTTCGGAAGTTAAAGACCTTTGGGATGATGGTCAGCTTGAAGAAATTCCCGGGGTTGGTAAAAATATTGCCTCTCATTTAGATGAACTTTTTCGCAAGGGTAAAGTTACCCATTTTGACGCTATTTTTAAAGGTTTACCTCCGGCCATGTTTGAACTTTTAGCAATTCCTGGAGTGGGACCAAAGACTGCCTATAAACTTTGCCAGTCATTAAAAATCAAAGACTCTCAAACTGCCATTGCCAGGCTGGAAAAAGCCGCCAAGGAAGGCAAAATTAGACTCATTGAGGGTTTTGGCGAACAGTCCGAAAGAGATATTTTAGAAGGGATTAGCCAGCAAAGCCGTAAAGAAGACCGCATGCTTTTACCTTTTGCCTGGGAATTAGCCGAAAAAATAATGAATCACCTGCAAAAAAAACATCCCCAGGACAGAATTAACCCCTTAGGCAGCCTCAGGAGAGAAACAGCCACGGTGGGTGATATTGACTTGGCTGTCGCTACTAAGGAGGCCAAAGAAGTGGTTAACGATTTTATTCACTGTCCCGAGGTGAAAGAAGTGGTAGCGGCGGGGGGGAATACAGCTCGCATTATTCACCAAAGCGGGAGGCAAATAGACCTTAAGACCATGGTGCCGGAAGCCTACGGGGCCTTACTTCAGCATTTTACCGGTTCCAAACAGCATAATATTCATTTAAGGGAAATTGCCCAGAAAAAGGGCTTGAGTCTCTCCGAATATGGAATTAAAAGAATGGAGAATGTTCCGCGAAGCGGGAGAAAACGGAGAATGGAGAAATTTAAGACAGAAGAAGAGTTTTATGGAGCGTTAGGGATGCAGTGGATTCCTCCTGAATTAAGAGAAGACACTGGGGAGATTGAGGCGGCCCTGGAAGGAAGGCTTCCCAAATTAGTGGAGCCAGAAGATATTAAGGGGGATTTACATCTTCATTCCAGTTTCCCCATCGAAACGAGTCATGATGAAGGCGGTGACTCGATAGCAACCCTCATGATTAAGGGTAAACAATTAGGTTACGAGTATCTTGGGCTTGCCGAGCATAACCCCAGCATGGCGCAGCATAATCAAAAACAAATAATTACCATATTAAAGAGGAAAAAGGAAGAAGTTGATAAAATAAATTACTCTAGAGGAAAAAAATTACTCATTCATGTGTTTAATGGCCTGGAAATAGATATTAGGCCTGATGGTCGCCTAGCCATGCCGGAAGAAGGGTTTAAATATCTTGATTTTGCCATCGTTTCGGTCCATGCGAGCTTTAGAATGAATCGAAAGGAGATGACCAAGAGAATACTAACTTCTTTGGGGAATCCGAAAATAAGGATGATTGGCCATCCAACCGGCAGGAAACTGGGTGAAAGAGAAGGTTATGAGCTTGATTGGGAGAAAATTTTCTCTATTTGCAAAAAAAGGAATATTTGGCTGGAGATTAATGCTTGGCCTAACCGGCTTGACCTGACCGATATTTTGGTTAAAGACGCAGTGAAAAACGGTGTGAAAATGATTATTGGCACCGATTCTCATCAAGTGGACCAAATGGACTTAATGGAATATGGAGTCGCGGTGGCCAGACGGGGCTGGGCTACCAAAAATGACATCATGAACACCATGAGTTATAATCAATTTATGAAAGCTTTGAAAGGGGGTGAATAATAAAATAACAGGTTTAGTTTGGCTAATTATCATTATTGGCGTCATTCTTTTATATTTTTGGTCTTTATACAACCAATTTGTCACGATTAAGACTCGGATTAAAGCTTCTATTCAGGAGATTGGCAACCAATTAAAAAGGCAAGCAAACTTGATTCCTAATTTGGTGGCCTCGGTGAAGGGTTACATGAAGCACGAAAAAACTATTTTTACCGAGTTAACAGAAGCAAGGAAAGCGGTCATGAAGGCGGTCGATTCCGGTAATACGCAAAAAATGATTGATGTGGGAACCCGTTTGCAAAATGCCCTGGCCCCAATTAGAGTGGTTTTTGAATCAACACCCCAGCTCCAGGCGGCAGGCCCCACAACGCAGTTAATGGAAGAATTGAGGGATACGGCCGACAAAGTGATGTACGCCCGTCGAACTTTAATTGATTTGACGGCTGATTACAACATTAAGATTATCAGATTCCCTTCCAATATTGTTGCCAAAGTTTTTAGTTTTAAGGAAGAATCTGGTTTGAAAATGCCAGCTGAAGGAGAAAGCCTTGAAGTAAAAGAAGGTGAGACCAAAACTCCCAAGGTGGAACTTTAAGTCATGATTAACGTTTACGAACAAGTGGATCGTAATAAAATTCGCAGCGCCATCATTATGGTGCTTTTTGTGGTCTTTGTGACCTTCGTCGCTTGGATTTTAGCTAAAGCTTTAGGTTTTGGCTTGCAGGCCGTTGGCTGGGCTTTAATTTTTGCTGGCTTTTTAAGTTTTGCCAGCTACTGGTGGTCTGACAAAATTATCCTGACCATTTCTGGAGCCCGTCCTGCTGATAAAAAAAGAGACTTCCAATTTTTCACCGTGACGGAAAATTTAGCGATGTCCGCCGATATTCCTAAACCACAACTTTATGTCATTGAAGATGAGTCTCCTAATGCTTTTGCCACCGGCAGAGATGTCAAGCATGCGGTGGTTTGTGCGACTACCGGTTTACTGGCAAAATTAAACAGAACTGAACTTGAAGGGGTAATTGCTCATGAAATTTCTCACATTAGAAATTACGATACTCGCTTGATGAGTATTGTTTCTATTCTGGCAGGCATGGTGGTCTTACTAGCTGATTGGTTTTTACGAGGCATGTTTTTTCGTGGTCGAGGCAGAGACGAAAGAAGCGGCGATATCGGTGTAATTTTCTTTATTTTAGGGATTATTTTGTCTTTACTTTCGCCATTAATCGCTCAATTAATTCAATTAGCTATTTCCCGAAGAAGAGAATTTTTAGCTGACGCTTCGGCAGTGATGTTAACCAGGCAGCCTGATGGTCTAATCCGAGCTCTAGAAAAGATTTCTAGCGATAGAAAACCCTTACTGGAGGCCAATAAAGCCACGGCCCATTTATTTATTATTAATCCTTTTAAGGGGGAACAAGCTCGCGGGTGGCTGGTTAATTTATTTAATACTCATCCCCCGGTGGAGGAGAGAATTAAACTTTTAAGGGAGATGCTATGAGAAGAATTTCCAATTTAACTGAAGATGAGGTGAAACATGTGGCGAAGCTGGCAAAATTAAGTTTAACCCCACAAGAAGTCAAAAAGCTTCAGAGTCAGCTTTCAGGGGTTTTGGATTATGTTGATGTTTTGAAGAAGTTGGGTACAAAAGATATTGAACCCACCAGCCAAGTGACAGGTCTAGAAAATGTCTTTCGTTCTGATGAACCTGGCCCATCACTTCAACCGGAGGAAGTTTTAAAAAATGCCAGCGAAAAAAATAACGGTCTTTTTTTAGTTAAGGCCATTTTAAGGAGACCCTTGTTTCTCGCTTTGCTCGAAATAAAGAAATGAAAATTAATCAATTGACCATTACCGAAGCTCAAAAAGGACTGAAAGAAAAAAAATTCAGCAGCGTGGAATTGGTGAAAACTTGCCTGGAAGAAATAAAAAGTAAAAACCCCGAAATTAACGCCTTTATTACCATCTGTGAAAAGGAAGCCTTGGCGCAAGCCAAAGAGGTGGACGAATTAATCAACCATCAATCATCAACCATCAACCATCAACCATTGTTTGGTGTTCCTGTTGCCATCAAAGATAACTTTTGTACCAAAGGCATAAAAACCACCGCTGGTTCCAATGTTTTAAAAAATTTTATCCCGGTTTATGATGCTACCGTTGTTGATAAATTAAAGAAAGCTGGAGCCATTATTATCGGAAAAGCCAATATGGATGCTTGGGCTCATGGTTCTTCCGGAGAAAATTCTGATTTTGGGCCAACGAAAAACCCTTTTGATGAAAGTCGTGTGCCGGGCGGCTCCAGTAGTGGTTCGGCCGCAGCGGTTGCTTCTCAGATGGTCCTGGCGGCAACCGGAACTGATACCGGTGGTTCTATCCGCCTGCCGGCCTCATTTTGTCATTTAGTCGGTTTAAAGCCGACTTATGGTCGCGTTTCTCGCTATGGTATTGTGGCTATGGCTTCTTCCTTGGATGCCATTGGCCATTTAACCAAGAATGTTGAAGACGCAGCTTTGATTTTAAAAGTTACTGCCGGGCATGATAAGCTTGATGCGACGACTCCTGATATTCCCGTTCCCGATTACGAGAAAAATCTGCAAAAAGAACTCAAGGGTCTTAAGCTAGGTGTCCCTAAAGAATATTTTAGCTCCGGTTTAAATGAAGAAATCAAAGAAAAAATTAACCAGGCGATTAGAGAGTTAGAAAAATTAGGAATGGAAATTATGGAAGTTTCTTTACCTCATACTCAATATGCCTTGGCGGCTTATTATATTATTCAGCCCTCAGAAGTTTCTTCCAACCTAGCCCGTTATGATGGGATTAGATACGGCTTTGACCGCCAAAGTTTTAGTGATGAAGCTAAAAGAAGAATTATGTTGGGAACTTATACCTTGTCTTCAGGTTATTATGAGGCTTATTATCTGAAGGCCATGCAGGTTCGGACTTTAATCAAAAAAGATTTTGAAGAAGTTTTTAAAAAGGTTGATGTTTTGGTCACCCCGGTCTCGCCAAACTTGCCTTTTAAAATCGGCGAAAAAATTGCTGATCCACTTGAGATGTATCTTTCGGATGTTTTTACGGTGACCGCTAATTTAGCCGGTATCCCGGGGTTGTCTTTCCCTGTCGGATGGGTTGATAATTTACCAGTGGGAATGCAAATTTTAGGTCCCCAATTTGCTGAAGAATTGCTTTTCCGAGTTGGTTATCATTATGAGAAAATGACTGGTAAAATCCAGTTTAATTAATTAAACTAGATGAGAAATAATTTTATTGAAGTTTTAAAAACCAGAAATTTCGTCAAAATTTGGGGCTCACAGCTTCTTTCTCAATTAACGGTGAACCTTTTAAATTTTGTCCTTATTTTAAAAATTTTTGAGAATACCCATTCAACCGTGGCGGTTTCTATTTTTTGGTTTTTTTGGGCTTTGCCAGCGATTTTTTTAGGGCCTTTTTCAGGAACATTAATTGATTTTTTGGGAACAAGAAGAATTTTAATTCTTACCAATCTTTTTCAGGCGGTGGTGGTCCTTTTTTATCTACCTGTGGGAAATTCAGTTTGGCCGATTTATAGTGTCTTACTGCTTTATTCTTTATTGAATCAATTTTATTTACCAGCCGAGGCAGCGACTTTGCCAGGGGCAGTGGCCAAAAGATTACTGCCCGCGGCCAACAGCCTTTTCCTTTTCACAACCTACGCTGCTTTAATTTTAGGGTATGGTTTAGCTGGTCCTTTAATTAAGCTGATTGGTTATCAATTCCCTTTTATTTTAGGCAGTGTGATGCTTATTTTAGCCGCAGTGGCCGTTTGGTTGCTGCCAATTCAAACCTTTTCCAAAACAGCCCACCAAAAACACATCGCCAGCATCCCAAAATTTCTAAAGAAGTTAAATGAGGGTTATCAATTTATCAGAACCAACTCAAATGTCCTTTCCCCCTTACTTTTATTGGTTTTTTCTCAAATCATTCTGAGTGTTTTGTTGGTTTTAAGCCCAGCTTTGGTGGTTAAAATTCTTAAAATAGATTTACTTGACATCGGGGTTAGATTAATTTTGCCCATTGGTTTTGGTGGTGTTTTTGGCATGGCAGCGACTGTTAAGCTTTTACACTATGTTCGAAAAATTCGCCTGATTAGTATTGGTTTTTTCCTTTCGAGTATCTCTTTATTCCTTTTGGTTTTAGCCGTGCCTTATTTTTCTTTAGGCTTTAAAACTTTTGGCGAAGTTTTGTTGGGTTTTCTGTCGGGTTTTGCTTTTAGCCTTTTTACTTTACCTACGCAAACATTACTACAGGAAAAAACACCTGATAATTTAAGGGGTCGAGTTTTTGGCGTTTTGGGTTTTATGATTACGTTGGCTTCTGTTTTTCCGGTCCTTTTTTCCGCCACCATTGGTGAATTTTTAGGAGAGATTTGGATGATTCTCATTTTGGCGAGTATGATTTTTATCGTTGGTTTAGTTTCCTTAAGGGGGAATGATGTCATTTTCCGTTTTAATCGGTCTTGAAATCCATATCGAGCTTAAAACTCAATCAAAGATGTTTTGCCGCTGCCGGGCGAATTATTTTGGCGAGTTACCTAATACTTATGTCTGCCCGGTTTGTTTAGGTTTACCAGGAGCTTTGCCGTACGCCAATCAGAAAGCCGTCGAATGGACAATAATGATGGGTTTGGCTTTGGATTGTCAGATTGCTCACTTGAGTAAATTTGATCGGAAAAATTATTTCTATCCTGATTTGCCTAAGGGTTACCAAATTAGCCAATACGACCTGCCTTTATGCCAAAATGGAAAGTTTAATGGGGTAAGAATCAAAAGAGTTCATTTAGAAGAAGATACCGGCAAACTTTTTCACGAGAAGCTTAACGGCAAAGATGTAACGTTAATTGATTTTAATCGTTCCGGTATCCCTTTGATGGAAATTGTCACCGAACCTGATTTTCATTCTGCTTCTCAAGCCAAAGAATTTTTGAAAAATCTCCAACAGGTGGTTCGTGCCCTAGGCATCTCCGATGCGGATATGGAAAAAGGTCAAATGCGCTGCGAGCCAACAGTCAATTTGGTTATTAAAAAAGATGACAAAATTTTTTACACACCCCTAGTGGAATTAAAAAATATCAATTCTTTTCGTTTTGTGGAGAAAGCCATTAATTATGAAATTGAAAGACAATTCCAGAAATTTGAGAAAACTGGTGAAGTAAAACAACCAGGCAATAAGACCACTCGTGGTTGGGATGAGAAAAGACAAATAACAGTCTTACAAAGAGAGAAAGAAGAGGCAGCTGATTATCGTTATTTTCCCGAACCGGATTTGCCACCCCTAAGATTAACCTCACAGCAAATCGCCAAAATTAAAGCCCAGATTCCAGAGCTGCCGGAGCAAAAAATCATCAGATTGATGGAAAGTTATCATTTGCAAGAGCATCAAGTGAGGGATTTGTTAAGTGAAGAGAAAACTACTGACTATTTTGAAAAAGCGGCCAAAATGGCTCTCAAAGAAAAAATTGATATTAAAAATGTGGCTAATATGATTATTAACAAGAGGGTTGATATCGAAAAGACCACACCAGAGCAATTTGTAAAAATTCTTACCAGCAAAGAGTTGAGGCCACAAATGTCTCAAAAAGAACTGTCATTAAAAATAACGGCAGTAATTAAAAATAATCCCCAAGCGGTTCAGCAATTTAAAAAAGGCAAAGAAACAGTGGTTGAATTTTTGGTGGGCCAGGTGATGAGGCAAACTAAAGGTCAGGCTGACCCTCAAGAAGTGCGTAAAATTCTTCGTGAAAAATTGAAGCTCCACACCACACGAAGTGAGGCGTGATAACTTCTCCTCCTTCGTGGAGCGAAATCCTTTCGAAGCCCCGTTAAACGGGGCGAAGGAGGATAAAATCTGCTTGAAAAATAAACTAAAAAGGGGTAATTTTAAAGGAGAATAATATGGAACAAAAAGAAGCTCCTTCAGAACCAAAGTTAAAACCAGAAGTCAAAGCTTTTCTTAAATTTTTATCAGGACAACCCAAGCCTTCTGCGGAAAGAAGAAGGGAGTGGGGAAAAGTTCTTGATCCCTTAAGGGAATATGTTAAATCAGGCAAAATAAGCCTGGATGAGTATGGAGAAATTATACTTGAAACCATTAACTATTTTCAGTCAAATGCCGAAACAGACGGTCTTACCGGCCTTTACAATAGAAAAATGTTTGATGAATTTTTACCAAAAGAAATCAAAAAAGCTGAACGATATAAATACCCAGTAAGTTTAGTAATTTTAGATATTAATAAATTAAAAGAACTTAATGATGCGGACAAAAGTCACAAATCTGGTGATTTGGCCATTATTCATACAGCTGAAGCCATTAAAAAGGCCATAAGATTTACAGATCTTCCGGGACGTTATGGTGGTGATGAATTTTATATTATCCTACCACAGGCAGATGAAAAAGCTGCCGTCGAAGTTGGGCTAAGAATAATAGAAGAAGTTGATAAAAAACCTTTTATTTTGGGGAAAAAGTTATCAGTGAGTATTGGTATCAAGCAATGGCAAAAAGAGTCACCCCAAACTTTTTTTGATAAAGTGGATAAAGCTGCTTATAAAGCCAAATTGATTAAGCAGAGTTTGGTTGTCGCATCGGGTCAAGAATAAAAATATGGCTAAGTTTACTCATCTTCATGTTCATTCGGAATATTCCTTGCTTGATGGTTTGGCGAAAATCGATAAACTTTTTGCCAAAGCTTTAGAGATGGGGATGGATTCTTTGGCTTTAACCGATCACGGGGCGATGTATGGAGCGATTAAGTTTTATTTGACTGCTTTGGAATTTGAAATGAAACCAATTATTGGCCTGGAGGCCTACATGGCCGCCCGCTCACGTTTTGATAAGCAAGCCAATATCGACTCCGACCGCTACCATTTAATTCTTCTGGCCAAAAACGAAACCGGTTATATCAACTTAATGAAATTAACCACCTTATCCCACCTGGAAGGCTTTTATTACAAACCTAGGATTGATATGGAGATTTTAAGAAAATATGCCGAAGGCTTAATTGTCTCAAGCGCTTGTCTTGATGGAGAAATTTCCCAACTTTTACTGCAAAACCGCGACAAACAGGCCGAGGAAAAAGCAAAAGAATTTTTGGAAATCTTTGGCAAAGATTTCTATTTAGAACTGCAATATCATCCCAAAATTGAGGAATATAAAAAGACCAATCAAGGATTGATTAAACTTTCCGAGAAATTAGGGATCCCGTTGATTGCCACCAATGATGTTCATTACGTCGAGTCGGATGACGCCGAGGCTCAAGATGCCCTATTGGCTGTTCAAACCCAAAAATTAATTAGCGACAAAAACCGCCTTTCGATGTTAAGTTCGCCTGATTTTTACCTTCGCTCACAGGAGGAAATGGTTGCCGCTTTCAAAGATTATCCCGATGCTTTGAAAAATACCCGAAAAATTACCAATGATTGTAATTTAGAAATTCCCATCGGCAAATGGATTTTACCCAACTATCCCTTGCCCGAAGGACAAACTGCGGAAGAACACTTAAAAGAACTGACTTTTGAAAGGTTAAAGGATCGTTATGAAAAGCCGGATAAAGAAGTGTTGGAGAGAATTAATTATGAATTGGGGGTTATTTGTAAAAAAGGTTTTGCGACCTATTTTTTAATTGTCCAGGACTTTGTTAACTGGGCTAAGCAACAAAAAATCAGGGTCGGCCCTGGCCGAGGCTCAGCCGCGGGTTCTTTGGTCTCTTATATTTTAAGGATTACCTCTATTAATCCCTTGAAACATAATATTCCTTTTGAAAGATTTCTTAATCCCGAGAGATTAAGTCCGCCAGATATTGATTTGGACTTTGCTGATGACCGGCGGGATGAGGTGATTGAGTATGTCACCCAAAAATATGGCAAAGATAAAGTGGCTCAAATTATTACCTTTAATATTATGAAGGCAAGAGAGTCAGTTCGGGACATTGGCCGCGTTTTGGGAATGCCTTATTCCGAACCTGATAAAATTGCCAAGTTGATTCCACCCAATTTGTCGATTGCCGAATCTTTAAAAGCCATTCCTGAATTAGCTGTTTATTATCGGCAGCCAGAATTTAAAAAACTTTTGGATTTAGCCCAAAAGGTAGAGGGAGTAGCTCGCCATGCTTCAACCCATGCCGCTGGAGTAGTTATTGCCGATAAAGAATTGACAGAATACACCCCTCTCCAAAAGGAAACCAAAGGCGAACGAATCATAACCCAATATGACATGTATTCTTTAGACCTTAATGCCTCTGAAAAGGCGATTGGGCTTTTAAAAATTGATCTTTTAGGCTTACGCAATTTAACCATTTTGGAAAAAGCTTTAGATTATGTTCGTCATATTGGTGGTGAATATATTGATCTTTCCGAAATCCCGCTGGATGATGAGTCAGCTTTAAAACTTATCGCTTCTGGCGAAACAACCGGCATCTTTCAGTTGGAAAGCCCAGGCATGCGACGGCTTGCCAGAAAGCTAAAGCCAAATAGATTTTCGGATATTACCTCTATTGTTGCTCTTTTTCGTCCTGGATCGATGCAATTTATTGATGAATTTATTGCCGGTAAGGAAAATTTCCAAAGGATTCGTTACCCTCATCCAGATTTAAAACCAATTCTTGAAGAAACCTACGGGATTGCTGTTTATCAAGAACAGTGTCTCCAAATTGCTCATGTCATCGCAGGATACAGTTTGGGAGAGGCGGAAATTTTCCGCCGTGCCATCGGCAAAAAGAAAAAAGGGATGATGACGCGAGAAAGTAATAAATTTATCAAAAAAGCGATGGAAAAGGGCTATAAAAAAGAAATTGCGGAAAAAGCCTTTGGTTTAATTGAAAGATTTGCCGGTTATGGTTTTAATAAGGCTCATTCTACCTCCTACGCCATGATTGCCTACCAAACAGCCTATTTGAAAACTCACTTTCCAGTCGAATTTATGGCGGCTTTATTGACCGCCGAATCAGCCGGAACTTCCGGGCCAGTTAAAGATGAAAAACTGGCTTTGGCTGTCAGCGAGTGTCAAAGAATGAAAATCAAAGTCCTCCCACCAAACATTAATTTGTCAAAAATTGGCTTTACCATTAGTGAGGATAATGATTCCTTGGAAGGTAAGGCCATCCGTTTTGGTTTGTCGGCCATCAAAAACGTCGGCGAAGTGGCGATTAAAGCCATTTTAGAGGCCAGAGATGTCGGTGGGGAATTTAAATCACTGGCTGATTTTTGCCAAAGAGTTGACCAACAAAAGGTTAACAAAAAGGTTTTAGAAAGTTTAATTAGGGTGGGAGCGATAGACAAATTTGGCAAAAGAGCAGCCATGCTTTCAACTTTGGAAAATATTCGTAGCAAAAGTGCTAATACCCAAAAACAAAAAGCCAACGGCCAAACCGGTTTTTTTGATACAGATGATTCAGAAGGCCCACAATTTGCCGATAAGCTGCCGGACATGGAAGAATTTTCTCATCAAGAACTTTTATCTTTGGAAAAAGAACTTTTGGGTTTTTATTTAACCGAACATCCCTTAACCCCGGTTTTATCTCTTTTAGAAGCGAGAAGGTCACATCGAATTAGCGATTTAGACCATGTCGAGAAAAAAGACCTGGTGGTTAAAGTCGGTGGGGTGGTAGCGGGGATAAGGATTGTTTTAACCAAAGCCCAGGCTCAAGAAATGGCTTTTGTCAAAATTGAAGATGAAAGCGGTTTCATGGAGGCAGTTGTTTTTCCCAAAGTTTACTCGCGCACCAAACAATGTTGGTCAAAGGATAGATTGGTTTTGGTTAAAGCGAGAGTCCAAATCAGGGAGGAAACGCCGAATTTGGTTGTCGACGAAGCTTGGCTTTTGGAGGAGAAAAATTTGCCTTCGGAAAAGACAACCGGGGAAGAAAAACCAGAAGTTAATTGGGATTTTGAAGTGACTTTACCTACCAGAATGTCCCCCAGAAAATTGGTGGAATTAAATAAAATTTTAAAACAAAATCAGGGGAAAGATAAAATAGCCTTAGTTTTTGTTGATAATCAAGGCCGTACCAGAAGAATGGTTTTGCCTTTTGGCGTGAACTATGACAATGAGATTAAAAGGAAAATAAAAGAGATTCTTGAAAGGTAAGTAAAAAGGAGATAAATGGGTTATTCACCGAAAGTTATTAGAATGCCAGAAAATCAGAGTTATTTTGAGCCACAGCCTTTTAGTGGTTCTTTTGAAGGGAAGGATGTGGTTTCGGTGGAGCAATTTACCTCAAGAGAAGAGATTGAACATCTTTTTTCTTTAGCTGACCGGATGAAAACCAGGGTTGAGGCAAAAATTCAAGGGGAGGAGTTGGAGAACTTCACCGTAGCAGAGCTTTTTTATCAACCAAGCACAAGGACCTTTACTTCGTTTCAAGCAGCAGCTTTGTGGTTGGGGTGCCGACGAATTGTGGCTATTCCAGGAATGGATGCATATTCTTCGCTGGTCAAAGGGGAATCTCTTCCTGATACCATAAGAACAATTGAACAAACAACCGCCGCCGACTTGATTATCTTAAGGCATCCTAATGATGATTCCTCCAAAGAGGCAGCTTTTTATGCCACCATGCCGGTGATTAATGCGGGTGCTGGCAAGATAGAACACCCAACCCAAGCAATTTTGGACCTTTATACTATTTACAAGGAATTGGGCGCACCGGACGGTTTAAATGTGGTAATGTTGGGCGATCTTAAATATGGAAGAACAATCAAATCTTTGGCTAAACTTTTAGCTTTGGCGGATAAGAAAATTCAAATTAGTTTTGTTTCTCCAAACAAGCTGCGAATGCCGGCCGAGGAGGTACAAAAACTGAAGGCAAAAGGGGTAGGAGTTTATGAAACAGAAGATTTAAAAGAGGTTTTACCCACAGCTGATGTTTTATATGTTACCAGGCTTCAGAGGGAGTGGTTTGAAAAGGAAGGAGAGATGAAATTATACCATCAATTAAAAGGAACATATGAGATTACCCCTGAAATATTAAAAATAGCGAAGAAAGAGATGATTATCCTTCATCCTTTACCAAGAGTGGGGGAAATTACTTATGAGGTTGATAAAGATACGCGGGCAGCCTATTTTAAACAGATGAGAAACGGACTTTACACCCGAATGGCCCTTTTAGCCGCGGTTTTGGGGAAGATATAAAAAGCTAAACAACGATGAAAAATTCTCTCAGACTTCCAGGTTTAATTGACGCGGGTCTGGAAAATTTTGTCGAAGGTTGGCTTAAAAAAGAAGATGTTGTTAATGATTTAAGTCTTGCAGGTTCTTGACAGGAATAAACTTTTCTGAAAAAATAGATTGTGCAGCCTAAATTCATCTTTGTTTCCGGTGGTGTTATCTCTGGCTTAGGTAAAGGCATTACCACCGCTTCTATTGGTTTACTTCTTAAATCCGCTGGTATTAAAGTGACTCCCATCAAATGTGATATGTATTTGAATATTGATGCCGGAACAATGAACCCCTTAGAGCATGGAGAAATCTTTGTTACCGATGATGGGACGGAGGCAGATCAGGACTTAGGCCACTATGAACGATTTTTAGATGAAAATTTAAATAAAGAAAATTATATTACCGCCGGACAAATTTACCAGAAAGTTTTGGAAAAAGAGAGAGCTTTAGAATATCAAGGGAAATGTATTGAAGCTTATATTCATATTCCAGAAGAAATTATTAAAAGATTTGAAAAATTAGCCAGAAAAACAGAAGTAGTGGTGGTGGAATTTGGGGGAACAGTCGGAGAGTATCAAAATATTATGTTTTTTGAGGCGGCTCGGAGAATGAAGATTAAATATCCTCAAGGGGTGGTTTTTGTCCATGTAGGGTATTTGCCTATTCCTTCTTTCTTGGGAGAAATGAAAACAAAACCAATTCAACAATCAATTCATGATCTGAACGCCCTGGGGATTCAACCGGAGATTATTGTCTGTCGGGCAGAGAAGGAGATTGACCAGCGACGAAAAGAAAAGATTGCTCTGGCCGCTGCGGTTGACCTTAAAGATATTTTTTCCAGCCCAGATTTGTTTACTGTTTACCAATCTCCTTTAGTTCTTAATGAGCAAAGATTGACAGAGAGAATCCTTTTAAAGTTTGGCCTAAAAGCTAAAGAGAAAAATTTAATTGAGTGGAGAAATTTAATCACTAAAGTCAAACATGCTTCTCAAATAGTCAAAATTGCTATAGTGGGGAAATATTATACCTCGGGGGGCTTTTCTCTGGGAGACTCTTATATTTCCGTTATTGAAACCATAAAGCACGGCTGTTGGGCCAATGGGGTGAAGCCGGAAATTATTTGGTTTGATAGTGAGAAACTTGAAACACTGAACACTCAGAAATTAACTGAGGCGCTGAAAGGGATGGATGGGATTATTGTTCCTCAAGGGTGGGGAAGTCGGGGAGTGGAGGGAAAAATTAAAGCCATCCAATATGCCCGGGAAAACAAGATTCCCTTTTTAGGGCTTTGTTTTGGCATGCAAATGGCGGTGATTGAGTTTGGAAGAAATGTTGTTGGTTTAAAAAAAGCCAATTCCGTGGAAGTTAACCCCAAAACGCCTTATCCAGTAATTCACATTATGCCCGAACAGGAAAAATATTTGGCCAAACATCAATATGGAGGGACGATTCGTTTGGGCGCCTGGCCTTGCCGTTTGACTAAGGGCTCAAAAATGGCTGCGGCTTACGGACAAAACTTAATCAGCGAGAGACATCGCCATCGTTATGAATTTAACAATCAATATAAAAAACAATTTGAAGAAAAGGGCCTGCTTTTTTCCGGTACTTCCCCGGATGGGCAGTTAGTCGAAGCCATTGAATTGCCTGGTCATCCTTTTTTTGTGGGCACCCAATTTCATCCGGAATATAAATCTCGCCCCTTAAAACCACACCCGTTATTTTTAAACTTTATTAAAGCGGCAAAAGAAAAAAAAGAAATATAATTTCTTCTTCCCTTTTCTTTTAGTTTCTGTTAAAATTTTTGGGTATGGCTAATCAAGGAAAAATCGGCGAAATCAGTTTTGCTGTTGGCGATAAAATTAAAGTTCTCCAAAAAATTCAAGAAGGTGATAAAATTCGGACGCAACCATTTGAGGGCATTGTCATCGCCATTAAAGGTGAGGGGGAAAATAAAATGTTCACCGTGCGCAAAATTGCCACGGGTGGTATTGGGGTGGAAAGAATTTGGCCATTAAATTCTCCCTGGCTGGAAAACATTAAAGTCATTAAAAAGGGCAAAGTACGCCGAGCAAAACTTTATTATTTAAGAGAAAAACCAACCAAGCTAAAATTCATTCATGAGACAGCAGCAAAACCTCGGAAAGCTGGGAGAAAACCTCGCCTTAAAGCATCTAAGAAATAAAGGCTATAAAATCCTAGGCCGTAATTTCCGTTCTAAATTTGGCGAAATTGATATTATTGCCATTCATGAAAACGATTTGGTTTTCATTGAAGTGAAAACCCGCTGGAGCCAATCTTTTGGGCCTCCTGAAGAAGCCATTACTCCTTGGAAAATCAGACGAATCATCAAAACTGGCCAATATTTCAAACTTCTTCATCCTAAACTCCCTGATTCTTTAAGACTGGACGCAGTAGTTATTGATTTAACTCCGGAGGGGAAATTGGAGAGGGTGGAGATTCTTAAAAATATTACGGGGTAGGAGAGGTTTCGAAGATATGGTAAAATTGGACCCAAGGTGAAATTTGCAAAAGAATAAGGGTTTAGTTTTTGGAGGTAAAAGCGGTGAAGAAAAAAGAAAAGACAGTTTATGCTTTCATAGACAGCAACAACCTAAATTTAGGAATTAAAGATTTGGGATGGAAACTAGATTTTAAAAGATTTAGGACTTACTTGCGGGAGAAATATAATGTTTCCACTGCCTATTTATTTATCGGATATGTTCCCACTAATCAAGATTTATACTCATCCCTTCAAAAGGCTGGTTATGTATTGATGTTTAAACCAACTTTGCCAGATGAAGAAGGCAAAGTAAAAGGTAATATCGATGCTGATTTAGTGCTTCAGGCAATGATTGATTTTGACAAATATGATAAGGCGATTATTGTCTCAAGCGATGGCGACTTTTATTCGCTGGTAAAGTATCTTTATGAGCACAACAAGCTTCGTGTCGTAATGAGTCCTTATGTAAAAACCTGTTCAGTTTTGTTAAAGAAAGCCGCCAGAGAGAAAATTGTATTTATGGACAATTTAAAGGAAAAGCTGGTGTATAAACGAAAAGGCACCGCTTAAAGACGAAACCTTAAGAAGTACCTTTTCCTGTGAATTCTGATGTTATTGTAGCAAGCGACTTGCTATTTGTCAATAGATAAAAAGTAGATGTGAGTAGAAAACTTCTCAACCCTCAATTTCCCGATTCTTTACGCTTAGATGCTGTTGTTATTGATTTAACTCCGGAGGGAAAGTTGGAGAGGGTGGAGATTCTTAAAAATATTACGGGGTAGGAGGAAAAGACTTGTTAAAAATTTGTTTAAGGAGTAGAATTGATTTAGCTTGGGCAAGCCGGATATACTTTGCTTTAAAAGTCTTTGCACCTGACTTTAGAATCTTCAAACTAAAGCCAGATTCTTTACCTCCTCAAGTTTTAAATTTCTCTTCATTAGTAGTAAAATAAGACTACTATGTATACCTCCAAATCTGAGGCTAGAGAAAAAATTCAAAAACTTATTGAAAAATTTGAGCGAATAAAGAAAAATCGCTTTGAATTCTCCCGCTACGACGAAGCGAATACAAGAAAAGACTTCATTATGCCCTTTTTCAAAGCTTTAGGATGGGATGTTTATAACGAGTACACTGATCATGAAGTTGTTGAAGAAGAAACAGCTGTTAAGGGAAAAGTTGATTATTCTTTCCGAATAAATAATATTCCTCAATTTCTACTTGAAGCAAAGGCATTAAAAGTATCTCTTGATAAAATTGAATGGGCTAAACAGGCGGTTACTTATGGGTGGAACAAGGGAATATCATGGGTTATCTTAACTGATTTTGAAGGTTTGAAACTTTTCAATTCAGAATGGTTATTAGAAACTCCTCATCCTAACTTACAATTTACATACGGTGAATTTATTGCGCGTTTTGATGATCTTTGGCTTTTTTCTAGAGAAAGTATCGAGAGAGGTGATTTAAATAAGCAGGCTGAAAAATGGGGTATTAAAATAAAAAGGGCCAAAGTTACTGAAAAACTTGCCAATGATCTTCTTAGATGGAGGGAGCTTTTAAGAAAATACTTCAATGAATATAACAAAAAATTTAATGATTCTGATATCGAAGAATCAGTCCAAAGAGTTTTAGACAGATTAATTTTTATTCGTGTCTGTGAAGATCGACAACTTGAACCGCCAATCCTTTGGCCAGCCCTCCAAAAATGGATTGTAAATAAGCGAAAACCAGACAACTTTATGCAAGCCTTAAAACCAATTTTTAAGGACTTTGACGAAAAATATAATAGCAACTTGTTTGATGAACATACTTGCGATAGGTTAGACACCGAAGGAACTCCTTTTGAGCAAATCATTAACGATCTGTATGCTGATAAAGAAAGCGGTGTTAAATATAATTTTGCCGCTATTAATGCTGATGTTTTAGGAGCAATCTATGAACATTACTTGGGTTCAGTGCAAATAAAAGGTAAAGGCGTGACAGATAGTTCTAAACGTAAAAAACAAGGTATTTATTATACACCTCTTTATATTGTTGACTATATTATACAAAATACACTCGGGCTGGCTTTAAAAGAAAAATCTTTAAGAGAGATTGAAAATTTAAAGGTTTTAGACCCAGCTTGCGGAAGTGGATCATTTCTTATTAGGGCATTTGATTTACTGAATAATAAATTAGCAAAAGAAAAGGCTCAAGAAAAATCTGGCTCAATAGCTGCTTTTAGAAAATATAATATTTTAAGAAATAATATTTACGGTGTTGATCTTGATTCTCAGGCTATTGAAATCACCAGATTAAATCTTCTTCTAAAAGCGCTTGAGACTAATCATAAACTTCCTTTACTTTCTGAGAATACTAAAGTTGGTAATTCATTAATCTCTGGCGTGGAAAAAGAACTTAAGAAACATTTTGGGGAAGACTGGAAAGAAAAAAGACCTTTCGAATGGGAAAAAGAATTTCAGGAAGTCCTCAAGCAGGGAGGCTTTGATGTTATTATCGGTAATCCCCCATGGGGAGCAAATATCGACCAAGAGGCTACATGGCTAGCGAAACAATATCCAAATTCAGCAAAATCGCACAAAGACACCTATAAAATTTTTATTGATAAAGCGTTGTTGCTACTTAAAAAATCAGGTTATTTAGGTTTTATTGTACCTAGTACATTTCTATACCAGCCAAGAGATAAGGATATTAAGAAATTAATTGATCAATATGAACACTTTGTAATAAATTTGGGCGAAAAAATATTTAAGGGCGTAGAACTTCCTTGCTGTATATTAATTATAAAAAAGACGTCGGTTACCACAAAACCCATTATTATTGATTTAACTAGTTTAGATAGAAATATTCTCATTAATAAATTACAATCGCTTGATTTAAAAAATGAAAAACAAAAGGATGTGGCAAAAACCAGGTTGATTAAAGATACAGATATTACTTTTAATGATATATTTTGGCTCAAAGATGCAGGTATTCAATATCATAGATTTGGAATAGGTTTATCAAACAAAGGCGGAAGTGACTTATATGAAAGAATCTTTTGCAAAACCAAGGAAAACAAGTTTAAAAATTCTGTAAAAACTTGGTATGGTAAATTAATTGGACGATATTGGATGTCAGGGGAAACGGATGAATGCTTTAATTTGGATTATAGAAACGTATTAAGTAAGAACGAGGCAGTTAGTTTTACTAAAGAAGCTTTTGATAAAAGCGGAAAAATCTTATGGAGGCAAACTGCATCAGGCATATTAGGCATTCTAGATGATAGAAAACGATGGTTTAGAAACACTATTCAATGCGCTTGGATTAGAGATGAATATCTAAATAAGGTGAATATCTTGTACTCTTTAGCAATTTTTAATTCTAAGTATATAGACTTTATTTATAAAAAAATGGTTTTAGAATCAGGAAGAGTATTCCCTCAGGTAAAAATTCATTATTTGCGACAACTTCCTTTTGTTTTAGTAAATAAAAAACAACAATTAATCTTGGCATCAAAAGCAGAACAGATGATTAAACTCAATAAAGAACTCCAACCAACTCCAGAAAAAACAGATAAATGGGCTCAATTAAAAGACAAAATATCCAGGCTAGATTACGAAATAGATGAAGAAGTTTATAAACTCTACAATCTCACGCCGGAAGAAATTAGAATTGTGGAGGAAAATTTTAAATAAACTAATTACTTTTTTGAAAAAATAAGAAAAAAATAAAAATATGAACTCAACAACAGAAAAACTTATTGAGCGAGCAACTCAGCTTTTGGCAAAAGCACAAAGCGTCGCTGCAACACGCTACAACAACAGCTCAGAAAATGTTATTGCCCCCGACGAAGTAAATAGCACTTCGTTCCACGAATGGAAAAACAACACACAAAACTTCATTTTGCTGGTTTGTGAAGAAACTAGTCCTTATTATAAAAACTTTGTTGATGGTGTAAAGTCAGCCTACCCCAGTGATGTCGATCATGGTATAGGCATTTTAAGGGCATTAAAAGAAGACCTTGAGTTAGGATATTTAACGAGAGTTAGAGATCTAGTCAGCGCCGAGATTTTTACCGATTTCATCGAAATGGCTCAACATCTTTTAGACAACAACTATAAGGATCCCGCAGCTTCTCTTGTAGGCGCTGTATTAGAAAACGGTTTGAGACAAATTGTACAAAAACATACTGTAGATGTTAAATCAGGCGACGACATCGGATCGCTTAATACAAAGCTCGCAGACAAAGAAATCTACAATCGATTGACGCAGAAACAGATTCAGGCTTGGAAGGCAATAAGGGACAGTGCCGACCATGGGAAGTTTAATGATTATAAAGCGGAAGATGTTAAATCTATGCTTGAAGGCGTGCAAAGGTTTTTAATGGAGCAACTATAATTATGGCTAAAAATGATTTTTGGGATTTAAGTCACAGACCTTATACCCAATTAAAATTGAAAATTTTAAAAGAATATTTGTGGATATGGGCCAAAATATTTTTTAGTACCGCATCAAAAAATAAAAATTGGGCAGCATATCAGGATATATATTATATTGATTGCTTTGCTGGACGGGGTAAATATCATTACAATGGCCAGAAAGATATAATTCTTGGTTCTCCCTTAATAGCCTTAGAATGTGCTTCGAAATTTCAACAAAATCAAAAATATGATGGCATAAAAATGCATTGTATTTTTATAGAAAAAATCAGAAAATGTTCCCAAGATTTAGAAAAATTTTGTGAGCCATATATAGGAAAGGTTGACTTTGAAATTTACAAAGAAAAAGATTTTAATAATGTTATTACTAACATAATAAACAAGATTAATTATCACCCGACATTCTTTTTAATAGACCCCGATGGGATAAAAGAGCTAAAAAGAGGCAGTCTCGAAAAAATTGTAGGTAGAAAAGGAGCAACAGATATTTTACTAAATTATATTAAGGGCGGGGTAGAAAGAATTACTGGTTTAACCAAAAAGAAAATATCAAAAATTTTGAATAAAAAGGTATCAGAAAAAGACATTAAAACCATAAAATGCTTAACTGATTTCTTTGGCTTAACTATCTTTGATAAATTAGACGCAACAGAAAAAGAAAGATTGAAAGAATGGGCTGACTCAATCTTTAAAAGTAGCAGGTTAAGCGAAAGGGTTGTATTTAACATGCCTTACCTTCACAAATCAGACAATATTTATTATCTGCTTTTTGCAAGCAGAAACCCAGTAGCTAAAAAGGTGATTTTGAGTATTTTTAAAAAAGCAAAAGAAACTACATATCAAGGGCAGGGTAGATTGTGGACTTCTGAAGACAAAGAATTTGAGTTATGATAAAGATAATAACATGATTCCTCAAATTAAAAGAAAAAGCCTCTTATATAAAAGCGGTGTTGAATATGCAGATTTTTCTATAAATCATGTAGAAGGATGCGCTCATGGTTGTACATTTCCTTGTTACGCAATGATGATGAAAATAAGATGTGGAATAATAAAAGACTACAAAGAATGGATACAACCAAAAATTGTAAGTAATGCACTAGAATTGTTAGATAAAGAAATTCCTAAATATAAACACAAAATTAAGTTTGTTCATTTGTGTTTTTCCACTGATCCCTTCATGTATAAATATCCCGAAGTGGCGGCTCTGACTTTGAAAATAATTAAAAGATTAAATAAAGACAACATTCGTTGTGTTGTTTTAACAAAAGGAATCTATCCGAAAGTTTTAATTAATACTAAAAAGTATGGCGAGAATAACGAATATGGAATTACTATTGTATCTTTAGATGAAGGATTTAAAAAAAGCTTTGAACCATATTCGGCCCCTTACAGAGATAGAATTAAATCATTAAAGTATTTACATGATAAAGGTTTAAAAACTTGGATTAGTATGGAACCATATCCAACCCAGAATTTGGTAAAACAAAATTTGCGAAAAATTTTGGAGGAAATTTCTTTTGTAGACAAAATTATTTTTGGCAAATTAAATTATAATGTAAAATCAACTCGATTTAGTCCCAACGATAACTTTTACCATAATCACGCCGAGATGATAATAGAATTTTGCAAAAGTAATAACATTGAATACCATATTAAATCTGGGACTCAAAAGAAAGATAATAGAAAAACGCAAGAAATTTTTGTTAAAAATACAACAAAAAATTTAAACTTAACACAGATAAAGCAAGTTGCCTTGCCATTGTAGTCCCTAGCAGCTCCCCAAAAAGCTGACGAGGTTGGACCTAACATTTTAAGTTAGATCGTGAATGGGAGCCGAAGAAGCCCAGCTTTTAACCCAGTTAATTGAGCTAATAGCTTCTTGTTTGGTTGAATAACCCTCGCTCCAACAAACATAACGATTGTTGGCAGCAACAAGCCGCCACCGGTATTCTCCAGCTTGGTCCTTATATACTTCGAACCGTACCATATTTATCACCCCCTTTCCTTAATATTTTGGGAAGCTACCTGCAGCCCCCCGCCTGAAAACACTTCTAAAATGTCTTCAAGGAGGAAGCTGAGATAGTCTAATACCCAAATTTTGGGGCCGGAGGTTACCTCGCCAGCTTTTTAAAGAGCTTAATCGTTTTGCTAATTTAATTTGTAAGCAAGAATAGAATACCGTAACTTACCCGAAACTGTCAACTACAACTTATCTATAGCAAATCATATCAAATTTTTATAACTTCACACCTTAAGGGTGATTTGCTACCTTGCCAAATTTTCCCAACATGGCCTTTAAACTAAAGTTCTATGTATAATACTGACATGGCCAAGAAGTGTAGCAAGTGCGGGATATGCTGTAAATTGTTTTTGATTAACCTGAATGAAGCAGAATACAAATCTGGGAGGTATAAAACCATGTTTGAGAAATTCGGGATAATCGAAAACTTCTCTGAAGCTAAAAAATACGGAATAAACATCTTGTCTCAAAATAAAGATGGCAGCTGTGTTTATTTAAAAAATAATTCTTGCAAGATACATAAAGATAGACCTCGGCTTTGCCGAATATTTTTCTGCACTTCAAAAAGCAAGAAATTTGAAAAGATGCGGCAGGCAATTGGCTTAGAACGGCTTAAAAGCAGAAAATAGCCTCACGCCCCACGAGTGATTCATTTAATTTCTGAAAACTAGGGGTTAAAAATCCTATAATATTGACTTTCCTTTTTATTTTTGATATTATTTCTCCCTAAGCCAAGAAAGTTATTACTACTTTTGTTGGTTAATTTGCACTTTAAAACTCTATGTGTTTTGAAGGCTTCCTTATAGTTTAGCCGTCCGCGGTAGGGGATGAACAAGTTTCGTTTCTTACCGGGGTCGGCTAAATCAAAATAAGGAGGCTAGAGTGAAAACTCGAAAAATCATTCTCTTTTTTTCAGTTGTTTTTTTCATCATCATCTTATTGACTGGTTGTGAACCCTCACTGTCTATAAGAGAAGAGGCAAGGGTAGCAACTGTTCCTGTTCCAGAAGTTGTGAATTTTACAGAGGCTAAAAACATTGAAAAGCGTTTAAAGCTAATGGATGACCCAAACACAATTATGTGGATCTATTGTATCGGAGAGACAGGCGCAGTTATCTATTACGGACCGGTTGTGGGTAAAGTTACGAGCTCCGGTAAACGTTTGGAACAGTTCAATATTGCGGAAATGCATTATGGTGATACTGTGGTTTTAGAAAAAATGCAAGCTGACGGGACATATGGTTCGAGTGACCCTTATGTTTTCTGGTTCGATCCTAATGGGATTTATCACCAATGGTCAGGTCTTTATTTCCTCACCAGCGTATCTATTAAAATCCAAACACCGGTTTTAAATTTCCGTGATGTGGATGAAGAAATGATGGCAAAGCAGCAAAAAGCTATCGAAATTCTGAAAAAAGGCGGTCATGTTAACGAAAATCTTGACGAAGTCGATGAGAATGGAAATCTTATCAATGAGTAAAAAGGAGAAAGATATGGGAAGCAAAAAATTTGCTTTGTTTACTTTAGTTATTCTCTTGGTAATTCCTCTAATGTTTGCCACCACTGGATGTGGATTAGCTGCTAAATATATAGCAACGGGCGAAAAAATCCTCGACCCAGAAAAAGCTCTGCAAAGATGGCAATGGTTTTACGATACTAAAGCTTTCTTAGAAGGGCAAGCAGACGTCATTGAACAATACGAAAAAAGTATTGAAGAGCTAAAAGAAATTAATGGCGAACCTCAGGGTTGGGACTGGCAAACTAAAGATGAGTATCAAAGGTTGGTCGCTACACGTGATGGAATCATTGCCAACTATAATCGTGTGGCTCAAGAATATAATGCCAAAATGCGAGACATCACTCGCAGTTTTATCAGACCACCCGAGCTGCCGAGAGAAATACCCAATTGGGGAGAGTAAACTTAATAAATAAACACATAGAGAGATTACTTTTGGAGCGGGGAAAAGCTTAAGTCTGGTTAAAATTTACTGCCGATCAACCAATTAAGCCTTTTCCCGCTTCTCCTCTCTCTAGCTTCACACCCCACGAGTGATATTTATGTTAAAATGGGAACATGGCGATTGTTATTATCGATAAAATTGTCACTCCGCAACAAATCAAGAAAGCCCAAGAAGATTATGAGAGCTATATTAAATTGACCATTGATATTGACCGGGAAATTATCGCTTTAGGCGGTGAGTTCCATGCTGATGCGGAAAAAATTCTTTTAGAACAGGGGAGTCAACAAAAAAATCTTTGGGGTGGTGGTTTAAATTTAGAGACTAAGCTGCTTGAAGCAAATGCTATCATTAATTATAGGGGAGGGAGTGCTGAAATTTTAGAACCAAAAGCTAGAGAAAAATTTTTAAAGATCGCTAAAAAATTTTTAGGTAAATATGTTAAGTGATAAAGAAGTTAAAGAAAAATTTTATCATTGTTTTTCTGATCTTCAACGTTCAGCCGCCTCTTATTATTTAAACCCACAAGGTAAAAATCATTTGGTTTTTCTAAAACATGCTAAAAAAATTTTAAGAAGCATCGGCAATAAAAAAGCTCATATTTTTACTTCTAAAATTACAAAAATAGAAAAAGAGATAGCCAGCAGGCCTAAGCTTGAGAGAGAGAAAATAAATCTTGCTGATAAAATTCTTACCTTAGGTTGTTTAATCAAATAAATCATGATAACACCCCTGGTCCGCCGAAAGCGTAGAGAGGAATTTAAGCAAGAAATAGGAACCTCTCGGGGACAGCCGTTTGACATATTTTTTAAAAAAATTTGGTAAAATGGAAACCAGTGAAGATCGAGCGCTTAATTGTTGGTCAACTGCAAACGAATTGTTATTTGGTTTGGGATAAAATCACAGGTGAAGGAGTGATTATCGACCCCGGTGATGATGCGGAATATATCCTCAATCGGATAAGGGATTTAGAGATGAAACCGCTTTATATTTTAGCAACTCATGGTCATTTTGATCATGTTTTGGCGGTTTTGGAATTAAAATCAGCCTTAGAAATTCCCTTTCTTATTAATGAAAAAGATTTGTTTTTAGTCAAAAGAGCGGTTGGTTCGGCTAAATTTTTTGCAGGGGATAAAGAAGCTTTAAAGCCACTGGCAGATAAATTTATCAAAGAAGGTGATGTGATTTTTTTCGGTGAAAAAGAACAATTAAAAGTAGTCGAAACCCCAGGCCACTCCCCTGGCGGGGTAGTTTTTTATAATAGGGGAGTTGTTTTTAGCGGCGATGCTCTTTTTAAACAAGGTATGGGCACAACGCAATATTCTTACTGTTCGGAGACTGCCCTTTTGAACTCAATTAAAAATAAACTCTTTAAACTCCCAAATGAAACGATTGTTTATCCTGGGCATGGAGAAGAAACAACTATTGGTGAAGAAAAGAGAAACTATAAGAACTATGATTAGCCAAAACAATACAATTTTTGATTTAATCATCATAGGTCATTTGGCCTTTGAGAAGATAAAAAACCCTCTCGGCGAAAAAAATGTATTGGGCGGTGCTGGGCATTATGGGATTATTCCTGCCTCTCTTTTTTCAAAAAAGGTAGGTATTGTTTCCCGAGTTGGAAAAGATTATGATTTTAAATTTTTAAGAAAACTTAAAATAGATTTTACTGGTGTTAAGAAAGTAATGAGCCAGAAAACAGCTCAATTTTCTTTGGACTATAAGAATAATTTTTCTGACCGTGAGGTTGGCCTTCAATTTAATGCCGCTAGTTCGCTTTCTCCCAAAGATATTCCCCCTTCATATCTTAATTCTAAATTTATCCATATAGCCACCAATCTTCCACAAAACCAGCTCAAATTTATTAACTTCTTGAGGGGAAAAACAAAGGCAAAGTTAAGCATCGACACACTTGAGCAATATATTCAGAAATGGCCCAATCTTGTTCAAGAAGCTCTTTCTAGGGTAGACCTGATTTTTATTAACAAAAAAGAAAAAACACTTCTTAAAAAATTAAAAAATAAAATACTTATTATTAAAAAGGGGCCAGAAGGAGCAGAATACGTTAGTGCTTCTCAGAGAATCTCTGTTAAGGCTCCTAAAATTCAACCTGTAGTCGATACTACTGGTTCTGGTGATGTTCTTGCTTCTGTCTTCCTTGTTTATTTGGCTAAAGGGAGGTCTATTAAGGAGTCACTTCAAATTGCCGTTAATACCGCCTCAGAATCTGTGAAGGATTTTGGTGTCGAAAGTTTATTAAAGGTATCTATTACACCTCCCAGGTGTAATGTGCCCAATCTTATTTTAACCACCAAAGTTTAAACAGTTTAGGTTTTTTGATCAAAGCTAGAAAATCTCCGAAAGAAAAACGTCCATCCTGATTAAAATCAAGAGGCAAAAGAGTTTTAAAGGTGGCCACATTGTCTTTTTCGCCTATTTTTAAAAACATCTGACGAGGCAGGTAAAGGGGTTTAATCAAAACCAGTCGATATGGCTCATTAATGACCAAATTTTTAATGCCCTTAATCTCTGTTTCGCCTTTTTTTATCTCAAAACGATTAAGACCATAAACAACTTCTTCCTTCTGGTTATAAATTAAAAATTTAAAATCATTACCCTGGGTGGTTTTCTTAAAGAGCAGTCTAGCGATAATTTTAATGGTTGTTTCCGGAACAACTTCCAAATTCCAGTCAATTTGATTACCGATTAACTTTTCGTTTTTAATTAGGGCTATTTTTAGCTTTTGCTGACCGGTTTTTTCGCCGGTTTTTAAATAAAGCCAAAGAGTTTTTTCTTCAAAAGGAGAAAGAGTTGAAAAATCAGAGAAAAAATAAGCGGCATCCACCGGCAAACCAGAAATAGTTAAGCGATAGCCATCTTTTTCATTCCAATAACCTTGACCTTCATTTTTGATAATTACGGCTAATTGATAAGTTGAATTTTTAATCAATTTTTCCGGCAACTGGTTGGAGAGAACGATTTTTTCTTCTTGGACCGGTTCGCCTTTAACTTTGACGACTTTTTGGACAGTTTCATATTGAGAATAAAATTCGTTGGAATTTGGTTTTTGCCAAGAAAAATGATCAAAGGGTTCATCCTGATAATTAAGGATAAAGGGTGTAATTGCCACAACTTTTGGGTCTTTTAAAATTTCCACAAAATAATTTCGTGTTAAATCAGCAATTACTTTCTCTGAGGGAAAACTAAAATCAGGACTTTTACCTTCACGGTGGGGAAATCCAGTTTCGGTAATAAAAACCGGTAGATTTTTCTCAATGCCCAGGTTTTTTAAAATCGCCAGTTCCCATTGGTAATTATAAATCGAATTACGGCCTCGTTGTCTGCCGTTTTTAGAATAAGAATGAGAAGCCAAACCATCAAGGTAGTCAAAAAGATTTTTTTGGGTAATAAGAGTTTTTTTGAGGAAAACCGCTTCGTCTTCATATTGCGGTAATTGTGACGGAGCGGCGCTGTCCAAACCAGCCATCATGACAAAAAAATCAGAATGGCTTTCTTTAAAAGTTTTGGCGAAGTTGTAGGTGATTTCGGCAAAATCCTTTGGATCAACTCGACCACCCCATTCATCAGCCCGATTTGTTTCGTTGAATAAAACGACATAGCGATTTTTAACCACCCAGTTTAAGGAGTTTAAGAAGTTAGTCCATTTTTGAGCCTCTTCAATTTGCGGAGCGCGCCAATGACCGTTTTCAAGAGAGGTAGCTAAACGAACAATGGGGATTAAATGAAGCCTTCTTAACTGGTCGAAAACTCCTTGCCATTTATCATGATTTAAGTCATTTTCCTGCATGACCAAAGTTATATAACCCCAATCACCATGGCTATTGACAAGATTAGCGGCTTTTTCCAAGTCTTCGTAGGCAGGAATGGCCAAATGAATGCCAAATTTATTGTTGGGAGAATTCAGATTGGGGAAATTGGCTTTGGCTTGATGTGGCCAAAAAAAAGCTAAAAAGAAAAAAGGAAATAATAAAGGAGGCAATTTCTTTTTCATGCGTTCTTATTTTACCACGGCACGAAACGAAGATATTAGTAGGTGACCCCGGAGGGATTTGAACCCTCGATTTTCTGGATGAAAACCAGATGTCCTAGGCCGCTAGACGACGGGGCCTCTCGTTACACTCGAGGTAAACCCCCTAGCAGGGTGTTTACACTGAGCTTGTCGAAGTGAGCCTGGAAGGAATCGAACCTTCGACCAATTGCTTAAAAGGCAACTGCTCTACCGCTGAGCTACAGGCCCTTAATGAAAAAATTTTACCACAAAATTTAGAAATTTTCTATGATTATGGTAAAATATGAGAAATCTGATATACTCTAATAAAGAAAGGGGGTGAAAAAATGACAGAAGATAATGTTGATAAGGAAGCTCTTCCAACCAAGGATGTGGCCGAAGTAGGAGCCTACGCAGAAAAACCCTTTAGAGATATGGAAATTAAATATCGGGAACAACTAGGTGAGGAAGGGCGAAAAGCCCTTGAAATGATTGCCGGCAAAGAAGGCGAAGAAGCGATGAAAGCCTATCAAGAAAAAAAATCGCTTGAAGATCCACGGATTGATGCTTTAAGAACATTGATTTCCGAAACAGCTCAACTAAATCCAGTACTTGAGGTCGATATTTCCCGCCGTGGGAAGGATTACCTAGAGCGAACCAAAAATTTGTTAAAACGTTTTAGTAAAAATTTATTAGATCGAGTTATTGCTGATGAAAAATTTGATTTTGCGGCCAAAAAAGAAAGGCTAACCCATATTGGATTCTTTATGGATCGTGGAGCTGCAGAGGCTTTTAATGGAATTAATCATTCTCGCATTATTGAAGAATACAAGACGGCAACTAAAGAAAATCTAGTAGATATACTAAGGGGCCACTGTGCTGTTGCGATGGCTGCTGGTAGCATAGATGGAGTTTGTGATATTGCCAAAATTGGTGAAATTGAAGGCCAGGGAGCTACCAAAACGATACAGGAGTATATGCCTATTTTTGTCGAATTAAGAAAATCTCCTCAATACGCCAAGAGCTTGGGGCCTAATGCATTGGGTCTTGATAAAGCTATGATGGGTGAAGGTTTTCTTTGGAGTCCTGCTTCGGAAAGTTATATACATATGAGTGGTGCCGCTACACCTGGGGCAGAAACAGGGGGCTAAGTAAAGTAGTAATGAGTAGTTGTTAAATTGCTTAGGCTGAATAGGCCTAGGGTTTATATATGGAAAACGAAACTTCTGAAAGTTATAGAAAACTTTTTCAAGAAAAAGCTTTTCAGACAATCAAAGGGAATATAAATAAAGCAAAGAAAGAAATTATGGAAACTTCTGATTTTCTTAAAGATATTGGAGGAACAAGAAGACTGGCTTTAAATTATTTAACTTCGATACTAGAGTTTGATTCTTTTTTGATTGACGCGTTACCTAAGGGTGATGGAAGGAGTGAAAGCGATTTACTTTCTAAGGAAGTAATTAAAAATAAAGAAATAGAAAAAAGACGTTTAGAAGGTATCATGAATGGTCTTTCCGAAAATAAGCAAGAGGCCTATTTTAAAGCAGCTGTTATTTTTTCTAACGAGTCAGCGAACCAAAAGAAATTATCTGAAAGAGGTACAGCCATAACCAAGGAGTTTTTTTGGAGAATGCGTATTCCCAGAGAGGACGAGGAATTTAAACAGGAGGAAGAAATACGCCAAACTTCTAAACTAGCCTGGAAAAAATTTGAAAAGATGACTTTTGCCTTAAAAGAAATCGGCGATAAAAAACTTTACAAACAGGAACCTCTTTCAGTTAAGGCCTAGAATTTCCACTATCTTTTTTCCAAATTCCTTGGCTGCTTGTGGTCCGGAAGCAGTAATAATATTGCCATCCACAGTGACATTTTCACCGGTGTATTGAACCCCCTTGGTTTTCAAGTTTTCAGCTTCAGAAGGAAAGGCAGTGACTTTTTTGCCTTCAAGAATCCCAGCATTGGCTAAAATTGAAGGGGCGATACAAATGGCCCCAATAATTTTTTGAGATTGATAAGCTGATTTGGCTAGTTCTAAAGCGGTTGAATCGTTGAAATAGATATTACTGCCAGGCCCGCCAATAAAAACGACAGCGTCATAGTCATTAAGATTGACTTGAGTGATATCAACATCAACTGGGGTGGAACCGCCCAATAGGCCTTGGGCTTCCTTAACTCCTCTGGAGGCTACGGCAATCTGTAAGCCTGCTTTTTGGAAGATTTCCTTTGGTTCAAAAAATTCCTCATCTCGGAAATCTTTTGGAGCGATTATCATTAAAACCTTCATACCATAATGGTAACACATTTTATGATATACTGAATTTAATGATTATCTTAGGTATCGATCCGGGAACGGCCATGACCGGCTACGGTTTAATTCAATGCACTAAGGAAAAGATTAAACTAATAAAGCACGGCAGTATCAAGACTTTAAACGACCACGATTCCTCTTACCGTTTGAATTTAATTTACGAAGAAATTGTAACGATTATTGACGAGCATAAACCGGAAGTTTTGGCTGTTGAAAGTTTGTTTTTTAGCAATAACGCCAAATCGGCTTCAGCGGTTGGTCAGGCGATTGGAGTCATCAAACTGGCCGCGGCGAAAAAGAAAATTAAAGTTTTTGAATATCCACCTTTAAAAATTAAAATGAAATTGGTTGGCAACGGCCGGGCGGAAAAAAGCCAAGTTCAATCAAGGGTGAGAAAGGCGCTTAAATTAAGAAAAATACCGCGGCCGACACATGCGGCTGATGCTTTGGGGGTGGCTATTTGTCATTGGCTTGAAATTGACCCCAAAAGGGTTCTATAATAGGAAATAATGAAGGGTTTACCCTGAGTGAAACGAAGGGAGGTGAGAATAAAAGATGGCAGATATTAAAGTTGGCACAATCACTCATTTTTATGACAAAATTGGCGTGGCTGTGATTAACGTTTTAGCTCCTCTTAAAGTTGGCGACCGTATTAAAATTTCCGGTCATGATAAAGAATTTGAACAAGAAATAGCCTCCCTGCAGGTGGAACATCAAAATATTGATCGAGCCAAAAAAGGCGACAATGTCGGCATGAAAGTTGACCAGCCGGTTAAAGATGGCGATGAAGTTTACAAAGTAGGTTAGGATGATTTGGGAATTAGCTCCAGACCTTCAAAAAAAGGTAGCCAAGCTTGTGTCTGCCTTAAATTATTCTCATATTGACCCCAAAAGGGTGATTGTTTTTCGGAGTTTTGGCTCCAAAACAAGAGCCAGAGCCAGAATTTGGAGTTTACCTAGGATTTGGCAACAAGCTTTAAAAGTGAAATCTCATTATTGTTTGGAAGTTATTTCGGAGAGATTTAGCCACCTTCATCCGCAACAACAGGAAGAAATTTTAATTCATGAATTACGCCATATTCCTCAAAATTTTTCAGGAAGTTTATTATCCCACGGGAGGATGAGAAAAAGATGATGATTCTTCATGGTGAAAATAATCTTTTAAGCCGGCAAAGGCTCACGAGTGAAATTGCCAACTTTAAAAATAAAACTCAAGGTGAAGTTTTAAAGTTTGAGGGTTCTAGTTTGATTCTTATGGATTTAAGACAAGCTCTCGAATCATCTTCTTTGTTAGGAGAGATTTATTTAGTCGTGATTGAAAACCTTTTTTCCAGAAGAATAAGTAAAGAAAAACAAAAAATTATTGATTATCTAAAAAAGACCGTAGCTCAAAATTTGATCATTTGGGAAGGAAAAAAGATTGATGGGCGAACCCTAACCTCGTTTAAGGGTCAAGTTTTGAGGTTTGATTTAGATCCGGTCATTTTTCGCTTTCTTGATTCACTTTCTCCTGGTAAGGCAAAAATTTCCTTAACCCTCCTTCATCAATGTTTAACTCAAGATCCTCCGGAAATAATTTTCTTTATGTTGGCCAGACAAATTCGTTTCTTAATTTTGGCGGCTGACTTGGGTAAGAAAGGCTTGGGCCAAATGGAGAGTTGGCGGGCCGAAAAATTAATTCGTCAGGCTCGCTATTTTACCCTTATTAAACTGATGAAAATTTACCGTCAGCTTTTAAAAATTGAGGTTCAGCAAAAGACCGGTCAAACCCCTTTTACCTTATCTTCTCAGCTTGACCTTTTAGTGGCTTCCCTTTAGAATAGAATTTAAGATGGAACAATCATTTTCGCAAAAGATTAAAAAACCCTGGGGTTTTGAAATTCTTTATACCCAACCCGAAAGTCCTTTTGCTGGTAAAATTGCTTTTACGAAAGCCAGACACCGCTGGAGTTTTCAATACCATGATAAAAAGGAAGAGAATATTTGTTTAATAAAGGGTGAGGCAGAGATATGGCTGGAGGGAAATAATGGAGAAATAGAAAAAATTAAGATGGAACCATACTTGGGTTACTATATTAAACCTTTTCAAAAACATCGCTTTTGTGCTATTACCGACTGCTGGACGGTCGAAACCTCAACGCCAGAAATTGGCAATACTTTTAGATTGGAAGATGATTACCGACGGGATACAGAGACAGAAAAAGTAAGAAAACAAACAAATCGGGGGTGGAAAGATTAATTTGAATATTTAACTGCCCATGACTAAGAAAGAAAAAAATATTTTATGGTTTAATGAAGTTGGGAAAGAGGATGTCGCTTTAGTCGGCGGCAAAGGAGCTAATTTAGGGGAAATGGCAACCGCCAAGTTTCCCGTCCCCCAAGGTTTCATTGTCGCCAGTAAAGCCTATTTTGACTTCTTGGAAGAAAACAAGCTTAAAAGCAAAATTGACCGCGAATTAAGGAAAATTGATATCAATGACCCGGTAACGATTAATGAGGTTTCCCAGCGCATTAAAGCTCTCATCTTAGGCGGTCGAATTTCTCCTTTACTTGTCAAAGAAATTATCCAAAATTATCTGAAGTTGGGAGGTCTTGTTTCCCACGCCTTGGTTGCGGTCAGGTCATCGGCGACAGCCGAAGATTTACCCACTGCTTCTTTTGCCGGCCAGCAGGTGACCTTTTTAAATATTAAAGGCGAGGCCAATGTCGTTAAAAAGGTTCAAGAGTGTTGGGCATCATTATTTGAGCCAAGAGCGATTTTTTATCGTGAGGAAAAAGGTTTTGGCCATTTTAAGGTTGGTATTGCCGTCCCGGTGCAAGAGATGATTCCGGCTGAAATTTCCGGGGTGATGTTTACCATTGACCCGGTGAGTCATGAAAAAAATAGGCTAATTATTGAAGCGGTCTATGGTTTGGGTGAATATCTTGTCCAGGGAACTGTTACTCCAGACATTTATGTAGTAGATAAAAACGAGCTAGCCATTCTTTCTAAGGGAGTTGAGAAACAAACAATCCAATTAGTTAAAGTCGGCAGTTTAACCAAAAAAACTGCTGTTCCCAGAAGATTGAGATTAAGAAGAAAGTTAACCGATAGTCAGATTAAAGTTTTAGCTCAAATCGGCAAAAAAATACACAGTCATTATTTTTACCCCCAGGATATCGAATGGGTTTTATACAAAAAGAAGTTTTATATTGTCCAATCAAGGCCGGTGACGACCCTTCGACAAACTCAGGGTAAACAGGAAAAAAACGAAACTAAAAGAAAACCTATTTTAATAGGGACACCAGCTAGTCCTGGTATGGTCTCAGGTCCGGTCCAAATAATTAAATCAATCAAACAAATTGACAAAATCCAAAAGGGAGAAGTTTTAGTGACGACGATGACCAGTCCTGATTTTGTTCCGGCGATGAAAAAAGTCGTGGCTATCATTACCGACCAAGGCGGCCAGACTTCTCACGCCGCCATTGTTAGCCGCGAATTGGGTATTCCCTGTGTAGTCGGCACCGAAAAAGCCACCAAAGAGCTGAAAAATAATCAAATCGTGACCGTCAATGGAACAAAGGGTGAGGTTTATAAAGGAGGGACTATCAGTAGAGTAGAAGGAAAAATAATTTCTACTCTCCCGCTCCTCGGGGTGAACTCTCGGAGTGAACTCTCTCGCTCTCCAGTTCTATTTAAAACTGCCACGAAAATCTACGTCAATTTGGGAGAACCACAATTAGCCGAAGAGGTAGCACAACAAAATGTGGATGGGGTTGGCCTTTTGCGGGCAGAATTTATGATGGCCGAAATCGGGACTCATCCCAAAAAAATGATTCGTGATAAAAAGAAAAAAGTTTTTATTGATAAACTATCAGCTCATTTGACCACTTTTTGTCAGGCTTTTTCACCTCGGCCGGTGGTTTATCGGACAACCGATTTTAAAACTAATGAATACCGTAATCTCATCGGCGGCAAAGCCTTTGAGCCGGAGGAAGAAAATCCCCTTCTGGGCTATCGAGGTGCTTTTAGATATATTAACGACAGCCAAGTTTTTGAGTTGGAGTTGGAAGCCATCAAAAAAGTGAGGAAAAATTTTGACAATCTTTACCTCATGATTCCTTTTTGCCGCACTCCCCAAGAACTTAAGGAAGTGAAAAAAATTGTCGTTGCCAATGGTTTGAGTCGTAGCCCTTCTTTCAAGCTTTGGCTGATGGTGGAAATTCCCTCTAACGTAATTTTATTAGAGGATTTTCTGGATGTCGGTATTGACGGCGTTTCTATCGGTTCCAATGACTTGACGATGTTAATTTTGGGCGTAGACCGTGACAATGCGGAGCTGGCCAGAACTTTTAACGAACAAGACCCGGCGGTTTTATGGGCCTTTGAAAAAACAATTAAAACTTGCCATAAATACCAAGTTACTTCCTCGATTTGCGGACAGGCGCCTTCCTTTTATCCAGACTTGGTTGAAAAATTAATTAAGTGGGGAATTACCAGTGTTTCGGTTAATCCTGATGCCATTGATCACACCCGAGAATTAGTCTATGAAATGGAGGAAAAGTTAGTTAAAAAAGAAACAACATGATTAACAATAAAATTAAATCCGTTACAGCCAGAGAAATTCTTGATTCCCGGGGCAATCCGACTTTGGAAACAAGAATTGAGTTGGAAGATGGTTCGGTAGGGGTTGCTTCAGTTCCATCCGGGGCCTCAATTGGTAAATATGAGGCCTTGGAACTTCGAGATAACGACCCTCAACGTTATAATGGCTTCGGAGTTTTAAAAGCGGTGGCGAATGTTAATAATATTATTGCCTCAAAAATAATAGGTCTGAACGCCGATAACCAACTTGAAGTCGATAAAACTTTAATTGCTCTTGACGGGACGCCGAATAAAGCAAATCTAGGCGCCAATAGCCTTCTTTCCGTTTCACAAGGAGTTTGTGAAGCCGCGGCGGCCAGTGAAAAAGTTCATAATTTCGAACATGTTTCTCATCTTTACGGTTTGAAAAAGGAAGAAATGAAAATGCCCATCCCTATTTTTAATCTAATTAACGGCGGTAAACATGGGGCGGGTAATTTAGATTTTCAAGAATTTCATCTTATCCCAGCAGTACAAAAAACTTACTCCGAAGGTTTAAAGATGGGCGAAGAAATTTACCAGGGGGTAAAAAAGGTTTTAATCCGCAATGGGGCTATTCATTCAGTCGGTGACGAAGGGGGTTTTGCCCCCAATCTTTTTACCAATCTGGATGCTTTGGAAGTTTTAACTCAAGCCATTAAAGAAACTGGTTATGAGTTAAATAAAGACGCTCTTTTGGGTTTGGACACCGCCGCCAGTTATTTTTATAAAGAAGGGAGATATCAAATTAGAGACCGCAGTACACCGATGGACGTGAGTGAACTAATTGAATTTTACAAAGACTTAGTTGTTCAATATCCCTTGCTTTCCTTGGAAGACCCGATTTATGAGGATGATTGGAAAGGCTGGCAAAAAATCAGGAAAGAATTGCCCAAAACTTTAATTATCGGTGATGATTTGTTGGCGACCAATAAAAAACGCGTTGAGGAGGCGATAAAGCTTCAGGCCTGTTCCGCCATCTTGGTTAAACCTAACCAAATCGGGACGATGGCCGAAACAATTGAAGTCATTAAAATTGCCCGCCGGGCCGGCTGGAAAATTATTGTTTCCCACCGTAGTGGTGAAACTGAAGATGACTTTATTGCTGATTTTGCCGTTGGCGTCGGGGCGGACTTTACCAAATTCGGTGCTCCTGCTAGGGGCGAAAGAGTCGCCAAATACAACCGCCTGTTGGAAATTGAAACAATGGTTGTCAAATAAAATATGTTAAAGCCTGTGGTTTTAATGATTCTTGATGGTTGGGGTTTGGCTCCACCAGGCCCCGGTAACGCCGTTAGCCTGGCTAAAACGCCAAATTTCAATAAATTTTGGTCGGCTTTCCCCCACACTCAGCTTTTGGCTTCCGGTGAGGCCGTTGGCCTGCCCAGAGGGGAAGATGGTAATTCGGAAGTTGGCCATCTCAATTTAGGGGCCGGACAAATTGTTTTCCAAGATTTACCTAGAATCAACATGGCTATTGCCGATGGTAGTTTTTATCAAATTCCGGCCTTTAAACAAGTTGTGGGCCATGTTCGTCAAAACCAGGGAGCCCTACAGCTTTTAGGCCTTATCGGTTCAGGTGGTGTTCACTCTAGTTTGGAACATCTTTTTGCCCTTCTTCAGTTGGCGAAAAATGAAGGCTTAACAAATGTCTATCTTCATCTTTTTACCGACGGGCGAGACTCCCCACCGACTTCATCATTAATTTATATCAATAAAATTCAGGCCGAACTCGAAAAATTAGGCGTTGGTAAAATCGCCACTCTTTGTGGCCGCTATTTTGCCATGGACAGGGACCATCGTTGGGAAAGAACCCAAAAGGCCTATGATTTATTAACACAAGGAATTGGTGAATCCATTACCTCAATTAAAGATGCCATCAAGCAATCTTATGAAAAAGTCATCACCGATGAATTTATGGAACCGATGGTCTTGGATAAAAATGGTTTAATTAAAGACCATGATGGGGTTGTATTCTTTAACTTTCGCATCGACCGACCTAGACAGTTGACCAAGGCTTTAGTTTTGGCTGATTTTGAACAAATTAAAATTACCAAAACTCCTTTTGACCCTTACGCGGAAAAATATGGTTGGCACCAATACCAAAAACCGGAAACCACCACCACTTTTAAAAGGAAAAAGGTTTTAAAAGACCTCTTTTTTGTCACCATGACGGAATACGAAAAAAATCTGCCGGTTCAAGTGGCTTTTCCCCCAGACATCGTTAAACTACCCTTAGCCAGAATCTTATCGGAGAATGGACTGCGCCAGTTTCATATTGCCGAAACGGAAAAAGAAAGATTTGTTACTTATTATTTCAACGGCCAGCGGGAAGAGGCTTTTCCCGGAGAAGACCGCTTGGAAATTCCTTCCCCCAAAGTTGCCACCTATGATAAAAAGCCAGAAATGTCAGCCTACCAAGTAACGGAAGAGCTTAGCCGTCGTTTAAAAGCCCAATTTTATGATTTTGTCATCATTAACTTTGCCAACCCGGATATGGTTGGTCACACCGGAGTCATTCCGGCCGGCATAAAAGCCTGCGAAGTGGTTGATGAATGTTTGGGGAAAATTGTTGAAATAGTTAATAATTTAGATGGGGTAACCATTATTACCGCCGACCATGGCAATGTGGAGGAAATGATTGACCCGCTGACCGGTGAGGTTGATACCGAACATTCCAGTAATCCCGTTCCTTTTATTGTCGTTGGTAACCAATTTCGCCAAGTAAACTTACTACCTCAAGGCATTTTGGCCGATGTTTCGCCGACCATTTTGGCGATGATGAAAATTGAGAAACCGGATTTGATGACCGGCCGAAACTTACTGCCACCAACATGATAAAATGATAAAAACAAAAATTATCACCAAGAAACTAAAATTCACCCCCAACCTTTTAGATTATAAAAAAACATCTCAAACTTTTCGTTGGCAAGAGGCAGAAAAAGAAATTACCTGGTTTACCAGGGGCAAACTGAATGCGGCTTATAATGCGATTGACCGCCAGGCCGAAGGTCAACGGAAAAACAAGGTGGCTTTGTATTGGGAAGGTGAAGACGGGAAAAGAAAAAAATACACCTTTTTAGAACTCTATTTTTTGAGTAATCAATTTGCCAACTTTCTTAAAAGTTTGAGGATTAAAAAGGGCGACCGAGTTTTCTTTTTCCTGCCGAGGATCCCCGAACTCTATTGGGGCTTTTTGGGAACTTTAAAAATTGGCGCTGTCGCCGGCACGCTTTTTTCTGCTTTTGGACCTCAAGCTTTAAAAGATCGTCTTTTCAACTCTGCTGCGAAAATCCTTATCACCAACAAAAAACTTTATCGGCGCGTGGAGAAAATTGAGAAAGACCTACCGGAACTCAAAAAAATTGTTCTGGTGGAAAACTTAACCCGGACCTTAAGTAAATTTTCCCTTAAAAGGAATTGTCTGCCGATGAATCCTGAAGAGCCTGCTTTTATGCTCTATACCTCTGGAACGACCGGTAAACCTAAGGGCGTTGTCCATACCCACAAAGCCATTTTACTTGAACATATGACAGCCAAATGGGTCTTAGATTTACGGGAAGATGACATATACTGGTGCACGGCAGACCCAGGGTGGGTAACCGGAATTGCTTACGAAATTTTAGGCTCTTGGTCAAATGGAGCTTCAACCCTGGTTTATGAAGGACGATTTGATCCGAAGAAATGGTACCAACTAATTGAAAATTACCAAGTCAATGTTTGGTATACCGCCCCTACCGCGATTCGGATGTTGGCAGCGGCAGATTCAGGATTGGTAAAAAAATTTGATTTAAGTTCTCTTCGTCATTTGGCTTCAGTGGGCGAGCCGTTAAACCCTGAGGCTGTCTGGTGGGGTTTAAAAAACTTTAATTTACCCTTCCATGATAATTGGTGGCAAACTGAAACGGGCGGTATTTTAATTGCCAACTATCCAAGTCTTTCTATCAAACCTGGATCGATGGGAAAACCCATCCCGGGAATCGTGGCGGAAATTGTTAATGATAAAGGGAAAAAATTAGCGGTGGGAAAGATTGGTAATTTAGCCATTAGACCTCCTTGGCCTTCCATGATGAAGACTATTTGGCGCCGGCCGAAAAAATATCAAAGCTATTTTATTAAAGGAACAAAACGACGAGTTGAATGGTATATCACCGGTGATTTAGCCTATAAAGACAAAGATGGCTATTTTTGGTTTATCGGGCGAGCCGATGACATCATCAAGACTTCAGGCGAGCGGGTTGGGCCTTTTGAGGTGGAATCGAGCCTGATGGAATACCCAGGAGTAGTTGAAGCTGGAGTGATTGGCAAACCAGACCCCTTGCGAGGAGCCATTATTAAGGCTTTTGTGGTCTTAAAGCCTTCTTTGAGGCCTTCAGAGGCCTTAAAAAAGAAGCTCCAGGAATATGTCAAAACTCACCTAGCCGGCCATGCCTATCCTAGAGAAATTGAATTCATCGACAAACTCCCCAAGACTCGTTCAGGCAAGATTATGCGGAGATTTCTCAAGGCAAAGGAGTTGGGTCTTCCGGTTGGAGACACTTCTACTTTAGAGGAATATTAAAAAGAAGAGTAAATTCACCCTTTGGCTTCACTTTAATGAAATGATTGATTGAAACGGAAATTTTTTCTCTTCTTATTTCTTCGTAGATTTTGGTTAATTCACGACAGATGACAATCTCAATATCACCAAAAAGTTCTTTTAATTCTTCCAGCGTTTTTAAAAGACGGAAAGGGGATTCAAAAAAAATTAGGGTACAGGGGATAGGGGTTAGGGTGTAGTTTTTTAAGAGTTTTAATCTTTTGCTTTGTTTTTTAGGCAGAAAGCCTAAAAAGAGAAATTTATCAGTTGGTAAACCGGAAATTGTTAAAGCGGTTAAAACCGAAGAAGGACCGGGAATTGATTCCACTAGGATGTTTTCATCAATACATTCTCGAACCAATTTATAACCAGGGTCGGAAATGGTTGGTGTACCGGCATTGCTCACCAGGGCCACATTTTTACCTTCCCTTAAATAATTAATAATCTCTGGTATTCTTTTAATCTCATTTTCTTCGTAAAGCGAAATCAGATTTGGTTTTTTTGTACATGTTGTATCCATAAGTCGACTTATGGAAGTGAAACGCTCGGAGGTTTTATATAAGTTGAGAAGTTGACCGAGTTTACGAGTATCCTCACAGGCGATAACTTCCACATTGAATAATGTTTTTAAAGCACGGAGAGTAATATCTTCAAGGTTGCCAATAGGGGTGGAAACAAGAAAAAGAATACCCATAATTATCTTTTTAATTATATGCTGCCTAAAAATTGAAGTCAAAATGCTATATTGACTCAATAATGATTGAAAGAGAATTTTATAGGATAAATTTTGCTCTCTGTGCTATAATGGGGCTCATCCTGAAGGAGAATATCTTTTTGTTGATAAAATCTCCTTGTTCTTTTAAAAATAAATAAGCAAAAGTGAGAAGGAGGCCGAGATGGTTTCGAGGGGGGAAATAAAAGAGTTTACAAAAAAAGTGTGGGGAAAAGTAATGGCTGGCCTAGAAATAGTGATGGGAATTATTCTACTATTCTTGTTCATTGTTTTCTTTATTCTTCCGATAGCCATTTACTATATTATTGATATTGTTGTTCTTGCAATAAAAAGATTTTCCCGATTTTTTCATCCGAAGTACTTAAGAAGGTTTTTCAAAAATCTCTGGCAAGCAGTACTGATAGCAATAGGCCTGGTCTGTGGAATTATTTCAATGCCCCTTTGGATTGTTCTGTTATTCTTAGGGATAGTTTTTCTGATGATTTATGTTGTGATCGTCCGTATAACAAAAAGAGATGTTCTTGGTATTTTATCTTTGGAGGAATTTATGAGGGAAGATTAATGAAAAAAATTCGTCATTGGCTAAATGGAGAAATCAAATTTTGAGATATGCTTTTGCTTATTTTTTTGCCTACCGGAGTTCTTCGGAAAAATTATTTTCTTGGAGGCTCCGGTATTTTTTTGATTGACATTTTTCCATACTTAAACATACAATAAAAAGATAAATGAAACAATTTTTAATGGGTAATCAAATTTTGGCAAAAGCGGCGCTTGATGCCGGAGCCAAAATCATGTTTGGTTATCCGATTACCCCCTCCACTGAAATTTTAGAAACCTGGGCCAAATTTTGTTTAAAAGATAAATCCCTTTCCTTTTTACAGACTGAAGATGAAATGGCGGCTGGTTTTGGCGTGATTGGGGCTTGTTTGGCTGGTGTTCCGGCTTTCACAGCTACCGCCGGTCCGGGTAATATCTTAATGCAGGATGCTTTTGTCATGGCCGAGGCCTTACGTATTCCTATGGTCAGCATGATTATACAAAGAGGTGGTATGTCAACTTCAACAGTGATTTACTCCCAGGAAGAAGTCAGATTAACCTGTTTTGGGGGGAATAGTGAGGGCTTCAGAATTATTTATTCAACTTCTAATCTTCAAGAACTTTATGATTATACTTTAAAAGCTTTTCAGGTGGCTTGGAAGTATCGCTGGCCGACTTTTATCTTAGCTGATGGTTATCAAGGGAAAATGCAAGGGAAAATAGAAACAATTAATAATGTAGAATTTAGAATTGATAATTTAAAACCAATCTTAAAACAGGGAATTAATTTGAGGAATTGCTACAATTTAGAAGAAGAAATTGGGGAAATTATTGTTAATTATTCTGATGAATATAATAAAGTTCGAGGGGGAATCGAAGAATATGAAGAATATCAGGTTAAAGATGCAAAAATTGTTCTTATAGCTCATGGTATTGTGGCTGCTGCGACCAAAGTAGCTATTGATGAGCTAAGAAAAAAAGGTGGTTCTATTGGTTTATTCAGACCGATTACCTTAAGACCCTTTCCGGCTCAAGCGGCAACGAAAATTTTAAACAAGGCCGAAAAAATTATTGTTTTGGAATCAGCCCTCGGACAATTAGCCGAATTATTTAAAGCCGAACTTTTTGGTTTAAACACGACATTAATTGAGATTAACAAACCAGCCGTTGGTTTTACACCAGAAGAAATTGTGGAAACAATCTTAAAATTATAAATTATATGAATAATTTACCCAGATTTCCTAAATGTTATAAGGCGGAAAGCAAACCGCATAAGTTTTGTCCTGGTTGTGGCCATCCGATTGTCTTGAAAATACTGGGTCAGGTGATTGATGAAATGGAAATTGCCGACAAAGTGGTTTTGATGGTTGATATTGGTTGTTCACTTTTGGCTTGGGATTATTTTGATTTACCGACCACCCAAACCCATCACGGCCGAACCGTACCAACAGCGGTTGGTTTTAAAATGGCTGACCCGGAGAAAATTGTTATCGCCTATATGGGTGACGGCGGTGCTTATGCCATTGGCTTACAACATACGATAACGACCTGTTTAAGAAATAATCCGATTACGACTCTCGTCGTGAACAACACCGTCTACGCCATGACGGGTGGACAATTAGCACCAACAACCATGGATAACGAAATTACCACCACCACTCCTGGCGGTAAGACCGAATTTTTAACCATGAAGGGGCCTGAATTTTTAAGACAAATGACCAAAAATGATGTTTATTTGGCCAGGGGCACCACCGAAAAACCCTTGGTTTTAAAACAATATCTGAAAAAAGCTTTGGAAGCCCAAATTAAAGGTCATTTTTCTTTTGTGGAGGCACTTTCGGCTTGTCCAACTAATTGGAAAACGGACGCCCCAAAGACTATTCAGAAAATGCAGAAATTAGAAAATTTCTTTAAAACGGGGGAATTCTAATGATTAAAGTTTTGATTGCCGGTGAAGGTGGACAAGGTATCCAAGTTATCGCCGAAATTTTGGCCCAAGCAGCCTTTTTAGAAAACAAAAAAGCGCTTTATATTCCTAATTTTGGGGTGGAGCAGCGCGGGGGAGTTTCACTGGCCTTTGTGATTGTTGATGAAAAGCCAGTGGTTTATCCCAAGTTTGCCAAAGCTGATATTTTAGCGGTTTTATCACAGCGTTCTTGGGAAAGAATTAAAAATTATGTTGGCTTACAAACAAAAATTATCAAGGGTCCGGCTGTTGAAGGAGGAAAATCATCCAATTTGCCTCCTAAGGTTTGGAACGTCGTTGTTTTAGGTAAGATCAACAAACTGGGCAAAGTTGTTTCTCAAGAAAATCTAATTAAAGCCTTAGAAAAACGTTTTGCCAAACAATTTGAGAAAAACCCAGATTTAAGAAAACTGGACATTAGGGCCTTAACGGAGGTGTGAACCTAAAACACCTTAAAGGTGTAAACCTATATTAATGAAAGATTTTAAACCAAAACTATTCAAAGACAAACAAAAAGCAGTGGTGGTTTTCCACGGCCTTTGCAAGGGTTGTGGACTTTGCATTGAAAAATGTCCTTTTAAAGCCATTAAATTTTCGGAAAAAGATTTAGGGGCCTACAGTACTCCAACGGTAGAAATTGATATTGGCAAATGTACCGCCTGCGGGATTTGTGAAATCACTTGCCCTGACTCGGCCCTAAAAGTGGAAAAAGAAAAATGATTGAAGCTATCGCCCATTGGATTACCAATTATATTTCAACACTCGGCTATCCGGCCATTTTTGTCTTCATGACTCTAGAGTCGGCCTTAATCCCGATTCCTTCCGAAATTACCATGCCTTTTGCCGGTTTTTTGGTTTCTCAAGGTTATTTGAATTTTTGGTTGGTAGTTTTTGTCGGCGCTTTGGCCAATCTTATTGGTTCACTTGGCGCTTATGCTCTAGGTTATTGGGGCCAGGAAAAATTTGTCAAAAAAATCATTAAAAAATATGGGAAATATGTTCTGGTTACCTATGATGAAGTGGAAACGGCGGAGAAATGGTTTCGTAAAAGAGGTGAATTAATCGCCTTTGCTTCCCGTTTATTGCCTGTTGTCCGAACTTTTATTTCCCTGCCGGCGGGTTTCTCTGAAATGAATGTTTTTAAATTCTCTTTCTATACATTTTTGGGAGCTTTTATTTGGACGGCTTTGTTAACGTGGGTTGGTTTTACCTTAGGAGAAAGGTGGGATATTTTAGGAATTTATTTTCATAAATTTGATACGATTATTATTGCGGTATTTATTGTTCTAGCTGCCCTTTATGTTTACCGCAAAGTTAAAAAAATTAAAAAAAGCAACGACTAAGCTTTTCCATGGAATTATTACCGGCGGAGCCGACAATGACCCTGCTGGTATTACTACTTACAGCGTAGTTGGGGCCACAACTGGCCTCACCCAACTTTTTCTTGTTCCTCTTTCTACTGTCTTCTTGATTACCGTTCAGTCAATCTGCGCTCGAATTGGTGATGTTAAAAAGAAAGGTTTAGCCTCAATCATTAAGGAACGTTTTGGTCCTAAAGTAGCTTTTGTAGCTATGATTTTGTTAATCTTGGCTAATTTAACAACGATGGGGGCTGATTTTTCCGCCATTGGAGCGGCTTTTTCCCTTATTTTCCCTAAGCTCAACATCCTTTTCATTCTCCCTTTAGTTTCTTTATTAATCTGGTATATCGTGGTTTTTAAAAGCTACAAAACAATAACTCGCTTTCTACTTTTGCTCTCTTTAATCTTTATCTCCTATATTTTCTCGGGGATTGCGGCTAAACCTGATTGGGGGCAAATATTGAAAGCTACTTTCATTCCTCAACTTTCCCTTAGTTCTTATTATTGGATAGTAATGGTTGGTTTTTTGGGGACGACAATCACTCCTTTTCTTTTTTTCTGGCAGGTGTCAGAAGAGGTGGAAGACTACCCGTCGGTTAAGGATGTTAAGATTGAGGTTAAAGAAAATGCGCCCGGTCTTATTTTTTCCAATATTATTACTTATTTTATCATTATTTGTACTGCCAGTATTTTATTTGCTAACAAAATAAAAATTAACTCTGCCCATGAAGCCGCCCTGGCTTTAAAACCATTTTTAGGGGAACAGGCTTTTTCCCTTTTTGCTCTAGGAATTATTGGGGCCGGTCTATTGGCTCTGCCAGTTTTGGCTTCTTCAACCGCCTATGCTGTGGCTGAAACCTTTAATTGGAGGGAAGGACTTTCTCAAAAACCCGTCAAAGCTAGGGGGTTTTATACTGTCTTGTCGGCCACATTTTTCATTGCTTTGGCTATCTCATTGCTAAAAATCAACCCAATAAAAATTCTTTTTTATAGTCAAGTTTTAAATGGTCTATTAGCACCGTTTTTATTAATTTTGATTATGATTATCGCCAGAAGTTATAAAATTATGGGTAATTATAAAATTGGAACACTGATAAACATTCTAGGATGGTTAACGGTGATAATTATGACAATAGCGGGAGCGGCAATCTTTCTTACATAATCTTACATTAATATTTTCTCACAACACCGACGACCTTGCCTTGAATACGAACATTTTTAGCAAAGATGGGGGACATCTGACTGTTAGCCGGTTCTAAGCGAATTCTGGTCGCTTCTTTGAAAAAACGCTTTAGGGTGGCAAAACCATTTTCCAAAATCGCCACGACAATATCACCATTGTTGGCCGTCTCCTTTTGTTCAATCACCACATAATCACCGTCCAGAATTCCTTCCTCAACCATGGAATTGCCTTTTACTTGTAGAACAAATGACCTTTTTTTACCGGAAAGCATGCCCGGTGGAACAGCCATCGACGCATGGGGATCAGTATAGGGTTCAATCGGCGAACCAGCGGCAATAAAACCTAAAACTGGCAGCTCCACCCCACTGGTTAATCTGGCGCTTTCCGGATTGACAATTTCAATTCCCCGCACGGCCCCCTGAAAACGTTTAATGACACCCTTCTTGGCCATAGCTGCTAGATGTTCATGAACTGTTGCCAATGAAGAAACACCTAAAGCTGAGGCAATTTCGGTCAAACTGGGAGCAAAACCATTTTTCTGAATATATTGATTAATGAAGTCTAAAATTTGTCGCTGTCGCTTATAAAGAATAACTGGCATCTCCCTAAGAATACCCGAAACTCCAAATCCTTGTCAAGGGGTAAATTTTTCTTTATACCCCTCCGCTTTCAAAATGCAGGGGTATAATACCTAACGTAGCTTTGATTTTGATATTGTTTTTTGTTCAATATATCGTGCTATTCTCTCTATTTTGAAAGCTACGGTAGGCATATACCACTTTTACAAAATCAAAGTAGAGTGGTATACAATAAAAGAGTGAAACGCATCTGTCTGTTATTTTTTGCTTTTTTTTTATTATCCATTTCGAAGGTTGCCTTCGGTGCTGGCGAATTTACCACCAATTATAATCTCCGTTATCAAGTTAATCCTGATGGCGTAGTTTATGTTAACCAAGACATCACCTTGACTAATAAACTTTCAGCTGTTTATGCCACCAAATATTCCTTCACTTTGCCATCAACTGAAATCCAAAACATTAAAGCCACGGATAAAACTGGTCCGTGCCAAACTGAAATTAAGCAAAATGACAAAGTCACGACAATCATCATTACTTTTAACGAGCCGGTGGTCGGGACTAATAAAAGCCTTAAATTTAATCTTAGTTATGACAGTTTGGATATAGCTCGAAAAAATGGGGAGGTTTGGGAAATTAATATTCCCAAAATTGCCAACGAAAGTGATGTTGATAACTATTCTCTTTTTTTGGCTGTTCCCACCAGCTTTGATAAACCGGCTTTTATTCGTCCGGAGCCAATTGAAACTCTAACCGAAGGCGATTTTACTGTCTATCGTTTTGTCAAAAGCCAACTTGCGGAAGCAGGTATTAATGCCGCTTTCGGTCCTTTCCAAATCTTTGACTTTACCCTCTTTTATCATCTAAAAAATCCCAATTTAACAACTGGTGAGACGGAAATTGCTCTTCCGCCAGACACCGCTTTTCAACAGCTGACCTATCAAAAGATTGACCCTCAACCTTTAAATATCACGGTTGATGAGGATGGTAATTGGTTGGCTAAATATCGCCTCAAACCCCACGAAAAAATCAAAATCACCGCTACGGGGAAAGTTAAAATCTTTGCTCAGCCCCTCGGGGTGAGCCCTCGGGGTGAACCTGAAAAAATTTTTCCTCCACCGAGTCAAGAAAATTTGGTCAAAAATCTCAAACCAGCTCGTTTTTGGGAAAAAGATAACCCAGAAATTATAAAAATTGCCCAAAATTTAAAAACGCCTCGGGAAATTTATAACTTGGTGGTTAAAACTCTCAATTACGATTTTAGCCGCGTCAGCCAGCAAGCGGAAAGAATGGGAGCGGCCCAAGCCTTAGCCAACCCCAATCGAGCGATTTGTATGGAATTTACCGACCTTTTTATAGCTTTGGCAAGAACAATTAGTCTTCCAGCTCGGGAAATTGATGGTTTTGCCTATACCACCGATGCTCGGCTACGACCCTTAAGTTTAATGGCCGATGTGCTTCATGCTTGGCCGGAATATTATGATGAGCAAAGACAAGCTTGGATACCGGTCGACCCAACTTGGGGAAAAACCACTAATGGTGTTGATTATTTCTCCAAAACCGATTTAAATCATTTTGCTTTTGTCATTCATGGAGAAAACAGCGAATATCCTTATCCAGCTGGCTCTTATAAACTTGAAGATTCCCTAGGGAAAGATGTTCAGGTTGGTTTTGGCGAATACCCTCAAGTTTTAGAAACAAAAACGCCAGATTTACAGGTGAAATTTGATCTGCCTAAAGAAATTCTTTGGGGAGAAACGAAAAAAGGAATGATAACTTTAAAGAATAACGGTCAAAGTGCTATTTATAGCCTGGAGCTTAAGATCCAATCGCAGGGAGTGGAATTACTGTCGTCTGGAAACAAACAGATTAAGATTTTACCGCCCCTTGCCTCGGTTGAAATACCCTTGGTTCTAAAAACTAAAAATTTACTGGCCAAGGGAGAAGGATTCACCCTGAAGGTTCACCCTGAAGGATTAATTATTTTAACCGTTAATAACCAAGAATATCGTCAAGAAATCAAAGTTGGTTCTTTTCTTTGGCAGATTATTATCCCTTCGGGCGGATTTTTATTAACTTTAATGACTCTTTTAATTCTTTTAAAAAAGAATTTTTGACAATCTTTGAAAATTTATGTTAAAAAGAATAAGGAGAACCTTGTTTCTCGCTTTGCTCGAAATAAGGAAGCCTTGTTTCTCGCTTTGCTCGAAATGAGGAAGAGATAAAATGAGTTTTCTTAAAAAATATCTGCGTTTATTTCTCATCAATTTTTTGGCTTTGTGGATGTTAGGCCGCTTTATGTTGGGGTTCACCCTGAAGGTTCACCCTGAAGGGATTGAATTCTTAAACGGCTACCAAACCATCGCCCTGACTGCTTTAGTTTTAACCATCTTAGGCACCCTGGTAAAACCGCTGATTAAAATCCTTTTACTTCCTATCAATCTCTTGACTTTAGGCGCTTTCCGATGGCTTATTAATGTAATTACTCTTTGGTTAGTAACCTTGGTTGTCCCTCAATTTAAAATCGGCAGTTTTGTTTTCCAGGGCTTGAATTGGAATGGTTTTATTATCCCATCATTTTTTATGGCCAAATTTTGGGCTTTTGTTTTAGCTTCTTTATTTATCAGCCTTGTCACTTCCTTTGTCCTTTGGCTTACGAAGTAATTTATGCTAAAATAGACTGTCTTATATTAAAATAAGGTTGCCAGATGAGAATCGCTCTAATTTTTATCCAAATTTTTGTGGCCATCATGCTCATAACTCTTATCCTCTCTCAGGCTAAAGGAGCGGGTTTAGGCAGCGCTTGGGGTGGCGGTAGCGAATTCTATACTAGCCGAAGAGGGATGGAAAAAATTCTTTTTATCACCACCATCGTTTTAGCCGCCTTGTTTCTTCTGTTGTCAATCATTAGCCTTTTGTTGAAATAGAGGCAAAAAATGAAAAGGTTCTTAAGAAGAATTCGTTTTTATACTCATCTGTTTCGGGCCTTTTGGCAAAAACGGAAAAAGATTATCATTTTAGGCTTTATCATCGGCATTGTCACCTTTTTCTTTATTTATAAGATCTTTAATTTCCCCCGAGAAAATGTCCAAAGCGTTGGCCTAGTAGGGAAATTTATAGTTCAAGAACTCCCTTACGAAATCCAAAAGCTGGTCAGTGCCGGTCTGACGGAAATCAATCAGGATGGTTCGGTCAAGCCAGAGTTAGCAGAATCTTGGGAAATTAAAAATGACGGCAAGGAATACTGGTTTAAAATTAAAGACAGCCTTTTTTGGCAGGATAAAAAACCAGTCACTGCGTCTGATATCAATCTTAAATTTACCGATGTGGCCGTAACAGTGGTAGATAAAAAAACCATCAAATTTCTTCTCAAAGAACCTTTTTCTCCTTTTCCTGTTATCTTGACCAAGTCAATTTTTAAAAAGGGTTTGGTGGGAACTGAAGAATATCGTTTTAGCTCTATTAAAAAAAATGGGCAAATAGTGGAAAAAATCGTTTTGACACCGGTTAAAAATAAAAACAAGCCAAAGATAGTTTTCCGTTTTTACCCCACCGAGGAAGCGGCCAGAATAGGGTTTAAATTGGGTGAAGTTGACACTTTAAAGGAAATTGTTCGCCCCGAAGAGCTTTTAAATTGGAAAAACGTTCAGGTTTCTCCCCAAGTTAAATTTAATCGTTTTGTGGGTGTTTTTTTCAACACTAATGATCCCCAACTTGGTGATAAAGCCAACCGTCAGGCTTTGGCTTATGCCATTAAAAAAAGATGGGAACCACGGGCCTTAAACTCTATTAATCCATCTTCTTGGGCTTACAACAGTGATGTTAAACCTTACAACTATGACCAGGAAAATGCGAAAAAGTTATTGGAAAGCAAAACTAATGGAGAAAACAAAGAACTTTTAAAGGAAATTGAACTTTCCACTTTTTCCTCTCTACTACCTATAGCCGAAGAAATTAAAAAAGATTGGGAAAATTTGGGGATTACCACGAAAATTAAAGTTGTCAGTGCTCCTTCTGATGATTTTCAAGCTTTATTGGCCACTCAAGAAGTGCCACCCGACCCTGATCAATATCTTTTTTGGCATTCAACCCAAGAGACAAATATTGCCCATTATAAAAGCCCAAAAATTGACAAATTACTTGAAGATGGGAGAAAGGAATTGGATCAGGAGAAGAGGAAAGCCCTTTACCATGATTTTCAAAAGTTTTTGGTTGAAGAAACTCCCGCAGCTTTTTTATTTCACCCCACGGTTTATACGATTTCTAAGAAATAGATAGAAAACCGCCATGATTTTTGTTATACTTAATAGCCATTACGCCGAAGTGGCGGAATCTGGTAGACGCGCACGGTTCAGGGCCGTGTCCTAAATAAGGGTGTGGGTTCGATTCCCACCTTCGGCACTTTAGAACTTATCAGCCGCGGTGGCGGAATTGGCATACGCGATAGCTTGAGGAGCTATGCCTATTTAAGGCGTGAGGGTTCGAGTCCCTCCCGCGGCACAAGTTGGCTATTAACCAAGGCGGACGAGTAGCTCAGCTGGCTAGAGCGCCTCTCTTACACAGAGGAGGTCGGGGGTTCGAGTCCTCTCTCGTCCACCCTTCGACTTATGTCTCAGGGTGAATATTTAAAAAATTTGTTTACTCTGATGATTCATCCTGAGGGATATCATCCTGAAGGAGTAAAGCGACGAAGAGCCGAGGTAGCCAAGGTGGTCACGGCGCGTGTCTGAAAAACATGAGATAACGGTTCGACTCCGTTCCTCGGCACCTTTCACTATGTTCAGGGTAACCCTGAAAAATAAAAAGTGTTTACACTGAGGATCCGCCAATTGGCGGAGACGAAGTGCGGGTGTAGTTCAGTAGTAGAATGTCTCCTTGCCAAGGAGAAGGTCACGGGTGCGAATCCCGTCACCCGCTCCATTTTTTATGGTGAGCCTGCCGAATCCATTGCGAGGTCGTCTAACGGTAGGACAGCGGCCTTTGAAGCCGTCAATGATGGTTCGATTCCATCTCTCGCAGCCAAGCTTGACAAAGTGTTTCTATTCAATTAGTATAAACTTAATTAAATCGCACACTTAAAATCTATAAATATAAATAAGTTTCGGGGTGAGTTTTCTAGAGTTGTGTAACGATCCATGAAATGGAGATACGATTTTTGCAGAAAAGAAAGTAGTTTTGTACTTCACCCCGACCAGAGTTGGGATGGGTATCGGTAGTCCGCCATACTCGAAAGCGAAAGTTTGCTTTCAAAAAAGAATGGATGGATAAGTAGTATCCGAGGATTCTGAAATTTTCAGCCCATCCCAATTAAATTTTGTTTCCTTACTTTAATAAGGTAGTTTATTTTAAAGCGCAAAATATCTTGCCTTTAAAACAAGGGAAACAAATAAAAAACTAAGGGAGGTGATAGATACTATATAATAAATGGATAAGATTGATGGGAAATGAACTTTTTTTAAACTTCATCTCCCCAAATGGGAGCAGGCTTAAGAAACGAGAGTATAAATAAAGATAAGATTTATTTTTTCTTATCTAGTTTTTTGTTTTCGTTTTCTTTCCCACTGCTCCTGCGTTTTTTTTGGTATAATAATGTTGAGCCGAGGTGGCGGAATTGGTAGACGCGAAGGACTTAAAATCCTTTGATAGCCAACTATCGTGCGGGTTCGAGTCCCGCCCTCGGCACCCCGGAGAGTGGCGCAGCTGGTTAGCGCGCACGGTTTGGGACCGTGAGGTCCCGGGTTCGAATCCCGGCTCTCCGACAGAAATTTATACGGGGTGAAGGACCGAGAGGTCGTGAGTTCGAATCTCACCACCCCGACAAGCATCTGGTAAAATCCAACTGTAGAAATGACAACACAGGCACTCATTGCAGCGGGTGGGCTTGGCACTAGAATGTCCAGTCGTGTAAATCCCGCTAATGACAAAACACTTATCGAATGTGCTGATCAGTCAATGATAGGTCATTTAATTGATGGCCTTAAAAAAGGAGGTATTAAAACCTTCATTTTTTCTAGTGGCTACCACAATTTTGAAAAGATAAAAAAAATTGTTAAGTCAAAGAAAATTTCTGCAGTTGTAGTTCCATATTTCGAAGAAGACAGATTGGGATATAGAAAAATTCCTTATATTTTGCAAGATTTATTAGAAGATCAATTTATGTTTGTCTGTGGTCATCATCCTTTACCTCCAGAGTTTGTCTCAAAAATGTTGCAAGTTTCGAAAAAATGCGATTGTGTGATAACAGCTTATGACAATTCTCTTTACCCTACAAATAGAGAAAATAAAATTTTATACGAAGGGAGCATCTTTCATCCTGTCTTAAAAGTTGTAAATACCAAAACTCACCGAATTAACCCTAATCATAAATACGTCCGCAACCCGTATATAGTCAAAAAAGAGCTTATCAAATTAGCAGTTCAGGAGAATTTTCAATACGCATTTAGCTATTACCTTTATCTTTACTGGCAAAAAGGTGGAAAGCTAGCAGTAATAAAGACTTCTATTCCGCCCGAGTTCGACTACGACCACGAATTTGAAAAGACAAAATTATTTTTAGGCAAAATAAATTGCTAAGAAGCCTACTCTATACAACAATCAATCACTTTCTTCACTAAATCCTGAAGTTTACCTAAAATCCCTGTTTTTTTCTTATCTTCAACATCCAGTTGATTTTCACTGATTTTTTTAACCTCACCAATATCAATCACCTTTAGATTCAATCCCCAGAAAAGAGAATAAAGCTCGTAGGCTTTTTGGTAAAAATCTAAAGACTCTTTTTTCTTGCCTTGCTTGTCATATTTTGTCCCAACTTCAATCAATCTCATTGAGGCGGCCAATAAATGTTTGGATAAACACCAAACTTCACCTTCCGGCTCCTTGACGATTTTTTTCATCAAATCACCACGAATTTCTCTGGCTTTTTGAAGTAAATCAAAATATTCAACTTTATTGGTTTTCGCCCCAGTAAAGTAAAAATGCTCCTCAATGCTCACTAAATTCATAATGGCAATCGACAAATCCTCATCCGAAGACAAATCAACCTTCTTTTCAGAGGCTTTTTTGATTAGTTTTTCGATTTCGTCTTTTGTGTTCATTTCGAGTTTACGAGAAACAAGGTTCTACCAAGGGTAGGTTCTTATGTTACCTGCAAACCCCAAAATATAAAACTAAACTGGCGATTAATAAAAAGATAACAGGAATAATGACTTTTTGGAAGGGGATAAAGACTTTATTGTTATTTTTTTTCTTTAGCCAAAGATGAAAACCGTAGGAGGCAAGAAAAACAATCGAACCAATGATGATCCCCCAAATAATTCTGTCTAGGCCCCAAATATGGTTACAGGGGGCGCCGATAACTTTGGTCCAATACAAAGAACCAATGGTAAAAAAGTAGTAAAGAAAAACAATCAATAATCTTAAAGGATTAGATTTAAGATTTTTTTTATTTGAGCGCCAGCGAAAACAAGCTTGCTTATTCAGCCAAAGAATTGTCATCCCAATTAAGGAAACAATTAAACTACCAATCCAAAGACCGGAAATCAAATCATCAACACCTAGCCAACGGGATAAGCCGATGCCAGCACCAACAGCAACAGTGCAAACAGGACACATATAATAGATATTTTACCATTTTTTTGCTAAAATTAAATATCTGCGGGTGTAGTTGAAAGGCCCAATGCCACCCTTCCAAGGTGGAGATGCGGGTTCAATTCCCGCCACCCGCTCCCGAGTTTACTCTGAGTAAATCTTTACGTTGCGCCTGTAGCTCAATGGATAGAGCAGGAGTGTTCTAAACTCAAGGTTGGGGGTTCGAATCCCTCCAGGCGCGCCTCTATTAATAAAAATTGTGGCGTAAACGCCCTTCTATATTTGACTTTTGCTATAGGATAAGATAAAATCTTTCTGTATTATCAATATGTCTAAAGAATTCATTATTTTCCAATCTCGCGTTTCCAAACAAAAAGGCTATGTTTTGGTGGCCCAGCCACAGAAAAAGGCCTTGTCTAAAAAACTAATGCCTTTTTTGGTCGCTTTTACTTTACTAGTGACTCTCTGGCTTGCTTCCCCTTTTATTATCGGTGAAGTGCGTTACCGATTGATTTCAAAAAAACAAACAGAAACAATCAAAAGAAGCAAGTTCAGCTATGTTTTGTCGCCCAATGAAAATGAAATGGAGCTTATTGTCCCTAAAATCGCCGTGCGCACACAGGTTTTGGCCAATGTTGATCCCAACAAGGAAGATGAATATAACGAAATTTTAAACAACAAGGCAGCTCATGCCCAGGGTTCAAGCTTTCCCGGAGAAAATGGCCTGATTTATCTTTTCGGCCATTCGACCAATTCCATCTTCAATAAAGATTTTTTCAATCCAGTCTTTTATGCGGTTAAAAATCTGGAAGCCGGCGATCAGATTGCTCTTCTTTATAAGGGAAAAGTCTATGTTTATAAGGTTAGCGAAAAAATTGTGGTTAACCCGGATGATTTTACCGCCATCAAAGCCGGCCAGGGTGAAGAAAAACTGGTTTTGCAAACCTGCTGGCCTCCCGGAACAAGCTGGAAAAGGCTTTTAATCATTGCCAAGCCTATAACTTGACAAATTAATATTTATGGTGTATAGTATCTAAACACCTGCCTTTTAAAGTAGGTTTTTTAATGGATAAAGGATTTAAAAAAAATGAAAAATAAAATTTTATTGATAACTTTATTGACCGCTTTGATAACTATTTTTAGTTCTAAAGCGGCTTTCGCCCGTTGTGTCAGCCAATACGGCGGCGGTGAAACCTGTTATGAAGGTGAATTAAGGCTGGATAAAGTCGTTAAAAATCCTTCAACTGGGATTTATGTCGATAATCTTTATTCTTCTGATCCGAATTTTTCGGCTGATCAAGAAGTCTGGTTTAAGCTAAACATTAAAAACACCGGTTCTGATGATTTGAATGATGTTGAAGTTAAAGATAAATTTCCCAATTATGTCCTTTTTGTTTCCGGTCCGGGGAGTTGGAATGATACAGATAAAACCCTAACTTGGAAGATTGACCATCTTTCACCAGGCGAGAGTAAGGATTACGAAATTAAAGGCAAGATTGTCGGTGAAGGCAGCTTACCGACCGATTCAGGTACCTATTGTGTGACTAACTACGGGGAAGCGAAAAAAGACAACAAAAGCGCCAGTGATACCAGTCAACTTTGTATCACTAAAAAGGTTTTAGGCATAACGACCATGCCCAAAACCGGCGCAAACTTAATCTTGACTATTCTTTTATTGGGTTTATTTTCCAGCTTCGGAATCATTTTCCGAAAACAGTTCTTAAAATCAGATTTCAGAGCTTAATACTCGATTTTCAGAACAGCTCTTTTAAATAGCCATTCTTAATAAAACTAGGGAAGAAGATTTGGGAGGTGATCACCATGAATTGGTGGCAAAAATTAATTATTACGGTTGTGGTTTTGATTTTCGTTGTTGGGGGTGTCCTTGGGGGTCTTTATATAGGCTTCATGTATGCACCTAAACCAGCTGTTGCCAAACAAGAAATTATTGTTAAAGAAGAAGCAAAAGAAAAAGCTTCAGTAAAAGTCGAGGAAACAGCAGCTCCCGTTGAAACGGCGACAGTTGAAACGACAGCGAAAGAAGAGATAGCAATCGAAACAGAAGTTGTTCCTGAGGGAATTATTCCTGAACCATACGAATCGGAGGGAGGAATTCCTTACAGTGGTTCTGTTTGGACTTGCGATGTTGCACTCAATGAAATAGAATGTCTCACTGTCGGCCCAGGAGAATCTGCTGGTGTTGAATTTAAAGGTGGAGCGAATCCTGATCGAGGAGGTATTTTTATTTTTCTCCCCGGAAAACAAGTAATCAGATATCAGGTATCAAAGCTTATTGAGGGTTCTAACTGGCATGGAGCTTATGATTACAATCGTGTTCCGAAAGAAAATGATTGGAAGTTGTTGGTTGATGATAGAGTCAAGGCAATGATGGAAGCTCCAAATGGGACATCGGGAAAAGGTTGTCAAATTGTTGACGTTGCAGTCATTTCAGATGGCAGCGTAGTTTTTCAAACAACCTATTATAATAATCAATAAATACTAAATGTTCCTGGTTACAGGATGGCTGAAAGCAAGGGGTAGAGAGTCCAAAATTGATTTGATTTTCAAATCGATAAAAAACTCTCTGCCTCTTGCCCATAAATTCTTCGTTTTTGCTAAAATAAAAAATATGTTTTCCTTTCTTAAAAAAAATCTTTTTATTATTCTTTTAGTTGTTGTTCCTTTAATCATTGCTTTTTTAAACTATACCCCTGGGACCTGGCTTTCTGGTTGGGATACGCTTCATCCAGAATTTAATTTTTCGCTTAACTTCAAAAGAATTATTAGTGGGGTTTGGCGACCAGAACAAGGTTTGGGAACGGTAGCCGGTCATTCTCATATGTCTGACTTCCCCAGACAAATTATTCTCTATCTAACACACTTTATCTTACCTTTGTCTTTTCTCCGTTATTTCTATATTTTTTTGTGTCTGATTCTTGGCCCACTGGGGGTCTATTTCTTTTTGGAAAAGATTATTTTCGAAAAATATCAAGCTCCCCAAAAAAAGGCCTTTTCCTTTTTAGGAGGCCTATTTTATCTTTTAAATCTGGGTACGCTTCAACACTTCTTTGTCCCATTTGAGATGTTCGCCACCCAATACGCAGCTCTAGGATGGCTTTTTCTTTTCGCTACTCGGTTTCTTCAAAATCCTCAAAAAAAGTCCTTGATTTATTTTTCTTTAGTTAGTTTTTTTGCCGCACCACAAGCTTACGCCGCTACCTTATGGTATGCTAGCTTTGCTTCGTTATTTGTCTACTTTCTTTTATCGACAATCATCAATCGCTTTAGAAATTTTAAACAGGTTTTAATTCTTGTTTTCACTTTATTAATTATTAACTCTTTTTGGCTTTTACCTAATTTATATTATGTTTTTCAACACAGTGGGGAAGTCGTTCAAGCCAAAATCAATCAACTTTTTTCTGGAGAAGCTTTTTTACATAATTACGAATATGGAACCTTGCCTAATGTTTTTCTTTTAAAAAATCATCTTTTTTCCTGGACACAATTTAATTTTTCTACTGGAAAATTTGACTTATTATTTAAAAATTGGCTGAAATATCTTCACAACCCCTTTATTTCAGGTTTAGGTTATTTCTTTTTCTTCATCACTATTTTGGGATTTATTATTAGTTTAATTAAAAAAGAAAAAATCTTTTGGCCTTTAATCCTGGTTTTTCTTTTATGTTTTATTTTTTTAATCAATGCGACACCACCGTTCAGCTATCTTTTTACCTTTTTAAGAAGCCATTCATCGCTTTTTAAAGAAGCTCTGCGTTTCCCTTTCACTAAGTTTTCGATTCTTTTGATGGCTGCTTACGCCATATTTTTTGCCTATGGTCTAAATCGCTTACATGAAATTATCCCTCGCAATATTAGGCAGAAAAAAATCGTTCTCTCATCTTTTTTCTCAATTATCGCTTTGTTTTTAATTATCTTTATGTGGCCGGTTTTCAAAAGCCAACTTATTGACCAACGATTACGAATAAAAATCCCCCAAGAATATTTTGAAACCTTTGAATGGTTTGAAAAACAAGACGATGGTCGTATTCTTCAACTACCGATGCCTTCTTTGTGGGGCTGGGAATATTATGATTGGGGTTTTCAGGGAGCTGGTTTTGCTTGGTTCGGTCTTGAACAACCATTTTTAACCAGAGATTTTGACCGCTGGAATCTTAAAAATGAAAAAGCTTATCAAGAATTGGCTTATGCTTTATATGCTCAAAATTTACCGCTTTTTGAACAGCTTTTAGATAAATATCAAATCGAATGGCTTCTGCTTGATAAAAGCATTATTGCCCCGGAACAAGAAAATAAGGTCTTATTTTTTAATGAAACAGAAAAATTGTTATTGTCTTCTTTGAAGGTAAAGCTTGTTAAGGAATTTAATTTTCTTAAAATTTACCACTTCAATGAAATGAATCATTATAGTGAATATCCGGAGTTAATTGACTTTGAAAATCCACCGGAAGATTTAGAAAATAAAGCTCTAATAGAATCAATAAATTATGGACAAATTGATAAATCATTATTTTTAAAAAACCCGAGCCAAATTTTCAAAATAGACGTTAAGAAATTAGAAATTAAACCTGAATTGTGTGGTCCTGCTTTAGAAAATCAAGTCTTTGGTTTAAATATTAATAATGAAAAAAGTTTTAAACTAACCTCTAAAAATGCCACTGCCTGCATTAAAATTACATTGGAAAAAATCATCAAATCACGTCCGTCTAAAGATTTTCTTTTAGAAGTTAATTTTGAATCCGAAGGCAAAAAACCCAAATTTTGTTTAGCCAAGTGGGGAACAGGGGACTGTTTGTTGGGCGGAAAGGAAGAAAATAGCTATTTTTATCAATTCCCAAGTAATCGAGAGTTAAAAAACTACGAAGTAAGAATAATTTTAGACCAAGACGGCCAAACACTTATTAAAAATCTTAATTTAAAAATCTATCCAGCGAAAAACAAACTAGAAGAAGAAGTTATTGACAATGTTGATTTATCACCAAGAAAGCTTGACTATGTTTCTCTTAAAGAAGAAAAGCGGGACACTTTTTATTTTCCAGAGTTGTCCCACAACCAAAGTTACGTATTAACCATAAAGGCACAAAATCAATCCGGATTACCTTTAAGATTTTGTTTGACTAACTATACCTCCCGACATTGTGATTTATATGCCAATTTAAAAAATGGCCAAAATATCTTTTTCATTCCTCCCTCCGATTGGAATGGGCAAGGCTATGATATTAATATCAGCAATTATGGAATCGGCCCACTCCAATCAATTAATTCATTGACATCGATAAAAATTGTGCCTTTAAATTATCAATTTATCAGATATGACAAAAATCCTGAGGAGGAATATGTAACCAATAATCAATCTTATGAAAAAAATTGGCGAGCCTTAGTCTGGGAAAAACCATTTAAAATCAAATCTTTAGGTAAACCTACATTAGTTAATGGTTGGGAAAATGGTTGGATATCAAAAGAAAAACCAGAAGGCAGAATTTTATTCTTCTTTCTGCCTCAAATTCTTGAATATTTAGGCTTTCTTTTAATCCTCATTTTAGTTGTGAGCTTAGTCATTTTTTGATAAAATAAAGCTTGATGGTGGCCATAGCTCAACGGTTAGAGCGGTCGCCTAGGGCGACAGGTTGCGGGTTCACACCTGAATCTCTATGACATGGTGGTGTTAGCTCAACGGCAGAGCGTCTCCCTGTGGAGGAGAAGGTTGCGAGTTCGATTCTCGTACACCACCCATGTTTTTTACCTATGTTCTCAAAAGTTTAAAAAATAATAGGTTTTATTATGGTTGTACCTCCGATTTGAAGAGACGACTAAGTGAACATAATTCTGGATTGTCAAAATATACTAAATTAACGCGTCCTCTTGAGTTGGTCTACTCTGAATCTTTTCCAAATCTGGCTGAAGCTAGAAAGAGAGAGGCGTTTTTCAAATCGGGCAAGGGCCGCGAGTTCATAAAATCCCAGTTGGTTAGAGCGGTCGCCTGAGGCGACAGGTAGCGGGGGCAGCACCCGTCATCCACCCTAAAAGTTGATTTCTTCTTCATTTAGTGCTATATTTCTCCTCGAAATAAGAAATACCAGGCAGAAGCGCTCTTTTTCTTATTTTTAAATTTTGTTCTTTAATATATTGTGGAGAATCAAAGAGATTTCTAAAATCATTTTTAAGGGGGGATTACAATGACGGGTAAGTTGGATTTGAACTATGCAGCTATGGGAAATTATGATCGTGGCGAACTGGTAAGTTGGATTTGGACTATAGTGATGGCAATCGTTACTTTGGGAGCAGAATATGTCCTTTATGCTGGAAAATATCTTCATCATTTTTTGAATTGGTCATTATGGGCAATCATTCTTATTTCTATTGCGGTACCCATAGTAGCTTTTATTATCTGGTTTCTAATAATGTTTGCCATTGGCGCCTTTTATGAAGAAGAGCTTTGGTTTTAGTTAAAAATTTAACGATGGTTATAGATGTTAATCTCTTTGTTTTCTCCATATTATAAAAACCCTCCAATCTTTATTAAATTTTTAGCTTTTTAACTAAACAATTTTTTTCTGTTCTTTTGGAGGGTTTTTTCTTTTTCCAAAAAAAATACCCCTTGCTGGTTGTTAGGTTGTCTATTTACATAGAAGTTTAACCTACCAGCAAAGGGTGGAGGAAAGGTATTAAAATCAGATTAAGATTTTTTTAAGCGCAAAAGTTTTTCTTAAACTTAAAAAATCTTAAATTCTTTTGCTAGAATTCCTTGGTTATCGTTTTGACTGGCTCCGAAATATTAATATCCGGTGTGTGCAGGATAAAAAATTCATTTTGGATAATCTTTAATCCTCTTAACTTTTCCGGATCGAGCTCTCCACTTTTAATTTTTGCCTTAAGAGTTTCTTCATTAATATTCTTTTCAATCTTAGCCAAATAAAATCCCTGAGTCTCAAGAATTTCGATGGCCTTAGCCATATCCTCTTTAGGGATAACTGGTTCAGCAGTGACCAAATCTTTAATATCCAACCCTTCGCTTTTCCCCTGATTTTCCAAGGATTCGATGAGCAAATTCTTGTCTAAAACTTCCGGAATTTTAGCGCCAGTACGATAACTGATAGACATCTTTTTATTGAGTTCCAAAGTTTTTCCTTCAACTAACCTCAATATTTTTTCCTGATTTTGGCAACCTAATAAAACTATCTCCTGAAAGTCATCTTCGATGCTTTTTGCCAATTCCATTGCTTGTCCTGTTTCCTTATTCGTCCATTTATCAAAAAAATACTGCCTGCGCTCCTTGCAATGGGCTTGAATCTTTTTTATTTTGGCCTTGTTTGACTGAAGTCTCGAAGCTATTTCCAGAAAAATTCTTTTAACCAGACTGAGCTCTCTAGAGATTCTTTTCTTTCTCTTCTTTCCCATTTTTAATCACTTCCTTTACCTAAATTTTTTTTATTTTTTAATCTCCCTCCTTAAACCAAATCTCATCCATATCTCACCTCTTTTTATTTTTTATGACAATGATTAAAACAGCATAGAAATCGACGGAAATATCTCCCCACCTCCTTTTTCTAAATTATTAAATTATTCAATTGTTAATGTTCTCCTGAATCTTAGCAAAAGAGAGAAGGGAAGTCAAATTATAGGGTATTAGTTTTCCCAAACAATTGGGTTTTTATCTCTTGGGAATCTTTTTCAGAGAGTAATTCGATTCTTTCTTCTTTTAATTTTTCTAAAACCTCTTTATCTAACTTTTGCGAATTCTCAAACACTCCTAAAATTACTTGGGGGTCATCATCAGCCGTAATTCGGTTGATAGAAACTCTTCTACAATCGAGACATTCGTTGACTAACATTAATTCACCTTGTCTTTCCTTGCCATATTTATCAAAACCCTCATGTTTAAAGGTCAAGCCCATCGGTTCCATCTGACCATGACATAAAGATTGTCTGTCGCCTGATTTTTTCAAATCAACATGTTTTGACCACAAACAATAAGGGCAGTGATTACGAAAATGAGTGCCAATAAATTTCTTGGTGGAAACAAATTTTTGACAATGGGAGCAGATAAACCCGTTTTGTTGCGAGTTCATTTTAGATATATTATGCTGATTTCAATTTATTTTGAGGATAAAAACAATTATTGCTAAAAAAAATATCTTCACTACCTTCTTTAAAGAAACCTATAAGGGGTTGCTCGTCGATTAACAGGGGTATTGCTACTTTAAATCTCTCAATTATTTTCTTATTCTCTAGTTCCTTTTGAAAACCCATTGGTATAAAACCACTTTGGAAAAGTGTGATTAGATACTGGGAAGGATTATTTTCAAAACCTTTTTGATCAGAAATTAATTCAAAATTAGCAAAATTTATTGCGGCGGTAGCTGCTGGCCTACGAAATGACTCACTTTCGATTATCAATAGGCGACATTCTTCTCTTCTTGGAATTCCACCCGCCTGTGTGCTCATCTTCATTTTGATATTTTCCTTAATTTTATTCCATGAATCATCACAAATTTTCCAAATAAAATCGTAAGATTTGAGAAAAGCTTCATGACGTCCAAATTCTTTCCCTGTCTTTTCCGACTCAAGAGAAGCATTTATTAACGCCTTAGACCAACTATCTTTGTTATATGGAGTCAATGCTATTTTTAATAACTCAAGATTGGAATTGATATTGTAAAAAGCAAGTTTAGCTTTTTCAATTGGGTAAAAATATTCGACCCAAGAGGTATGTTCAATAACGCTCACGGCTTTTTTATAATTTTCCTGAATTTCTTTAGGTAGAGACTGAACTTCTTTGGGTAGAGAAACAAAAAGTTCATTTTTTTTGAGTTGTTCTTCGCTGCTCATGGCAAGCTATTTTAGGCTTTTTGAGGGTGAAAGTCAATTCTAGATGAGCCTTGACAAAGAGAGTAAAATGAAAAAGGGTAATGAGAAATGGGAAAGGAAAATTCTCAACTAGTTGATCCTCAAGATATTTTTAAGAATAACCCAGAAATTTTAGCTATTATTAATCCCTTTATAGAGAGAAGACAAAAAATTAATCTTGAATTTTTACCAGAGGGCACATTCATCTCTCGTTTGCCTGATTTATACAGAATTTCTCAGGAATATCTCTCTTCCTTAGATTTATTCAGAACTTCACCCAAAGAAACTAATTCCCAAGTTTTAGACAGAATCCATGCCTCTCTTGGTTTTTACCACGACAGACTTCCCATAGAGGAAAAAGTCTCCTATCAGGAAGCAAGAAGGTTTATTCACTCCCTTTACCGGGAGAAATTTGGACAATGGACAGCCGTCTGGGCACTTGGATTTAAATATCTTTCACTTAAATATCTTTCTGAGATGGAAGAATTTTTTAAAAAACCCAATATTTTTGACATCAGACTTACATTCTATGAATATGGCGTCAAACCTGTAGATTTTAAAAATGGTCAAGAAGAAAATTTTTATCTTCATCTACCAATAGAGGAAAATGGGAAAAAATTCTTTGGTTGCTGGCTACCAAACGAAGCGGGAATACTTCATTATCACAAAGCGGAGGAGAATTGTCTTCAAAGGGTTGCATTTAAAAGGTGAAATCGTCTAAAATATCAATAATGCCCATAAAAAAGGGTAACCTTGTCCAGCGAATACCAGTTGGTAAAAATCCACCTTTTGAGGTTAATTGTTTAGTAGAGATTCCCAAGGGTGGTACCAATAAATATGAGTATGATGAGGCTGTTGATATTTTTAAACTCGACCGAGCTTTATACGAAGCGGTTTTTTATCCAGCCGAATACGGTTTTATTCCTCAAACTCTCAATAAGCAGGATGGTGACCCTTTAGATATTATGGTTCTGGCTACTTTCCCCACCTTTCCAGGGTGTCTCATTGCCTGTCGGCCGATTGGTATTTTAAGGATGACCGACTCTAGAGAAGAGGATTATAAAATTATCGCCGTTTCCGCTAATGACCCTAGGTTTGAAGAAATTAAAGACCTTGAGGATTTATCGATCCATACTCGAAAAGAAATTAAAAATTTTTGGGAAAACTATGTCGAACTTCAACCACACAAGAAGATTAAAATTGAAGGCTGGAGCGGTAAAGATAAAGCCCACGAACTCATCAAACAAGCCTCCGAAAACTTCTTGAAAGGTAAAAGATAAATTTCCATTTCCCTTAGGGGGTACCGCGGATTTTATCCGCGGAAGATGTTATAATATTAGAAGCTATTCTGCGCTCGTAGCTCAATGGATAGAGCACTTGTCTTCGGAACAAGGGGTTGGGTGTTCGAGTCACCCCGAGCGCGCTTCGTAAGACTCAGCGTAAACGCCTAAAAAACAATGAATTGGTTTGTTTACATCGTTGAATGTGAAGATAAATCTCTATACACAGGCATTACAAACAATGTTGGTAAAAGAATTTGGGAACATAATAATAAAATAGGGGCAAAATCCCTTAGGGGTAAATTACCAGTAAAACTAATTTATAAAGAAACATATAATAATCACCAAGAAGCAGCAAAAAGAGAAAGAGAAATAAAAGGCTGGAGAAGAGAAAAGAAATTAGAATTGATAGAAGGTTTACCCTGAAATAAGAAGGGTTCACCCTGAAGAATGAAGGGTTTTATCCTGAAAGATGAAATCTTGAAGGATTACCCTGAGAAACAAATTTAAGAAGGGTTTACCCTGAACGAAGTGAAGGGGTTTACCCTGAGCAACTAAGTTGCGAAGGGACCGTAGCTCAGTGGTAGAGCAGTTGCCTCTTAAGCAATTGGTCGGAGGTTCGAATCCTCCCGGTCTCACCAAAAAAATATGAGTATTTTTTCTCTATGGCTAATTCCCAAAGGGCAAGAGTATAAAGACTTTTCAAGAATAATAAAGGTTCTTGCCAAAAAAAATTCAGCCCCAAAGTTTGAGCCCCATGTGACACTTATTGGAACAATTTTAACCAATAAGAAAAAGGCAATTAAGAATACAAAACAACTAGCCTCCTGTATATTTCCTTTTTCTTTAACCCTGACAGATATTGGGTATGAAAATACTAATCATAAGGCTTTATTCATCAATTGCGGCAAGAGTAAGGGTTTTTTAAATACCCATAGAAAAGCTAGAGAAATTTTTAAACACAAAGAAAAGTTTTTACCTCATATAAGCTTAATTTATGGAATATACGACGAGTTATCAAAAAAAGAAATGATCAAAGAAATTAAAAAGTATCCAAAGAATTTAACCTTCGATTCAATCTCCCTTTTTAATACTAAAGATAGAAACGAAGAAAAATGGTATAAGGTCGCTGAATTTAAACTCACTGGGAGTTAAGATTGGTTAAAAAGAGATGGCAATTGCCGCGACTTCGTCATTCTTTCTAAATCGGGGATAATTTATACAGGCTGGATCTGAATTTTCAATTTGCCTGACATAATTTTTAACCCCAGATAAACCGGAAGAAGAAAATAACTCCACAATCTTATTAAAATTTCTATTCTGACGCGGATTTTCATCGGGAATAAAAAAACCATCGGTAAAAAGAAGCACATGTCTAATTCCAATCAGGGGGATAGATCCTTTTTGTGCAAACTTAAAACAGTCATCTTGGCCATTTAAAGAACCGTAATCTATGTTCAATCGACGGCGGACCTTAACCAATTGTTTAACCATTCTTTCGTCATTTCTAATGTTTAAAACACCTTCTTGTGCAAGTTTTTTCCAAAGAGCAAGGGACTCTTTATCCCAATCTTCACTGATAAAAATATCCAGAGGTTTATTTTTGTAAATTATAATTATCGGGGAATCACCAATCTGTAAATATTCTAAAAAATTTTTGACAATTCTGATAACAGCAACTGTCGTCGACCATGATTCAACCGGATTGTTAAAATTAATTTTTTCCTTCTTCATTTCTTCTCTTAGTTTTTTATTTATATCCCGGGCAATGTTTGCAAGAGGCTTATTTTGATTTTTACTAAAAATGTCTTTGGCTATTTTGCCGGCTAAAAAACCACCGGTTTCTCCTTTAGGGCCTTCATATTTAACGAGAGAACTCATGCCGTCAAACACCCCATATAAATTATTTTTTATTAACAGAAAGTCTTCATTAATTGGACTTGAGCCTTTTTCTATAACTGAATCAATTTTCATGGATAAAAATAATATTTAAAATTCTTTTCGCCGCTTAGCTAATTCTTTTTTAGCGATTCCTCTTGCTTGGAGAGTAAAAAGGAAGCCCTTTTGATTAATAAGTACTTTTAAATCCGCGTACCATTTTTCCGGGGTAATCTTTCGTCTTTTAACATCTGTCCAGAAACCTTCTTTCGAAAATCGCCAAAGTTTATCAGCATCTTTAACTAAGGCATCTTCTTTGGAAAGTTTTTCTTTATTTGTATCATGTTGAGAAATTATCTTAAGTATATGCTTGGACAAACTTTTATCATAATCAACGTCTTTTAAAATCTTCATGGCCAACTTATAACCTTCTTTTTGATGTTTTATTCTCACTCTAAACTCCTGTTCATCGGTTGTATCCGGTTTAAAGATTAAAAATCTTTCCTTAAGAGAAAGCTTGCTCCAACCAATGTCATGAAGAATAATGGCAGGGATAACAATATCTCGATTAGCCTTTTCTCCCTTGAGTAATTCTTGAGCAAATTTTAGAGTAATTTGAGCATGACCTTTATCATCTCTTTTATCTTGATATTTTAAAGCTCTTCGCCAAATCTCTTTATATATTTTTTTCATTAACCAAATTTTATCATAATTACGTCTGCAAACTTGATAATTTACTGTTAAATTAGCCCACAAACATAACTAATTTTGATATATTGACAATCCCCTATAAATATACTATAAAGTAAAATATATTGATTAATAGCAATAAGGTATTGCAAAAGGGTTTTTCAATCTTTACAGGACTATCTTTAATTTTTCAGTCCTTTCTTCCTGGGCTTTCTGTTTTGACAAATCCTGTTTACGCGGAAGAAGTAACTCCAATAGCTGAGCAAACAATCACTCCAACAGAAACTCCAACCCCAACTCCGGTTCCTGAAACCAATGGAGATTTGAACACATACGTCGCGCAAAATGTTGAGGCGGATTCAGTAGACCTTAATTCCATTGATCCCGAAAATGCTGAACAAACTGCCCAACTGGCGACTGACAAAGCGGACTATGCGCCGACGGATACCGCAATCATCACTGGCACCGGCTTCATAACTGGGCAAACCTATATATTGAAAATATTTTCCACCGATTCACCGCCGGTAACTACAGAAGTGGAAGTAACGGCAGATGAAAACGGGCAATTTGTGTATGCATATCAGCTCGACGGCACTTACCGCCCCAACTATACGATAGTAGCCAAAGATACAGCCGGTGACGTAATTGCTGAAACGAGTTTTACGGATAAAAAGATTGACACAGTTACAACCTTAGATAATATTAATAGTGGAAGTGCTCTAACTGCTGGTTCAAGCTATCCATGGAGCGGATCGGTTAATCCAAATACGGTGTCAACTGGTATTAATGTTAAGCTACATCGTATCGCAGGAACGGACACATGCCCCACGACAGGTGCGACGGGAACTATACTAAGCACTGTAACGACTGGTACCGGTGGCATGTTTAGTGGGGACTTTACTGCTCCAGCCGCTGGCTCATATAAATTTTATGCTCGCTTCTTCGGCGATAATGATTACGAAGTCTCCAATTCACCATGTCAAACAATAACAGTTAATGCTGTTCCAACACAAGTCTGTGGCAATGGAATAGTAGAAGGAACCGAGCAATGCGATGGCAGTACTTGTTGTAATACTGATTGTACTTTTAAATCAGCTTCTACTGAATGTAGAGTTTCTAGTGGTGTATGTGATATAGCTGAAACATGTACCGGTTCGAGCGCAACATGTCCTTCTGATTCTAAATCAACTGCACAATGTAGAGCTTCTGCTGGTGACTGCGATGTAGTTGAATCATGCAATGGAATAAGTAATGATTGTCCAACAGATACATTCAAACCAAACACATTTGAATGTAGAGTTTCAGCAGGAGTATGCGACGTAGCGGAAACATGTACAGGCTCTAACCCTTCATGTCCAACTAATGTATTTTTAACGGCGGGAACAGTATGTAATGCAGCATCATGCTCAGGGACAACATCTAATCTTGCAGATACTTGTAATGGACTCGACGTATCTTGTCACGACGGCGGCACTCAACAGTGTAACCCCTATATTTGTTTTGCAGGCAGCGGATCATGTTTAACATCCTGTACTACAAATACTGACTGCTTACCTACTTATTTCTGTAGTGCAGGAATATGTACGTTAGACACGATTGCACCAACAACAACTATTGCTCTCGGTCCAGCAACTCCGAACGGAAACAACGGCTGGTACACAACAGATGTTCATGTAACAGTATCTGCTACTGATAATTCAGGCGGTTCAGGTGTGGCAGAGACTCGATGCGTCCTTGATCCAGTTAGTTTGCCAGCAGCCTTTGATGACATGTCAGCGGGTTGTACTTATGGGGGAGCCGGTGCTGATGTAACAACCGAAGGGCAGCACACAGTATATGCTGCAAGCAAAGATAATTTAAATAATGAAGAGATTCCTGTCAAGAGTACTAGTTTCAAGATTGATAAAACAGGACCAACAGCTACTCTTGGTGTGACAGCTGGAACACCAGGACTCCACGGATGGTATACCAGTGACGTGACAGTTAGTACATCAGGTATCGACTCAATCAGCAACCCTGTCACTTGCACAGCAGACCAATCTCAGACAACTGAAACTACGGGCACCGTTCTTAATGGTTCCTGCACCAATGACGCAGGTCTAGCTACAAACGCTGCGCCCCTTACAGTTAAACTTGACAAAACAGGACCTTCGGCAACTCTTGCAGTAACAGCTGGAACTCTTGGAACTAATGGTTGGTACACAAGCAATGTTACTGTTAGCACATCAGGTTCTGATGATATAAGTAGCCCAGTAACATGTACAGCAAACCAATTCCAAAATACTGAGACCACAGGTCAGGTCTTTAATGGCGAATGTACTAATGATGCAGGACTAACAACTGATGCTGCTTTATTAACAATTAAACTAGATAAAACAGCACCAACAAACGTTGTTCTAACACCTTCAGGCACAGTAGGAGCAAATGGCTGGTTTATTGGCGATGTTACAATAACGACCACAGGAACAGATAATATAAGTGGAATAACCTGCACAGCAGATCAATACCAAACAACAGAAACCACAGGACAAATATTTAATGGCGCATGCACAAATGACGCAGGGCTTTCTACTAATGCAATTCCACTAACGGTTAAGCTTGACAAGACAGGTCCTTCAGCGGTTCTTACGGTAACTGCAGGAACTCTTGGAGCTAATGGATGGTATACAAGTGATGCTACTGTTAACGCATCAGGTTCTGATTCTATAAGCGATAATGTTATTTGTACAGCTGATCAGTCGTTGACGACTGAAACAACTGGAACAGTTTTCAATGGTGCTTGCACTAATGATGCAGGATTAACCACGAATGCTGCTTCATTGACAGTTAAATTGGATAAGACTGGTCCTTCAGCAAATCTTGCAGTCACTGCTGGAACACTAGGACTTAATGGTTGGTACACAAGCAACATAACAGTTTCAACATCAGGAACTGACAGTGTGAGCGGTCCAGTAACATGCATAGCAGACCAACATCAGACAGCAGAAACAGCTGGCACAGATTTTAATGGTGCTTGTACAAATGATGCAGGTCTAACAACAAACGCAGCGTCTCTGACAGTAAAACTGGACAAGAATGCGCCTTTAACAACCCTGACAATTGGATCCCCAAATTCTGGTAGTAACCCAACATACGTTTCTACAGCAACAACATTTACATTAGGAGCTATGGATGACTTTTCAACAGTGGACAAGATATATTATAAGTGGGATTTAGGTACCTTTACAGAATACTCTTCAGCTTTAACTGCTCCAGCATTAGGTTCGCACACATTGTACTACTATGCTGTTGACAATGCCGGAAATATTGAAGGCACACAATCAGAGAACATAGTTGTTGGTGCAACATCATTGAAATTATTGAAAGTGCCAGTTCCAAGCGGTACCACCCCGGGGCAATACTCTGACCCTGCGACAGTATCTGCAAAATTAACCGATTTAGCTACTGGACTTCCGATTTCAGGTAAAAGTATTTTATTTACAATAGGAACACAAACAGCCACTGCAAATACAGATGGATCTGGGGTTGCATCAACCACAATAACCTTAACTCAACCTTCTGGATCCTATACGGTTAGTTCATCTTTTACAGGTGATGATAATTATCAATCAAGTAGTGATTCTAAGTCGTTCACAATAAATAAAGAGGACGCTGCTATAACTTACAACGGAGACACTTTTGTCTTTACAGCTGGGTCAACAATAACAACAGCGCCAATAAGGCTATCAGCACACCTCGATCAGTTGGATAGCGAACTAGGAGACTTAACCAAAGCAAAGGTAACTTTTGAACTCACGCCCGCAGGAGGAGGACCTACAATAACAGTAGCTAACATTCCAGTTAGTGCAGCAGGAGATGCTCTCACTACTATAAATGTTGCGGTAGGAGATTATGCAATTAAAGTTATAATTAGTTCAGGTAATCAGTATTGGATTCAAAATCCTTATGGTGAAGGAATCTTAAATGTCGTGTTAGGCAGCAATGAGCAGAGAGTAACAGGTGGCGGTTGGATTCCCGATGCTTTAAGCGCCAATGGTAGGGATAATTTCGGTTTTACGGTAAACTACAATAAGAACGGTGCTCCAAAAGGTAATTTCCTCTTCATGTTCAGGGGAACAGACGGCTATAATTATCAATTGAAGAGTAACAGCTGGGCAAAGGGAGGATTGTCTTTCACAGAAACTAACACAGCATTCTTTACAGCCAAAGCCACTCTGAGTAAGATTGATAGAGTGACTGGTACCGTTGTTTCTTCAGATGGCAGTTATACATTTATTGTAAATATTAAGGATCTTGACATGAATGTTAAACCTGTTAAGACACCGGATACATTTGCCATAACCATCTTTGATTCCAGCAATAATATCTGGAAACAAATCGGAACAACTACTCTTGGCGGCGGAAATATAGTTGTCCATAGTAAATAAAGCACTGTATGGCTACTTCCCAATCTAGGCTTCAGAACCTTGTTTTTCGCCATTTTACTTGACAAAATGGCTCAAATTATGTCAATATAAATTATTCTGCCAATAAAGAAGATATTTTTAATTTTTGTTTCTTTGGCCTTCACCCCTTTAACTCTCTGGGCGAGTCTTTTTGTCTTTAACCAAATCACCCAAGCCAAAACACCGCCTAAAATTCAGTCATTCCAAAATTCCGGACAATATTATGCGGCCCTGCCGGAAACAACTGGAGAAGTCCTAGGTTCGGCGATGGAGGATGACGCCCGACCGGTAATTATTCAAAAATATCTGGAAAAATATGATTCACCTCTTTTGCCTTATGCCCAAGATCTTTTTAACGCCTCGGAAAAATATGGTGTCGATTATCGATTGATTGTCGCCATCGCCCAATGCGAATCTAACCTTTGCAAAAAATCTCCATCGGGTTCTTTTAATTGCTGGGGGTTTGAAAACGGTGAAACGAAATTTTTATCCTGGCAACAGGCTTTCGACCAAGTCGCTAAGACTTTAAAGGAAAAATACCTTGACCAAGGCTTAACTACACCGGAACAAATTATGCCTAAATACGCTCCTCCTTCTGTTGAAAAAGGTGGCCCTTGGGCTAAATGTGTTACTCAATTTATGGAAGATTTAGAATACGGCGATTTTTAATTCTTCTTGTGAGAACTTCATGATAGAATAAAATGCCCATGAAAAAGAAACAAACCACTGCTTACTATGACGACCCAAAATATGATTACCAAAAATACTGGGAAACACGCGAATACGAGAATCGATCAGAGCAAATCATTTTAAAAAAAATCCTTAAATTAATTGACAAGAAAGACTCTCTTATTGATATCGGCTGTGGTTTTGGTCGTTTAACCTCAACTTATACTCCCTTATTTAAAAGATGTCTTTTAGTTGAACCTTCTGAGAAACTTTTAAACCAAGCCAAAGAATTTTACCAAAAATATCCCCACCTCACCTTTAAAAAAGCCTTTGTGGAACATTTGCCGACCGAAAATGAAAGCTTTGATGTCGCCTTACTTATCAGAATTATCCACCACCTCACCAATCTGCCCGAGGTTATGGCTGAGATTAAACGGGTTTTAAAGCCGGGTGGTTATCTTATTTTGGAATATGCCAATAAGATGCATTTTAAAAACTACTTAGAAGCGATTTTAAAATTCAATTTTAAATTTTTTACCGACCATCAACCCGAAAGCTTAATTAAAAAAAGCCATGTGGCTCCCTTTTTTAACTATCATCCCAATCAAATAAAAACTATTTTGCTTGCCAATGGTTTTAAGATTATCAAACGTTTTTCTGCCTCTAATTTCCGTTTTCCCTTGCTTAAAAAAATGGTTCCTTTGAAAGTCTTGCTTTTTCTGGAAAGAATTATCTCTCCGCTAGCCTCCCGCTACCGTTTTGGTCCTTCTATTTTTGTTTTATCGAAGAAAAAATAACTTTTCGGTGAAGTTTTTTATAATATCTTTGGGCAAAACGATGGGCCTCGTCTCTGGCCTGCTGGAGTAATTGATGAACTAAAGATGAGGATTGACATTTGAAAGTTTTCCAGCTGACAATTTTTTCTTTAATAACTTTGGGAATAAAAATCCTTTCCTCTTTTTTCGCCAAACCCAAAACCGGAATGGTTTTAAACAAGTTTTTTTCCCTTAAAGCTTCAAAAGCCGCTGCCACTTGGGTTTTGCCGCCGTCAACCAAAATCACCTGGGGGAAAAGCCATTCTTGATGAGTCAGCCGGCGGGAAAGAATTTGTTTGATGCCACCCGGATCGCCGCCGGACCAGGTTAATTTAAACTGGCGGTATTGAGATTTATCCGGTTCGCCTTCAGTAAAAACAACCATGGAGCCAACAATTAAATTTTCCCCCAAATTAGCCACATCGTAAGCCTCCAAACGCTGAATTACCATAGGCTCAATGCCTGAATATTGGACTAACAATTTTCGCAGTTCATCCAATTGTCTTTGGCTTTTTTCCTCGTCTTGGTCCTTACCGTGGCCGGCCAGTAAAATTTCTATCATTTGAATTTGTCTTTTGATTTGTCCGGCCTGTTCATATTTTTGTTCACCAGCGGCCTTCTTCATCTCCTTTTTTAAGTTGCTCACCAAAGGATTAATCCGGCCGTCCAAAAACATCATGATTTTTTTAATCGTCTGCCGATAGTCTGTGGTTTCACGCAAACACATCCCCGGACAAAGATTTAAATGATAATACAAACAACTTTTGTCGGTTAATTGGCGACACGTTCGATAGGGGAATACCCGGCGTAGCAATCTTAAAATCTCCTTGAGACTGGCCGCGGTGGGAAAAGGGCCATACCAAGCCAATAATTTTTCTTCCCTTTCCGGCTGGCGGATTAAAGCAATCTTGGGATATTTTTCTTTGGTTATTCCCACATATAAGTAGCGTTTGTCGTCTTTCAGCCGAACGTTATATTTCGGCCAATGTTGTTTAATTAATCTGGCTTCCAAAAGCAAAGCTTCGATTTCGGAAGAAACTTCAATAAAATCAATCTTTTGTGCTTCTTTGAGTAAATTTTCTATTCTTTTTTCTTTGGGTTGTTTATCGAAGTAATTTCTTACTCTTTTTTTTAAATTAAGGGCCTTCCCAACATATAAAACAAGACCGGATTTATCTTTAAATAGATAAACCCCTGGTTGATTGGGTAATTTTTGATATGGTTTTGAATTTTTCTGCATTTCAATTGTAAATTGTAAATTATCAATTATAAATTTCCTTAAGGTATTTGGCCGTCCATGAATTATGATTTTTGAGAATATTTTCCACCGGTCCCTGGGAAACCACCCGTCCGCCTTCATCTCCGCCTTCCGGACCTAAATCCACAATCCAATCAGCATTTTTAATGATATTTAAATTATGCTCGATAATCAAAACGGTATCACCCCGTTCCACCAAGGCGCGCAAAACCACCAGCAGTTTTTTTAAATCATGGAAATGCAAGCCGGTGGTTGGTTCATCAAGCAAATATAAAGTCCCGCCGTCGCTTCTTTTCACTAATTCCCGAGCCAGCTTTAATCTTTGCGACTCACCGCCGGACAAGGTCTGGGAAGGCTGGCCTAATTGTAAATAATCCAAGCCGATTCTCTCTAAAATTTCCATTCTACGAAAAACAGCGGGAATATTTTCAAAAAAACCCCTGGCTTCTTTGACCGTGAGTTTTAAAACATCAGCAATATTTTTTCCGTTGAATTCCACCTCCAAAACCTCCTGCTTAAATCTCTTACCATGGCATTCCTCGCATTGAACCCAAATATCGGGTAAAAACTGCATGGAAACTCTTAATTGCCCCTGACCCTCACAAACCTCACAACGACCACCAACTGTATTAAAAGAAAAGAAGGTTGGGGAAAAACCTTTTATTCTGGCTTCACGTGTTTGGGCAAATAAAATTCTAATATCACCAAAAACATTAATATAAGTTGCTGGATTGCTTCTGGAAGTCCGGCCAATAGGTGACTGGTCAACAAACAAAACCTGATTTAAATTCTGCTGGCCGGAAAGGGTGGCATATTGACCCGGTCTATCCTTAAAATCAGGATTCAGGGCCCTTTTTAGGGCCGGGAACAGGGTATCAGCCACCAAGGTTGACTTACCGGAGCCGGAAACGCCGGTCACACAAACCAGCTTGCCCAAGGGAATCTTAACCTCAATATTTTTCAAATTATGCGCAGTACAGCCCTTAATCATTAACCATTGGTTGTTTTTACCATTGTCATGGAACGGGACGCTAACTTTCTCTTTCCCAGAAAGATATCTTCCGGTTAATGACTTTGGATTCTTTTTAATCTGGCTTAAAGTTCCTTCAGCCACAATTCGGCCGCCGTCTTTACCGGCTCCCGGCCCAAAATCCATAATCCAATCGGATTGGGAAAGAACTTTTTCATCATGTTCCACGACAATCAGCGTATTTCCCAAATCTCTTAGTTTTTTTAAAGTATCAATCAATTTTTGCGTATCCCGCGAGTGCAAACCAACCGTCGGTTCATCCAAAATATACAAAACTCCGGTCAAACCCGAGCCGACCTGTGAAGCCAAGCGGATTCTTTGCCCTTCACCAACCGACAAAGTGGCCGCCGCCCTGTCTAAGGTTAGATAACCAACCCCGACGGCAATCAAGAAAGACAAACGGGAAGTAATTTCCTTTAAAATGGGTTGGGCAATTTCCTCTTCCTTTTCCGACTCCAAAAGTTCTTTGATTTTATTGGCCCAATCATAGAGTTTTTCCAAATTCCAAGCGGAAATCTCGGCGATATTTCGCTGATCAATCGTTACGGTTAAGGATTCTTTTTTCAAGCGGGCTCCCAAACACAAAGAACAAGTTTCTTTAATCATTAATTTTTCAATTTCTTCTCTGACCACCTCGGAGGTGGTATAGTAATATCGTCTTTCCAACTCATTGGCCCGCCATTCGGAATGAACTTTATCACGGTCAATTTTTAATTTTACCCCCAAACCATTACATTCCTGACAAGCACCAAAAGGGGAGTTGAAAGAAAAAATCCGCGGTTCGATTTCCGAAATGGATAAATTACATTTCGGACAGGCAAAACGTGAGGAAAACAAAGTATCAATCATTTTCTCGGGTTTGTGGGGAAATTCAAAAGAGGCGTCTTCCACCAAAGATAAAGTGGCCAAACCATCAGCCAGCTCCAGGGCAATCTCAATATCATCCTTGATTCTTTGAATTGTCTCTTTGACGACTAGTTGGTTTTTGCTAAGGGAAATCTTATCTACAACAATCTCAATATTATGGCGGTTGGTTTTGATTAAAACCAAATCTTCTTTTAAATCATAAATCCGGCCGTCAATGCGGACCTGTTCAAAACCTTTGTTTTTTAGATTGAAAAAAAGTTTGCCGAATTCACCGCGCTTATCACGAACTATCGGAGATAAAATCATTATTCTTAACTGTTTTCTCGCTATATCTCTAAATGTCTTTACTGCTATATCTTTAATCTGTTTTGTTATCATTTCACTCGTTTGTCTGGCCACTTCCCGGCCGCATTGAGGACAATGTGGATGGCCGACTCGGGCAAACAAAACTCTTAAATAATCATAAATTTCTGTGACCGTGCCGACGGTGGAGCGGGGATTGTGGGATAAACCATGCTGGTCAATAGCAATGGAAGGTGACAAGCCTTCGATGGTATCGACATCAGGGCGGGGGAGCATCCCCAAAAACTGACGGGCATAAGAAGAAAGACTTTCCACATATCTTCTTTGGCCCTCGGCATACAAGGTATCCATCGCCAAAGACGACTTGCCCGAGCCGGAAACCCCGGAAAAAACCACCAATTTCCCTTTCGGAATTTGCAAATCGATATTTTTTAAATTATGTTCTCTCGCTCCCTTAATTTTTATGAAATCCATAAAAAATTCTCCACCGCTTCCCGTGGTAGATTTATTATATCATCTGTGTTAAGATATAAATATGCCAGCGAAAAAAACTATTGAAAAAATCAAATCTTCTTGCTGCAATTTCGATAAAAAGAAAATAACTCTTTGGATTGTTATCGCTGTTGTCGCTGTCTTGGCTATCTTGTATTTCCTTAAAAGCCTTTTTATTGTCGCTTTAGTTAATAATCGTCCCATTAGTCGTTTTGGTTTTGACCGCGCTTTAGAAAAACAAGGTGGACAGCAGGTTTTGAACAATATCATCACCGAAATCCTCATCAAACAGGAGGCTAAAAAACAAAATGTCACCGCTTCCCAAGCCGACTTGGACCAAAAATACACGGAAATCGACAATCAGCTCAAAGCCCAGGGGCAAAGGTTGGAAGCCGCCCTTTTGGCCAACGGTGAAACCAGAGCTGATTTTGACAGCCAGATGAAAACCCAGATTGTCTTGGAAAAGATGCTGGGTAAAGATATCACCGTGACCGATCAGGAAGTAAGCGACTATTTCACGGAAAATAAAGCCACTTTTGCCAAAGGGGCAACTTTGGCAAGTGAAACAGCCAGTATTAAAAGCACTTTGCTCCAACAAAAATTAACCGATAAACTCCAGCCCTGGCTTAAAGACCTCCAATCCAAAGCCAAAATCCTCTATTTCCTTAAATTTTAATTTTTTTCTTCCTGAAATCAATAAAAAGTTTACTTTCGTGGTAGAATAAAACCAATGAATGAAATCAATTGGAATAGGGTTTGGATGGAATTTGAAAAAGAGATGCGTCTGAAGCTTAAAAACTTGCCCGACCATAAAGAAGTCAAAGAAAAATTAAAACCGCTGCGTCATCTTATTTCCCACGGATTGTTGGAAACAACCTCAAGTAAAACATTCAAAACTCTGATTGATCTTCTTTTAAAGAAGGAATTGATTAATCTTCCCACCATCAAAAAGAAATATTTAATTCCGGAATTAAAAAAAGAGAAGGAGATTTTAAGTAAGAAGAAAAAAGAATTTGAAGCCTTGAAAAAATCAGCCGGCAAATGGATTGAAAAGAATTTTTCTGAAGATAAATTAAAAGAATTATGGGAGAAACACCAATCTTGGCTGCCACGTCGTGATATGCTTTATAAAAACAAAACTTCTCTTCAAAAAATCGCCGCCGATACCCTGGCTAGATTTAAATTAATTAAAGACTAACTTCTTTTTCTTCCCATGTAAACAAGGCTCCTATAGATTTTCCCTGATGAATTCTTTTGATGACTTTGGCTAAAAGCGGGGCTAGCGTAATGACTTTGATTTTGTTAATTTTCTTTTCCTCTGGTAAGGAAATGGTATCTAAAAGTAAAACTTGGGAAGCAGGACAATCTTTAAGCTTTTGGCAAGCATCACCGGAAAGTAAACTGTGGGTGGCACAAAGAATAACATTGGCCGCTCCCTTTTGCTTTAGGACATGAGCTGCTTGAGTAATAGTACCACCAGTATCAATAATATCATCAACAATAACGGCTGTTTGACCCTTAACTTCGCCAATAATTCTTAAAACCTCCGACTGATTATGATTAGATCTTCTTTTATCAATAACAACCAAAGGCGCCTTTAGTAACCCGGCCATTTTTCTTCCTCGTTTTACCCCACCAATGTCCGGTGCCACCACCACCATATTTTTATATTTTTTACCAAGAAGATATTCGGCAAATTGAGGATAGCCGACAAGAAGATCGAAGGGGATATCGTAAAATCCCTGAATTTGATCGGCATGAAGATCAACACTCAAAATCCGACTAGCGCCGGCTTCAGTAATAAGATTGGCAATCAGCTTGGCAGTAATCGGCTCACGAGAAGCGGCTTTTCGATCTTGGCGGCTATAAGCCAAATAAGGGCAAATCACATTGATTTTTCCGGCCGAAGCCCGACGTAAAGCGTCGATGGTAATTAAAAGTTCCATCAAATGTTCATTAACCGGCGCAGAGAGGCTTTGAATGACAAAAATATCATCACCTCGAACGTTCTCTTTAATCCGGACATAAATTTCGCCATCGGCAAAGGCTTTAGTCTCGGTTGAAGTGAGAGGAATTTTTAATAATTGGGCAATTTTTCGGGCTAGGGCAGGATGTGAATGGCCGCTGATTAATTTAATTTTCTCCACCAACCTCTAGTATAATTCAATAAAATTTTTTTTCAACCCTATTTTTTTACTGACATGGTAAAATAGTTTAATGAGAATTCTGGTGAAAAGGAGGTTAACCATTGGCGGTTTCATATTTTTAAGTTTTGTTTTTCTTCTGGGCGTTATTCGACTTTTCAGTGGTGAAGATAATTGGCTTTGCCAAAATGGGGAATGGGTGAAACATGGGATACCAAGTGCACCGAAACCGACAAAACCTTGCCCGGGGCAAATCACACCAACCATCACTAGTGAAAAAACTTATAAAGTTACCAAAGTCATTGACGGCGATACGATTGAAATTGAAGGAGGTCAAAAAGTTCGTTATATCGGGGTGGACACGGCGGAAATGGACGACAAAGATCCTGTTAAACTCTGCTATGCCCAGAAGGCTTTTGAGAAAAACAAGGAATTAGTCGAAGGAAAAGAAATTCATTTGGAAAAAGATGTCTCGGAAAAAGACAAATACGGCCGTTTACTACGCTATGTTTATATGGAAGAGACTTTTGTTAATGATTATTTGACTAGAAGTGGTTTTGCTTCCGCTGTCACTTATCCGCCGGATATTAAATATCAAAAGCAATTCCAAGAAGCTCAACGGGAAGCCAAAGATAATAATTTGGGTTTGTGGAATTTTTCAACTTGCCCAAATCAATAGGAATTATTAAAATAATCCAAAGCTATGGATTGCCAACAACAAGAGATTAATTTAAAAAACTGCCCCTGCACCTATTCCAGTTGCTCCCGCAAGGGAATTTGCTGTGAATGTTTAAAATATCACCTTAATAACGATGAGCTCCCAGCCTGTTGTTTTTCTGCCAAAGCCGAGAAGACTTACAATCGCTCGATTAAAAATTTTATTCGGAACCGACAAAATGGATAAGCAAAATATCAATTACGGTAAAATTTATTCTCCTTCCAGGTTAGACATGTTTGAAAAATGTCCTAAGTCTTATCATTTCTATTACCTTGACCCGATTTATTCCAAAATGAAAAGCGACTTAAAGAAAATGCCGGAAAATATTTTCAGTTTTAATACTTTGGGCAGGGCAGTTCACAATGCCATTACTTTATTCTTCCACGCTCCGGAAGATGACCGAACCTGGGAAAATTTGAAAAATACTTTAAAAGGAACTTGGACCAGCGAATTCCAGTGGAACAAAAAACCGCCGTTGGGGGAGTGGGGAGGGTTTAAAACTTTGGAAGAGGAAAAAACCATCTATAACCAAGCTCTTTTGATGTTAAAAAACTTTTTTTCCATGCAGCCCAAAAATTTAAAAATTGAATATTTGCCCACGCCGGATTTACGTCATTCCATTCAGGATTATCAGAATTTAATAAAACCCTTAAACGAGAATTTTGATATTTCCGGCAAGTTTGACTTGATTGCCCAAAATGAAGACGAAACGCTTCAGGTGATTGACTTTAAAACCGGCAAAAGGGAAGACAATAATAGTTTTCAGTTAAAATTTTATAAAGTTTTAGCCGAAGCTAATTTTCAAAAACCGGTTGCCAAAGCCAGTTTCTTTTTTCTCAAATCAGGCAACATCAAAGAATTTGATTTAAATAATCAAACTACCGAAGATTTAAAAAAAGAGATTATTGAGAAAATCGATTTAATCAATCAAACCAAAGAATTTAAACCTAAGCCCAGTAAGCTTTGTAAATTTTGCATCTTTAAGAATTTTTGTCCGGCCAAAGACAAAGTTAAAGAATTCGTTAAAGACTTTAAAGAAGAAGATTACGCCGACGATTTACCCTTTTAATCGCTGGAAACTTTTTAGACTGTCAATAACTTTTCAATTAAGTCTCTTATTTGGGCGGCTTTTTCGAAATCAAGCTCGGCGGCAGCCTGGCGCATTTCCCGCCGCATTTGCGGAATTAATTTTCTGGCCTCACCGGGAGTCAAGCCCTCAATATCAATTTCTGTAAATTTAGCTCTTTGTTTTTTACCCTTGGAACTATCAGCAAATCTTTCCCGAATCGGTTTTTCAATTGAACGAGGAGTAATATGATGAGCTTGGTTATATGCCAGTTGAAACTTGCGCCGGCGTTCAACTTCTTTAATCGCCTCTTCCATGGCCCAAGATATTTCATCCGCATATAAAATTACCTGGCCGGAAATATTTCTCGAAGCCCGACCCATGGTTTGAATGAGTGAAGTCTTGGAGCGCAAAAATCCTTGCTTGTCGGCATCTAAAATTGCCACAAGCGATACCTCTGGTAAATCCAAACCTTCCCGCAAAAGATTAACTCCAACGACCACATCATATTTACCACCCCTTAAATCCGCTAAAATATCTGTCCTTTCTAAAGTCGCCACATCCGCATGAAGGAAGTGAACCTGAATCGGCTCAAGGGTATTTTTAACGTCAGCCAGCCAATGGGCCAGTTCTTCCGCCATTTTTTTAGTTAATGTCGTCACTAACACTCTTTCGCCTTTCTTTTTTCTTTGAAGAATTTCTTTGACTAAATCTTGAACTTGTCCTTCAGAAGAGCGAATAATCACTTCCGGATCAACCAAGCCGGTAGGCCTAATCAATTGTTCGGCAACCACACCTTTCGCTTTCTCAAACTCCCATTCGTCCGGCGTGGCCGAAACATAAATCGCCTGGGGCATTAAAGGCAAAAATTCGGAAAATTTTAACGGCCGATTGTCTAAACAGGAAGGAAGGCGAAAACCAAAATCAATCAACATTCTTTTCCGGCTGAAATCGCCATGATACATACCTCTTATTTGAGGGATAGTCATATGAGATTCATCGATGAAAATTAAATATTGGTCTTTAAATAGATAACGATAATAATCAACCAAAGTCCAAGGCGCCTCACCGACCTTACGGCCGTCAAAATAACGGGAATAATTTTCAATGCCGTTGACATAACCAGTCTGGGTAATCATTTCTAAATCATACTTAACTCTTTGCTCCAAGCGATGGGCTTCCAAATATTTCTTCTGCTTATTTAATTCTTCCAAGCGAATCTTTAAATCTTCCCTGATCATTTTGAAGGCATTTTCCATCGTTTCCGGATTAGTTAAATAGTGTTTGGCCGGGTAGAGGATAAATTGAAGAATTTCCGCTACCTCGCCGCCGAATAAAGGCCTGATTTCCAACCTTTTAATCCGGTTGTTTTCAAAATTCACCTTTAAAATTTCATCGGTGTAGGCAGCCAGAATCTCCATGGCATCGCCCCGGACCCGAAAAGTGCCCCTTGAAAGCTCAAATTTACTTCTTTTATAATGAAGCGACACTAATTTGTATAAAAGGTCTTCTTGTTTAACTTTTTGGCCTTTTTGAAACTCCAAAACATAACGACCGTATTCCAGAGGCGAGCCGATATTATAAATACAGGAAACCGAAGCGACAATAATTGTATCCGATCGGGAAAAGAGCAAACTGGTAGCACCTAAGCGAAGTTTATCAATTTCCTCATTGATATCGGTTTCTTTGGCAATATAAGTATCAGTCTGGGGAATATAAGCTTCGGGCTGGTAATAATCATAATAGGAAACAAAATAACCGACACCGTTTTTGGGAAAAAATTCTTTAAACTCCTGGTAAAGCTGGGCGGCCAAAGTTTTGTTGTGGGAAATAATCAAAACAGGCTTTTGAACAGCCTCGATAACTTTGGCCATGGTATAAGTTTTGCCACTGCCGGTCACCCCCAGTAAAACCTGGTGGGGAAGATTTTTTTCAACACCTTGGACCAATTTTTTAATGGCTTGTTCCTGGTCACCGGCAGTTTGATATGGAGAATGAACCTTAAATTTCATATCTCTTTATTTTAACATAAAACTTGACTTTTGGCCTGTAGTATGATAACATACCTCCAGATCCTAAAGTAAAAGTTAACTCTGATACTTTAGGATTTTTTAATGAAAAGAATTCTGTTGTTAATCTTCGCTGCCTTAATGGCAGCTTCAATTCTACCTAAACCAGTTCAAGCTCAGGAAAACAAACTGGTCATGGCGGGTTATTCGGCTGTCCTTAAAAGCACCGATATCAAGGCTGATTTCAGGGTGGCCAAGCTACAAGCCTTTTTGGCTAGATATGATTCACCTTTAACTTCTTATGCTCAGGTCTTTATTGACGTGGCTGATGAGTACCAGATTGACTGGAAGTTAGTCCCGGCTATTACCGGCGTGGAATCTACTTTTGGCAAACAAATTCCTTATAACTCTTACAATGCTTACGGCTGGAATAATGGGAATTATTATTTTAAATCTTGGGAAGATTCTCTTAAAATCATCTCTGAGGCCTTAAGGGAAAAGTATTTCGACCGTGGTTTAGATACCCCTTATAAAATCGGCCCTGTTTACGCTCCTCCCTCCAAAACCTGGGGAGGTAAGGTGAATTATTTCATGCAAAAAATTGAGGATTTTAATCCTGAAGCCTTCCCTCTAGCTTTAACTATTTAAGAACCTCCCGACTTTCGTCGGGAGAACCTTGTTTTCAAAAAGGAAATACTTGGATTGAGCCTTTTTTCAAATAATCAATTTTGCTAAAATAGGACTGTTGCCGCGGTGCTGAAATTGGTAGACAGGCACGGTTTAGGACCGTGTGGGGTAAAACCCATGAGAGTTCGACTCTCTCCCGCGGCACCAGAGAGGTTTTGAGCACCATGGGATTTTATGGGACGAGTCCTCTCCCCGGCACCAACTTACCAACTGCCAACCGGCAGTTCTTTGTTTTTTAAAGAAAACAAACGTTGTAAGAAAAAGATTACTATTATGATTAAAGAAAAAGATATGTCTATTAAAAGAAGTATGCCTATTAAGAGGAACATACCTATTAGGAATTTAGAAACTGCTATAGAACCTTTAAGTATCCCTCAAAAATCTTCCCCTGACTATATTCGTCTATCTGGAAATCCTACTTTAAATTTTCTAAAAAAACTTACCTCTTTTCCCCATGAGGTTGCCTTGTTTAAGATTGAATACTGGGGCTGGTATGCCTTCTCTGGTAAGGAAGATTGTTTTTGTTCATTTTGGCTTCCCAAAGATGCTGAAATTATAATCCACTCTCATGGTAATCAAAAAAAGGGTGGAGAAATTCCAAGTATTGGCGATTTAGCTAACTGTTTAGAGGGTAAATTAAATGGCATCATTAGTAGGAAGGGGCTTACTTTCTTCCAAGCACCAAAAAGAAGACCACTCAGAAATATGCTTGGAAGACCAGATTTTGAAGAGCTTGAAAGCGCCTTTAAAATAGCTATTAAAAGTAAAGATGAAAAATTATATAAGAAAATTTTAAAAATGGCCGAAGTTGATTGGAAAGTTTTTGAATGGGATGAATTAAGTGAAACAAAAATACAAGAAATTCTTACAGAGAAGGGAATGGTATGCGCGAACAATTTGTAGGACAAACAGAAGAAGAATTCCAAAACTATTTAAAGAATTTTGGAATTCCTGTAGAAATTTGGGGCCGGGGCGATGCTAAAACTGTTAGCCACTTAATGCGAGAAGTTGTCGATGGGGAAACCGTAATAATACCAAAAGATCGGGAACTTCTAAGGCAGATTAGATGTGTAGTAGTTAATGTAATCTACCGGGATGGTAAATATGTTTATAAACTTATTGAGGACAGACAGGAATTTTCTGATGGTCGTGTAAGAAAGAGGGAGACTGGAAGTTCGATATCTGAGAAAATTAGACCCGGCGAAAAAGCCAAAAAGGCGGCTGAAAGAGCCATCAGAGAAGAACTGGGAATTACTGGACAAGTAAACTTAAGTGGTGGTAAAGAATCGAAAGAAACCAGAGAAAGCCCAAGCTACCCGGGTTTAAAAACACAATATCTTCGGTATAACTTTAATGTGGAATTAAATCAGGACCAATTTTCTCTGGATGGATATGTAGAAAAACAAGATGATAAAACTACCTACTTTGTTTGGAGAAAAGGATAAATAAATTGCCCCGCCGAAGGCGAACGAAAATCGGGGCGCGAGAGAGCATCTTCAAATTGCTTCTTGACAATCTTTTCCAAAACTACTTGACAAACAATTCCTCAACCACCTAAACTCAATCTATAAGGAAAAATATGACCGACGCACAATAATAAATCTTTTTGAAAGGGGGTGAGAAATTTTTTATGAGTATCACTTGGACCGTTGTTATTATCGCCGTTGTCGTGATTGCCTTAATTTGGTTTTACACCAAGAAAAAGAAGTAAAACGATACAACATCAGTTTTAATTTCATTTCTTTCTTTTGAAGTCCTTTTTTGGTAAAATATTGTTGCGGCTTAACTTGGATGAAAAGAACTATTGGTTGGATTAAAAAACACCGAAAATTAACCGCCACCATCTTGGCGATTTTTGTTATTATGGTAGGTTTCCCGCCAGTCAAAAAGAACGTTTTGACCAAACCAGAACAAAAATACGAAACTACCAAAGTGCAAAAAGAAGATTTAACCGACATCGTTTCCGCTTCCGGAACAATTCGGTCCGAAAATCAGGTTGATTTGAAATTTCAGACCTCCGGTTTATTAACTTGGGTAGGTGTCAAAGAAGGCGATGAGGTTCAAAAATGGCAGGCCATTGCCTCCCTGGATAAGCGAGAATTAGAAAAAAATATTTTAAAAGTTCTGCGTGACTATTCAAAAGAAAGATGGGATTTTGAAGAAGACGTAAAAGTCACCTATAAAGACCAGGTTATCACCGACACTATCAAACGACTTTTAGAAAAAAATCAATTTGATTTAGATAAGGCTGTGGCTGACGTGGAAATTAAAGATATTGCCATGAAATTGGCTACCTTAATTACCCCAATTACCGGCATTGTGACTCATATTGATACCCCAGTAGCTGGTGTCAATATTACTCCGGCGACCGCGGTTTTTACCATTGCTGACCCGGCGAAAATGAAGTTTGTCGCCAATATTGATGAAGCGGATATTGGCAAAGTCAAAAGTGACCAAAAAGCCACCCTCACCTTGGATGCCTATTCGGATCAGAAATTTGAAGCAACAGTGGGAAAAATTGCTTTTGCGGCAGTGGCCACCAAGGGTGGTGGGACCGCTTACCCCATTGATATCTATCTCCCTGAAAACAAAGATTTACAGTTTAAGGTTGGCATGAATGGCGATTTGGAAATTATCATCTCCGGAGCCAAAGATGTCTTGACAATTCCCAGTGAAGCCATCAAAGAAAAGGATAATAAAAAATTTGTCAAAATTATTGAGGGTCGTCAAATTAAAGAGGTGGAAGTCCAAACTGGTTTGACCACCGAAACAAAAACCCAAATCACTCAAGGCTTAAATGAGGGAACAACCGTCATCATCCGCGCCAAAACAAAGTAAGATGCCTATTTTAAAACTCCAAAACGTCGGTAAGGCCTACCAAATTGATTCTCAAAAATTAGAAGTTTTAAGGGGCATTAATCTGGAAATCAAAAAAGGTGAATTTATCGCCATCATGGGTCCTTCCGGTTCAGGCAAATCAACCTTAATGAATATTATTGGCTGTTTGGATACGCCAACCTCGGGTAAGGTGATTTTTGAAAATCGTGATGTTTCTCAACTTTCCGAGGGAGATTTGGCTCAAATCCGCAATCAGAAAGTCGGTTTTGTTTTTCAAACTTTTAATTTAATACCTAGAACGACGGCGCTGGCCAATGTTGAGTTGCCCTTAATTTATAAAGGTTTGCCGGCTGCGGAAAGAACCGCCTTGGCCAAAAAAGTTTTGGAACAATTTGGTTTAGGCCCAAGAGTCTATCATTTCCCAAATCAACTTTCTGGCGGCGAACAGCAAAGAGTCGCCATTTCCCGAGCTTTAGTTACTCAACCGTTGATTATCCTCGCCGATGAGCCAACCGGTAATGTTGATTCAAAAACCGGTGAGGAAATTATCAAAATTTTTCAGGACTTAAATAAGGCGGGTAATACCATTATTTTAGTCACTCACGATAAAGATATTGCCAATCACGCCAAAAAAATTATCAAACTTTATGATGGAGAAATTGTTTGAAACTTTCAAATTAGCCATTATTACTTTAAAGGCCAATAAATTAAGGTCATTACTGACGATGTTGGGCATCATTATTGGGGTAACTTCGGTTATTCTTTTGGTTTCTATTGGTTCGGGTTTGAAAGGTTATATCACCGGTCAGCTTGAAGGCTTGGGTTCAAATTCGCTTTTTGTGATGCCTGGTAATCTCGAAATAAAACCTGGTGGCGGTGGTGCAGGCGGCACCCCAGGCGCCGGTATGGCCGCTTCAAAATTCACCTTAAACCATATCCGGGAGTTAAGCCAAAGAGCTACCACCCTACAAGCCGTGATGGGTTATTCCGAAAATAATGGTACGGTTTCCTATGGCGGCGAAAATGAAACCCTCCAAGTGGCCGGTGTCAGTTATGAATATCCCCAAATCAGAAACCAATATCCCACCCAGGGTACTTTCTTTAATGCCTCACAACAAGAGGCCGGTAAGAAAGTCACTGTTTTAGGGGCCACCGTCGCCGAAAAACTTTTTGGCAACGAAGACCCTATTGGTAAAAAGGTCACCTTATCTGACAATAAATTTACCGTCTTGGGAGTATTGGAGAAAAAAGGCGCTTTTGGTTCAGTGGATATGGATAACCAAGTTTTCATTCCCTTTACCACTGCCCTGACAACCTTTGATATGGATAAAGTCCAATCAATCTGGATCCAAGCCAAAGACTCAACGCAAATCACGCAAGCCAAGAAGGAAACTGAAAAAATTCTTCTAAGAACTTTAAAGGAAGATGATTTTTCGGTTTTGGATACCGGTAGCATTCTTTCGGTTATCTCCCAAGTTTTAGGCGTTTTGACCCTCGCCTTGGCGGGTATTGCGGCGATTTCTTTAATCGTCGGTGGTATTGGTATTATGAATATTATGTTGGTTTCTGTCACTGAAAGGACCAGGGAAATCGGTCTTCGGAAAGCGGTCGGGGCGACACCAAAAATTATTCTAACGCAATTTTTAATTGAATCAATCGTTCTTTCGGTGAGTGGGGGGGTTATCGGTATTATTTTTGGGGTGGGTGGTTCTTTAGCCATGAAAAGGTTCATCCCCACCGGTATCAGTCTTTGGTCTGTCTTGCTTGCTTTTTCTGTTTCCGTTATAATCGGAGTTGTCTTTGGGGTACTACCGGCAGGCAGAGCCGCAAAGCTAAATCCCATTCAAGCCTTAAGATATGAATAGTAATATTATTTTTCAAAATCAAGAAACGGATGAGTTGACTAAGGTGGGCGAAGAATCTCTCTCTTCTAACATCAAAAATATTCTCAAAGCTTATTCTCAAGCCAAGGAAAAAAAATTACTTGGAGCCAATCAACCCCGCGTTAAAGTTGGAGAAACTTTAGGTTCAATTGCCTGGATTTACGAAAAAATTCGCTACAGTATTGATTATAAAGGCGAACACCTTTTACGCCGCAACGCCATTGAAAGAATTTTAAGACGATTGTTATGGGAAAAAAGCCATTTGGAACCAGAAAAATTAGCCAATTTTTTAATTAAAGAATTGATTTGGGCCCGTTATTTAAAAAATGATTTCGTCCCTAAGAATAAAATCGAACATGTTGCCAAAATTTTGGAAAAATATTTTCGCTTGGGCCTTGAACGGCAGTATCGTCGTTGGCTCCTAGGTATTGCCTCTTGTGAAATTGAAGAAGAGTTGGTTCCCGAACTTTTTTATATTCAAGCCTATACCCAAGCCATGTACAGCTGGTTTTTGGAAAATTTCGATTGGACCGACCAAAATCTGACTCCCGAACATAAAAATATCCAGATTCTCATTGCTATTCATCGCTCTTTACCCAAGTCCGATGATTCTCGTATTCGTTATCATCTTTTAAAACTTTTATATCCCGACTGGCCCCACGCCGATGATACCCTTATCGCCCATACCAAAGAAAACCTTTTTAAAATTCATCAGGAAACGGAAGAGCAGATTAATCATCCTTTACAACTCCGGCTTTACCGTTACATCCAAAAACAAACCGCACCTTTCCAAATTCTTAAAGATATCATTGACGAAAACCAAGATAATGTTTACCAACTTTTGGAAAATCCACAAAAGCTGGAATGGAAAATACGTGAGGTTTGCACCAAACGTTATCTGCAAATCAGAGAAAGAGTCAACCGGGGTATCGCAAGGAGTATTATTTATATTTTCATCACGAAGGTTCTTTTGGCCTTTATTGTGGAAATTCCTTATGAACTGTTTATTCTTAAACACCTCAATCGGGTACCGATTATTATCAACGGCCTCATTCCACCAACATTGATGTTTTTAGTCGGCCTCACTATTCACCGTCCGGGTGAGTCCAATACCGAGAGAATTGTGGAAAAAATCAAAAGTTTTGTTTATCCAAAACAAAGTGAAGAAAAAACCCGTTTTTCCCTGGTGAAAATTGAACAGAGTGGCTTTTTAAATAAAGTCTTTTATTTCATTTATTTCCTCCTTTTTATTATCATTCTCGGCAGCATCGCCTTCGGCTTAGATAAACTTCATTTCAATATCATCGGTGCTCTGGTCTTCTTCATCTTCTTATCGCTGGTGTTGCTGTTTGGCTATCGGGTTCGCTTTGCCGCTTCCGAACTGACGGTTACCGGCGAAAAGGAAGGATTTTTATCCCAGCTCTTCAACAACATCACTTTGCCCTTCTTAAGGCTGGGCTTTTGGCTTTCTCGAGGGTTGTCTAAACTCAACTTCTTGATTATCTTTATGGATTTTCTTATTGAGGCACCACTTAAAATTATTATTGAAGTGGTTGATGAATGGACGAGTTTTATTCGCGAAAAAAGAGAAGAGTTGGTTGAAATTCCACCGGCATGAAAATTTTATTTCTGGGTACTTCTGCTGGTTGGCCTTTGCCAAGACTGGGTTGCCAATGCCCAATCTGCCAGTCAAAAGATCTCAAAGACAAACGACTGCGCCCTGCGGTTCTAGTTAATGACTCCATTCTTATCGACGCTCCACCTGATATCTATCACCAACTCATTAACCATCAATCATCAATCATTAGTCATCTAATTCTCACCCATGCCCATCTTGACCATATTTTAGGTTTTTATGATTTAACCCATCTCTACAATCGAGAAGAAAAACAACTCAAATTAATCGTCACTCGCGAGGTTTTAAATGGCTTGCAACAAATTTATCGTTATCCGCTTCATCCTTTCAAGCCAGAAATTGTCAGCCCCAAAGAATTAATCCAGATTGATAATTTAAAAATAAGTTTATATCCTGTCTCTCATAGCAATTCTGTCTGTTATGCCGTCAAAATGAAAGAGGGCAAAATTTTTATTTATATACCTGATATTAAGCGTCTGCCGAAAAGTGATCGGCGGCAGTTTAAAGATGTCCATTTGTTGGTTTTGGACGGCTCTTCTTTGGGGAAGAAGGGGCAGACAAGAATCCACGAATCGATTGAAGAAGGTATTTGTTTAGCCAAGGAATTAAAACCTAAATTTTGTTATTTTACCCATATTGGGCATATCACCGGTACTCATCAAGAACTGGAAAATTTTGTCCAAAAACAAGGAGGGAAAAATTTCCACATTGCCTATGACGGTCTTGAATTGACTCTTTGATTTCTGCTAAACTAAATTTGTGAAACACTGGCTGCCCAAATTTATTATTTTTTTTAGCTTTTTACTTATTGCTTCTTGCCTATTGCTTCAAAAGACTTTTGCTCAGGAATTCAATTTCAACCGCGCCTACAACGACTATCTTTTTAATTATAACCAATATCGGCAATCATATAGTGAATATATATCGGCCCGAGAATCCTATTTGACCTATAAAACCTTAACCAGTAAAAACCTGGCCCTGGAAAAAACTTCAAAAATGTTAAAAGACGAAGACGAAGTCATCCGCACTTATTTAACCGCCTTAAGAATGAAATTGGCGGAAACCACTGGCATTTCCAACGACGAGCAAAATGTTTTATATCTGAAATTAGATAATGAAGTGGTTTGGTACGGTAAACATCAAGAAAGTTTATCCAGTGCGGCGACTTTAGAGGATTTAGTTGATTCGGCCAAAAAAGTTGCCGATAAATACCAGACTACGGAAATTTTAATCTATCAGACCTTAGGCACCATTTTGTCGGGGAAAGAAATTAATTTCCGCGACCAATTAAATAACAAAATTCAGCAATTCAAAGAAAAAATTGGAGAAATTAGACAAAGGGGGGATAAGGATACGGCGCTCGCTGAACGCTGGCTACTGGAGGCAGAAAACCGCCTGACGAGAAGTCAAGAAAAGCAATTTACCGCTCAACAAATTTTGGCGAAAATCAAAAGTTCGGATGTGAATAAAAATCAGAGTTATAACAAAGCCCAATTTGCCCTAGAAGAATCACATCAATATTTAAAGGAAGCTAACTCTTATCTTAAAGAAGTTATTCGGGAGGTTAAAAGTGCCAACTGAAATTGTCGACCAAGATTTTGAAAACATGCCCGTAGGGCAGGAAGAAAAAACGACAGTGAAAAAAGGAAAAAAACCGATTTTCATCTTTGCCGGCATCTTTGGCGGTCTTTTAGTTCTTCTTTTGGCCACCGCCATTTTTTTGAGCTTTCAGCAGGGCCAGCCAACAACGGAAATTGAAACCAAACCAACGCCGACGCCGATACCGGAATTTAAGGAAGAGATTATTCCTCCTTCACCCTATGCCACCGACGCAGCCATCTTGAAAATGGAAGAAGAAATTAAAAACCTTGACCAACAATTAACTTCAGCTGACCTTAAAGAATCAGGCCTCAACCCACCCGTTCTGGAGATGAAGATTCAATTTGAAAAATAAGTGTAAGAGATTCGGATATCGTTTTTTGAAAAGACGCGAGACTAAATTTCAACATTAATTTAAAATTTTTACTCTCTCGCTTAATGATCAGTCTATTCTAAGGTCAACAATTAATCGAATCTCAACTTGACGACTGATCAAAACTTTTCAAAAAGGATACCCTCATCTCTTTTGGAAAGAGTTTGGAGGGGGCGAGGAGCTCGACAAATTTTGTGAGGTTTCATTTCGAGTTTTCGAGAAACAAGCTTGCTTATTTTGCGAGCGCCAATGACCCTCATTTAACAACGTAGTTTTCTTCGCGAGAGAATCTGAAACCGAACTAAAATTTCTGTCGAGCGACTAAAGCCTGAAGCAAACTCAAAATCTCTCTTGATTTTGGCTTTTCTTCGGGTGTAGAATTGACCTTATGGAATCAAACCACCTTCCTTTAGCTGACAAACTCCGTCCGCAAAAACTATCCGAATTTGTCGGCCAAGAACATTTAGTTGGCAAAGACGGTATCATCCGCAAATTAATGAAAAAAGACCAACTTGTCTCCATGATTTTGTGGGGTCCGCCCGGTTCCGGGAAAACCACTTTAGCCAGAATTATTGCCAATCTCACCAAGAGCAATTTCATTCATACTTCCGCTGTTACCACCACTCTTGAAGACGTCAGAAAAGTCGTCAAAGAAGCTAAAGAACGCCTGCAAGCCTATGGGCAGCGAACTATTTTCTTTTTAGATGAAATCCATCGTTTTAACAAAGCCCAACAAGATGCTTTTTTACCTCATGTGGAAAACGGCACCATTATTTTAATCGGTGCCACCACCGAAAATCCCTCTTTTGAAGTTATTGGGCCCCTACTTTCCCGTTGTCGTGTTTTCGTTTTAAATCAATTAAATTTTAAACAATTGAGGAAAATAATTGAACGAGGAATAAAATACCTCAATATTGACATTTCGGACGAATCCTTAGACTTTTTAATCCAGATTAGTAATGGCGATGCCCGCACTGCTCTAAATATTTTAGAGTTGACCAAAATTATTCAAGATAAAAAAACCAAAGGTTCAAAAGTCAACAAAATTGCTCTGGAAGATTTAAAGCAAGCCGCCCAGAAAGAGTCTTTACTCTATGACAAAAAAGGCGAAGAACATTACAACACTATTAGTGCTTTTATCAAAAGTATGAGGGCTTCTGACGCGGATGCGGCTTTGTATTATCTAGCCCGCATGGTTGAAGCCGGAGAAGACTCTTTATTTATTGCCCGACGAATGGTCATTTTTGCCTCGGAAGACATCGGTATGGCTCAACCAACAGCTTTAGTTGTCGCTAATGAAGTCTTCCGGGCCTGTGAAATCATTGGCTATCCGGAATGCGCCATTAATCTGGCCCATGGCGTGGTCTATCTGGCCAAAGCTCCTAAAAACCGAAGTGCTTACAATGGTTTACGAACGGCTCAAGAAGATGTTAAAAAACATGGCAATCTGCCAATTCCTTTAAATTTAAGAAATCCTGTAACGAAGCTGATGAAGGATTTGGGATATGGTAAGGGCTACGAAAAATATCCCGACCTGTCTGCCGACAAGGCAGGCAAAAACCAGTCTTTGCTACCGGAAAAATTAAAAGGGAAAAAATATCTAAGATAATCCTTGACAAAAGATGGAAAAATTGTTTACCATTAACAGAGTGAAGAAAAGTGTTGTTTTTATTTTATTTTTATCCCTTTTCTTTTTAGCTGTTTCCCCAGTACGAGCTATCACCGCTACTCCTGCTTCTGAAAGACAAGAAAAAAGAATTGAAAAATTACAAGACCGTGTAGCCAGTATTGAGGCTAAATTAAACGTCAGCAAAAAAGAAATTATCAGGAATCATTTCTTAAGGATGACAAAAAGACTAGAAGCTGCCATTAACCGTCTAAATCGTTTAATTACCAGAATTGAGTCAAGAATCGCCAAAATTGAGGCCAACAATGAAGATATCAATACCGAACCCATCAAAAAAGATATCCAGAAGGCCAAAGATAAACTTCTACTCGCCACCAATAAACTCAACGAGGCAAAAATAAAAATCGATGATGTCTTACAAAGCAATACGCCAAAAGAAACCTTTGCTGAGGTGAAAAATATGATTCAGGAAATTAAAAAAGACCTGGTCGAAGTCCATCGTCTTTTAGTTAAAGTTATTGGTAATATTAAAGGCTTAAGGGTAGGAGAATAACATGGAACAAAAAAACTTTTTTGAAAAATTCTGGTATCTTTTTGTCATCATCGCTCTTGTTTTGACTGGGGTTGTAAGCACCCTTTGGATTATCAACCAAAAGTCTCTTAAGTTAAGTAAGGAAAAAACAACTCCTCCTATTGTTCAACAAGTAGTAATCCCACAACCTACACCCACCATTATCACTGACGAGGCAACCACTAATCTAGAAACACAAAGCGATTCAGATGAGGTCGGTGCCATCGAGAACGATATTAAAGCGACAGATCTTTCTAACATAGATAAAGAACTGGTCGATATCGAGGGAGAAATCTCAACACCTTAACATAAGAACCTGTCGCCTGTGGCGGCAGAACCTTGTTTCTAACGAAATGGAACAATTCAATCAATTTTTCAATGATCCCCGAAGTATCTTACTTGTTTTATGGGCCTTGGCTTGGAAGGGTTACGCCCTTTGGCGAGCCGCCAAAAATGACCAAAAATATTGGTATGTGGTTCTATTGGTCGTTAATCTTTTAGGTATTTTGGAAATTATTTACCTTTTCTTCTTTCAAAAAGAAGGCAAATTCTGGCAAAAAATCTTCAAAAAAGCCTAAAAATTCATACTTTTCGCCGTCTTGCTTCTTTGATATAATACCTTTTTATGGAAGAACAAATAATAAAAGCTAAACAAAAACCAGAACCCAAAAAATTAACCTACCGGACGCCGGATCGTTTCCGGCGGAAAGTTTTTCGACGTAACCCCGCATTGGATGGCAAAATAAGAAGCTTTGGAGGACACCGATGATTTCCGCTTTAAATAAACTTCCGGATGGGACTTTGGAGTTAACGATTACTATTCCCTGGGCCAAAGTCAGCGAGTCTTATCAAAAAGTTTTAGAGGAGTTGGCCACTCAAGCCACCATCAAGGGTTTCCGGAAAGGCAAAGCCCCAGCTAAAATGGTGGAAGAAAAATTAGGTAAGCAACATCTTTATGAAGAAACCTTAAAAGAAATTCTGCCTCAAATTTATCTTGAAGCTGTTAAAGAATATCATTTAAAACCGGTGGTTAATCCGCAAATTACCGTCAATTCTCTGACCGAAAACAAAGATTGGCAAATTAAAGCCACAACTTGCGAATTACCCAAGGTGGATTTAGGCAATTATGAGGATAACGTCAAAAAAGCTCTGGCTACGGAAAAAATCTGGGTTCCTGGTAAAGACAAAAAGGCTGAACCAGAAAATGAAAGCCAAAGAATCGACAAAATCTTTAAGACTTTATTGGAAAATGTCAAAATCAACATTCCGGAAATTCTCATCCAAGATGAAGTCAACCGAATGCTTTCTCGTTTAATTGATCAAACTGCCAGATTAGGTTTAACCGTGGAACAATATTTAGTTTCCACCGGCAAAACCAGCGAACAAATTAAAAACGAATACCAGAATCAAGCTAAAGAAACTATCGAATTAGAACTTATTTTATCCTCAATTGCTGATGAGGAAAAAATCCAAGTGACCGACGAGGAAGTCCAAAAAATGATTGAGGCTATCCCTGAAGAGGAGGCCAAAAAAACTTTTCAAACACCGGAACAAAAAGCTTATATTATTCAACTTCTGCGCAAACGTCGGGTCATTGACAATTTAGCCAAGTTATAGTATATTAGGGCAACTGCCTTAGGCAAATGGCATCACCAACTGGTCCCAAAACAAAAGGGGGAGCTACCAACGATAGTCTTTTGGAAATTATCCGAGAGTGGGATAGTCGGTCAAAAAACATCCCAGAAGAAGAAAAATTACTCCAGAAAAAATTTGAAAGACTTCAACAGGTTCACTACCAAGAACAGGTTGTTTTTAACCAAAAAAACCAAGAAACTCAAGTTCAAATTAAAGCCATCCAAGAAGAGCTCAAGGGCTTAACTGGCTCGGTGAAAAACTTAGATAAGGAAATTGACAAGGCTATCGACCAAATTCCAGCTAAACCCGGTGTTTATCATGTTAACTTTTTGGAAAAAATTAAACAGGCCATTATCTTACTTAAAAAACGTGTCGAAGACGCCTCCACTTGGTTAGAAGCTTTTAACCAAAGGGCAGCTAAAAAACGAGGTTACTGGCCTAAAGCCAAAACATTAGGAACTCAATTTTCTCAATCCAGCGAAAGATACGTCGCCACCTCCGTCGGTTAACCTTGCGAATCTTCTCCAATTTTAGTAAAATTTAAATGGGTTTACCCCGAGTTTATCGAGGGGCACTTAGCTCAGCTGGTTAGAGCGTCGCATTGACATTGCGGAGGTCAGAGGTTCGAATCCTCTAGTGCCCACTAATGAAAAATCAAAATTTAGAAAATGACAGAAACAGAAAAAAAATCACCACAAGAAATTAAAGTTACCTCGGAAAACCTTCCAGAGTTACGTCAAAGGATTGGTTCACTTAGAGAACAGAAAGGGAGGGAGCCAGAAACCCTAAAACTGATTCGTTCTGTACGAAAAGAAGCAATTCGACTGGGAGAACATGAAGACGTTGTTAATCTTTATTGGGAGGAGTATTTAGTCGGTAAGCATCTAGCCATGGAAGCAAGAGATAAAGGGGGATTATGGAACCTTCCTCTTAAAGCCAAAGGAATTCTGGAAGGATTTCGGTTGATGCGAAATTCTGCCAATAACGCGAATAAATATATTGACAAACATCATGTTGAAAATTGTAGACCGCGTTCAAGTAGATTTTTAGGAGAAATTGCCTTGTTTAAAAAAAATTATGACAAGGCCATTGGTCATTTCGAAAAATCTATTGAATTATTCGAACAAAGCGAGGATTGGCCTTCGAAAGTCAATGCCCTTGAAATTTCAGGTTTTTTAGCCGAAGCTTTAATTCTGTCGGGGAAAACGGAAGAAGGTATAGATGTTGCCAAGAAAACTTTCGCAGCATATGATGAAGAAGATGGGATAAAACTCAAAGAAAATGATTATTACACTTGGGCTGTTTGGAAGTCTGGCTGTCCCATCAAAACTTGGCAGGCAATTCTTGCCAAAAGGGCTACTTTGGATGAACCAATAAAAAAAGCACTTATCCACATGCTTGATTTTGCCGAGCAAATTTTAGTTATTCCTGATGGCCAAAAAACCTGGGGTGATAAAAATTTTGAATTTAGAAAGAATGAACTTAGAGCGATAAAGAAAAGCGCAGGTATTTAATGAATAAAGATAAAAATAATCATCTAATGATAATGAGGCACAGCTGTAGCCATGTCATGGCGGCAGCGGTTTTAAAATTTTACCCCAAAGTAAAATTTGGCATCGGGCCAGCGATTGAGGATGGCTTTTATTATGATTTTGATTTTCCTAAACCGATTACCGAAAATGATTTAGAAAAAATCTCCACTTCAATGATTCATTTCATTGAGGCGAAACTACCATTTGAAAAACAAGAAGTAAGTATCAATGAAGCCAAAAAAATCTTTAAAAATCAACCCTATAAATTAGAGCTAATTGAAGACCTAGCTAAAGAAGGCCAAAAAAAAATTTCCCTTTATAAAACCGGCAAGTTTGTTGACCTTTGCGCTGGGCCACATGTGGAGAACACTTCCCAAATCTGTCCTTTTAAACTCCTTTCCCTTGCCGGGGCTTATTGGCGGGGGAGCGAGAAAAATAAAATGTTAACAAGGATTTACGGGACTTGTTTCCCAACGGAAAAAGAACTGGAAAAGTATCTTTGGCAAATTGAAGAAGCGAAAAAGAGAGACCACCGCAAACTCAACCAATTTTTAAAACTTTATTTTCTTTCAGACGATGTTGGGCCGGGGTTAGCTACCTTGCTTCCAAACGGAACCATTATTGCCGAAGAACTGGAAAAGTGGGCTAAGGAAACAGAAAAAGAATGGGGATATACGCATGTTCTAACTCCGCATATCGCTAAAGAAGAATTATTTAAAAAAACAGGTCATATTCCTTATTATGCTGCTAGTATGTATCCCCCGATGAGAATGGAAGAAAAGGGTGAAGGGGAAAAGGGCAACTATTATTTAAAACCCATGAATTGTTCGATGCACTGTTTAGTCTTTAAATCGCAACCGCGAAGTTATCGGGACTTACCTTTAAGAATTGCTGAATACGGAACTGTTTATCGTTATGAAAAAACTGGTGAACTATTTGGTTTGATGAGAGTCCGCGGCCCAATTCATCAAAATGATGCTCATATTTTTTGTTCCGAGGAACAAGCTGAAAAAGAATTCCAAAAGGTCATGGCTCTACATCAATATTATTATGATAGCTTGGGCTTAACAAAGGAAGATTATTATCTTTCTTTTGCTATTAGAGGCAAGAATGACGAAAATAAATATCTTGGTGATAAAAAAATGTGGGGAAAGGCAGAAAAGATAACTTTGGCTTATATTAAAAAATCGAAGATTCCCTACGAGGTTGAAGAAGGAGAAGCTGCTTTTTACGGCCCCAAAATTGACTTTAATATTAAAACGGTTACCGGTAAAGTTTTTTCTGCTTCAACTAATCAGCTCGATTTTTTCATACCCAAAGCTTTTGGTTTAAAATACACTGATAAAGATGGCCAAGAAAAAACTCCCGTCTGTATCCACCGAGCCCCGCTTGGCTCGCATGTTAGATTTTTAGCTTTTTTGACTGAACATTTTGCCGGAGCCTTTCCTGTTTGGCTTTCCCCAGTTCAAACCATTGTCATTCCCATTACCGATAAACAAAATTATTATGGACAAAAAATTGTGGATAAATTGCATGAGGAAAATATTAGAGTTGAATTAGATGATCGTAGCGAGACCACTTCAGCCAAAATCAGGGATGCGGAATTGCAAAAAATTCCTTACATCTTGGTGGTGGGAGATAGGGAGATTCAAGAAAATGCCGTTAATGTCCGAGTGAGAGGTGAAAAAGTTTTGGGGTTAATGAAAATTGACAAGTTTTCTTCCCTGATTAAAGAAGATATTGATAAAAAAAGGCAGGTTTGATAAACTAAAAAACGAAATTGAGTAAGAAATTTAATAAATTTTATCGAATCAATCAATACATCAGAGCTGAAAAGGTTAGGGTTTGTGACGAAACGGGGAAGCAGATTGGGGTGATGAGCCTTCAAGAAGCACTCAAGCGAGCTGAAGAATTAAAAATAGATTTGGTGGAAGTAGCGCCGAAAGCGGTCCCTCCGGTTTGTCGCCTGATTGATTTTAAAAAATTCAAATACCTGGAAGCGAAAAAAGAACAGGAAGAGAAAAAGAAAATTAAAAAAACGGAGTTAAAGGAGATTCGCCTGACTTTATTTATAGCGGAAAATGACCTCAATTTTCGACTGAAACATGCGGAAGAATTTATCAAAGAAGGACACAAGGTCAAAATCAGCTTAAGGCTTAAGGGCCGGCAGGTGACCAAAAAAGATTTAGGTCAACAGCTAATCCAAAAAGTTCTAGAAAAAGTTAGTCATTTTGCTAGGCTGGAACTGGAACCAAAATTTTTCGGAAATCAATTAGAAACAGTTATTATTCCTCTTAAAGTGGGTAAAGATGAAAAAAAGAAAGCAGAAAGTTAGAAAATCAGTTATTCGTCGCTTTAAAATTACCAAAAAAGGTAAAGTCTTATTTCGTGGTTCGCACGTCAAGCACCTAAGACGCAAAAAACGAAAAGGCCAAGTCAGAGCTCAAAAAGTTCCCAAGCAGATGAAAGGGGCTTGGAAGAAAAAAATTAAAAAACTAGCCGGTAGGTAAAAAGGAGTTCACCCTGAAGGTTCATCCTGAAGGGGGATTATTTCATAATAAGCATAGCTTGTTTTCACTAAAGTTCAAATGAGAGTTAAAACAGGAACTGTTAGACACAGAAAACACCTAAAGGTTTTAAAAAGAACCAAGGGTTTTCGCATGACCAAAGGCAGGCTTTACAAAGTTTCTAATGAAGCCGACCTTCATGCGGGTCAATATGCTTTTATGGGACGAAAAAGACGGAAAAGAGATATGAGAAAGCTATGGATCCAAAGAATTAATGCCGCCTTGACTCCTTATGAGATTTCTTATTCTAAATTTATTGACGCTTTAAAAAAAACCAATATCAGTTTAGACCGCAAAATTTTAGCTGATTTGGCCTTGGCCGACCCCGCTGTCTTTCAGGCCATTGTCGAAAAAGTCAAAAAAGGGTCTTGACAAAAGAAAGACTTCTTCGTTATAATTTCTCTCAATGCAAGTTCCAACCATTACTCGTGCAGCCATAGAGGTATCTTTCTTTTTTACCTAAGCTGCCTAAAGGGGAGGTTGGATTTTGCATCTTTAGGGACTCCCCAAGGGGAGTTTTTTTATGGTATCCTAATTCTATGGATATTAATCGTCTACAAAATCTTAAAAACCAGGCCATCTCCAGTATTTTAGAATCAAAATCTGAAAAAGATTTAGAACAGATCCGCATCGAATATTTAGGTCGCAATGGAGAAATTACCCAATTAATAGGTAAGCTTCCTTCGCTTAAATCGGAAAAAAGAAAAGACTTTGGTATTCTTTTAAACGACACAAAAAAAACCATTGAAGATGCCATCAAAAATCAATCATCAATCATTAGTCATCAATCATCAGTCATCGATGGTGAGTGGTTTGATATCACTCTCCCCGGCCTTAAACCACCCCAGGGCCATCTCCATTTAGCCACCTACGCCATCCAGGAAATCACGGCTATTTTCGAAAAAATAGGTTTCAACCGTGTGGCCTACCCGGAAGTAGAATGGGACTGGTATGCTTTTGAAGGTTTAAATATGCCAGAAAATCATCCGGCCCGGGATGAATGGGAAACCTTTTTTATTCAAGATTTGTCTCATCCGAAATATGGAGAAGCCGTTTTAACACCCCACACTTCTTCCGGCCAATTAAGAGAAATGTCAAGATTAAAAAAACCTCCGATTCGGATGTTAAATATCGCCAAATGTTATCGCCGGCAAATTGACACCTCCCACGCCCCAATGTTCTACCAGTTTGAGGGTTTAGTTATCGATAAAAATGTTAATATTACTCATCTAAAAGGAACTTTGGATTATTTTGTCAAACAATATTTTGGGCCGAAAAAAGAATCGCGGATCCGACCTTTTCATTTTCAATTTACCGAACCCTCTTTTGAAGTTGATGTGACGTGTATCGTCTGTGGGGGAAAGGGTTGTAAAGTCTGCAAGGAAGGCTGGATGGAATTAGGTGGCGCGGGGATGGTTCACCCAATAGTCTTGAAAAACGGCGGGATTGATCCGACAAAATACACCGGCTTTGCCTTTGGCTGGGGAGTAGAAAGAGTTTTAATGATGAAATATAAAATTGATGACATTCGTTTGCTCTTTGGTGGCGATTTAAGATTTTTACAACAATTTTGATATCTAAGAGATGAATATTTTTATTCTTGATTCCTGGCTTAAAGAGCATCTAAAAACCAAGGCGACAGCAAAACAAATTGGTGAATATCTTTCGTTATGTAGCCAATCGGTCGAAAAAATAACGAAAGTTGACCATGATTGGCTTTATGATATTGAAATTACGACCAATCGACCGGATTGTTTTTCCGTTTATGGCATTGCCAGGGAACTAGCCGTCATCTTGCCCCATTTTGGTATCCCCGCCAAACTTAACCTATTACCTATTAATCATCAATCATTAGTCATTGATCATCCGCTTCCTCTGGAGGTAAAAATTACCAAACCATCTTTATGTCCGCGCTTTACGGCCCTTATTTTTAATAATGTTGTTATTAAACCTTCACCAAAAATTGTCCAAGAACGTTTGGAAAAATCAGGTATCAGGGCCATTAATAACGTCGTGGATATTTCCAACTACTTAATGCTGGCATTAGGCCAGCCGATGCATACTTTTGATTACGATAAAATCAAAGGCCACAAGATGATTTTAAGAGAATCGGCTGGGGGCGAGAAAATTACTACTCTGGATGGACAAATTCGTCCCTTGCCAGACGGAACAATAATCATGGAAGATGGGGAGGGGAGAATCATCGACCTTTGCGGCATTATGGGTGGGGAAAACTCCCAAGTCGATAAAAAAACAAAAAAAGTTCTGCTTTTTGTCCAAACCTATGACCCTCTTAAAATTCGCCAAACCTGTCAAAAATTAGCTTTTAGAACTGATGCCGCTTCAAGATTTGAAAAAGGAGTCGACCCCGAGGGAGTGATGATAGCTATGGAAAAGGCAATAGTTATGTTTGAAGAAAACTGTGAAGCAAAAATTGGGAGTAATTTAATTGATCTTTACTCCAACCCGCCTAAAACAAAAAACATCAAATTAGATATTAATTTAGTGGAAAAAATCATTGGGGTGGAAATTCCTCAAAAGGAAGTACTAAGCATCCTTGAATCCCTAGGTTTCTCACCAACCACTAATCACCAATCACTAATCACTATTAATGTTCCCCATTGGCGCACTGACGATATCTCCATTCCCGAAGATTTAATTGAAGAAATCGCCAGAATTTATGGTTACCATAATTTACCAAGCAATTTGCCATCAACTATTGTCCTTCAACAACCAAAAAACAATATTTTTAATTGGGAAGAGAAAGCCAAAGAAGCTCTTAAATTTTGGGGTTTTACGGAAACCATCAATTATTCCATGGTCAGCGAATCACTCTTAAAAAATTGGGAAATTAACCCTGAAGATTGTTTAAAAATTGCCAATCCTTTATCCGATGAGTGGGTTTATATGCGTCCCTCACTTATCCCATCTCTACTAGAAGTTATTAATAAAAACAACACGGCCAAGACAAAAATTTTTGAAACGGCCAATATTTATCTTTCTCAAGGTGGGCAAGAACTACCGGAGGAAAATCTGATGTTAACGGGGGTTATGGTTGATGATAATTTTGGACACCTCAAGGGTATGATTGAAGCTCTGTTGGAAGAGATGGGTATTGGGGAATATCAAATCAGCCCCTACCAACTGCAAAAAACTTTTTATGGCAAAATTTTTCATCCAACACACCGTGCTGAAGTAATCACCGACAAGGCCCCTTTAGGTATCTTTGGCGAAATTAAAAAACCCTTCTTGCTAAAATTGGGAATCAAACAGAGGATTTTTATCTTTGACTTAGATTTTAAGGAATTGGCAAAGTGCGCGACTGATGATAAAAAATACACACCGATTGCCAAATATCCGCCCATTATTGAGGATTTATCATTTGTTGTCCCCCCAAAAACTTATGTTGGAGATATCATCCAAGCAATTTCCACCATGGGCGGATCCGCCGCAGGCGGAAAATCAACTAATTTAATTATTCAAACTGTCGAGCTGATCGACACCTACGAACAAACAAGAACTTTCAGAATTACTTACCAGGATCCAAATAAAACTTTAACTGATAAAGAAGTAGAAAAAATAAGAGAAGAAATAATTAAAAAGGTCGAGGATAAACTTAAAGCCAGGTTGAAAGAGAAAAAATAAGGTTATTTTCGGGGTGGTAAATATTGGTCTAAAATCTTCCTAAGTAATATCGTCCTACCCTTTTCGTCTTTAGCTGTTACTTCTTCATAAGCTTCGGGGTACATTTCTTTTAATTTATTAAGTTCTCTATCGGTGACAGACATCCGTTCAGAAAGATTGATTAAATCCAACTTACATTCCACAACCTTTTTTTCAAAGAAAAAAAGATATCTATCACGTGGATTTAAATTATCAGTATCGAGTATCCTGTTAATCTCACCCAATCTTCCTTCTATCTTTTCAAACGAATCAATTTGCCGTTGAAAATAGGTAATTTTCTTTCTCTCTTCAGATAAAACTTTTCGGTGGTGTTTTGCCTCTCCACGACTCGGTTTTTCTTTATTAATACCCATAGTTAGCTTTATATTATACCACATAAGTAAAGATCTTTAAGGGGTAGGGGTGGGTGACAATGAGGGAGTAGGAGAAGCTTTCCAATCCCAAGGCACATCAACGCCGATTTCGGCTTCTCTTTCACCTTGATTACTTTGTGTATCAAAAGCCCTGACTTTAATTTTATAAGTCCCTTTATCTAAATTAAAAATCTTTTCAAATTTTTTACTGTTTTCGATGGTTTCTTTAACCTCATTGTTAATTAAAATTTCAATCTTGGTAATGTCGTTGAGGGAAACAATCTTGCCGGCGACTTTTACTTCATTACTGTCAATCTGCACTCGATTGGCCGGGTCATTGATGGCGACTTCAATCTCGTTGATAGAACCACAATAGTCAGAAGGCGGATGATAACGAGAATCACTTTGACCAGCCAACCACTCATCAATCCCTTGTTGCCAACGATTGGTATCACTGGAAATTGGGTCGTCCTCTTTAAAAACAAAATATTCTTTTTCTTCATATTCGCCCCTGGCCACCTGAGCCGCGGTCGCCAATTTTTCTTGACCACGGCAAAGTTTCAGTTTTGTATGAACCGGATCCTCTCCGGTTGGCTCGGTACCTTTGATAAAATACTCAATCCGTGAAGGATAACCATCATGAGCCCGAAAGCCGGAAATTTGATCGACTTCGGCCGTGACTATCCCTTCCGACACCGTAAAACCAACATTGGCCTTATCGGTTAAAGCCGCGTTGATGACTCGACGCCAAATCGGCGCCGCCCCAGAAACACCGGAAGAAACTTCTTTCATGGAACTATTATCATTATTACCCACCCAAACACCGGCCACTACTTGTGGTGTCCAACCAATCGTCCAGTTATCACGCTTGTCATTGGTTGTTCCGGTTTTGACCGCTATTGTTCGACCGGGGACAACCAAAGCGCTCCGTTCACCAAAAGTAATCAAACGGGCCGAATTATCAGAGAGAATATGGGAAATGACAAAAGCCTGCTCGGACGTAATCACTCTTTTACCAGGCACGTCTTTTTTTTCTTCTAAAATCCTACCGTCTTTATCGGTCACCTTCAAAATCGCGGCCGGCTCAACCCGCAAACCGCCGTTGGCAAAAGCAGAATAAGCTTGGGCCAATTCTAAAAGCCTTACTTCGCCACCGCCTAAAGTTACCGATAAGCCTAAGCGTTTCAAATTATCGATGGTTGGCTCAAGAGTAGAAAGACCCAAGCTATAAGCTGTTTCTAACATCTCCTTTAAGCCAACCATGGCCAACATTTTCACCGCCGGCATATTGATGGAATTGCCCAAAGCGTAACGAACCTGTAAAGGTCCATGAAATTTACCGTCGTAATTAACCGGTTTATAATCCGGCAAACCGACGCCGCCAGGAAAAGTTGTCGGCGTATCCATCAATAAAGTAGAGGCAGTATAACCCTTTTTCAAAGCTGTCAGATAGGTTACCGGCTTGATGGCCGAACCGGGTTGACGTAAAGATAAAGTCACATTAACTTTCCCATCATAATTGGGATCGTTGTAATCTTTAGAACCAACCATGGCCAAAATCTCGCCTTTTTGGGGATCCAAAACGATCGCGGCACCATTGGTAATATGTAACCCCTCAACCTTTTTAACCTCCTCCGTCACTGCTTTTTGGGCCTCTTCTTGGATTTTTAAATCCAAAGTTGTTGTTACCCGCAAACCGCCTTGCTCAACCAGCTGCTGCCCATAGCGGTCTTCTAATTGTTTTTTGACATACATAACAAAATGGGGGGCTTTAAAACTTACCCCCTCGGCGGCAAATTCAACCTTATCTAATTGTTTAACCGTTTCTTCCTCTTGAGAACGAGTAATATAACCGTCCTCACGCATCCGACGTAAAACCTGAGCTGTCCGGCCGATGTAGGCTTTCTTATCATCACTGAAAGGTGAATAAACACTTGGGCGTTGCGGCAGCCCAGCTAAGATGGCTGATTCAACTAAATTTAACTCACTCACCTTTTTTCCAAAATACGTTTCAGCCGCCGCTTCCACTCCCCAGGCCGTCCCCCCATAGGGAGCTTCGTTAAGATACATTTGTAAAATCTGGTCTTTGGAATAACGATTTTCAATTTGCACCGCTAAAATAAATTCTTTCAATTTTCGTGTTATCGTTCGCTGTGAAGTTAGTAAAACATTTTTCACCAATTGCTGGGTGAGAGTGGAACCACCTTGAAGACGATGATGAATAGCAATATTGTATATGGCTCGGAAAATACCGGTTGGATCAAAACCGCCGTGTTTGTAAAAATTTTTATCTTCGATGGCGATCGTCGCATTGCGTAAATGTTGGGGAACTTCGATAAGGTCAACCGGAGTTCTCCTCTGGTTGGCAAAAATATCATACAAAAGTTCGCCGTTGCGGTCATAAATCTTGGTCGAAAAACCTTCACGACGAACAATTTTATCAGGACGAGGCAAATCTTTAGCGTAAAAAGCAAAAGAAAGGGCAGAAATAAGCAAAAAAACAAGCAAACCAAAAAAAGCCAAGAGGGCCAATTTAGCGGCTAATTTAGCTTTGATTTTCCGACGAGGATGATATCTTGGACGATAATTTTTTCTTTCCCAAATCTGTCGCCAGGAGCTCATTCTTGCATTATAACATAGGAAATTTTACAATTGAATTATGGACAAAATTGAAGAGGTTTTAAGTCGCTACGTCGATAAAATTTATCCTTCTAAAGAGGCTTTTTTAGAAGTCCTTAATTCAGGCAGGAAATTAACTATTTATCACGGTGTTGATCCAACCGGACCACAACTTCATCTGGGACACTCAACAAATTTTCTTTTAATGCGTTTTTTTCAAGACTTAGGCCACCAGTTAATCTTTCTAATAGGTGATTTTACGGCCCGTATTGGTGACCCGAGTGATAAAAATGCTACCAGAAAACCATTAACAGAAAATCAGATTAGAGAAAATTTAAAAACTTATCAAAAACAAATCGAAAAAATCATTAGTTTCCAAAAGCCAAATCCAGCAGAAATTCGATTTAATAGTGAATGGTTTGATAAAATGTCGCTTAAGGACTTCTTTGCCTTAACTTTTAATTTTACTGCCCAACAAATGATTGAAAGAGATCTTTTCCAAAAAAGAATTAAAGAAGGTAAAGCACTTTCTCTTAATGAATTTTTTTATCCTCTTTTCCAGTCTTACGACTCAGTTGCTTTGAATGTAGATGTAGAGATTGGTGGAACAGACCAAACTTTTAATATGCTGATGGGCAGAACTTTAATTGAAAAATTACTTAAAAAAGAAAAATTTGTCATTACCACACCTCTATTAATTAATCCGAAAACTGGTCAGAAAATGATGAGTAAAATATTAGGGGATTATGTCGCATTAAATTTCTCACCAAAAGAAATGTTTGGTGCCGTCATGGCCCTGCCTGATGAAAATATTATTCCTTGTTTTGAAATGTGCACTTCCATTTCACTCCAATTAATTAAATCATTAGAGAAAGGGTTAAACCAAATGGATTTGAAAAATAGATTAGCGTCTGAGATTGTCAAAACGTATCATGGTGAAAAAGCCGCAAAAAATGCGGGAAAAGAATTTGAGCAAGTTTTTCAAAAAAAAGAGATGCCCAAGAAAATTTCGATTTACACCATACAATCCACAGAATCGTCTTCCGCAAAAGGAAAAAAAATTGACATAGTAGATTTATTAGTAAAGGCAAATCTGACCAAAAGTAGATCTGAAGCTAAAAGATTAATTAATCAAGGTGGAGTTGACATCAATGGTATACCTATCATGTTTTCCACCTTGCCTCTCTACATTAAAGATGGAACAATTATTCGTGTAGGAAAAAGAAAGTTTATTAAAATAAAACTTAAAATAAAACTCAAAAAGAAATTTCATGATGCTTTCTAAAAAACAACAAAAACTTTGGATTATTTTAGTCGTTATTGCTTCTTTGGCTTTGATTTTAACTTCCATGTTGCCTTTTGTTTATTCGCTTTTTAAGTAGCATGAATCTCCAAAATCCAATTGGTGGCCTTTTTATGGTCGGACCGAATTATGCCAAAAGACTGGAAAAGTTAGGCATTCAAACCGCCGAAGATTTGCTTTATCATTTTCCTTTCCGCTATTTGGATTATTCTTTAATCTCGCCCATCAATAAAGTTCAGCCAGGAGAAACGGTGACAATAAAGGGAACGATTAGTTTGGTTAAAAACGAATATACCCGTCATGGCAAAAAAATTCAAAAGGCCCAAGTAACGGACGGAACCGGGCAAATAGAAATTATCTGGTTTAATCAGCCTTTTTTAATCAAAACCCTCAAGATAGGGGAGAGCTATCGGTTTTCCGGCAAGATTGATTGGTTTGGCCGCTCACGAGTCATGCTCTCTCCAGAATATGAAAGCGTTAAAACCAATGTTCATACCGGCCGCTTAGTCCCGGTTTATCATGAAACATCAAAAATCACTTCCAAATGGCTTCGTTCACGAATTGTCTGGCTGATGAAAAATCTTAAAGAACCAATTAATGATTTCCTACCCGCCTCTATCAGAAATAAATACAGTTTAATCGAAATAAATCAAGCCCTAAAAGGCATCCATTTCCCTCAAAATTTGAAAGATGTTCAAATTGCTAAAAAAAGATTTGCTTTTGAGGAACTTTTTTTACTCCAGCTTGAAGTTTTACAAAGAAAGAAGCAGTGGGAAAAAGAAAAATTGGCTTTTAAATTTTTTGTTGACCAGGAAAAAATTATGCAATTCCTGCAAAACCTGCCGTTTACCTTAACCAGCGCCCAAAAGCGGGTTTGCCGGGAAATTTTAAATGACCTTCGCCAAGACCAACCGATGAATCGGCTTTTAGAAGGCGATGTCGGCAGCGGCAAAACAGTCGTAGCTGCCCTGGCGATTTACGTCGCTTGGCTCAATGGAACCCAGTCGGCCTTAATGGCCCCCACGGAAATTTTGGCCTATCAGCATTATCAAACTCTCAACCAACTATTAACGCCGCTGGGAATGAAAGTCATACTTTTAACCGGCAGTGTTCGGCCCAAAGCTCTGAATCATCAACCATTAGCTGATATTATCGTCGGTACTCACGCTTTAATTTACAAAAGGGCTCAATTCCAAAAATTAGGACTCGTGATTATTGATGAGCAACACCGTTTTGGGGTCGCCCAAAGAGGAGAATTGATTAAGAAAGCCTACTTGCCAACCGGTAGATCGCCTCATCTTTTAACGATGACGGCTACCCCGATTCCGCGGACCATTGCCCTAACTTTATATGGTGATTTAAGTTTGTCTGTTTTGGATGAGGTGCCGCCCGGCCGTCAAAAAATCAAAACTTGGGTTGTTCCGCCCCAGAAAAGACAATCGGCTTACGAATGGATGAGAAAAAGAATCAAAGATACCGATGAGCAGGCTTTTATTATTTGCCCTTTAATTGAGGAATCGGAAACACTCCAGTCGGTTAAAGCCGCCAAAGTTGAGTTCGAAAATCTTTCCAAAACAATTTTCCTCGACTTAAGGTTAGATTTACTCCATGGGAAAATGAAAAGTCAGGACAAAAATGATGTCATGACCAAATTCAAGGAGGGTAAACTCGATATTTTAGTTTCCACCCCGGTGGTTGAAGTCGGCATTGATATTCCCCAGGCAACCATTATGTTGGTTGAGGGTGCGGAAAGGTTTGGCCTTTCGCAACTCCATCAACTCCGTGGTCGGGTCGGCCGAAGTGATAAAGAATCATATTGTTTACTTTTTACCGAAATTTTAACCGGCAAACCCTTCCAAAGGGTAAAAGCTTTGGAAAAAATTAATGTCGGGATGAAATTGGCCGAACTGGACTTAACACTCCGAGGACCGGGGGAAATTTACGGGACTGCCCAACATGGTTTTTTTGATCTTAAAGTCGCCACTTTTACTGATTTAGACTTAATCGAAAAAACCAAAAAGGCGGCACAAGAATTTCTGCCACAACTTGCTCAATATCCTCTCTTGCAAGCCAAGCTAAAAAAAGATAAAATAAAAGCTGTTCAACCGAATTAGTTAATACCTGATAACTAACCATGGGGGCACAACCGAAAAGAAAACATTCCACCCAAAGAAAAGGCAAAAGGCGAGCAGCCGCAACTCGGCATTTTTTGAAAATGGTTCAAAGGAAGATTAACCAGGTTAAACAAAATGAAAACGCCACTTGACCCCAGACACCTAAAACGCAAAAAAACCATCCAAGATCTTTTCGTTTTAACCTTTCATTCCGCCAAACCAAAAACTGATTTAGGTAAACAAGTGGCCAAATCGCTGGAAAAAATTGATGGGATTATCATCAAAGCAGCGCCGGAATGGCCCCTTGTTCAAATTAATAAGGTTGATTTAACGATTTTGAGGCTGGCGATTTGGGAATTGGTCATTAAGGCCAAGGAACCTCCTAAGGTGATTATTGATGAGGCGATTGAGTTGGCAAAAGCTTTTGGGAGCGAGAACACTCCGTCTTTTGTCAACGGCGTTTTGGGTGCTGTTTACAAAAATCTTAAAAAACCAAAAAATTAAAATGGATTTTGATTATTTGGCCACCAATCTCGGCGTTAAATTTGATAATCCTCAAATTTTAAAAGAGGCCCTTACCCATCGTTCTTACCTTAATGAATTCAAAAATAAAAATCTTAAATCTAATGAAAGGTTGGAGTTTCTGGGGGATGCCGTTTTATCTTTTGTCGTCTCTACCTGGCTTTTTAAAAAATTTCCCCAATATTTTGAAGGCAAGTTAACCAACCTGCGCTCTAATCTAGTGAAAACTTCTTCTTTAACAAAAATCGCCCAAAAATTAAAGGTTGGGGATTATCTTTTGTTGAGCAAAGGAGAAAAAGAATCCCAAGGCCAACAAAACCCAAGTTTGTTGGCCAACGCCATGGAGGCCATTATTGGCGCCATTTTTCTTGACCAGGGAATTGAAACCGCCAAAATTTTTATCGAAAATAATTTCCAACCGCTTTTAGAGGAAATTATGCAAACTGGTAAATTCAAAGATTATAAAAGCCTGCTTCAGGAAAAAATCCAGGCCCAAACCAGCCAATCACCGGTTTATAAAACCATTAAAGAAGAAGGGCCGGAGCATAATAAAATTTTTACGGTCAGTGTTACAGTAGGGGGAGAAATTTTAGCCATGGGCGTCGGCAAAAGTAAACAAAAGGCAGAAGAGGAAGCCGCCAAACAAGCCCTTGAAAAATTAACCTCAAAAAAGTAGAATTAGCCCATGGTAAAAATCAGACTTGCTAAAACCGGCGCCAAAAATAGAATCTCATACCGAATTGTGGCTTGTGAAGCCAGAAGCAAAAGGAACGGCAAAACGCTGTCCATTTTGGGCTCTTATAACCCCAAAACCAAACCGGCAACAATCAAAATTAATCAAGAATTACTCAATGCTTGGCTGAAAAAAGGTGCCCAATTAACCCCGGCGGTTAAAAAATTAATGAAATGAAAAAACTTCTTGAATATCTGGTGACCTCTATAGTTGAACATCCCCAAGCTGTTGTCGTTGAGGAAATTGAAGAGGAGGGACAAATTAATTTAAATTTTCAAGTTCATCCAGATGATGTCAAAATCGTCATCGGCAAACAAGGACAAACAATTAAAGCTCTCCGGGAATTGGTCAAAATCAAGGCCATCAAGGAAAGAAAAAAGGTCAACGTTAATCTTCTCAATCAGTAGGCAAATAAATCCTCCTTGCCTACCGGCAGGGCAAAAGAAGTACTCTCATTCGCTTCAAATAATTTAAAACTGGTCAATTCTCCAAAAACTTTTTCTTCTTGAGAGGTCACCGGAATAATTGGTTGTTCCAATTTGCCGATGGTCTTAGGGAAGAAGAGAAAATAAGTTCTCACTTCAATCATCGCTTCGTCTAAACCTTCCCCTTTCTGACTAATGGCCAAACTACTCACTCTCATGAGAGGAGCGGTGGACTCCACTTGCTGAAGAAAGTTGATAATCTTTTCTCTTGAACCAACTAGGGTTAATTTCACATTCAAACTGGATAAAATTTCATCTTTGGTTTTTTTGGTTTCAGCCGAACTGCTGGCGATTTCTCCCACCTCCGGAATGCTTAACTCATTAACCATCAACTCGTTATTCAAAGCTAACCTTTTCAGTACAAATAAATTCCTTGGTACATCTTTTTCCGAAGGTAAAACTTTTAAAACCAAATCCACTTTTTCGCTTAATTCCGGTTGGGATAATCCCTCTAAAATCGTTACCTTTCGGGTCAATTCAGCCAAAGTCTTCTTGGAAGCCGCCAATTCTCGGTTGGCCTTGATGATGGTCGCTACTTTGGGCCTTAGCCAAAAAAGACTCACCAATATTACCAAAACTAAAATTAAGCCTGGGAAAAGAAATGATTTACTTTTTTTTACCATTTATCCTTTGGTCTCCAATAAAATATTAAAAAGATAACTACCGTCTTCTTGTCTATCTACCGAAGAAAGGGTAATTTTACTAAACAACACCGAAGATTGCTCACTTTTCAAATCTTGCAAAAATTTCTCTAAAGTGGCCATATTCGGCGCTATGCCTGAAAAATTCATTTTGTCTTCAGCGATTTTTAATTCTTTGACCCTAATCTCCGTTGAGATTTGGCCAATAAAGGCTAAAAGACCCTCAAAACTCGGCCCTTTTTTAGCCGAGAAAAATTTATCCAAGTTTGAGAGTCTCTGTTTTAAAACTAACTGTAATGACTCCACTTCTTTTAAACTAGCAACTTTTGTTTTTTTAACGGCTATTTCATTATTAATCTTGGCTGTTTGTTGCGACAAAAAAAGCCAATAGGAAAAAACCGCGGCCGCCACCAAACAATAAGCCAAAATTAAAACTAAACTCCCGACTTTTAAAGAATGAAAAAGTTTGGTTTTGAGAGACTCACCAACTCTTTGGCCTTTAAGAAAATCAATCTCCTGCTTCATACTATCTCCTTCATGGCCAAACCGGTGGCAATAGAGTACAAAGAAATATCGCCGGCGGGAATTTTCGAAATGAGACTATCTTTCACAACTTGTGAAAAGGGATTACCAATTTGAATTTCTAAATTTAATCTTTTCGCCAACAAAGCAGAGATTTCCGGTAAACTGGCTGTGCCGCCGGCCAAAACAATACGGCTCAAAGTTTTCTTTTTCTCCAGTTGATGAAATTGAATGATTTTTTCCATCTCACCGACGATGACTTCTACCACCGGGCCAATCGCCCCAATAATTTTGCCTTCCAATTGTTTTGGGTCAGCCCCATAAGCTTTCTTGTAGGCTTCGGCTTGATTGGGATTCAAATTGAGGCCGGTAGCCACGGCGCGGGTTAAAGCCTCCCCGGCGGTGGCAATCGAGCGGACAAAAATAACCTGTCCTTCTTCCACCACGGCAAAGTCAGTCGCCTTGGCTCCAAAATCAACCACCATGACCACCTCCGGACTGGCTGGGACTAAACTCCGCGCCAAAGCCATAATTTCAATCTCCAAACTTACCGGATTAAGACCAGCGGCCTTCAGGACCATCAATGTTTTATCGATCAAGCGGGTTGGGGCAGCGGCCAGCAACACTTCCATTTTTTGTTTGGCGTTTTCCTTAACCTGACCAACGACTTGATGAGACAAAGTTACCTCCGATAGGGGAATAGGTACATATTGCTCAGCTTCCCACTTCAAAGCCGATAAGAGTTCATCTTCCGAGAGTTGAGGCAGAGTTATCACTTGAGTAAAAACTTGATCTTGAGATAAAGCAGAAACCACATTTTTGGTGGTAATTTTTGTTTCCTGGTGAAGTTTTTTAATAATGGCGGCCAACGCCGTCAAGTCACCCTCAGCGTCAGACAAAAGACCTTTTTGTGTCGAAACCGCATTGCCCAAAGCCGCCAGACGGTATTGATTACCGCTTTTGGCAAGTTTCACTAATTTAATTTTTTGCGAACCGATATCTAAACCAAAAAAATCCATAAGGGCAGGCTTTTTATCTACTTTGTTAAATCTCCGGTGGAGAATAAAACATAATCAAAAATGGCTGGTGGCGCTTCAAAAAACTGACATTGACGAATTTTCCGAGTGATATTTGAATCAGTGATGGTTGCCGCCGAGTCAAAACATTTTCCTTGGTTGGGTAAATTATTATCAGCCGAAACGGCCAGGGGTTGAGAACTGGTATTATATAAAAGTTTTAATCTTAAAAGATAGGGGATGGCATTGGCGGGTAAAATAAAAGTACCACTGGCTAAATCTATTACATTATTTTTAGCAAAAGCTAAATTACCACAATTCCCTCCATCACTATCATCAGCCGCGTCAAAGCCGGTTGTTCTGCCCGACTTCGGGTCCACCCCGCTCCGAATCACTTTATAATCGTTTCCATCTTTATAAACTAAAATCGCCTCCAGCGCCGGCGTGGAATTATCAATGGTGGTACTTTCACCCCAGCAAATGGTTATCTTGCCATTTAAAGGAAAAAATTCACTTGGATTTAATTCTCCTTGAGCATCATGACCGATAAGCCAAACATTGGCTGATTCACCACTTGGGAATTTCAAGCCGCCAAAATTAAAATCTTTGCCACCACCTTGAACGACCTCGGAAACTTGGGCAGTAATATTACCGACAGTCACGTTCGTCGCCGAACCAATTTTTAATGATTCTTCAATCCCAGCTTCGGCCGCAGAAAAAGCTCTGGCCGAGGCCTCTTCTTGTTGAGAAATCTTAATATCGGTAATAGAATAGGAAGCAACGGCTAAACCAACGGTTAAAATCACCGCCGCAATTAGCAAAATTATTAATAAAGTCTGACCAGAATTATTTTTATCTCTCATGGGGCTAGCTCCTGCCATTTTTGATAAAACCACCAAAGATTATTATCAGCGTCTTTGTAAGAATTCATAACAAAATCCGGCCGGGCAATAAAGGTTTCCACTGGGGTGGTTTCATTTCTAGTATCGGCAAAATCCCGACTTAAACTAAACTGGGAAGCAGCAAAGATTCCCTGACCGGCAAAATCCCGATCACCACTCCCAGTATTAATCGTTCCATTGGCCACAAACATTCCTTGCGCTTTTCTGACATTGCTGCCGAAATTAACATTCCCAGAACTGGCAATGGCCAAAAAGCTCCCTGGCTCAACGATAACGTTAAAAGGAATATTTACATCTCCCTCAACTAAGATAACCAGCCAACGATTACCGCTTAAATCCCAATCACCTTGATTACTATTAAGTGTTTCACTGCCATTTGAGTAATAAATTCCATCCTGAGCCGGCAAACTGCCATCAAAATTCTCTTCGGTCATTTCCATGGCAAATTTTTTCTTGAAAAATTCAAAAGAAAAGTAGGGTTTACCTTCATATTTTGACTCCGCCAACCAGTGACCAACCTCATTATTGGAAGGATAACCCTCATCAAAGTAAGCTCCACCAAAAGATTGGTGGGTGATAATTCCGGCGTAATTATTTTGCTCCAAAGATAAATTACGATTGGTGGCGGTTGAAGGAATGGAAACTCTTAGGTTACCTTCGGTATGAACATCACCACCGGTTGTTTGAAACCAAGCCCGACCACCAATAGGTGTAGGTGTAGGAATAGGAGTAGGAGGTTGTGGACTACCACAATCACCATTGGAGGTACATTGATTGGCACCAGCTCCAGCCACGGGGACACACTGCTGGCTGACATTACAGACATTATGAGTGGCAGTACAATCAGCATTGGAACCACATTGACCAATTCCAGCGCCAGAAACAGTGACACAATTACCACCGCTACATTCAGTGTGGGTTATCAAACAATCAGCATCAGATGAACACAGATTTTTGCCCGAGCCGGAAACACTTTTACACTGACCGGAGCGACATTCTTTATGGCTTGAAACCTGGCAATCACTGTTGGTGGAACAGGTATCAGCCCCTGGCCCGGCAACTGTCACACAACTTGAACCGCTGCAGGCCTTATGACTACAATCAGCATTAGAAGAACAAGTATTAGCTCCTGAACCAATCACGGTGATGCAACTGGTTCCACTACACTCCCGGTGGGTGTAAACGGGTGGTGAAGTAGGAGCAGAAGTAGGGATAGGAGTGGAGGTAGGGGCAGGACCACAGGCTGGATCTGCAACACAGCGCCAAATTGTCATACAGACAATAGAGTCAGGTGGATTCCAAAAACAATATTGATACTGAAATCTTTGATAGGGAGAACAAACCCCCCCACAAGAACCATCCATCCACCCCATGCAATTGGTACATCCTATAATAATTGGGGTTGGGGTGGGTTCGGGTGGGTATGGACCCCCTGTGGGCCAATCTCCACCAGCTCCGCCACCGCCAGACTCCCCACCACCACCTTCTTGAGCCGAAACAAAAGTTGGGAATAGAAAAAATAAAAATATAATAATTATTATAAATTTCAAGAAATATTTCTTATCAACCAAAAAAATTTTACCCATAATCAAGTTTCTCCTATTTTCTCAATTAAAGCCTTTATCCCCTCTGTTATCCCGGTTTCGTAATATCCTGCACTAAACCAAGGGGTCATCTTTTCCTTTGAAATTCTGGCGGCAGTTCCATTGTCAACTTTTCTTTCCAAACCATACCCAACTTCAATGCGACACTGACGCTCTCTTTTTGATAGTAAAATCAGAATGCCATTATTTTTTTCTTCATTACCAATGCCCCGCCTATTAAAAATATAGTTGGCATAAGAATCTATATTCTCCCCCTTAAGAGAATCGACAGTTAATATAACAATTGTGTTGGCCGTCTTATTTTCAAAATCCCCAACAAGATCAGTTATATATTCTTCTTGCTCATCTGTGAACATATCTGCTTCGTCATTAACAAAACCACTCAATTCGGGGTAGGTAATCTTTTTTTCTTTTAAAGAGTTAAACCTAACAAGAAAAAACGCTGCTATAATAATCAAAAAAGTAGAAATAATTGTAAAAGCTAATATTTTCAAAGGTAGCTTTTTAAACATAGACTATTTCATCTTTATTTAAACATCTCTTTAGATAATCTTATTAATTCACTGTTTTTATCATTGAGCCAGAAGGAAAAATTTGTTTTTGCCCGGTCACCCGGTTTTATTTTTTCCGCGTTAGCTAAAACTGCTCCTTCAGAAACATTATCGCCCTCTTTAACAAAAACTTCCCCAAAAATAATATAGTTCGCCCAAAATTCCCCATCATCTCTTTGAAGCCAAATTTCACTAAAGGGGAGTTTAGCTTGTGGAGGTTTTTGATTAAGTAGAACCTTAGTAGCTCGCCCTGTAAAAACTGCCTTGATTGGAGCTTTATCGTCTAAAAAGAAAGAAAAAAGGTGGGGATTATAGTCATCAAGAAAAACAGTTTCGAAATATTTACTCTCTACAGGTGAGTTAAGAAAAAAATTATCAGGAGGTTCTTTTACTATTCTAGGCTGAATTTCCTCAGTAATTTTTTCTTTTTGTTCTCTTTTTTCAAGAACGCGGAGGCGTATTTGGCCATTTACAACAAAAGCTATAAGAGCAAAACTAATAAAAAGAAGGATTAGGGCAATTACCTTAGGCTTCATCCTATTTACATACTGGATGAAAAGTTGTTATTTGTCAATAACTTCTTTTATTTCCCAACTTTGGGTATCTAAAAATTTTTCCGCTCCGGCTACTTTCCCGCTCTTAATCTCCTCACTGGAAGCTAATCGCCCAGGTAATTTAAAGAAATCCCAATATTCAATCCGCTTTTCATTCAGATTCCACATAGCGGCTAAACCTTCAATCTTGGGTATATACTCTAAAACTATTTTCTCTTGAACATTTCTTAATAAGTAAATTTTATCTTGGTTGTCAACAAAATAACTACCTAAACCTTTTTCTCCTCTTGTAAATACAACTCTTCCTTCCATTTGCTGATTTTGAACAGTCTGTTGATATAATTCTTCCTGTTCTTTGAGCCATTTTTTCTCTTCTAACGTCAAACTTTCTTCCTTAAAACCAATATTCTCAATTTTAATTTGATTTTCAAGCCCAATTTTTGATGACTCTTCGTCCCAAGCTCCACCAGCTCCGGCACCACCAGATTTTCCTCCACCACCTTTAAAATTTTTGTTTACTTCTTCCACACCACTTCCCCCAAAAGTCACTCCCATTTTTTCTAAAACCTTCTCAGGTGCATTAGCTAAACTTTTAGGAGCTTTTTGGGCTATTTTTTCTCCCGCATCAACAAGATTGTCAACCACTTCGGGAAGCACTCCTTTCTCATGAGCAGCTTTAACTCCAACCCCTAATGCAATTGCAATACCGCCCCCAATCAAACCCTTTCCCCACCCTGGAATCCTTCCTTTTTTAGGAATCTCCATTGGTTCCCCTTTTTGTTCCTGCTTTAGTTCTTCTTGAGCCATATCTTCTCCTTTATTTAACCTCCTCCCCTAAGTATAAAGTCAACCCTTTCTAATGTCAAATTTTCTCCTCTTTTGTTCCAGAAGTATCCAGTTGACAGAAAAATCACAAACTCTTAAACTCTAAATATTATGCTAATTACCAAAAACGACCTTATCAATCTGCAAAAATCTCTTATCTCTGAAATTAGTAAATTTTTAGAGAACCATGTTATCAATAAGCTCTTTAAATTGGGAAAAGATGTGGGGGAGATAAAACATGATCTAGAACAGATGGAGCGAAAGTTAGATAAATCTATTGAGCGAACTGACCGTCACGGAATAACTTTGGAAAACCACGAAAAGAGAATCACTTCTTTAGAACAACCAAAATTCACCTAAACTTTACTAATGTGGTAAAATATAGGCGTGGATTATCAACAATATTTTCTTCCTTACACCCGAAAGATCAACCAATTTCTTGATAGATTTTTCACCGAAAAAATTACACAGTCAAAAACAATTACTCCGGTCGCCTCAGAAATTTGGAGAAATATACAAAATTTTATTTCCGGAGGAAAAAGAATCAGGGGGGGATTGGTTAAATTAGGTTATGAATGTTTTAAAAAGCCTGATGAAAAAAATTTATTACCAATCTCTGCCGCTTTAGAATTAACACATGGGGCGATTTTAATCCATGATGATATCATTGATCAAAGCGAGTTTCGCCACAACCAACCTACTGTTCATAAAAAATACGAGTCTGAACATATCAAAAGATATCAAAGGAGGTCAGCAAGCCATTATGGGGAGGGCATGGCCATTGTTGCCGGTATTGTCGGTTACTACGGAGCCATTTCTTTGATCAATCAAGGTAAATTTCCTCCAGATTTAAAATTAAAAGCCATTGATCAATTAGCTAATTTTATGACCTATACCTGTTATGGAGAAGGACTTGATGTTGATCTTGCCTGCAGGCAAGAGATTAAAGAAAAAGATGTTCTGACTATTCATACTTATAAAACCGTTTATTACACTTTTATCGGCCCATTAAAAATCGGCGGAATTTTAGCCGGAGCAGGGGAGAAAGAATTAAAAAAATTTGAAGATTACGGAGTGCCGGCTGGCATCGCTTTTCAACTTCAGGATGATATTTTGGGCGTTTTTGGTGATGAAAAGGAATTAGGCAAGCCGATTGGCGACGATATTAAAGAGGGGAAAAATACATTATTGTACACCCAAACCATTAAGAAAGGCAATATTTCTCAAAGAAAAAAATTGACAAGTTTGTGGGGTAACAAAAAAATCACCCTCAAGCAAGTTCAAGAAGTCAGAAAAATCATTAAGAAAACTGGCTCTTTGGCTTATTCTCAAAAACTAGCCCGAGAATTGGTGAAAAAAGGTAAAAAAGCCGTGCCAAAGATTACTAACAACAAAAATCTTCAAGAAGTTTTTTCAAGCTTGGCTGATTTTATTATTGAAAGAGAAAGATAAATAATTTAATAATTTCTTACACTTACGGTTGTTGTAAAATTAACCGAAGCTTGCTCCTCGGGTCGAGAGGTCACCACATTTTGACTTAAGGTAAAATTAATGGTTATGGTTTGAGGATAAAATTGCCCCTTAGACTCACAATCAAAAGAACAACTATCCACTTTTACTTCACTACTGGTTAAACGAGCGGAATTTGAGGCCATTCTACCATTAGTTGTTCCTTCATCCTCACAGGCAAATTCTACTTCGGTCCCATCTATTCTTTTAACCTTAATCTTCTTCATCCCGGCCACACAATATTGTCCATCTGAATTAGTCATAACTTCTTGAGAATCTCTAATTAATCTTTCCATCACCGAAAGAGCATAATCACCGTTTTGCTTCACTGTAGTTAAAGCTTTGGTTTTGCCGGAACTCCGCAGAGTGGTAAAAAACACATTAGAAGCAACAACAGCAATAATGCCCAGAATACCCACCACCACAAGAATCTCGATAAGGGTAAAACCACTTTTTCTTATTTCCATTTCGTTAAATAAGTTTCTAAAGCTGACTCATGACCTCCTTTACTATCTTGCCAGGAAACCACCACTTCGACCATCATTTTTTGGTTATCTTCAACCTCGGTGTAGGTAGTTTTACGCGTAAATCTCCCAATAGTTTCCGTTTCTGCCCCGGATTTACTCCAAAAAACCGCCCCACTTTCTTCTTTTAATTGGCGCGCTTTTTCTATTCCTTCTTGGGCATATTTGGTGGCTCCCCGCTGGTCACGGGCAAAACTGGCATTGTTAATGGAAGAAATCGTCACTCTGACTAATCCCAAAATAACAACGGCAATTAAAGCCAAGGCCACGATGACTTCAATAATCGACTGACCAGAAATAGAATTTCCAATTTTCTTCATTTAATTTCTCCGCTGGTCGTCACGGTAATTATTTCCGTTTCGCCAAAACCCTGCAAGGTAAGGGTTGAGTCGGTAGGGCTCCCTTGACTTAGAACCCTAAAAAAAATCTCTGAAGGGACGGATTGTTTAGTCACACCAGTAGGTAAACTTAAATCAGTTTTAACATCAACCTCATTTCCACAAACTGCCACAATTTTATAATGGGAATTGTCGGTAAATTTGACCTTATGACCGGCAAGGGTAGCCGTACAAGTAGTTGGTTTTTCCGCGGCTAAAGATTTGCCCTGGGCCAAACGTAAATTACTCACCAGCTCATCTTTGGCTTTTACTAAAATTTGCCGGCGGTTAAATTTATTATACTGAGCCATGCCAATGGAAAAAAGAAGAGTAATGATGGTAATCGTAATCAGAAGTTCAATTAATGTAAATCCGCAGATAGGGGATAGTTTTTTTGGGCAGTTTGTTTTCATTATCCATTATACATTCTACATTATCCATTATTTCATGGATTGGTGACTTTATAATTACATTCTAAGGTACAGGAACCGCAGCCGGTAACCGTTTCGCTGCTTGTTTCTAAAGCCGCACATAAAATATAACTATTGGCGGTACTGATGTAAGAGTAAGTTCGATTCGCTAGGGGATCTTTGGGCGTCCCAGAAAGATAGGTTTTAGCCGGCGTGCCGCAAGAAATATCATTATAAATCGTCGCCGGATAACTTCCTGTATCCGTCCGGCACATCTCTAAAGCACTTCTCACTTGCTCCAAATCAGCTTTTCTTTTACCATCCCTGGCTGATTTTCTAGCCCCTTGATAAGAAACCAAAGAAATACCTAACAACACGGCAACAATGGTCATCGCCACCAAAAGCTCAATTAGGGTGAAACCAATATTTTTCTTCCTCATGGGCAACTCGCTAAATCAGGTTTTGTTTCGTCTGCTGTTTTACTAGTTTTTCCCGTTGAACAAACATACCACCACCCGGCTGTTTCCAAATCGGCATAGAGAATATATTTTTCTCCTGTCGCATCAGAGAGATAATAATACTTTTTAGTTGTCAGTGGATCTGTGGGGCAAAGGGAAATAAATTTTGTCAGTTCTCCACTGGCCCCACAAAAACCGGCGGTATCATATTCGGAAGCATGAATTGGATAAATGCCATTGTTGGTACTGGCATAAGTTTCCAAACCATTGCGGTATTGACTCAAATCACTTCTTCTTTGCGTATCACGGGTTTGTTTTTGCGCCCCGGTATAACTCACTAAAGTCAAGGAGGCCAAAATCCCAATAATGGAAATTACAACTAATAATTCAATTAAAGTGAAACCCTTCGTCGCTACGCTCCCTTCAGGATGACATCCTTCAGGATGAATCCTCAAGGTAAACCATTTTCTTAAATTATTCATTTTTTCACCCCCTTTTTAGTCGGCACAAACCACATAATCATTAGCGCCGACGCTACAACCCGAACAGCGAGTTTTTGATTTAGTGATGTCCCCGTCGGATTTGTTTTCTAAAGTCGCCCACAAACAAAAATCCTGATTACCAGTGACTTCTTGGTATTTATAAGTAGGTGTTCCTATATCCGATTGGTAAGCTGGGTCTTGAGGTAAAAGCTTCATATAAACCATGTCATCACTACATTTAAAAGAACCTTGACCCCAAGCAAAAGTTGTACATGTTGGCTCTGTACAGCCGCAGATTTTATCGGCCCCAGATGGATAACTATTCTTATCGTTATAATACATTCTTAAGGCTTTTTTAATTTGGTCCAAGTCTGATTTTCTCTGTACATCTCTAGCTCTTTCCCGCGCGGCATTAAAATTGACCATGATTAAAGCTGCCAATAAACCGATAACGGAAATAACCACTAAAAGTTCAATTAGAGTGAATCCAAAATTTTTCTTTCTCATGGTGTTATATTGGCGCTTGAGACAGCATAATTACAATCGGTATTCCCGCAGGTGAATCCGTAATCCTTACAAGCTCCTCCGGGGTTAAAACAAATATCCTTAGTATTTTCTAGTGTAGCATAAAGAGCATAGCCGGTACCATTATTTTCTTGTTGGTAAAGATAGATATTAACAGGATCTTTTGGGTCTTTGGGGACTTCTTTCATATACAAAGTCACTTTGGCGGCATCCTGCCAAGAACCCCCACCTCCAGGAAGGGCAGCGGGATAATTACCGTTATCATTGTAATACATTTCCAACGCCCTTTGGATTTGGCCCAAATCGTTTTTCCGTTGAGTGTCGCGTCCTTTCATTTGGACACCTCTGAAACTCACCAAACCAATGGTGGCTAAAAGTCCTAAAATAACCATTACAACCAAAAGCTCCATTAAGGTAAAGCCTTGATTTGATCGTCTTTTCTTCTTCATTTTAAATCTCTCTTTTATACTAATTTATACTAAACCCTTAAACTAAAAAAGGCAAAACGGAAATCTTGAACAACCTTCTGCTCCACAAAGATTACAAGTTTTACTACAAACAGCACCCAAGGCTCCCTCGTAACTCACATTACACTTGCGTCCTTGACCCACACAGGTAGTCCAGCCTACTCCGCATGTCGGTGTGGGTGTCGGTATAAAAGTAGGTGTAGGTGTGGGGGTTGGACCTTGAGTTGGGGTTGTTGTCGGTGGCGTTGGCGCTTGGGTGGCGGTAGGGGCTAAGGTTGAAGTTGGGCCTTGGGCTGAGGTAGGTAAAACCCAACCTCCTTGCGATGAATAAACTTCACCTGGCTGTTGGACTAAAACTTCCACATTAGCACTTGAAACCACATAATTAAAATCGCCACAGGTGGTTTTATCACAATGAATTTTTTGAATGATGGGGTCTTTTTGGTTTTCTAGAGTCGTAAAAATTTTGTACCATCTTTTACAATTCCCTTGATTAGAAACGGAATAAAAATAAATATGGTTGCGGCCATCATTAACCGGATCACAGGGAACAGATGATAAATAGGGAAGAAAGCCGTTATTACAGGCTAAGACTTCTGGATAACAATTATTATCATTATAATAATCTTCTAAAATTCTTTGCATTTTGGCCAAATCGGCTTTTCTTTTGGCGTCGCGGCCTTTAATAACTTGAAGATGAAAAGCCCAAATTGTCAACAGGGTCAAAAGCCCGACAATAGTGACGACGATTAAAAGTTCAATAAGACTAAAACCTTTATTTCGAGCTTGTGAGAAACAAGCTTGTTTATTTCTCATAAAAAAAGATGCCAAATTTTTTCGCCCCAAAACCAAGTAATAAAGGTGGCCAAAACTAAAAATGGCCCAAAAGAAATTTGGCTTTTAAATTTCTTTTTCCCTAATAAAATTAGTATGACACCGAGAGTTGCCCCTGTCAAGAAAGCTAGATACAAAGCCACCACAACTCTCGGAAAACCCAAAAAAAGACCCATCAATCCAGCCAATTTCACATCACCTAAGCCCATTCCTCTAAAACGAGTCAACAAAACTAAGAGGAAGAAAAAGCCAGCGGCTCCCAAGCCAGATAAAAGATTAGATATTAGGATACTAGGATATTGAAATATTAGAAAAATTAAGCTTATTAGAATGGCCGGATAGGTGATTTGGTCGGGAATTGTCCGATATTGAAGATCGGAAAGAAAAACCGCTACCAAAGCATAGGTGATTAATAAATTATAAATTGTAAATTGTAAATTATAAATTTGATTGGTGTATATGGTCGAGAATTGATAAACCACCAAGGTTATAATTCCGGTTGTTAACTCAACCAAAGGGTAATGAACCCCGATAGGGGAGTGACACCAGTGACATTTGCCTTTCAGAAAAATAAAAGAGAGGAGAGGAATGTTATCAAACCATAACAACTGTTTCTTACATCTCGGGCAGTAAGATCGTCCTTTTAATAAACCCTTTAAGCTGTTCTCCTTGTTAACTCTGTAAACTAAGCAATTAAGAAAACTTCCAATTAATAGGCCACAAACAAACAAAAAAATCATTATTATGGGAGACAAATACAATTTGCGGATTTCCCAATAGCCCCAGTCAAGGCAGCGCATCCACCACAAGCTTCAATTTTTGGGAAATCAGCTGGCAAATGAGTATCATCCGTACATCTGGTGGTGGCCTCTGTTTTAAAAGCTCCTGATTGAGGGCTAAAACAAACATAAACACTATTCCCGGGTTGGTGGGTATATTCCATGTAAAGAGCGTTATAATTATTAGCTTGCAACCTTTTTGAAAAGGAAGCTTTTACTTCATCGGCTCCAACAGTACAATCAGCATCGGAAGTTGTGCCATCGGAAAGTTTTGCCAATAAAGAACAATTCGCCCCATCTTCAATATCTGCAACTGGGCCCCAGTCACGAGTGGCTTCATCAGTGGTATCAGCTTGCCATGGCCAAAGTCCTTGAGTTGCGTTATAACGATCAATGGCTGAAAGTAATTGTTCAGAGTCACTCCGCGAACCAGTATCTCGCCCGCGATTAATCTGTTCAATAGGATTAATCGTCGCCAAAACCGCGACCGCCAAAATACCCAAAACCGCGATGACGATTAAAAGCTCAATCATGGTAAAACCCTTCGTCGCTACGCTCCTCAGGGCTTCAGCCTGAGGCTTCAGCCGAACGGCAAGCCACCAATTTTTAATTTTTAATTTTGAATTTTTAATTTTTCTCTCACCTCCTTCCTAAAACTTACTCGTTAAGTTATAGATCGGCATAATGATGGAAATCATCAAAAACCCGACGCCAACCCCTAATATAATCATAATAATGGGCTCAATGGCAGTTGTCAATCCCTTAACAGCAGCATCAGCCTCCTGTTCAAAATAGGAAGATACTTTGCCTAAAACTTCATCCAACTTACCGGTTTCTTCACCCACGGCAATCATTTCCGGTAAAATCGGGGGAAAAATTTCGGTTCTGGCCAAAGCCGTCGCTAAAGGCAAACCTTTCTCCACCTCTTTAGAAGCTTGTTCCATCTTCTCTTCATAATTGGGGCTGCCCAAAGATTTACGGGTCACCTCAATAGCTTCGACAATCAAAATCCCGCTCCCAATCAGCAACCCCAGGGTTCTGGTAAATTCGGTGAGCATCATTCCTTTTCTCAATTTGCCAATAATCGGCAATTTGAAAGTCAAACTATCAATCTGTTTTTTAAATTGAGGATTTTGGGAAAAAATTTTGAACAAAAAGATTAACCCCACCAAAATTATCACCACTATCCACCAAAAATGAGAGGCAAATTTAGAAACACCAATCAATATCCTTGTTGATACCGGCAAATCGGCCTGGAATTCTTCATAAACCATCGTCAGTTTAGGGATGACAAAAATAATCATAACAGAAATCACTGCAATCATGCCCCCAACGACAATCATCGGATAAACCATCGCCCCTTTAATTTTCCGACGAAACTCGGAATTTTTTTCTAAATTATCCGCCAACCTTAATAAAATTTTATCTAAAACTCCCGCTGTCTCGCCGGAGCGAATTAAAGCGACATAAATTTGATCAAAAACTTTGGGATGTTTTTCTAAAGCATCCGCTAAGTTGCCACCACCCTCCACTTCACGAACAACATCACTCACCAAACGACCCATGACCGGGCCGGATTGAGACTCCAAAATAGCCAGAGATTCGGTGATGGTTAAACCCGCATTAATCATTGTTGAAAGTTGACGGGTAAAATTAACCCTATCCTGAATCGTAATTCTACCCAAACCTTTTCTAACTTGAGTGGTCAAGCTTTCACCCTTTGGGGTTAAAAAAATCACCAAGAGTTCACGCTCTCGTAAAATTTTAGCGGCTTGAGTAATATTTGAAGCTTCTACTAATCCTTCAACTGTTTTCCCGTCTTTATTTTTGGCTTTATATTTAAACTTTTCCATGGGGGGACTACTTGTTTCTGGTTAATCTCATTAACTCTTCCGGTCTTAAGGCAAAAGACCGCGCCACGTCCAGAGAAATTTTGCCTTTTTTCACCAAATTCGTTAAATCCCCTTCCAAAGTTCTCATGCCTAGCTCTCCGGAAGTCTGTAAAATGGTATCAATCATTTGCGTTTTCCCTTCACGAATGGCATTGCGAACTGCCGAAGTGGCCACCAAAATCTCGGTGGCCGGAATTCGGCCACCCGCTAAAGCGGGAAGTAAACGTTGAGACAAAATAGCTTCCAACGTCAGAGAAAGTTGAATTCTAACCTGATCTTGCTGGTTGGCAGGAAAGACATCAATAATCCGGTCGACTGTCTGGGCGGCTGAATTGGTATGTAGGGTAGCAAAAACTAAATGACCGGTCTCGGCAATCGTCAAAGCTGAAGCGATAGTTTCGTAATCTCTCATTTCGCCAATCATGACCACATCAGGATCTTCCCGCAGGCAAGAACGCAAGGCAATCTGCCAGGAATGAGTATCGGCCCTAATCTCGCGTTGCGAGACAATGGCTTTCTGATGGTTAAAAACATACTCCACCGGGTCTTCAATGGTCACAATGTGAGCCGGTCTGGTTTGGGCAATTTCATCAATCATCGCCGCCAAAGTTGTTGACTTACCATGACCGGTTGGACCGGTGACTAAAATAAAACCTTGCCTTAATTGAGTAAAGGAATGACAAATTTCCGGCAAGTTCAGTTCATCAATTTTGGGAATTTTGTTGCTAATTAAGCGCAAGGCCGCTGCCAAGCTACCTTTTTGATAATAAGCATTAACACGAAAACGAACTTGATTCTCAAAATTAAAAGAAAAATCTAATTCCTTATTAATGGAAAGGACTTCTTTTTGTTCCTCGTTGACCAAAGATAAAACCAGATGACTAATTTCTTCGGGAGTTAAAACTTCCTTGCCGGTTACCGGATTAAGAACACCGTTAACTCGTATCATAGGGGGAACACCCACTAGTAAATGTAAGTCTGAGGCTTTTTTATTAACGGTATATTCTAATAATTCTTTTATTTCCATTATTTCGAGCTTGCGAGAAACAAGGGTTTCCTTATTCTTGGGCTACTCTTAGTACTTCTTCTATCGTAGATATTCCTTCAACGGTTTTCAAGTAGCCGTCTTGTTTTAAGGTTATCATCCCGTCTTCTAAAGCTTGTTTTTCAATTGCCCCAGCGGCCGCTCTTTCCAAAATCAATCTGGCAATTTTTTCCCCAATCGGCAACACTTCAAAAATACCAATTCTTCCTAAATAGCCGGTGTTATTACACTCCGAACATTTCTTTCCGCGATAAAGTTTTAAAGGCCCCTTTTCTTGATAAAGATTGCCTAAAACTTTTTTAATATCTTCGGCAACTTCCGATGGGGGAGTATATTCTTCCTTACAGTTATCGCAAATCCTGCGTAAAACTCTTTGAGCCAAAACACAGGTCATGGCCGAAGCCAGTAAAAAGGGTTCACCGCCCAAATCCAAAAGTCGAGGAATGGCTCCGGAAGCATCGTTGGTGTGAAGAGTTGAAAAGACTAAATGGCCGGTTAAAGAAGCCTGGATAGCCAACTCGGTCGTTTCTTTATCACGGATTTCCCCAACCATGATAATGTTGGGGTCTTGTCTTAAAAAGCTTCTCATGCCTGAAGCAAAAGTTAAACCAGCGGCTGGATTGACCTGAACCTGATTAACGCCATTAATTTGATATTCCACCGGATCTTCCAAAGTAATAATATTCACCTTAGAGGTGTTAATGCGAGAAAGGACCGAATATAAAGTCGTCGTTTTGCCGGAACCAGTCGGCCCGCAGACAATGATGATGCCGTGGGGACGCAAAATAGAGTCCTCTAAATTTTTCAAAGCCCGACCTCTTAAACCTAAATCTGGTAAATCAGGCACACCGCCGGATTTTTTTAATAACCTCATGACAATTTTTTCACCAAAAACGGTCGGCAGGGCTGAAACCCGCAAATCTACCTCTTGATCACCAGCTTTGAAATTAAAACGACCGTCTTGGGGAACTCTTTTTTCATCAATCTTCATACCGGACAAAATTTTAATGCGGGAAATAACCGCCTCATGGACTTTTTTGGGCAAAATTAATTTTTCATGCAAAATACCATCAATCCGGTAACGGACACGGGTTTTATCTTCTTGAGGTTCAATGTGGACATCAGAAGCCCGGGATTTGATGGCAAATTCTAAAATAGTGGCGACAATTTTCGCGACCGGCGCTTCGCGAATAACATTACCCAAAGAGGCAATGTCTACTGTTTTGGTTTCCGGAACCGCCGGCGCCACTTCTTTTAAAGCGGCCTTGACCTCAGCCGAGAGGGGTTGGGTATAAGCCGTCAAAATCACTTCCTTGAGTTTGGCAGAAGTGGCCATGAAAGGCTTAATTTTCGCGCCTGACTTTTTCTCAATAAATTCGATAACTTCTAAATCTAAAGGATTGGCCATGGCGACCGAAAGTTCGTTGTTGATACGGTTGTAATCAAAGGGAATTAGAGTATAACGTTCGGCCACCGCTCTTGGCAGTAAACCCAAACCTTCCGGGCTAACGGCTTTTTCGCCCAGATCAACAAAGGGGATATTATAGAGTTGAGCTTCGGCTTTGGAAATCTGTTCCTCATTGGCAAAATTATGCGCCAAAATAATTTCTTTAAGCGGCCGGCCGGTATTGACCTGTTCCAGTTTAACGGCCTGACTTTTATCTTCGGAAAGAACGCCCAAAGAAGCTAAAATGGTGGCAATATCTTTTCCCTCCGGCGTGGCGGGTTTAGTTTTTTGGGCAGTAACAGGCATAATCTCTTTTCATTATCTTTTAACCATGATAAAATGTCAACAGAATAAGCAAAGCTTGTTTTTCGTAAAACTCAAAATGGTTCATTCCCTTCTCATTGTTCATGGTAATTCTCAAAAAAGATACGAGAAAGGTTTTCAGCTGGCCGAAAATTTTTTAGCAGGCTCCCTTATAAACCATCCTGACTTTTTTTTACTTGAAGACCAAAAATCTATCAAGATCGACCATATCCGTCAACTCCAACATCAATTGGCCTTAAGGCCTTACTCTGCCCTGCTTAAGGTCGCCCTTATCAATGAGGCCGACAAGTTAACTTTACCGGCCCAACACGCTCTTTTAAAAACACTGGAAGAGCCGCCTGAGGCCTCCGTGATTATTCTCACCGCCCCTCATAAAGAAGTTTTACTGCCGACGATTATTTCTCGCTGTCAAATTATCTCTCTACCCAATGAGAAAACTATAATGAACGAATCGTCTTTTACAGAACAATTATCAACTTTAAATGCTGTCCTTTCGGCTACTCCCGGACAAAGGCTTTTGATAGCGGAAAAAGTCGCTATCAATCGTGACCAAACGATGGAGTTTTGTCAAAATCAGCTCGAACTTTGGCGTTTATTAATACAACAAAAAGCGGGAATTTTAAAAACAACCAAAAAAACAGTTATGGAATTATCTTGGCTTGAAATAGTCGGAATTATCAAGCAAATTCAACTCTCGCTGTATTTTCTCAAACAAAACGTTAACCCTCAACTTGTGGTCGGCAACGTCTTGCTTTCATACCCATTTTAGGTTAAAATTAGTACAATATGCCCACTTCATCCGACTATACGGCCGCGCAGATTAAGGTCCTTGAAGGTCTAGAGCCGGTTCGCCGAAGACCCGGCATGTTTATTGGCTCCACCGATAACCAAGGACTTCATCATTTATTAATTGAGGTTATTGATAACTCCGTTGATGAATCTTTGGCCGGTTTCACTAAAAATATTTGGATTTCTTTAAGGGAAGACGGTTCGGTCTATGTCAAAGATGATGGTCGAGGCATCCCGGTGGACAAACATAAATCAGGAGTTTCCGCTTTGGAAGTGGCCATGACCAAACTTCATGCCGGCGCCAAATTTGACGACCAAACTTACAAGGTTTCAGGAGGGCTGCACGGTGTGGGAATTTCGGTGGTCAATGCTTTGTCTTCCTGGCTGAAAGTGGAAGTCCACCGTAACGGCAAAGCCTATACCCAGGAATATAAAAGAGGCAAACCCTTAACGCTAGTTAAAGAAAGCGGCAAAGCCCGTGATACCGGTACGACTACCATCTTTATCCCCGATAAAGAAGTTTTCAAAGACGCCGACTTTAATTACAAGGTCGTGGAAGAATTGGTGAGAGAAAGGGCCTATTTAGTTCCCGGTTTGAAATTTCACCTGAAAGATAAAAGAACTGGCCAAATTATCAATTTCTATTTTGAGGGTGGTGTTTGTTCCTTGGTCAGTTTTCTTAATCGCAATAAAAAACCCCTTCATCCGCCGATTTTTATTAAGGGTGAACAGGAACATGTCGGAGTAGAAATTGCCATTCAGTTCAACGACGGTTTTTCGGAAAATATTGAATCTTTTGTCAATGTCATCAACACCAAAGACGGAGGAACTCATTTAACTGGTTTTAGAATCGCCTTAACCCGTGCGATTAATGACTACGCCAAAAAAATTGGCCTAATCAAAGAAGGTAATGGTGGTTTTACCGGTGATGATACCAAAGAAGGCCTCACCGCTGTAGTAGCCGTCAGAATGCCAACCGACCGAATTCAATTTGAATCACAAACCAAAGCCAAGCTCAATAATGCTGAGGTCCAGGGCATTGTGGCCACAATTCTCAAAGATGGTTTGGATGTTTATTTTGAAGAACATCCCGCTGAAGGAAGACGCATAATTGAAAAAGTCAGCTTGGCCGCCCGCTCACGCTTGGCCGCCCGCGCTGCCAGGGAAGCCGTTATCAGAAAGAGTGAATTTTTTGCCAACTCACTACCGGGGAAATTGGCTGATTGCCAGGAAAAAGACCCTGCCTTTTCCGAACTTTTCATTGTGGAAGGCGATTCCGCCGGGGGAAGTGCCAAGCAGGGACGTAACCGTAAATTTCAGGCCATCTTGCCTTTAGGCGGTAAAATTTTAAATACCGAAAGGGCTCACTTAGATAAAATTATTAATTTTGAAGAATTAAAAGATTTAATTATTGCCTTGGGCATGGGAATAGGGGAGACGTTAAATTTAAAAAAGATTAGATATCACCGGATTATTATCATGACTGATGCCGATGTTGACGGTGAACATATCACCACGTTATTATTGACTTTCTTTTACCGACATTTAAAACCGATTATCGAACAGGGCTTCCTTTATATTGCCCTCCCACCACTTTATAAAATTCAGGTCGGCAAAGAAATCTATTATGCCTATAATGATGAGGATAAAGAGAGGATTCTTTCTGATCCCAAGTATCGAACCGCCAACGCCAAGGCCAATCTTCAACGTTATAAAGGCTTAGGCGAAATGAACCCACAACAACTTTGGGAAACCACCATGAATCCGGAAAATCGGATTTTAAAACACGTTGCGGTTGAAGACGCTCAAAAGGCAGATGAGATTTTTACTATGCTGATGGGGGATGAGGTTTTACCTCGAAAAAGATTTATCCAGATGTACGCCAAAACAGCTAATCTTGATGTTTAATTATTCAAATCGGTCGGTTTAATTAATTAAATCATGGACAAAAACCTTGGAAAAATACAACCAGTTGAAATAACTCAAGAAATGCGTAAAAGCTATCTTGATTATGCGATGTCGGTAATTGTCGCCAGAGCTTTGCCTGATGTCAAAGATGGCTTAAAACCAGTTCACCGCAGAATTCTATACTCCATGCACCAGATGGGTCTTTCTCATGCTTCCCGCTATGCCAAAAGCGCCAAGGTCGTCGGGGAAACAATGGGTAAATACCACCCTCATGGTGATATGGCTATTTATGATTCTTTAGTCCGTCTGGCTCAAGATTTTTCCATGCGTTATCCTTTGGTTGATGGACAGGGTAATTTTGGTTCGACTGATGGTGACTCGGCAGCAGCTATGCGTTATACCGAAGTTAGGCTTGCCAAAATTACCCAGGAAATAATTACTGATATCGATAAGGGCACGGTTGATTTTCAGGATAATTTCGACGGCAGTCTCAAAGAGCCCATTTTCCTCCCGGCTAAATTACCAAATTTATTACTAATGGGCTCAGATGGCATTGCTGTCGGTATGGCCACCAAAATTCCGCCTCACAACTTGGGTGAAGTCACCGACGCTCTGGTTTTTATGATCGAAAAGGGTAAAGTTGTTTTCCCACAAAATTCTTCTTTTGAAATTAAAAAAATTGAGCTTGATGAAGATCAGAACCAAAAAGCTTTAGAGGCCAGCTTTGAGTCTGATGTCAGCATTGAAGAAGACTTAATGAAGTTTATTAAGGGTCCTGATTTTCCGACGTCAGCTTCTATTTATAATAAAAAGGATATTCTCCAGGCCTATACCACTGGCAACGGTAAAATTGTCGTCCGCGCTAAAGCCGAAATTGAAGAAGCCAAAGAAGATAAATTTAGAATTGTTATTAGTGAAATTCCTTACCAGGTTAATAAAGCCAATTTAGTGGCGAAAATCGCCCAACTAGCCAAGGAAAGAAAAATCGATGGCATTACCGATCTGCGTGATGAATCAGACCGCCAAGGCCTAAGAATTGTTGTTGAGCTTAAAAAATCGGCCAGGCCTAAAACTATCCTCAATAATCTTTATAAAAATACCCAAATGCAAATCAGCTATCCGGTTAATATGGTCGCCTTAGTTGATGGTGTGCCTCTCACCCTCAATTTAAAACAAATCTTAACGGAATTTATCCGCCATCGCCAAAAGGTCGTCACTAAAAGAACTGTTTTTGAACTTGATGAGGCTAAAAAGCAAGCCCATATTCTTGAGGGCTTAAAAATCGCCATCGACAATTTGGATGAGGTGATTGCCACCATCAAAAAATCAAAAGACGCCCAAGAAGCCAAAGTCAATTTAATGAATAAATTCAGATTGACAGAAATTCAGGCCAATGCCATTTTGGAAATGCAACTGCGACGCCTGGCCGCTTTGGAGAGAAAGAAAATTGAGGACGAATACGCTGAGACGATAAAAAAGATTGAATATTTGGTAGGCCTTCTGGCGACACCCAAAAAAATCCTGGACATCATTAAAAAAGAAATTTTGGAAATTAAAGAAAAATATGCCGATATTAGACGCACTAAAGTTTACGCTCAGGCTTTAGAAAATTTCAATGAAGAAGATTTAATTCCTCAACAGGATTGTTTAATTATTTTAACCAAGGGTGGCTATGTGAAACGTGTCCCGGTGGGAACTTACCGGTCGCAAAAAAGAGGCGGCAAGGGCGTTTCTGGCATGACCACCAAGCCAGAAGATGAAGTTATGAACTTTTTAACCGCCCAAACTCATGACTCTATTTTATTTTTCACCAATAAGGGTCGGGTTTTTTCCATCCGCGTTTGGGAGCTACCAGAAGGTTCACGTCAGGCCAAGGGCCAAGCGTTGGTCAACCTTATTAATATTGCCCAGGATGAAAAAATTCAATCCGTTTTGACTTTAGGCTCCCAGCCTTCGCAAAACAAAAATCAGTTCTTATTGATGGTCACCAAAAAAGGTGTAGTCAAAAAAACTTACCTTAAATCTTTCGCCAATATCCGCGCTTCAGGCTTAATTGCCATCAAATTAAATAAAGACGACGAGCTTTGCTGGATTAAGTTGACTGACGAAGACCATCATGTTTTATTGGTTTCCTATCAAGGCAAGTCAATCCGTTTTAAAGAACGCGATGTGCGACCCACCGGAAGAGATACCATGGGGGTCAGGGGTATTAGATTAAAAAAAGATGATTTTGTTATCGGCATGGAGGTTTTCTCGCCGGTTTTGGAAAAAACCAAAGACAAGCGCCGGAAAAATTTCCGCGATATTTTAGTAGTCATGGAAAATGGTCTGGGAAAAAAAACTTCGCTGACGGAATATCGTCTTCAGAAAAGAGGCGGTATCGGCATTAGGGTCGCCCATGTTTCTCCCAAAACTGGCCAAATTGTGGCCTGCCGGATGATTGACCAAAACTTAAAACAAATTGTTTTAACCAGTAAAAGAGCCCAAGTTATCAAACTCCCGATTAAAAATGTGCCCCGGTTGGGGAGAGACACCCAGGGGGTTATCTTTATGCGTTTCAACAAACCTGGCGATACCGTCGCCGCCGTCACTTGTTTGGAAAAATAAATAATAAATCTTGATTATTTTCTTTTTTTAAGATAAAGTAAAATTTATGAAAAATCTTAAAAAATTCTTCCCTGCCTGCCGGCAGGCATGGAAAACTGATTATGGCAAATTAATTGGCTTCACCATTATTATTTTAGCCATTTTAAGTTTATATTTCCGTTTTGTTGGGCCCATCCCTTTTTCGGTTACCCAAACTACGACCGAGAAAAAGTCCACTTTTGATGTCGAGGCTGAAGGCAAAGCCACGGCCATCCCCGATACCGCCGAGATTAATTTAGGTATCCAAGTTAACAAACCCACGGTGGAAGCAGCCCAAAAAGAAGCTAATGAAAAAATTAATAAAATCACCAACGAGCTAAAAAAGCAGGGGATTGAGGAAAAATATATTAAAACCATCAACTATAGTGTTTATCCGGATTATGATTATCGGGCTGGACAAAAAATTGTTGGTTATAACGTTAATATCACTTTAAAAGTTAAGGTTAAAGATTTTGAGAAGATTAATAAAGTTGTGGATACCGCCACCGCTTTAGGAGCTAATCAAATCGGCGGGTTGAGTTTTACGATTGATGACGAAAAATTGGAAGATTTAAAAATGGAAGCCAGAAAACAGGCAATTGAAAAGGCAAAAAAGAAAGCCAAGGAAATTGCCCAGGCCAGTGGTATCAAAATCGGCCGGCTGGTTAACGTCAGTGAAAATCTTTCGTCTTATCCACCGACGCCTTTAACCGCCAGAGAAATTGGTGTGGGTGGTGCGCCCGAAGAAAAACAAACCCAAATCCAACCAGGAGAATCCGAAATCACTGTCTCCGTTATTCTCGGTTACGAAACCTTATAATCTACACAATTATTTACCCTTACCGTGGAAAGCTTCATGAACATCACGCAGCTGTCTATTAGTGATGTGGGTATAAATTTGGGTGGTGGCAATATTTTTATGACCCAAAAGTTCTTGAACACTACGAATATCAGCCCCGGCCATCAGCAAATCAGTGGCAAAAGAATGGCGTAGGGTATGAACAGTTGCGTCAACCGGAATTTTTGCCTTGCGGACATATTTTTTAACGATTCTTTGAATCGAACGGGGAGTTAACCGTAACTTTTTACCGTCTTCCACAATATCGGGATTTTTAACAATCCGAATAAATAAGGGCTCCCATTCGTCAGAACGTGAAGATAAATACTTACCAATCCATTCAGCCGCCGTTTTAGAGAGAAAAACTACTCTAGCCCGTCCGCCTTTACCAATAATTCCAAATTCCCGGCGGTTTAAGTCAATTTTATCTCGATTTAATTTAACCAATTCACTAACTCGAAGACCTGTTGAAAATAAAGTTTCTAAAATGGCCTTATCGCGCAAGCCTTGCGGTTTGGAAATCTCGGGTTGGCCCAAAAGACGTTCCACTTGTTCGGTGGTTAAGAATTTTAAGCTTCGGCTTTCACTTTTAGGTAATTCAATCTTTTCTGGGGCAATCGTCCTATAGTCATTTTTGATTAAATAGCGTAAAAAAGCCCTCAAAGCTATCACATGATAGCTTTGAGTGATACGGGAAAGGGAGATACCATTTTTGGCTGTAAATCGCGATAAAAATACCCTATATTTCTTAATAATTTCCAGATTAAGTGAACCTAAATCAATTTTTGAAAAATTAGCCTTTAACCAGTCGGAAAAACGTGATAAATAATGTTTGTAGTTACGAATGGTGAGGGGAGAGCAATTTTTTTCAATTTCCAAATGTTCCAAGAACTCTTCAATGAGACGATCAATCTCAGTCCGGGGGAGTTTGGCTTTTTCTTCAGGCATTAACAATATTGTACGACACTAAAAATAATCTGTCAATGTTGTGCGACAAAATTTTACCTACCGACACATCGATTAACTTGATCTATATAAACGTAGCCAAATTTCCTTCGTTGGAACAACTTTCTTTGATGGATAGCTTCCCCATGGGCTTGTCCAAGAATAACAATAAGAGGTTTTTCTGATTTCTTTTGGTATTTAGCTATTGTTTTTACCATATGTTTTTCTCTACAATGCATAATATTCTTATCTTCCTTCAAATCGTAAAGGGGGACAAATGATGAATATAATGAATATGGCGTTTTCTCCCTATATTTAATCTGATCATTTGTTTGGTCGTAATCATATTTCTCGGGGAATACTTTACAGAGTATCTTCGCCATCTCTTTGCATTCCATATCTGTTAAATCACAGCCAACTATTTTAAAATCTAATTTTTTAGCCAGTGATAAAAATTCAATTTCAATTAAAATAGAGGGGTTAATTTTGTCAAAATCATTAAGTTTTCTACCTTTTTGTTTAACGTATATTTCACGAAGAGGTTCATAAATCCAACCACCTAAAGATTCATGTAATACATATTCAGGTTTAACAATATTTATTAGCTGAAGTTGTTTTATTTGATGTTCTGGATAAGAATGTGCCTCGCTAAAAATTAAAACATCAACTCTATGGCCATAATGTTCAATTTTATAACCCTGATCATTCCATTCCTTAATAATTTCTAGATTGAGGGAAGAAGAATTTCTTTCAAAGCTTTTATTAACACCTTCGCATCTTGTCATAACTGGTTGTTTATACCAAAAATTTAGTATGTTTTCAAGATAAAAGCGGGAGGTGGTGAAGCTAATTTGAGACTATTTGAAGCTAAACCTTCGGGTTTTATTGGGGGATTGTAAAATCTGGCATACAGCCCTAATAAGAGAGAATTATAAGAGAAAATAAAGGCTAGGAAGATTTTCTTCAGAGAAAAATTTTGTTTATTTTTTCAAATTTTAAAATTTTCTTTTTAACCACTCCTCCCAGAGCTAAATTCAAAAGACGTCGCAAAAGCTACATTGTGCGACAATGTTAACAAAGCTTAAGTCTTTATCCTCTCCGATTGTCTCTCACTCTTTTAGGGGATAAAACGAAAGTGGGCGTCCCGCAACTCAAAAACATCTTGTTTCTCTCTTATAATTATCCCTTCCTTTATTTCGAGTTATAATCGCCTTGAAAGTTATCCACAACCCTCTTTTGGCAACTATATCAAAACATATCAGCTGGCAGTTAAAAATTTTTCCTGCCATTTTGTGAAAACTAACCTATAATTATCGTGAAAAAGTCCCCTTTATTATAGGATAATTAATTATTAAACAGTCATCACCCAGAGACTACTCCCCTTTTTCGCAGTGTCTCTCAATTTTTTTTAATTGAAAATTGGAAATTATGGATTAGCCGCCCCAATGAGTTGTTAAAAAAATAACAATTAAAACCGCCACCCCAACCCCAATATATTCATTAATCGTGCGACGAAAGAGTCTTTCACTGATTTGGTGCTGGGAAAGACCTAAAAGAATATACAAGCTGGTGGTTAAAGATAAGGAACCAACAGCCACGCTGACCGGCCAAAAAGAAAAGGCTAAAGCAATTTCCCCCAAAATAAATGATAAAGCGAGAGTATAAGACCAAATTTTTTTGGTGATTTTTTCTTCCAGGTTAATACACCAGAGTCCTTGAAGAAGTAACGGAAAACTCGCGGTAAAAACAAGCAAAAAATTAAACCAAGGGTCAAGGCGGAAAGACAAAATAACATTGTAAAGAAAAAAAGAAGTCACCAAGGTTAGTAAAAAAGCCACCGCATGAGCCGAACGCAGTAATTGAATCGTTCTAATGGCGGCTACCGAAAAAATGTTTTCCGTCAAAAGAAGGCCATAAAGACCAATTCCATAAAGAATAATCATCGGTGCCCGAGCTAACCAAGAGGTCGGAGTTAAAAAATAAAAAAAGCCGACCCCGAGGGTAAAAAGAAAAGGCAAGATTAAAACCGTCAACCACTCAACCCCATTTAAACTTTCACTTAAAGACCAAGCTGACAAAAGGTAAGTTAATAACGCCAGTATGACAATCGCCAGATAATACCCAGAAAAACCAAGTAGTTGAACAGCCAAAAAGCCAAGAGCTAAAACAAAGGCCGTGACGACAAATTTTTTCCTTTTGTCCAAATTAAAGATGAACTTATTTGAAAAAAAGCTATGCTTATTTGAAAAAAAGCTATGCTTATTTGAAAAAAAGCTATGCTTATTTGAAAAAAAGCTATGCTTATTTGAAAAAAAGCTATGCTTATTTGAGAATTTCGTCAGGGATGTCAAAATTGGCGTAAACTTTCTGAACATCGTCATGTTCCTCCAGCCCTTCCATAAATTTTAAAACTTTTTCTGCCTTGCTTTTTTCTTCTATTTTCACCCAACTGATCGGTTGCATTATCAATTCCTCGCTTAAAACTTTAAAGCCTGCCCTTTCAATTTCATTTCTCATCTCGTGAGTTTGTTCCGGCTTGGTATAAACTTCAATGGCGTCACTTGCCTCTTCCACTTCTTCAGCTCCCAAATCAATCAGATTTAAAATCTGTTCATCCGAAGAACTGCTTTTCTCCACGGTAATTAAGCCTGATTTTTTAAATTGAAAAGAAACTGCCCCAGGACTCGTAAGACTCCCCCCCCCTCTTTCAAAAAGATTTTTAATTTCCGAAGTGGTTCGATTTTTATTATCAGTCGCTGCTTCTACCATAATGGCAATTCCTTCCGGACCATAACCTTCATAGACAATCTCTGACCAATCACCACCATCCTTTTCCCCCACGCCTCGATTAATGGCTCTTTGAATCGTATCTTTCGGCATATTTAATGAACGAGCTTTTTCTATCGCCAAACGAAGTTTAAAATTTTTTTCTGGATCGCCAATACCGCCTCCGGCACGGACCGCCACGGTAATCGCGTTACCCAATTTGGTAAAAATCTGTCCCCGACGGGTATCTTTGGATTCTTTTTGCCTTTTAATGGTCGACCATTTTGAGTGTCCTGACATACGCCTTACCATTTTACCTTTAAAGCCGCTTCTTGACAAGGATTTTTAAAAATTATATGCTTGAGCCCAATGACAACAACTGCTCTAGAAGAAGAAGCGGTCAAAGCAGCCTTAACGCAAAATTGGCCGAAGGCCATTGAAATTAATAAAAAAATTCTTAAAGACTCTCCGCAAGGCATCGCCGCCTTAAATCGGCTAGGTCGAGCCTATTGGGAAACAGGCAAAATCGCCCAAGCCATTCAAAGTTACAAAAAAGTTTTAAAATTTGACATCCTCAATCCTATCGCCAATAAAAACTTAAAACGTCTGGCTAAGGGTGGCCAAGCCAAAAAACGCTCCAACAAGAAAAATAATTTTACTCCTTCAGGTAAAATCTTTTTGGAGGAACCAGGCAAAACAAAGATAGTCAAATTGGTCCGACTGGCTCCCCCTTCTACCCTGTCCCAGTTAGACAACGCCGATCTGGTAATCATGACGATTAAAAAAAGAACCGTGAGTGTTGCGAGTGAGAATGGCAACTACCTAGGCACTATTCCTGAAGATTTGTCCATTAGATTAATTAGATTAATTAAAGGCGGCAATCAATATCAGGCTTTTATTAAAAGCGTAGATCATCAAAAATTGGAAATTTTTATTCGCGAAGCTTTTCGAGCCAAGAAATTTTTTAACAACCCTTCTTTCCCTCAAGGCAGAACCAGCTTTTCCCAATAAGACTTACCCACAATTAAAACCAGGTTAGCCCGTTGTTCAGCCATCGGCCCCCCTTCCCACTGACAACCAAAAACGTGACTTAATTTTCTGACCGTATAACTATTTTTATATTTTTTCTCACTTTTGATTTGACATTGTCGTAGGCTTTCCCCTTGTCCCCTCGGGCCGAGCCTCGGGGCGAGGCCATTCTCAGTATCCCCGACGGTCATCAATTGACCACCGATATTTTTAATTAAAGTCGCGACTTTATTGGCCAAGCCAACATGATTGGTGCCATTCAAAACAGCCACAGTCAAATCTTCCTGTTTTAGTTTTTTATCAACAAAAAATTGGCTCATGATTGACTCTAGGCGCTCGGTATCAATTTTATTCGCCTTGGTCCCATCGAGCAAATCAACCTCCTGGCTAGCACTGGTTTGACCCAAATCAACCAGATTTATTTTATCCTGACGAATACTCCTTAAAGTCAACCAAAGTCTAACCAAATCCCACTTCGTTAAACTTGTTTCGCCATCTTTTATTAGAAAGCGAATGTTCTCAAGAATGCAGGTTTTGATTTTGACATTTGACATTTGACCATTCCGAAGGAATCCCGCACAGCGGGCTTTGATATTTGACATTGACGCGTAAGCGTCCACAGGTATACCTAAATAAGTTTGCAAACTACCTTGGAAAAGCTCGCCACCTTTTTTGTTTAATTCTCCCAAACGATAGATAGATTCCACCCGGCAGGGTCCATACCCATGAATTGTCTCGATAAAAGTGCCGTCGGGGATGAGTAAAACATTAAGTGATTTTTCCGCAGGATTAAAAGAAACCACTAACACTGACTGGGAATTAATAGCGATATTAAATTGGTTCTCTCCATCCCAAAGGCTTTTTGAAATCGAAGTATAAATTTTCCAACCAATGCCAATCAGAAGAATTAAAAAGATTATTAATAACACCTTGCGGACAACGCCTCTCGTCTTGTGTTTTTTCCGCTCTTTTTGTTCCCTTTGCCACCGAGGCAGTTTTTTCATTAGTCTAACCACTCCTTCTTTAACCTTAAAAACTCTTTCTTTTTAATCGCTTCTCTTATCTTAGCAAAAAGTTGTTCCATAAAATATAAGTTGTGATAGGTTGCCAACCGATAGGCCAAAAGTTCTTTGGCTCTAAAAAGATGATTTAAATAGGCACGGGTGAAATTTCGACAAACAAAACATTGACATTCTGGATCTGGAGATTTGGCATCCTTAGTAAATTCAGCTTTTGTAATATCATGTTTAAAATCTTTAGTCTTTAGTTTTAAGTTTTTAGTTAAAATCCATCCCATCCTCCCCAATCTTGTCGGCATCACACAATCCATCATATCCACTCCCCTTTCTACCGCCGCAAAAATATCATCAATTTCCCCCACTCCCAATAAATGAATTGGCTGTGATCGGCTGTCTTTTGCCAAAATTGGCATCACCCAATTCAAAACTTGAGCCATTTCTTTCTTTGACTCCCCTACTGCCACACCCCCAATAGCCAAACCATCAAAATTCTTTGAAGCGATGAATTGGGCCGATTCTTCTCTTAAATCCTTATAAATTGACCCTTGAATAACGCCAAAAAGAAATTGCTTGCGTTTTGAAGGTTCACCCTGAGTAGCTTTCAGGCTGCGAAGAGCCCAACGGTGGGTTCGCTCCATAGCAACTCGAGCATACCTGTAAGTCGTCGGGTAAGAAGCACACTCATCAAAAGCGATCATCATATCCGCCCCTAATTTCTGCTGGACTTCAATTGATTTTTCCGGGGTAAAATAATGTTTGGAACCATCCAAATGGGAGCGAAAGGTAACACCATCGTAATCAATTTCCACTAATGGAAAATGCTGGGAGTCCCGACGGGTGGCGCGGACGGAGGGCGTCCCGTCGAGCGCCTGGACCCCGACGAAGTCGGGGGAAGCCGTCGGACGGGACGAGCCCGCGACAGGACCCGTCGTGGACGACTTCAGCGTATCATCTCCTTCTATTCGCCCTAAAGAAAAGACTTGAAAACCACCGCTATCAGTCATTATCGGTCCGGACCAACCCATAAATTTATGTAATCCACCTAATTTCTCCACTACCTCCGCTCCCGGCCTTAAATACAAATGATAAGTATTCACAAAAAAAACTTGGGAACCAATTTCTTTTAAATCCTGAGGTGTTAAACTTTTGACGGTCGCCTGGCTTCCCACCGGCACAAAAGCCGGCGTCAAAATCTTGCCGTGAGAAGTATTTATCTCCCCTAATCTTGCGTTTGTTTTTTTATCCTGCTTAAGTATTTTAAAAAACTTTTCACTTTTCACTTTTAACTTTTAACTTTCTTTAACCCATCCCATGTTCAATTTTGAGTCTTTTTATTTTCCCATCTACCTCTTCTTTTTCTACCCCAAAGAACTGTAGGACTCGATGAATAATTGACAAAGCCGCCTCAAACTCTGGCTGAATTAAACAAGAAACCCCCAATGTTTTAAGTCTGGAAAGAGCTTCTTTTTGATGAACCCGAGAGATAATTTTAATCTCAGGATTTAAAGTCTGGCAGTTAGTCACCACAATCTCCTGTGTCGCCTGGTCTGGAATAGCGACGACCACCACTTTGGCTTTGTCTACTTGAGCGTAGTCTAAAACATCGATATCCGCCGGATCGCCATACAGGGCATTAACACCCTGTTGCTTCAAATCCATAATCACCTGATGATTATAATCAATCACAATGTAAGGAATCTCTAAAAGTTGTAAGGCTCTCGCCAACCAACCCCCCACTCGACCATGGCCACAAACAACCACATGTCCAGACAATTCTAAACCCTCTTCTTTAACAAAACTGTCGCCTCTGGCGAATAAACGCTGATGAATTTTAGGAAATCTTTTGGTCATCTTTTGTAAGCCAAAATAAAACTTCGGCGCTAGAGCAATAAACCAGGGCGTTACTAAAATGGTCAATAAAGCCACCGATAAAATTAACGAATAAACGTTATCATCAATTAACTTTTGTGTTAAGCCAATTCGGGAAAGGACAAAGGCGAATTCTCCCACTTGAACCAACCCCATGCTGACCAAAATCGCCGTTTTGATATGATAGCCTAAATACAAAACCAAGCTCATTACCACCAAAAACTTCACCAAAATCACCAGTAAACTTAAAGATAAAATCAAGGGAAGATGAGACGCCAAAAAGTAAGGATTTAAAAACATTCCCAGGGAAACAAAAAAGATTATTGAAAAAAGATCGCGCAAGGGCCTCACTTCGGAAAAAACAGCGTGATTTTCCGAAGTTTTAGAAATAATTAGTCCAGCCAAAAAAGCACCCAAGGCCATTGATAAACCTAAAGAGGAAGTTAAGATCGCCGTCAGTAAACATAAAGAGACCACCGCAATTAATAATAATTCTCGCGAACCAAAATCAGCTACCCAGCCAATAAACTTCGGTACTAAATTTTTTCCCAAAATCAAAACCAGAGCCAAAATCAAAACCCCCTTTAAAATACTTAAGGCAAAAACCCAAAAACTTGCACTACTTCCGGCCATCGTCGGCAAAATTGCCACCATCGGCAGAACGGCCAAGTCCTGAACTAAAAGCCAACCTAACATAATCTCCCCCGGTAAAGTATCCAATTCTCCCTTTTCCGACAAAATTTTAAAAACAATGGCCGTCGAGGATAAGGAAAAAGCGCAACCTATAAACAAAGAGGCATAAAAACTAAAGCCAAAAAGAGGAAGAATAAAAATCCCTAAAATAATGACCAAAAGAATCTGAATCAAGGCGCCCCAGATAGCGACCGTTTTTACCCGTTTTAGATAATCCAAAGAAAGTTCCAAGCCTAAAGTAAACATCAAAAAAGCTATGCCAACTTCCGATAAGAAGGAAAACAAATCCTTAACATGAAGAAATTTAGAGCTTAAAAAACTAATTAAAATACCGGCTAAAAGATAACCAACCACTGATGGTTGTTTGGCTTTTTTTGCTAAAAAACCGCCTAAAAAAGCCAAACCTAAAATTAAACCTAACCAAGCCACAAGAACGAAGTCTTTCGTCATTCTAACTTCATCATAGCAAGTTGCAGGTCAGAAGGCAATTTTGAAGAAAGCTCCATTCTTTGACCTGTCACCGGATGGTCAAAAGACAAACCGGCCGCATGAAGAAATTGCCGTGGACACCATTGGCGATCTTGACGAGCCGTTTTTCTACCGGCATATTTTTCATCTCCCACAACCGGATGCCCAATAAATTTCAAATGAACCCGAATCTGATGAGTCCGCCCAGTCTCTGGGGTAAGTTCAAGAAGTGTAAATTCTTTTTGGGTGGCAAGCTCAGGGGGACCCCCAAAAAGGGTTCCCTTTATGGGTTTTTTTGGGGGAAAGAGCTTGACAGGACCCAAATATTCTAAAACCCTGTAATTAGTTTTTGCTTCCCTACCCCCTAAAAATACCCCAAACTTTTTCCGATCAAATGGACTTCGAGAAATCGAAGCTTCAATCGCCCCCTCCTCAGGTTCCACCTTTCCGTGGACAAGAGCTAAATATTTCTTTTTGACTTTTCTTTCCTTAAATTGTTGTTGAAGATTTTCAAAAACTGGTTGAGTTTTAGCTACAAGCAGAAGTCCACTTGTCTCTTTATCTAAACGATGAACAATTCCGTTTCTTAACGACTCGCAACTGAAAATTGGCCTCGCCCCGAGGCTTGGCCCGAGGGGAAAATCGAAATTATGCTCAATCCAATCCTGCACCGTCTCCTCACCCTTTGTGGTCTCTGCCCGGTTAACCACCATTCCCGCCGGTTTATCTAAAACTAGGAAAAATTCATCTTGAAAGATAATCTGGGGCTTTCTCTTTGCCATTAATTTACTTTTCTTTTTTCTTCTCGCAACTCACGCAAATTGTAGCTTCCGGCATCACCATAAGGCGATCGGTATCAATCATCTTGCCACATTTCTCACAAACACCATATTTGCCAATTTTAACCATCGCCAAGGCTTTTTTCAGTTGAATTAATTTACGGTTAATTTGACCCTCTAAAGCTTTGACTCTTTCATGTCCAATCTGCTCGGCAATATCGGTATCCGGCGAAGCGTTGTCATTAACTCTTCGGCTATCCTTAAAAGGATCTTCCTTGGCCATATCTTTCTTTTTTCTTTCCAAACGAGTAATCTCTCGAGAAAGAAAAGCGGCCACCGGTTTTAAAATTTTGGCCGGAAAACCCAGACGTCTTTTTTTAACAACTTTGGCAACTTTTTTATTTCGAGCGTTAGCGAGAAACAAGCTCTGCTTATTAGTCATAGGTTTTTCTTCTTTAAAAAATTTTTGGAAAAATTTCGGCCCGAATTAAGCAAAAAAAGGGCCGCGGTCACGGCTACACCGATTCCCGTTAATCCTACCCCTACCCAATAAAAGTATACCCCAGCCTCCTTCAAAAAAGCAAGTAAGAAGTGGGTTAAAAAAATTAAACCTAAACCTGAAAGAGTGATAAAACCACCCTCTTTATTTTTATACCAGTCCCAAATTCGCCAATGCCTCTCAATTTTTAGCAAAAAATACCAAATAGCCAAAAGAAAAATCGCCGAGAATAAGGATAGCGGATGGCGTTTTAAAAGCGTCCCTGGAAAATACATGCCCCAAGGCATATTAGTCGTTCGACCAAAACCGGAGCCATCCAAAAAACTGCCGATTTGAAAAAGAATTAAAAAAGGCAAAATCCCAAAAACAGTCTCATCCGCCACCCGCCAAAATTCCCATTTTTCTTTTTTGGCAAACCAGGCTAAAGAAATCATTAAACCTAAAACCCAACCCCAAAAGGAAAACCCTGGAAAACGAATAAATTCCACCCACCGTACTAGGACTAAACCAAATTGATGAAAATTTTGCATAATAAAAAGCAACCGGGAAAAAAGAAGACCTAAAAGTAAACTTATCATGAGGAAATCCAAGATTCTTTCCTCCTTCAATCCCAAATCCTTCAAACGGCGCCAAATGATAAAAATCTCCAGAAAAACACCAATCGCCACTAAAAAACCAAAGGTGTAAAGATTAAAAGAACCGGTGGAAAAAATGATCGATAACATCTTTATTCCTTGACAGTCATAATTAAAAGGATAATTATTCCTTGACAGTCATAATTAAAAGGATAATTATTCCTTGACAGTCATAATTATAACACTTAAACTTTATATTGCCCATGTTGGCCACAACACATTCATTAACTTCAGCTGTAATTATCAGTCAATTACCTTCTCCTGCCCTTGGCTTACCTGTCGTTTTGGCTTCTCATTACCTTTTAGATCTTATCCCCCATTGGGATACGGGGAGTGGTTTAACCAGAGACTTAAAAACAAGAAAAAAGGCCTTTTTTGAGACATTAATCGATCTGGCCGCAGCCGGAGTTTTAGTTTTTTTATTTTTTCAAAACGGAAAGCCTTTCTCCCCTCTTTTATGGGGAGCGGTAATTTTAGGCATTCTGCCTGACCTTTTGGAATTTCCTGCTCTGTTTTTCGATATCCGACCTTTTCCCTTAAATTATTTAGAAAAATTTCATACCGAGATTATGCACAATAGGGGCAAATTACCCTGGGGATTAATTCCCCAAATCATCATTATTTTGCTTGTCATTTTCTTCATTAAACATTAACCATTAGTCATTAGCCATTAACTTATTCTCTCAACATAATCCCCGGTTCGAGTATCAACTTTAATTTTATCGCCAATATTAATAAAAAGTGGCACTTTCACTTCTAAACCATTATCCAAAGTCGCCGGCTTAAAAGAAGCATTCACCGAATCACCTTTAATTCCCGGCGGGGCTTGTGTCACCGTAAAAACCAGGGTGATGGGTAATTCCACCGCCAAAGGTTTTTCCCTCCAAAATAAAATTTTAACGGCTTGTCCTTCTTTTAAAAACTTCTCTTTACCGGCCAAAATTTTGGTTGATAAATTGAATTGTTCAAAAGTTTGGGGGTCCATGAAAAAATAATCCTCATTTTCGCGGTAAAGATATTGGACTATTTTGACTTCCGTTTCCACCGGCTCAACCTTAGCTCCGGAAATAAAAGTTTTTTCCGTCACCGCGCCGGTGATTAAGTTTTTGGTTTTCAGTTTAATACTGGCTGTGCCCCGACCCATTTTGGTATGTTTGTACTCCAAAACCTGGAGAGGTTCGCCGTTTTCTTCAAAAAGCCGACCAGCTCGCATTTCGTTGACAGGAATCATCGCTGTCAATTTTAGAATAAAATGATTTGAGTCTCAAGAGGAAAAATGATAAAATTGATTAGTTTGAAGGGCCGCGGTGGCGGAACTGGTAGACGCGTAGGTCTCAAAAACCTATGAAGCTCAACACTTCGTGTCGGTTCGACTCCGACCCGCGGCACAAACTATTCTTTTTCTCTTTTCTCCATTCCGTAAAATTTAATTCTTTCCCCCCTAAATCTTAATTTCAATCTTCTTAAGGGGCCGTTTCTGTGTTTGGCGATTTCCAGTTCTACATTTTCCATATCTTCCTCATCTTCCCGCCATAAAAACATCACCACATCTGCGTCCTGTTCAATGGCGCCTGATTCACGCAAATCCGCCAATTGGGGCCTTTTCCTTCCTCTTTGTTCCACCGCCCGGGAAAGTTGAGAAACTGCCAAAACCGGAATTCTTAATTCTCTGGCTAAGTTTTTCAAACCCTGGGAAATTTCAGAAACTTCCCAAACACGGCTTTCTCTATCCCTGACACTTTTCATCAACTGCAAATAGTCAACAATCAAAAGCCGCAAATTATGTTCTGCCATTAGCCTTCGTGCTTTGGTTCTCATTTCTAAAATGGAAAGCGCCGGCGTATCATCAATATATAAAGGCGCTTCCGCTAAAATACCCATGGCTTCGGAAAGTTTGGTAAAATCTTCTTCATCCAAACGGCCGGTTTTCAAACGCCAAGCATCAATATCAGCCTGAGACACCAAAAGACGGTCAACCAACTCTTCCTTACTCATTTCCAAAGAGAAAAAACCAACAGGCAAATTTTCTTTAACGGTCACAGCTTGAGCCATATTTAAGGCAAAGGCGGTCTTCCCAATCCCGGGCCGGGCCGCTAAAATAATGAGGTTAGAATTTTGCATCCCCGCCAAAGTATTGTCTAAATCTTTAAAACCGGTGGGCACGCCTCGCAACGACCCGACTTGTTTGTGAAGTTCATCCAAACGATCAAAAGATTCCGCCAAAACATCTTTGACCGGAATAAAGCCTTGTTTTAAGTGTTTTTGGGAAAGACTAAAAACGGATTGCTCAGCCATGTCAAGAATCTCCGCCGCTTTTTTCCCTTCATCAAAAGCCCCTTCGACAATTTTCCCAGCCGAAGAAATTAATTCTCTTTTAATATAATCGTCTTTAACAATTTTGGCGTATTGCTCAACATGAGCCGCCGTGGGCACGGCGTTGATTAATTCGGTTAAATACCCTGAACCACCCACCTTGCTTAACAAGCGAGAAGATTTTAATTTTTCTTTAAGGGTAACAATATCAATGGGTTGTCGTTCCTCGTAAAGTTCTAAAAGAGCTTGATAAATCGCCCCATGATTGGGGTTGTAAAAATGTTCAGCTCGCAAAAATTCCGCCACGTTGACAATGGCGTCTTTATCAATCAAGATGGCCCCTAGAATACAAATTTCGGCTTCTTCATTATGGGGCGGAACTTTAATTTCTGGCATTTAAGACTACCACCTCTTTTTCCAAGGGCAGCTTATCTTTGGCGATAATTAATTTTTCCTGCGGATTGGCTTGTTCAATCCCCATTTCTTTTAAAAAATCCGAAAGTGGCGCCAAATCTAAATTCAAGCCAGGAATTTTGTAGGCCATAGGAATAATAATTTTGGGGTCAATTTGACCAACCAAATCAGCTGCCTTTTTAGGGGGTAATATTTTTTCCAATCCCACTGGCAAAAAGAGAATGTCCACGCCGTCAATCTCTTCCAGTTGTTTATCAGATAAACTCTCAGTTAATCCTCCCAGAAAAGCTAACCGCAAACCATCAATCGTTATCACAAAAAGATGATTATTTTTTCCCACTTGAAGGCCTAAAATAAAAGAGCCGCCAATCTCATACTCCCCCGGAGCCTCAATGATAAAGGGATTTTCGCGACTTACCGCTTTCGTAATTAAAGAAGTGTCGCCCTGAGCTCCTTTGCCAGTCGTCACCACAACATCGGCCATGATTTGAGGTAATTTAAAACCTAAAGAAGGAGAAATCGGATCAGTTATCAAAACAATTTCTTTCCCCTTAATCCGAAAGCAAAAATGACCGAAGTACTTAATTTCCATAGGTTTTTAGTTTATCACTTAAAACAAGTCTTGACAAGGGTTTGAATTTGCGATATATTCTGTGAGTAATCCGATGAAAAAGGAAATCCTGATTGCTATCATTATAGGTTTTGTGTTGGGCTTGGTGATTACTTTTGGCATTTGGACCGCCAATAAGTCTTTAAAGGAAGGGACTAGCACCAAATCGTCGCAAATCACCGAAAACGAAACCAATATTACCCCTCCCCTTCAAGCGGAAGAAAAATTACCCTTAACCATCATTTCTCCGGAAAACAACACCCTTGCTAACCAGGAAAAATTAGAAATTGTCGGCAAAACTTCACCCCGGGCGGTGGTCGCCATTGTCTACGAAGAGGGAGAAAAAATCATTGAGGCTGATGAAAAGGGAGATTTTAAACAAGAGGTTCCCTTGGTTGGCGGTGGAAATGAAATTACCATCTCGGCTTTTGATAATGAAGGCAATGAGGTCAGTAAAACTTTAAATCTAGTCTATTCAACAGCAGAAATATAAGAACCTTGCCTTCGGCAAGAACCTTGTTTTTCGTAAAACTCAAAATGATAAATTATAAATTAAAATTTACAATTTTCGGAATATTTACTATTTGCTTTTTGCTATTTGCTATGTCTGTCAAGGCTGTTTCCCCTACTCCGGAGGCCACCAGCGCCGCGGTCAACGATATACGGACTAAAGTTAAAGAAATTGTCCAGGAGAAATTGGACCAAGCTCAAAAAGGGCAAAAAATGGCTTTTGTCGGTGAAATCACCGAAATTTCTGGTCTAAATTTAACTCTGCAAACTAATCAAGGTGACAAACAACTTAAAATGGCCACTGATGCTGCTATTATTGGTAAAGGTAGTAAAAAAATCGAAATAAAGGATATCAAAAGCGGTCTTTTTGCCATCGCCATGGGCTATCTTGAAGAAAATGATATTTTAGGTGTCCGCCGCTTAGTTATCAGCGAAAAACCCAAAACTTCAGCCAAGGAGGTAGCTTTTGGCAAAGTAACGGATATTTCCAAAGAAGAGAATATTTTAACGATTAAGAATGAAAGGAAAAATGTCATTTATACCATTGAAGTTAGTGATAAAACAGTCATTAGTAAAAAGGTCGATGGGAAAGTTCAAAAAGTCAAATTAGAAGTTATTGAAAACGGTGATTGGATCATTGCCATCGGCACTCCGACTGAAAATGAACATAAAATTATCACTGCTAAAATTATTCATGTTATCCCCGGACTTTCCAAGCCTGAGGCAACAGCCACGCCAACAACGAAAGTCACACCGAAAATTAAGGCCACTCCTACTCCTTAAAAACTTACAATAAACCTCAAATTATGATATCATAAGAGCTATGAACAAGGCTCAATTTTTGCCTTTAAAGGGCTTTCGGGATTTTTTACCCGAACAAGCTAAGAAGAAAGAATTTGTTCTAAACACCCTCAAAGAGGTGTTTTCTTCTTATGGCTTTGAACCTTTGGAAACGCCGGCTTTAGAATATACCAAAACACTTTTAAAAAAATATGGCAAAGAAGCCGAGAAACTCATTTATAGATTTAAAGATAGAGGTGGTAGAGATATTGGTTTAAGATACGATTTAACCGTCCCTTTGGCACGCGTCATCGCCTCCAATCCAAATCTACCCATGCCTTTTAAGAGGTATCAAATCGCCCCTGTTTGGCGAGCTGATAAACCACAAGCTGGTAGATTTCGTGAATTTTGGCAGGCAGATATTGACATTGTGGGGTCGACTTCTTTTTTATCGGAAACGGAAATTATTTCTTGCTTAATGGAATGCGTAAAAAAACTAGGTTTTAATGATTATCGATTATTTATAAATGATAGAAAAATTTTTAAACAATGGGGCTTGGTAGAATTAAAAATAATGAAGTCATTAGATCAGTTACCAACTCCCTATAATCCAAATGAGTCGCTAGGTGACGAGATTGCCACAATTTTTAGGCCCAAGGGAAATCTTTCAGTTGATGAATCAAAAAAACAAGCATTAAAATTTATGAAAATTAAAGAGACAGAAGCAATTAAAAAAATTAAAGAACAAGTCGATAAACTAGGAGGTAGTTCTGATAAAATTAAATTTTTACCATTTTTAGCACGTGGTCTTGATTACTACACTAGTATAATTTTTGAATTACAAATAGGTGGTTATAAAAATCTTTCTGTGGGTGCCGGTGGTCGTTATGACAATCTTATTGGTCAATTCGCCGGAAAAGACATTCCTGCAGTCGGCTTTTCTTTCGGTATTGATCGTTTGATTGAGGCGATGGAACAGCAAAATTTATTCAAAGATATTCCCCCTGCTAGCCAAGTTTTGGTAACAGTTTTTTCTCCAGAATATCTAGAAAAATCAATCGAAATGAGTAATCTTTTGCGCCAAAAGAAAATTAAGACTGAGGTTTATTTTAATGAAGATAAATTAGATAAACAAATCAAATATGCCGATAAAAGGGGTATTAAATATGTAATTATTCTTGGTCCGGATGAAGTGAAAAACAAAACGGTGACGATTAAGGATTTATCAACCGGTCGGCAGAGCACTGTAGTTTTGGATAAAATCAACGAGTTCTTTTCTCTTTAAATCAACTATCTCCTGACTTTTACCCTCAACATTTAAGCGAAATAAAGGTTCGGTATTAGAAGGACGAATATTGGCCCGCCAATCGGTATACTCAATCGAAACCCCATCAACTTCCGAAATTTGCGCATCGGCGTATTTTTCTTTGATTTTCCCTAAAACCGTTTTTGCATCAGTAACGGTTGTGTTAATTTCTCCGGAAATAAAATATTTGTTAAACAAAGGTTTAAGCAGTTCACTAAGTGATTTTCCTTTCTGGCTAACCATCATCATCACCATTAGGGCTGGAATCATGCCACAATCTGCATACCAAAAATCACGGAAATAGGTATGACCGGAAGACTCACCACAAAAAACGGCGTCTTCCTTTTTCATACGCGCCTTAATGTAAGAATGACCAACCTTTTCCAAAATCGCTTCTCCCCCATTTTTTTTGGCCGCATCAATTAAAGCCCAAGTATAACGAGGGTCATAAATAATCTTACCCCCTGGATTTTTGTTAAGAATATCGGTAATAAACAAGACATTCATATAATAGGATTCAACAAACTCTCCCCTATCCGTGGCAAAGAAAACGCGGTCACCATCCGCATCCCAGGCAATACCGAAATCAGCCTTTTCCGTTTTAACCAAATTTAAAAATTCCGGCCGGTTTTCGGGCACAAAAGGATCGGGTCGGCCCTTGGGGAAAGTACCATCTGGTATATCGTTAATCCCCACCAGGGTTACTGGCAACTTAGTTTTTTTGACAATATATTTGATAATTTCACCCTGAAGACCAAAATTAGGGTTAATCACCACCTTTAATGGTTTAATGGTTTTAGCATCAACGAAATTTAAAACAAAATTGACAAAATCATCTAAGACTTCTTTTTTCTCCACCTCGCCTTTTTTTTGGTTTTCAATTTTATCTTGATTGGCCAAGATTAAATCGCGAATTTGTTGAATCCCCTTCTCTCCATAGATCGGGTACACCCCTTCTCGCACCATTTTAACCCCACCATATTCGGCAGGATTGTGAGAGGCTGTCACCTGAATTCCACCAGCCAATTTATAATAACCCACGGCAAAATAAATCATGTCAGTGGAAACTAAACCAACATCCAAAACATCAATCCCGGCATTTGTTAGCCCCTTAATCACGGCTTCTTTTAATTTTGGCGAGCAAAGACGGACATCCATGCCCACGGCAATTTTTCCCTGCCTACCGGCAGGCAGGCTTTTTGGCTGGACATATTTTACATAACCCTGAGCAATCCGGTAAGCTAGCTCTTCGTTTAAATCGGTTGGGTAAACTCCCCGAATATCGTAGGCTTTAAAAATCGAAGAATTAATCTTCATTAAATTTAATTTTAAAGATTAATCAATAAAATATCAATTAGGGGGTTGACTTTTCCACGAAAGGTGGAATATTCTAAAAATGATGGCCTTGGAAGAAACAAGTAATCCTGCAAATAATCTTATAGAACTTGAACAAGCAGTTTCCATGGGCTTTATTAGTAAAGAAGAGGCCAAGGAATACAAACAGAAAGACGAATTAGCCACTAAAATCAATCAGGAATTCTCCGATGTTAGTGAAACTTTTAGGAGCGCGCTAATCAGCTCGTTAGAACATCTAATCAAGGGCAAAAATCTTGAAGACTGGCTAAATGAGAAATCTGGAAGATGTAAAAAAGAAATTAAAAAATATTTTGAGGAATTAAATAAAAATCCCGACTTTAATCTAGTGGTTGATGGGAGTGATTTAGGTCTACGCCTACCCCCAAAAAAAGAAAACTCAAATAAAAACTCCCATTTCGGTTGGGGGATCAATAGAAATAATAATTTTTTGAGCCAACCATTGGATGAAGGGGAATGGAAAGAATATTACTTATTACTATATAGTGATGGAAAAATAATTAAAACTTGTCATCATTTTGAAAATGAAAAGGTAAAGGTTGAAATTTTGGGCGAAGAAGCCAATAAACTAGAATACCTTCTCTATTATGATTTCCTTCTCGCCAAAAAGAAAATAAAAGGGCCATTTAAAAAACCCATTCTAGCCTTGCCACAGAGTGCTTTTTTGTGATAAAATTTATCTATAACTACGTCTTACGACTTGTATAATTTATATAAAAATAAACAAGTTTGTTTCTAACGAAATAAAATTATGAAGAAAAATATTCACCCAGTTTGGTATCCCCAAGCCAAAGTCAGTTGTGCTTGTGGGGCAAGTTTTACCACCGGCTCAACCAAGCCGGAAATTCATGTGGAGATTTGCTCCGCCTGTCATCCTTTTTTCACTGGCGAAATGAGATTTGTTGATACCCAAGGACGAATTGAAAAATTCCAAGCCAGACAAAAAGCCAGTGCAAACTATACCAAAAAGAAGAAAAATCTTGAAGAAAAAGAAGAAAGACCAAAAAGCATCAAAGAGATGTTAAAAAAGGGTTAAAAACTCCTTCATTTCCTCTTATGAACAACGATAAAATCATTATGGAAATCAGAGGCGCCGCGGGCGGTGATGAAGCCAAGATTTGGGCTGATGATTTGCTCCGAATGTATCTTCGGTTTGCCGAAAAACAAGGCTGGAAAACCCAAATCATCAGTAAGGGAATTATCCGCCTTGCCGGCTTGAGTGTTTATTTGCTTTTAAGCAATGAAACTGGTGTTCATCGAGTACAGCGAATACCAGCTACCGAAAAGCGAAGTAGAATTCATACTTCGACCGCAACCGTAGTAGTTCTGCCGGAAATTCCCGAGACAGAATTAAAAATTAACCCTCAAGATTTAGACTGGCAATTCTATCGTGCTTCTTCTCATGGAGGGCAAAATGTGCAAAAAGTCTCCACAGCCGTCAGATTAATCCACCGGCCAACAGGAATTGTCGTTACCTGTGAACAAGAAAGATTTCAAGAACAAAATCGTCAACTCTCCTTGGAATTACTAAGAGCCAAATTATGGGAACAAAAAGAATTAAAAAAAGAGGTAACCATTGCCGGTTATCGTTCCGCCATTGGCCGGGGCATGAGAGCGGAAAAAATCCGTACCTACAACTTTCCACAAAACAGAGTTACTGACCATCGTCTAGGCAAATCCTGGCATAATTTAGAAACAATTGTGAATGGCGATTTGAGTAAAATTCTCACTAGTTTTACTCAGTAGAAGCCTGAAGAATCACGTCTTTTTCCATTTCTTTGCCGTCGCGCCAAATCGTTAAAGTAACTTTCTCCCCCGCCTTTCTTTGAGAAATTAACTTCGCCAAATCAACATTTTCATCCTTAAGAGATTGGTCATTAAATTTAGTAACAATATCACCAGCCTTTATCCCGGCTTTATCAGCCGGAGAATTAGTAATCACCTCTACTACGTAAGCCCCTTGTGGTACATCATTCATTAAAGCCACATCGCGGCTAATCATCCGGTAGCGAATGCCGACAAAAGGTCTTTCAAACTTGCCGGTTTTATTGAAATTTTCAATCGCTTCTTTAATGACATTAATCGGAATGGCAAAACCAATGTTTTGTCCCCCAGCCGCCACGGCAACATTAATGCCAATGACTTGACCGGCCGAATTCAAAAGCGGCCCACCGGAATTCCCCGGATTGATGGCAGCATCAGTTTGAATGACATTATCCAAACGTTCGGCCGAACCTTCAAGGGCCGAACCAGCGGTAATACCCCTTCCCAAACCGGAAATTACACCGGTGGTAACCGTGTTTTTAAACTCACCCAGGGCTGTACCAATGGCAATGACAAACTGACCAACTTTTAATTTATCAGAATCACCCATTTCTACAGGTTTCAGTCCATTAGCCTCAATCTTTAAAATCGCCAAATCATTAGCCGGATCACGAAAAATCTTTTGGACTTCATAAGTCTTATCGTCTTTAGTAATAATTTTATAAGTTGCTTTTGTGTCGGAAACCACATGTTTGTTGGTCGCAATCAAGCCATCAGAGCCGATAATAAAACCTGTCCCAATATTTTGTTCAACTTTTTGCGGTTGTTGTGGAGTTTGGGGAAAACTAAAACCGAAGGGACCAAATTCAATATTAAAAGGGCTTGTTTGCTGTTCTTTTTCAATATTAATGGTGACAACTGAAGGACCAACTTTATCCACTACGTCAATGACCACTGACTCTTCAGTTAAGACCTTTTGAGAAATTGTTTGGGGCAGATTACTACCCAAACGAGGAAAGAAACGATCCAAAAGTCTATAGCCAAAAAGTCTATCGGAAATCGCCCCACTCAAAAGGGAAACAATTACCACGATGCCAATAGCAATCCCAACAAAAATTTTTTTAACCTTTTTCATTTTTACCTAACTCCTAACACCTCTATTGCTTTCTGTAGTTGTTCATCAATCTCACTAGTTTTTGGGTCATCCTTTACTTCATTATCGGGAGTAATTCCTTTCTTGTCAATTGAACCCCCTTGAGGCAATAACCAGCGGGCGGTGGTAATATGCAGCCCTGCTCCACCAGGCAAATCTTCTGCTTCCTGAATAGTTCCCTTGCCAAAACTTTTAGTGCCAACAATTTTAGCTCTTTTATAATCTTGCAGAGCTCCAGCCACAATTTCGGAAGCCGAAGCACTTCCCTCGTTGATTAAAACCACCAAGGGTTGATTGAGAATCCTACCTGGACGATTAACCGAAAATGTTTCTTTGGTGCCATTGGCATGCTCCTGTTGAACAATGACTCCGGAGCCAACAAACTCTGAAGCAATAAAAACCGAGCCAGTCAAATAACCACCGGGATTATTTCTTAAATCCAAAATGACACCGGAAACTGATGGCTTATGATTAGCAATTTCACCGACTGCCTTATCCCACTCTTCCGCAGTTCTATCACCAAATTTCATTAATTTCAAATGAGCAATTACTTTCTGTGCTTCAGTTCTTTTCTGTGTTTCTGTGGTTACAAATTCCACCTCCACACTAGGGACAACAATTGTGTCTCTGACTATCTCCACTTCATAGGGTTCTTTCTCGTCAGTATGCATTAAACTTAACTTGACTTTAGTTCCTTTTGGTCCTCTGATTTTTCTCATCGCCTCGTCTGCAGAAATTCCTGTCGTTGGCTGGTCATCAATTTTTAAAATCAAATCACCGGCTTTCACGCCGGCTTTATAGGCCGGCGTTCCAGTTAAAGGCGCAATCACCGCCAATTGATTTTCTTTGTAACCAAGCTGTATCCCTACGCCTTCAAATGAACCGTTTAAATCTTCCTTCAATTCTTTATTCTCCGATGGTTTAAGAAAGGCGGTATAAGGATCGCCCAAAGAAGCAACCATCCCTTGAATCGCGCCTAAAACCATTTGATTTCGATCAAGAGCTTTCTTATCAATATAGTTTTTTTCTAGTCTATCCCAAACTTCCCAAAATAAGGAAAAATCAAGATTTTGTTTATCGGCGGGAATTTTTCTTTCAATTTTAATGGAAGAATCACGGCCAAGCTTAATTTTAAACTGATGAGTACCGAGCCAAAAGCCGGTCAATCCGGCCAAAACAACTGCCAAACAGGCAATAATTATTAATCTGGTATATCGCAAATTTAACTTTGCTTTCACATCTAGATCTAGATTAAGAAATACGGGTTGTAAAAGGAAGCAAGGCTAAAAAGCGAGCTTGTTTTACCGCTTTGGACAGCTTCCTTTGATGCTTAGCACAAACACCTGTCCGAAGGTGCTTTAAAATTTTTCCTTGATCGGAAATATATTTCTTTAAAATCTCTGGTTCTTTATAATCCGGCGCTTTGCCGGATTGGCAAAATGAACAAAAGGTCTTCATAATTTAATAAACGATTAATAAATTAATCAAAAAGGAATATCTTCGGGATTGACTTCCTTATCGTTGGCTGGTTCTTCGGCCTTTTTAACCTCTTCTTTTTTGGCCGCACCGCCTTTAGCTGATTTTTCAACCGTGGCCGCTGGAACTTCCCCAGTCGGAGTCACTTCTACCCCTTCTGGTATTTCGAAAGTTTCTTCGGCCGAAGACGTCACGCCTTCAGGAGCAACTCCTTCGACTGCCGTTTCTTCTCCAGGCGCCCGCTTGGAATCAAGAATAATCATGTCGGAAATGACAATTTCCGTGGTTTGACGAACGTTGCCGTCTTTCCCCGTCCATTCTCGACTCTGGAGCCTTCCTTCAACAAAAATCTTTCTCCCTTTAAATAAAAGCTGGGAGCAAAGTTCAGCCAATTTGTTCCAAGCGACAAGGCGATGAAATTCGGCTTCCTCCCTTTTTTCACCACTTTCGGTGACCCAACTCCGATTGGTCGCCAAGCCAAGGGTACAAACGGCAGTTCCTTGTGGGGTATAACGTAACTCTGGGTCACGAGTTAAATTTCCAATTAATTGAACTTTATTGAGTGAACGCGCTGGCATTTTACTCCTTTCTGATGATTAAATACCTCATCACTCCTTCTTCTATTTTAATCTTTTTGTCAATTTTATCTAAATCACCAGGGGTTAATTTTATCTCCCACAAAAAATAAAACCCCATTTTTTTCTTTTTAATGGGGTAAGCCAATTCTCTCTTCCCCCAATCGTTTACTTTCTCAACCTTGCCCTTGGTATCCTCAATGATTTTTTTGATTTTTTCCGTTAATTTTTTTTGGTCTTCCGAAGATAAATCCGGATCCAGAATCAAAGTCAGTTCGTAATTTTCCATAAAGGTGAGTATAGCAAAAATCAAGGCTCAATACAATTATAAATTAAACTTAAACTCCACCACATCACCATCTTCAACCACATAATCTCTCCCTTCTAATCTTATCTTCCCTAAATTTTTGGCTTGATGCCAATTACCAACATTCATCAAATTCTCAAAACCAATAACCTCTGCCTTGATAAAACCCCTAGCCATATCTTCATGAACTTTACCCGCCGCACTAAGCGCAATTTCCCCTTTTTTGAGGGCCCAAGCCGTAATTTCCTTCCCACCTTTTATCGTATAAAAAGTAATCAACTCCAATAATTCATAGGCTTTTTTAATCAACTCATCAACCCCCTCACCTGTTTTAGCGTCAACCACCAACCAACTTTGTTCTATGTTCTTTGTTCTATGTTCTGTCCTGACATTCAGGACATAAAGCGTTGGCTTTTTAATATCCGCCAGCTCTAATTCCAAGTCCACAATCTCTTTATCTCTTTGAGGATCAATTGAACCATAATAATGAGGCACTGTTTCATCTTCAAAGCCTCTAATCACCTGAACAACCGCATCAACTTCTCTAATTTTCCCTAAAAATTGATTTCCCAAGCCTTCACCTTGATGGGCATTTTTGACTAAACCGGCGATATCAATAAATTTCACTGTCGCCGGCACGACTTTTTCTGGTTTAATTAATTCCGCCAGTTTTTTTAGCCTTTCATCCGGCACTTCAACCACCCCAACATTCGGCTCAATGGTCGTAAAAGGATACGAAGCCACATTGGCAATCTGTCTTTTTAAAAGAGTATTAAAAAGCGTGGATTTCCCACTATTCGGAAGCCCGACAATCCCGACTGAAAGAGACATCTGGAAAGATTATACCGCAAATTAAGCAGAAGTTCGAGAAAATTAACTCGAGAGGAAATTAAAATCTGATTGAGTCTGGGAAATCGCAAATTTAATTTTAGATCTGATCTCGCCTAACCATTGATTATATTTGTAGTCTTTCTTGCTCATACGAAAAACACCCTCTGGCCACTTCACACGAACTTCATTTTTAAAAGCACACCAGAAAACAGTTGGCTCGTCCTTCTCCTTTTCATTTTTGCCTTTAAAAATTGACAAAACTATTCCCGGCCAACCTTCTAAATGTCGGAGAGAAAGGGCCATAATGGGAATCCCTACCCCTTCTATTTCTTTAGTATCTCCATAAATTGTTAAAACATGAACTTCATAACCATCTTGCCGACTTAATTTTTCGACTTGCCAACTTTTAGCTTCGGTATGGTCTTTAAATATCGAGCTAAACACATTACCAAATGGCTCTTTTTCTATCTCAGTAAAGAGGGCTTTCACTTCAGAAATACTAGGGCTTTCTATTTCATTTTCTATTTTTGACATTTTATTTCCTTTAATTTTTTGGTTAAAGTTTTAAAATTTTCTTTATCAAGAGTTAAAATTGCTTTACTTAAAAACCCTGGTTCTTTAAGATAATCATTGGGGTTAAAGAAAAATATCGCTTTATACTCATTTTCAGGAATTGTATGAACCTCCTTGCCCAAAACAAAGGGATTTATCACAAATTCAACTTGAGGTCTTTCTAAAACAGCCTTCTCAACAAACTTAACTTTTTCCAGAGGAAGATGACTAATGATAGTTTTTTCTTCCTTTTTTTCTTCACCTAACCTTTTTATGCCCCACTTAAGCGATAATTCGTGGAAAACCTCGTCTTTCGTTACTATTTTTCTTATTCTAAGATATTCCTCACTACCACCTGGTGGTAAGGGATAAAGACGATGAATCCCCAACAACCCTTTTTTCTCCAAATCAGGAAGAATCTGTTCTTCAATACATTTATCAAGACATGTACCAAAAATTTCTAAATTTTTTGATAAAATTTCGTTCATTTTGATTAAAAAACTGCCCTTGGGGCAGTTTTATTTTAAGTTACTCTTTTGCTTTTTAAAAGTCAAGAGATTTTAAAACAATTTCCTCATTTTTGTAAAACTAATTCTAAAAAAGCCTTAAGAATAATTTCCCCTATTTCCTTAGGTTCACTACTTTGTTCTGGCAAATCTTGTCCAGTAATCATTTTATAGGGAGTTTTATAAGCAACCGCCATTTGGTCAATGATATTTTTATCTACAAGAGGAACCATCCCCTCTCCCTTAAATCCTTTTTCTGCCAACCATCTTCTTAAAATCTCCTTATCAAATGTATCAGGAGTTTCTCCATTCTTAAACCTCTGCTGGTAGGTTTCAGCAAGCCAAAATCGTGAGGAATCAGGCGTATGAATCTCATCAATCAACATTAAATCACCTTTTTCATTAAGACCAAACTCATATTTCGTATCTACAAGAATGAGGCCTCTCTTTAGACAGTGGGCTCTGGCCCTCTCAAACAAAGCCAAAGCGGCTGACTTAGCTTTTTCCCAAGTCCCATTTCTTAATTTACCATCCACAATTTCGCCAGCCTGTTCATTGGTTAGTTCTTGATCGTGTCCTGTTTCAGTTTTAGTTGTTGGTGTTAAGATGGTCCCCATCGGAAACTCTTGATTGGCCCTTAACCCCTCAGGAAATTCGATACCATAAATTTCTCTTCTGCCCATTTCAACATAATTGTGATAAATCGAGGTTGAGGTAGAACTTCTGGCCATATATCTTCGTAAAACCATCTCCACCGGCAAAGTTTCTTTAGCTTGTTTAGCTATCAGAACATTGGGGTGAGGAACTGCCATCATATGATTGGGAATGATATCCTTTGTTTCTTCAAACCAAAAAGCGGACAAAAGATTCAAAACTTGGCCTTTACCCGGGATGGTGCAAATAAGTCGATCATAAGCAGATGTTCTATCAGTCGTGACCATTATTCTAAAATTAGGCGGGACTACACAAATATCTCGGACTTTCCCTTCACTCCTAAGACCAAGTTTGGGGATATCAACCCTCAAAAGCCCTCTGGAAAAATTCTTTGCTGGGACTTCTGGGGTTGAATAATCTTCTTTTTCTCTATTATTCATTTCTATCTTTTTAGTGCCAAAAGGCGCGGCGATGGGTAAAAACCATGGGAATCCCAGCTTTGTTTACTTCTTCGATTGAGGCTTGATCATTAATTGATTCACCTTGTTGAACAATTGCGCCAATTCCATATTCCGCCGCCAACCTCACCGAATCATTAAATGGAAAGAAGCTATCGCTTGCCAAAATCCCCCCCTTAGCATGCTTCCCTGCTTGTTCTAGGGCAATTTTTGTTGATCTAAATCGCGAGGTTTGACCTGAACCAATACCGCGCGTCATCGGCAAATCTTTATCGATGACAATGACTGTATTTGAACGAATTCGAGATAGGAACTTCCAAGCAATTCTCATTTGCTCAAGTTGTTTTTTCTTGGGTTTTACCACTGAAACAACTTCCCATTGTCCAAAACTTTCCTCAATATTATTATCAGCTGTTTGTAAAATAAATCCCCCTTCGACCGATTTTATATTGTAGTCTAGGCTTTGGTTAGGAATTCTATCAAAACTATAGAGACCTAAACTTGCGCGGACATTTTTGAGTAATTCAACTGCCTCATCATCAATTGCAGGGGCTGCCACAATATCAATGTTACTTTTTCTTTCATCTTTAAAGGAACTAATTACTTTTGCCGATTCAACATCCATGGGTTGATTAAGGACAACCACGCCGCCAAAAGCAGATTCCGGGTCGGCTTCAATGGCTCGGACCAGAGCTTCTGCCGGCGTCTTCCCCAACGCTATTCCAGAGGGGCTATTGTGTTTAATGACCGCCGCCGCCGCCGGATTTTTGAAAAGTCTAATAGATTCAATACCGGCGTTAATATCGGTCAAGTTAACCAATGATAATTCTCTTCCTCCAATTTTTTTAAGTTTGTTTAAAGGCACATCTGTGTTTGGCACAAAATAAAAAGCTCCTTCTTGATGGGGGTTTTCGCCATAACGCAGTTCTATCATCTTTCTTCCGGGGAGAGTTAATTCCCAAGGAAAATTTTCTTTATTTAAGAAGCGGCCAACTAGGGAATCATAAAGTGAAAGATGAAAGAAGGCTTTAGCCGCAAGTTCTCTTCTTAAATCTTCTGTGGCTGTGCCCTTTTGTAAAGCTTCCGCAACTTTCTGATAATCATGGGGGTCAACCACAACTAAAACATTCTTATAATTTTTGGCAGCCGCCCGGACCATGGTGGGCCCACCAACATCGATGTTTTCAAGCGCCTCTTCAAGGGTAACATCAGGATTTTTTATTGTCTCCTCAAAGGGATAAAGATTGCAAACAACCAAGTCAATCGGTTTTATTTTTAACTTTTCAGCTTCTTGTTGATGAGAGGGATTTGTCCGGTCATAAAGAATTCCTGATTCAATTTGGAAGCTAATAGTTTTCATTCGGCCATCAAAACATTCAGGATTACCTGTTATCTCTTGAATGGGAATAAAAGGAACCCCGCCTTCGCCAAGAGTTCTGGATGTTCCTCCGGTGGAAATAATTCTGTAACCAAACTTATCAATAATTTTGGCAAAATCGACAATGCCTTCTTTATTAGAAACACTCAAAAGAGCATACTTTTGGGTTTTTTCTATCTCTGGTGTTTTTTCTACCTCTGATTTAACCGACATAGTTTTCTCCCCTTTTCTTTCCTATTGCGGGATATAACTCTTTATTTAGAAAATCAACACATTTTTGTGGCGCGTCACCAACATGATGGAAAATTTCTTCAAAGGCTTGCTCGACATCTTTTTTTCCTAAAAGTGAAGTTATTCTTTCGTCATCTAAAACCAATTTTTTCATTGGGTTTGGCAACCCAGACCTTGTCGCCTCCACGGCTTTTTCAGCATGTTCATATAAAATATCATAGGCTTCATTTCGATCCATGCCCGCTTTTGTCAGACGACCAAGAATGATTTCTGTCACACAGAAAGGAGCAAAGCGTTTAAGATTTGTCCTTACGGAATTCTCATGGACAACCAAACCGCTGGCAACTTTTTCCGCTCTTTTTAAAGCCTCATCAACAATCAAAAAGCTTTCCGGAAGCCAACTTCTTTTGCCGGCTGAATCCCTTAAAGTTCTTTCCAGAGTGACAAAAGCACCAACCATCCAGGCAGAAAATGCTTGGCCTGGCAAATTTTCGGTGATAGAATCAATATTCTCTGAGTTGATGGGGTTACGTTTATGAGGCATGGCTGAAGAAGCCATTTGTTTTTTCCTCCTGGGCTCTGAAACCTCATCAACAAAGGAAGATTGTAAAACCTGCAAGTCTAAAGCAAAGTGATGTAAAGATTGGCTAATATTGGACAAAACAAATTCAGTTAAAAATAAAAATTTTCTAGGATATGTCTGGTCTGAGATGGAAACAAAATCAAGCCCAAGTTTTTCCATGACTCTTCTTTCATGTTCTTCAGCGGACATACCGGTTTCCTTTAAGATATCCATAAATGAAGCCGAAGTCCCCACTGCCCCTTTTATCCCCTTGCCTTTAATCAAAGGCCTAATCATATCTAAAACTTCAAGATCATCTAATAAATCTCGTGTATACTTGGCGAAGCGATAACCCATGGTTATTGGCTCAGCTGCCTGCAAATGAGAATATCCCATACAGACTAAATCTTTATATTTATCAATCTGTCCCCCAAAAGCCTCCAGTGTGTTTACTACTTTTGGTCTTATTAATTCAAATGATTCTTGGATTTGCATAATTTCAACATTAGACAGGGAATCTTCAGACGTCATCCCATTGTTTAAAATTTCTCCTCCTTTAAGAGCTACTTCACTGAAGTGTTTTATACTCCCGCCAACATCATGACCAATTTGATTTTCAAAGTAAAGTATTCTTTCTACCGACAATTCTTCCCGATGTTTTTTCAAGTCATCAACTTGCTCTTTACTGACAATACCGGCAGCCTGCTGGGCCTCTGCAACGGCAATTTGAACATCTCTTACTTTCAACCAGTAATTTTCTTGTGACCAAATTTTTTGCATTTCCGGGGTTCCATAACGGTAAGAATACGGAGATAAATAAGTTTCAAAGCCAATTTTGAATTTTTCGGCTCCTTCAGGGGCAGGTGGATGATGAGAATCTTCCACCATAAAAATAATAATAAAGAATCAATTGTCAAAAAGCAAGTGCCAAGAGAATTCCACCTCTAGGGTTGGGAATCTATAAAAGGGTTATGGCAAGACGTACTGACCTGAAGTCTTAAAAGAAGCTATCTTATTTTTCATCTCGCTTATAAAATTACCAAAGGTCTCCTTGAAACTTACTTTTTTCACTAAATTTTTGCTTTCAACTTGGAAATAATAATTCAATGAAAGCTTCCAACCAGGCGGCGGAGATTCGGCGTAAAATTTTCCATTAACATCATAAATCGCTCCCCTTAACCAATCTCCACAATCATAATCACAACTATACGGCCTTCGTTGACAAAGAGATTTACCGGCCTCAATCAATCTCATGGCTCCTTCTTGGGAAGTTAAAACCTTGCCGGCATCAGCTAAAATTAAATCTCTCTCAACCGGACAACCACAACAAGAATCATTAGTTGGGCATTCTTTCCTTTCGCAAACCACCGGCCCTGGAGAAGCCCTCCCACGAATCATAATCTCTTGTTGGTGGTATTTGGCTTTATTAGATAAAACTTGACTCGGAATCAATCTTTCTTCTGTTTTTACTTCCTCTCCAGGGTTAATTTTAATAACGGGATTGGTTTGTTTAAAAATAAAAACGCCAAAAATTAACAGCGTTAAAGGGGTCATGAAAGCAACTACCACGGCCAAGAAAAGAAGAAATCTGTTTTTAATTTTGTGCTTAGGCAGACTAGCCATCAATTTTCAGTATAACATCTTTCCTAAACTAAAGTTTAGGACTTCGCCTCTAAAGGAAGATGTTTAACAGCTTCAATTCATCCGTTCAATAAATTGACGGTTTTCTTGAAGCTTTATATAAGACCTTCTTTTTGCCAAGTCAAAAATTGCTCTTCGGTTGATAAGAATTTCCTTTTCGGTCATAAGGATAAACACCGGTAACACACCCCCCGCATAAACCATTGGCTAAATAAATATCCTTACTTTGATTTTCTGGTATAACCATTGGTCCGTTTGGCCTTAAGGCTCTTATCAACCCCTCATTACTAATTGAGGCAACACTGGTGGCGCCAATATCTTTAGCAATTTTTTTTAAATCTAAATTGTAGGTTGCACCGATTAACTCCTCGTTTGTCCGAGTGCTCACCCCCAGATAACAAAAATATCTATTAATTCTGCTTACCCGCCAATGAACCTCTTTTGCTCCTAAAGACAGAATTGTTCTTGTAACTTCTCGAGAAACATTTCCTCTAACGATTGAATCATCCCCTAAAACAACAACTTTATCCTTCCAGATTCCAGGATCGGCAATAACAGAGAGTTTTCCTAAAACCTTTTCTCCTATTTTTTCTAAATCTGCTCCCTGAAAAAGGCGCTTTAAACCGTTTGGGTCATAATGATCCCGTTTTATCCCGTAAACCAAGGGGGCTTTAAGTCCCCTTGCTAATCCTGTGGCAAAAGGAATACCAGAATCCGGAACTCCAACTACAAATGAGGCATTTTCAACCGGGGCCTCTTTGGCCACAATTTCCCCACACTTCTCTCTAAAGACTGCTCCCGATAACCAACGGCGAGGATAAAAACCATTATCATTTCTTTCGTATGTGGAAAATAAAGAATCAGGCAAGCCAAAATAAATCCATTCAAAAGAACAAAAAGCACCGGGACCATCAAAACCTTCTTTTAAAACCCTTAAACCATGTTTACTAATTTTAATAATTTCTCCTCTTTTAATCTCTCGCAAAACCAAAGCGCCGATTTTATCCAAAGCATGGGTTTCTGAAGCGGCGATAAAACCGCCATTTCCTAATTTTCCTAAAACATAAGGTCTTATTCCAAATTCATCCCTAGCTAAATATAGGCTGTCATTGACAGCAATTGCCAGACTGAATGCTCCTTTAAACAAAGATAAAGTTTTCACTATTTTTTCCTCCCAAGAAGTTCCCTTCATTTTTGCCAGCGCTTGGGTAAAAATAAAAGTATCACTAGCACCCCTAGGGGTTCTTCCTACCCTCCTTTTTAACTGATCGGTGATAATAAATTCCCCGTTATGAATGACCACTACTCTTTCTCCGCTTTCTGTTATGCCAACACAAGGCTGAAGATTAGTTTCCTGATAGTCGCCGGAAGTGCCATAACGAGTGTGAACTAAAACAATTCTTGTTTTTTCATCATATCTAAATCTTGGCTCTCCTTTCCGAAAATAAAGTTTTTCTTTAAAAATTTCGCTTAATAAACCCTGACGAATATAAGTTAAAAATGACCCATTTTTAAAAATTGCCAAGCCAGCTCCTTGCTGACCGCGGTGCTGAACTCCACCAGCTGCCCGCAAGGCTAAAGGAATAATCGGTGTTGGGTTGGGAGTATAAACGGCGACAATTCCACAATGATCATAAATTGCTTTTCTTTTTTCCAACATAATTAGCGAAGAAAATTTCTCTTAATTAATCTTCATCATAACAAAGAAGAATAAAAAATCAACGACAAAAACTTGTAAGCTACTCTATCCCCGGCGTGGCATGTTTTGGTGGTCCATGGGGCTCTCTGAATCTCTTTCTATTTTTGATATTTTATTTCCTTTAATTTTTTGGTTAAAGTTTTAAAAGTTCCTTCATCAAGAGTTAAAATTGCCTTACTTAAAAACCCGGGTTCTTTAAAATAATCATTAGGATTAAGGAAAAATATCGCTTTATACTCATTTTCAGGAATTGTATGAATCTCCTTGGCCAAAACAAAGGGATTTATTACAAATTCAACTTGAAGGCTTTCTAAAACATCGTCTTCAACAAGCTTAACTTTTTCCAGAGGAAGATGACTAATGATAGTTTTTTCTTCCTTTTTTTCTTCGCCTAATCTTTTTATACACCAACTAATCGTTACTTCGTGGAAAACCTCGTCTTTCATTACTATTTTTCTTATTCTAAGATATTCCTCACTACCGCCTGGTGGTAAGGGATAAAGACGATGAATTCCTGTTAAACCTTTTCTCTCCAAATCAGGAAGAATCTGTTCTTTAATACATTTACTAAGGTATGTGCCAAAAATTTCTGAAGTTTTTGATTTTGATAAAGTTTCGTTCATTTTGATTAAAAAACTGCCTTTTGGGCAGCTTGGGCTTAATATATAACTTCCAACCTTGCAAGTCAAGTTCTTAAGAAGGGCTTGACTTCTTCAGGAAAAAGTTCAAAATTTTCTGCCTTCCTTAATTTAACCATAGCCCTACCAACAAGCCTCCCTGCTTTAGTTGGAGTAACCCCCATCTCTTCCCCAAGTTTTTTGCTCCCTCCAACAACTCCATAAACTTCCCAATAGGTTTTTCCGCCTTCTTTCAATCCATACCACTTGGTAAGGGCCTCTTTTTCTTTTACAGAAAGTTTGTTTAACCCGGTTTTGCGGTCAAAAATCTTGCCAAAACTTTTTGTTAATTTTTCGAATTTATCAGGAGAAGAAAATGCATTTTTTATCCTAGACAACTCTTTGGCAATCGCGGAAGTTTCGTATTTTTTAGGTTTAACTAATAAAATATTTTCTAAAAGAGCCATGTAATTTGGGAAAGGCAACGAGGATGATAGTGGTAATTCCTTTAAACCGGCTTCTTCATTCATAGTGTTAGGATAATTAATTACCAGGTGAAAATCAAGCTTTGAAAGCAAAGAAAAATACAAATTGGAGTGATTTTCTTATTTTAAAACAATTTTTATTCTTCCCGAATCAATATAAGCTTCATAGCCATTTAGAGATTTAACTTGAATCCGATAAAGATTTTTACCTCGCCAAAAAGCTAAAGGATCAGAACCAACCATTGTAAAATTTTCACCAGTCGTTTCAATATTACTACCCTGAACCCCAATACTATGAGTAACATCATAAAGCCTGGCAAAAGCCTTACCATTACCATTTTTAACCTTAATAAACCCTTCAAAACGTGCCTCACTCAAATTAGGATAATCATTTAAATCAAAATAAACTTCGGCATTACCCACATCAGTCCAACCAGTATTAGTAGTCGAGCCACCACCACCTAAAGGAATATAAATTACCTGCGGTTGACTGGTTTTGGTAGTTGTTGTCTTTTCCACGATTTTAGTTTCTTTACCAGATAAAGTGGCAACTGCTTGGGAAATTTTTTCATCAATCGTTTGCTGACAAATTATTCCACAAGAATCAGAAGCAGCTGGGGTTGTCGAAGGAATTGGCGCGGGGATTAATTCAGAACCAACCTCTGTTTTTACTGATTTGTTTTCCTTTTGCTGTCTAAGCCAGCCGACATCTAAAGCCACCAAATTAGCTATCACTAAAATTATTGCGACTGCTATTAAAATGGGCAGAATTTTATTTTTCACTTTGTTTCGTCAGAAAAGTTTATTCAATTAAACTGATTAATTTAATTAACTAGACCGCTTCACTTTAAAGCCCTGTGGTGTATCTTCAATTTTCCAACCTTGCTCTTCAATCTTCTTCCTAACTTCATCGGCTTCTTGCCACTTACCCTTTTTTCTCAATTCTTCCCGTTGTTTAATCAGGGCCGTAATCCCCTTGGGAACAGCCATTTTTTCCAACTTTACCTCATTTAACTTTAATCCCAAAACCTGGTCAAAATCCAATAATAAATCAAGTTTATCATAAGTCGGAATATCTGATTTGACCATTTCCCAAACCACAGCCAAAGCTTCCGGAGTATTTAAATCATGGCTTAATTTTTCTTGAAATTTATTTCGCCAGAAACAAACTTGTTTATCTCGGAAATTATCTTTTTTACTAAGCTTCTCAGGAGAAATCATTTTTTCACCATCAGTTTTCCATTCAGCTACTAAATTGATTAATTTCTGATAAGCCGTTTGGGCTCCTTTTAGAGCTTCCCAGGTGAAGTTCATTCCCTGGCGGTAATGAGATGTTAAAACCAGATAACGAAAGGCTAAAGGGTTAAAACCTTTTTTAACTAAATCAGTGGCCAAAATATTATTCCCCAAACTTTTGCTCATTTTTTCTCCTTCAAAAATTAACCAGCCATTATGAAGCCAGAAATTAGCTGACTCATGACCAAAAGCACCAAAAGCCTGGGCAATTTCATTGGTATGATGAACGGGGATATGTTCGACCCCACCGGTGTGAATATCAAATCTTTCACCTAAATATTTGGTAGACATCGCCGTACATTCAATATGCCAACCGGGAAAGCCCTTTCCCCAAGGGCTGTCCCACTGCATCACATGTTGTGGTTGATTGGTCACCCACAAAAGAAAGTCCCAAGGATTCTTTTTCTCCGGATCAACCTCCACTCTTGAGCCTGGTTTTTGTTTTTGCAAATCTAGTTTGGCAAATTGGGCGTAATCGGCAAATTTGGAGGCGTCAAAAACCAAACCGGTCTTCGTTTTGTAAGTAAAACCATTTTTTTCAATTTTTTTAATCAAATCAATTTGTTCTTGAATATGTTCAGTGGCACGGCATAAAACATCCGGCTTTTGGATATTTAAAAGCGTCATACTTTGTTCAAACTGTTTAATATATTTGTTGGCAATCTGCCAAACTGTTAATCCTTCTCTTTTCGCCCCTTTTTCCATCTTGTCCTCACCTAAATCTTCGTCCGAAGTCATATGACCCACATCGGTAATATTCATCACCCATTTGACTTTAAAATCCATGTATCTTAAAAATCTGACCAAAGTATCCCATTGAATATAGGCATACATATGACCTAAATGCTGATTCCAATAAACCGTCGGGCCACAGGAATAAATCCCAACCTCTTTGTCCCTAAGGGGTTTAAATTCTTCAAGTTTTCTAGTTAAAGTATTGTAAAGTTTAATCATCCGCCGACTCTCCTTCCGGCTGTCTCCGGCTGGGCTTGTTGTTGAGCTGATTTAATCCGCCGGCCCCAAAAAGGTAGACCTCTTTTTGGCTTAGAGGCAGCCTCTGGTAGTGGAAACTTTGTCTTTTCTACATCCTGTTTTTGCTGCTCTTCTGAGGCTTTCTGTTGATATCGGGCCCTTGTTTCTTCTCGTCTTTTTTGAACTAAAATTCTCATTTCCTCCTCAATTTTTTGGATTCGTTTCTTGGCCCAAGCTTCTTTTTGAACTTTTAATTGTTCAATTAACTCTTGCTTCTTTCTATTCTCCCTCATCTCGCTTTCAAAAATTTTTTCAGAGAGCCCTTCACTTAGGGGTTTTGTTTCTCTTTTAACCTGAGGCGCCGCCTCATTAGTAAGTTGACTAACCTTGCGAAGAATTTGGGGATTAATTTTAGTTCTAGCCATTATTTTTAAATATAACATTTTCCCTTAATAAAATTAAGGGCTTCACCTCAAATTGACGGTCTTCTTGAAGCTTTTTATAACACTTACCGCCAAACTTGACAAATACACTTTCTATGTGAGATAATTCCATCACTATAGGTCGCCTAAGTTACGCTTTAGGAGAAGCACCTTAAAAAGTTGGAGGAAAAGAGCAACGGTCTGGGAAAAAAACATTTCATAATATCTAGTTTGGAGGAGAAGATGGATAGGATTTTACAAGAAGTTATTGCCAAGAAGGAAAAAGCACTTAGTGAGATTTCAAACATCCTAGAGAATGGTAACGGTAAAAAATTTTTCCCCCCAGAGAAAAATCTTGAAGATTCTGCTAGTTTTCTGCTGTTTGAAAGATCGATACGAGAGGGATTAAATACCTTGGCAAATATGGCAATCAATATAAGAAAAGCCATTAAAATAGCCAAGCTCACTGATGGGAAATGCCCATTTTGTGGAAAGATGATCGAAGTTGGCCCCCTCGAAAACAACATCCCAACATGTAGTGGATGTGCGAAAAAGCATGTTAAAAAGAACATGCTTCTTGAAGAATTTTACAAGATGATGCTTGAAAAAATAAGACAAGCAAAAGCTGCTTGAAAAAGTTGCATCTCCTCCAACGAGAATGCAGTGAGCCAGTATAGAGGTTTTTCTCGTCAAACAACGACGATAATTATCTTGACTACTGGCTCCATTTTTTTAATATTCCCTTCTTCCTTCCAAGGCTCTTGATAAAGTTACCTCATCAGCATATTCCAAATCCGCTCCTGTCGGTAAACCCTGACCCAAGCGGGTAATAGCTAATGACTGATGACTAATAGCTGATGGGTCACGGAGTTGCTTCGCGATATACATCGCTGTGGCCTCCCCCTCCATGTTGGGATTAGTCGCTAAAATAATTTCTTTCACTCTCCCACTCTCCTGTACTCTATCAATCAACTGTTTAATATAAAGCTCGTCCGGACCAATATTATTTAAAGGTGAAATCGCCCCATGGAGCACATGATAAAGACCTTTAAAACTGCCGGTTTTTTCCAGCGCCAAAACATCTAAAGGTTGCTCGACCACACAAATAACCGATTTATCCCTATTTTGATCACTACAAACCGGGCAGGGATCTTTTTCCGCCACGTTATAACAGATTGAACATAAAACCGTGTTCTTTTTTAAATTCTCCGCCGCTTGGGCAAATTCATCTAATTGCTCTTGGGGAACATGGAGTAAATAGAAAGCCAAACGTTGAGCGGTTTTCGGCCCAATACCCGGTAATTTCTCAAAAGATTCAATCAAACTCCGTAGCGAATGAGGAAGATTCATGAGAAGATTTTATCATTTCGAGTCTTCGAGAAACAAGGTTCTCCGCCGAAGGCGGGGGTTCTTATCTCATCACTTCCCTAGCAATCCGGAAAGTCCTCCAGACATCTGTTGAACCTTTCGGGCGGCAATTTCTTGGGAGCGTTTGATGGCTTTGTTTAAAATTTCAATCAAGCGCGCTTGGTTTTCGCCTTCAATCTCTAATTCCTGGACTTTTTGATCGCCACTGATAACAATTCTTATCCCACCCTCATCAAGTTCCACTTTCTCGGCGGCTAATTCTTTCTGAATCCGCATGGCCTCATCTCTCATTTTTTTAATCTCGCCTAATTGGACGCCACGTTGCTTTATCCTATCAAATATCATAATTCTCCTCCATGTTATTTATAATCTAAAAATATATTGCCTATTCAATTTTTTCTTACTAATCCACTATTTTACCATTAAAAATCTTGCCGGCAACGTCTAAAATATTGTCGTCCTCCAAACCAGCGGCTATTTTTTCTTCTGACGTTTCCTCTGCTTTAGGCTCAAAATTAGACTTCTTTTCTCCTAAGATACACTTTAATTTCACCGGCAAGCCCAAAAGCTGACTGGCCACTTCTTCAATAATCAACCGGCATTTCTCTGTTTCCAACCTTTCTTTGTGAAATTTATAAAAGACCTCCAGGGTTAGATTCTGGCCATCGAGTTTAATCGGCCGACAAGCCCTCAATAAAGCCTCGACCGAATGATTTAAGGGCCGAACTCCTGCCAACAACTCATCCCATTTAGCCAAAATTTCATTTAAATTTCCTTTCCCAGAAGAAGATGAGGGCGCCCTTTTTGACCCGCCTCCGTCTAACGACTTCGGCGAGGCAGGGGAGTTTTGATCAACTGTTTGACTATGTAGGGAGCCAGATAAATTTTGTGAGGCTTCACCATTTTTTTCCTCAGCGCGGGGAGAATTGGCGCGAGACGATGTTTTCATTAGGTCGCCTTCGGCGACCGTATCCCGACTTTGTCGGGACGCTTGCGTTTGAAAACTCGTCGAGCCGCCATTCGACCCCAGCGCGTTCGCCTCACACCACTCCACCACCGCCAACTCTAAGGGTAGCTGAGCAATCTGGCTCGTTTTAATTTCCAAGGCCACCCGACTAAAGAGATTAATCAGTCTTAATAAATCAACCTTATCAAACTTACTTTCCATTTCCTCAAGTAGGGTTTCTTCTTCCATTTCTAAAACTGTCAAGCCCACTTTATTTAACAAAAGCCAACGTAAATTCTCCAGCAATCCTTGGGTATAAACCTCTAAATCGGCGCCAAAATTGACAATCCGATCAATCTCCAAAAGAGCCGCCTTAACATCTCTTAAAACCAAAGCCAATAATAATTTATCAGGTTGCAGCTCTTCAATTTTTCCTAAAAGTTTTTTCGCCTCTTTCAAGGTGACCTTCCGGTTGACCAAAGAAAGTTGATCCAAAATCTTTTGGGCATCTCGAAAACTACCCTCGGCATTGGCCGAAATTTCTTCCAAAACATCTTTTTCAATATCAAGTTTTTCTCCTTTAACCACCCGTTTCAAAGAGTTCACCACCTCGTCCTTTCTGGCTTTTTGAAATTTAATCTGCAAACACCGGGAAACAATTGTTTTCGGAAGTTTCTCTGGCTCGGTAGTACAAAGAATAAAAATGGCATGCGCCGGTGGCTCCTCCAAGGTTTTCAAAAGGGCGTTAAAAGCTTCGGTGGTTAACATGTGAGCCTCATCAATAATATAAACTTTGTAGCGGCATTTGGCCGGAGCGAGTTTGATTTTTTCCCGCAAACTGCGGATGTCATCAATGCCCCGATTGGAAGCGGCATCAATCTCAATGAGGTCCAGTGAACTTCCATTGGTAATTTCCTGACAAACATCGCATTTACCACAGGGTTCAAAATTTTTTCTCTTGCCGACACAATTTATTGCTTTGGCCACAATTCTCGCCGCTGAAGTTTTCCCGGTGCCCTTGGGCCCGGAAAACAAAAAGGCATGAGGGATTTTTTTAGATTTTAAAATTTTTTCCAGACTTTCACGGACAGAAACGGAATCAAGTTCGGAGACTTTTTGCGGTCGGTATTTCAGATAATAAGTTGCGGATGCCATAGTCAATTAAAAAATTGATGGTTAAATTCTTTTTTTCTGCCACTTCAGGACAGATAACAATATCACCTAAAAGTAAGAACCTGCCTTCGGCAGAACCTTCTTTTCCAAACAAGAACCTGCCTTCGGCAGAACCTTGTTTTTCAAATAAGAATTTTTCAGGGGTTACCCGCCGAATCGGCGAATATGCCTGCCCTTGAAAAAAAGTTAAAACACTAGTTGCCTCGTCAAGATTTCGGTATTTTTTGTTTAAATTTAAAATCTCTTTCGGTTCAATAAAAATCAAGCTTAATTCACAATTATCTAAATGGTACTTTTTTAAAGCTTTTTCCGCCCAAAACCTAACAAGATTTTCTTTAAGTCCGAATTTTTTGGCTGATTTTATTAAAACGGAAATCATTTGAAGCTGTCAACTACCGCTTATCTATAGCAAACTATAACAATTTTTTCACTGCCTCCGACACTTTAGCCCCATCTATCTGGCCTTTTACTTTGTCCATCACTCCCCCCATTACCTTACCAAAATCACCTGCTCCTTGGGCCCCGACCTTCCCAATGACTTCTTTAACGATTTTCTCCAACTCTTGAGGGCTCATCTCCTGGGGAAGATATTTACTCAAAATTAGCAACTCTTTGCTTTCTTTATCGGCCAATTCTTGACGGCCACCTTTCTCATAAGCCTCGACCGATTCTTGGCGTTTTTTCGCCTCTTTCCTTAAAACCGCCACGATATCTTCTTCAGTCAACTCTGCTTGTTTCTCAATTTGGCGGTTATGAATTTCCGCCAGCAACAAACGCAGGGTGGAAACCTGCAATTCATTTTTCTCTTTTAAGGCTGTCTTCAAGTCGTTTTGGATTGTCGCCAACAACATAGATTACCTTCTTTTCCTTGACCTTCTTATGGCTGCCAGTTTTTCTTTTTTTCTAACTGATGGTGGTTTATAAAACTCTCGCTCTTTAAGTTCATTTAAAAGTTGTTCGGCTAAAACTTTCTTTTTAAATTTAGCAATCAACTTATCTTCTGTATCTCCCGGAGCTTTTCTAACAACAGTGGCCATGTTAACATAAACACCCCCTTTCTTCCTTCCATCCGCCTAAAAGATGAAAATGGAGATGAGGAATAATTTGTCCTCCTCCCTCTCCACAATTAAGACAAACTTTATAACCTGATTGGGCAATTTTTTCCCTCTCGGCTATCTTTTTGGCAACCAAGAGGGCTTGCCCCAATAAACTCTTTTCATTATCATTATCGCTCACGACCTGTAATTTTTCAATATGCTTTTTGGGAACAATGAGAATATGAACCGGGGCTTCAGGGTTGATATCCCGAAAAGCAACAATGTCCTCATCTTGATAAACAAAATCTGTAGGGATTTCGCCCTTAATAATTTTACAAAAGACACAATCATTCATCTTGGAGTATCTCCATAATTTCTTTCATGTTTAACTTCGTCGGTCGCATTTGGGCAACCGAGGCCTGATTTAAAAGTAATTTTTTACTTGAATGTAAAAACCAATCTGATTGGGAGTCAAGTTTCTTCACCTTTTGATAAGCCTTGGTCAAATCAACCTTAGAGTCTGGCCGGGCATAAATTTTCACCCCGCCGCTTTTGGGATTTTTAATAAAAACCACCTGATAACCTTGAGATTCGGCAAAAAACAAGAAATGTTTATTGCCAGTCTCTAAACCAATACCTTTCCCCCATTTGGTCTTGAAAGTCTTAGCTTTGGTTAACAATTCTTCTTCGGCCCTGATTTTATTTTTTAAATTTAATAAAAACGTATCCAACATTTTAAAACCTTCCTCAACCACCTCGACATCATTTAAGGGCAACTCTCGCCAACCTTCAACTAAATTATGAAGATAAAATTGAAAACGGTCATTTCTGGCTTCAGGCCAGCTCAAATCACAAGCATTATCTATTTCCGTCACCACTTCAACTGTTCTTTCAATGGCCTGACCATCCAATTCATTAATAGACTCACCTTTTCTGATTTCTTTAATGTAATCCCAACAAAGTTTGGCGGCGGAAAGATATTGATTAGTTAAATGATGGTCAAGTTTGCCTAGTCCGACATCAACATAAAGAAGATCATTATTGTCTTTATCAATTTGTTTATCATCGGCCCGGACAAAACCAACCTCCGCCTCCTGCCAACCAAGCAAGAATCTTTTAAGCAGCCAAACGGCAGCCACTGCGTCCAAATCAGGATTGATATGAGTCACAATTTTCTTCATAAAATAATTTTAACACACCTAAAATTTCTTTCTGTAATCTAACCTTTTTCTTAAAAGAGTTTCGCTCCAGCCACCTTCTTTGATAAATTTTTCTTCTAAAGACTTCTTTTGTTTATCAAGTAAATAATTAGTCCTGATTATCAAATCTATAAGGTAATTGAGAGGGTAAGAAGGGTCAGAGGGTTGAGAAGGATTAGAAGGTAGTTCATGTCTTTCTGTTCCCCTCTTTACCCTCTTAACCCTCTCTCCCATCTCTCTTAACCGAGGATCGGATTTATTCCAAACCGTAATATTTCTTAAGCGAGCAAAATCTCGGTAATCAACTAATAATTCCTCTAATGATCCTCGACTGACACCAAGCATCTTAATATAACCCTTAAGACTTGTTCCTTGGCTGGCTCCCTCAGCGATGCATTGTTTGCTCGAGCGTGCTGCCTGAACCATCTGATCTCGCTGACGAAGCATCTCTCTCCCTGTCAGAAATCTTTGACAAAACTCTACCGTCAAATCATAAATTTCCTCACACTGTTTGTAGGTTAATAAATTTTCGTAGGCAGGCATTCAACTTAATCTCTTTATCACCTGTGCTAAGCTTAAAAGTTCCGTTGCTTCCTTGTCTCTTGCTTTCCATTCAATTTTGCCTTTGGTTTTTTCCGAAATCACCAAACGCACCGGAATTCCAATCAAATCCGCATCCGCAAATTTTACCCCAGCGGAAACATCTTCGCGGTCATCATATAAAACATCAACCTTGACTTTCTTCAGCTCTTCATAAATTTTTTCACCCTGTCTTTTATCCTTGGCGATATCAATCAAATGAACTTCAAAAGGAGCCACCGATTTAGGCCAAATAATCCCCCGCTCATCATGATTGGCTTCTACCATTGTCGCCATTAATCTTCCCAAGCCAATCCCGTAACAACCCATCCAAATTAATTTTTTCTTGCCATCTTTATTAATAAAACAAACTCCCATGCTTTGAGAATATTTGGTCCCCAGCTTGAAAACATGGCCGTTTTCAATAGCCAGACCATTCTGAAGTTTAGATTGACAATGCGGGCATTTCTCCAAAACCTCCTTACTGGTCGCAAAATCGCATTGAGAACAGTAAAGTATTTTGTCCTCCCCGGTAGAACAAAGCATCATAAATTCGTGAGATACATCACCACCGATGGAGCCAGAAAGAGCTTCCGCTACCTTAACCACAAAACCGCAACGGGTAAAGATTTTTTTATAAGATTTCAGCACTTTTTCGTAATAATCATCCAGATCTTTTTTCTCAGCATGAAAGGAGTAAAGGTCTTTCATAACAAACTCTCTAACTCGAAGTAAGCCACTTGTTGAACGAATTTCATTGCGAAATTTATTTTGGATTTGATAAAGATATAAAGGTAAATCTTTATAAGATTTCACAAATCTTCTGACTAAATCAGTAATCACCTCTTCATGGGTAGAACCTAAAGCATATTCTTTTTGATGTCGGTCTTTTAGGGTAAAAAGGGGTGGGTCCATGTTATCCCAACGTTTGGACTTCTGCCATAAAGATTTCGGTTGAAGGGTCGGCAAGAAAACCTCCTGTCCACCGACAGCATTCATTTCTTCTCGAATAATATTTTCAATTTTTCGATGAACCTGCCATCCTAAAGGTAAAAAGGAATAAATTCCAGCCGAAAGCTGGTCAATAAAACCACCCTTCACCAAATATTGATGGGAAATCGCCTCTGCTCTTTTGGGAGCTTTCTTTAAGGTTTTGCCAAAAAGTTTTGAATAAAGCATAAGTGTTTTTATTATACTGCGTCTACGACTTGTATAATTGGATTAAACCGCGTTAAAAACTTGTTAATCACAATTATACTACACTAAAACGGCCAAAAGGAACGAATTTTACCAAGCAAAGAGGTAGTCTTGACTAATCTCCCAACATCATTGATGGTAATTAAAATAATGAGTAAAAGTAAGAAAGCCATACCTAAAGTATTCACCCATTGTTCAAAAGAAGGCTTGGGTTTTTTTCTGGTCACCGCTTCGTAAATAATGAAAACTAATCGCCCACCATCCAAGGCCGGAAAGGGCAAAATATTAATCACGGCTAAATTAACCGACAAAATCCCCATAAACTGAAGAATATTTAAAATCCCTGATTTCGCCACCACATTGGTAATTTGAAAAATACCAATCGGTCCAGCCACATCCTTAGGAACAGTTCCATGAACAACCAAATCAAGAAACATCCCTTTCAGGGCTCCCAAAATGAGGGCGGCCCAGCCAAAAGCTTCTTTAAAACCCTCAACTGTTCCCCGCCAGGGCATCTGCCAAAAAGGAAATTTTTTAATCTCCACATCCGAAACCAAAACACCCAGCGGTCCTTCGCCTTCAGGAGGATTAACTCTAGGAGTTGTCCATAAAATTAATTTGCCATCTTGACAGCTAAAAGGCGGTTTTTGCTCACCAACCGTCGGCCCGCCCCCAAAAACTTTCTCTTGACAGGGGTTATCCCTGTCACGGTCGATCGTCAGACTTATTTCAACACCCTTTTTCTGGTCAATAACTTTGATAAAATGATTTAAATTATTTAAACGCTCCTCATTCACCTGTAAGATGACATCTCCTTCTTTTAAACCTGACTTTTGGGCAGGTGTATCAGGAATAAGACCAGCGACTCTTATTTTGCCAGTTTTAGTGGGAATTCCCGAAAAAGAGTAAACAATGGAGAAAACGACTATGGCTAAAACAAAATTGGCCAACACCCCGGAAACAATCACCGCCGTGCGAGTTTTCTTTGACTTCGCCCAAAAAGCCCTGTTGCGTGTTTTTTCGTGTTCCCCTCCGCGTCTTTCCGTGTACTCCTCTCCATAAAGTTTGACAAAGCCACCAAAAAGCAACCAGTTAAGGGAATAAACCGTCTCGCCGATTTTTTTCCCAAAAATTCTCGGCGGATAGCCAAAACCAAATTCTTCAACCTTAACCCCGGCTTTTTTGGCTAAAACAAAATGTCCAAATTCATGAACTAAAATAAGGATAGATAAAACGATGAAGAAAGTAATGATGGTTAAAAGCATATTGTCTTAAATAGCTAATAGTTCTCTCTCTTTTCTCTGCCCCATCTCCTCAATCTTGCCATTAAATTCATCGGTGATTTTTTGCAGTTCTTGATGAAGACGAAATTTCTCATCCTCACTCATTTGTTTTGCCTCAAAAGCCTGGTCAATATCTGTCATCTTTTCGTGGCGAGCCTGCCGTATCATCACCCGGCCGGCTTCTAATTTTTGGTGAAGGAGTTTGGTAAATTCCTGTCGTCTTTCTTGAGTTAAGGGCGGAATTTGTACCCGAATGACATTGGCGTCAACGATGGCCATTAGCCCCAAATTACGATCCATCGATAAACTACGGTGGATATTACCGATAATTGTTTGGTCAAAAGGCGTTACCAATAATTGATTGGGGCCGGAGGTCATAATGGTCGCCAGTTCAACTAAGGGAAATTTCCCTTCATAAGCTTCAATGATAATTTTTTCAATCAAGGCTGGACTGGCTTGGCCAGTCCGAAGAGTCGATAAATCTTCCGCCAAAACCTGAAGAGCTTTGGCCATTTTGTCGCGAACATCGTTTAAATCCATTTTTTACTTTTCTCCCAATTCAAATCTGGCGATTCTGCCAACCTTAATATTTTCTCCTACCTTGCCAATCGTCTCTTTAATCAAGTCCTCAATGATTATCTTTTCATCGCGAATCCAAGGTTGCTTTAATAGTACTTCAATGTTTTTGGGTTTCATCGCCGCCACCTGCATCGCTAATTCATGGGCAAGATTTTTGAACTCATCGGTTTTGGCCACAAAATCTGTCTCACAGAGGAGTTCCACCACTGAAACCAGATTATTAGGCCCATGAGTGTAAGTCTCAACCCTGCCGTAACAGGTCGCTCGATCGGCTTTTTTGGCCGCTGATTTTATTCCTTTTCCCCTCAACCATTCTTCCGCTTTGGCCATATCACCACCTGATTCTTGCAAGGCCTGGCGGCAATCCATCACTCCAGCTTTGGTTTTGGCTCTTAATTTTTTGATTTGGTCTAAAGAAATGTTTGACATATTTTCTAGGGCGCTGGAAGCCCACTAAATTTTGTGAGGCTTCACTTTGCGAGCGCCGATGACTTTATTTAACAACGTGCGTTAATTCGCGAGAGAATCTGAAGCCGACACCAAAATTTCGGTGGGCGACCTCAATCATCCCTAGCGAAAAATTTGTCACGAAACGCTTTCTTTGCTCTTCTTAGCTTTCTTTTCAAAAATCTCCCGGCCTTCTTTGGCTGCCCGACCAATTGTTTCCATAATTAATTTAATCGACCCCACCGCGTCATCATTGGCGGGAATCACCCAATCGACCAAATCCGGATCGGAATTTGAATCAACCACTGCCACAATCTTAATCCCTTTTTTTGCTGCCTCTTGAATAGCTGCTCTTTCTTTTTTAACGTCAATCACAAAGAGTGCCGCTGGTAAATCCTCTAAATCCGCCAACCCACCGAAAAATCTTTCCAAACGCTCAATTTCTCTATCAATTAAAATATTCTCCTTTTTGGTGTATTTTTTCAACTCCCCGGCTTCTTTTTTCTCTTTAAGGTCTTTTAGTTTATTAATCGACTTTTTGATATTATCCCAATTGGTAATAATGCCTCCCAACCAGCGTTCGGTAATGTAAGGCATTTTGGCCTTAATGGCTTCCTCTTTAACCATGGCTTGAGCCTGGCGTTTGGTCCCGACAAAAATAATTTTGCCCCCATTGGCTGTGGTTTCTTTGACAAATTCCATCGCTTTTTCCAAACCTTCTTTAGTCTTGGCCAAATCAAAAATATGAATCCCTTCTCTTGCCCCATACAAATAGTTGGCCATTTTCGGATTCCAACGTTGCGACTGGTGGCCAAAATGACACCCAGCATCCAGCAAGTCTTTAAGCTCGATTTTTATTGTTTTTTTTGAACTCGCCATTTTAAAAATCTACACGCTTCTTGAATAACGTCTCTTGTTTTCCAAGGTCTTACCAAGAAACGCGGCGTCGTCTTTCTTATGCCTCCATCTGCCAGAAGTTTTCAGAAAGACAATTAGCAGATGTGTGTAATAACAATTATTCTACCACAAATATTTTAGGTTAACAAGAATAAACAAAGTTTGTTACTTCGTAATAAATTTATTTTGTGATTTTTTTAACAACCTGCTGAATGACAAGCCCAATTGTTAAGGAAATCAAAAGAACAATTAAAAGATAAAAACGGGTGTTTAACACTATCATTGAGGCTGATTTTATCAATAAACTAAAGTGAATAATAAAATAAAGAAAATCGCCTAAGATGGCCATCAGACAAATGGTTTTCCCTTTCGCCTTTATTGCCAATCCCACCAAGACAGCCGCCCACCAAGTAATTAAAAAAGAAATAAGTATTATACCCAAAGCACTTCCGTAGCGGCCAAGATATTTTTTGGTTTGGGCTTGCCATTTTTTTGATAACTTCTCCAGCCACTTCTTTATTCTTGGTTTGTTAACTGCCCAACGTGCCAGAAAATAGAAAAGAAGAACAACAATAAGGCCGTTTAAAAGATAAAGTAAGCTCAAAAATAAGAAACTTAAGCCATTTTGCCATCCCCATAAAGCCGCAGTGGAAGTAATTGAAGCCGAAAGAGGCAAAAGAAAAACCACAAAAACTTTTAACGCCACCAACCAATTCATTAGCTAAATTTTATCACTCTCTTACACTAGAGTAATAGAGTAAAACTTCTTCCCATCAAAAAAGCCGGCTTTTAACCGACTTTCTTGGGAAAAATTCTAATTCACAAATTTCAATCCTTTCTAAAAACTAGTGGCAACAATCTCGCTATTAATAACCTAGGGGGCGAGGCAACCAATTTTGAGAAGTATTGAGCCGCCGTCAAATTGAATTCCGATTTACTATTTAATCTCAGGATAGGCGGCTCACTAAGCGAGGAAGTATAAATTCTGATTTACCCCCTAATTTCGTCTCGCGTCTTTGAAAAATTCGGTTGCCGAGCCCCACGCCTCACGGTTCCGAGAAATTCGTTGCCCGATAGTTTTACTTCCCCTTCTTCAATCTTTTGAATTTAGGTTGCCTGGAAATTATTTGAAGGATATCTTGAGTGACTTTTTCTTTTTCTTGTTCCCCATCCACCACATGAATTTGCGTCCACCAATATTTGGCCACTAACCATTGGTAAGCATCCCAGGCATTCTCTAGCTTTTCTTCTTTCTCAAAAAGTTCTACCCCTTCCTTTTCTTTGGCGATCCTTTCCAGGCAAACTTCAGGCGAAACTTCAATAAAAATTGTCAAATCAGGCAAAATAAAATCTTTATTCAAATCCAACAGCCATTCTTTATCTAAGTTAATGGAGCCAAAAGCCACAGAGGACCAAGCATAACGATTAGTCACTATCATCTCTCCTTTTTTCAATCGAGGAATAATTTCTTCATTTAAATGTCGGCCCCGATCAGCCGCAAAAAGCATCTGAACAGACGATGGTGGCAAGGAATTAAAAGCACCTTCAAGAGCCTGGCGGACCAATTTGCCAATCGGTCCCTTGGTTGGTTCTTTGGTCAAATAAAGATTAATCCCCTGCTTTTTCAACTCTTTAGCCACCAAAATTACTTGTGTGCTTGACCCACAACCATCCAAACCCTCAATATCAATAAAAAAACCAGGGTAATTATGAATTTTCATAAAAGGAGGCGCCTGCCTAGTTTAGGGATATCATGAAGCAGAAACTTCGTCAACTAGAAATAACTACATCAAAGTCTTTAAAGAAGAAAATTTTGGATGAACCCTTATAATATTAGAAATTTCTCTAGCGATTTCTTCCATTTCTCTTTCCCCATTAACCACAGTGATGTTATTTGAAAATTGTTCTGTTAGCCATTTGTAAGCTTTATGAATTTTCTCCATTTTTTCTAATTCTTCAAAAAATTCTTGCGAGGGACGATTATTAGTTATTCTTTTTAAACATTCTTGGGGAGAAACATCTAAAAACACAGTAATATCCGGTAAAATAAAATCCTGATTCATCTTTATCAATTCAACCGCAGGAATATCCAACGACCCATAAGTAATAGTTGACCATAGATATCGATCAGTAATAACCACTCCTCCATTCTTAAGACTGGGAACGATTACTCTCTCAAGATGGTCTTTCCGATTAGCCACAAACATTTCTTGAAGTTTAAGAGGATTTTCTGCTTGTCTTTCTTTTCTTAAAATTTGGCGAATCTCTTGGCCACAACAACAATCTTCAGCTGGTTCTTTGGTAAGTACTGGAGTAATCGCTTCTTTATATAATCTTTTATTTAATAATTCAATTTGGGTTGATTGACCAGAACCATCTAAACCATCGATATCAATAAAAAGACCCGGGTAAGGGTTAGTTTTAAATTCAAGGAGGGAATGCTCTTTTTCTATATTATTAAAGCCCATGTTTTTTCTTAATTATATCAAAACCCTATTGATAATAAACCCTTAGTTGTCTAAAATCATCCCATGGGCAGGCAAGAATTTGAACCTTTAGATCCTAAAATCGAAAAACTGCCCAAATCTCCTCTTCCTAAAGTAGAAATCTTAGGGATAACAACCGCGCCATTACCCGAGAAATTACCTGAAGGAAAAACTGCTGAAGATTTTTTCAAAATTGCTTCTTCTCCAATTGTCTTTGCTGGTGAATCAGCCAGAACCTGTTACTCAGGAAAAGGAATCTATCGGCCAGTTGACTATCTGGACTCAAAACATCAAGAGATAACCGACCAAATAGTCGAATCAACCCGAAAATCCGGCCATTTAACCACCCGCCAAAATTTCGAAATTGTTTTCGGCCTTTCCAATGTCTCTCGTCAATTTATCTGGTCATTTCTTCACACCCATCCTTTTTATAATTCTGACCAGGTAAGCCAAAGATATGTTGCCGTGAAGGAGGGTAATTCTTATATCCCCCCGATTGAAGGAAAAGCTTTAGACCTTTACCTTGAAAATGCCCAAGAACAAATGCAGGCTTATAATCAGTTAAAAGAAATTCTCGCCCCTGTGGTGGCTAAAGAATACTTTAAAATTTTTCCCCAAAGAGAGGGGAAAGAAAAATATCAAAAATCAAATGAAAATACTATTGAAAAAAAATCACAGGAAGTTGCCCGGTATGTCTTAGGCGTAGATACCTTTGCCTATCTTTATCACAGTATTAATGCGTTAACCCTCATGCGTTATTTCCGCGCTTGTTCTTTAACTGATGTCCCCCTTGAAACAAAATTAGTTGTTTTTGAAATGGTCAACCAAGTAGCAACACATGACCCTAAATTTTTCAAGGAGCTTGAAGACCCTTTATCTCTTGAAAAAACACCTGAATTTCAAGTTTTGAATTCCCTAAAAAACCCGATTGATTTTAAAAACGCCAAATCATTTAAAAAAGAATTTGATGAAGGACTCCAGGATTATACTTCAAAATTAATTAGCTGGAACGTCAACGCTCCACAAACTTTGGCCACGGCAGTAAGGAATGTCCTTGGTAAAGATTCAACATCTCTATCTGACAATGAAGCGATTGAGCTTATTTTAAATCCAGCCAAAAATAAACTTTTAGGTGAGGTCTTAAATGTCACCACCTTAGACAGGTGTAGCCAAGCTCTCCATACTATTTCTTATACCTTTGAGAAGAAAATTAGCCACACTGCAGACTCTCAAGACCAACGTCACCGCATGACTCCGGCCGCCCGGCCAATCTTAGCCAATCATTACGGTGGTGAACCGGACTATATTATTCCGACTTTGATTAAACAAAGCCCTGAAGCTTTAAAGCTCTATCAAGAAATTATGGGAAAAACGTTTGAAACCATTAATTATCTTTTGGAAAGAGGTATAACGCCAGAATATGCCCTTTATCGTTTACCCAATGCCTTTCCTATTCGTTTTGTTGAGTCGGGGAATTTACTTAATTTTCATCATAAATACCGAATGAGACTTTGCTTTAATGCCCAAGAAGAAATTTGGCAAGCCTCTGTTGAGGAAGCAAAACAAATAAGCAAAATTCATCCTCAAATTGGTAAGTGGCTTTTGGCGCCTTGTGGGATACGTTGGTCAGCCCATACCACACCATTTTGTCCAGAGGGAGAAAGATATTGTGGCAAACCTTTGTGGGATAAAAAAGTTGAAGAATATCCAAAAAGAGTTATTTAATGCTTTCTTACACTTTCGGAGTGTCAGACTGGAGTGCAAATTCAAATTCTTTCTTTACTTTTTAGGGGTTTCAGTTCTTTACTAATCTCTTCAATAAAAATCTGTGTCCAAAATTCCGGGACAGCTTCCCTTTGTCTAACCCAATCTTGATATTCCTTGAGGTTCATCATTTTCCCTTCTACATTTTCACCTTCCCTTATTTCTACTGCTAAGTCTGGGTCAAGCAAATTAATCTCACAAGCCAAGCCTAAATGAACCTCACCAACTTCATCAGTTTCATATTTAATTAAGCCAGAAATATAAATATCAGCTAAACTGGCAAAACTTTTTTCCGTGACTTTTCCCTCTTTGTCTTTTAGATTTATTTCTTGTCCATTTTTTTTGAGAGCTGCTTCTTCATCAAATTCACGATATAAAGAATCAATCAGGTTATTATCAAAAGGTTCAATATGACCACCGATACCGACTGAGATTTTTGATTGGAGTCTTTTTTCCTTATATTGAGATTTTTCACTACCCCGTTGATAAACAAAAAAATTCTCACCTTGTCGTATCAAACCATAAAAAATAATCTGCTGCCATTCAGGATTATTTTCAATTCCTTCAGGTCCGACTCTTTCTTTAAATTGTTTATTTTCCCTAGTCATCTTCAAAAATTCATGAGTTTCTTGGGGTTTTAATTTCAAAAAACCAAAAAGTTTCCCCTCAGAGTTACGAGGAATTCTTTGCCAAAAATCAGTTTTTTCAAGAATTTCTTTTCTAACCACCAAACATTCAGACACTTTTTCCCTCAAATTTATCTACAAACCATTTTTCTACTTTTTCCTCGAGTTGTTTTACTGTTACATTATTATTAAATACTAAATCTGTTTTTTTTAGACAAGCGGTGATATCACGCCCAAACTTTCCCTGACCACTTTTAAAATCCTTCTTATCGGAGGCTAAAAATTCTTTCCAAGTTATTGGGTCTGACTCACGACCTCGGGCCGCAACTCTTTTGAAACGAGTTCTTCTTGGGGCAATAACACCAATCAGATAAAAATTAGGCTTTGCTTTTAGAAAATCAACCTCGGCTATTCCTCGGATAGAATCAACTACTGCCAGTGGATATTTCTTAACAATCTCCCAAGTTCTTTTAGCTAAAACTTCCGGCCCGAATTTCCGACGAAGTTCATCAGCTGTATCCTGTAGGCTGTCTCTGGTAATTTCTATTCCTCGCTTACGACATTCTTCCCGAACACGTTCTGAGGTTGAGGAATAAAAAAATCTCTTTTTCTTTAAAAAGCCGGCAATAATTCCTTTACCCCCAGCTATGGGACCAGTAAGACCAATGATTACTTTTTTTGTTTTGGTTTCCATTGTTCAACTTTAACTTTGGCCTCTTTTAGTAGTGATTGGGCAAATTCGTCAGGATAAGGAGTTTCATAAACAATTCTTTTGACACCGGCAGAGATTAAAATTTTGGAGCAAACAGCACAAGGCTGATGAGTAACATAGATGGTACTTCCTTCAGAAGGCACCCCATAAACAGCACATTGTACAACGGCATTTTGTTCGGCGTGAACGGCTCGACAAATTTCCGCTCTTGTTCCAGAAGGAATTTTAAGTTTATCCCGAAGGCAACCAATTTCTAAACAATGTGTCATACCTCGTGGAGAACCATTGTAACCAGTAGCTAAAATTCTTTTATCTTTTACCAAAACCGCACCTACATCATGCCGTAAACAAGTACTACGACTAGCCACTAATTCGGCTATTCTCATAAAATAATCATCCCAAGAAGGTCTTGAATTTTTCTTTTTCTTGCCCGCCATAGTTTCTAATAGCAAAATTTATATCATCCGTCAAGTAACAAAATCTAAATCCCATAGGTAGAAAGTGGGGCGTTGCCGATTCTTATCCGGTGGAAATCAAAAGGGAGTTTGGCACATTGTAAGCCGCGGGTGGTTAAAAAGGCCATCAAAAAACCTTCGTTTCGCAATTCTTCTTCAACCTTTTCATTATCTGAACCATAAGGATAGGCAAAAGCTTCCACCGGCCCGCCATAAAAATCTTCAATTTGTTTTTTGGATAAAGAAACTTCACTTTTAAGCTTATCACTGGTCAAATTAGTTAAGGCTTTATGGGACCAAGTGTGAGCCTCTATACTTAAAAGCCCAGTTTGGCCCATTTCTTTCACTTGATTCCAGGTTAAATAAAACGGACCACTGTCTATTAGCCCAGTTGGTAGAAAGAGTGTAAATTTAAAATTATGGCTTTTCAGAATCGGAAAAACCTCATTATAAACATCAACATAACCATCATCAAGGGTAATCACCAGTGGCTTGGCCGGCAATAACCCCCCATTCAAACCATCATAAAGTTCTTTAGGGGTAATAATTTGGTAATTCTTTTGGCCTAAATAATCCATTTGTTGCCGAAAAATATCGCTTTTTACCGTTAAACCTTGGTTAGTAGCTTGTTCGCCATTTAAAGAATTAACATGGTGATACATCAAAACCGGAATATTTTTACAAGGTCCATATTTAACAACATCAATAGTTGGAATTGGCGTTGGTGTTGGTTTAGGTATCGGCTTTGTTCCTTCTTTGATGGTAATTTCTTGGTTAAGAAGTTCGCTAAATTTGGAAACCCCATTTTTATCAGGATTGGGTTTTTGTTTTTTGGATAACCAAAAAAATCCCCCACCAACAACCATAACAATAAGAAATAACAAAATTACCTTTTTCATTTCTACTCTTTCTCTTTCACTTTTTTACTCTCAATGAAAGGTTTTTTCCAAGAAGCCCAGTCGCACTTAGGATAATTAGAGCAACCATAAAACTGTTTACCCTTTCTTGTTTTTTTAACGACAATTTCCCCACCACACTTGGGGCAAGAAACACCCTCTAATTTTTGCACAAAAGGAGCTGAATAATCACAATCAGGAAATCTTGAACAAGACAAAAATTTACCAAATTTACCGACTCTAATAACCAGTTGACCCTTATGACACTGGGGGCATTCTTTACCGGTGGTTTCGGTCGGAACCTGAACCCGTTCCGCCACCTGAGTTACGGAAGTCAGTTTTTCCTCAAAAGGCTGGTAAAAATCATTAATGACCGGCAGCCATGGCCGCTGTCCATTGGCGATGTCATCCAGTTCATCTTCCATGTTGGCGGTAAATTGATAATCAAAAACAGTCGGAAAATACTCAACCAGAAAATCATTAACGACTTCACCCAAAGATGTTGGCTTAAATTTGCCTTCTTCTTTTTCCACATATTGTCGGATTTGAATCGTCGAAACAATCGGAGCATAAGTTGAGGGCCGACCAATACCTTTTTCTTCAAGCGCCTTAATTAACGTCGCCTCGGTAAATCTGGCCGGCGGAGTAGTAAATTTCTGTTGGGGATCAATTTTAATTAAGTCTAACTCATCGTTCTTCTTTAATTCTGGCAACTGTTCTTCATTTCCATTTTCTTTTTCTTCTTCGGCCATCTTTCCTTGATATACAATCAACCAACCGTCAAATTTAATTATCTTCCCTTCGGCGGCCAAATTGTAAAGATTTTTGACGCCAACTGCTTGAACATCAACTTTGGTCTGATCCCAAACAGCTGAGGCCATCTGACAAGTCAGGGCTCTTTTCCAAATTAATTCATACAATCGCCACTCATCTTGTCTGTCTATCTTTAATCCTGGGGGTAGTTTAGTGATATCAGTCGGCCGAATGGCTTCATGGGCTTCCTGAGCCACTTTGGATTTGGTTTTATAAAAGACGGGTTTCTCCGGTAAATATTTTTGGCCAAAATCTTTTTGAATATAAGCGCGGATTTGTTTGATTGCTTCGGCCGCTAAATTTAAAGAGTCCGTTCGGTGATAAGTAATTAAACCTTTTTCGTATAAAGATTGGGCTACTCGCATGGTTCTTTTACTGGAATAGCCCAAACGCTGGACAGCTTTTTGTTGTAGGGTTGAGGTGGTAAAAGGTGGAACGGGATTTTGGAAAACTTCTTTTTTCTCCACTTCATAAACCTCAAAATTAGCTTTTTCTAATTCACCGACAATTTCCTTGGTTTGACTTTCATTTTCAATCTTCGCCACCCTGCCATTAATCTTGGCTAATTTGGCCAAAAAAGTCGGGGCATCTTCTTTTAGACCACCTAAATGCCGTCTTAATTCGGCAAAAATCTCCCAATATTCTTCCGGGATAAATTTCTCAATTTCCCGCTCACGGTCGACAATCAAACGCACGGCCACCGATTGAACCCGGCCAGCGGAAAGGCCGCGGCGAATTTTCCGCCACAACAAAGGTGAAAGTTTATAACCAACCAGTCGATCCAAAACCCGTCTAGCTTGCTGGGCATCAACCAGGGCAAGATTAATTTCACCCGGATTTTCTAAAGCTTTCTTAATCGCTGATTTGGTGATTTCATGAAAGACGATACGAACTAGGTTTGGGGGGCGAAGGCGACCTTTTTGAGCGAATTTGCGTTTCTCTCCCGACGGAAGTCGGGAGTCTTCTTTATTAGAACGCGCATGAGCGAAAAAAGCGTCGCCGTAAGCCCCCAGCAAAACAGCCGTGTGCCACGCAATCGCTTCGCCTTCCCGATCCGGGTCAGTGGCCAAAAAAATCTTCTCCGCCTTTTCTGCTGCTTTTTTCAATTTATCAATCGTTTCTTTTTTCTTGGGAACTAAAACATATTCCGGAATAAAATCATATTTACCACTCTTAAGTTGCTTCTTAATTTCTATGCCGAGTTTTTTTTCCGGCAAATCCCGAATATGCCCCATGGTGGAAACTACCTCATAATCCTTACCTAAAAAATTACTTAAGGTCTTGGCCTTCGTTGGTGATTCAACAATAATAAGAACCTTGCCTTTGGCAAGAACCTTGTTTCTCACTTTGTTCGAAATAAGATTCATATTATTTATTTATACCATACATCATCTTGCCCAGATTCTTAACCAGCCCTTTGATTTCCATCATCGTTATTAAACTCATCACCTGACCAACATTCATCCCCGTTTCTCTCACGATTTCATCAATATGTTTAGACTCATCTTTAATCACCATTAAGATTTTTTCCTCTTCCTGATTCTCCGGTAAAATTATCTTGGTCTTTTGTCCTTGGCTTTTGGCACTGATATTTAATTCTTCAAGTATATCATCAACCCGAGAAACTAACTTCGCCCCCTCCTTGATTAATAAAAATGGTCCGGCAGAATTTGGGGAGGTAATCGGCCCCGGCACGGCAAAAACTTCCCGCCCTTGGTCAGCCGCATGTCGGGCGGTAATCAAAGAGCCGGAATCTTGAGCTCCTTCAATCACTAAGGTTCCTAAAGACAGACCCGAGATAATTCGATTTCGGGCCGGAAAATTACCCGGCACCGCCTGGTGGCCTGGCGGGAATTCCGAAACCAAAGCCCCATGATTATTAATAATCGCCTCAGCGAGTTTTTTGTTTTCGGGCGGATAAATTATATCCAGACCACAAGCCAAAACGGCGATGGTTCGCCCGCCATTTTGAAGAACTGTCTGATGAGCAACAGTGTCCACACCGCGAGCCAAACCGGAAACAATCGTCAAACCAAGGTTAACCAATTGTTGAGTTAGACTTTCCGTCACCCCTCGACCATAGACCGTCATTTTTCTGGTGCCAACTACCGCTAAAGCCAGTTCGTCTTGGGTTTTAATTCTCCCTTTCACAAATAAGACATAGGGTGGATTATCAATTTTTTTCAAATTTTCTGGGTAATTTTTATCTACTAGAGTCTGGCACTCTATTTTGTTTTCACGCAGCCGAAGATAATACGAAGATAAATTGACCCTTTCTCTAAACTCAACAAAGCTCATCACCAGTTTTTCCTCTAATCCAACTTTAAGAAGATCTTTAAAAGTTGCCTGCCAAGCTTTTTTCGCTGAACCGAAATAATTCTTTAATAAAGAAAATCTTTTAGGGCCAATGCCGGCAAAAGCACTAAAACCCACCCAATATTTTTTTTCATTGACCTCCATTAAACCACGCCTCCATCACTTTTTTGACTACCGGCGCTGCCACATAAGATCCTTCCCCTCCACCCTCCAATAAAGCGGTGGTGACGATTTGCGGATTATCAACCGGGGCAAAAGAAGTTAACCAAGCATGAGTTTTTCCAGCCGAATCGCCAAATTCAGCTGTCCCTGTTTTACAGGCCACTTGGGGTTGAAAGTCAAAAAAAGGAAAGGCAGTTCCTCCTGGCGAACAAACTCCTTTCATTCCCTCTTTGACCAACTCTAAAGTTGATGTCTTCAGTTTTAAATCCTGACAATTACTTTGTTCTTTGTTCCTTATTCTTTGTTCTGCCACCTGTGGCTGGCAAAGTTTTCCACCATTGGCAATGACCTCCGTCATTATATTAATTTGTAAGGGTGTCGTTAAAATATCTCCCTGACCAATGGCAAAATGATAAGTATTACCTAAAAACCAATGGCTCCCAGTTTTCTCTTTCCATTCCGGACTCGGGACTAAGCCCCCAACCTCACCCGGCAAGTCGATCCCTGTTTTTTGACCCAAGCCAAAAGCCAAAGCCCATTGGGATAATTTTTTGGGCCCAACCCATTCCCCAACCTTATAAAAGAAGGTATCGGTGGAACGTTTAATCGCCCTGACCAAATTAATCGTCCCTTCTGTTTTTCCATACTGGGTAAAATACCAATTTTTATAAGAATAATCACCGACTCGGATTTCACCGGGATCCTCATAAGTCGTGTTTTCATCAATCTTTCCTTCCTCCAAACCCGCTACAGCCGTCACTACTTTAAAAGTCGAACCAGGGGGGTAAGCCCCCCCCATCGCCCGATTAAAAAAGGGCAGGGCTAAATCTGATAAAATCTGTTGAGTAATATCATTGGGGTTAAAAGAGGGACTGGAAACTAAAACCAAAACTTGGCCGCTTTTGGGCTCGGTCGCTACCACTGCTCCAGGTTTAGTTTCCAAAGCTTCGTAGGCGACTTTCGAAACTTCGGCATCAATGGATAAATAAAGATTCTTTCCAGGAATAGGCTCGACTTTACCAATCTCCCGAACTTTATTTCCATGAGTATCAACTTCATAAACCTCACCACCCTCTTGACCGCGTAAAAGGTTGTCATACTGTTCTTCAACACCCATGCGCCCGACCAAATCCCCGGCTTTAAAATGACCGCTTTTGACCTCATCCTTATTGGCTTCACCCAAATATCCTAAAACATGAGCCAAAGCTTCACCATATAAATAGTCACGCCCGATATCCATTCGTAAATTTTCTGTCTTCCCTTTGACTTCCAAAGCCAGCGCCTCTTCCCGGGAAATAATTTCAAAACATTCTTCACTTTGCACCTTGCACTCTGTATTTTGTACTATCTTTCGATAAATCGGCACATTTCTCACCAACTCCTTCCCTTGACGATCATAAATCATGCCTCTTGGAGCCGGTAAAACTTCTCTTTTAATACGGTTACCTTCGGCTAAAGCCCGGTTTTTGTTACCAAAAATAATTTGCAGTTCAAAAAGACGACCCATTAAAACCAAAAAACCAATCATTAACAAGCCGAGGAAAAAATAAATTTTGGAATGATTATTCATGGCTTTAAGACCTTAATTTTAAACTCCGTCTTCTTTCAATTGGGAAAAACCTCAAAATAAAAAGAAGAATTAAAGTCAAGAAAACTAAAGCCAGGGTAGCTCCCCAATTAATTTGACGCCAAACAATCAATGAATAGCCAATCGCACTGACAAAAACAAAAAGACTTAAAAAGAGCCAATGAGTTGGTTCAAAACGGTGTGAATATAAAATCAAAAGAAAGGTTAAAATTAAAAATATTAAGGCGGAAAGACCAAAACTGGTCCCTTGAGCTAAATCTAAAATCAAACCACCTATAAAAGCTATCATTAAGCTACTTTTATCCGGCTTAAAAGCAGTATAAAACAAAATTGTCAAAAGAACTAAATTAAGAGGCAAAAAAGCCCCTTGAAAAAGAGCAAAGATAAAGATGGGTATGAGAATTATATAACCCTTCATAAACTTAAAACGAGGGGAAACCAGTTTGAAAAGTTTTGATCGCCAGCCAAAAAGCGTCTTTCTTTTTCTTTTAAGGTCCGTGGCTGGCGATCACTAAGCGAGAGAGTAAAAACTCTTTAATCACCCATTTGCACCAACTCGCGTCTTTTCAAACCTGCGTTTTCCCGAGTCAGCCCTATTTTACCACCAAAAAAACTATTCTTAAATTTTGATAATCAATCAAAGGCGAAACCCTGGCTTTTTGATAAACTTCGGCACTTTTTGGCGCCACATCCACAATTTGCCCAATCAGTAAATCCGGCAACCAACCTTCTTCGCCGACCGTCACCACCAAATCTCCTTTTTGAATATCCTCTGACTGCAAAACCCGGTCTAAAAGTAATTTCTCACCTCCTTGACCCAAAAGTAAACCCCTGGCCTGAATTCCCCCTACTGCTTTGGTTTTGTCCGGACTGGGTTTTTTGACCAGCACCGGCATTTTAAGGCTAGCATCAGACAAAAGTTGAACCAAGGCATCATTTTCATTAACTTTTATCACCTTGCCAACCAAAATATTCTCCGAAATTACCATCATTCCTTCTTTTACTCCATCCTTTTCCCCTTTATCGATTCTCATCTTTTCTGAAATGCCGACGACTCTTGCTTCCATAAATTTCCAATTTGCCGGTAGGGGCGCTCCCAATAACTTTTTTATTTTTTCATTTTCTTCCAAACAAGAATTTAACTGGTTTTGTTCCGAAGCCAATTGATTCAACCGACCTTGAAGCTGGAAAATTTGCTGATCTTTGGTTTTAAGAGTGGTAAAATAAGTGGTCCAACCAGTCCCTTTTTGATAAGCCGAAAACAAAACTTTTTCGATGGAGATAAGCGGTTTTGTGAGAAACCCTGAAATTTTGGCAAACCAAACTTTTGTTGAGAAAAAAAATAAAAGCAAAGCTATTAAAAGAAGCAACCCCGCCAAAAAACCTGTTTTCTTCATCCCCTCTTCCCTCATGGAGTTATGATAACATAAAAAGCCATCAAAAAAGCCGCCGGTTAGGCGACTTTCTTGGAAAAGGGCAGGAGAAAAAAACTTTATTAGGTGACTGCAGAAAATTCTGCAAAAAGGAAACCTCTACAGTCACCCGATAGCCTTACTTATCTTTTGCTTTCCCCGACAGCTAAATTCATCTTTTCTTCCTTCCTGAGATGAAATTCGCCACATAAAGCCAAAATAGAAAGCAAAACACTCGTTAAGACAAGGAGAAAGATAGGAAATATTAGGCCTAAGGCAACTAATCGTTCAAAATAGCGCATTAAAAGAATAATAATTACTGCATTTAAAATACAAAAGCTACAAATTATGATTAATGCCCGACCTGTATATCTTCTCTTTTTCAACAAATACTCTTTATCTTTACTCATTTCAAATCAGACCTCCACCGTCAGAATTTAACAAACATTATCTTCCTTTAACCAAAAACCAACCAAAAAAACCCTGCCCCAATAAGGGATGCCACCAGCCAAGGTGCTGCATCAGTAAACGGAAGGCTCTCCACTACCCAAACAGAAATTGAAAAATATACTAAGAAGCCCACCGATACCCCAAACAAAATCCATAAAATAATTCTGACCATCTTCAATTCTAAACCTCCTTGTTAATGTACGATAGGGCTATCTTACCAAATCCTATAATTATTTTCAAGTCAAAACTTCCCATCAAAAAAGCCGCCTTTTAAGCGACCTTCTTGGAAAATCTTTGTAAGAGAAAAACTCTCTAAATCTTTAATATTATTTAACCAGTCTTATTTCATCTTTTTCTAAGAGCTTCTTTCCCCGTAAAAGATTTATTCTTTTTTTTGACAATATTTTAAATCCTATCTTCTGGTGAGCCCGAATTGATACAATGTTGTCTTCTTTCATAGTGGCATATAACTCTTTAAGTTTATATTTCTTCACAAGCAAATCTTCTGCTTGTTTGACTAAATTTTTGCCACGAAATTCAGGAACAATCACAATTTGTACAAAACCTGTATTTTTAGGAAATTTTGCAGGGATAAAACCAATCACACCCACCTTTTTATTATCAAGAAAAATTGTGTGGTATTTACCATTTCGGGTGATTAAAATCTTCTTATGTCCACCTATTGACTCAAAAAACTGCTTATCAAATTTTTTTAATTTCATAAGGGGGTAATTCTCGTGGCAATATTTTTAAGGCGTTCTGATAAAAAATCTTTTCTTTAACTAACTTCGCCTGTTCTTCATTAGGATAAACTTCTTTCACAGCTTCAAGCAGGGCTTTAGGGCTACTAATTAACATACGATTAATCTCTTCTTCCACTTTTTTCGTCCCAATTAAATCTTGGGAACTCAACACTTCCATTTTGCCTTCAATAAATTTAACCTCAAGTCTTAAGGCATCATAGGGGGCATCGCTGGCAAACAAAATCTTTCCAGCCCCAGATTCTCTCAAGACATGGGCAAAAACTTTTTCATCAGTTACGGTTGAACTATCAAAATAAACATTAGGAAGAGTAAGAATTTCACTTAAGGCATTTTTAGATCTCTCGGTTAAGACTTGAACCAAACCCATATGGGCTAAGACTACTTTCAATTTAGGATAATCTCTGGACAATTCTTTAAGCTCTTCAACATGATTAAGCAAGTGCTTTGGTAAATGAATAATTATTGGTAATTCTTGTTTTTCAACTAGTTCTAGAAACTTCTCTGACAAATAACCTTTTTCTCCTCTTAGGCTTTCAGGATATGAACTGAGCAATCTAGGATGTATTTCAGCGATTCCAAAAAAAGAACCAGCTTCTAGGGTCTTTTTGGTCTCTTCCAATCCTTTTTCCCCGGAAAGCGGAATAAGAAAAGCTAAAAATCCTGCCCTTTCCCCTGTTTCTTCCAAAAGCCACCTATTCGTTCCTTTTAAATCTATTCCGTAAAAAGGGAAAGCCATTACCACCTGATAAACCTTATGGGGTTCTTGTTTTGTTATTATCCCACTTAAAATTGCTCGGTGCACAAGAACATCCTCGATTTCTCGGTAAAGAAAGGTCATGCCATAAGTTTCAGGAAGCTCTTTTCCTTTTACTGCCTTCCTTGGCCCAGCATGAGAATGAAAATCAATGATAGTTTCTGGAAAATCTTTGATTATTTCTTCCAAATCTTTTCTTTCTTTTGAATCTAGGGGGAATAAATAATTCCCAACATTGCTTTCTACCTCTTCCAATAAAGGCTTTTCATAATTTAGTTTGAGGAGTTCTTTTTGAGAAGAAATTTCTGCCATTTTGTTGAAACTTTCTTCTTAACTATAACATAATTCGAATTCCCCATCAAAAAAGCCGGTTTTTAACCGAATTTCTTGAAAAAAACAAGGCAAGAAAGATTTTAAGGTAGGTAGTGATAAGAGGTTGAAAACCAACCAATTCAGCTAAAGAAATCTTATCAACTACCTAAACCCTTTAGTCTCCGTCGCTTGCGCCACCACTAGTTCTAAATAGAACTTTATCTTTGAGGAAAGCTTCAAAAAAAATTCTGGCAATTCTTTCTCTTATTTCTTCTAAGTCCGTCTCGTTAATATCATCCCTACCATAACTACCTATCATCTCATTCTGCTCGAAAGAAGCCAGATTTTCCCTTTCTGTTAATTTTTTCGAACTCAAATCATCCTCTAACAATTTTATGCCTCCATTTTCACAAACAGAAGCATGAGCGTTAGTCACATAAACATGCTTCCCATTCGAAGTTGCGATGAAGAAAATTCGAGGGGCTAAATAAAGAGAAATAAAATCAATTATCAGTGGCTTCTCTTTATCAAAATTTTTTACATAAATCTGTCGATTGGGCTTGAAAATTGAACCTCTTTCCCTTAAATAACTTCTATTGAGTTCTTCTAAAAGTTTTTTTAGCCCCAACCCAGTTATCAGATTTTTGTTTTTCTCCTTAACTTCCTCAATTTCCTCTTTAATTTGATCAATCATTCTCTTCACCAGATCTCCCTTTACTCCACACATTTCCACCACTCCTTTTCTCATTTTCTACCTGTGGCAAAACTGCCAAAGATTGCAGCGCCAAAAATTGAACCTATAAACAAAAAGGTTGCCACTATTGTTTTAGTATCACCCCCTATTCTCACTATCAACCCTAGCCCTTCTCTCTCTAGCGTTACCGTGCCTTTAAACACCAGAAAAAGAGAAGAAAGGATAAATAGTGCGATAAACACCGCAAAGGCAAACCATAATAGAGATTTACCCTTCTTCATTTCTACCTCCTAATTTTATTTTTCTTGCCTTGTATGTCAAAGAACAACTAAAAACTACTATTGGGCAAGTGAATTAATATATCACCTTCTATAGGATTTTGCAAGTTCGAAGACTTAAAGAAGATTTTACCTTAATCCCCCAATGACTCTTACCTTTTTCAACAAATTTTCATCTTCCAAAACCTTACCACAACCCCGAACCACACAAGTTTGAGGGTCCTCGGCAATCCAAACCGGTATTTTGGTTTCCTCGGCAATCAATTTATCCAAACCAGCAATCAAAGAACAACCACCACAAAGAACAATCCCTTTGGTAACAATATCGTTAATCATCTCCGGTGGTGCTTCTTCGATAACTTCCGAAATTTTTTCAGTAATCTGGTGAATAACCGGAGAGATTGCTTCTCTGACTTCTTCCGAACTAATTTTAATTGATTTAGGCAATCCGGCTTCCAAATCTCTCCCCCGAATCACAAGTTGCCTTTCTTTCTGTTCCGTTACTTGGCGAACCGGCGGTGCAGCCGAACCAAGCTGAATTTTTACCTCCTCAGCTGTTGCTTGACCCAAAAGTAAAGAATATTTCAATTTAACAAAGTTAATGATGGCCTCATCCATCTCGTCGCCAGCAATCCTCAAACACCTAAAAATGACAATCCCTCCTAAAGAAATCAGAGCGATTTCCGTTGTCCCTCCGCCAATATCCACCACCAAAACCCCTTGGGGCTGGTCAATCGGCAAACCAATACCCATCGCGGCTGCCATCGGTTCTTCAATCAAAAAAGCCTTTCTGGCTCCGGCGCTTAAAGCAGCATCTTGAACTGCTCTTTGTTCAACTTCGGTGACACCGGTCGGAATCCCTAAAACTACTCTGGGTTTAAGTAATTTAGAAAAAAATTGGCCGCCGGTAGAAAGTTCTTTAAAAAAGGCACTCAACATCGCCACCGTCGCTTCAAAATCGGCAATCACTCCGTCTTGAAGTGGTTTAACCGTTTCAATCATGGCCGGTGTTTTACCGACCATTTTTTTCGCTTTAGCCCCAATTGCCAAAATTTCTTTGGTTTTTTTGTTTCTGGCGATGACTGAAGGCTCACGAATAATAATTCCTTTGCCTTTTGCTAAAACCAAGGTGTTGGCTGTTCCTAAATCAATACCGATATCAGAAGAAACTAAAGAAAAAAAGGAATTTAACATAAATAATTGCTTTTCATTTTATCACACCGGCAAGGGTTATGATATACTTTTTATGGATGAAAAAATTAAACCCTATTTGTAACCGCGTTATTGAATATTCCTTTTACTTTCTTTTTTTCCTCGTCCCCCTGATTATGACCCCCTGGAATTATGAACTTTTTGAATTTAACAAAATGCTTTTGGTTTATTTCTTCACCATTCTCATTGTCAGTGCCTGGCTGATGAAAATGGTCCTTCAAAAAAGATTCATTTTTAAAAAAAGCTTCTGGGATATTCCCCTTTTAGTCTTTTTTGCCTCTCAATTTATTAGCTTTTTAATTTCTATTGACCACCATACTTCTTTATGGGGCTATTATTCCCGCTTCAATGGTGGTTTGGTTTCCATTATCTCTTATCTTCTTTTGTATTGGGCTTTAGTCAGTAATTTAAACAAAAAACAAACCTTAAACGTGATTTACTACGTTCTTATCAGCACCGCTCTTGTCTCTCTGTATGGCATTGCCGAACATTTTGGTATTGACGCCAACGCCTGGGTCCAGGATGTTCGCAACCGAGTTTTTTCGACCCTGGGTCAACCTAATTGGCTAGCGGCTTGGCTGGTTGCTCTTATCCCTTTAACTTGGGCTTTGACTTTAGAAAAATGGCCATTGGGCTTTAAAAATTGGCGTTTTTACCTTTATCCCCTGGCCTTTGTCATTTACTTTCTCTGCCTTTTATACACCAAATCACGTTCCGGTCTTCTAGGTTTTGGGGTAGCCCTGGCTGTTTTTTGGGGACTCATCATTTGGTTTAAAAGAAAGCAAATTAAAAATATGATAAAACCCATAGGGGTGATGGCTGGTTTGATTCTTATTTTTGCCCTTCTTCTGGGCACCCCCTGGACGCCAAGCTTGACCAATTTCAAAAACCAGAAATCAAATGTCAAAACTGAAGAAAAAAAGACAAAAAACGGCCAAATATCTCCAATTCTTATTAGTGAATCAAGCGACATCAGAAAAACTGTCTGGAAAGGCGCCCTTGAAGTTTGGGAACATTCCCCTATCTTTGGCACCGGAGTTGAAACCTTTGCCTACTCCTACTACTGGCAACGGCCAAGGGAACACAATGACCTTTCGGAATGGGACTTTTTGTACAATAAAGCTCACAATGAATATCTTAACTACGCCGCCACGACCGGGACGATTGGCCTTCTTTCCTACTTAGGCCTGATTGGCGTTTTTATCCTCTGGAGTTTAAAACAACTAAACATGAAGAAGTCTAAATTCAAAGTCGCCATTCTTTCCGGCTTCGGCAGTATTTTAGTAACCAATTTTTTCGGTTTCTCGGTCGTCGTCGTCAATCTGCTTTTCTTCTTATTGCCGGCGATTTCTTTTGTTCTTTCTCAAGAAGAAAAAAAGATGCAAGAAAAACCTTACAAAAAAGAAAGTTTCAGTTTAAACCGAATTCAGTTGGCAATTCTTTTCTTTCTCATACTCGCCACCATGTTTTTTGTTTTACGTCTTGGCCAATATTGGTTGGCTGATACCCGTTTTGCCCTGGGCGAAAAATTAAGCAAGGGTGGGCAAACTGATCAAGCTTTTACCAAACTCCAAGAAGCCATTAAAATTCGTCCTGAACCAACCTATCGTGACGAACTTGGCATTACCACTGCCAGTTTGGCGGTAGCAGCCTTTCAGCAAAAACAAGCCACTCTTTCTGCCCAATTAATCGACTTGGCTATTAAGGAATCTGATACCGCCTTAAAAATTAGCCCCTATAATGTTAATTTTTGGAAGAACCGGACGCGTCTTTTTTATGCGTTAGCCGAGATTGATCCAAAATATAATCAGGAAGCCTTAAAGTCACTTCTAAAAGCTTATACCTTAGCTCCGACTGACGCCAAAATTGCCTACAACCTAGGCGTGCTTTACTCTAAACTTGGCCAGGAAGAAACTGCTCTTCAAATTCTGGAAAAAACAGTGGCGTTAAAACCCAATTATGACCAGGCTCGGTACGCCTTGGGTTTGTTTTACGAAAAGCAAGGTAAAATCGACAAAGCCAAAGAGCAATTTCAATATATCATTGAAAAAATCAATCCTAACTACGAACCGGCGGTAGAGAAATTAAAAACCCTAAAATGAAAGAAACGATTCTTTATCAAAAACTGCCTAAAAACAAAGTCCGTTGTGGGGTTTGCCAGCGAAGATGTTTAATTACTGACGGTCAGCAGGGCTATTGCAAAACCCGAATCAACAAGGATGGTAAACTTTATTCCACTCTCTACGGCGTTGTTTCCTCGGCTAATTTAGACCCGATTGAAAAAAAGCCGGTTTTCCACTTTAAACCAGGCTCAAATTGTCTTTCTTTGGGCACTTATGGCTGTAACTTCAGATGTATTTTTTGTCAGAACTGGCAAATTACCCATTTCAACGGAGCTTCTTTAAATTTAGATAAAGAAAAATTACTTTCACCAGGAGAGGCCATCAAATTGGCAGAAAAATCAAATGCTGACGGTATTGCTATCACCTATAATGAACCGGCCATCTGGCTGGAATATTCTCTGGATGTTTTCAAATTAGCCAAGGGGGGGCGGGTGGCAGACGCAGGGGGACCCCCGTCGAACGCCCGCAGTAAAACGAGGACGTCGGACGGGGGAAGGCGTCTGACAGGACCCGCCCTCTACACAGTTTGGGTAACAAACGGCTATGCCACCAAAGAAGCTCTGGATTTAATTGCTCCCTATCTTGATGTTTATCGGGTTGATCTAAAATCTTTTGACAATCATTTTTATCAAAAATTAATCAAAATCCCTAAAGCTGCCCCAGTTTTTGAAACCACCAAATATGTTCGTCAAAAATATCCTGAGATTCACATTGAATGTGTGACCAATATTATCCCCGGCTGGAATGATTCCCCCAAAAATTTAATTTCTATAGCCAAATGGATTAAGGAAAATATCGGCAAAAACACCCCTTGGCATGTGACTCGTTTTTATCCCGACGCCGAGCTTACCAATGTTCCCCCCACTCCACCCGAAACTCTTTTTAAAGCCCAAGAAATCGGTTTAAAACAAGGTTTAGAATTTGTTTACATCGGCAATATGCCGGTTGAGAAAGAAGATGATACAATTTGCCCAAAATGCGGTAATTTAACCATCCGCCGAACCGGTTATCTGACCGAAATTTTAGGCGTGGAAAAAGATGGTACTTGTTCTGACTGTGGAGAAGACTTAAATATTAAAATGTAATTATGTTTGTTTTTGCTTGTCTTTCACCCCATCCGCCACTTATCTTACCCAGTGTTGGCTCACCCACCGATCGGGAGAAAGTTAAATCCACTATTAAATCACTAGAATCCTTAGCCCCTAAACTCGCTACTACCAAACCGGAGGTCATTGTTGTCTCCTCTCCCCACCCCGATTGGGGATTTAACGTACCCCTTCATTTTTTAGCCAAAGAAGTTCATGGAATTGAAATAAAACCCTACCTAACTGATTTTTCCTCTCCCCGGGTTCATTTTGAAAGAGGGAAAAAGATAATTTCAACACTGTCTTATATCAAGCGTCTTACTTGGATTGCTTCCGGCGATATGAGCCATCGGCTTAAAGAAGATGGTCCTTACGGTTTTCATCCTTCTGGCCCAAAATTTGACCAAGAGTTTATCAGACTTTTGAAAGCCAAAGATATTCAGGGTATTTTAAATTTACCAGAAAGATTAGTTGAAGAAGCCGGCGAATGTGGGTTAAGAAGTTTTTGTATGCTTTTGGGAGCTTTAGAAGCAAGTAAAATTAAATGGCAACCAGAAGTCCTGTCTTATGAAGGTCCTTTTGGGGTTGGTTATTTAGTGTCACAATTTATAATTAACGGGTGACACGCGCAGGGGGACCCCCAAAAAGGGTTCCCTTTATGGGTGTTTTTGGGGGAAAGCGCGGGGCAGGACCCGTTAAAACAAATATGAAAGATAAATATCTTGAATTAGCTAAAGAAACGATTGAAACCTTTATTAAAACCGGAAGGATTATCTCTCCAGCCAAAGACTTGCCTAAGGAAATGTTAACTAGAAAAGCTGGAGTTTTTGTTTCCCTACATATAAAAGAGAGTGGTTTACTCCGTGAGCGCGAAGCGCCTCTACGGGGTTGTATCGGCACTTTTTTTCCTACTCAACAAAACATCGCTCAAGAAATTATTCACAATGCCATTTCTTCAGCCACTCAAGACCCCAGATTTCCGCCGGTCACCGAAAAAGAATTATCAAAAATTATTTATTCCGTTGATATTCTCTCTGCTTCAAAAACTGTATCAAAAGATGCTCTTTCTGATACAAAAAAATATGGTTTAATTATTTCTGCCCAAGATGGCCGCCGAGGTTTACTTCTCCCCAACCTCCCAGACGTTGAGACCGTTGAAGAACAAATTAAAATCTGCCGGATGAAAGCTGGCATTAACCCCTGGGAACCGGTCTCCTACCAAATCTTCACGGTCGAAAGACACCAATAAAGCAATAGAGATTGAAAGAGAATATTTAAGAATTTTTATCTTGTAGATATAATTCTTCCCCAAAATAGACTTTCCATCCATATTTTTCTTCCAAAACCTCCCTGGCTATTTTATTTGCCTCCTTTTCAGATTTTGTTGCGGCATGAATTTCTAGTGGTATTGCCGATCGACTTGATAAAGTTTTCTTACCCTTCATAACATTAACATGTTCAACTGCTTCATGAGCAGCACATGCAGCTACAGCAATTTCATCTGGTATTCTATCAGGACCCTCAAATTCAGCCCTACTAAGTTCTAAGCTCAATCTAATAGTACCTGGTGGGGTATCAAAATCGTAACACGCAAGAGCCTTACCACCTTCAGGCAACATAATAGGTCCTTCAGAAATAACAATTTCTTTGGGTGGAAGACCGTTAAATTTCATTTTTTTAAAAACTCCTAAAACAGTATCTACTGCCGCTCTCTCAACTCTTTTTGAAATTTTTCCTATCAGAACAGTTTTAATGTCTTTTCTATTTAGTTGAGACCTTAATTCTTTTTGTTGGTTTATATTTAACCCTGTAAAATTGTTTACTTCTCCCATTAGCTTCTACTTTATCTTAAAAGCAAAATAATTTCAAAATTCTTTTAAAATTTATGATAAAATAGCTTCATGATTAAGAAAATCTTAACCGTACCTAATCCGCTTTTGCGGCAAAAATCAAAAAGAGTCGCCAAGGTAGATAAAAAAATCCAAAAAGTCATTGCTGATTTACTGGAGACAGCTAAAAATGCCAGCGAGCCGGAAGGTCTTGGGCTTTCGGCCGTCCAAATTGGTCAACCAGTTAGAATTTTTGTGGGTAAGGTAAAAAATCACTTTGAGGTCTTTATTAATCCTCAAATAATTAAGTCTTCCAGGGAAACCCTAAGCCAGGTTTTGAAAAAAGACGATTTATTTTTTGAAGGTTGTCTTTCTGTTCCCCAAGTTTATGGTTTTGTCGATCGCCCTTACCAAATCAAATTAGAATGGCTAGATGAAAAAGGTCGAAAACACAGCCGCCAATTCACTAACAGAAATTCTGTTTGCCTCCAACACGAGTTTGACCATTTGGAAGGGATTCTTTTTATCGACAGAATCCTCCAACAGAAAGGGAAAGTTTATCAACTAGAGAAAGACAGCAAAGGCAAGGAAGTTTTTGAGGAAATTGAATTACTATGATTAAAATTGTCTTTTTCGGTTCTGACCAATACAGCGTTAAAGTTTTAGAGGCTTTAAAAAAATCCCCAGATTTAGAGATTATCAAAGTTATTAAGGATAAAAATGAATTGCAAAGCCTAACAAAGGCCGATTTTCGGCCTGATTTAGGTATTGTGGCTTCTTTCGGTGCTTTAATCCCACAAGAAGTCATCAATCGGCCCAAAAAAGGTCTTTTAAACCTCCATCCTTCGCTTTTGCCTAAATATCGCGGACCAACGCCAGTCCCAACCGCTATTTTAAATGGCGAGAAAGAAACCGGTTTAACGATTATTAAAATTGACGAGCAAATCGACCATGGGCCGATTATCGACCAATTTAAAGAACCAATTAAACTAGAAGATACCAGTGAATCACTGCTTAATCGTCTTTTTACCATGGGTGGCGAGGTTTTGGCGACAATTCTTCCCTCTTATCTTGAAGGTAAAATTGAATTGCGCGAGCAAGACCATTCTCAAGCCACTTTTACCAAAAAATTAACTCGTGATGACGGCCAAATTGATTGGCAAAAACCGGCTGATTATTTGGAAAGATTTGTCAGAGCCATGTTCCCCTGGCCCGGAGCCTGGTGTGAAGTCAAAATTAACGAACAAATAAAGCGTTTGAAAATTCTTAAGGCTCATTTGAAAAATAACAAATTAATTTTAGACCAGGTTCAACTTGAAGGCAAAAAACCAGTCAGTTTCAAGCAATTTCAAGAAGGTTATCCTGAAGCAAGGATTATAAAATAAAATTATAAAGTGGCAACTACTTTTGGCAAAAATGTTTTCTCTTTGTCGGTCGTAATTCTTAAACAACAATGCCGAGCTAGAATACGATAGCCCACATATCTTTCATCTACCAAATCCTCTGTCTGTTCCTTATCACGAATACCATTAGTTAAAAGACATTTACCCATAAAATCCAACCATTCATCATTACTAAGAAGTTTTACTCCATAATAATGGTAAGACTCACCAGTTTCTAGAATAAAACCTTTTTTCTCCTTTACAATGGTTTTTAAACCTTCTTTAACATTTTGAAGGTTTTTCGGATTAGGCATACATTTAAAGTCCATCATCGGAATATGGGCTTCTGTAAAATCTTTTAAAACAACTTTTGAAAGGATACCTATAGTCCAATCTGCCTCAAGCGATTTGATCCTTCGATTAAGCTCAGCCCCGAGAAAAAATTCTTCCGGCGTTAAATCAAAAAATTTATCATATTTATCTTTTTTATCTTCATCCATGATACGATGAATGTAAAAATATTCTTTAAATTTAATTCTGATAATTTGTTTATTCGAATGAAGAATTTCTTTGATTAGTTCATTACAGGAGGCACCAATTAGATGTTCTTGATTATTCTGTCTTTCTACCGGCATTTTTTTCGGCAGGAGATTCTTTTTTAGGAGCAGGTTTTGGTTGATTGGCTTTGACTTTTCTCAAACATTTGGTGCAAAAAAGCCATTTGCCTTTTTGGCTTTGAAAAACACCGTTAAACCGATGTAAATTCGGCATACTTACTTTTCTGGTTCGGTTTTTGGCATGGGAAACGTTTTTCCCTACCAAACTTCCCTTATGACATAAATCACAACGATATGACATAGATGTATCTGATATAATAACATAAATTAATATTAATTTAAACAATAAATATGCTTGGCAATCTGACATCAAGATTTTCAAATCCTCTTTCTTTTTTAATCTTTGTGATAACAATACTCGCTGCCATAACAATTCATGAATTTTTTCATGCCTGGGCTGCCAACCGCTTGGGCGACCCCACTGCCAAGCTTTCGGGCAGACTTACCTTAAATCCAATAGCCCATCTTGACCCCCTCGGCACCCTGATGCTTTTAATTATAGGTTTAGGCTGGGGCAAACCAGTGCCCTTTGACCCTTATAACTTAAGACATCCGAGGCGTGATGCGGCCATAATTTCTTTTGCCGGCCCTGCGGCAAATTTGGTGTTTGCCCTGCTTCTTTCACCTGTTTTCCGTCTTCTTCAGTTGTTTACATCTTCAATTTATATTATTTTCTTTGAAGCAATACTGGGGAGTTTTATCTACTGGGCTATTGTCTTGGCAATCTTTAATCTCATTCCTATTCATCCCCTTGACGGAGGCAAAGTCCTTGTCGGACTCCTACCGGAAAAGCTTGCCTACCAATGGGATAATTTTTTAAACCACTATGGCTTTTTTATTATCATCTTTCTTATTCTTCCTCTTTTTGGGGGCTATTCCCTAATAAGCCTGATTATCTTACCGATTGTCAGATTTATTTTTTCTCTCCTTCTGCCGTGATCAATGTTAACCTAATCTTCAATTTTTTTCACAAAAATTGATCTACTTTTATATAGTCCGTCATCTTGACTAACCCCTCAAAATTTGTTATGGTGAAAATGTCCTGCCGGAAAGGCTTTGGCCTGAGGAAGCGTTTTTCCTCTACAACCTTTTAGGGAGGGAATGCGAAGTCTTTGTACCATAATGGTCCAGAGCAGCATACCCACTTGTTAATTTTTGGGAAAATAGCCCCAGGAAACCTCGACGGCGGGACTTCTTTTGGTCTTCATTTTAATTATTCTCTTGTTTCTGATAAAATTAATAGGTTTACACTGAGGAGCAAAGCGACGAAGTGCCGACGTAGCTCAGTGGTAGAGCAAGTGTTTTGTAAACACTAGGTCGTCAGTTCAATCCTGACCGTCGGCTCACAAATAAAAAATATGACTGAAATAAAAGAGTGTCCTATTACTCCTAACATTTCTATTCAGACTGAATGGGAACAAAGGATTGGGGCAAGCCTTATTAAAAGAGAAAAAGGGGTTCTGTCCGATGGTTCTTCAATATTACTAACGACAATTACCACGTTAAAAGAAGCCCCTACTGATTTAATAATTGATGAAAGGTTTGGCGAAAAGGGAATAGATTTTGAACCAGGAGAATGGCTGATAAACCAACGTGCTACCAAAGAAAGTTGGGGAGCAACTGCCGGAAGAACACCGGAAGACCACCTTGTCAAAAATCCTCTAGAAACAGTTGGAATATGCCCTACTAATTGGGGCTGGCAGAAATCAGCTTTCCTTATTCATGATGGAGAGTTTTTTTTAATCAAAAACGATGAAGGGAAAATAACTGGCCAATTTAACCTAATCGCTCTAACTGAAAAAGGATGGACAGATATGTCTTTAAACTTAGAAAATGGGCAGTTAAAATCGGATGATAAGAATAAGTTAAAAATGATTCGTCTAGGTATGAGTTTACCCTTAATTCTTAAGGATGAAAAAGTTGTTCCCTTAGGGGAAATCATTGGTGATCCACGTTTTTTAGCCGACCTTCGCAATGTCTTTAATTTTGGAGCAGGGAAAAACCTGCCACCTGAATTTTGGGACTTATTAAGAAGGGTTATGCCCACCACCAAGGCAGCTGCCAAAAGATTAGCAGAGGGAAGAAAAATAGCACTTAGTCAAAAAGACGCCTTAAATGAAGAAAAGCTTGAAAAATTCAAAAGAATTATCAGTGAAAATAATTTGGATAAATATCTTTACATCGACAGAAAAAATGGAATCACACGCTTTGCCGTTATTAAAAACCTCCCCTTGAATCGCAATCCTGTCGTTGGAGTTGGTTATGATAAAAATGGCAGACTACTGGTGGTCACTGTTGACGGAAGGCAAAAAGAAAGCGCTGGAGTAACCATTGAAGAATTGGCAAAATTAATGAAAACCAAGGGGGCTGTCACGGCTGGATTAGGTTGTGCCGGCGGAGATGTCGCCGTGGTCGCTAAAGAAAAAGAAGGCTATAGAATCCTAAATTCTCCCTCTAATAAAAATCCAGAAACGGGGGAACGGATGACGCGACCTCTTCCCTCCTTATTAATAATAGAGCCCAAAACTAACTAAAAGACTTTTTGCTACTTCTCTACTTAGGACACCCGGCTCCATTTTTTACTTGACAATCTCTTCTCTATGAGATATAATCCTCTCCAGGTCTGCCAAAATAGGCAGACTTTTTTAATGGGAAAAATAACCAAGAAAAAACTTTTTAGTTTTGCTTTGCCTCTTATTTTTCTTTTTGAATTATCCCATCCAACTGGGCTGATTTCGCCGTTGCCAGCAAATTACTCCCCCACTCAAGAAAAAATCCTCGCTGAGCACATTCTTCCCTTAAATGACCGTATCGAAAGCCCAACAGCAAACGAAATCTTTAAGGAGAATATCTTACTCAATATTCAATATTTTGGTCAGGAAATTAACCTTGAACCAGGGGAAACTTTTGCCTTCCATGATCAACTCCTACCAGAATATCAAAGCAAGGCCGTTAAAACAGGCTTTATACACTTTACGACTAGCGAAGGCTTTAAGACCGTTGGAGGCTTGCGCGGCAATGGGATTTGCCATTTGGCTTCTTTAATGAACTGGACAGCTCAAGAAGCGGACCTAGAAGTTTTCGCCCCTTCTCGGCACGATTTTTTCCCTATCAATGATATCCCCAAAGAATATGGAACCTCGATTTATTATTATCCAAGCGGCGGGTGGCGAACCCTAAACCAAAATCTTTATATTACCAATAATTTTTCTTATCCAGTAAGATTAGTTTTTGAAATAAATGAAGATTCAATAAAATTAAAGGTTGTCCACTAAAGTATTGGCGCTGTTAGAACATGTTGATTTGATTAGTGAGCTATAAGGGTTTATAATAAAAAGGCCTATAATGAAAAACTTCCTCCAAAAAATTAAAAAATCTGAAAAACCAATTCTAATATTAATCTGTGGTATGCCCGTTGCAAGAAAATCAAGTACTGCAATTGAGTTAGCGTCTAAGCTAAACTGGCAGATTGTTGTTGGCACTGACGAGATCAGAGAAATTATGAGAAAGTATGATCGTGACCCCTTTTTACAGGGTGTAAGCCATGATAGATGGAAACTTTTAGGTAGGAAAACGGATAAAAATTTTATTTTAGGATTTTTGAAACATTGTCAAGTAATTAAAAAAGGTGTAGATACTGTTTTAGAAGAATCTGCGCGAAACGGAAAAAATCTCATTATTGAAGGAGTACATTTACTGCCATCTCTTTATGAAAACTTAAAGTCATTCAAAAAATTCCATTTTGTTTTGTTCGTCAATTCTTTTGCTCAACACCAAGCCATTATTAGAAATAAAATTTTAAGCCGACATGGTAGACAAAAAGACAACTGGACGCAAAAAGAAAAAGACTTATTTAAAATACAAGAATATTTCGTTAGAGAAGCCAAAGAATCTAAAAACACCTATATCGTCAAAAGCTCTAATCCTCAGGAGAGTATTGTTAAGAAAATTATCAAGATCTTAAAAAAAGAGATTTAATAATTTAATGAAACTCAAAGACTTAGATTACTTTAGAACTAAAGACAATATTCTCTTTTTGGTAAAAGGTTATTATCATCTCCCGGGAAAGGTTTTTGCCTATCCTGTATTTTGGCCAGATAAAAAGGGGGATTACTCCCAACCTACACTAAGAAAGAGGTTTAGTAAAGAAACTTCTGATGTTGATAATTCTAAAATATTCAATCTTTTTCCTCATTACAGGCATAAATTAATACCACATAATATACCTTTAGTTCCAGAAGATGAGATTATTGAAGTTTACCATCCACAAGATAAAGTTAAAGATTTTTTAAAAAAGGAGAAAAATACAATCTGGTTTAAAATTTTTAATGCAATCTCCAAAATAGGAAAAGTCACGAAAGAAGATATCGGGATATTTGGTTCTTATCTAGTTGGTTTTTCCGAAACAACTGAAAGCAAGAAGGTGAAAGATATTGATTTTTGTGTTTATGGAATCAACAATTGTTTAAGATTAAAAAATAGGTTTAATTATTTGTTAAAATTGCTTGGCTATAAACATATTTCTAAAGACCACATCGCTTATCACGCAAGGAAGTTTGGCCCAAAATTTGACCCTAAAATCAATTCTTTTAAGAAAACCCTATCAAGAAAATGGTCTTCGATTCAAATCAGAGAAGATCTACTATCAACTATCCGTTTTGTCTATAAAGATGATGAAATACCGCCCAATCCAATTCAAACCGATATTCAGAAATCTTTTCAGATAACAGGCGAAGTTGTTGACGATTTTGGTACTAATTTTATGCCAAGGACTTTTCTTATCAAAAAAGGCAATAGAGAATACAGGGTGGTTACTTATTTTTGGGGTTTTCAAGAAGCGGTTAAAAATGGTGATTTAGTGATGGTAACTGGCGACCTCCATCAGGACCAAAAAACATTGAGTGTGGATAGGATAAATCATGGTATAAAACTTATTAATTAATTTTTCTAAACATAAAGTTTAAATAAGTATTTCTGCCTGTATATTTTTTCTCTATTTTTCTGAAATATAACAATTTAAAGTTTTTAATATGTTTTAAAACTTCTGCAGTTTGATAACGAGACACAAATCTTGGAAGATCGTATTTCTCATTAGGTGGTTTCCATCGTTCCCCTTTTCCTTCAATTAGCCCTAAAAATAAAATACCATCATTTTTCAATATCCAATTAATATTTTCTATTACCTTCCAAGTCTCCTTTTTAGGTGTTGTAGTTAAAGCAATGTGGGTCCATGCGCCGTCAAATGAATTTTTTGGAAAGTCCATTTTGTTAAAATCCATTTGAATTGTTTTGAGCCCTTTTTCTTTACAGAGATTTAACATTCCCCTTGATATATCTAAACATAAGGGGGCAAAGCCTTTTTGTTTAAAAATTAAACTATCTCTCCCCGGACCACTACCAAGATCAATAATCTTCTTGCCTGGGAGGTTTTTTAAAAATAAATCAATATCAAATTTTATGAATTTATTGGCAAAAGATTTAGTTCTCTTTTCATAAATTTTTGCGTATCTATTGTATAATTCTACTTTTAATTTAATGTTCCCCATATTTAAAGAATTTTAATAGCCATTTTCATTATTATATCAAAATGTATCAAATTTTACTAAAATATAGAAGAATACGTCAATATACGAGTCAGAATGGTTCCTTATTGAAATAGATTAAAAACAGCTGAATTAAAAATTATTCGTTAATCTCCTGCGCTGCAATCTTTAGGACAACTTTCTTTGGTCTCACCCAAACCAGGTTCGCAATTGGTATTTATTTTCTTTTTAAAATAATTGTTTGTTGGTTAATTTTATCTTTTTCTACCTTCACTTGAGTTAAATTTTCAGGTTGCTGTAAATCTTTGGGGAAATTATTGCCGTTAAAATATATCGCATAAGTATTGGGTTTTAAGTAAAAAACCGCCACCCCATTTTTATCGGTTTGGGCTACTCCACCTTCAGGAGGTTGACCAGGTGTCTTGGCCATATCGACCTCTAAATTATTAATTGGTTGATGATTCTCCTTAAGTACGGTCACTTCAAGTTTAATTTCTCCTTTTATATTGTTTTGAAAGAGAAAACGACTAATATTTAACATTCGATTTAAGGCGACAAGACAAACAACTGCAATAATCAAGGCAAAGATATCAAAACGCCATCTAAACCTAACGGTAAAAATGAAATATAAAGCAGCTAATACTAAAGGGAGACTAACTGGCAAAAGAGTACTCACGGAAGCCATGATGATAAGGTATGGAGATTGATGAATAACTTTGGGGATGCCAAAAAAAAGCCAACCCAAGATAGCTAGACCAAAAATAAAACGCAAGACTGGAACAACTTTCTTCATTAAAATATTCTCAATTTAATATGAGACTTTCCTTAAAGTTATGTCAAGGCTTTTTATTCCTTTGTCCCTCCTTGGGTTGCCTGATTCATCAGCGCGTCAATATCAGTGAATTTAATATTGCTTGGCGGGGTAAAAACCGCATCATTGACCACTGACGGAGCGCAATTGTAATCTACATCCGAGCTTTGTTGTTCTTTTCCAATATCAGTCCAAATATCTTCGCCTTCTTTGGGTTGGAAACACATCTTAACCCCTTGGGGTTGTTCTTTCGACCAAGACCACAAGCAATTATCAACCAAAATAATATAACCGAGTTTGCCATTAGCCGTGATTTCCCCGTAATATTTCTTACTCTTTAGCCAACCAACACCAAAGTTTTTCTCATCAACTTTGTAGGTACATCTCAGGGGAATATTGCGCATAAAAGCGTCTTTAATCTTCCCCGTAAAACTCTCGCCGCTGGTTTGTGTTGGCGTTGTTTGAGCTTGTTGAGCTCCACCTTGAGTGGTTGTCTTTTTGCCTTCGCCCAAAAACTTCCAACCGACCAAACCAGCGACAATAATGACTAAAATAACAATAATTGGAATTGCTTTTTTCATTTACTCACCTCCTTCCCGCCTTGCCTCGCGTCAGGCGAGGCAGGTCTAATAAAAGAAATAGCCTAAAAGATAAATTAGGAAAAACAATCCCAAAAGAGAAAGAATTATGACTAAATCACTTTTCTTTTTCTTGTTTTTCCGCCATGACCAAATGGTAAAAGGTAAAATCAAAAGTAAAATCAGAAAAACTAAATAAAGCATTTCCCTTAAGCTTCTGACCTTAGCCCAAAAATTCCTAATTCTTATCTTTTGGGCCAGCTCTTCTATACTTTCCTGAGGCTGCTGGCTTAAAAAAGGTTCAATTTTTGCCTTTTCCTTGTCTAAATAGCTCTGGTTAAGATGAATAATTTGGCCGTGATAATCAATCGAATAATCCCAATCGGTTAAATGGCGGCTAACAGCCTCACCTACCATTCCCTCTGTTTTCGTCACCCATTTTGGGGCAAAAGGGACAATTATTCGTCCGGCAAACTCTCTCATCGGAAACCAATGGTCAGGACAAACTGAATCCTGAAGTAAATGAGCTGCAGCAGCTAAAAGTTTTGGGTCTTTATCCGGAGAAATAAAATATTTCTTGACATAATATTTCGCCACCAATCTGGGCGGGCAATCTGGTTTGTTATCCAAACAAAGATGACCAATCTTACCAAAAGGATAATCTCTTTGAAAAAACCTGTCGTCAGCAATGGTACAGCTGACTTCCAAGTTCGCTGGGCAAAGATAATCATGAATGACCGAACTCCAAGCTCTAGTTTTTGAAGGAAAAAGGAGAAAGAAGAAAAGAAAAAGAAAGAAAATAAAGAGGAATTTTAGCTTCATTAATTTGATTATGGACTAAAAAAATTTTTCTTTCAAGCTATTCCCCTGCCTTTTGTGAAGACCAAATTAAAAATAATCTCTTTTTAAAACCACCACGCTCTTTTCGCTTCTGAACCTGTTTTTCTTCAACTAATTTGAAGTTAATCTTATAAAATTCAGAAATAGATTTAAGAAGTTCCAAAACATCAGCCAGCTCATTAGGAAGTTTTTCCTTTGGAACCTCATTCAACTCTTTTGCTTCTTCCACCAGCTTTTTCTTTAATTCTTTCTCATATTCCTTCTTTCCCATAATTCTTACCCCATACTTATCCCCTACCGCCTCAATAATCTGAGGAATTTTATCTCTAATCAGCTTTCGATGAAAAACTTTCTTCATAAACTCAATTTTACCATTTTATATGTACATTTACTTCCATAAGTCGACTTATGGAACAATTTGTACATTTTTATGTGGGTCAATCTTCTAGAAGTTCTTTAATTTTTCCTAAATTTTTTATCGTTTTCCAGGCAAATTTTTTGTAGCCATCAAAATCATTTCTATACAAAACCCCATGCTTGGTTAGCTTAAAAGCCTCCAAGTCATTAATCGAATCGCCCACAAAAATCGTTTCCGTGGGCTTTATCTTAAATTTTTGACAAATCTCTTTAATTTGAATGACTTTTGTTTTTTTATCGGAATCAATATAATTAATCTTCTTCAGTTTGCCGTCTTTTCTAAAGGAAAATGTATAATTTGTCCGCCAAAGATCAATCCCCAACTCCCGGGCAATGGGTTTCACATACTCATCGATCCCACTGGAAATAATGGCTGTCTTGATTTTTCTTTTTTTCAAATAGTTAAGTAAGGGATAAATTTCGGGATTGATTTCATAATGGCTAAGTGCCTTTTTGAAAAGAAAGCGATTCATGCCATTTTTAATATAAATTTCTTCAATAATTTTAACCCATTGCTTATAGCTAAGTTTCCCAGAATAATGCTCCTTAAACCATTTTTCATCCTGGTCTTTTGATACTCCACCTGCCCGATGAAGACGTTTCCAGGGAATAGTACCAATCAAAATAACACCATCACAGTCAAAAAAGACCAGTTTAAATTTCATATGGATATTATAGATATTTTTTGAAAAATTCCAAATCTCTTTGGACAATCAAATCCCAATCTCTACTTAAATTATGGTCATTTCGGGGATATTTATAGTAAGTCACGTTTTTACCCAAGTCTTTTAATGTTTGGACAAAATTATCTGTCCAATCCGTATGGATATACTCATCAGCCGTACCTTGATGAACCTGTAAAGAGGCTTTAATATCAGTAAAATAATTATCGATTGAATAATTTTTCGGATCATATAAGGTTAGAAAGTCATCAACGGCTTTTTTAACTTTTAAACCCTGGTCATCCATTTCTCCAATATACTGCAAGACTGATTCCGGAAAACCTTTGGTCACCGGCGCCCACAGGGTTGTTGGAATGTTTTTTTGGGAAATTTCCAAGACCGATAAGGCTATTTGTCCTCCATTGGAATGACCCCAAAGAAAAATTTTATCAGGATTTACTCGCCCGCCTAAATCTCCTTGAGAGTTTTGGCGGGTAATCGAAGCCAATAAATTAAGAATGGTGATTGGCCTTTCAAATCTCGCTTCAAGGATGTCAACACTGGAAGTATCAGAACCGCCAAATCCCAGAAAATCCGGAGCTAGGGTAATAAACCCGTTTTCGGCAAAAACCCCAGCTCCCTTTCTGGTTCCTAAACCAGTGAAATAAACCTGGTCATCAACATAGCCACGAATCATCACCACAACAGGAAATTTTGCTTGCCCTGAGTTCTGCATTGCAGAACGAAGGGGTAGGTTAGCCATGCCTGTGACCTTTTTACCATCAGATTGGAAAGAAAATAACCAAGAGGTATACTTTTCCTCCTCTTTAATCACCTTTTCCAGCTTAATCTCACTTTCCTGATATTCTCTTTTTCTTAAACTCTCAAAACTATATTTCTCTAAAGGCTTGGGTTTGTTAAAAAAATTCGAGTCTAGGGGTGAAATTAAACTTCCCCCACTCTTTTGGCTGGGGATAAAGAACAAAACCCCTAAAAGGGCTAAATAAAGTAAGGCAAATAAAATTAAAAACCAATTTTTCTTCACTTTAATTCCTAACATCACCAAAATGAAAGAAGGGAGTTTTTCTAAAAAGTATTAGAAATATGGAGTTAGTCGAACCCTTAAGGGCATATTTTATCCCCCCAATTCCCCGATAATGACGGGAGGAAACCATAATTGGGTTATTAAAAAGGAAAACCGCTTTCCCTTCTTTTTTAATCCTGACAATTAAATCAGTGTCAACATTAAAGTTAAAGCGGGTATTAACTCCCCCCACCTTCTGATAAACCTCTTTTCTAAAAGCCATATTATAACCAACAAAAATTTTTAAAAGCGGTCCGGCAATGAAATTAAGAACAAACTGGGCAACAAAAGCCAGAGGAATCATTGGTTTATGAAAACTTGATCCTCCTATTATCACTATATTTTTGTCTTTTTTAAAAGCCTGATAAATATTAGACAGCCAATCCTTAGGCGCTATTGTATCCGCATCGGTCACAGCAATGAAGTCTGCCGCCACTGTTTTAAACCCCCTCTTTAAGGCAAAAGCATAACCCTTTTTAGGCTCAAAGATTATCTTAACCCCCATCTTTCGGGCAATTTCTCCTGTTCTATCAGTCGAAGCATTATTAACCACAATAACCTCATAATTTTGCTTGGGAAAATTTTGATTTTTTAAAGCAGTTAAACACGAAGAAATGTTTTTTTCTTCATTATAAGCGGGCACCACCACCGAAACCAAAATTTTTTCTTTATTTCGCCAAAAACAAGGTTCTGTCGCCACCGGCGACAGGTTCTTACTCGACGATTTCTTCCCCTTCATCGATAATACCTCCCTCAATAGTTTGCCCAGAAGATCCAGAAACTTTTGCTGGCGTTGAAACTTCTTCGCCCTGAAGAGGTATAAACTCAAAGCTTTCCAGAATTTGATTATAAGTTTGATTCCACCGGGTATCTTGAAGATAAACTTCCACTAAAACAATGGCATTGCCATCTAAAGTAGCCGTCACCATCCTTTGTGGATTGTTGAAGGCTATTTTTTTGGCAGGATTACCACCTAACTCTGAATCAAAAACTTGGGTTGAACCCGCTTGCCCTGAGCTTGTCGAAGGGGAATTTTCTTTTTTAACCCAATCAGCAATTTCTTTATAAGTAGTGTCTTTCACCCAGATAAGAATTGAACCGGGATGAGATACCGAAGTCAACTCTAAATGAGCGTAATTCTTTTCGTCCTCCTCATGAGGATTAATTTTAATCTCTTGAGGATAGGAAAATTTAAAACCAGCCGGGTCTTCCCAAACTAAAAGTTTACCCTCTTGATTTTGCTCAGTTTGCGTTAAGGGGCTAATCATTTTGGAGGAAGATTTTTGATATAAAAAAATAAACACCCCAATGGCAATTAAAACTAAAACACCAATAATAATTAAAACTTTTTTCTTCATTAATAATAGTATATTAAATTGACAAAAAAAGCGCAATTGGCTAAAGTAGAATTAGATATTAGATACTAGATATTAAAAAATGCCAAGAAGAATTATTTTTCTTTCCTTAATTACTGTTTTTATCTTTTCATTGGTGATACCCTCAGAAACCTTAGCGGCAAAAGCAAGAACGAGTCGGGGCACCACCGGCAGTTCTAGGAGTTATATCTCCACTGGCGGTAGAGTCGTCACTTCAGCCAAATTTAGAGGCGACCGGCGAGCCGTGATTATTAATTTTACTGGACTAACCAATGCTAAATCAGTCACCTACTCTCTCACCTATAGTAGTAACGGTATCCCCCAAGGTGCCATGGGGACGATTACTAATATCGCTGGTTCGGTTGACAGTCGTGAACTTTTGTTTGGAACCTGCTCCCACGGAGTTTGCCGCTATCACACCGGTATCACCGACGGCCGTTTGGTTATTACCTCAAAACTTAAATCTGGACTAACCACTCGGAAATCCTACAGGTTAAAGGTTTAAAGAACACTTCTTAAAACCAGCTTTTTGTGGTAAAATTATTAGAGTTTACACTGGTCCGCCAACTGGCGGAGAAGTGCCGAGATACCGAAGTAGTCAAACGGGGCAGTCTGTAAAACTGCTGGCGCAAGCCTTCGTAGGTGCGAGTCCTACTCTCGGCACCCTTCACTGCGTTCAGGGTAAACCCTAAAAAACAAGAAGTGTTTACACTGAGCGAATGAAATTCGCGAAGTGCCCTTGTAGCTCAGTTGGCAGAGCGCATTCTTGGTAAGAATGAGGTCTCCGGTTCGATCCCGGACAGGGGCTCAAAGAGTTAAAACTTTTCCCCAAAGGGAGAGAATTATCCTATCAACCCTCTCCAGGAATCCCAGAAGTGTTTTACCTAAGTTAAATTTCTTTTCTTTTTCTATTTTCTGACCTACTTGAGTACCTAAAACTTTTTCTTCTTCATAAAACTTCATTTGGGTTTCCTGGGTTTCTGTACCTAAAACCACTGGTTTTAGAACAATTTCTTTTTGCATTTCTTCCTCTTGTGGGGAAATTTTTTCCGGCAATATCAAATAAGAAACGGCAGCCAATTCCCGCAAAACATTTGTCCCCCGTCCATCATTAGCCAAAACCATTGAGGAGGGTAAAAATTCAATTTTAACTATCCCGGGATTTGTGCCTTTAAAAAAGACAGTGCCAAAAAGACCGTGGTCGGAGAAATATCCAGGGTTGGGTAAGCCACCGGTCAAGCGGGCATAACCCACTTCATTATTAATTTCTTTTTGAATAAAAATATTGGCAAAAGAATCCTGAGTGGAAATCTCAACCACCTCAAGCTTGCTCGGATCAAAGCTCAAATCCGCTTGCATAGCATTAACCGGAACTTTAATTCCGGCAATTTCAATTTTCATCGGAAAAATTTCGTCCAATCTGTATTGACCTTTGGAGGGAATCACGAAGGTTACCGTTCTTGGCGTTGGTGGAAAGCCCATCTTAAACAAAATTTTTGATTCGGCAAAAACCAAACCGAAGGAAAGTAGACTAAAAACCAAAACTAATCCCCCATTGATTAGGGAATGTCTAAAAGAACATTGGTACTGGTTAAATTTTTTAATCCCGCACCATAAGCATAAGGTCCCTTGGGGAGCCAAAAGCCACCATAAAGGATAAGCCAGGGTCAAAAAGACGCCAAAAATAGCCAAAAGGTGAATTAAAAACCAAGAAAGAAGGATAAAAACAAAAATCTTTAAAACAGTAGTAATTCTAGGAAATTCCATCTATCTACCTATATAATACAACAAGACTGATAAATCAACTAAATTACACCTACCATCTTGGTTAACATCACACTTTTTAGGTCTTTTTCCTATAAGAGTTTCTTTCCATTCCTCAACCCAGCTTTTGACGGCAGTAAAAACTTCGGCAATCTCAATCTTACCACTATTGTCGATATCAAAAATCGAAACAAGGATAGGCAAAGCAGGAGTTGGTGTGGGAGTTGGTGCAGTAGTGGAAGTGGCGGCGGGACCAGGAGTTGATGTCGCTGTTGGTCCTGGCGTCACTGTTGGGGCAGTCTGAATCTTAAAATTTTTTATTTCGCTGGATTCACTCTGATATCCATCAGTTGTACTTGTTTTCGCCTCAACCTTATAATCACCCAAACTCAAATCGCTAGTACTGTAACTATATTCCCAGGTTCCACCAGTGGCTGACGTCGTGGTTTTACTCGTACTAAAACTATGCGACGTACCGTTAATAAAAATCGTTACGGTTGAAGAGGGTACGGCCGAACCGGAAATTCTTAAAGTATCGCCCCTAGCAATGCCTTCTCCTGATAAAGTAATTGTCGGGGGTAAAATAATATTGGAAAGGGTTGTTTCCGTCCCCAACGTTAAAGAAACTGAATAGGTAACCGTGGAAGTTGTCTCACTGTTGCTATTGGTAGCGTAAATTCCAATTGAATGAATTCCTGATTCCATCGCTTCAAGAGTTTTACTAAAAAGACCACTGCTGTTGGCCGTGGTCGTCCCAATCACTGCCCCATTTTCGATAAATGTTACTTGGGCATTGGGGCTTGTTCGCCCTGATAAAGTCAAAATAGTCTCACCTACTTGAATTGAGACTGTAAGCTCAGTTTGAGCAAGAGAAAGTGGGGGGAGAAGAAATAGAACAGAAAGGGAAAGAAAAATTAACCATACAGTTTTGAGCTTTAACATTTGACATTTGAAATTTTAATTATTTATATTTGCCAAAAAGGACTTTCAGGGCCAAACTAATTCTCTTTCTGGCTCGATAAAGAAGAAAAATCAGAATTGCTAGCCCCAGAAGAACCAAACCAACAACTTTATATGGGAAACCGATAAGGGTGGTTGAACCAATTAAAATTTTGCCTTGTGTTCCGTAATTTAAGGCAAGGCTGGCCGTATATTTACTGAAAAGAAATTTCTTGTCCCAAACGGCCGTACTTTTGCGAATGGCTCCGGGCAAGACATTTTTCGGATCAACATTAAAAGTACCAACTTTTCTACCAAAAAGGTCAGTGATGGTGATAACCCCGGCGGGTTTAATATGAACATTACCCTCGTTTTTTACCCTAATCTCAAATTCAACCGGACCCCTTTCCCACAATCTTTTTTTCGGGACAAAACTTTCCAGTGTCGCTTTCTCGCTGGTCTTACCAGCAATACGGACCAAAACTAAGGCTCCGAGTTCCTGGGCTACTACCGCACCTGACTGTTGAGGGTTTGACTGACCGCCAATTCTAAAAATAATCGAGCCAAAATGACCACCTGGTTCCGCATTTAAGGGCACCGCTGTTTTAAAAACAAAGGTGGTAGTGCCTTTGGCCGCGATTTCAATTTCTGAAGGGAAAACCGTAATCCAAGAAGCTAGAGAAAAGAGTGTCTCATCCTCAGTTAAATCAACGGCTCCCTCCTCCCCTAAGGCAGTAAAGTTTCTTTTTTGAACCGAAATCTTCATGGGAACTCCAGTCAGATTTTCCACGCGAATACTATTCTCCAAGTTGTCTCCAGGATTGGCAGAAAGTTCAAAGGTCGGCGGCGATAAAGCCAGGCCGGCATAATCCAACGCCCGGGCTTGGTTTAAGGGGGTAAAAATCAAAAATAAAAAAAACAAAAAAAGACCTACAAAAGTGATAAAAGACTTAAGCTTCATTTCTTTTGACAAAAATCAACATCCTTAACACACCAACTTATGTCCTAATTGAAAGAAATCTTCTCCTTTTTAGTACATTGGTGTGCAAGTTAAAACTACCGTTGTCTCGTATGTCCCTGCGATGGTATCCCCAGCTACCCCAACTTCATAACCAACCTTTGTTTGTTCATTACTCACAGCGGCCGTGCTTTTGACAATCTCAGCATTAGTTGCCGTAAATTTCGAATACTTATTGGTTTGAAACTGGCTATAATCTGTATCCTCGGTGGTGTAGCCGAAAGCTTCGGTTCCATTCGACATCGTCGTCGGGGTCGTGTGATCCCCAGTGTGGTCATCAATGTCGTTAGTAAGGTAGGTCGGATTGTCTGTATATTTGGTATACACAAAATAACCGCTTCCTGCATTAGTATTCACCGTCAAGGTGTGTGCCGCAATGGCATTAGCATTGATGGTGACTGTTGAAAACGGAATGGTTGTCGTGGTACTCAACACAGTCACTGCTGCCCCATTGACTGATTGTCCTATAGCCACAGCAGAAATCGCAAAGCTAATCGACGGATCAACGGTTAAAGAAACAGCCTGACCAGTGGTATAAATAAAGCTTACCGTCCCCGTATCAATACCGCTACTACAAGCCTCATCATCATAGGTATTAAATTGGACAAAATAAGCAATATCGACGGTGGAACCGTTAGTGATTCCGGTCAAGACGATAGTTCGATCAGTAGAGCTACTTGGTGTCCCGCCGGTGCCATCAGTGATTTTTACTGTTCCATTGGTGGTAGCATCAACTGCCCAACCACTTACTCCCGTAATATAATCTGAGGCGGCATCAACTGCAGCCGCAGTGGTCCCAATACCAACTGGTGCCGAACCACCCGTCGCCGCATCGGAAAAGACTATCTGAATACATTTCGTTGATGACTGAGTTACATTATCAAAATCAATGGTGTAACTCACTGAGGCTGTGCTTGGGCTGGAATCGGATAGGGTGGCACTTCCCCCACTCAAGGCAGCCGCAAAAACGCCACTAATGGCCGCAAACAAAAACCCTAGACCAAAAACAGTTGTCGCAACAACAAGCAGGGTAATTTTGTAATTTTTGATTTTTATTTTTCTCACCTCCTTTCTTATCGAAAAATTAAATTATTTTAATTTCACTTTTTAGACTCGCTAATTCCTGCCTTGCCCAAAAGGACTTTAATCGCCAAAATAAACCTTCTTCTTACCAGTATGAAAAATACCAAGAACATTGTCAAGAGGAAAACTCCGATTAAAATCGGTAGCCAGGGAATTACCCAAAAATTAATTGTTTTTTCCAACCTCTTGTATTCACTTCCATAGACAATATTAGCTTGAGCCGTAAATTTACCCAAAAGAAATCTTTTATCCCATCTTGTCTCTATTTCTTTTGAAGATTGGGGTAAAATTATTTTAGGCGAAAAAGTTAATTTGGTTAATGCCCGACCACGGAAATCTTTAATCAAAATTTCTCCTGTGGGAGTTAGATGAATATTGCCCTCATTTTTAAAAGGGATTTTAAATTCAACCGGACCAAATTGTCGAAAACTCGCCGTTTGCAAATTCCCCAAGGAAGCTTGTTCATTAAGATCTCCCTTGACAATCAAAAAAGCCAAAACGCCAACTCTGACAGTAAGATAAGTTGTTTGGGGAGAAAGAACTTCTACTGGTAAAAGAGGCTGAAAGTAAATCGTGGCGTAATGACCTCCGGGCTCGGCGCCGACAGGCGTAATAACCACCACTTTGATTTCTTTTATTTCTCGAGGCTGTAAGATAAAATCACTTGGTTCAACTAAAAACCAAGAAGAGGCATCAAACATTTCCTTAGATTCCGGCCCGACTGTCAAGATATCTTCCCTAATAAAGGCCTTAACAGTTCCTTTGATTGGTAAAGGAAAATTTGTCACGTTAGTAATGGAAATTTTGGTTCCCTTCACCTCACCAGGCTTTAAAACTAACTCGATAATCGCCGGAGCAACACTTAAGGCCGATTGATTTGGCTGGTCTTCAGCAAAAACAAAACTTAAAGACAGACCAAAAAAGAAACTTAGGGCTAAAAAAGAAATCAATAATGATTTTGTTAAATTATTCATTTCAGTATTGAGCCGTGGCGGTATAAACCACAATTGTCGAATAATAAGATGACGCTTGAGTAAGGCCGGCTTTAACCTTATTGGTGATGAAAAATTGTTCATTAATAGGATCGCCGGTAATATTATCTGTATGGTCAGCGACAATATCTCCCGGACCGTCTTGCGAAAAAGGAGCGTATAAATTCCCACCACCAAATTTATCACCAAATTCTTGAATAGTTGTGTCTGAAGAGGTATAGCCAAAACCCGTATTCCCCACTCCCCAAGTTCCCGGACTGGCATAATTTCCCCCATCAAAATCAGGAATAAAAAAACTACCGCCTAAAGAACGCAAATAATCAGTCACAAAAGCCCGTATCACATAACCCCCATAAGCATTGGTTGAGGTGGTCAACGTAGTAATCTTTGTATCGGAATAACTATTGCCGACATTCAAGTTGGTAAAGGCTAGACTTGAAGGCGAAACACTAAAGGTCAAACTGGGCGAGACGAATTGGCCATCAGAAGAAATAGCTGACTGGATGTTGGTGGCATTGTCAATCGCTCTGACGTTGAAATAATAAGGGTCTGAAGTCTGCAAAGTTAAACCGGTGGCGGTAGCCGAGGTTCCTGTTCCTATACTAATCCAAGAACCAACTTCTGTCCCGCCAATAGTTGTCCCGATTGAATATTCATAATGATCAAGACCGGAAACATTAGCGTTAATATCCGCCCAATTAGCGGAAAGCTCGGATAAAGAACCGCCATTAAAATCAATATCGACTCCGGTGTTTGTTCCATCAAAAACCGCTCCGTCTGTGGGTGCGGTGGTATCAACGCCAAAATCACGGTTGGCAGGACTACCATCGGTTGACCCATCACCGGTTGGATTATCGCCATAAGCCACCCAGGAAGAATAGGCCAAAGCTGCATCTTTCACCATGGCGTGCCAGTGATATGCAGTGCCACTGGGAATATTCTCGATGGTCACACTCAACTCAATCAAACCGCCGGTATAACCAACTCCTATTCCACATGAATCTTCCGTGTCGGCAAAAGCTGTATCAATATCGTCCTTCTCCACACAAAGATACAAAGTATCAGAAGTATCAGAATCAGAAGCTAAAGCCGTAAATTGGACCGAAGTCTCATTGGTCCAGTCACCCACAGCCAAAACCGTATTATCGATTTTCTTTTGAGCCAAGGAAGAAGGAGAATTTGGAGCTTGATTACAAGAATCGCCATCAGAAACATTCCAATTTAAAGTGTTTTCATCCTTAGTCGAATAAGTAGCACAAAAACTAACGCCAGTTCTTGTTGAACGATAAACATCTACATAAGTGACATTAGCCGCGGTCGGGTTAATCGTCCAATTGGTTTCATTCGAAGATTGAAGAGTAATGACCTTGCCAGAGTCACCGGTCACTGTCCAAGTTCCGCCAACATTAATTGAGGAACCACCGGCAAACTGTAAAGTCCGGCCGGTTGAACCAATTCCGACGGTTGAAGCGGTAAAATTATAAAAAGTTGAATTACCGGAAATCTGCTGGGTACTACCATCACCACCGCTGAAAGTAACCATCCCGTTTGAAGCGTTAAAAGCGCCACTGTTAGCAAAATTAGCCGCAATACTAAAACTGTCAGAAGTTGAAGCACTGGCGCCGCTGCCAACTGATAAGTTATTGAAAGTTAAATTTCCAGGGTTAACAATTGAGCTGGAAGTTCCGGTCATCGTTATTGTTCCTGATGTGGGTGCCAGGGTCTTCCCATTATTGACCGTTAAAGCTCCACTAACTGAGAAATCAGCGGTTGGTTGACCGGAGGAAGAAGGGGTTTCGGCAATGGTCAAGCCTTTAAAGATCAAAATGTTGGAGTTGGTGATGGCCCAATTGGTGGTGGCCATGGTGATTGTTCCACTTGAAGGAGTCAGATTACCACCAGAAATATTCAGTGTTTTATTAACCGTAAAATCACTAGAGGTAGAGGGGCTACCGGTAACTGTTAGATTATTAAAGACTAAGTTTGTGGTTGCTCCACCGCTATTGACAATTGAACCACCAGTCATGGTAATCGTGCCATCAGTGGGAGCTAAAGTTTTACCAGAATTAACCGTCAAGGCTCCAGAGACAGAGAAATCAGCAGTGGGTTGAGGTGAAGCTGTGCCGTCAATGGTTAAACCTTTAAACGTTAGACTACCAGGGCTAGAAATACCCCAACTGGTACCAGTCATGGTAATTGTGCCATCAGTTGGGGCTAAGGTTTTACCAGAGTTAACGGTTAAAGTACCACCGATATTGAAACTTGAGGTTGGTTGACCGGAAGAGGAAGGTGTTTCCGAGACAGTCAAACCAGAAAAGGTTAAGGTCCCGGAATTGGTGATCACCCAACTGGTGGTCGCCATAGTAATCGTGCCTCCGGAAGGTGTCAGATTCCCACCGGAAACATTCAGGGTTTTATTAACCGTAAAATCACTGGAGGTTGTCGTAGTTCCACTGACCGTTAGATTATTAAAGACTAAGTTAGCCGTACCCCCACCGTTGTTGACAATCGAACCACCGGTCATGGTGATGGTACCATTAGTGGGAGCCAAGGTTTTACCTAAATTGATCGTTAAAGCTCCACTTACAGAAAAATTGTTCGTTGGTTGAGTTGAAGGTGTGGCGTCAATCGTTAAGCCTTTGAAAACCAAAGTCCCAGAAGAATTACTGATGGCCCAGGCCGCATTGGACATGGTGATGGTGCTGCCAACCCCGGGCGAGAAATTACCGGAAGCCCCAACTGTTAAGGTCCCAGCAATGTTAAAAGAGGCCGTCGTACTCACCGTGGCTGAGGCGGCAATACTTAGGCCTTGGAAAGTTAAACTCCCGGAGTTGACAATTGAAGAACCAGTATTAAAGGTGATGGTTCCTGAAGAAGGAGTAAAGACGCCAGAAGCACCGACGGTAAATGTTCCATTTCCGCCCAAGCCGACCGTAGCACTGTTGGCTCCAGTAGAAATGGCATTACTACTAATGGTCAGTTTGCCGTAGTTAATATCAGATAAAACCTGCCCGGTACCAGCGTAATCAACGGTTAAGTTCGTTAAAGTTTTGTTGGAAATAGAGTATTGAGTTGAGAAATCAGCCGTAGCCGTAGTCCGAGTGACCTTAACGGTCCCTGAACCAGTTAAAGTTCCGGAACCGGAAACAACGACACCGGCGCTCGGATTAAGAATAGTACTGGCTCCATTCATGTTTAAGGTACCGGAAGAAGCAATGCTCATGTTGGTGCCCACGGCAATGGCCGCTCCGGTATTGGAAACGGTGAGATTGTAAAAGGCGGTCTCGGTGGTGCCATTAATCGTTTGCGAAGAAGAACCATTGAGAGTGACAGTTGAGGAAGCCTGGGTAAAAGTCCCGTTGTTCGTCCAAGTACCGGTCGCATTATAGGCCGAGGTGGTCGTTGAAGTTAAAGCGCCGGTGATGGTCAAATGATGGGTCGTTAAGGTTTCACTACCAGATAAAGTGAAAGTATCAGTCGTTAAAATATCAATCTTCTCCGCGTCATAAGTATTGACCGCGGCTTGAACCAAAAGACTACCGGTTTCCGCATCATACATAATATCTTCATCTTGGTCAGAATCGTAATTGGCGGTGACCAAATCAGAAAGAGCAATGCTTTGCGCGCCTGTGCCGCCCACCGAAAGAGTGTTGATGTTCAAAACCATATCGGTCATATCTCCGGAACCACTGTATTTCCCAATAGCCGTTGATTCTAAAGTATTGTCGATATCGTTATCTCCGTCAGTGGCAAAAACGGTCATAATCTGATTAGTACTGGGTTGAGTAACTCCGGTAATCTGCCAACTTCCGGAAGTAACCGTCCCTGTTTGCCCTGCCAAAGAACCATTTACCGCCACTCTGACAATTGTGCCTTCACCGACATCAGAAGTTCCAGAGACAGTAATAGTTGGTATTTCCCAGGTAATCCTGATATAACCAGATTTACCAGCGGCACCAATCCCGTTCCTTGTTCCGCCGCCACCACCACCTCCATAAAGGTCAGTTGCCGCTGTTCCACCAGCTGAGTTTGCGGTTGTCCCTGCTCCACCTGCTCCACCATATAGGGTTTTAGCCACTCCGGCAGTAGGAACAGAACCATTATTTCCATTACCCGTTGTGCCTGCGGCTGAACCACCGCCGCCTGAGCCAGCAGCTGCCGTTCCTGTGCCTCCAGTGCCACCAGTATTGTTTGTGTCACCATTTGTAGCTGTCCCACCAGTGCCACCAGTATAAACGAGAGGAGCTTTACCACCGCCACCTTTACCTGCGGTATAAGTAGTTCCACCAACGATAAAAGTAGTATCTCCACCATCACTTCCATTAATATCAGCAGCACCACCATTACCTTGGGCACCAACAACATAAGCATATTGTTGTCCTTGAGTAAGAGAGACTACTTTGATAAGACAAGCACCACCGCCGCCACCACCGCCGCCTCTTTTATTCGTTCCAGTTCCACCACCAGCACCACCACCGCCACCACCGACTAAGGTGATAGTATGGTTGACTGTGAATTCAGCCGTAAAATTCCCTGAGCCTGTTGTATATTCTGTGGGTGAGGCATCAGCGGCTATTTGCCAACTTCTTGTTTCCTGAAAAACAGTCTGAGCATTGGTGTTTATAAATTTTAAAGGACCTAAAAGGTAAAATTGAGGCGAGATATCAGGAGCGTCAAAACGATAACCAAGGTTGATTTTTTCGCCATTTTTAACAGAAACATACCAGCTAATGACTTTAGTTTTTTCTTGTTCTTCAACCTTATCATAGGATCGCTGGTAGCTCGTTAGGGTATTATTTTCGACTTCCGCAACTACCTCCGCCAAAGTTGTTTCCCCCAAAACTTCTTCTTTGTTTTCGAGTGGTAAAATTTCAAAATCAGAAGGCACTGTTTCTTCAACAACTCCCTCAAAGTCTTGGTTGGCTTTTATTTTAAACTCGATGGGATAAGTTTCAGGCGGGTAAATTCTGGTAGGGCCTGTTCTCTCTATATCAAAATCAACCCGCTCTCGGACTTCAAAAGAATCATTGATGGTAAAGCTTCCATTTTGTGTTTCCGCTAGCAGTTCCATTTGATAAGCGCCAACTTCTTTAGTCTGATAAACAGCTTCATAATCCGGCTTTTCGGTGTAACTGTGGAGCTGGCATTCCGAATTAACTTTGACTGTCTCCTTTTCGGTTGATAATTCTTCAGTTTTACCTTGAGGACTGGTAATTTTTAAAATTAACTTGGCGTCACAAACCATTCTCCCCTGCTCGTTCAAAACAGCCATGGCCAAATTGGCGGTTTCTCCGGGCAAGTAAATTGATTTATTGGGGTTGATGGCCAAAACTCCCCAAGTGAAATCTTGTTCAGCAAGAATCTCTGAGGAAACATCAAGAATTTTTAGATGATATTTCCCAGGTAGAAAAGCGTTGGGAAGATTAAAAGTTATTTGGCCGACTTCAGCTTGAGCTCCAATCAAATCAATTTCTTTACCAGAAGAATCATAAACAAAAGTCTTCACTTCATTGTTTTGATAATCTCCCAAGTCTATTTGCAGTTCTTCGCCGGCCCGAAGATTCCCCTTTCTCAAAGAGGGCCTTTTGATCTTTTTCTTTAGTTGGGCCGAAGGTGTGGCTTCCAAAGTGGAAATGTCAGGAAGAGACAGACTGGCGGAATCGGTGGCTTGGGCGCTTGCGGTGGCAATTTCTGCCGAGCGAGTACTTTCCTGCTTGATTAAATTTAAAATGGCATTAAGATCAATTTCCCGCTCGGCCGACTCGGTGGCTACCTGATTTGTGACCATCTCGCTCAATGAAGAAGCCTGTTCATCAAGGGCTAAAACCGGCCAGCCAGATAAAAATTGAGACAACAAAAAGGCGCTAATGAGGCTAAAAGTTAGTAATTTCCGGACAGTCTTTTTTCGGACAGTCATTTTTTAAATACAACAACTAGCTGTTTCTCTCAACAGCTAAAAGTTATCTTCTAATTTAAATCTATACTTTACAGACAAAGAATGTCAAGTCGTAAAACGTAAGTTTGGGAGGGATATTTAATTATTATTTATAATTTAATATTACAAGACAAAAAATTGATTATGATAAAAGCTAAGATAATATATCAAAATATAACTTAATGTATAAACACCTTCCCTTTTTTAAAAGTAGTGGTAATTTTCTTTGACTTTTGTTAAAATGGTGTCTATGGCGAAAAAAGGTCCAAGACAAATCATCGGTTTAGTTTGCACTGTTTGCAAAAGGCAGAATTATGTTTCGGAAAAGAACAAAACCAACCAGCCGGACAAGTTAGTCTTGAAGAAATATTGTAAAAAGTGTCGCAAAGTTACGGAGCACAAAGAGACTAGTAAACTAAAATAGCTATTAGTTAGATAGGGCCTTGATGTTAATGGTAGCATGGCGGTCTCCAAAACCGCTCGTAGGGGTTCGAATCCTCTAGGCCCTGCAATAGATTTTTTTCTTTTTTGTGATACACTCAATATTTGAATGAAAAATCAAAAAAGTTTTTTTCTTATATTATTATTAACGGGAATTTTAATAATAATGGTCACAATCGTTGGGTTCTTTCCTTTCTCCTTGAGTGAAAACATATCTCCACAAATCTTGGGTAAAAAAACATTTCTACCCGGGAAAAGAAAGGGGCTACTCAGACCCACGTCCTCCCTCACGCCCACTCTCACACCCACTTCTACACCTGCTTTCACTCCCACCCCCACACCAATTCCGGCAAATTGTATTATGCCAACCAATTATCCCCCTCCCCCAGTTGGAGGAATGACGTATGCCAACTGGTATTTTTATAAACAAGATATTAACTCAATAACTAATCGTTTTAAAATTTACAATGATCCTGGGTTAACAAGCCATCTTTATCTTCAACTTTATGACGGACGTATCGATGGTATTGGTTATTACTTTGGTGTTCAAACGACCCATTTGGTCCTTTTCAGCCGGTGGGAGACAACTGATTTAGCCAACGTGAGAACAGGCCCTAATGCTTATAAAATTACAAGTACAAGTGAAGGATCCTTTGTCGGTCTAAGACTTAAATATGATATCTCTGCCACTACCTATACCACCCATTTACAAAGAGCGGAGTTTGATGGGGTTGGTGACTGGTATGATTTATACATTACCAAAGAAGGAGAGACGGGGCTGGGCACTTATGTAGGAGGGGTACGCTTCCCCAGGAGCAATCCTCTCATTCCTGCCAGTCTTTGGGATGGTGGTGGAAGTTGGACAGAATTTTGGGATAACAATAATAACACCACCCTCTATCCTGTTCCTCTCTGGCATGTGGGAATATATCCTCCGCTAGCTAATAATCAGTGGTCTCCCGTAGAAGTCAGGACACACTATTCTGCCATGCCTAACTCTGATGCCTATTTTGACAAGACAGAAAATATCGTACAGATGACCATAGGAGATGAAACGCCAAGATGCCATCCGGCTGCCTTGTTGCCTTTATAGGTGAAGAACAGCTCTAGATTTGGATTTTGGAGAAAAGCCAGCTGCCAATGGCGAGAATGATTAAGGCCATCGCGGTCAGAATCCCGAAGTCCAACCCCAAATCAAAGTGAGAAAGACCAACCAAAGCTCCTCTTATCCCATCAACTCCATATGTTAGTGGGTCAATTTTAACAATTATACTTAAAACCCTGGGTAAACCAGCCAATGGGAAAAAGGCTCCTGAAAGAAAAAATAAAGGCATGACCAAAAAGTTCATAATCAGCTGAAAACCATGCATGTCTTCCAATCTTGAGGCAATCGCCGTCCCTAGGGCTGTAAAAAGAATTGCCACCAAAAACATCACTATTAAGGCCGGCAAAATTCCGGAAAATTGAGGTTTGAAACCCAAAAACAAGGAAATTAATAAAATAATGACCCCTTGAAGCGTCGCCACTGTCGCTCCGCCTAAAGTCCGTCCCAACATAATTGAGAAACGGGAAACCGGCGCCACCAAAGTTTCCTTCAAAAAACCAAACTGCCGATCAAAAATGACCTCGATGCCGGAGAAAATGGAAGTAAATAAAATACTCATAGCAATAATTCCTGGCGCCAAAAATTGAATATAACTCCCCTGTCCGGCTTTTTGAAAAATCGGTCCAAAACCAAAGCCTAGGGCAACCAAAAATAAAATTGGCTGACCCAAAGCACCAACAATTCTTGATTTTGACCTTAAATATCTTTTAATCTGTCTTAGCCATAAAACGTAAATGGTACTCATTTTTATCTTCTCCTCATTCTGACTCGCATTCTTAGGCGATCCACATTAGAAACTTTTTCCGCCCGAATTTGATGACCGGTTAATGACAAAAAGGCATCCTCTAGCGAGTCTTTCTTTGTCTGGGTTTTTAATTCCAAGGGCGTGCCTTGGGCGACAATTTTGCCATGGTCAATCACCGCCACTTTTTGGGCCATTTTTTCCGCCTCTTCAATGTAATGAGTGGTAAAGAAAATGGTAATACCCTCTTTTTTGTTTAAAGTTAAAATATAATCCCAAATATGCTTCCGAGTTTGGGGATCCAAGCCCAAAGTTGGTTCATCTAAAAAGAAAACACGCGGATGGTGCAAAAGCCCACGGGCAATTTCCAAACGACGCTTCATTCCCCCGGAAAAAGTTTTGACCAAATCGTTCCTTCTTTCCGAAAGCTCAACAATTTCTAATAATTCGGCAATCCGCGTTTTTCTTATTTCAGCGGGCACTTTGTATAAAACTCCGTGGAATTCCAGATTCTCATAAACGGTTAGCTCATCATCCAAACTAGGGTCTTGAAAAACAATACCAAAAGAGCGCCTGGCTTTGTCTTGCTCGACGATTGGATTATAACCATTAAGTTGCATTTGGCCGGAAGTCGGTTTTAAAAGGGTAGTCAGCATTTTAATGGTCGTTGTCTTGCCGGCGCCGTTAGGTCCTAAAAAGGCAAAAATCTCCCCTTTTTTGACTTGAAAAGAGATATTATTAACGGCGTAAAAATCTTTAAATTTTTTAGTCAGATTTTCAACGGTAATAATATTTTTATCCTGAAGTTTGTCCATAATGATAACCATTCCTTTTTACTACATTAAAACAATTTTCAATTGATTTTATTATACCAGTTAATTTTACAAAAGAGTTTACTTACCATTCATGGTATAATAATATCCATAAGCCTGCCCTCTAATATAAATCATCCCCCATGAGAAATGGAAAAAGAAAAAAACAGTGAATATTTAACCTTCTTAAGTGATAAACTCTATGGAGGAATAAGAGTAACCGAAAGCGATCTGCGCCTATTCCAAACTCCAGAGTTCAGGCGACTTCAAGAAGTATCCCTATCTGCTACCCCACCGTGGTTACTCCCCGCCAGAAAATGTGCAAGTAGATTTGAGCATTCCATCGGTGTCGCCCATCTGGCCAAAATTATTGGTAAAAAAGAGGAATTCAAAGAAACCGCCAAAGATTTATATTTTGCTTCTTTGGCACATGATTTGGGTACCCCTCCTTTTTCCCACTTAAGCGAGCATTTCCAAATAAAAATTCTCGGTAAAAATCATGAAGAATTTCTACAAGATATGATTTATCACTCTAAATTCGCAGGGGAAGTTAAAAAGCAAGGGGGTTCAATAGAAAAAATCATTAATTTTGTCGTGGGAAAAGAAAAACCATTCAGTGATTTAATTAACGGTTCGATGGATATTGATAATTTAGACAACTCTTTAAGGTATGGACTTAGCCTGAACTTATTTCAAAAAAAGTTCTATTCACCTGAACGATTAGCCTCAGCTTATACCCTTAAAGATAACCATTTAGCTATATTGCCTGATTATAGCCAGGATTTATCGGGTTGGAGAAAAACAAGAGCACTTGTTTATAAATTTGTCTATAGTTCAGTTAATTTATCCCCCTCAACAATGATTTACAGAGCCTTGGATTTGGCGACAAGAGAAAAAGAATTAACGAAAGATTACTTCTTTATGACTGATCCCGAAGCCTTTCAATATTTAGAAGAGAAATGTAATAAAAGAACACAAAATCTTATTGAGAGCACCAAAAAATGGGAATTTTATCCAAGAATTTTTAATTTTTCAACAGGCTCCCCATCTGAAACTATCAGAAAAGTTTTCTCTGATCGAGATAATCGGCAAATTTTAGCCGATGAAATTAGTCAATTTCTCCATGTTCCCCTAGAATATATCTCTATCTATTTAGGCAAAAGCAGAGAATATAAAGAGCTACACCTTCCGACAATAAATGAAAAAAAATTTAAAGAGCCCTCATCTAATAAACTTGTTTGGATGGCACAAGTCTATGTTCATCCAAATCTGGTGGAAAAGACAAATGAAGTCTCTGAATTTATGAAGGAGAAATTAAAAATTTAACCTATCTTCTTCCCCAATCTTACAAATTTTTCCGGTCGTTTTTTAATTGGGGTAAATCTTTTTTAACTGCTTCACGAATTCTCATTTGGTCTTTATTATATCAATTTAATGACTTAAAACACTATCTCTCCATTGAAAATTCTTCCTGAAGTTCTTTTTTAATACCTTCTTTTATCTGCCAAACATTGTTGGCTGTAATTCCATACTCCTTACCTATCTCCTCAAGCGACATAGATAAACCAAGCCATTGAACCCCAATCATTTGTTTCTTTTTACTCAATTTGCTCAGCCTTTTTTCTATCCTAGAAACTGCTTCATTACTTAAAAAAACCCCTTCAGGATCAAGGACCTTCTCATCTTTAACATCCTCATAAAGACAAAAATCGCCTTTTTGATCAAACGTTTCTAGGCTCAAAGAAAGAAGATTACTAAGACGAAAAATTCTTGAAAATTTATCAACCTTTTCTGGTTCTACCTCCTTATCCAACGTTTCCTTTTCCTTTAGGAAATACCACATCTCTTCTCTTTTGCGAACAGGAATGCTTATTGTTGAAGAATTTAAGTAGATTGCACTTCTAATTGCTGCTCTGATCTTTGGCGTAGCATATGTGGAAAATTTACAATCTCGACGCCAATCAAAATTATCAACCGCTAAAATCAGGCCAATAATCCCCTCTTGGATTAAATCTTCAAAATCCATTACTCCCAAATTCCAACCTAAAAACTTTTTCGCTTCAGAAATCGCCAAGCCCCGGTTTGAACAGATTAATTTCTCCCAAGCTCTTTGCCCATTTTTAATTGCCCAAATTTCTTTCTCGATCAAATCTTTACCTTTTTCTTGTTCTACCTGAAATCTTCGACCTAGTTCAATCTTCTGAAACAAACTTTTTTCCATCCCAGCTTTCAATAAAGTAACTTTTTCCGCCTTCCCGCAATAAACAATCACCCGACTTTCTTTGTCGGTATGATTATGTTCAATCATTCTTTCTTTTTCCACCATTTTCCCCTAACCAAAAAGCCCCTTCGGGCAGTTTAGCAACTCATAATTTATATTTTTCTGGATTGTATTTAAATTATACCACACCTATAATAATATTATGACACCGGAAAGCAGGATTACCCCAGGAGAAAAAGAAAAATTTGTAAATAAAACTTTTCCAGAAATACGTATAAGTTCTCATGCAATAAAGCGATTTTATTTAAGACTAGGGTGGAAATTAAAAGATGCTAATGGAAAATTGGATGACGTATTTATTGAGGCAGTGAGACAGAGGTTAAGTGAGGCCAAACCTATCACTACGGATAAAAATCCCTTTAAACAACTAAAAAACCATTTTTATTTCCGGGATTCTATTGATCAGGATTTGATTTTTGTGTTATTAAGAGATCCAATAGAGAATGATAAATACATTTTAAGGACTGTCTTTAGATCAATTAAACGCTAAGAGTTCTTCTTAATAATTTTTGCTTTAAAAAATATATCAAACAGTATCACAATAGAGATTCCGGAAGTGAATCCCGACAACTGAAGAACCAATAGCGTAGGGTAAAAGAGCCGGACGTCTAAACAAACTCCAGAAAATCAATTTCCAAAAATATCTTCGCCCTTTATACTTTACTCCCAAAAGCCAGAGGGAAGCAAAAAGGGCTCTCAGATAATAAAAATGAAACTTTGGTTGTTTTCTTAAGGGTGGTCTGAATTCTCTTAGGAAGGTCTTTACCCTTTGATAGTATTCTTTGGGTGAATAAATAGTCGTCATAATCTTTTTATAGCCATCAATAAGGACCTTTTTATTCATCTTGGGAACAAAATTTAAATCCAGCGAAGTATTACTCCCCGAGCTTTCCTTAATTAATCTTCCGGCTTCCTTTAGCCTTTGATACAAGCGTGTTTTAGGCAAAGCACTTAGCAAACCGACCATGGCAGTGACAATGCCACTTTTTTGAATAAATTCAATCTGACGTTGAAAGATGGCGGGGGTATCACTGTCAAAGCCAACAATAAAACCTCCTTGCACCTCCAAACCGGCATTTTGCAGTTTTTTCACTACCACGACCAAATCTCGATTAACATTTTGCAATTTATTACATTCTTTAAGGCTTTCCGGATTGGGCGTCTCTATTCCCACAAAAACTGTGGTAAAACCGGCTTTGACCATCAATTTAATCAAATCTGGCTCGTCAGCCAAATTGATGGAAACCTGGGTAATAAACAAAAAGGGGTATTTTCTTTTTTTCTGCCATTCAATAATAGCCGGAAGAATCTCTCTCTTAAGCTTGGCCTTATTACCGATGAAATTATCATCAACAAAAAATACTCCCCCACGCCATCCGCGAAGACGCAAGGCCTCCAATTCTCTAATAACTTGACCCTTAGTTTTGATTCTTGGCACTCGACCATTAAGTCTGACAATATCACAAAATTCACAATTAAAAGGGCAACCTCGTGAAGACTGAATGCACATAGAGGTATATTTACCCATCTTAATCAAGCTATAATCGGGAACAACCGCCTTGTGGATATCGGGAAATTCTTTCGGCTGGTAAATTTTTTTCAGTGAGCCTTTTTTTAAATCTTTCAAAAATTTAATAAGAGTATCCTCTGCTTCACCCAAAACCAAGTGATTAACACTTTCAGTGAATTCTTCCCAACCAGTAGTAAAAAGTGGTCCGCCAACCACAATCTTTTTGCCTAAACTCTTAATGCGGTTAATCACTTCTTTCGTAGATTCCTTTTGGACAATCATGGCACTTAGGAAAACCAAATCCGCCCATTCAATATCTTCATCCTTAAGAATCTCCACGTTTAAATCAACGAGTTTCTTTTCCCATTTTTTGGGCAACATCGCCGCCACAGTTAACAAACCCAAAGGCGGAAAAGCGGCTTTTTTGCCAATCAACTTCAAGATATGTTTAAAACTCCAAAAAGTGGTGGGATATTGAGGATAAACGAATAAAATCTTCATTTAGATTTTCAGTTTCTTCAAATATTCCCGGAATTCGCCATTGATATCCGGATCTTTAAGGGCAAATTCAACTACGGTTTTTAAATATTCCAATTTGTTACCGGTATCATAATATTTACCGTTTTGAATCTCACAAGCATAAACCGGTACACCCTTATCGCGTAAAACATTAATGCCGTCAACCAGCCAAACTTCTCCCCCTTTACCCGGTTCTAAGGATCTGATGGCTTTGAAAATTTCCGGCGGTAAAATATAAGCCCCATGAGTAGCTAAGTTGGACGGGGCATCTTCCGGCTGGGGTTTTTCCACAATTCTTTTGATTTTGAAAATGTTTTTTTCCTTGCCGACCGGTTCAATCTCGGCAATGCCATAGCGAGAAAGATCATTTTTATCCTCAATTCTGACCCCCGAGATAACAATCCCACCATATTTATTATAGACATCAATCATTTGTTTTAACCGAGGCGGTTCGGCATAAATAAATTCATCCCCCCAAATAACCACAAAAGGTTCGTCTTCAATTGCCGGCTCGGCGCATAAAACCGGCGTCGCGTTACCATAGGGGCCCTTTTGGCGAATATAAATAAAATTGGCCATTTCGGCAATTCTTCTTACTTCTTCCAGTTCCTTTTCTTTGCCCCACTCCAATAGCCTTTTCTCCAACTCGTAAGGGTAATCAAAATGGTCCTCAATTGATCTTTTTTGCCAGTTAGTGACAATAATAATGTCCTCAATTCCCGAAGCCACACATTCCTCCACCACGTATTGAATAATTGGCTTGTCAACAATCGGCAGCATCTCCTTGGGCATGGCTTTAGTCTGTGGTAAAAATCTGGTGCCAAAACCAGCGGCGGGGATGACGGCTTTACGGATTTTAGAAATCCCACTCATATTGATTCATTTTAAATCATATGATAAAATTTGTCTACATGGCGACGCCAATTACCTTCGGACGGATTCCGTCCTTTTTAAAAGAAGTCAAAAATGAGATGAGTAAAGTCAGTTGGCTTTCTCGTCAACAGACAATTCGCTTAACTTTAGTTGTCATTGGTGTCTCCTTAGTGGTCGCCTTTTTTATTGGCGCCTTGGATTTTATCTTCACCAAACTCATGGGATTGGTGATTTAATTTCTAAAATGGATTTAAAAGAAATTAATCATATTATCATCAAAAAATCCGACGACAAGCGGGCTCATTGGTATGTCGTTCATACCTATTCCGGCCACGAACAACGGGTTGCCCAGCAGCTCAAGCAAAGGATTGAGTCGATGAGTCTTCAGGATCAGATTTTGGAAATTTTAATTCCCACCCAGGAAAGAATTGAAATCCGCTCCGGCCAAAAACAGCAGGTCAAAGAAAAAATCTTTCCTGGTTATTTACTTATCAAAATGATTCTCACTGAACAGTCATGGTTAACGGTCAGAACAACCAACGGCGTCACTGGCTTTATCGGTGTTGGTAACAAACCCACGCCTCTTGATGAAGAAGAAGTTGAAGTTATTCAAAAATTTGTCAAGATGAAGGCGCCGAAATTCCGGGCCAAATTTTCCGTCGGCGAGGCGGTCAAAATTATCGACGGTGCTTTTGCCGAATTCTTAGGTACGGTGGAAAGTATTGATGAGGCCAGGGGCAAACTCAAGGTCTTAGTGAGTATTTTTGGGAGGGAAACGCCAGTGGAGTTGGATTTGTTACAGGTGGCGAAGATATAAAAATATGGCTAAAAAGGTCAAAACCATCATTAAATTGAATTTACCGGCTGGTGAGGCTACGCCGGCACCTCCGGTTGGTCCGGCCTTGGGCCAACATGGTCTGCCGATTATGGAATTCGTCAAAAGTTATAACGAGCGGACAGCCGATAAAAAAGGCCAAATTATCCCGGCCGTCATTACGGTTTACGAAGACCGAACCTTTTCTTTTATCACCAAACTGCCGCCAGTAGCGGAAATGATTAAAAAGGAATTGAAAATTGAAAAAGGTTCAGGTTTGGCTGGTCGCGAACAAGCAGGGATTTTAACCAAAGAACAGGTAGAAAAAATTGCCAAAGAAAAGTTGGCAGATTTGAATTGTGATGAAGATTTAGCCGCGGCCAAAAATATTGTGGCCGGAACAGCCCGCTCCATGGGCATTAAGGTAGAATCCTCCTCCACCGAGGTTTCGAAGGATAAAGAAAAAAATGGGTAAAAAAAGAATTGCTGTCTTAGGCGAAGAACCCTCCTCCACTAAAGCTACGGAGGGCAAGCCAGAAAAAAAGAGAAAAACCGGTTCACCCGATGAAACCACGCGGCGCGTGGTGAAGTTGGGTAAACAACACGGTCATATTGCCGACGTGGGGGCAGAGGCTTTGAAAGAAGCCGAAATTATTGAAAAAAAAGAAAAGCAATTGGCAAAAGAGATTGTCAAAGAAACCAAAGAAGCTAAAAAAGGAACTAAACCGGTCAAGGTTCGTAGTCAAAAATATCTTCAAGTTAAAAAAAATCTTGATAAAAATAAATTTTATCCCCTATCAGAAGCAGTCAAATTATTAAAAAAGATATCAATTTTTCATTTTAATGGCAGTGTTGACGTTCATCTTAATGTCAATGAAACCGGGCTTAAGGGTGAAGTGGAATTCCCCTACTCAACCGGCAAAACACAAGTGGTTAAAATCGCCGATGAGGCTTTAATCAAAGATTTGGAAAAAGGCAAAATCAATTTCTCGCTTTTGCTTACTAGCCCCAAAATGATGCCTCAATTGGTTAAATTTGCCAAACTCTTAGGCCCCAAGGGCTTGATGCCCAACCCTAAATCAGGAACAATCAGCGACAATCCGGAGGGAGCCGTCAAAAAACTCACTCAAAAGACGCAATTTCGAACCGAAACCAAGGCTCCCCTGATTCATCTTTCGATCGGTAAAATCAATGATGCTGAAAAAAACTTAGAAGAAAACTTTAAAACCTTGATTAAAGCTGTTGGTAAAAGAAATATTAAAAAAGCCGTTTTAGCCCCCACTATGGGGCCAGGTATTAAAATTGATTTGACAAGCGTCTGATAATTGACAAATCATTGTTAATTAAGTAAAATTAATTTGACCAAAGACAGTGGGTGGCATTCAAAATGTGTAAAACCCACCGAGGTATTTTAGCTATCAGTTATTAACTAAACCACCTCGCATGTCGCGAGGTTTTTTATTTAAATGAAAAAATCCCAAAAATTCTTAACCGTTGATAACTTAAGCGAAAAGCTGAAACAGGCCAAATCACTTATTTTTGCCGACTACAGCGGCTTAAAAGTTGATCAAATAAACAAACTTCGGCAAGAAATCAAAAAAGTTGGGGGTGAATTTGAAGTCATTAAAAACACCCTTTTAAGTAAGGCTTCCCAAAGTGGTAAATGGCAAATTGAAAACGAACAGCTTAAGGGACCAACCGCTGCTTTGTGGATTTACAATGATGACATTTCCCCCTTAAAGGTTTTAGACAAATTTATTAAAAAAAATGAATTACCTAAAATTAAGTTCGGCTTTTGGGATAAGGAGATGATTGATGGGGAAAAAATAACCCAATTAGCCAATTTGCTCGGTTTGGAAGAGTTAAGAGCTCAACTGGCTGGTTTTTTGAAATCTCCCCTATCTCGTCTCACGACGAATCTCAACGGCAATTTGCTGAAATTATTATTTCTTTTAAAGACGAGAGGGGGTGAAAATTAATGGCAGAAACAACAAAACTTCAAAAGCTCATTGAGGAAATTGAAAAACTTTCTGTTTTAGAATTAAACGATCTGGTTAAGGCTTTAGAGAAAAAATTTGGCGTTACAGCTATGGCTCCAGTCGCTGCTCCCGCCACCGCCACTGCTACTCCAGCTCAACCAACTGAAGGTGGCGAAGCAATTCCCGAGGGCCAAACTACTTTTAATGTGGTCTTGGCCAACCCAGGAGCTAATAAAATCGGTGTCATTAAGATGGTTCGGGAAATCAACCAAACTTTGGGCTTAAAAGAAGCTAAAGATTTGGTGGAAAGCACCCCTAAAGAAGTTATCACCGGCGTCAATAAAGCCACAGCTGAAGAAGCCAAGAAAAAACTTGAAGGAGCTGGGGCAATGGTGGAATTAAAGTAAGAACCTGCCTTCGGCAGAACCTTGTTTTTCAAATAAGAACCTGTCGCCTCAGGCGACAGAACCTTGATTTTCAATTAATTCTTTTTTGACGGACCCAAAAGACAATTCCAAAATTTGCTCAAAATTAGTGAAATCTTCAATTCTTTTGCTAAATTTTTTCGCTGATAACATCTTTAATCATCATAACATATCAAAGCCAATCTGGATATTGACAAACTCTGTTATACTGTGATACTTTAAATTGTAAAGAGTTATAAAAAGCTTCAAGAAGACCGTCAATTTATTGAACGGATGAATTGAAGCTGTTAAACATCTTCCCTTAGGGGTGAAACCCTAAACTTTAGTTTAGGAAAGATGTTACTTAAAGTTATTAAAAATGGCAAATTCAACTAAATCCTTAAGGCTTGAAGATCTCCCTGATTTGTTAACGGTCCGGGAGGTCGCAGAAATTTTAAGAGTTTCTCCGCTTACCATCAAGCGTTGGGGTAAAAGGGGTAAACTTCCGGCCATTAGAATTAACTCCCGCGGTGACCGCCGCTACCGCAAAGAAGCAGTTTTGTGGTTATTGGGAATGCAGAGTAAGGGTTAACCCCTCTTAGAAGCGTTGCCAAAGAAAATTCCAGTAATGAAACTTTCAAAATTTTACGGCAACAACTTAAGAAATTGGCTCACTTTTTCCGGATAAAGAGATATCACATTGTTTTGCTCTTGTGGATCGACCATAAGATCGTATAATTCAAGAGGTCTTTGGTCATAATAAAATCTCCAATTTTGATCCTGAATCCCAACGAGGGTATTTAATTCACTTCTAACATATTTATTCGTTTGAGCAAACTTTTTTCCTATTATCAAGCCTGATAAGTCAATACCCTCTAAGGAAGATCTTGGCGTTATCCCTGTTAGACTTATCGCTGTGGGATAGATATCAATCCCCTGAACTATTTCCATTATTTTTTTGGGCTTAAAACCAGAAATATGAATTATTAGAGGAACCTGGGTCGAAGTTCTATAGAGATTGTTTGCATGAAATAAGTCATTATGTTCCATAAACTCTTGTCCATGATCTGCAGTAATAATTAAAATCGTATTTTTGGAAAGTCTTGGATCTTCCATCAAGGCAAAAAGTTTACTAAGTTTTTTGTCTAAATTATAGATTTGTTCATCGTATAAAGCTTTTATGTATTCAACTTGTTTTGGATCATTAATATCAATTTTGGATAGATGCCGAGCCATGTAAGAAGAATCGATAATAAACTCTGGAAGAGTATAAAAAAGAGCTTCTGCTTCTTTTATATTTTCCGGTTTTTTTAGTTTTTCCGCAACCAGCTTGAGAGAATCTTTTTCTTTATATGAGTCAAAATTTAATTCATTAATAATGTCGATGGCAAAAGGTAAAAGGTTAGGTGAAAATTTACTAAATTCTTGCCATGTCATCAACATATTAGAGAATTCTGGCAAATCTGTAAAAAGAGGTTTTGATTTGCTGTTACTAAGATAAGGTTCATGGACTGAATAGGTATGTAAAAATAAAAAGGTTGGTTTTTTTTGTTCGGCGCTTTCAGTTAATTTCGAATAGGCCTCATCCCATCTATCAATATCAAAACCATCATTAATAATATTAAAACCTCTCTCAATACCGCGATCCAGGGGAAGATGGGGGTCATTGATTGGTCCATAGTAAATAGTTTGATAGCCATTTAACTTAAATAACTGAGCTAAGGTTAAATAATTTTCATTCAAAGAATCCGCAAAAATTTTTGTCATTTTGTGTGTATGGGGGTAAAGTGAGGTAAAAATCGAGAAATGACTTTCCAAGGTAATCGAACTTTGAGAATATGAATTTGAAAAAAGAATATTTTTATCGGCAAAGGCGCATAAATTGGGGGCTGTATTTTTTTCATAACCATAACAAGGAAGATGTAGCGCAGAAAGTGTGTCTATAGATACTAAAATTACATTACATTTGTCACAAACAGGCTTATTATACCAAGCAATTCCTAGAATCATCATCAGTAAGACAACACCTGTCAATATGAAACCTGTAATTAATCTAAAATACTTAAATTTCTTAAATTTTTGCTTAAATGAACCTAAAAATTTCATAAATGGATGAAAATTGATAAAATCTGTTATATTTAATATATCATGCTGTTTGTCAGAAAAAAATGGAAATTGCTTTCACTTTTTATAGTTATAATTTTTGTCTCTTTGGGAATATATCTCGGTATTAACACGCTATCCTGTCAAGGCTTGGCGTGTTTATCTTTAGAAGATCGCGATCAATATAAAATCGAAAAAATCTATGAAAAAAGTAAATATCTATTTCGCGCTCTTTATAAAAAAGATAATATTTTACTGCGAATGGAAACACGACCGAATTCTTCGTCAGAAGAAGCTGAACAAGCAATTCAAACTCAACTAGTCAAAATAAAAGGACTATTTGGAGACGCCGCATCTCCTTATCCAGGTGAAATCTCTGATGTAATTTCTTGTAACGAGGAGTACAAACCGGTTTATTCAACCAAGCAACAGAATGGAATTCAAGTCTCATACTTTACCGGCTTTGTCAACGAACGTTTAGTTTTCGGATCTTGTACGAATGACCAGATAGCGTACCATGATACCTTGGTTATGTTTTATTGCGACAAGCAAAAAAAATTTTATCAAGTTGAGATAATTGTTCCCTACCAAGATTATCTATTATCCCCAGAAAAATATCAGCAAATTTTAAACTCTATTGCCTGTAGAAATAATCTTTCGTTATTTAAAAACTGATATTGTTTTCCCTTGTACGAAGTCAGGAATCTTTACTTTTAGCGCCGTCATAATAGTTGGGTATTCATCAATTAGCTTAAACGGCTTCTCCCCTAAAAAGTTATTCTCTTTAACCCCTGGTCCCATGATAATAAAGGGCGTCCACATCCCTGGAATATCTTCTGCCTTAACAGCCTGTTTATAACCCGTTTCCAAAGCTTCTGTAAAAACCGCCAAATCTTCTGACATTTCTTCACCCCAACCGAAACCAGGATTGTTGGCGATTACCAAATCACCCGCCCTATCCGGATCAAGTTTTAACACCTCTTTAACATCTTCCCATTTAACCACCTGAGCCAATGGTTTTTGGCCATCTGCATCCTGCAGATTTATCAAAGCCTCTTCAACCTCTTTTCTCAATTTTTCATATTCTGGGCCCGAAGCCCGCTTATAATTACCATCCAATCCGTTGGGATTAATATAAACGTGCGCCATTTTTAGATAAATTACCTTAGTCTTTTTCCAATCGATAATAGGTTCACCAGTTTGCGAATCTATCTTAAATTTTAACCAACCTTTTTGGGCAAAAAGATTATTTAAATTGACTCTCCTGTTTAAGGGAATCGCCCCATGGTCAGAGCTTAAAACAATATAGGTATTTTTATCGGCAATTTTTAAAATCTCGCCAATTATTTCATCAGTCTTTTTATACATATCAAAAACTTCTTCCCACAATTTTGACCTTTCAGTCTCGGAAATATCTTTATAGCGAGAACTGTTTTGATCAAGATAGCCCATCCACCAACGGCTAGTTAACATCTGATTAGGGGTGTATATGTCATGAATAATTATATTCGGATAACCAGTCTGGCGAACTGCACTAACGGCTTTTTTATGCCATTGAAGAGACATATTGGCTTCGTCTATAAAAGCCTGTTTATCTTCAGGATAGTAAACTAATTGCGGCGGAAAATTATCCACAAAGTCAACCATTGGACCAGTAATATTTCTGACTTGATCGGCTATATAATTTGGGTAAACAATACTTTGGTTTAAGCTGTCATAAAGCAATCTAATACGAAAAAAACCATCGCCATCAAGTTTTATGACCAATGCTTTTACGCTAGAATTAATTAGCAATTCCTCATTTTCCGGTTTCCATTTTAAAGTAATTGGTTGCCAATCGCTCCATTGCCCTTGAGATAAATCAGCAAAAATAATTTTCTTATCTAGAGACAAACTTATTCTATCGTAATTTTTATTCTGATCATCCGTTGAATCATAAATATAACCATAAACTACTCCTCCCCAACCCTCTAATTTAATTTCTAAAGGAGCCGCATAACTTTTTGGGGGATTTTGCCAATTTTGAGGCTGTTGTGGGTCAAGATATTGGGTAAGTTGTGCTCCAAAGAAAAATAGCCTAGCCGCCCGACCCTGTTTAATTCTTTGGGAAAGATTACCTTTTGCTTCAAAATTAAGAGGATAAAAATCAGCCCCCCAGCCGCCCCATCTTCCCCTATACACTTCACCTTCATTAATCTCTGGAGGAGTAGAACCAGGAATAGATAGAGCCGCTACATTATAACCATTATCTTCTAGGGTTTTCCAAATGGCCGTCACTTTTCTGGCGACAGATCGAAAACCCGGGACTGCTACCTTATCCAATGGCTTTCCAATGGTATGCATTGGGCCATCGTTAACTCCATTGATTTCGGGATATGAACCAGTAAGCAACGTCGCAAAATTAGTCGGAGTGTGACTCGGAAAGTTAGGATACACATAACCGTAAGATCCTCTCTCCATCATTTTCTTTATATTCGGCAATTTGCCTTCTTCAGCCCACTGATAAAGATTAAATAATTCTGGATCAGCTCGAAAACCATCTGGAATAAACCAATAAAGTTTGAGTGGTTGTTTGGATAACAAGCCAGGTTTTTTAAAATTAAAGGACTTTAAGGCTATATAGCCCACCAGCAGTAAGGTAAGAATAAGAAGCATTACAAATAAAGACTTCTTACTTAATAAATATTTTGACTTTTTATTAACCGCCATTATTTTTAATATAAACTTGACCAAATCTCTTTGTCAACTTTCAATAATTTTATGAAATATAATTTAATCTCTTCAAATATTTTCAATCTCTAAAATCTTATCTCGCCAAAAACCTGGCTCTTCAACTTCTATAACTTTCTTATCTAAATAGCTCTGACAATGTTCCTTTGGGAAAAAATACTCAAGACAATTATTTAATACCTCTTTTAATTTATCTTCCTCGCCAAGTTTTTGGTATAAACTTGCCGTCTCAAGATGAAAATAGGACCATTCTGGTAAAATCTCTTTCGCTTTTGTCCACCAATAAATAGCTTTCTGGTAATCGCCACTCTTTAAATATTCTTCCCCTAACAAGTAAAGATTTTTTGCCAGATCAGCACTAAAATGGGTAGGATATTTTGCTTTCTCCAGCTTTTGCCCCAAGAAATTTAAAATTTTCTCTTTCTCTTCTCTTCTTCCTAGTTTCTCCTCAATTTTTAATCTCTTTTGATAAAGTTCGTAATCATCCAGCGGGTTAAAAGTGATAGTTTTTTGGTAATAATCCGCCGCCTTTAAAAGATTCCCCCTCCTTTCAAAATAACCCCCTATCCAAGAATAAATCTCGTTATCCTCTCGGTTAAGCAAAAGAGCCAAGGGAATAATTTCCTCCTCCACTCGCTGGTAATCATCAAGGTCTAAATGATATCTAAATTTCTCTTTGTCCCAAGGGTAAAATTTTAATTCTACCGAGTTGCTAAAAATCATGGAAAGAGCAAAAAGAAATAAAATCATGGCTAAAAATAAAAATAATCCGGTGGTAATCTTACTCAAATTTTTCATTACTTAAGCCCCCTAGCAAAACTAAAAAAGTTAAAGCAATGGCCGGAAAATGCCAACCAAAATCTAAAATAGACTGAAGGGCAGAAAGAATTAGTCCCCAAAAAACTCCGATTAATAAAGGGGGGTTTTTCTTACTAACAACTAAAAGGGCTTGACGAAAAGCTTTAGCCAAAAAAGCTAGAACAGTTAAAAAGCCAAAAAGTCCTACTTCCACTAAAGTTTGCAAATAAAAATTATGAGTATACCAAGACCAACTTGAAGGAAAACTTTGGAAACGTAAGGCTACTAGACGAAAAGTCCCCAGCCCCCAACCAAAAATTGGTCTTTGCAAAAAACCCAACCACGCTTCTCGCCAGTAATTTAATCTTCCTTCATAATTTAATGGTTTAATTAATTTTTTCGCTAAAAAACCATTAGGATTTTCTTTTAAAACATCCCAACCAAAGCCAGTGAGTGGTAATAAGGAAGTCAATAAAAGAGAAACTATTGAGAAAAAAATAAGAATCCCTAAAATAACTTTCCCCTTTTTAAGCTTAATTTTTAGTTGCCGAATTAAAGGGAAAATAATTAAGGGAAAAAAGAAAAAGGTTGTTCGAGAAAAGGTAGAAAGGAGAGCTAGAAAGAAAAAAATCGTCAAAAGAGTAAAAATTAACTTTTCTTTTCCTTTACTGACTAAAAAAAGACTGAGGGATGGCAAAAGAACAAAGGGGAGATATTCCGCCAAGTGGTTATGACCATATTGAGCATAAGTAAGGTTTAACATTGAGTTTGGTTTCAGAGAAAAGGGTAAAAAATACCAAAAAGAAAGGATAGAAAGACCCACTCCCGCTAGAAAAACCGCCCAAAGAGCCATTTTGAGCTCCTGAGGGGTCTTTATTATTACTCTTGACAAATTAAAAAGAACCCAAAGGGACAATAGTCGAAAAAAAGCCGGTACGGACAAAGAAAGACTACTGGAAAAAATCAAAGAAATAAGGGATAATATTAAAAATAAAGAGGATAGCCAAAAAAGGCTATCTAATTTAATTTTTAATTCTTGTTTTGCTAAGATAAATAAAATCAAGGGTAAGGGTAAGACAAAAAGAACAATTTGGCCAATTTGACTTGTCCCTCCATCTAAAAAGGGCAAAATAAGTAAAGCTAAAGAAAGTAAAAACAACGCCATCATGTCATTTTACCAAAAATTTGGCAAAAGAATAATTGATTTAATTATCTCAAGTATAGCTATTTTGCTTCTTTGGCCATTTTTTTTGCTGGTAAGTTTGTTAATTAAAATTAACTCTCCTGGACCAGTAATTTTCAAGCAAAAAAGGATGGGTAAAAATGGCAAAATTTTTATTCTTTACAAATTCCGAACAATGGTAAAAGATGCAGAAAACCTAAAAGAAAAATATTGTCACTTAAACGAAGCTGACGGGCCGGTCTTTAAAATCGATAACGATCCCCGTTTTACCAAAATTGGCAAGGTCTTATCTCATACTGGTTTTGATGAGTTTCCTCAATTTTTTAACATTTTAAGAGGGGAAATGAGTTTGGTTGGCCCAAGACCATTGCCAGTCGAAGAAGAAGCCAAAATTCCCTCAAAATATCAGCTGAAAAGACGTCAAGTAAAACCAGGCATTATCTCTTCATGGCTTGTTAAGGGAGCTCATAACCTTTCTTTCAGACAATGGATGTTGCTTGACCTTAAAGATGTCCAAAAAATGGGTTTTCTTTATGATTTAAAGATTGTCTTTGGAAGTTTTGTTTTGGTTTTAAAACTTACTCAAGGGGAATTATTCAAAAAAATTTAAGTAAAAAATTCCTTAACTTTATTAATCACGTATCCAACTTCTTTATCGGTCATTTCTGGGAACAAAGGCAAAGATAAAACTGAATTGGCTGTTTTTTCTGCGATGGGAAAATCGCCTTTTTTATAGCCTAGGAATCTCAGCGAAGGCTGAAAGTGAAGAGGGAAAGGATAATAAATGCCAGTATGAACTCCATTTTTAGCTAAAAACTCTTTTAATTTATCCCTTTTGTTAAAACGAATGGTGTAAACATAGAAAGAGGGATCGCAAAAAGAAGGAATCTTTTGTGATTTAAAAGGCAAATTGGCAAAAGCTCGATTGTATTCTCTGGCAATCATTTTTTTTCTTCTGATATTTTGCGAAAAATACTTTAATTTGATATTAAGTACCGCTGACTGAAGATTATCAATTGTCCCCGTATAACCAATAACTTGATGAATATTTTTATCCTTATCGCGACCATGATTACTAATCATTTTTATCTGATGAGCCAATGATTTTTTATTGGTGGTAACTACCCCAGCATTCCCATAGGCCCCAAAACTCTTGGATGGATACAAAGAAAAACAACCAATGTCTCCTAAGCTCCCTACTGGTTTACCCTTATATAAACTTCCTTCGGCGTGAGCAGCATCCTCAATTACAACTAAATGGTATTTTGAGGCAATTTTTAAAAGCGAATCCATATTTACCGGCACGCCATAAAGATGAACTGGGATAATACCTTTTGTTTTTTTGTCAATCACTTTTTCAATTTGGCTAAGGTCTATATTCATCGTTTGAGCTTCAATATCCACGAAAACCGGCTGAGCATCAACATTAACAATCGCTTCGGCGGTGGCAATAAAGGTAAAGGGGGTTGTAATAATTTTATCTCCGGCTTTTACACCTAAAGCTTTCAAGGCAATCATTAGGCTATCAGTCCCTGAACTAACACCGAAACAGTAACGACAGGCGACTAATTTACCAAATAGTTTTTCAAATTTCCCTGTCTCTTCTCCGTAGCAATACTCTCCTTTCTCTAAAACGGTAAAAATCTTTTCCTCAATTTCTTTTTTAATAATCAGATATTCTCTTTTAAGATCTAAAAATGGCACCTGCATTATTTTGGACATGATTTTAAAACTTTTTCCAATATTTTTACTTCGGGCAAAACCCGTTGGCCGCTGGTTAGCGGCTCTTTATGTTTAAAAATGCTTTCAAAAAAATTTCCCAAAACATTTTTCAAAGTTTCCTTTTTATGCTTCATCACCAACTCTTTCCTTAAATTTATCTTTTTATCTTGGTTGTAATCAAAAATTTTTATTTCATCGGTTTCCTTATCCCTTTTTTGCCAAAGACAAACACCTTTTGAACCATAAAAAACCATTTCCCGCCGGGCTAAAGGTGCTGTCCAGCTTAAGAAAGAATTGGTAACAATACCACCAAATTTAAGGGTTATAAAGGCGTTATCAAAATATCTATTTAACAAACGTTGGGTATTTATATTGATAATTTTGCAATTTTTGATATCAAAAAGAAAATTAAAAATACTCAAATCATGTGGTAATAAGTCAACCAAAACGTTTGTTGACGGCTTGAAAATATTGGAAGAAAAGCGGAAGGAATCAACCCTTAAAAGATTACCTATCTGCCCCTTTTTAATTTTTTGACTTAAGTTTAAAAAACTGGTATCAAAGATAAACGTATTATCAACCATTAAAATCAGATTGTTTCTTCGGGCTATTTTAACCAACTCTTGAGCTTGATAAAAATTAATTGCCAGGGGTTTGGTAACTAAAATATGCTTTCCCCTCAATAAACATTTTTTGGCTAAACGAGAATGGGAGTTTTCATCGCTAGCAATAATCACCGCCTCAACCTTGTCTAAAACCCCCTCAAGACGCCGGAAGAAATCAAGTTGATATTTTTTAGCCTTTCTTTTCTTTCTCTCATCAATATCCACCACATAAACCTTATCTACCCAATCCCCCAATTTATTCAGGGAATTAAAGATAATTTCCCCCCAATAGCCAAAGCCAACAATTGCGATTTTCATTTTATAAAAGCTATAATTTATTATTATACAAGCCGAAAGCGCAGTATAATTTAAAAAGTGAACTCCAAAACAACCACGTCTATTATAACTCTAACCAAAAACCGGGTGGAATTATTAGAAAAAAATCTTATTTCATTAATTAAACAAACAATTAAACCTGATGAAATTATTATTATTGATAATAATTCTACTGATCAAACCCAAAAGATTATTCAAAATTACAAAAAGCTTTTACCCATCAAATCATTTAAAAGTTCTGCCTCTGGATATTCTGAACTTTACAATCTGGGCATTAAAAAAGCAAGCAGTAAGTTAATTTGTTTTTCGGACGATGACTGTATCACCAAAAAAGATTGGCTAGAAAAGCTGATAGAAAAACATCTTGAGTACCCTCAAGATATCATCCAAGGGCAAACTTTTAGCCTACCTAAAAACAATCTTTACGCCGAAATTATGGGCAATCATTATCAAAATTGGCTTCAGTCGAATCTTATCGGCAAAGAAGAATTAAGATTTTTGGATAACAAAAATCTAGCTGTGCCTAAAAATATTTTAGACAAATATGGCGATTTTTCCACAAAACAAAATATTGGTTCAGAAGATGTTGAATTTGGTCTACGGATGAGAGAAAGTGGTGTAAAAATTATTTTCCAACCCCAAGCCATTGCCTGGCATCATGAAAGAGATACTCTTGTAGGATTCATTAAACAGCATTACCGTATCGCCAAAAGTGAAGCATCTTTAGATAAAACGTTGAGGAGTAAGGAAAAGGTTGGTCTTTTCCCAAAAAAGAAAACCTTAATGAATCTTCAATCTGCTTTTAAAAATGAACTTAGATATCTTTCTAGAAAAGAATGGTTAAAAGCTTTAAAACTACCTTTCGTCTATTTTTTAATGGCTTTCATTAGAACCTCTGGTTATTTTCAAAAAAATAAAGGATGAAAATTAATAAAAACCAGATTATTTTTTTCTCGATTGCGCTTCTTTTTTTAACTGCATTCATTTTTATCAGTAAGTATATTAAGGCAGATAAAACCCCTCCGCATTGGGACTATGCCATGCATTTAAATTATACCTTGACATATTATGAGAATATTAAAGAATTTAATCTTGGAAAAATTTTTTCGACTTATGTCTTTTATCCACCCTTAAATTACCTAATTTTAGCTCTTTTCTTTTTAATTTTCGGCTATTCAAAACTAATTTTGTTAATTTTTAATTTTTCTTTACTAACATTACTCAGTTGGGTTATTTATCGATTTACAATAAAACTTTTCGATTCTTCCATTGCTTTAATCAGTCTTTGTCTTCTTTTACTTCTTATCATTATCTATCACCCAGCCTGGATTCTAATTTGGGAGTTAATGCTCGATTTCCCCCTAATGGTGATTATTTTTATCTGTTACTGTGTTTTTCATTTGTCTTTTAAAAATAAAGATTTCAGCTTTAATAAATCTGTTCAGCTGGGTCTCCTTTGTGGTAGCGCCCTGCTTATTAAATGGAGTGCCATTATTTATTTAGTAGCACCAATCGCTTTTTATCTTTTTCTGGCTTTTAGAGATGGTAAGATTAAAAAAACTTGGGTTTTCTTTCTGTCTTTTGTTTTCTTGGCTGGGGGTTGGTATTTTTCTCATCTCAAACCTCTTCTGGGAGATTTAAAAATGTATAGCATCACCCAGGGGTTTATTGATCAAGATCCCCAGGGATTAAAGTCGATTGGTTTTTATTTAAAAAATTTTTACTTCACGACCGAACCTCTAATTTTCATTATTCCCCTTTCTCTTTTATTGGCTTTGAGTGAAATTATCAAGAAGAAAGAATTTTTCAAGAAAAATTGGGAGACTTTTTTTGACTGGTCCTTTTTAGGCTTTCCTTTTTTATTTTTTACGCTTTTAACACCCAATAAAGATCCACGATATCTTTATCCTTTTTATATTTTGTCAATCATGATTTGTTTCTGGCGAATACCCAAGTATTTTGACCTGAAAAAAATATGGTGGGCTTTCCCTCTAATCTTAATCATTATGATTGTCGTCTTCCCTCATTCTCTACCACAAGCAAAAAATGATTCTTTAATTAATGAGTTGACCAGAATTTTATTAAAAGATGGGCCTAGAGATGTCGCCTATTTTTTTGAATCAGACTCCTCTTCTTTTAATTACGCCAATGTCATGTTACTCCATCATCAATTGAGACTTAAGGGTAAAAACTACCCTGATAATTTTTATCTTAACCAAATGAATACATTAGATGAGCAAGTAATTCATGGTTGTCATCATACTTATTTACCAGAAGCCATTTTTATTTTCAAAGAAGATAAGTTTATTACTCCAGATTATAAATGGCAAGCCTCCTTTGAAGAAGACTGCCCCTTAGAATTCAGAAGCCAATATAAAATTAAAGAAGAAATTGATCTTTATGGCGATAAACTTATTTACCTAAGCAAAAAAGCTGACTAATTACCTTCATTTTGTTTTTCTTAATTTGTTCTTTGGAGGTACAAATCAAAAAACAATCACCACATTGTTCGGCCTTGCTCGAAAATTCTTTTTTTTTGTGGCTCCGCCAAATTGACTTAAAAGATTGTTTGTTCAAATCCCCTATTAACCAATTTTTAAGATGGCAAGGATAAACATTACCCTCGGGATCGACATAGAAAAAATTTTCTCCTGCCCCACATTTTAAAGGTCGCTTACCAATTTTGATGTAATTGATTGTCTGTTCATAAAACCACCTCTTGGCCATATTACTTAAAGGTAAAGGTGATTTAAAAAAGGCGGCCACTTTTTTCAAAACCTCCGTCGTCATTCTTTTGTTAGGTATTAAAGACAGATGGTTTTGACCAAAGTAAATCGGTGAATCGCAAACCAAGTTCAAGGAAAAATTCAGTTTTTCTTCCTTGCAAAAATTCAAGATTTTCTTAATTTCATTTTTATTAACCTTAGTTAAGGTAAAAATAATTCCCAAGTCTTTGACTCCGCTTTGTTTAAGAACTTTTAAGCTTTTAATGGCTTTTCTAAACGCTCCTTTAATCCCTCGCATTTTGTCATGAGTCTCCTCCATCCCATCCAAGGAGACCCTTACGGCTAAATTTTTATCCTCCCTAACCAGGGCAGGTATTATTTTTTTAATCTTCTGGGGCAAAAGACCATTGGTGGTAATCAACAGTCTAACTGAAGGGTGGTTTTTTTTAAGAATTTTGACGATTCCCGGCAACTCTGGATGTAAAAAAGGCTCACCACCGGTAAGATCAATATCTTTCAAACCCTGGGGTAATTTTTTAATGACATTTAAAGAGAGATGTTTATCATTTTGCTTCTTCCAAATATCACAAGCTAAACACCTTGAATTACATTGATTGGTAATCGAAATAATCGCGCTTTGTGGATTATTCTTCTTCATAAGGAGCAAGTCTTTCTGTATAAGAAATTAAATTTTGGATTAATTTTTGGTCCGGCTCAAGATTTCTTTTATCTTTCACCATGTTAGGTTTTTTAAGATAAATAGCCAATCCTTCCTTTAATTTTTGAGAAGGTAAAATAGTCTTTATCAACCCTTTTTGGGCCAAGGACACAGTAAAGATTTCTTGGTGACTATTAACGTGTTCATTTAGTCCCACTAATCTGGGAACAACCAGGGGTTGATTTTGGGCGTATTTTAAGGCTAAAAAAATAGTGGCTGGTCCACCATGAGTAATAACTACCCTGGCGTTTTTAAGATAATAAACCATCTTATTAAAGGGTAGGTCTTTAAAAACTTTTACATTTGGGTATTTAAATTGGTAATCACTGACTCCACTTTGGACAATTAACTGCTCGTTCAATCGCAAATTACACATTGCTTCGTCTACTGTTTTTAAAAGCCGGTCAAAGGAAAATCTAGTTGTACCCACGGTTAGAAAAATCACAGCGTTGACCCCCAAAATTCAGCTTTTTTAAAAAATTTCTTTTGACAGGATTGCTGAACTAATAATTTATCGACTAATAACGAGGCTAAACGGCCACTTAGGCTGGGAAATTGAATAAAATCATAAGGCTCCATAAAGATTAATTTGCAACCAAAAAATTTGGCCACTAAAAAAACCGGCGGGGCGATCCCGGCGCCGCAGCTAAAAAGTAAATCGGGCTTTTCTTTTTTCAAGATTTTCCAACCAAGGAAAAAATTTCTAATGGCATTGATTAAATGGCGCGATTCAGGAAAATGGCCGTAATAAATTCTTTCTCCTTTCAGAAGAAAACCACTGTCTTCTCCTTTTTGGGTAATCCAAAAACGGTCATATCGACTCCACCACTCTTTCAATTGGTAAACCTGAAACAAATGACCCCCCCGGGAAGTAATAAGACCAATTTTCATTGAAATTTTTTAACTTTAAAATATTCTATCGAATAAGCCATTCTACCAATTTTGTAAGGTAGTGGATATAAAAATAACATCAACCAAAAGATTAATTTTTGCTGAAAATTTAGATTTTCAATTTCCTTTTGACAAGTTCTCAACCAAGCCCAGTAAGAATAATTTAAAGGTTTGTCTCGATTTTCAATCTTTTGTTTCCGGCAAATCCATTCATCAGCCACTCCTTGATAAAAATTTTTAACCAACAATTCTTTAAAAGAACCCCAGTTTTGGTGGAAAACAATCATTTGGGGATAATAAAAAAAATTTCCCTTCTTAACTAATGTTTCACCAGCCACGCTATCAACATTAACACCATGAAATAAAACATCAGGATCAAAGGAAAAATTTTTAACAATTGCTCTTTTGAAAGCTAGGTTTTTGGTATCGAAGAAAGTATTCTCTAAAGTCAATGGTTGAACTTGATTAAAATTTTTAAAATTTTCCATTAACCAACGCCAGTAATAACATTGATAGATATTGGTATAAATGTTTTTTCTTAAAAGATTCTCTACCCTACCAACGATACCGTCAGGTTTTGGGTTCTTCTGAAAAAAATTAATGATATTTTCCACCCAATTTTTGTCAGCGACACAGTCATCATCAATGAATATTAAAATATCTCCTTTAGCTAACTTTAGGGCTCTATTTCTGGAAAAAGCTTCACCTTTAATTTTTTCTTGAAAGTAGTCAATTTTAATTTTTTTCTTAAATTCAAGAATCGCTTTTTCTGTTTTTTCTCCAGAACCATTATCAACCACCACAATTTGATCTGGCAACACAGTTTGTTTAATTAAAGAAGCGAGACATTTTTTTAAGATTTGGGGTCTATTTTGGGTAAGAATTAAAACACTGGCTTTAAAAATCATCGTAAGTTTATTATACTACGCTTGTATGAAAGTCGCCTTAGTTCATGATTCTTTAACTGAATTTGGCGGAGCTGAAAAAGTCTCTCAAGAAATTCTTAATATTTTCCCCAAGGCAGAAGTTTTTACCAGTTATTATCAGCCAAATATTCTTCAGAATCATTTCCCCCAACTTAAAATCTCAAAAAATCTCCATGTTTCTTGGTACCAAAACTTCCCTAGAAAAACAACCACCACTCTTCAATTTTTATCACCCTTTATCTGGAGGTTTAATGAGCTAAAAAATTTCGATCTGGTTGTTACCAACTCGGCGTATTATCTTGCCCCTCTGGCAACTCTTAATATCACTAAAACTATTCATTACCTCCAAACTCTTCCCAAAAATTTATTCGGATTAGAAAAACAAACATTTTGGCAAAAAAAATTACCCTTTTCCTACCAGAAAAATCTTTATCTAAAATCTCTCAAAAAATCCTCAAATTTAATTGCAAACTCAAAAAATATTCAAGAAAAAATTAAAAAAACCACGGGCTTTGATTCAATAGTTATCTATCCCCCCATAGAAATTCCCCCAACCCTGCCGGCTGAAGAAAAAAAAGAATATTATTTGATAATTTCCAGAATTGATGATACTAAATCTCTAGAATTAGCCGTTAAGGCCTGCAATCGCCTCAATTTGCCCTTGAAAATCGCCGGAGCAACCAACAATCCTTCTTATTTAGAAAAACTAAAAAAATTAGCCGGTAAAAATGTTGAATTTTTGGGTTTTGTCACCGAAGAAGAAAGAAAAAAGCTTTACAAAAAGGCCTATGCTTTTTTGTTCTGTTCAAAAAATGAAGACTTTGGTATCGCCCCCGTGGAAGCTATGGCTTTTGGCGTACCGGTTATTGCCTATTTTGGTGGTGGGGCTAAAGAATCAATTATCGACGGTCAGACCGGTCTTTTTTTCCACCATCACTCCTGGTCATCGATGGCGGAAGCAATTAAAAAGCCGACAAAATTAAATTTCGACCGGAAAAATCTTTATTTTCAGGCTAAAAAGTTCAGTAGGGAGAAATTCCGGAAGAATTTTACAACCTATATCAAATCTGTTTTAAATCAATAATGATTGGGTAAAGACTTACCTTTTGGAAGTGAAGGGGTAGAATCTGATCAATTTTTACCCGAACATCATCAAAGAAATAATATTCATTATTAATCTTTTTAGTCCTAACCTTCAAGGTTAAATAAACGTCTTTTTTCCTCGGATCAAATTTTTGGTACACATTACCTTTATCATCAAAAGTGTTCTTCTGGGCGGGCAAAACTTCTTTATTTAAAACCTCTACCATCACCTTGCCGGAAGAATCAAAAATCTTATCCCCCACCTTTATTGCTTCAGCTAAATATGGTTCTACCCCAGTTGTTTCGGAAAAAACAGGAGAATTATCCACCAGCCGAGCTCTTACCTGAAAATAAACTTCTTCATAGTCACCTTTCAACCCATCAACATCAACTACTAAGCCTTCGGCTAAAATCTTGTCTAAATTCACTCTAATTCCTTCCCCTATCCCTACGGTTGTTCCTTTATATTTGTATTCTTTTGAACGACCATTATAGGTAGTTCTTAGTTTTAAAGTCAAATAAACAGCTTTATTAGTTGGTGAAGTATCGTAGAAATAGACATCCAAAACTTCCGCATTTGTTCTCCCCAAACCATCCTTTTCCTTCATGCCGGGCTTAAATAAATAAACAAACCAAGAAGGGGGTGTTGTTGTTGCATACAAAACATTTTTTTCGGTCACTTTTAATTTAACTGTGAGATATTTACTTTGCCGAAAAAAGAAGACGAAAAAAGCTGCTGCTAAAATCAAGAATAAGCAAACAATCAGAATATCAAAAAGTCGCAATTTTGCCAAAAATTTAGTTAATTTTTTTATTTTAAAATTCATACCAAACTCTTTAATTGATTACTACTGGAGTAAATTATAGTGAAAAAGATGATTTCCTGCAAATTAGGAAGAAAAGCTTGGAAAAAATTATTCAAAAAAGGGGCTAATAATCCTAAAAAGACGGCTAATTGAAGAACTTTTATTATTAAATTTGGCTGATTTTTAATGGCTTTTAATAAATTTCTAAAGAAAAGGAAACAGGTCGCAAGAAAAATCAGCAAAGAAAAAACACCGGCCTGAACCAGTAAATGCAAATAACCATTATGAACCGCTTCGGGAAAATAAGATAAAATACTGACTGCTTTGGAAAGTGACTGCTGATAGGAATAAGAAACATCCATACTTAAGCCAACGCCGAAAAAAGGAAATTGCCTGATAACATCGAAAGCTTCCCTAATCAGGTTCATCCGCGTGTAGGCACCGCCATAAACCTGAAAGGCATAAAAGGTATTGACCAAACGAGGCATAAGATAAATGAAAAATATCGGCAGAATAAAAGGTAAACTCAGCAGTAAAAACCTCAAAACTTCTTTTTTAATTTTCAGTCTCAAATGCCATTTTTTCTCCAGAATGAAAAGAAAAGCCAAAAAGCAGATTAAAAAAGATCCCCAAGCTGACCGACCCAAGCTTAAAAGCAAAATCCAGAAACTAGCCATAAAGGCAATAAGCATCACTTTATTTAATTTTTTAAAAAACAAAAATAATGAGGGTAAGAAGATAAAAAGATAAGGCAAAATAAATTGAGCTAATTGATTGGCGTGATAAAAGGTTGCCAAGGGCCTAAAGAAAGTTATTTCTTCATCAATCCCCTGACTTAGCGGAAGGAATTCATGGGAAATTTCCAAAGAAAGGCCTAGGGTTCCTTGTTTCATAAACTGTAGGGTGGTTAAAATTGCCTGAAAAATAACGATGGCCGCAAAAACCATCAAGGAAGGAAATAAAATCTTTTTTTTCTCCTGAACAAGATTTCTTAGATAAAAATAGAAAATAATCGGTTCAAGATAAAAAAGACTAAAAATTAAAGAGATATTTGGCCTGATTGAACCGAAAACAGAAGCAACTACCAGAGAGACAAAATAAAGGATCAAAACCAAAGAAAAAATATCAATCTTAAAAACTTTTCTTTTGCCCATAAGAAAATCTCTGATTAAAAGTAAAAGCATCAGGCCAATAAAAACTTCCTTGACAGAAATCACGATAAACTCAGCTATCCCGTAGGGACGCCAAGGCAAATTAAGTTGTTGGGGGGTTACCAATTCAACCTCATAGGTTTTACCGACTAAAATCGGCCACGAAACTAAAAAAGCTAAAAGAAGTGATTTTTTAAAATCTTTATTCCGAAGATAAAGCAAAAAAAGATAGATAAAGAAAAAAAGAATCAACGTTTTATTATTGAGGTTTAAAAAGAGAAAAAGATAAAAACCTAAGGTTAGAAAGAAAGTATAAAAAGTTTCTTCTTTTAATGCTATAATAATTCTATCAAATGTCTTCATTTAAAAAACAAAGTTCTGCCAAAGGCGGGTTCTTATTTGAAAAACAAGGTTCTGCCAAAGGCAGGTTCTTATTTTTAGAAAAAAAACTAATTATTATTCCTTTTAATTTCCCAAAAAATTGGTCAGCTGATTATATCACACAAACGGCCAATTTCCTCGCCAAAAATAATCAAGTTATAGGTTTTTTGTGGGAAGAAGCTCTTTCTTTAAAAGAAATTTTTATTAATAAAAAAGGTTTTAAATTTATCGAAGCAAAAAATGGTCTTATTTACTTCACTCCGATCCACTTTATTCCCTTAAGACGTTTTCATCTCATTCAAAATTTAAACCTCTTACTAAATATTTATTTATTAAAGTTATATATTTTTATTAAAAGATTTAATCAAAAAAAGAAAATTCTTTGGCTTTTCCATCCTGATTTCTGGTGGCTACCCAGAATTTTCGGCAAATCATATCTTTCCCTTTACGACTGTGCTGATTTTTTTACCTCCCTTAATGCGAAAGAAAAAGAGCAGCTTCATCAGGCAGAAATTAAACTGCTTAAATTAGCTGATAAAGTTGTGGCCAATTCTCAAGTTCTTTATAAAGATAAAAAAAGATACCGTCAAGAAATTTATTTAGTCCCTCAGGGCTTTTCTTTTGAAGCCTTCAAAAAGTCACAAAAATTGCCTTCAAACAGTCCTCTTTTTAAATTAAAAAGACCTCTTATTGGTTATATCGGTGGAATTAATTACCGTCTTGACTACCCCTTGCTAATCAAGCTAGCCAAGAATAACCCTGAATTGACCTTTCTTTTGATTGGCCCTTTTCAAAAGGATTACTTTCAAAATTTTGAACTACAATTAGAAGAATTAAAAAAATTAAAGAATCTTCATTTTCTGGAAAACCAGCCCAGAGAATTATTAGCCGAAATTATTAAATATTTTGATATCTGTCTTATCCCCTATGATATTAAACAAGAATTCAACAAATTCTGTTATCCAATGAAGGTTTTTGAGTATTTTTATGTTGGCAAGCCAACTATCTCAACCCCCATCGAAGAGTTAAAAAGGCTCCAGCCTTATGTTAAGATTGCCAAAGACGCCCAAGAATTTACCAGAGAGATTAGGAAAATATTAAAAACAGGCTGGCCAAAAGGATATGTACAAAAGCAAAAGGAACTAGCCATCGAAAACAGCTGGACCAATAAAATTGAAAAAATTGACCAAATTCTCACTAAAACAACTAAATAATGTCTAAAAAAATTAATCTTTCTATTCTTAGCCCTACCTATCAAAATGAAGAATATATTACCCAGGTAGTTAAAGAGATTTATAAAGATGTCGTTTCTCGGTTTCGAGGATTTTGTGAAGTTATTATCTATGAAGCTGGCAGTACTGATCAAACCAGGAGAATTCTTATCGATCTTCAAAAAAAATTTCCTTTTAAATTAATAAAAACGCCAAAAAGGGTGGGCTATATTACTCAAGTCAAAAAACTTTACCATTTGGCAAGAGGAGAAATCATCTTTTTTTTGGATTCTGATGGCGAATGCCCCCCAGAGGAATTCTGGCAACTTTATAAAATATATCAAAGTGGAAAATATGACATCATCACGGGGGTTAGAAAAAACAGGAAGCCACTTTACCGCTCAATTATCACCAAGCTAGATAATTTCTTAATCAGAAATTTATTTGGGTTAAAAATCCATGACGCCAACTGTGCGTTTAGAATAGTTAAAAGTGGATCAGGTAAAAATTTAATCACTAAATGTGGCAGTCTAAAACACAACTTCAACGCCGAACAGCTCATCTTAGCCAATAAGAAAGGATTAAAAATTACTGAGGTTAGTATTGCTCATCGACCAAGAAAAAGCGTCGTTTCTCCTCCATATAGGTTGTTAAAAATAATTTTCAAAGCTATTTGGGAATTGATTATTTATAAATATAAATTCGACAAAATATGAAAGGATTAAAAAAATATTTTCTTAAATCTTGTGAATTAACCCTGGAAATGACTAAAAGCGAGATTAAGGCTCGTTATAAAAATGCCTTTTTGGGCTTTTTGTGGGCTTTTTTGAATCCTTTAATCCAAATGGCGGTCATCGGCTTTATTTTCCAACACCTGATTAAAACACCCATCCCTGATTATTTTCCGTTCTTGTTTATTGGCCTTTTGGTTTGGAACTTTTTTTCTTATTCACTCACTAAAACTACTCCCTCAATTGTTTATGCCCGGGATCTTATTCATAAATCTAGCTTTCCTCGTGAAGCAATCCCCCTCTCTATTATTTTTTCCAATTTTTTTAATCTTCTTATTGCCTTTTTTTTATTTTTAATTTTTTTATTAATTTCTCAGAAATTCTATCTATTTAGTAATCTTATTTCTTTCCCTTTTTTAATTTCATCATTTTTATGGATTATTCTGTTAATAAGTGGTCTATCTCTTTTATGTTCTGCCTTAAATGTAAAGTACCGTGATATCAATTTTTTTATCCAAGCTTTAATTATTATCTGGTTTTACGCTACACCTGTTATTTATTCGTTAAATATTCTACCTGATGAATATCTGAAAATTTTTATTTTCAATCCTGTCGTTTATCCACTGGAAATGATAAGATTTAGTCTTCTTGGAACAAATTTACCCTCGATAGCTATCTTCTATGGAAATTTATTAATTACCTTAACTTTGATCATCAGTGGATTTTTAATCTTTAAAAAAGAAAATAAAAAATTTTCTGATTGGCTTTAAAATTTAAAATTAAAATATGAAAATCAAAAAAGGTTTTGCTATAAAATTGATTGATGTTTCTAAAAAATATATTCTTCATCACGAAAAACCCACTTTGGTGGAAAATATTTTCCGTTTTAGGAGAAAAGAAGAAATTTGGGCTTTAAAAGATATAAATTTAGAAATTAAAAAGGGAGAAAAAATTGGGATTATTGGCGATAATGGTTCGGGCAAGACTACTCTTTTGAAAATCATTACGGGAATTACATCGCCCACAAAAGGTGAGTTAGGGGTCAATGGGAGAGTGGCGGCTTTAATTGACCTTGAGGCCGGTTTTCATCCAGAATTAACCGGCGAGGAAAATATATACCTAAATGGTATGCTTTTAGGAATGAGTAAAGAAGAAATAAAGCAAAAATTTACTGATATTGTTAAATTTTCTGGGTTAGAAAAATTTATCGATACCCCATTCCACACCTACTCAAGCGGTATGAGGTTAAGGCTTGGGTTTTCCGTCGCTGCCCATTCAAACCCTAACATTCTCCTAATGGATGATGAGGCTATTTTTCTCGGAGATCGAAAATTCCAAAATAAAATTCAGGATAAGATTAAAGACTTCTATAAATTGGGTAAAACAGTCATTATTGTTTCCCACTGGCTAGAATACCTCGAAAAAAATTCTGAAAAAGTAATTCTTATGAAAGATGGGGAAATAAAGAAAATTGGCATTCCAAAAAGTACTATTTCTTATTACAAAAACACTAGGTTTTCTAAAAAAATACAATATTATTAAACTCACTCTGCTATCCATCTACCCATATCTCCAACAAGAAGCTTTCCATCTGAATCTAGCATATAAAAATCATCAGCTTTCTGAAAATTTGGTATTCCCGCAATTATCTTTAATCTTTTAAAATCAAAAAAATCTAAGTTTTTTTTATCAAGAAGATATTGCGCTGCTCTTTGATTTGCTACTGAAACAACTATAAAAATCTCTATTTTCTTTGAATTTACATTTTGCTTCATCGCTAATTCTTTTATCCATCTAAATGTTGCAAAAGCCGTTACTGAAGTACTAAGGCAATCATCGGCAAAAATAATCACTTGATAATTTTTTAAATTTGGTTTAGGCCCATTATTTTTAAGACCAACCATCAATCTACCATCTTTCATAACAATACGACCAACATCATAATCAATAATATTTTCATTCAACACCCCAAGAAATCCTAACTTCAAATAAGTTTTAATAACTAAATTACCACCTGTTTTAGGGGAAAAGAGTAAAGCATTTTTAATATTAGTTTTTTTTAATAATTCATAATAAAGTTTCTCATAAACAGGAATCAAAAATTTTCTATATTTAGCTCTATCTGCAGGATTTTTATGAGTGCAACCCGTGGTATTTATTAATTTGTGAATATTGGACATACTCTGGACCAGTTCTTTGTCATTAAATCCAAGATATCTTAAATTCTCTGTATTTTTCCTGATTCTTTCTTTGTACAGAATGACTTCTTTATTAAATTCTTGAGAGTAGCTAAAATCAATAATCCAATCGTATGGTCCTTCTTTTCCGTGTTTTATGAATTTTTTCTTAACCATAATTAATGAGTTATTCTTGGGATTTATTCTTAAAAATACTGGTATATTCTGATTTGCTCGATAAATCGAATATTCTTCTCTCATTTTTTATTTGTCCTTCCATTGAACAACGTTTTTCTCCAACCAAGCAAAAATTTTATTGATAGCATAGCCTAAAACACCTGTAATAAAAATAGCTGAATACATTGTCTTTGAATCATAAATATATTGTGCATCAACAATACGATGCCCTAAGCCAAATCTTGTGCCAATAAACATTTCTGATACAATCACTACAACAAATGCCGAGGAGATTGCAACACGTAGCCCGACAAACACATACGGCAATGATTCGGGGAAAATTATTTTCGTGAAAAGTTTCCAAGGGCTAAGGCCAAAAAGTTCTCCGGTAACTCTCCGTAACTTCTTACCATTTTTTACACCATACATAGTATTAAAAACGATAATCAAAAACGAAAAAAATGATATCAAAAGAATCTTTGACAAATCACCTATGCCAAACATAAGTGTGAAAAGAGGTATCATTGCAGTGGCAGGTATCGAACGGAAAAAATCAATTAAAAATTCAAAAGTATTATAAATTTTTTCTGAGTAGCCCATTAAAATTCCTACAGGAATACCTAAAATAACAGCTATACTAAACCCAAACAGTGTGCGTAAAAGAGTAATGAAAATATCAGCCCAAAATAGCTGACCACCAAGAAGTTCTAAAAGGCTTTTGCAAACAGCAAATGGTGATGGCAAAAAAAGCTGATTAACAATTCCAGTAGTAGAAATAAGATACCAGATGACAAAAGCCAATAATAAACCAAAAAAATTATAAAGTATTTTCATCCATTTCGATTTGTTTTAATATTTTTGAACGTAATTGTTGAAATTGAGTCGAAATTCTCGTTCTGAAATTTCGTGGCCAAGGAAGATTATTCCCGACAACATCCTTTACGGTTCCTGGTCTTTTGGATAAAATGACAATTTTACTTGATAAATATATTGCTTCATCAATATCGTGAGAAATCATTAATGTGGTCATCTTTTTTTTCTGCCAAATATTTGCAAGCATCTCCTGCATTTTGATCGATCGCTGATAATCAAGTGCACTAAACGGTTCATCAAGTAATAAAATTTCAGGATTAATTATCAAGGCTCTAGCTAGTGCAACCAATTGAGACATACCGCCAGAAATTTGATAGATATGAAAATCTTGAAATTTATCCAGGCCGATTTCTAATAAAGCTCTTTGCCCCAATTTAAGTTTTTTCTTTTTAGAAATTTTTGATTCCTCCAATGGAAGTAAAACATTATCAATAACAGTAGCCCACGGCATTAATGAATCTCGATAATTCTGAAAAACAAATCCTAGTGAGGAATTTTTTGGTGTAATTACCACTCTACCCGAATCGGGTTTTATTAAACCAAGTAGAAGCATAAACAAGGTAGTCTTACCGCTACCGTTAGGGCCAATTATTGAAACAAATTCCTTTTCTTTTATATCAAATGAGATACTTCTTAGTGCTTCTATTTTTTCCTGGGAGTCTTTGTAGGTCTTTCCGACATGTTTAAAAAATATACCCGCCATAACTAATCAAATAAAAAGCTGTTAACTTCGATTCTATTTTTCAAGATTCCCTCGGTAAAAAGAACATCAGCTAATTTTTGAAATGCTTCTTTATCTAATGTCTGTAAATAATCAAAACGAGGAAGGGGCATATCAGTAGCAATATTCTCTTCGATAGGAAAAAATTTTGGTAAAATTTTTCTTGCTTCTGGCTGATTGTTGTTTGCATATTCCATTGATTTGTTAAAAGCTTCAATCAGTCTCTTTACTGCTTGAGGATTTTTATCAATATATGACTTCGAAACAGCAAAAATCCCGGTTGGGGCAGGATCAACTGTAACTATAGCAAAAGGCCCACTAACTAAAATTCTAGAGATTCCTTTTTGTCTTCCAATAGTGGCATTTGGCTCATAGGTTAATACTGCATCAACTTGGCCAGAATCTAAAGCCTGTAAGTGCAAATCTTGCTTCATCTCTTGAATTTGTACGTCTTTATCGGGATCAAGCCCGTTTTCGCGAAAATACTTTTTTAATAAAGTTAGTGCTTGGATACCAGGAAAGCTACCTACCTTTTTACTTTTCAAATCTTTAACTGATTTAATATTTGAGTCTTTTTTAACAATTAGAACATCAAGGGCATTCTTTGTTCCATTGGTATTTACACCAAAAACTTTAAATTGATTAGGAGATTTTTCTTGGACTAAAAGACCTATGGCGGTAGCCGTAGAGGTTATTACATCAATCTGCCCCTGTAATAAAGCATCCATTTGTTGCTGGCTTGTCTCAAAACGAATGGGCTTGACTTCCAGATTCTCTTCGGTAAAATAACCCATTTCATCACCAATAAAATATGGCAAGCAAGCAGCAATAGGCAAATAACCAATCCTGACGATATGCTTCTCTTGTTTTCTAAAAAAGAATATGCTACTTGTAAATAAAATAAAGATAATTATTGTAAGACTTACAAAAAATAGTTTTTTCATATCACCCTACAAATTTATAAATTAATGAGAATTTATACAGTATAAAAAAATACTTATTCGCTGTCAATATACAATATAATCATATATAGAGAAAATTTACTTGATTGGATTCCACAAAATCTTGACAAAAATAAAATTTGCTTTTAAATAGATATAAGTCATGAATAACTATTTCCCCAGGCTAAATGAAAAAGAAATAATTAATCTCCTAAAGCGAAAAGAGCTTGAAAATATTGATGCGATAAAAATTGTGGAAAAATTTTTAATAAAAAAAAGGGGTTATATTTTCAAAATACCCCCTCCAAAAACACCTGTAATTCTACTTATGTCAGGGGGATTAGATACTACAATTACCGCCGCAATTCTTATGGAAAAATATAAACTAGAAGTTTACCCTTTATTTTTAAGACGAGCACGTGGACAATGTGGAGCAAAAAAAGAAGAATCTTCTGTTAATTTTTTCTCAAAAATTTATACAAAAAGATACCCTAAGCAATTCCATTGGCCTATGAAACTAAACATGCCTATGCCACCCCGTGAAATAGGTTTACCAATAATAAAAACTTCTAATGAAATTCTTAAAAAATGGTCCGAACAAAGAAGAGGAATTCCTGTGTATACCTCGCTGTTGGTTTCTTATGGCGTTCAATATGTATATTTCTTAGAAACCACACAAAAAATTAAAATAAGAAACATTTTTTGCGGAGTAGTGAATTATGATGGAAACCAAATGGCACATCAAACACTAACTGCATTGAGGACTACGATGTTAGATATATGCTGCCAAACGAAAGATTTTTCATGGCAAGTTGTTTCTCTTGCGGTCGAAAAAGAATTAGGTTTTTATTTTAGCAAGGACACATTTATTAAGTGGGGGCAAAAACATAATCTTCCAATCCATCGTACTTGGAGTTGCTATCATGATAATCTTCTTCAATGTGGCAAATGTGGCGGTTGTGAAGGACGAAAAGAATCTTTCTTTAAAGCAGACATTGCTGATAAAACCGCTTATGAAGATCAACCCCTACTAAGAAAACTCTCGCGGTTACTTTTATTTTACATCCTGCCTGAAAAAATAAGTTTTAAAATAATTAATCTTTTTCCTTCACAAAAAAAATACTTTTGCCATTAACAAATCTTTGGTATTATTCTCAAATTTAATTTTAGTAGCTATAAAATGTAAACCATATTTATTTATAAGTCTCTCATGAGCCAATTTTTTATTTTTTATAACCAAAGCTAAACTTAGACTATTTGGGTAAGATACCAATTTTATATTTTTCTCATTACTAAATTTTTTAATAAAAGTTTTCATTACTTTTTTCTTCTTAAGAATTAGACTTTTAAATCTTAACTTGCCCAAATAATTAATTATAATCCAACAAGCAACGGGTGCAACCCCGCTCCTTGAACCCAATAAAGTATTGTCCTTTTCATTTAAATAATCAATTGGTTTTTCAATAAGCTGTCTTAATTCCTTTCGGTAAAGAATTATCCCGGCCGGAATGGGCGTAAACCCAAATTTATGGAAATCAACTAAAAATGTTTGTATCTCGGAAAGAGTAAATGGTCTAAATTTATCATTCAAAAATGGTTCAATTAGCCCATTTAACGCCGCATCAACCCAGACAAAAAATTCAACTCCCTTATGTCTTTTCCTTAATTTACTTATTTCGTGGCAAATTGCTTCAAGCGGATCAAGCGTACCAGTAACTGTATAACCTAAAGTTAACGACACTAAAAATCCTTTATAACCTTTCTTTATCAAGTCTTTCACGCTTTTTTCAAAATCACCCACATCCATTCCCCAAGTTCCTTCATTCAATGAAGTAATAAAAGTTTTAACACCCACAATATCCGCGGCTTTTTCAATCGAATAGTGGGTTAGACTCGTTTTGATGAGGTAAATTTTTTCCTTTTTAATCCCCTTCCCCTCTAAAAATTTTCTCCCAACCCAGGCGGAAAAAATATTACCTTCGGTTCCCCCGCTTGTCACATACCCCTCCAAATTCTTTTTATCCCCGTGATAAAGATCAACCATCTGACAAATTAATTCTCTTTCAATTGTCGCCGTTTCTTGATTTGGCTCGAGTCCTTTAATTGACCAATTACCTAAATTGTTAGGATTGTAGGGTAAAAGCTTGTGCCATGCCCTAACCGCTTCTCTATGAGGAAAAGTAATCAAATTCCCTATTCCTGAATATTTTTTTTGGTTTTTAAGTTTGTTTAAAACTCCTTGCAAGCGGGCTTCGATTCTTAATTTGGAAACTGGCTTTTCAGGAAATTTACCATTTTCTTTAGGAAAAAGAAATTTAGGGTAGAAAATATTATTTTTAAAGAAAGTTTTAATGCCAAACATTATATTTTCTTTTGAATAATCCCTAAACCTGATTCTTCAGGGAAAGGAAAAATTATCTTTTGGTTCAACTCCAGCTCCTGCCAGAATTTCCAAACACCAAAATTTTTAAGTTTTCCCCAATTTTTGACCACCACATCATGAAAGGCCATCAGTCCTCCTTTTTCTAATCTTGGCCAAAAAAGTTCAAAGTCTTTTTTTACCCCCTTATAAGAATGATCGCCATCAATATGAATATAACCATACTTATTTTTAGGAAATTTCTGGCTAAATTCTTCTGAAGTCATAATATATGTATTCACCCAGTCTCCCAAGCCTAATAAGGAAAAATGCCGTTGGGGGTTACTTTTCCGCCAAAAACCAACACCACTCCAACTTTGAGGATGCTTTTCATCATAACCTGCGTCAATAAAATCAACTTGGCCGAATTGATTGTCTTTACAAGCTAAGGCACAAATGGCCGGGATAAAACCATAGCCAGAACCAATACACAAAACCCTTTTGGGTTTTAAATTACGAATAAAAGCATAATGAATAAAGCCATAGCCCAAATTACCCTTCTTTTTATCAATAAAATGGCCGCTATCACCCCCATAATACTTGATTAACCGCCGAACGGCATATTTGTTAATAAAAGTAAAAGAAGATAATGAAGTTAAAAAATACCTTAACGAATCGTTAAAAATTCTGATTCTGGTTCTTGGAAAAAACTTTTTTGTTTTCAACATTTAATTCAAAATATATCAAAATATAAATTAATATCTCATATGAAGCTGGATGTTTTTTCTTTTAAAACCAGCCAAATGAATTTAGCCAATCTTAATTGTCTTTTAAATCTCCAAGGTTCACAAAAAAGACGATAAAGCCACTCAAAACCTAAATTTTGGATCCATTGAGGTGCTCTTTTAATTTGACCGCTTAGATAATCAAAAGCTCCGCCTACTCCCATCGCTAATTTGACATTCAACTTGTCCCAATTTTCAGCGATAAACTTTTCTTGCTTGCCCATCCCAAAGGCAACAAACAGAAAAGTGGGCTGTTTTTGATTAATCTCTTCAATTGATTTTTTAATTTCTTTTTTACCCATTATCCATTGACCATTAGTCATCTCCAATTTCGGCCCTGCCGCTGCCCAACCTTTTAACCCAGGATATTTCTTTTGCATATTTTCCAATGCCCTTGGGGCTCTTTCTTTTTCTTTACCCCCTAAAAAATAGACCGTCCAGTTGTTTTTGGCCGCCAGTTGACATAATTTTTCTGTTAGATCTGTTCCGGTAACTCTCCTTTTTCCCCAACCAAGAAAAATAACTTTTAAACCGGTCAAAAAACCCTTTAACAAACGCTTAAAAAAGCCTTTTTCTTTAATAACCTCTCTTGCCCATAATAAAGCTACACCATCAGGTATAGCTATATCAGAATAGGTCAAAACTTCCTCAAACCAAGGGTTTTGTTCACCATATGTTAAGAACTCCGGATTGGGGGTAACAATGAAAGTCTTCTTATTTTGACTTATTCTACTCTCAATCAACCCTAGCACTTCATCCATAGAACCGCTATTAAGGTTTGTTTGGATAATTTTAACGATATTTCCGTCCTTTTTTGGGGTCATTTTTTTTAATTTTAGTCATTTTGTGACTAAAATCGGGTCATTTTGATAAAATTTTTTTATTCCCCCTTGAAAAAATTAGCAAAATTTTCAAAAATCAGATTAAAATCTAAACCCTATAGCAACAAATATAAAGTTATTGATCACATTCTCCTTTTTTTAACTTTAAAAAATCTATCCGATTTATTATAAGACTATATGCTAATTTGATTTCTATTCTAAATCAATTCTTATGGGTATTTTTCTTACTCTTGATATTTTCCTAATCTATGGCCTTTTTTAAAAAATTAACCCGTGATTTAAACCTGATTGTTACCTTTTAAACTACAAGCCCTCACCCACTTAAAATTATAAACAAGAGATTAATTATTTTAATCCTATATTATAAAAATACAAGTCATCAATACAATTACTTTTGAGTAACCGCTCTTTTGTATAAGTCGATATTTTCCAGCGCCAAACCAATGCCTTTAACCACGCAAAACATCGGGTCTTCAACAACATGAGAGGGCACCCCAATCTCTTGAGTTAAATATTTGTCAAAACCACGCAATAGACTTGTCCCCCCACTCATGACAATACCTTTATCAATAATGTCAGAAGCCAGCTCAGGCGGTGTTTCTTCCAAAACACTTTTGACGGCTCCAACAATTTGGTTTAGGGTTGGTCTGATGGCTTCGGTGATTTCCGTGGAGCTTAGCTCAATAATCTTAGGCAAACCAGTAACTGAATCTCGGCCTTTAACCTCCATTTTTTCCTCTTTAGGCACAGGGACAGCCGAACCAATTTTAATTTTGACTGTTTCGGCCGTTTGGTCGCCAATAATCAGGTTGTGCCTTTTCCGAGTCCAGAAGGCAATGGCTTCATCAATTTTATTGCCGGCCACCCGAACACTTTTATGAACCACCACTGCTCCTAAAGAAATAATCGCGGCTTCCGACGCTCCGCCACCAATATCAACAATCATACTGCCTGAAGGAGCCGCAATGGAAATTTCCGCCCCAATCGCCGCGGCTAAAGGCTCATCAATAAGATAAGCCATTCTTGCCCCTGCCGCTAATGTCGCATCTAACACAGCTCTTCTTTCTACCTGAGTACAACCGGCCGGAACACAAATCATGACTTCAGGCTTGAAAAAGAAATTTTTACTACTGGCTTTTTGAATGAAGTAACGTAAAATGGCCTCGGTCACGACATAATCCGCAATAACTCCATCTCGCATTGGCCTGGAAGCTCGAATATTACTAGGTGTTCGCCCTAACATCTGTTTGGCTTCATTCCCCACGGCGATAACCCGATTATCATCAATCGTCACCGCGACGACTGTTGGTTCATTTAAAACCACCCCCTGTCCTTCAACCCAAACCAGAGAATTGGCTGTCCCTAAATCAATACCGATATGTTTTGCTAGCATTTGGAAATTGGAAACTCGTAATTCGTAATTATTATTATTATAAACTCTCCTTGTTATCAACTGCAACTATATGGTAAACTAATTTGAGCGCTAGCGAAAACAAGGTTCTTGAACGAAGTGAAAGGTTCTTATATTGTCTTAATATCATCCAAATATATCAAAGATGGTTAAAAAAAGACTCATTATTTTCTTAAGTGTTTTTCTTGGTATTGCTCTTGTCGCCTATTTTTTAGTTAAACTAGCTTCTGGCTATCGACCTGATTTCTCGACCAAGACGATGCGACCCACCGGGCTTTTAGTCGCCACTTCAACCCCCAATCAAGCCTCAATTTTAGTTAATGGCAAAATACTGAAGGCTAAAACGGCGACTACTTTGAGCCTTGGCCCAGGCGAATATAATATCGAAATAAAAAAGGATGGCTTTAGTTCTTGGAAGAAAAAAATCTTAATTGAAAAAGAGTTAGTGGCCAAAACTGAGGCTTATCTTTTTCCAACTTATCCTGACTTAAAAGCTCTAACCACTACTAGCGCCTCAAATCCAGCTATCTCACCTGATGGGAGAAAAGTTGTTTTTGCGGTCGAGAAGGAAGACGAAAGAGATGGCCTTTGGGTTTTAGACTTATCTGAAAGACCCTTGGGTTTGGCCAGAGAATCACGCCAAATCCTCCAAAGTGCTCCTCGCGGCCGTGATTTTGCCAAAGGGACCTATCAATGGACACCTGATTCAAAACAAATTCTCGTGACTCTGGCTAAAAGTATTATTAAAACTAAATCAGTTGAAGAAAATTTCCTGATAGATGCCAATAATCTCAATGACAATACTAAGCTGATTGATATCACTGACCAGCTTTTAACAATCCAAAGGGGATGGAAAAATGAAGAAAAAATACTTCAAGAGGCTAAATTAGGAAAACTTCCAGAGGAACTATCGCAAATTCTTGATAAAGGAGGTAAAGACATTGCTTTTTCTTTAGACGAAACCAAAGTTTTATATACGGCCACCGCTTCGGCCTCCATTCCTAAAAATTTGATTCCTCCACTTCCTGGGGCTAACAATCAACCAGAAACACGTGATTTAAATTCAGGAAAAACATATGTCTATGACTTTAAAGAAGACCGTAATTTTGCCCTTGATTTGCCCCAAGAAGCCAAAGTCAGCTGGTTCCCCACCTCCAGACACCTCTTTTTAGTCCAAAAAGATAAGATCAGTATCATTGAATATGATAATAGCAATCATATTGATGTTTACTCCGGACCCTTTGAAAATTCTTTTGCCTTTCCCTTTCCTTCCGGCAACCGCCTTTTGATTCTAACCTCTTTAAGTAAAGACACTCTCCCCAATCTCTACGCGCTTACCCTGCGTTAAACATTTGTGGTAAAATCAGTCCTAGAAAAGTTTACCCTGAGTTTATCGAAGGGCCCCCGTAGCTCAACGGACAGAGTACAGGTTTCCTAAACCTGTTATGCAGGTTCGACTCCTGCCGGGGGCGCCAACGGGGTGTAGCGCAGTTGGTAGCGCGCACGGTTCGGGACCGTGAGGTCGTGAGTTCGAATCTCACCACCCCGACAATATCATAAATTTCTTATTTAAGAAGTTTTAAGAATCTTTCTTCGTCGTTGTAGGGACCAATAATCGCCAAATTGAGCTTTTCCGGGGTAAAAATATCCCGAGCCACTCTTTGGACATCTTCCGGGGTTATCTTATCAACGGCTTCAATAATCTCTTGGGGGTCTTTAATCTTTTTTTCCAAAAGAGCCTGAAGAGCATATTTTTCAGCCACTTCATCAGAATGTTCCAAGGCTAAAATTAATCTTCCCTTTAAAAATTCTTTAGCTTTATTTAACTCTTTCAAGTCGACTTTTTGATTAACAATTTGCCAATATTCATTAAGAATGACTCTAATAGCCTCATCAATTTTATTAACATCTACTCCTGCTTGAGTTACCAGGAAACCAGTATCCAGATAAAAACCCCTTGATGTTCTGACATAATAAGCCAGTCCCCTTCTTTCTCTGACCTGAGTAAACATTCTTGAACTCATACTGCCGCCCAAAATTATGGCTAAAATCGATAAAGCATAATGATCGGGATGAGAATTGGCATAACCCCTAAAACCCAGGCAAAAATGAGACTGGAAAGTTTTTTTCTTGCGCAAGCGAACTCGCGGTGAATTTTGCCTAAAGGAAGATGGCTGAAACTCTTCTTTTGTCTGAGACTTAAGATGGCCAAAATATTTTTCGGTTAAAGACAGGGCCTCTTTTTCTTCAACTTTACCGGCTTTAACCACCACCATATTTCCGGGAGAATAAAATCTCTTTTGGTAATCCAGAAAATCTTGTTTTTTAATGGCTTTAATATTCTCCTTCATACCGCCGACATACCAACCTAAAGATGTCGGACTATATAAAAGTGATTCAAAAACTTCGGAGATTTTCAAAAGAGGTGTATCTTCATACATATTAATCTCTTCAATAATTACTCCCTTTTCTCTTTCGATCTCGGCCTCGTCTAACTTGGAGTTCAAAACCATATCGGTTAAGACATCAAAGGCCAGATTTTGGTGTCTGGCATTGGCTTTAACATAGTAAACGGTCCATTCTTTTTCTGTTCCGCCGTTAAATTCAGCTCCAATACTATCTAGGGTACTGGAGATATCTAAAGTCGTCGGTCGCTTTTTGGTTCCCTTAAAAAGCATGTGCTCTAAAAAATGAGAAAGACCGTTGGTTTCCTTTATCTCATAGCGGGAGCCGGCGCCGACCCCAATCATGACTGTCATCGATTCAACGCCCTTCATGGGAACAATGATTAAACGCAGGCCATTCTCAAGAATAGTTAATTGATGATTTAGCATAATTTTTATTTTAAGCCCTGAGAGAAACAAGGTTCTGCCAAAGGCAGGTTCTTACATCTTCTCTGGGGCTTTCCTCCAAAGCTTACCATTCGCCTTTTCAGTATTATTCATACACGGCTCATGGTGCGCTTATTAGAGGACTTCCACCTTCACATTCGTTCAGGTGTCGCAATACCCAATAAATTTAAGCCGGTTTTAATAATTTGAGAAACAGCCAGGGTTAAAAATAAACGGAATCTAATTAATTCTTTGTTGTCAGCTTTCAAAATGGAGTGTTTATTATAAAAAACATTATATTTTTGAGCTAAATCAAAAAGAAAGCTACAAACTAAATTAGGGCTAAATTTCTCCCCTGCCTGTTGAACCACTTCTGGAAATTTATAAAGAGTTCTTAAAAGATTTTGTTCTTCGGTTTTAAGATGAAGATAGGGAAAAACAAATTCTTCATTCCTTAAATCCTTCTCTGACTTGGCTAAAACCGACTGACAACGAGCATGGGTGTATTGAAGATATGGCCCAGAATCACCCTCCAGACTAATCGACTCTTCAATATCAAAAACTATTTCGCTTTGGGGGCTAAATTTAAGCATTGAATATTTCACCGCTCCGACGGCCACCTTTTCGGCAATTTTTTCAGACATTTTAAAATGCTTGCTTAGTCTCTTTTTAACCTCCTCAAGCAACCATTCGCCCAAAATGACATCGCCGGTTCGTGAAGACATTTTGCCATTTTTAAGCCTGACCCAACCATACATGAGATGAAATTCTCTATCAACAATCCTTGGATAAACCTGTCCTAAGGCTTTAAAAACCACCTCGAAATAGCCCTTTTGCTCCGGCCCCACTACATGGATAATCTTTAAAGGCGAAAAATCAGCAAATTGTTTTTTCGCCAAAGCCATATCTTTGGCCTCATAAGTGGGCAAACCTTGTTGATTGATAAATACTCGGTTATGGAGGCCAAATTTTTCGCCACGAAAGATAACCGCCCCTTCACTTTGTTCAAAAACTTTCTTTTTAAGGTTTGACATGACGATTTTTTTGCCTTCATCTGCGACTTGGCTCTCAAAATATAAACGATCAAATTTGGTCCCAAGTCTTTGGTAAATTTGATTAAAATACTGTAGGCTCCAATTTCTGGTTTCTTTCCAAAGGCTCATAATTTCCTTGTCTTGGTCATAGATTTGTCGATTTAATTGTTCAATCTCTGCCCTGGCTTTTTCATCAGTTTCATAAGCTTTGTTTCCTTTTATATAAGCCTTCCCTAGAAGTTCTATTTTTTTCTCTAAAGACCGAGGGGTGGGTTTTTTTAATTTCAAAAATCCCCAAAGGCACTTCGCCACATGCAACCCAACATCGCCTTGATAATTAACGCGGTAAACTTCATAATTATTAGCTTCCAATAACCGACAAACGTTTTCTCCTAAACTAATATTGCGCAAATGACCAATATGGAATTGTTTATGGGTGTTGGGATGGGCAAATTCCACCATTATCCCCTTTTTCTCTTTTGAAATCCGGCCTAATCGGTATTTTTTCTTTATCACTTCTTCGATTTGACTGATAAAATATTCATTTTGAAGCCAAAGATTAATAAAGCCAGGTTTGACGACTTCAATTTTGGCCAGATATCCAGGCAAACCCCCCGAGCGCCAGGTATTAACAATCTTAGTAGCTAAATCAAATGAAGAGGGTAAGTCTTTTTTTTTGACACGCATGGCAATATTGGTGGAATAATCACCGTGGTCAGGATTCACTGGATGTTCCAAGGCCAATTTTGAGGAAGAAATCTTTAATTTTTGCAGAGCTTTTCCTAGGTCTTTTTTAATCTGCCGAGCAATCATGACCTTAAGTATATCACCTACCTGGGCCCCACTCAATAAGCGTTTCAAAATGATTGCCAAATTAAAGCAACCTCATCACAGGAGGAATATTTAGGGCATTTGTGACAATCTCTCCAATATTTTTCTGGGAGTTTGCGGCTATCTACCCTTTTGAAACCTAGTTTTTCAAAAAACACCGGCATATAAGTAAAAACAAAAATAGTTTTAATTTTTCTTTTCTTCGCTTCATTTTGGATTTTTTCTACAAGCTCCCTTCCCTTTCCTTGTTTTTTATACTGCTCTTGGACAGCCAATGACCTTATTTCTGCCAAATCTTGACTGTAGGGAACCAGAGCCGTGCAACCAAGAACGGTTTTGTTTTCATTGATGACCCAAAAAAAGGAAATCGTTTTTTCAATTTCCTTTTTAGTTCGTGGCAACAATTGTCCTTGTTGGGCATAATAACTAACAACCTTCTCTATTTGGGGCACATCTTTAAGCCTGGCTTTTCTTATCATGATGTCTAATTGTATCATTTTTGTTTATTTACCCACCAAATTTCACCATTGGAACTCACCTCAACTTCTCCCGCCTCATCAGTTCTTAAAAACTTGACTGCTAAATTGTTTAATCGTTCAAGCACTTCCTTTGTTGGATGACCAAAACTGTTTTTGCCTACAGAAATTACCGCCAAAATCGGCTTCACTTTTTCTAAAAATTCCTCACTAGTAGAATATTGACTCCCATGATGAGCTACTTTTAAAACCTCAACCGGAGTTAAATCCAACTGGTTTTCGAATTTAGTAGAAAGATCGCCAGGTAAAAGCGCCGAAAAATGGCCAAAAGCAAGTTCCAAAACAATCGAGTTGTCATTTAATTCTGTCGCATACAACTTCTCCCTCGGCCATAAAATTAAAAGTTCGAGTACCCCAATTTTAATCTTCTCCCCTGCCTTAGGTGAATAAACCGAACTTTTTCTCCCTAAGACTAACCGGTAAAAGGCTTCAAAACTTGTTGATTTTTTCTCCAAAGAATTAACAACAAAGTAATTCACATTATATCTTTTTATAACATCAATTAGCCCGCCAAAATGGTCTTCCTCCGGATGAGTCAGAATAACCACTTCCAGCCGGCGATCCCAAAAAGGCAAATGACGAGAAAGACAACTCAAAACACGATTATCCGGCCCGCCGTCAATTAAAATTTGTGTCTTTTGATAAGAAATTAAAATGGCATCACCCTGCCCCACATCACAAAAAATCAAATGAAGCTTGTTATCGGGTAAGGAAAAAACGGCTGTCCAAAGCAAAATTAAAAGCAAAGCTAGCCAAAAAAGCGGCTTTTTAAGAATCTCTAATTCTTTCATTTAAACGCCAAAGGATAATTACTAACAGAAAATAATAACCTACCATCCACCACCAAGAAATTTTTCCTATTTCCCAATTCCCCATTGGCAATTGGCCAAACCAATTCACAACCTTAATAAACCAACTTAAAAAGGGCCAAATAAACCAAGCTAGCAATTGGCTTAATAATCTGCTAACAAAACTTAATCCTGACAAAATTATCCCCAAAGCCATAACAATGGGAATTGTCGGTAAAATAAGACTGTTAACTAGAGGTGAAAGCCAACTAAATTGGCCAAAATTAATCAGCAAAATTGGCAAAGTTGCCAGTTGAGCCGAAATTGTGACTAAAAAAGCTTCTCCTAAAAGAGGAAGAGAAGCTATAAAAATTAAAACACGACGAAGGTTGCCGCGAAACGATGTTTTCCTTAGGTCCGTTCGCCGAATGGCGAACGAGACCATATTCCGCCGTAGGCGGAACGCTTGCGTTGGAAAACTCGTTGAGTCGGCAACCGAGTTCAGTGCTTTACTCCTTAATATTGGATAAATCCAGATTATTCCGGCGGTGGCGGCAAAAGAAAGCTGAAAACCTATATCAAAAAGCATCAAAGGCGATATTAATAGCATAACCATGACTGTAAGCAATAAAAATTTTCCTTGATTCCCTTCCCTGCCTAACAATTGACCCACAAAAATCATCATGGCCATCAAGCCGGCCCGAACCGCCGGGGCCTCCGCCCCCACCATTAGTACATAAATGATAATCCCCAAGAAGGTGATTAAAATTACCCCTCGTCTTTTGGAAAACCAAACTAAGCTATTCATTAAAAAACCTGTCACCATTACCACGTTTTGCCCTGAAGCAACAACAAGATGAAGTGTGCCTGTTTTCCGCAAATTCTGCCAGAAATTTTCCGGCATTTGGCTTTTTACACCAAAAACAATCCCCAAAAGCAAACTGGCTTGGGGCTCCGGCAAAAGTTGATTTAAATTTTGTTCAATTTGTCCCCTAGTTTTCAATAGTAATCTGATGAAATTTTTCTGACTGACCAAATTTTGTCCTTCTTCGATTTTCTGAATAGTTGGAAAAAAAGCAAAATATTGAGTGAGAAAAGGATTTATCACTTGCTTTTTAAATCCGCCAACAACCACTAGCTTATCACCATAAAAATAACCTGAGAAACGATTCGTTCTTATCAAAACTGGCCCCATATTAATGATTTGGTATGAACCCTTAAGATAGGGTTGCTTGGTGACTCTGCCGATTATTTTCACTGGCTGATTTTCAGGAATAATCAATTTGGGAAGACTAAATAATCGCCAGAAATAAAAAGACAGAAATAAAAAGCTAATAAACCACCACTTCATCTTTAATCTTTTCGTAAACATTTTGCGGAATAATTTTGCGTTTAACTAACTCCTCAACCGTTTGATAAGGCCGGTTTTTAATAATATCTGCAGCTCTTTTTTCGCCAATCCCCCAAAGAGAGTCTAATTGAGTTAAAGAAGCTTGATTGATATTTATTTTATTAGAAACACTCTTCATTTGCCCTCCGAAGTCTTGACGAAGGAGGGCTTCACTTCGTTCGGGAATATAAATTTTAGCGCCATCAACCAGTTTTTGAGCCAAATTAAGATTTGTTTCTATCCATTCTCGATCAGCCCCAGAAGAAAGTCCGCCAGCTAAAATCAGTAAATCATTCAGTCTTGAATTAATCGGCATTTCATAAACACCCGGTTTCTCTACCGCTCCCTGAAGGTCAATAAAAATTGACCCACTCTTGGCTTCATCTTGAGAAGAAATAATTTCAATGGCTGGCTCTTTTTGCTGAAAGCCAAAAATCGTTAAAACCCCAATTCCCATCAAAATCAAGCCTGCCAAGCCTAAATAAATTTGTTGACGGTATTCTTCAAAAAAAGCCATAAAAAAAGCCGGATTTTATCCGACTTGCCCTATTTAGCTATCAGCTATTAGTCTTTAGTTAATTTTTTAAATCACAAAATTAATAATCTTGCCTGGTACAAAAATGACCTTCTTTATCTTTTTATCTTCTAAATATTTGGCCACGTTGGCTTCTTTTTTCGCCAAGGCCTCAATTTCACTCTGCTCTCCTGATTCCTCACTCTTTACTTGAATTTCTCCTCTTAATTTCCCGTTCACCTGAATAATCATGGTCGTCATTTCTTCTTTAACCAAACTTTTGTCATATTTTGGCCAAGATTGCTGATGAACCGAAAATTTATTACCTAAAATCTCCACCCAAACCTCCTCGGCAAAATGAGGTGCAAAAGGAGCCAAAATTTTAACAAACACCTCCACCTCTTTTCGATTCAAAAAGCCCAAACTCCATTCATTAATAAATTCCATCATGGCCGCGACGGCTGTATTAAACTTCATTTCCTCTAAATCACTGCTAACTTTTTTTATAGTTTGATGTAGTTTGATTAATAAATTTTTGGTTGTTGGTTTATCTTTGACGTTTTCTTTCACTAATTTCCAAACACGATTTAAAAATCGATAACAACCCTCAACACCTTCACTACTCCAGTTTATTGTTTGATCAAACGGCCCCATAAACATTTCATAAAGTCTTAGAGTATCAGCACCGAATTTATCAAAAATATCATCAGGGTTGATAACATTGCTAAAGCTTTTGCTCATCTTCCGGCCATCTTCGGCCAAAACCATACCGTGGGACCGACGACGAGCATACGGTTCTGAGGAAGGAACAAAACCCAAATCAAACAAGACTTTATAAATAAAACGGGAATATAAAAGATGCAATGTTGTATGTTCCATACCGCCGTTGTATAAATCAACCGGCATCCAATAATTAATTTTCTTTCTCCCTGCAAACTCTTTATTGTTTTGAGGATCAAGATAGCGGAGAAAATACCAATTAGAACCAGCCCAGTTGGGCATGGTGTCAGTTTCTCTTTTAGCCAGACCGCCACACTTGGGACATTTAACATTCACCCATTCTTTAATAGCCGCCAATGGTGACTCTCCTGTTCCCGTCGGCTGATACTTTTTAACATGAGGCAATTCGACTGGCAGATCTTTCTCTGGAACCGGAGCTACTCCACACTTCTGACAATGAATAATGGGAATTGGTTCACCCCAATAATGTTGTCGGGAAAAAACCCAATCACGAAGTTTATAGGCAATAGTTTTTTTGCCAAATTTCTTTTTAACTAACCAGTCGGTAATTTCCTTGATTGCTTTTAAAGAAGTTAGGCCGTTAAATTGACCAGAGTTAATCAGCTTCCCATAATTAACAAAAGCATCTTTAGTAATATCACCACCAGCCACAACTTCTTTTATTTCCAAGCCATATTTTTTGGCGAAATCATAATCACGATAATCATGGGCCGGAACCACCATCACTGCTCCCCCGCCATAAGTCGCCACCACATAATCACCAACCCAAATTGGCACTCTTTCCTTATTTAAAGGATTTAAACAATAAAGGCCGGTAAAAACGCCGGTTTTTTCTTTGGCTAACTCGGTTCTTTCCAATTCTGATTTCTTCTTGGCTTGTTCAACATAATTCTTGACTTCATCTAATTTTGAATTTTGAATTTTAAATTTTGAATTTAAGAGCGAAGCGACAATCTGATGTTCTGGAGTTATAACTACAGCCGTCATGCCAAAAATCGTGTCGATTCTCGTGGTAAAGACTTCAATTTCTTTAATTTCGGATTCACCGTGAACGGGTTTTGAATTTTGAATTTTAAATTGAACTGTTACCCCCTCGCTTCGGCCAATCCAATTAATCTGCTGGGCTTTAATTTTGGGTAAATAATCAACCTTGTCTAAATCCTCCAAAAGGCGATCAGCATAGGCCGTAATTTTAAACATCCATTGTTTGCGTTCTATCTTTTCCACCGGCGTCTCACAGCGCTCGCATTTACCGCCAACCACCTCTTCATTGGCCAAGCCAATTTTGCAAGATGGACACCAGTTAATCGGAATTTCTGCCTGATAAGCTAGGCCTTTTTCAAAAAGTTTTAAGAAAATCCACTGTGTCCATTTGTAATAACCCGGATCGGTCGTATTAATTTCCCGAGACCAATCAAAAGAAAAACCCATTCTTTGAAATTGGCGCTTAATATTGGCCACATTTTTCTTAGTCGCCTCAAGCGGATGAATTCCGGTTTTAAGAGCATAATTCTCTGTTGGCAAACCGAAAGCATCCCACCCCATGGGAAATAAAACATTAAAACTTTCCATCCGTTTTTTCCGGACCAAGGCGTCCAAGGCGGAATAACTCCGACAATGGCCAACATGAAGCCCCTCCCCCGAAAGATAAGGAAATTCAACCAGAATATATTGCTTGGGTCTTTTGTCAAAATCAAAGGCCCGGTAAAGATTTTTTTCGGCCCATTTTTTTTGCCATTTTGGTTCAATTTCTGAAGGATGATAGTATTTCATCTTGATATCTATTTGAAAAACAAGCTACGCTTATTGTAATCGATTCCTTTTTTGATGTAAACTACAACCATGGTCAAATTCCTGCTCCATACTTTGTTTTTGATCATCGCGGTGGCCTTGGCCTTTTTTTGGACCAGCAACCCCTCTTTTTCTTATTACAATCTTCAGCTGATCGCCGTTTTCATTTTGTTCTTTTTTATTAATCAAATACTGGCTCGTCACCACCATCACAAAATTAACCTCACTATTGATGCGGTTATTTTTACGGTCATTATTCTTTTACTCGTCATTTCTACCGGTGGTTTAACCTCCCCCTTGTTTTTTCTCATCTACTTTTTGATGTTTGGCCTGGCTTTATTATTTGAACCTCTCATTAGCGTCTCTTTGACCGCCGTTATCGTTCTTTTCTTCTTATTTACCCCTACCAAAAAAGAACCCCTCAACGAGCTTCTCCAACTTTTTTCTCTCCTTTTGATTACGCCGGTCGCCCTTTTTTTTGGCAAACAATACTTGAAAGTGCTACAAGATGAGGAAAAAATTAAAATACTTGAGGAAGAAGAGGAAATTATCGAAGAGCAAATGGAAAAGGAAGAAACGAATATTCTTCTTTTTACTTGTTTAGAGTTAAAAAAAGGCTTAACCGAAATCCTTGACCAAACAAGCCACTTATTAGCCGATGTGAGTCATTTAACCGTCGATCAAAAAGTAAGACTGGGCAAAATTCGTGAACGAGCCACGCAACTTTTACAAAGTGGCAAGAAATTAAAAGAAGAGGTTGATAAAACCACGGATGAAACTTAAAATTTTCTTATTTTTCCCTTTATTCTTTGTTCTATGTTCTATGTTCTTGAGCGCAGCGAACGCCCAATCATCTCTTAAATCCACTAACTACGAAATTACCTGGCCCAATTTGAATATGGCCGCAGGGGGATCAACCTCGCCTGGTTATAAAATGGGCATTACGGCCGGCCAGACTTCGCCCGGCCTTTATTCCTCTTATCTCTCCACCGGCTATAAAATCCGAGCTGGTTTCCAATATATTCACTCTATTATCCCTTTTTCCTTCAAAATCTCGCCCTGGGCTTTGAATTTTGGCAGTCTTAATCCCGAAACACTTACTAATAACCAGAGTTTAACCTTAACCGTTAATTCCGGTTCCGCCGGCGGCTATCAGGTGACAGTTTGGGAAAATGATGAATTAACTTCAACTGCCTTATCAACGATTCCTGACACTGCCTGTAATCCGGCTAACCCCTGCACCCAAAATGATTCTGGAATTTGGACACAAACGACAACTTATGGTTTTGGCTATAATATGACCGGAACTGATGTCCCAAATGTCCCACCAGGCGAGTTTACTGGCGGTAAATACAAAAGATTTGCCAATGCCAGCAATACTACCCCGGTTGAAAATCCGGTTAAAATCATGGGCTTGACAGCAGTTGAACATGTGGTGGCGGAGAAAAACAAAGTGGCGACCATGAGCGCTAGAATTAATATCTCTAACATCCAGGCGGCCGGAACTTACCGTAACATTTTGACCTTTATTGCAATACCAACATACTGAACACGCGAATGAACACGAATGAAAAACGAATAAACACGAATAAGCGAATTATGTTAAAAGCAGTAGTGCTGACATTCGCACATTTGTTTATATTAGCTTGTTGTTCGTTTGTATTCGCGAAACCAGCGCAGGCTCAATCTCTCTCTTTAGGCATCTACCCTCCCCTCTTGGAAGTCATGATTAAACCCGGGAAAAGCATTACCCAGGTTTACAAAATTATCAATAACGGCGATGTTGATTTAGTTTTACAAAGTAAAATCGTTCCTTTTGAACCGGCTGATGAGCTTGGCGGCATCCAACTTCTGGAAAACCAACCCCAATCTTTATCCCTTGACTGGTTTTCTTTTCAAAATGCTGATTTGAATTTAGGTGACCAGTTTGTTTTAAAAGCCCAGAGCGATCAACAGGTGGTTTTAAAGATAAAAATTCCCCAAAACGCTCCGGAGGATGACTACTATTTAACTTTACTTTTTGAAAATCAACTGGAGCCGCTATTGAGTCTTTCCGCTTCCCAAGCCCAAATAAAAATTGGGGCTAATATTCTTTTAACCATCTCGGAAAGCGGTGAACCACCAAGGAAAGCGGAAATTATTGAGTTCAAAGTGCAAAGTGCGAAGTTAAAAGTTATCGACTCCTTCACTCCTCCTCAATTTGTTTTAAGAATTAAAAATACCGGCCGTTCCCTTTTCAAACCTATGGGAACCATCACCACCACTGGTTGGTTTGGTCAAAAATATCCTTTGAATCTTTTGCCGGAAAATATTTTAACCAAATCAATCCGCAAGATTGGTTGTGAGAATGACGAGGAGACTAAAATTTGCCGTCTAAAAGCCAAATTTTTACTGGGTCCTTATTCGGCCAAAGTTGAATTTGGTTTAGATAAAATTAGCAACGATTATGCGGCCCAAGTTAATTTTATCGCTTTACCCATAAAGCTTTTTGGGGTTGTTTTTTTCATTATTATTATTTTGGTTTTTATCATCAAACTGGGACAAAATAGGCATAAACTATCTATTGACAAATAGCATACAATTTTGACAAACTGATTTAGGGGAAAAATGAAAATTCACCAATCGTCAAAACAAAGGACAAAAACCTTTGTTTTCTTGTCAGGTCTTTTAGTATTCTTTTTATTTTTAGGATTTTTTCTTAGTCGTCCAGTCAAACTTGACTCAGCCAGTTTAACCAGCGCTTCCGCCACTTTATCCAATTCCCGCTTGTCTTTCTCTGGTCAGGTTTTGACGGGAGCAAGTGCTGGAGCCACCACCATCAACATTAAAATAACCGGCAATATTGCTGATACAGATACCAATCACATTTTCCCCAAAGATACTATCTCCGTTGGTCCCAATGGCAATAAAACCGTCGCTTCGGTAGTTGACGATAATACCTTTATGTTAAGTGTCGGGCTAACTGCTCCTGCTTCCGACGCGGATCCGATTTATGCTACTCAATCTGGAACTTTAACTGTAACCTTTACCACCGCTAACGCCATTCCAGCTGGAGGCGACGTGATTATCATTATTCCTGCTAATGGTTCTGATAATAACGACGGTGCTCCAGACACGGCCGATTCCACAGTTAATAATGGCTTTGATTTTAACGGTATTACGACCGCCAATGTCACCTGCCCCACCGGGGCTAATTGGAGTATTACCGAGGCCACTGCAAGTATCGGAGCAGGTCATTCTGTCGTTTGTACCACCGACTCCGAAGTTGCCGGTAGTAGTAGCCTTACCGTGGTCATCGGCGATGGCACTAAAGGCTTGGTTAATCCTGCCCCTATCTATTCCGGCCATATCCAAGGCTTAGCTGACACCTATACGATTGGTGTCCAAACTAGAGATGCAGCTAATCTGGGTATTGATGATGTTAACACTAAAGTTGCTCCAGTAGAGGCGGTTTTAGTTTCCGCCACTGTGGATGAAACTTTAACCTTTCAAGTTCAAGGGATTACTGCCGGAACGGCCGCCTGCGGAGCAGCGGTGGATATTACAACCACCGCCTATTCCGTTCCCTGGGGAACCCTATCAATAGCGGACACTTTTAAAGACGGCGCTCAACAATTAACTGTTTCCACCAACGCTGACGCCGGTTACTCCGTTAAGATTGAAGAAAATGACCAAATGGGGAAAAACGGGGCGATTGGTATCGGAGCTACCGCCGGCGAAGCCAATAACTGTATTCAGGACACCACCTGTAGTGTTAGTGGTTGCGACCAAGCCACTGGTTATAACTGGATTGACGACGACGCCTATCATGGCTTAGGTTACTCTTTAGAAAATGTTGGTGCTGATACTGATGCTGTTTTTGTCTATAATTCTGATAACCCTTGTTCTGAGATCGCTGGAGCTGGTGCTTTCTGTGCCAAACAATTTGCTGATCAGGAAGTCCCTGAAACCAAAGCCACCATCATGTGCGGAGGAGGAGGAAATTGTGCTTCTAACGGCCCGGTTAGCTCCAAAGATGTTTATGTTTGTTACCGCATTGCTATCTCAGCCACCCAGCCCGCCGGCTATTATTATAATAAAGTTAAATACACGGCCACGGCCATATTCTAGGAGAATTTTTAATTTTTAATTTACAATGTAAAATTAAAACATTATGATAAAAAAAACTGCCCGCATCTTCCTCGTAACCTTAGCTTTCTTAATTGTAAATTGTACATTATACATTGTACATTCTCGGCTGGCGAATGCTCAAGTTTCCCTGCCGCTTACCGTTGCTCCTGCTCGTCAGGAATTAACCATCAAACCCGGTGAAAAAAGTGCAGTGATCGTTAAATTTCTTAATCAAGGCACGGAACCGGTTTCCGGTATTTTAAAAGTCGCCGATTTTATTGTGGAAGACAATGAGGGTTCCCCGACCTTCATCGAAGGGCCAACTCAAATCTCCCCCAGATTTGCCGCGGCTTCTTGGGTGGAGCTTCCCTATGACCGAATCACCATTGCCCCCAAAGACAAAGTTTTAATACAGGCAAAAATTACGGCTCCACAGGATGCCCAAGCCGGCGGCCGCTATATTGCTATTTACTTTGAACCAGGGGGAACTCTACCAGAGGAAGCAACCACTTCGGCTCTTCAAGAAGCTACTACTCCTATTGCCATTAGAATTGCCGCTTTAGTTTCTCTTCGAGTGGCCGGTCCGGTTGAAGAAAACGCCTATGTGACCCAATTGACTGCGCCGCGTTTCTTAGAATACGGGCCGATTTCGGTCACAACCGAAATTCTCAATAAAGGTAATTACCATATCAAACCTAAAGGAACCATTGCCCTTTATAGTCTTTTTGGTAAAAAAATTGACCAACAACTTTTAAAAGAGCAAAATATTTTCCCTGATGTCACTCGTCTTTACGAAAATAAATTGGGTCAAAAATGGCTTTTGGGCAAATATAAAATTGAATTAAATGCCGCTTACGGAGAAAGTGGCAAGATTTTGACGGCCACCGTCTTTACTTGGATTATCCCCTGGAAGATAATTGCCATTATTGTCTTGGCCATCGTCATTATCATCCTACTTATTTCTGTTCTCTATCGCCGTTTAAAAAAACAAGCCGAAGAACTTGAAGAAAAAGTTGAAGAATTGGAAGAAAAATTGGAAGAAGTAGAAGAAAAGAAATAAAAATGGATGAAAACCAAAATTCTTGCCTTGCTGGCTATCTTCTTAATTTTTGTCTTTTTAAGTTTTAGTTTTCCCGCTCCTACCCAAGCCATCACAAACCCTCTTCCCTACGAAATCACTATTTCTGCTTCGATTGGCGAATCCAGATTAACTCTTTTTGGCTATACCTCACCCAATGCTCTTGTCCAATTGGACGGCCAACGGGTTTCCGAGGAAGTCATCGCCGGGCAAAACGGCTATTTTTTCTTTGATCGCATTTTCTTGCCTAGACCTAATCCCCAATACCCGGAGCTCTGTTTAACTTCGATTGATACTCAAAGCCGAATCTCCTTCCCCAATTGCTTGCCGCCTTTGCCGACCGAACCATTTAATATTAATATTGGCCCGGTTTTACTGCCGCCGACTTTCACTTTAGCCAAAGGCAGTTTTCTCCCCAAAGAACAGATTGTCGCCGAAGGCTTAACCATCCCCAACTTGGAGGTTATTATTTATTTGGCCAATGATGCGGCTAAAAAATCTTTCATTTCCCGCCTTATCCCCGAAGCTTTCGCCTACACTCTACCTCAATACCAAACTCAGGCCGACCAAAACGGCCGTTTTGAATTTAATCTCCCCACTATCAAAAAAGCTAATTGGAAAATCTTTGCCGGAGCAATCTGGCAAAACTCACCCACCCCCAAAAGCAACACTTTAAACTTTAAAATTCAATCATGGCTAGAATGGTTCTGGAGCAAAGTCATCAGTCTTTTAAGGGCTGTTTTGGGGGTTTTAAAGCCATTTTTTTGGCTAATGGCAGTTTTAATAGAATTAATAGTTATTGTGGCCTTGCTGGTTTACAAAAAGAGAAAACAATTAGTTTCCCGTCTCACCTAAAACTTACTCTCACCCTCTGGGGAAGGACCTGATTATCCACCCTGGCTTCAATAAAATATTCAGCGGGAACTTTAGCTGTCACATCGAAGATCGCCCTTCCCAATTCATCTGTCACCGCCTGAATAGCGGTAGTTTCCAGCCTTTCATCCTGTCCTAAAAAAACAGGCTTCCCATAAACTCCTCTTCCCTGGGAGTCTAAAAGAAAAATGGTAATCCGAATTTTTTCTTTACTGTTAGCTTGAGCCGATAAGGGTGAGGCAAAAAGATAAGAATTTTCCAAAGCCACCTCCCCTGAGCTTGTCGAAGGAATAAAAGCCCGACCAAAAAAAGTCGTTCGTTGGCGGATAAAGACAACGGTCGCCCCCAAAGAAAAAAGAAGTATCAATAAAATGACAATCGCCAAGATTATTCCCCTTCTTGACCTTTTTATTTCTCCTGATTCTCTTAATTCTCTTGTTTCTCCTGATACTCTTGGGACATCTTCCATTAATTCCAACTTAACGCAAAGCCCTTTAACTGTCAATAACCACCCTACTAGGGGATATTGAAAATATTTAGAAAATATTTCACCAAGTTAAATAAAAAAACAATAGCCACTTATCTTTTGGCCTTAACAAAAAACTTTTTTTGATTATCTTTATTCTTAGCAAATAAAAATTCAACTGCCAATTAAAACACATTCTCTTTTACTCTAGGATATCATTATTTTTTTCACTTTTAACCTCTATTTTCTATCAAGTTGTTCCCAAGTTTTTTTAAAACAAAAAATATTTTTTAGAAAAATTCTTCAATTGAATTCAAAAATTAAATTATAGGATTACATTCAGATAGAAAAACTTTAATATATCATAATATCTCAAGTACTTCTTTTTGATTACCTCAAGTTTGCGTTTAAAATTTGATGTTTTTTGATATCTTCTGTTGTATCATTTCTCGCATTTGTGCGGAAATTATCGTCAGTGAAAAACAAAGTGAAAATATAAAATGGTTTAGTTCAGCCTTCTTTTAAACCTCATCTAAAGACATCAAAAGCGATTAATTCTCCCTATTGACAGCTTCGGAAAATCTTTATTATAGTAGTAGTATGAATATAATTTTGTATAATCCATATAATTTACGCTCAAACGAAGTCTTGCGGAAATTAAATCGACCAAGTAAGAACCTCTCGACTTATGTCGAGAGAACCTTGTTTCTCTCCACCTACGGTGGATCGAAATATAGCCAAAATTACACTCTCGAGCGACAAAGCAATTTTTCCGGTCTTGCCGAAGCTGGCGTGGCGCTTTTAATTTTTGCCGGCGCTTTTATCTGGCTATTTCTCTAAAACCATGCTACTGCCCGAACTTTTTAAACTCTATCTTCAAATTCAAAGGGTTTCACCCGTCACCGTCAAAAATTATGTTGTTGACGTCAATCATTTCTTGGAATGGCTGGCTCAAAAAACAGGTATCAAACACCAAATTGTCGGCAAAGCCATATTTGGTCTCTTTACCGAAGAAACCCTCAATGAATATAAGGCCGACCTTCTGCAAAGCAGAACTCCCCTTTCTACTCTTAATCGCCGTTTATCCGCCCTGCGGAAATTTGGCCAGTTTGGTCTTAGTCAAGGTTGGCTAACGGCCAATCCCGCCGATAAAATTATCAATGCCGATTCAGGCCAGATAGTCAAAGATAAAGACGCCAACATCCAAATCCTGGGGAATTTTCAAAAACATCTTGAAAAAGAAAAAGTCAGTCCACTGACAATTAAAAATTATTTATCTGATTTGAGGCATTTTTTAAGTTGGTTAGTCGAAGCTAGTTAACAACATTGCGGGACCTTGAAAGTTGGTCAACGTGGGGGGAGCCAAATTAACCGCCTTTTTTGGTACCCGCATTTTTATTATACACCCGTCATCAAGCTAAAATTCATGAACCAAATTTGGTCAAAAATTAATCAACAATCAATCCTCGCCTATCAAAAAAAATTGGCTGATGATTTAAATCTTTCCCCAGCCACAGTTAAACGTCGGGTCTCTTCGATTAAGAAATTTTGCGAATGGGCCAATAAACTCGGCTACCTTGAACAAAATCCTTTTCTCCCTGAAGGTCAACCAGAAAAACTCAAATATACCCCAAATAAGGTTAAATTATCATTATCAAATGCCTACAAAAAGTATCAAAGTATACCAATTACCAAATATTTCCATTGGGCGATCTTAATTATCTTTTGCGCGGCTTTAGGCTTTGGCGCTTATGATCAGTTCTTCAAAAAAACCCCAACCCCCTTGGCTTATCCAGAAGAACCAACTCCTCCCAATCGCTTCCTGTCTTTTCAGGGCCGTTTGACTGATTCTTCGGACAATCCGATTAGTGGCTACACGGATATCACCTTTAAACTCTGGAAAGTTCCTTCAGAAGGAACCGAAGGAGATTGTAAGGGCGATCCGGGTGAGGACTGTTTATGGACCTCGAGTTGCACGATTAGTTCTGATCAAGACGGTATTTTTTCTTTACTTTTAGGCACAACTTTGGGCCCGGAATGTACTTCCCCTTCGGCTATCTCAATCCCGACTTCGGTTTTTACCGAAAACCAAAATATTTATTTGGGCGTCAAGGTTGCTTCGGAGGAGGATGAGATGACACCCAGAATTCAAGTGGCCACCGTTGGTTATGCCCTCAATACCGAAAATCTCCAAGGTTATCCGCCAGGGACAATCGCTAAATCAATCCCCTATATTAATAATGCCGGTGATATCCTCATTGCCGGTGCCTCACCCATGATTCAAGCCACCTCTGGGACTTTTGCCATTGAAGGCCTAACTGGAGTGACTATTCAAGCTGGTACCGGCGTCGGTGGCAGTATCACCATTGCACCAAAGGGTGACACAGGAACAGTCAATATCATCTCTCAAGCAACAACCGGTAATCTTTTAGACTATCAAGGTGGGACTAATTTTGGCACTTCCGGGGACAAAGAAGACAATAATCTTTTTTATGGCTATGTTGGCAATACTTCGGTTAACTTTAATCTTTTAAAATTGGAATCTGGGACAGAACCGGGGGAAGCTAAATTTACCGTTGATGCCCAAGGCAATACTTCAACCGCAGGAACTCTTAAAGCTTTTTCTACTGCGGCTGATGCCTTAGATATTGCCGGTGGAATTTATGCTGGTAGTAGCGATACCTTTAAGGTCAATACCTCGGGAAATATCACTGGTGGCCAATGGCAATCAACAGCCATTGCTCCACAATATGGCGGCACGGGACAAAATTGGTCAGGAGTCTTGCAGGGAGCTTTACCTTACTTCTCCAGCACCGGTATCATGAACACCTTGGGGGCTGGCACACTTGGTTATGTCTTGCAAGCTAATGGGACCAGTGCCGACCCTTCCTGGGTTGATGTCTCCTCGACCGCCGGGCCTTGGACTTTGACGGGAACATCTTTGTATCCTGACTTAGCCACTTATAATGTTGGCATCGGTTCAACTGGAACACCGGCTAACAAACTCTCTGTCGTCGGCAATGCGGATATCTCTGGCAGTCTTGGTATTGGAACCACTAATCCCGACAGTTATGCTCTCAATGTGGCGGGGAATACTTATTTAGGTGGGACTTTAACAACTACAGGGGCCATCTCTGCTCCAACCTCAACTAACACCATCAATAACATCATCATTAACTCTGGAGCTTTATCGAGCATTACTTCTATCTCTATGAATAATCAGTTAACCAATTCTTATGCCAATACCGCCGCCCTTAACCTCACAGGAAATGGTTCCGGTATCACCTTTGGTTCCACCGGTCCTTACCAAATTATCACCGGTGGTTCCAGCAATTTAGCTCTAATGCCAGGAGGAAGTTTAGGCATTGGCACCACTAATCCCCAAATGAAATTAGATGTCGCCGGTGATGCCACCATCTCTGGCACTCTGTCCTTAGGACCGCAAGTCCAGGCTTATGCCGGAGATTGTAATGATACCAACGCTGGCAAGATGTATTACGACGGAGACGCCAATAAATATTACTTCTGCAACAGTAGCGAATGGACGGAAATGGGCGCCGGCGCCGCTTCCTATTGGGCTTTAAATGGCAGTTATCTTTATCCAACTGATCTTACTTATTATGTGGGTATCGGCAATAGCAACCCAGCCACTTTATTTTCGGTGGGATCAACATCTCAATTCCAAGTTGATAATACGGGAAATTTAAATACCAGCGGCACTTTAACGGCTAACACCACTAATACGATTAATGGTCTTAGTATCAATAGCGGGATTATCACCGCCGGGACTTGGAATGGGAATAAAATTGCGGTGCAATACGGTGGAACTGGACAAGACTGGTCAGGAGTCTTGCAGGGAGCTTTACCCATCTTCTCTGGCACAGGGATTATGGATACCTTAGGAGCTGGCACGGCTGGTTATGTTCTTCAAGCCAATGGGCCAAGTGCTAACCCAAACTGGGCGGATGCCTCTAGTATTGGACCTTGGACTTTAGTCGGCACCTCCTTGTACCCGGACTTGACGACCTACAATGTGGGCATTGGTTCCACTGGAACACCGGCTAACAAACTTTCGGTTGTCGGCAATACTGATATTTCTGGTAATCTTGGGGTTGGGACAACCAATCCTGGAATCTATACTTTAAATGTCGTTGGGAATACTTATTTAGGTGGGACTTTAACAACTACAGGGGCCATCTCTGCTCCCACCTCCACTAACACCATTAACAACCTCATCATCAACTCTGGAGCCTTATCCAATGTCACCACTATTTCCATGAACAATCAGTTCACCAATTCTTACGCCAACTCTGCAGCTATCAATTTAACTGGCGATGGGTCTGGTATTACCTTTGGCTCCGCCGGCCCCTACCAAATCATCACCGGTGGTTCCAGTAATTTAGCTCTAATGCCAGGAGGAAGTTTAGGCATTGGTTCCACCAGCACCCCAGGCAGTAAATTATCTGTCTTTGGCAATGCTTCGATTGGTAGTACCTATGCTTTGTCAGCCGCTCCAGCCAATGGACTCATTGTTCAAGGAAATACTGGAATAGGTTCCACCAACCCAACTTCCCTCTTTAATGTCGGAGCCAGTAACCAATTGGCTATTGATACCTCTGGTAATCTTTCAACCTCCGGGACTTTGACCGCGGCCACCAGCAATACTCTTAATGGTTTAAGTGTCAACACTGGGATTATCACCGCTGGAACCTGGAATGGGAATAACATTGCGGTTCAATACGGTGGCACGGGACAGAATTGGGCTTCGGTCTTGCAAGGAGCCCTCCCCTACTTCTCAGGTCCAGGGATTATGAACACCTTAGGAGCTGGCACGGCTGGTTATGTCCTTCAAGCCAATGGGCCAAGTGCTGATCCAACCTGGGTTGCACAAACCGGTGGTACCAATTACTGGGGTCTTACTGGCAATAACCTCTATCCTACCTCGACTACCTATAACGTTGGTCTTGGCTTAACTAATCCTGTTAACAAACTTTCAGTGGCTGGAGCAGTTTCCATTGGCAGTACCTACGCTGGTCTAACAGCCCCAGCCAATAGTTTAATTGTCCAGGGGAATATCGGTATTGGAACCACCAATCCCACGACCGCTCTTCAGGTCGTTGGAGCAACTATTCTCGGTAATGGTTTAAATGGATCAGAAAATGCTTTACTAGTAAATACTGGTGCAAGTTTCACGGGTAATCTCTTAAGGCTTGATGTTAATAGTTCGCAAAAATTTGCCATTGATTACACCGGCCAGCTGATTACCGCTTCTGGCATCTTTACTTCACAAGTTGCTGATAGTGGCTCAGCGATTGGTTTCAAGTTAGTCACCCCCTCCTATACAACGTCTGGGGCTAAATTATTCTCGGTTTGGAATGATACCAGTGAAAAATTTTCGGTTGATAAGAGTGGTGTGGGTACTTTTTATGGTTCTGGTGGTTCTTTGATTGATAATACTTTGGGTGACATCACCATTAATGCCGCTGGTGGCAATATCAGCCTGGCCATGGATAATCTCATTAATGTCGCCAAAATTGGTATTGGCCGAACTGTTCCCAGTACCCAGTTAGATATTGCCGGGGATGCCACCATTTCTGGCACTTTATCTTTAGGACCGCAGGTTCAAGCTTATGCCGGAAACTGTGATGCCAGTAATGCTGGCAAAATGTATTATAATGCCGCCGCCAACAAATATTATTTCTGTAATAGCAGTTCTTGGACGGAAATAGGGAGCAGTCTTTGGACACTCTCCGGCAGTTATCTTTATCCTGCCAGTCTTTCTTACAATGTCGGTATTGGCAATAGCAACCCAGCTGCTCTATTCGCGGTCGGTTCCACTTCTCAATTTCAAGTTAATTCTTCAGGGGCAATTGCGGCCGCCACCAGCCTTGTTTCCTCAGGTAATATTGATTTTTCCAGTTTAAATGCCGGAGGCCTGGTTAAAGCAGCCGTCACCACCGGTCGTTTATCGATTGCCAGCGGGGGGACTGATTATGAAAATCCCTTAACTTTTAGTAATGGTTTAACCAGAGATGTTAATGCGGTAAAACTTGGGGGAAGTTTAGGAGAAAACACCACCATTACCCAAGGTAATTTTGATATGATTTTTAATCTTTCAGGCACCGGTAATTTTAGAGTTCAACACAATGGAGTAGATGCTTTATTTGTGAAAGACGGTGGCAATGTTGGTATTGGTACCACTAATCCCACCGCCAGATTTCAAAATGTTGGAACCACCATGTTAGGAACTGGCTTAACCGGTTCAGAAGATGCTCTGTATGTTAATACTGGAGCAGGATTTTCCGGTAATCTTTTGAAATTGTCAGTCAATAGTTCCCAGAAATTAGCCATTGATTCCACCGGACAGTTGATTACTGCCTCGGGAGTCTTCACTTCTCAAGTGGCTGATAGCGGTTCGGCGATTGGCTTTAAGCTGGTCACTCCTTCTTATACGACCTCTGGGGCAAAATTATTCTCTGTTTGGAATGACACCAGTGAAAAATTTTCCATTGACAAGTCTGGAATCGGAACTTTTTATAATTCTGAATCAATGATTTACAATAGCTCTGGAGATATCACCATTGATGCTGCTTCCAATAATATTTCCTTTGCTGGCGATAAATTAACCAATCTTGGTGGCATCACTGGCGATCTTGGCCTTTCAGGTAGTATTTTAAATACTGGCACTGGTAACTTCGGGGCGGTTAAAATTGCTGACAGTTTTCGAGTTGAGTCCTCAACTCCTTCTGCTTTATTAATTCTTGACCAATCTGGTCCCGGCGATCTTTTCACTGCTTCTGGTTCAGGAACAACTAAATTCACTGTTTCTTATGATGGCAATCTCACGAGTGCTGGAACTGCCTCTTTTAATTCTGGATTGGTAACCATTGATTCCTCAAATTATGTTAATGCCGCCAGATTTGTCGACACTGCCAATTCTTCTTATTATGTAGATCCAGCCTCTGTTGGAATTTCCGCCACATTTTACGGTAATGTCGGTATCGGAACAGTTAGCCCGGGAAGTAAACTAGACGTAGCAGGTGGAATGATCGTCAGCGGAAATGTTGGTATCGGAACAACAAGTCCTATTCACCAACTTGATGTCAACGGAAGAATCAGCCAATCCTGGAATTATTTCTTTACTGATTTTTTTGGAGACATCGCTGACATCGCTGGGGCAACCACTAATGCTTGGCAAGGATTAAGATTTACCATCACCACTGGCTGTACGGGAAGTATTCAAGCCGGAGTGAATGGGTTTTGGAGAAACGCCCCTGGGGCCACCTCAGGCTACGCTTGTTATCTTGACTTTAATGACACCAATCAATTTGATGATGCTAACAATCCAGTGGTAGAGATTGCCGTAAAATTTAATGATGTTACTAATCACACAGTTTATGTTGGCCTCTCTGATAGATCGGGAGCTACTACTGGCGACCCCACCAATGGTGTTTACTTTAAATTTACCGGCGGGGGTAATTGGCAAGCCGTAACCAGAGCTACTACCGAAACAGCCGCAAGCACTGGTGTTGCTCCTTCAACCAGTGCTTTCCAAATCTTGCGAATTGAGCATTCAACTTCAAATGTTAAGTTTTATATCGATGGGGTGCTTAAAGCCACCAACACCACCACCATTCCTACTGCCAATCTTGACCTTGATATTATGAACCAAGCCAATGCGGCTGCCGCCAAACAGATTGATATTGACTACATTAAAATTTGGCAGGACTGGCCAGCGGGGGGAACGGTCTTAACAGAAGAATCTCAACCAAAACCCTTAAACTTAGAATCTTTTGCTGATTTGGCTGAGGCTTATCCTGTCTCCAATCGTTCTGATTTTGATTTCGGTGAAATTGTTAGTCTAGACTCGGAGAAGAAAGGTTATGTTAAATATTCCTCTAGTCCTTATGACCCCTCTATTTTAGGAATCACTTCAGAAAGCCCGGGATTAGTAATTGGTCAAGTAAGTTCTGAAACAGTCCTCGTCAGTCTAGTTGGTCGGCTACCGGTTAAAATTGCCAGTTCATCAGTAGAAATAAAACCAGGTGACTTTTTAACTTCAAGTGATGAACCTGGAAAGGCGATGAAAGCAGAAAAAGCAGGAATGATGATTGGAAAAGCCCTAGAGCCATGGCTACCCGATTCTGATAAAGATAAAATTATGGTTTTTGTTAATTTTGGTTGGTATGACCCGGATGTTTTCTTAACCGATAGGGGAGATTTACATATCGAACAAGCAACTTATTCTGGAGTCTTAGCCGAAAATACCGAAATACGAAATACGAGATACGAACTACGAAATACGTTAGGAGAAATTATTCAAAAAGTGGGGGCTTTTGCGGAATTAATTGCGGCTAATATTAAAGCCGGGAGAATAGAAACCCAGGAATTAGTCTCACCCATGGCGAATATTGCTCAAATTAATACTCAAAAAATCAATTTGGCAGAAATTACTCCCCTATCGGAAGACAACAATATCACTATTAATTTAGAAAACCAAAATTCAACTGAATCTGCTTTTGGCAAACTAATTATTAAGGGGAAAAACGGACAAGAAGTGGCTAGTATTGATGCTTCAGGAAACTTCAGCACAAGCGGTAACCTCACTGCAAGTGGCTCAGGAACTTTCGCCGGAACCTTATCAGCCAATGAAGTTTACACTGAGAGCTTACAAACTCGAAGTGCCACTATTACTGGTACTCTTTATGCCGATGAGATTATTACCCGCCATGGTAAATTCGGTGATTTATTGGTTAATGAAATTGCCAAAACAGAAACACCGATAGAATTCACGGATGAATCTTTTACTAATGAAGCAACTGATTCAGCCATTCTTTCCGAGGAGGAAATCAATAATCTTATCAATGAGATTCTGGCTTCGGTCCCGGAAGCGACATCTCAAGCCGAGTTGTCGGAAAACATTAATATACCCAATGACTTGCTCATCTCTAATTCTTTGAATATCGGTGGGACAATGACTCTGGCTGATAATTCTCTTAATACTCTTTCCGGCCCACTCTATCTACAGAGTCTTGGATTGGGTGGAATCGACATTTTAGCCGGCAAGATTATCATTGACAGCTCGGGCAACCTCACTGTAAATGGTAATGTAACAATTAAAGGCAAATTAGCCACCAAATCTATCAGTCCTCTAGCAGAAAATGATTTAGTTATTGATTTGGCCCAAATTCCAATAACTTCCGAATCCGAAGAAGATAGTGGCCTTGAAACAGAAGCTACCCAAAGCGCTTTTGGCAAACTTTTAGTTAAAGGTTTCGGCGGCCAAACTGTAGCCTCTATTGATGCCTCCGGCAGTGCTTATTTCACCTCAATTGGTGTCGAAGCCGATTACGCCGCTACCCAATCTGGGACCATTATTGCCGCCTATGACAATTGGCAGAAAAATGGCGAATACTCCCCCGCTATTAAAAGCAATGCTACTGCTGGGGTTGGTGTCTTACCAGCTAATGAGCAAGAATTAATGGTTTACAATCCAAAAATTACAGAAAAGAGTCTAATTTATATCACACCTCTTAATGATACCGATAACAAGGTCCTTTATGTTAAAGCTAAAAAATCCCAAAAAGAAAGTCATCTGGATGAAAACGGTGAGCTCATTCCAGAAGAAAAAGGTTGGTTTAAAGTCGCCATTGACATGCCGATTAACAAAGAAATTCAGTTTAACTGGTGGATAGTCAACTAATGTATCAAAATATAAAGAAATATCTAAGAATAATCGTTTTCTTCCTAACTTTAGGTTATATTTTTTTGTTTGTTTTGCCACCAAAAGCCGAGGCGGCAATTACTATTATGCCTACTTTCAAAGCCTCGGGCACCTTCACCGCCGGGACTGGCGCAATCACACCTCCCTATCCAACCGGAGGAGGTGCTCCGGTGGCCGGTGATATTGCCTTATTAGTCGTTACTTCTGAAAACGAAACGATTTCTCTGACCACGGCTAATGGTTTTGTGGAGCTGGGAGCCCAGGCCAATAAGAATGTTGGGACCGGAGCCTCAGATCCGTCTTCACGATTGGCGGTTTATTGGAAACGCTGTGTTGGTGGTGACTCGGCTCCGGTCGTTGCTGATTCCGGTAACAATACCGAAGGACAAATCTACTTATTTTCCGGGGTCTCAGCCAGTGGTGATCCTTGGGATGTTTATGCTGAAGGTAATGACAGTGCGGCTAATGACACAACTGGGGTGATTCCCGGAACGACCACCACCGTGGCTAATACTCTCGTCGTTTTAATCTCTTCTTCAAGCTACAACGCCGGTTCAACCACCGAATTTGCTAGCTGGAGCAATGGTGCTTTAACCAACATCCAGGAAAGGGGTGACAATACCGATACCGCTAACCTTGGCGGCGGTCATGGTTTGGCCACCGCTGAAAGAGCCGCTACTGGCTCTTATGGAGACACCACCGTAACTCTGGCTCATACCTCTTACAAGGGAGCGATGTCAATTGCTTTGAAACCCTCATCTTTCCCTACTTTCAAAGCCTCGGGCACCTTCACCGCCGGGACTGGCGCAATCACACCTCCCTATCCAACCGGAGGAGGTGCTCCGGTGGCCGGTGATATTGCCTTATTAGTCGTTACTTCTGAAAACGAAACGATTTCTCTGACCACGGCTAATGGTTTTGTGGAGCTGGGAGCCCAGGCCAATAAGAATGTTGGGACCGGAGCCTCAGATCCGTCTTCACGATTGGCGGTTTATTGGAAACGCTGTGTTGGTGGTGACTCGGCTCCGGTCGTTGCTGATTCCGGTAACAATACCGAAGGACAAATCTACTTATTTTCCGGGGTCTCAGCCAGTGGTGATCCTTGGGATGTTTATGCTGAAGGTAATGACAGTGCGGCTAATGACACAACTGGGGTGATTCCCGGAACGACCACCACCGTGGCTAATACTCTCGTCGTTTTAATCTCTTCTTCAAGCTACAACGCCGGTTCAACCACCGAATTTGCTAGCTGGAGCAATGGTGCTTTAACCAACATCCAGGAAAGGGGTGACAATACCGATACCGCTAACCTTGGCGGCGGTCATGGTTTGGCCACCGCTGAAAGAGCCGCTACTGGCTCTTATGGAGACACCACCGTAACTCTGGCTCATACCTCTTACAAGGGAGCGATGTCAATTGCTTTGAAACC